>CENV01018234.1_pt1 | contig 220217 bp, 215 predicted proteins | sample 530231 | NCBI WGS metagenome assembly CENV01 (sample SAMEA2619815, study PRJEB7988) | marine metagenome | biome: marine biome (ENVO:00000447); feature: surface water layer (ENVO:00002042); material: "saline water (ENVO:00002010), including plankton (ENVO:xxxxxxxx)" | depth 5 m
CGCGGCGTGAGGCTGAGATGTGTCGTAAATTCCTGGGCAGTCCAACAGTTTTTAAAAGTTAAGGCTAAGTGAACATATAATGAGCGCAGGCCCTCTTAACTCAAACCGTTTCAAGCGTAAATATAGTTCATTCGTATAACCAAACCGGATGAGGATAACCGTCATCAGACGAAAGAGGTTTACCACCAACTAAAACATTTACATAACCATCAACTTTATCGAGCTTCTGAATTACACGAACCCCAGATTGATTAAAAGTCAGTTCATCCCCCACCTCAAGAACTTTATCACCAAATCTTTTCTTATAAGTAAAACTATAGAAATCAGGTAGTTCAGCATTGGTCCACACCCCAGCGGTCCAGTTTTTATCATTTATATTAGCGGGGTAAATTATTCCCTGATTAACACTTCCCCACTCAATTAAATTCGTCTTAAACCGCTCATTAGTAACTAATTTCGGAAAATCAATTATGAATTTTTTTCTATTAATGTGCGTTTCGCTCCCCCGCTCGTTATCAGAATAAAGCGAAACTTTCGAATCTGACGCCACCCCCATACTTCTAAGCACTGTTTTTACCATAATCAAAGCATAATAATCTCGGAGAGATGAATGCATACCAAATTCATCATACAAACTCACTTTTGCACTTGCATCCCGCCAAGATGACGTTTTTACAATTAAAAAAGGATCGTCGTCTATAGCTGTGAAATTTTGCTCTTTAATAACGCTAGCAAGATTATTCAGCTCAATTACATTCGGCAACACAAAACCTTTGTTAACACCAGTCTGTGCTAACAAAGTCAGAACTCCAGCAAAAGCGGCGACCAAGAAAGTTGGTATTAGATAAAGCGAACCGGGGGACTTTCTTAAGTTCCGCCCTTCTAGAAACCACTTTATTGGCAATCTGAGAGTCATTATCACGGAAACAAAAAAAGTGGCCCCTAACGCCCCAATTGATCGATATGACGCCCAGTTCTCAGCAGTCACTAAATTGGGAACATAAGATAAAACTAGAGCAAGAGAAACAATCAAACATAAACTGGTGGCAACTGTTAAACCTCTCTGTTTACCTAACAACAAAATTGCGACTAATACTAATACAATGAAAAACCACTGTATCCAACAATTTCTCGGCGCAATGTGCAAAGAAGCCGAGTTCGCGAGAGGCTCCGACAAAAACCAAATTAGCTTTCCATACACATCACTAACGAAACCGTACCTAGATGAGTCGCCGGGATACACACTCTGGCCGACCTTGAACGCGATGAAGGCGCCCACCATCGCCAATGAAAAAGCAACCAAAACATCGAAGCCCCCTTCGATAGTCCACTTATTCTTTGAGTCGAAACTGGACGTCGACGAGATCAATATACCAGTCCAAAACAACATTGCTAAAGGCTGGTAAATCAACAGAGAAACAAGTAGCAAACTAGCAGAGTAGAAAATAGCTATCCGTCTTGAGCGTTCGCGAATACGGCATTCTGGACTTAAAATAAAAGCACTGCATAAAGCCAATATACCAGCGTAAGGAGTTGTAAAATGTTGAGCCCAAGAAGCATACACTTGGAACGATGGAAGTAGCACGACCCCTATCGAAATCAATAAAGAGGTGAAAAAATCAACGCGCTGTGCACGGGCGAATAAATATAAACAAAATCCTAGTATTGAAATCCCAACAACCCCCACAAAGCGGAGCGTCGCTAACCCTTCAATACTTCCTGCAACCATAAAACCGAAATGAAAGAAAAAAGCATTGAGTGGCCTTCCTGCTCCGATCAGTAACGGGACAGTACCCTCTTGCCCAGTTATTGCGTTATACAGAAAAGTCCAGTCATCCAAAACTCCAAAAGTATTAAACAGAACCGCTGAGTATGTAGAAAAAACAACCAAAAATATAATCAACGCTGCTAATAAATTAAACGTTATGGCTCTATTCTTAATCTCATTTTCAGTTGTCAACAGCTTCACTTTTTGAACTCCTGCACACTATCGTCTCCAATTTTTATACCCTCAGGATCATAGAAGCCGAGACAAGCCTTAAAGAGTATTAACAATACTAAAGAATTGCCTTTAAGTGCACTTATCTTGGTTGGCACATCTCCTTCAGGATACCGTCGAACTGAAGCTATTTCACAACACGTAAAGTTCAATTTTGGAGCTCGGCAAGACAAATATGCTAATAGCTCGTAAGTATCAAAAACATCTCTGAATACCTGGATATCTGGAGAGGTCAAAAGTGCACGGCTATACGCGCGAAAACCTTGAGTTGTATCCGTCCACTTAAATCCAGACGCTAAGCTCAAACATGGAGCATGAATCATTCTGATGGCGAAATCTCTTAGCTTTGGTGTGTTCACGGCCTCGCCCCCCGAAAGAAAACGCGAAGCCTGAACAAAATCAATGCCACTTTTTAATGCCTCGATAAATCTGGGTATAGCTGCAGGATCATCCTTGTCGTTACCATCAATCGTCACAACACCTTCATACCCTTGATCAAGAGCAAAAGCATAAGCGCACCTCAACTGGGCACTCAGCTTTCCCGCGCCCCTCTTGATCACAAGCCCTCTAACCCCTGCTCGCCTCAACGCCCCCAGTTCCAGGGAACCATCTGTGCTGCCGCCATCGACGACAATGATATCTGCAAGTACAGGGATCTGATTTACTTGCATCCGTTTTAGCAAACTTTTAATTCGTTCACCCTCATTAATTACGGGGATCACTACACAATAGGCATGTTGCTTACCCAGCCACATTGGGATATCCATCGCCGGTACTTGCCAATTGGCACGACCCTCTATATTTATTTCTTTTGTGATATTCATGTAGTTAGGCCACCCTCACGGTGATAAGAGCCACACCGGCAATGACAAGTAAAATTCCAGCACCTGTCGTCCAGTGAAAAGGCTCTCTAAAAATCAAAACAGATAAACAAGCAACTGTCGCTACGGCCCCAGTAGTCAATACTGGGTGAGCAACATGCAATGGCAATCTTGCCAATGCAGCAGCATACAATAGAAAAGCTCCTCCATATAAAGCTAAACCCAGCCAGAAGGGCCAGTTGCTCAACGCTGCCAGTGGCTCACTCAAGGAAGGGAATTTTCTGGGAGGCATCATGGCCATCTTGACTAATAGGCTTGCAGAGGCGTTTGCAGCAATACCTAGCCCTAAAATTAGCCATTTCATCTGCTCCGCTCCTGTGCCGACCCATAACACTCGACAGCGAAAGAAAGCGCACGTTCGATAGAGCTGAGATGAAGCTCTTCCGGGGTAGCAACCATCTCTATCGAAACCACATGCTTTGGAATATATTGAAAAAGCACTTTGTGCATCAAACTATGATCTGTTTCACCATCTCCCAGAGGAATCAGATCCGCTTCACTTGCATGCACATGTCCTATTAACTCTGCACAACTTTCCAGGACGGTTACGGGAGACTCCTTATTAATCGTTAAAGCCCCTGTATCAAACTGCATTCGTATAGCATCATGATCAACAGCGGCTACGACACAGGCTGTCTCTTCACTGTTCGTCATGAAATTCGCACCATAACGGGTTGGGTTTGGCTCCAAACACACAAAAACACCATGCTGCAAAGCAATATCCCCGAGGCGTCGGAAAAAGATAACCGCTTGCTCTAACGCCTGCGCATCGCTCAAACCCGAGCGATCGCGATTTTTAGGTGAACCAAATACTAAACGAGTAGCTCCAAGACTAGCGCCAATGCGACACACGGCTCGCAAATGCTCTAACATCGCCCCTTGACTTTTATTATCGCCAAATACATTTAACCCTGTTGTCCCAAATAGCAAAGCCTGCATACCGGTTATCTCGATCCCGCGATCCTCCCACCATCGCCTTATCTTCGCAATTTCCTTCTCGTTAGCATTTGCCGGATCGGGAAAGTATTTGCCAGGCGCGATATCAATCGCATCTATGCCAAATTTACCCAATAGTTGCGCGACGGCAAGATCCTCAGCCACATCCCAGGCAATGTTTGATATCGCAAGCCTCACCACACATCCCCGCTCTCTACCTTCCGGGTAACGATTTCAGACTGAGCATAGGCTCTAATTGCCTGGATCGTTTCACGCACGCTGTACTGGTAGCGACCAGTACAGCCGAAAACATCGGCATATCGCGTCTGCATGTCGTAGTTAGCAGGGGTGTTAGCCAGTGTCTGCGTGAATGGCTCCCCAAACCCCAGCAGAGATATATCTGACACACTAATCGGCTCGGCAGTCAGGTGCACTAACGATAAACCGGCCTCCAAGGCTGTTCTAATGTCATACCAAAGATTAACCATAGGATAAAACTGAAAAACTCCCCTGCCCTCAATGACGTCAAGATTATTCTTATTATGGAGATCAAAAATCACATTTTTTCGTAAACCGGGACCCACCAAGCCCGGTAGGCGAACAATTAAATAGCTAGAAAAATGTTGCTCCACGAACTTTTCAAGCACTCGACGATGGAGCCCATAGGGAAGTAAGTCAGACTCTTCTATCTGCGTAAACTCATCAACACCAATCGGATCCTTGAACACATCAACAGTACTAATCAAGATGAATTTTTTACATTTAACAGTACGGAGATTACTAATCAGTGCATCAATTTTCTTTCTGTCATCTGCGGGCTCGCGATTGGCTATCCACTTCTGGGCGGGCGCCCCTGCACACACCACGACATCAAATTCACGATTCTCGATTTCTTGAATATTGGTTGAGCGGTAACACGCGGCAAAATTTGCTTGCTTAAGCAGCGTACCTCCGACAAAACCCGAAAAACCGATTAACGCATTACTCATTCCAATACCTCAAATTTGCTTGGCACGCCAACATCCTTAGCGTGCAGTATTTCACCCTCTACCCCTACATTCAAATAAGGACCATTTTCAATCACCGAGATAATCTTACGGCTCTCACCATTAACAAACATCACCGCCTTACCGTTCTTGTACTTTGTTCGATTCTCAACAGTATTTTTAGTAAAAAAACCAGCCCATCGACGAGCTATACCATAATTCCAATTACCATCCGTAAGAAAGAAGTCCTCTGGATTTCTTTCATACAATAGCTCTTTGTTTCGATACAAGATTCGCTCCGCAGTGCAAGCTCGGATGTTCACAGCAGCTTCGCCTACCGACTTAAAATAAAACTCACCAACATTTTCTTCTGTTATCAACACGGGGAAGGTTACTTCATGCTTCCCCGGCGGAAGTGATAAGAAACCGTCAGCATCAGCACCATAAGATATATTATTTTTAAACATCAAGAGATACCTACCCCCAGCCAGCGACGACGACGACGACGAATAAGTTAGAACCACCCTATAAAATCCTATGTGTGCTGGATGCAATGTAATGTTATCTTTCTCTAAAGAGATCTGACATTCAACCGGCTCATACGCAGACCGAGGATCAGTTCGTTTCCAAACAACCGTTGTTGGTGATATAAAACTTGGCTCCCAGTGTGAGATAAGATCCTCATAGAACCAGAAATTTTGACTAAGGCTCCATGGCTGCCAAACGGGACTAGTTAAATATCGTGTGGTAATAATCACGTCAACATTTTTAAGGGATGTCTTGGAAATCTCACGCACACTTCCAAGTGCATGAATAACCGAATCCACGGGCATTGGGGGAAAACTATTGTTTAATGAGTTCCATAACCCCCAATAGTCTTCAACTGCAATATAATCACGATGCTGCCGAGCATAGAAAACGTAATCACGATATGTCATATCGAGGTAGCCACCCAACTCCGAGACATAGAATTTTGCCGGATCACTCATAGCAGAAGCTAAATTCTTCTTATAATCTATCCACCCAGGTACAGCGATAAATACTAATAAAGAAAAAGCAAGCATTAACAAAAAAACAGGGAAGAAAAGTATGTGACTATTCGTACGTATCACTACGAATTTCAAAAAAAATATGATTGACGCAGCGACTCCCCAGAAACAAAACCCAGTAAAATATCCGCCAAGGTGTCCGCCAACTGATGCAAGGCTTCCGCCTGCAAAAAGAACGATCCCAACAAAAAGGATCAAAAAGTACTCAATCGATTTTTCTCTTATTGCAGTAAATATAAAAAAGAGCAGAACCAGTAACGGGAAATAGTTTTCCTCTGAAAACAGTCTAAAAAAATGACTGACATCAAAAACCCGTGTGGTAAATCCGTAAGGGCCAAAATACCACCATTGATCACCAGCCACATCCACAAAATTGAATTTTAACAACTCAAGTGGATGCCCAGCCGTAACAATGAACAGCAGCACTAACCATGAAAAAAGCGCCGTAGCAGTCATTAATACAGCACATCGCTTCCACGTCTTTCTTTCAGAACAATATAAGTAACAAAAATTAAACAACAAGAAGAAACAAAAAGTTGGTAACGCAAAATCATTTGACCACAGCAGCGCTCCCCCCAAGGTAAAACCAACTAAAAGACTGCGACGATTACTATTGCGCACCCTTCTTATTAGGAAATATGTAGCGAGTGCGACCAAATAAGGAAGAGCTGTCCTAATGAATCTTAAAGAGTTACCAGGCTCCGTAGCAAAAACGAAAACATTTTGAAAAGGTAACTGCTGCGCTATTAAATTAGCGCCGAAAAATACGAGCGCCCCACCGACGAGAGAATAAGCCACACGCTCTGGCTGCAATAAAAAATGCCAAAGTATTGATACTGCGAGCCAACCAAGAAACATTGTCAGAAACTGCGCCGCAAATACTGTAGCAGCAAGATCTCCACCTACAATTTTGTAAATCGGAAAAATTACAAATAAAGGCCCAATTCCTAAATAGGGGTAAAAATCCCTACCCGGGAAGTAACCTGAATTGAGACGAAAAAGCCCACTAGCGGTCTGAAATGCACCATCTAAATGAAAAGTAGGAATATTAATCGAGGCTACTAAGGCCGCAATCGAAATAATCGCGATTACCAATACAACGGAAACATAAGACACGCAAGCGCAAATAATTTTTTGCTTTTTATTTTTTTTAATACTCACAGTGATTACTCCGCACCACTGCAAATATTTTCTGTATCAAGCTTTTCGATAACATCATAAACATTATCGATCTTTCCACCCAACACTGAATAACAGCCGGGGAGCTGATTATGTTTTTCAAAAAGGATCGGGCGACCATCATCCCCCTCGTTCTTAACCAATACGGTCTTGACCTCAAACAATGAGTCGATATATTTCGCTTTAAGCAGAGAAGGCAAATAGCGCCCAACATCGCGGATCATACGATCAACACGTGTCTCACAATTATAGTCATGAAGCACCTTATATGGATCAACGCCCTGTTCGTCCCTCCAACTAAAGTGTGGCGTATATCGAACATGTGACAGCGTATGTAAGCGACGATCAGGAAATGGCATCATCGAAAAAAAAGGTCCATCCATCACAGTGACCCCGATATTTTTTAGATCATCGGGGACTTGCATAAGCGCCATTTCCGCCACCTCCTGCTTGAGCCCCGATTGGATACCTGAAAAGTCACCCGAAAACTGATTGAGCCCACTATAAGTACAATTAAAAACGTAGCGACAAGTTATAGATGTAACACCCTCTGATTTAGACTCCAGCCCTACTACCAAACCTTGACTTCTGGAGGAACGCGAAATTGATGTCGCGAGCGTTGAGTAGTGGACGTAAACGCCAGCATCCTTAAGTTCATCAACAGCCCACCTTGCAAGACGAGTTGAGTCAAAAGCATACTCCTCAACCAAAAAAACATTCTCAATCAGTCGCGGCTCAAAAAGTCGCTTTAATCCAGCTTCAGCTGGTTTAACCTTTGCTCCAATCTCGTCACAAAATCGTTCAAACTGTTTGGCAGTTACCTTTGAGTTGCGTCTTGCTATAGCATATAGCTTTACAAAATCCTGTTTCATCACCTGTGGCCAATCACGCGCAAAACGAGGTAAATTGACTCTACTACGAAAGGCTGTCGTGAAACTTCGGGGGTAATGATATCCGTTGTGCACTCGTGCCTGATTGTTATACGAAGCACGACGCAAAAGCGCTGGCTCTCGCTCCACAAGGAGAACGCGACTCAGTCCACGAGTTTTGGCGAGGTAGATCGCAATAGCAGACCCATAAAAACCACCACCAATGACGACAGCGTCTGCATCAATGCGTCGCTCCGTCATACGGAAGCCTTATCTGATTCGCAAGAACCATTGGTTGCTGACGACGAAGCATCCAAAACATTTAACTTCTCTCGGCGAGTCATACGAGCGCTCGTAAACTCCTGACCAACATGATATAACGGGCCTTCGTTGCTGAGGCTGGCCATATGCAAAATGTACTCACCAAGCACCAAAAGCACGAGCGAAATCAGAAAAAACATTCCTGATTGCTGTAACGAGAGACTAACCCAGCCAGGCGCGACCTCTGTTTTAAAAATCCCAACTGCGACAACATAAACTGAGTAAAGCAAATTCGCCGCAGCCCCGAAAAGAGACAACGATGTTACAAGTCGCATTGGACCTTGCGTCGTGGAGACAAGTAAACGCACTCCTCGATCAATGCTTTCCCCTAATTTCTTAGTGTTTTTCGAAAGCGGTTTCGCGCTGTATCGCATATTAACTCGAGCAAAACCACCAGTGGCTGGTAAATGTCTATAGGTTACCGCTGGCTGCGAATGTCGAAGGATAAAATTTACGACTCGCCTACTCAATAGTCTGTACTGCGGAGCATCTTCAGCTAGATGTATTCCATTGAACGACTTGTACAAGAGATTAAAAGCTGCATACGCTGAACGGTAAGCAAAACTTTGTAGTGGCTTCTGTTCGTTATTTGCAAAAACAACGTCAGCACCCGTAACTGACTTTTCGAGCATTTCATGCAAAAAACCAATATCGTCAACTAACGGATCAAGGACGGCAACGAAATCGCCGAGTGCATTTTCAAGCCCTACCCACGAGGCCGTATCGCCATCTACTTCCTTAGTTAGGGCGTAAACTTGTATGTTTGGATAGCCTGTTTGGGCTGTCAAATTTTTTAAAATACTCACACTTTCATCATCGGACGCGTTATCAACAATAATCAACTCATAATCCGTAACAAGTGAACCTATCTGAGAGGAAGCATCCTGGACAAAACGCTCAAGCTGATGGCTTCGATTGCGCACAACATATACAACTGATAAAAAAACCGGAAAAAACTTCATTCTCATAACCCCTGAATTTCACACCACATCGACGCAAATTTTTAACCCAAAAGAGAACTATCTCCTTAACGAATCAGAAATGTAAGTCGCTCCTTACACCGCTTAACTGATACCACTGCCAGCTTGCAAACAGCAGCAAAACCCTCTCAACTCATATCACGACTTTGAATTCACAACAGTGTAGGTTTGAAAATTTTCTTTATATCGCTAGGGTCACACAACCGCAAAAAACACAAGTGAACCACACCGGACATTGAACACCAACAGGTATTGTAAAATAGTCCGGCGTAGCCAAACACCTCGGCACCCTCTTCGCTATTCGCTCTATTATTTGGTGAAGTAACTGCCCAAGACTACGCGACTGCTCTAAGCTTCTACACAAATGTGTTCAAAAATTATTTATTATGAACCGGCACTTAAGGTAGCGAACTTATATTGTGGAAGCTAGAAAATTTCAACTATAACGCCATCTGGTTTCAAAATGAGTATCCTAAGGAAAGCGGTCTTCCCTATAGCAGGCCTCGGCACACGTTTTTTACCAGCTACAAAAGCTAACGCAAAAGAAATGCTTCCGGTAGTAGATAAACCTTTAATTCAATATGCGGTCGAAGAGGCTTACGAAGCAGGTATTCGTCACATGATCTTTGTAACCGGCCGCACGAAGCGCAGCATTGAAGATCATTTTGATACCGCCTACGAACTGGAAACTGAACTTGAACTAGCTGGGAAAACAGCATTATTAGAAGTTGCCCGTAATATTGCCCCCCAAGATATGGTTTGTTCTTACGTACGCCAATCACGTGCGCTGGGTCTAGGGCACGCCGTACTATGTGCAAAAGAATTGGTCGGAAATGAGCCTTTTGCGGTGTTACTTGCAGACGATTTGATGCTTGGCTCTCCTCCGGTTATGGCTCAAATGGTTGATCAATTCAATGAAAAAAAGTCCTGCATAGTTGCCGTTCAAGACGTAGTCCGTGAACATACGAATCGTTACGGCATAGTTAGTGGAACAAATTTCAATTCGAATTTAATTGACATGGGCGGCATTATTGAAAAGCCCAGTCCTGAACAAGCGCCAACTACTCTAGCTGTTGTCGGACGCTACATTTTCACACCAGGCATTTTCAACGAACTTGAAACCACCACACAAGGGGTTGGTGGGGAAATTCAATTAACTGACGGAATAGCGAAGCTGCTGTTGCGTGAAAAAGTCTTTGCCTATCGCTATACAGGAACTCGGTACGACTGCGGAAGTAAACTTGGCTTTTTACAAGCCACTGTAGACCTAGGAGAGCAGCATGTTGAAGTAGGTAAAGAGTTTTCAAAATGGTTGTGCCAACGTAATTGACCGTCAATCACATTCATATTTTTTACCGAGCAATACATGACAGTTCTCCTGCTAGGAGCGACCGGCCAACTGGGTACAGAGCTTCAACAATACCTAGCCCAGTCGAAACAATTACTTACACAAGGAAGACACAAGGTTCAATACTACTACGATGACTTGCGACATACCAAAAAACTAATCAAATCCCTGAAACAAATACGCCCCAACATAATTGTGAACGCAGCCGCGTACACCGCTGTTGATACAGTTCAGGAATGTCATGTAATTGCTCGCCAGATTAACACTATCGCGCCAAGCATTTTAGCGGATGAAGCTGCCACACTGGGAGCATGGCTAGTCCACTATTCTACTGACTACGTTTTTAATGGTAATGGATCACAGCCATGGTTAGAAACGGATCGCGCACACCCTTTGAACGTCTATGGGCAAACCAAGCTGGAAGGTGATCTGGCCATTCAAGCCTCGGGCTGCAAACACTTAATTCTGCGCACGAGTTGGTTGTATAGCCGATGCGGTAATAATTTTGTTCGCGCAATTTTGCAACGTGCAGAAACACAAGATCAATTGGCCGTAGTAAACGACCAGTTCGGCGCCCCCACCAGTGCAAACCTTATTGCGAAATTAACAGCGCACGCGCTTGAACAAGTTATGCAACGTCCTGAACTGGGCGGCCTTTACCATGTGGCGGCGCAAGGCGAAACCAGTTGGTTTTATTATGCCAAGTTTGTATTGGAACAAGCCCACCTTCGGGGCATACCATTACGCGTTAAGCCCGATGAAATTCAACCCGTTTCCAGCCAGGATTATGGCGCATTGGCGCCACGCCCTGCCAATTCTCGCCTGAATACCAGTAAGTTTTGCGCGAATTTTGGCGTAGATCTGCCTCCATGGCAAGAGGGTGTTGCGCAGTTTGTGGCCGAATTGGCCCAATAGGAGCCATTATGCATGTTACCCCTACTTCGCTACCAGACGTTTTATTGATTGAGGCCCTTTCTTTCGCAGACAAGCGAGGCTGGTTTCTGGAAAGTTTCAACCAACGTCAATTTGAGGCCGCCACAGGCGTTCATGTACCGTTTGTGCAAGATAATTTGTCGCATTCAAAACGCAACGTTTTGCGGGGCCTGCACTATCAAGTACCGCAGGCCCAAGGCAAACTGGTACAAATATTATCGGGCCAGGTATTTGATGTAGCTGTCGATTTGCGGCGTAGCTCACCCACTTTCGGACAATGGGTGGGGAACATCTTAAGCTCTAAACACCACCACCAAGCATGGATACCCGAAGGCTTTGCACATGGTTTTCTTACGTTGTCTGATACCGCTAGTGTGCTTTACAAAGTAACGAATTACTATGCACCGGATTGTGAGCGTACACTAGCCTGGAACGACCCTGCATTGGGTATTCAATGGCCGTTGCAAAGCGAACCGGTGTTATCGGAAAAAGACAAGCAAGCCGCTGGGCTTCAGGTAACACCGCTTTTCGATTAAGCTTTACCCGTTCTCCAAGCTCGACAACTTTTATTTATGTACACCCCCTACCCTGAAACATCGAACCTAAGCAAACTCGAGTCTTGGCAACAATTCGCCCAGGCAGCGCACAACACATCGGTGAACCCTGAACGACTATGTGTTCTGAAAGCCGGCGGCCTGTTAATCGACACCAGCGCCCAACGTGCCTCACCCGAACTTACCCAGGCCACTGAAGCGCTGCTTCACGCAAGGCAGTTCGAAGCTTCGCGCGAACGCCTGTTAACCGGGCAGGTTACCAACGTCACGGAAAACCGCGCCGCCTGGCACACTGCCTTGCGCACCACGGTTTCTTCACCCGAGGTGGCCAACCAGCGCGAGCGCATGCTTAATTTCGTACGCCTGGCCGATGCCGAGCGCAAATGGCGCAATGTGGTGCACATTGGCATCGGCGGCAGCGACTGGGGCGTGCGTTTAACCATTGCAGCATTTGGCTATGCGGGCACCTGGCGCAATGTGCGCTTTGTGTCGAATATCGACGGCCACGCCATTGAAGGCGGCCTGGCGGGGCTGGATCCGCGCGAAACGCTGGTCGTGGTGTCATCCAAGTCGTTCACCACCTCGGAAACGCTTCAGAATGCGCAGCGGACGCTGGCATGGTTGCAGGGTGCGGGCATTCAAAACCCTTACAACCATATTGTGGCCATTACCGCCAACGCCCAGGCCGCCCACGAATGGGGGGCCCTGCCTTCACAAACGTTTCTGTTCTGGGAATGGGTGGGCGGCCGTTTTTCCATATGGTCGTCGGTGGCGCTGACCACGGCACTGGCCGTGGGCATTGAAACCCTGGCCGGCATGCAGGCCGGCGCCCACGCCATGGACGACCACTTTGCCAACGCCCCTTTGGCGGAAAACGCCCCGGTGCAATTGGCGGTGTCGGGGGTGGTGAACCGCAGCGTGCTGGGCTATGGCTCGCTGAATATTGCACCATACGATTTCCGGCTGGGGTATCTGGTACCCTACCTGCAGCAACTGGAAATGGAGTCGTTGGGCAAATCGGTAGACCTGAACGGCAATGCCGTGAATGTACCCACCGGGCCGGTGGTATGGGGCATGGCCGGTACCGACGCCCAGCACACTTTCTTTCAATGGCTGCACCAGGGCAGCGACGGTGCGCCGGTTGATTTCGTTGTGTGCCAGGAAGCCAACCACGGCTGGCGCGAGGCCCACCACACCCACCTGCTGGCCAATTGCCTGGCCCAGCGCCAGGCCATGCTAACAGGCAAAAGCTATGAACAGGCCCTGCAGGAATGCCGGGCCGAGGGCCACCCCGAGGAACATGCCCAATGGCTGGCCAAACACCGCATGCACACCGGGGGCAGGTCGTCGAACTTAATTGTCTTGCCCCGGCTCTCGCCCTATACCCTGGGCGCGCTGTTGGCGCTGTACGAGCATAAGGTATTCACGCAGGCGGTTATTTGGGGCATTAACCCGTTCGACCAATGGGGCGTGGAATACGGGAAAGTGCTGGCCAAGGGCATTACCCAGGAACTTCAAGGGCAGACGCCCTTGAGTGGCGAGCACGATGCTTCCACGCGGTATTGGGTGGAGGTGTTTCGGGGCGAAAGCTAGCGCAAGACCCGCTAACTGACCTCGGTGCGCGGCCGGTTGGCCCGCCAGTGCACCGGCTCGGGCTTGAATTCGCCGGCCACCACCGCGCGGGTTAGTTCCCGCTTCAGAATTTTGCCGCTGGCCGTCATGGGGAACGTATCCACCACCAGAATGTATTCCGGCATGTCGTACTTCGACAGCCCGTTCTCGTACAGGTACTGCAGAATGGAAACGTAGTCGGGTACCGCCGTGCCTTCCCAAATTAAAGCCAGGCACGCTTTTTCCCCCAGGCGGGGGTCGGGCACCGGGAAGACAGCGGCTTTGCGAATCAGCGGGTAGCTATGGGCCAGGTCTTCAATCAGGCCCGGGTAGATATTACGCCCGCCGCGAATCACCATTTCTTTCTTGCGGCCCACAATCCGCAAACAGCCCGATTCATCAATGGTGCCCAGGTCGCCGGTTAGGAACCAGCCCTGGTCGTTGAACGAGGTTTCGGTGGCGGTTTGGTTGTCGAAGTAACCCAGCATCAGCAGGCCACCGCGCCCGCCCAGCTCGCCGATTTCACCGGTTTCGGCTTCAACATTGGGATTGTCCTGGCGCCAGATTCGGGTTTCATACCCCTGGCAGCAGCGCCCGCACGTACCCACGATAATGGGTTCGGGGTCGGCCGGTTGGGTGTAATGGTGCGAGCCGTTTTCGCTCATGCCGAAGGTGTTTTGCGGTTTCACACCCAGGTTGAAGAACTCTTGCGCCACCCAGGGAGGAATGACCGAGCCCGACAAGTAAAAAACGTCAACGTTACCCAGTGATTTCAAATTACGCAGGCGGGCTTCTTTGAGCAGGTCGATGCCGTGCGTGGGTACGCCCAGCAGGTAATTGGCCTTGGAAAGCAGAATCCAGTCCATCCATTTGGCCGGGTCCGATGAGTCGCTTACCACCAATTCGGCGCCCGTCACAATCGATTGCTCCAATGCCACGGTACCAATGTGGTGGCTCATGGCGCTAAGCGTTAGCATGATGGTGTTGGCGGTATGGCCCCAGTCGTCGACCATGGCGCGGCCGTTGGCCAGCAAGGTGTTGTCGCTGTGCATCACCCCTTTGGGGTTGCCGGTGGTGCCCGACGTAAAGGCAAGGTACAGCACCTTGTCGGGGTCGTTATCGACCGGGCTTTCAATAATAGGGGCCTCGGGCCCCGGGTAACACGAAACGGGCGAGGCCGCGTTGGCCGCATCGGCCTGGGCCCCGGCATTGGCCTGTGCGCCGTCTTCACCCACCAGCATAATCTGCTTTAGCGAGGCAACGTCGGCACTGCGGTCCAGAATCGATTTGCCGGTAATATCGGCTGCGTAACCGGGCTGGGTGAACAGCACTTTACAGCGCACCTGGTTCAGCAGGTTCACAATATCCTGCACAGTATGGTTCTTGTGCAGTGAAGGGCAACAAACGTAGCCGTTTCGGGAACAGGCCAGGAATATGACCACGCTTTCCACACAACTGGGCAGCCACACGGCCACGCGGTCGCCGCGCCGCAAACCCAGTTGGTGCAGGGCACCGGCCACGCGGGTTACCTCTTCCTGCAGCTCGGGCCAATTCAACCGCCGATGCTTGTCGCGCACCGCATACCCCTGCGGATACAGCCGCGCATTACTTTCCAGCAGTGAATAGAATGTGTCGTTTTTCCACACACCACTGTCGTAATATTCGCGTGCTTGACGCGGGTTGTGCATCGTTAATAAGGTATTCATTGAAAATTGGATTCCCGGGCGCGTGGCGGCTACTATTTACTCTACTTAAAGCCGCTGATAAGATACTATTTGTAGTAAGACAGTGCTCTTATTTTACACAGGAGTCATACGACTCACAACAGGAGGCAACATGCGCGTCATCGATATACTTCGCACAAAACCGGGCGTGCTTTACACGACTTCCCCCGACACCCCCATTAGCAAAGCCTTGCTGAACATTGCCAACCACGATGCCGGGTCGCTTATCGTCATGAAAGACAACCGCCTGGTGGGCTTGTTGTCGTTCCGGGAAATCATTAATATGCTGGCGCGCCAGCTGGCCCCGCAGGAAGGCGAAGCCGCCATCGACCTGCAAACACTCAGGGTGAAAGACGTCATGCACCCCGACCCGGTTGTGATTGATCCGCAAATGGATCTTCATGCACTGCGTGGCTTAATGGTTAGCTTGCGCCAGCGCTTCATGCCGGTCGTTGAAAAAGACGTGGTTATTGGCGTGCTGTCGTTCTACGATGTGGCCAAGGCGGTTCATGACAGCCAGGAAACCGAGAACCGCTACCTGAAAGCCTACATTAACGATCAACAGCACGACGCGCCGCGCATTTAATCGTTAACGCAGGCCTCGAACTGGCCGGTGTGCTCGTTGCGTACAAACAGCACACCGGTGGCAACGCCGAAATACGCGGCATGCAACTTCAGTTCGCCGCTTTCAACACGGCGACGAATAAACGGAAACGTTAGCAGGTTGTTCATGCTTTCTTCGGCCACGGCCAACTCCAGGCGCTTCAGATCTTTGGCGTAATCTCCGGTTGAGGGCCCCAGGCGCTCGGCCACCGGCTCAATCTGCGACATCCATTTACGAATGAATTCGCCCTGGCTTAGCGGCGCGGCCTGGTCGTGAAAGGCTTTTACACCCCCGCACGACGCATGGCCCAGAATCACAATGTGCTTCACGTTCAGGCCATTCACCCCGAACTCAATAGCGGCGCTGGTACCGTGATACGACGATTCGGTATCCGGGTCGAACGGCGGCACCAGGTTGGCCACATTACGCACCACGAACATCTCACCGGGCCCGGCATCGAAGATGGCTTCGGGCGATACGCGTGAATCACAGCACCCAATCAGCATGATTTCGGGGCGCTGCCCTTTTTCAGCCAATTGATGATAACGGTTGCTTTCAGTTTGAAAGCGCCCGTCTAGAAACTGTTTATACCCGTCGGTGAGTCGTTGTGGAAACATAAAAGCCTCGCTGGTTCATTGCTGACTAATCAAATTGCCTTCAACATGTCTTCAATGACTTTCTTGGCATCACCAAAAACCATCATTGTTTTGTCCATGTAGAACAGCTCGTTGTCGAGCCCGGCATAACCAGAGGCCATCGAGCGCTTGTTCACAATAACCGTACGCGCTTTATAGGCCTCAAGAATCGGCATGCCCGCAATCGGCGAGGCAGGGTCGTTCTTGGCAGCCGGGTTCACGACATCGTTCGCACCCAGCACCAACACCACATCGGTCTGGCTGAATTCACCGTTAATGTCATCCATTTCAAACACCTGCTCGTAAGACACTTCCGCTTCAGCCAGCAACACATTCATGTGGCCCGGCATACGGCCGGCAACCGGATGAATTGCATACTTTACGGTCACGCCTTGCTCGGTGAGTTTGTCGGTGAGTTCCTTCAGTGCATGTTGGGCGCGTGCCACGGCCAGGCCGTAGCCGGGCACAATAATAACCGTTTCCGCGTTGCCCAGCATGAACGCGGCATCGTCGGGGCTGCCCGACTTCACGTTGCGCTGTTCGGCGCCACCGGAAGCCGCGGCCGAGGCATCATTGCCGAAACCGCCCAGAATCACGTTGAAGAAAGACCGGTTCATGGCCTTGCACATGATGTACGACAGGATGGCGCCAGACGAGCCCACCAGCGAACCGGCCACGATCAGCATGGGGTTGCCCAGTGAAAAGCCAATACCGGCCGCAGCCCAGCCTGAATAGCTGTTCAGCATGGACACCACCACCGGCATGTCGGCCCCGCCAATGGGAATGATAATAAGCACGCCCAGCAGGAACGACATCAGGGTCAACAGCACGAACGGCGTCCAGGCTTCGGTCATGACGAACCAGACACCCAGGCCAATGGTAATAAGGGCCATCAGCAGGTTGAAGTAGTGCTGGCCGGGGAACACCACCGGGGCACCCTGGAACAGGCGGAACTTATATCGCCCCGACAACTTACCGAATGCAATCACGGAACCCGAGAACGTAATGGCGCCAATGGCCGCACCCAGGAACAGTTCAATACGGTTCCCCGTGGGAATGGCACCGGCGGCATTCACAATACCGAAGGCAATGGGCTCAACCACAATGGCACCGGCAATGGCCACCGCGGCCAGGCCGATCATGCTGTGCATGAACGCCACCAGTTCCGGCATTTTGGTCATTTCAACCCGGCGCGCCATGGTGGCGCCCACAAAGCCGCCAACAACCAGGCCGGCCAAGACCCAGCCCAATCCGGCCAGCGCGTTTTCCTGCGCCTGCGACCAAATCAAGGCACCGGTCGTGAGCACGGCAATGGCCATGCCGGCCATGCCGAAAGTATTCCCCAGAATCGAGGTGGTGGGGTGCGACAGGCCCTTCAACGATTGGATGAAGCAAACCGAGGCAACCAGGTACAGCAGTACCACAATATCCATTGAAATCATGATTGACCCCCTTTGGCTTTCTTCTCTTTCTTCTTGAACATTTCAAGCATGCGCTTGGTGACCAGAAAGCCGCCGAAGACATTCACCGACGCCAGCGCCACCGCGAAGACGCCCATGCCTTTGGCCAGTGGATCAACCGTTAAGGCACTGGCCAGCATGGCACCCACGATCACAATGGCGGAAATGGCATTGGTAACAGCCATGAGCGGGGTGTGCAGTGCGGGCGTAACGTTCCACACAACGTGATAACCAACATAAATGGCCAGTACAAAAATGACCAGGTTGATAATGGTTGGGTTAATCGCTTCCATTTATTCCTTCCCCCACAAGATTTGCCCGTTTTCGCATACCAGGCAGGCTTTGACGATTTCGTCGTCTTTTTGAATGGCCAGATTGCCGTTTTCATCCACAATGAGCTTCAGGAAATCCAGCAGGTTGCGCGCATATAACGCCGACGCATCGGTGGCCAGCATGGAAGGCAGGTTGGTTAAACCCACAATTTTCACGCCGTGCTTTTCCACCACTTCGCCGGCCACCGCTAAGGGGCAATTGCCGCCGCGCTCGATCGCCAGATCCACAATGACCGAACCCGGCGCCATTGACCGCACCGTGTCTTCGGTAATGAGTGTGGGCGCCGGGCGACCCGGAATCAGCGCTGTGGTGATCACGATATTGGCCTGCGCGCAGCGCTGTGCCGTTAACGCCGCCTGACGTTCCATCCAGGCTTGCGGCATGGGCCGGGCATAACCGCCCACGCCTTCGGCAATATCGCGTTCCTCGTCGGTTTCGAAGGGTACGTCGATGAACTTGCCGCCCAGTGAGGCCACTTGTTCTTTGGCCGAAGGGCGCACGTCGGAAGCCCACACCACGGCGCCCAGCCTGCGGGCGGTGGCAATGGCCTGCAAGCCGGCAACACCGGCACCCATGATCACGACCTGGGTGGCCTTCAAGGTACCGGCCGCCGTCATCATCATGGGGAAAATGCGGTCGTAGTATTGGGCCGCCAGCAACACCGATTTGTACCCGGCCAGGTTGGCCTGGGAAGACAAGACATCCAGGCTCTGGGCGCGTGTAATGCGCGGGGCCGCTTCCAGCGCAAACCCGGTGATACCGGCCTGGGCCATGCTTTGAAGATGCTCGGCGTTGAACGGGTCAAGCATGCCCAGCACGACCTTGCCCGCACCGATGCTTTTCAGCTCGTCGCTTTGGGGGGCCCGAACTTTCAGGATGAGCTCGGCGGCAAACGCTTCCTGCGCCGAACACAGTGTGGCACCGGCCTCGGTATAGGCTTCGTCGGTAAAGCTGGCCGGGCCGCCGGCACCGCGCTGAACAATCACGCTGTGGCCGGCTTTAACGAACTTTTTAACCGTTTCCGGCGTGGCGGCAACCCGCCGCTCGCCCGATACCGTTTCTAATGGGACTCCAATTTGCATAATAGCCTCAAGCAAACGCCATGATGATCTCGCCACTGGCAAGTTGATCACCTGGTTTAACTTCAATCCGGGAAATGACAACGTCTTCTTCCGCGTCCATGCTGACTTCCATTTTCATGGCTTCCAGTATGCACAGAGGGCTTCCCGCCGAAACTTGATCGCCGACTTTCACCGCAATGGAAACAACCAATGCAGACATCGGACAAACAAGGCACCGCTTTTCCTGCTCTTCATTCACTGCCGGCATGACGGCCAGCAGTTCGTTTTCCATGGGCGTTACCACCAGGGCGCTTGCCTGGGTGCCCGCATGCGTCAGCAAATAGGGTTCCTGGCCAATATCCAGCCCCATGACAACCGATTGCCCATCGATGGTGCCGCGCCACACCGGCTCGTCGGTTTTCCAGTCTGACGTCACCGTATGCACCCCGTGTTCGCCTTCAAGTTGAACCTGCCACGTACTGGCCGACAACGGGGTCAACGAAAGCGGGAATGCCTCTTCGCCCAGGCACACCACGCGCGATAGCACGGGTGTTGATGAGCCGGCCTCGCTATCTTCCGGGGTGTCGGGGTTCACGCTGCATTCAATCATCGCGGCAGCCATCGCCATGCGCTGCGCGGTTTCCCCCTGGGGGGCAACAGGCTTGTAGCCGTTGGGAAATTCGTCGGCAATGAAATTGGTAGACAGATTGCCGCTTTGCCAACGCGGGTGATGCATGAGCGCGGCCAGGAATGACAGGTTGTTGGCAATGCCTTCCAGCGCAAAGGCGTCCAATGCTTCGCATTGCGCCTGTATTGCCTGTTCCCGCGTGGGGGCATGCGTAACCAGCTTGGCAATCATGGGGTCGTAATAGCGGGCGATTTCGCCCCCTTCATATACCCCGGTATCGTTGCGCACCGTAATCCCGTCGTTCGACACGCCTTCCGCGGGTGGGCGGTAAGTGCGCAAGCGCCCGGCGGCAGGCATGAAATTATTGGCGGGGTCTTCGGCATAAACCCGGCTTTCAACCGCCCAGCCATTGATCTTGACCTCGTCCTGCGTTATCGACAGCGCTTCCCCGGCCGCCACGCGAATCATCTGCTCAACCAGATCGACGCCGGTAATCAGTTCGGTAACCGGGTGCTCAACCTGCAGGCGGGTGTTCATTTCCAGGAAGTAGAAGGATTTGTCTTGCCCGCAAACGAACTCAACCGTACCTGCCGAGTCGTAATTCACCGCGCGCGCCAGCGCCACGGCCTGCTCACCCATTTCACGACGCGTTTTGTCGTCGAGCAACGACGACGGCGCCTCTTCCAGCACTTTCTGGTTGCGCCGCTGAATCGAGCATTCGCGCTCGGCCAGATACACGACGTTATCGTGCTTGTCGCCCAGCACCTGGATTTCAATGTGCCGCGGGTTTTCAATAAACTTTTCGATAAAGACGCGGTCGTCGCCAAACGATGCGGCCGCTTCCGAACGGGCGCGCTCGAACCCTTGCGCTACCTCGCCAATGGAGCGCGCAATACGCATGCCCTTGCCGCCGCCCCCGGCCGAGGCTTTGATCATGACCGGCAGGCCGATTTCCTGGGCCACCTGAACTGCGTGGTCGCCATCATTGATCACACCCAGATACCCTGGAATGGTAGACACCTTGGCTACGTTGGCGAATTTCTTCGAGGCGATCTTGTCGCCCATGACTTCAATGGCCTTTTCATTCGGGCCGATAAAGACAATGCCCGCCTGCGACAGCGCTTTTACGAAAGAAGCGCGTTCAGACAAAAAGCCGTAGCCCGGATGCACCGCCTGGGCGCCGGTTTCCAGGCACACGTTAATGATTTTTTCGGCATCCAGATACGATTCCACAGCCGGTGCCGGGCCAATGTGCACGGCCTCGTCGGCCATTTGCACATGCAAGGCGTGCCGATCGGCATCGGAATAAACGGCCACCGTCGCAATACCCATACGACGGGCGGTTTTAATAATTCTGCACGCGATCTCGCCGCGATTTGCAATAAGAATTTTTGAAAACATAACGTCCCCGTGTGTCAGTATTGACGATCAGAAGCGTGGCTAAGCGCTGCCAGTTCCTGCCCCAACCAACGTCGGGTATCGCCGGGACGCAGTACGGCATCAAGCGCGCCGTCTTGAAGCAAATTGGGTGCGGCCAGCGCCTGCAGCAATGGCTTCGCCCCCCCTGGGGCCAGATCCTGAATGCCCTTGGGCCCGGCCAGCCCGATGGATGCCGTATCCCAGGCAACCACCCGGGAAGGCGCTGTTGCGGCCGAACTTAAGGCCACGCCGGCGGCGCCATAGGCCTTGCCGACAACCATGGTTATTTTCGCCACATGGCTTTTGGCATAGCGCCGCAGCAGGTCGGCCACGCTATGCGCCAGGCCGCCTGATTCCTGCTCGAACCCCGGCACGAACCCCGGGGTGTCAACCAGCGTAACCAGGGGTACATCCAGCGCATTGCACAGGCGCACGAAACGGGCCGCTTTTCGACACGCCGCGTTATCAAGGGCGCCGGCCAGTGTTTTGTTCTGGTTGGCGATCACGCCCGCCCAATGCCCGCCAACAGGCAAAAAGGCGGTAACGATATTCTGGGCCAGACCGCCACCCATTTCGTAATAGGCACGGGTATCGCTAACCTGGCGCAGGAGTTCCGTTACATCGTAACTTTGCGCCGTATCGTCCGGCACAAGGGTATCGAGCCCAACGCAATAACCCAGCGAGGCCGCCTGCGGTGTGGCGCTGCTTCTGGCATCGGTACCCACGCGCAGCAACCGTTTAATGGCCCGCAGCGCCAGCACTTCGTTATTGAAGACCAGGTCGGCCACGCCGCTTTCGCCGGCGTGCACCTGCCAGCCGCCCAGGTCGTGATCGCTTAAGGAGGTATGGGTGACCCGATTGGTAATTGCCGCATCGGTGAGTGTCAGGTCGGAACCGCTGCGCACCATGACCACCACATCGAACAAACCGGCCAGCAATGCATTCGGGCCGGTATTGTGGCCTACTACCAGCGCCACTTTCAGTGCGCGGTGCGCAGCCAGCGTGCCGGCCAGCCGCCCTAGCGACGACCACGCAGCAATGCCCCCATCAAGACGGGTTTGAGTGCCGTCGAACACCATGACCAGGGGAACGTTTTCCTTCTGTACATGTTGCGCCGCCCGCTCTACCTGAAGCCAGGCGCCTGCATCCATGCCGTTGCCAAGATGCTGTGTGTCTTGCGAGACAGCACAAATGCGGCGACCGCCGGCCTTGCCGGTGGCGGTCAGCAAATAATCGGCATTTTCACCAACAACAGGCAAGTGATCGAAAAGAAGTGCCAGCCGCTCTCGCATTGTTAAATGACGCGTACTGGGTAATGCGTTCTGGCTTTCGGCATTCGCCCGGGAGGCGGCGACTGCGACGTTGTCTTCCTCATTATTCTTTTCGATCATGATCCATTCCTTGGAACCTATCGTTAACACCCGGCGCATGAAGGTGTTGCGCCGGGCCCAGGCACGGCTGATTTAGTCTTTTTGCTTTTCTGCAGCGTAAGCACGCAGTTTTGGAACGATTTCTTTGGCAATGACCTCAACCTGGTCCATTTGATACTTGTAAGGCACAAAGATCAATTTCTGTACGCCGGCGTCGATGTGCTCTTTCAATTGCTCGATACACTCGTCGACGTTACCCATAATGGCGCTGTCCATGGTCGACTTACTGCCCTGGGCAATGTCGAAATCCACATTGAGCCAATCCATCATGGTTTTCTCAACGGCGGCACGCGATTCGCCCACCATGATCGGCAACTGGTTGCCATTGAGCACGGTGTCGGGGTCACGCCCGTCTTCCTCGGCGAAGTTACGCACTTTTTCCCACGATTCGATGAACGCGTCGGGCTTGTAGAAATAGGTGAGCCAGCCATCGCCGTTGGTGGCGGCACGCTTCAGTACTCGATCGGCATAACCGCCAATCAGGATGGGGAACGGCTTTTGCACGGGCTTGGGAAACATCACCCCGGCCGGAATACGGTGGTTGGGCCAGTCGCCCGAAACCAGGTCTTCATTAAAGAAGCGACGCATGATGTCGAGGTTGTCGTCCATAATGCGGCCACGTTTTTCAAACGGCACGCCAACTGCGTCGAACTCGCGCTTGTACCAGCCGGCGGCCATGGCAGGCAGCATGCGGCCGCCCGAGATCTGGTCCATGGTGGAAAGCTGTTTGGCCAGCGTAACGGGGTTGCGCAGCGGCAATACCAGAATGCCGGTAGACAGCTTGATTTTCTTGGTGCGCGCCGCGATGGCGGTCAGCAGGGTCAGGGAATCGAGAATCGGGAAATGTGGATCGACACCCAGCAGGATGTGGTCCCACACCCACAGGGAATCAAAACCCAGCTCTTCCATGCGCACGCCATATTCAACCAGTTCCTGTGCGTCGGGAATGGTGGGGAAAGCGGTAAAGTTACGGGCTGCAATGCCAAAGGTGCCGTGAAGCGTAGCCATATGTATTCTCCTTGAATAATCTGTTGGGTATACCGGGGTTAAGCGATGTAACGTCTGTCAGGATCCAGCTCTCGCAAAGCCTGCAACTCCTGGTCAGTGGGGGCTGCGGTGACACTCAATTCGTTTTTGTCGTACAACAGGTCGAACCCGGTGTTGTCTTGCACTTGTTCAAGCGTGACCCCGTGATGCAGGGCAAGCACTTTCATGGCACGGGTTTTTTCGTCGAACCCGAACACGCCAAGATTCGTAATAACCCGGAACATGCCGCCGGCCCGCAAACCGCTGTCGTAGCGCGATGTGCCGCCTTTCAGGAAGCCTGGGCTGGTAATGAAGTCGACCTCTTCCACGAAACGCCGCGATTCATGACGCATGGCCACGATCATGTTGGTGAGGCTGGCAATGTCGTTACCCCCACCCGTACCGGGCAGGCGCACTTTCGGGTTGCGCGGGTCATCGCCCAGGAACGAGGAGTTCAAGTTACCGTATTTGTCGATTTGCGCCCCGCCCATGAACCCGATATCGACATGGCCGCGCTGCAGCAGCAAAAGCACTTCCGTGCTGCTAATGACCATGTTGGCGCGTTTGGTACAACGTTGTTCGTTGGTGGAAGGCGGCAGCTTGCCCGGCTCAACAAAGGGGCCCACAACCCCGCCTTCAAACAGAATCGTCAAGCCCGGGCAACGCAGGATCTGGGCCAGTGTGGCGGCCAGCAGCGGAATGCCCACCCCGGCAAATACCACCTTGCCGTCGTTCAGCACTCGCGAGCTCATGACGGTTAGGATTTCGGCGTCGGTGTAGTCGCGCTTGCCATCGGCCTGGCTGTCTTGGGGCGACTGGGTAGCAGTTGTATTAGTCATTTAACAGGCTCCTTCCTCGTTTGGCCGCGTCGAGCAATTCTTCCAAACCGAGCAGCTTCAGGTATTCATTCCACGACTTCGGCTCGCGGATGTATTTTTCAATGTAGGCATTCATGCCCTCGACCGGATCCTTGTTCACCAGGTCGGTGTAGTAATCCATGTGCGACAAAAAGGGCTCGTACACATTGGTGCACTCGTGCGGCGCGCTGCCAAAAGGCACCTCAACCACGGCGTCGACATTGAAGAAACCGATTTTAGTTTGGTCTGGAGCGCGGCGGATCTGGTCGTTCGACACGATGCGTTCGGTGGTCAGGATGACGCTGTCGGCCGCCATGGCCAGGTCGACATCCATGAAAGGCAGGCCGTCGATTTGTGCATTGCCGTAGGCGTCGGCACGCTGAACGTGAATGAGCGCCACATCGGGATTCAATGCCGGAACCAGCAAAATGGGCTCATCGGTGAAGGGGCAATTAATTTGCTTGGGCTCGGGCCGCAAGGCCAGCACGTCGGAACCCAGCATGGCGCGCATGGGCAGGAACGGAACCCCCATCGCACCGGCACGAAAACGCATGCCCATGCCCAGGTGAGACCATTCCTGAAAGCTGGCTTTCTTGGTTTCAGCGTAATGGCGCATCACTTTGGAGATGCCCCACACAATGCCCTGGCTGAACCAGCTCGTTTCAATTTCCTTGCAAATGCCCGACCCGAAAAGCCAGTCGCCCTCGCTGGAAACAATACAGCGCGAAACCGACAAATCTTTCTTCTGATCGCGAATCAGTTGCCAGATCATCGCCATGGGCGTGCGCGACAATGTGCTGCCCCCTACCCCCACACGGCTGCCGTCGGCAACCAGCGCCGAGGCTTCCTCAAGCGACATGACTTTTTCGCGCAGACTGCGGTCTCTTTTCTGGAGACGCTCGCGCAGTTGCAGATAAGGTGACGTTTCCATTTCTTCCTCCGAGCCAACCACTTTGCGTGATCAGATAAATATTGAACCCTGATTTTGTTAATCTTATCATACTAATGATAGGATGATAAGACCTAAAAAAACAACCTGCAAGCCCCGCAATCGAGCAGGGCTTGCTGCTGTTTATCCGCCCAAGTACGCGTGGCGCACATGCGGATCGCTAATCATTTCCTTGCCTGTACCTGTCAGTGTCATGTGACCCGATTCATACAAATAACCACGATCACACATATCGAGCGCCGCAAACGCGTTTTGCTCAACCATTAAAACGGTTGTGCCGCTCTCTCGTACTTGCAGAATGTTCTCGAAGACTTTCTCAACAATATTGGGCGCCAGGCCCAGTGAAGGCTCATCGAACATAATAAGCTTGGGCCGGGACATCAGCGAGCGGGCAATGGCCAGCATTTGTTGTTCGCCCCCGGACAGCGTACCGGCCGACTGCACGTGACGCTCTTTCAGGCGTGGAAACATGGTGTACATTTTCTCGAAATCTTCCTGCACACCATCGCGATCTTTGCGTGTGTAGGCACCGATTTCCAGGTTTTCATGCACCGTCATTTCCGGGAAAACGCGCCGCCCTTCAGGGCAATGCGAAATGCCCATGGAAATAATCTCCTGGGGAGACGCATTTGTAATGTCTTTGCCCAGGAAATGAATCGTGCCTTCAACCGGATGCATCAACCCTGAAATGGCTTTCAAAGTTGTTGACTTACCCGCACCGTTGGCGCCAATAATGGTCACCAACTCGTTTTGCTGCACCGACAGCGATACATCGACCAGCGCATTCACTTTGCCATACCGGCAAACCACATTTTTAAGTTCAAGCATGCTGTTTAACCCCTTGTCCTAGATAGGCCTCGATCACGTCAGGATTATTCTGAACTTCTTGCGGCGTACCGTTGGCAATGATTTTGCCGTAGTTCAGAACAATAACGCGATCGGAAACGCCCATGACCAGTGGCATGTCATGCTCAACCAGCAAAATGGAAATACCCCGCTTGCGGATCTTTGCCAGAATTTCCATGAACACGTGGGTCTCCGCCGAGTTCATGCCCGCAGCCGGTTCGTCGAGCAGCAAGAGCTTGGCTTTGGCGGCCATGGCAATGGCCACGCCCAGCAGCCGTTGCTCGCCGTAGGCCAGCGAGCCGCTTTGCTCGTCGGCCCGGTGAGACAGCCCCACGAACTCCAACAGTTCCCAGGCCTGTTCACGCAGGCTTTCTTCTTCGCGCCGCATGGAAGGCAAAGACAGAATCGTGCCCAGGAACGATGCCTTGCCCTGCAAGTGCAAGCCTGTCAGCACATTGTCGAAAGTCGTTTCGTTGGTGAACAGACTGGTGCGCTGGAATGTTCGCACCAGGCCCATGGCCGCAATTTCATGCGTTTTGTGTTCACCCAGGTTCACGCCCTGAAAATGCACCGTGCCTTTGGTGGGCGGGAAAAACCCGGTTACGACGTTGAACGCCGTGGTTTTCCCGGCACCGTTGGGGCCGATAAGACTGAGCAGCTCACCGGGATATAGATCGAAAGACATGTCGGCAATGGCGACCAGGCCGCCGAAATGCACGGCCACGTTGCTTACTTTCAATAACGGTTCTTGGTTTTGCGTAGTCATGTTTCACTCCCGGTTCTACGTAGCCACCACTTCCGGATACCCGGAACAATCCCTTGGGGCAGGAACATCACAATTAACACCATGGCAACGCCGTAAACGATCCACTGCACTTCCGGGCCGGCCACTTCGCGCAGGCCCACCGGCAGGATACCGAAGATAATGCCGCCGATAATCGGACCGATCAACGTACCCTTGCCGCCGGTAATCACCATAATGACCATCGTGACGGTATAGATGAACAGGAAGACGTCGGGGTCAATAATGCGGATGTAGTGGGCATACAGCGCACCCGCTGCACCGGCCATCGCTGCAGAGGTCGTCGCTGCGAAGTTCAGGTAACGTGTCACGTTGATACCGGCCGACACGGCAAGCGGCTCATTTTCGCGAAGTGCAATCATGGCACGCCCAACGCGCGACTGAACAATGCGCCGGATAATGATGTAGCAGGCAATCGCCAACGCCAGCACCAGATAGTAGTTCGGCGTTTTCGACCAAAGCTCACCCTCGCCCAGGAACGGCAGGTTGTAGGCCATGGGCGGGATGTTGTTCAGCGCCAGCGGACCTTGCGTCAGGTCAACCCAGTTCAACGACACAAGACGCGTAACCTCGGCAAAGCTGATCGTCACGATCACGAAGTAGGCGCCGCGAATCTTGAATGACAGCTTGCCGATCACGAAACCGAACAGCCCGGCCACAAACGTGCCCAGAATGAACCCCAGGAACGGCGCGCTTGGCCCGACCGACATCGGAATCGGCGACTCGATATCGAACCCCAGCGACGTGAGCGCACTGACGTAGGCCCCGATGCCGAAGAAAGCAATATGCCCCAGGTTGAGTTGCCCTGTATAACCAAGCAGCAGGTTCAGGCTCATGGCGCCCACAATGAACAAGCCCGTGGTAATGGCAATGTGAAGGTAGTACTGGTCTGCCAGCCAATAAGGCAGTGTCAGCAACACCAACAGTACGATAAGTGTAAGTGCGAGCTTTTTCATCCAATCCTCTCCCCACGTGGCTTGAACAGACCTGTGGGCCTAAACATCAGCACCAGAATAATCAAGATAAAGCCAACGGCATCGCGGTAACCTGAAGAGATGTAACCCGAGCCCAGTTCTTCTGCGAAGGCAAGAATGAACCCGCCGATCATGGCGCCGGGCACACTACCCAAGCCACCCAGAATCACAATCGAGAACGCTTTCAGTGCCGCCAGATTACCCATGGTGGTCGTCACGACGAACACCGGACCCAACAAGGCACCCGCAGCGGCAGCCAGGCCGGAGCCAAGCGCAAAGGTTGCGGTGTACACAAAATTAATGTTGATGCCCATGAGCGAGGCGGTGGAAGAGTCCTGGAACGTGGCGCGCATGGCTTTGCCCAGCGACGTGCGCTGCAAAAGCACATAAGAGCCGATAATAAGACCGATGGCGGCAACCAGCACAAACAAACGCAGCCACGAAATCGCAACCGGCCCGATCATGAGCGGCTCGGTTGGGAAAGGCGTACTGACCGACTTGGCAACCCCGCCCCAGATAAGCAGCGAAACGTTCTGTAAAGCGATCCAGCAGCCAATCATGGCCACCATGGTTGAGTCTATGTCTGCGCCCCGCATGCCACGCAATACAACGCGTTCGATCAGTGCGCCCAACAGGATACCCAGCATAATGGCGGTTGGTAGCCCAATGAAGAAGTTCCAACCAAGCTGAGACACAAAGTAATAAGCCATGAAGCCGCCAAAGGCGTAGAGCTCTCCATGGGTAAAGTTCACAACCTTCATTACGCCAAGAATCAGCGTGAGCCCGATACCCAGAAGCGCATACGTGCCCCCAAGTATCAGCGCATTGGCTATGTGCTGAAGAAACTGATCCACTATCTTCCCCACCTGCGCGCCTTACCGAAAAGCAAACAAGGAGGCGCATGACCCTTCTTTGCCTTTGCATACAAACAGTGCAGGCACGGGGCCCGCACTGTTTTCGCCTATATAGGCTTACTGCACCATAACGACTTCACCGTCTTTGATTTCAACCAGATAGGTGTTGGCGTCGTATTGAGCACTGGCTTTGTCGCCTTCGCCATCTTTGCGGAACTTGATGTTGCCGTTCAATGCAGGCAGTTCAACTTCCCAAAGGGCTTCGCGGATCTTGTCTGCAGTGGGCTCGCCTTCAACTTTTTCCAGCGCCGCAGCAATGGTTTTGATGCCATCGTATCCACGGAAGCTTTCGGTTAGGCCGGCTTTGTTCAAACCACGCTTGTCCCATTCGGCAATAAACGCTTTTGCCATTTCAGGATTGGCTGATTCTTCTGCAACCCAGGGCGTAAAGAACAACAGGTGCTTGGAGCCTTCGGCAGCGGAACCGGCATGATCGATGAGCTGATCGGGGTTCTGCGAACCGCCCGTGGTAATGATTTGACGCTTCAAGCCCAGCGACTGCGCCTGCTTGAGCAACAGTGTCAGTTGCTCGACGGCCGTGGTCACGAAAAGGGTATCGGCATCGGAGCCTTTGATTTCCGAAAGCTGCGAGGTCATGTCTTGAGCAGCAGCGTCCATGATGAGCTCTTTGCCCACTTCAACGCCGTTGGCTTCCAGTACACGGCGAAACTCGGCTGCGGCACCGCGGCCCCAGTCGTTGTTCACCACCAGCAAGTCGGCTTTCTTGATGCCCAGCGGCTCGACCATTTCAGCGAAGTTGTCGGCCTCAATGGCACTGGTTGGTGCAATACGGAAAACGTAAGGGTTGCCGGCTTTGGTAATTTTTACCGAGCTGGATGTTTCCACGACCATGGGAACCTTGTATTCCATGAGCTTGGGCATGGCCGCCAAGGTAAGCGTGGAACCCCAGGCACCCAGGATAACGGGCACCTCGTCACGCACGATCAGCTTTTCCGTGACGTTGGCCGATTCGGTGGGGTTGCCTTTGTTGTCTTCAACAACCAATTCGATCTGGTTGCCTTTTACACCGCCGGCGGCATTGATTTCATCGGCGGCAATTTTTGCCCCTTCGAGCACATAGTTACCGGATGCGGCGATGGGGCCGGTTAGAGGCTGGTTTACACCGATTTTGACGGTGTCCGCGTGAGCGGGTGCCAGTACAGAAAAGGACATTGCAACTGCTGCAAGACCAGAAGCAAATAATTGACTTCTTCGTTTCATTGCACGACTCCTTAGACATGTGTGTGTATGTGTGTGTGATACTGGAACAGCTATATAGAGAAAGTTTTATCTTTCCGTCTATCTACTAATAGTAAGACAGTACCTAAACTTTTTCGGGGCGTATATAGTGGTTCTTACTAATATCTGAATAAGCGCCAGCTACCGCCGAAAATCTCACTACTAGTCATGCAACCTGCAATAACGACAGCAACGCGTTATTGCAGACTGAACCGCAGGCAAAAAGGCGTTTGGGCGCCTATTGCGTGATGCTTCCTGATGAATCAACGCCCCCCAAAAAGGCGCTTGAAAAAGGTGGTGATGCGGTTGCGTATTACAGAGAACACCAGTGCCCCGGCATTCAGTTCCGTGACTTCGTTCGCCGCTGCGCCGTCTGACTGGCCGCCGTTCGACAGGCGGGCATGCAGATTCTGCGCAAAGGCGTCTGTCATGCGTTTTGCAATGTCCTGGACAATGCCCGAGCGGCTGAATTGCGCCAGTGGGCCGGTTAAGGCAAAACCAATTTCAACATCAACCTTCGTGCTTGCACCCTGGTTGATTTCCGACAACACGTACTCGACTTCACCCCGCGTTGCCGAAGGCGATTTGGTATCGCGGGCGGAGCCGTAGATCATGCCTTTGTAGGTGGCGTCGTCGCGCTCGACATCGGCCGCCCCTTCGAACACGGCCACAATCGGCCCCACCTTGACTCGCAGCCGGGGCTCGACATGGGTGTCGGTCGGCTCCGACAGTAACGAAGCACCCGGCAGGCACGTTGTCACCTCGCCCAGGCGGCCGAAAAATGCCCATACTTCGTCGCGCGGGAAGTCAACCGTAAAGGATTGCTGCATGCGCGTCATGGGCTTGCTGCTGTCGGGTGCCTTCACCGCACCGGCGGCGGGTGCGCGCATTCTTTTTACTTCCGAAGCCATGGCACCGGTTACTGCTGCGGTGTCGGCCGAAGAGGATTGCGTTTGCGCATGGCCGGCCCCTGCCGGCCCCAACATGCTGCGCACATTGACGGCCTCGGTAATACCTTGGGCGCGACGCTTCTCGATCACGCTTTGAATGGCTTTGACGATGCCCACATAGCCCGTGCACCGGCACAGATTGCCACTCATTGCGTAGCGAATGTCCTGCTCTGTTGCGTTGGGCATGCGCATGACGACATCGTGTGCCGAAGCCAGCATGCCCGGAGTGCAAAAGCCGCATTGCAAACCATGCTCTGTGGAAAAAGCCGTGCGCAATGCTTCCATGACTTCATCGTTCATGCCTTCGATGGTGACCACTTCGGCGTTGTCGCAGGCCACCGCAAGCGAAATGCAGGAACGCGTGGGCACGCCGTCGACAAACACCGTACACGCACCGCAGACACCATGCTCGCACCCCAGGTGAGTGCCCGTGAGACTCAGCGATTCACGTAAAACATCACCCAAATGCGTTCTGGGTTCAACCTGAACGTTGTCGTGCTTTTTTCCATTAACCGTAAGAGAAATCGTCGTCATAGTTGAGCTCGCTGAACTGCGCGCGTAAGCGCTGTCATATGAATTTTGTTTGCAACGGGATCTTTCAGCCCCGACTCGGCAAAAAGCGTTTCGATCTTGTCGGTATTCAGCTGACCCGACGCATCGAAATAAGCCGAGGCATCGGCGATGACAAGCGGCTTGGCTTCAATGGCGCCAATAACCAGACGGCACACGTTTCTGGCCGGATCGTTCAACAGAATCGCCATTGCATGGGCAAATTCCCCGGTTTTGCGGGTGATTTTGTAATGCCCCCAACGCGCTTGGGCCGAGAATCGGGGCACATGCACCGACACCAATAACTCGCCCGGCTCCAACGATGTTTCAAACACGCTGACCATGAGTTCTTCCACGGGAACGCGACGCGTGCCCGACGGGCCGGCAATGGTCACTGTTGCGCCTGCTGCTGCCAGGGCGCTGACCCAGTCGGCTGCCGGATCGGCATGCACCAGGCTGCCGCCGACTGTGCCCCGGTTGCGCACCGCCCGGTAGGCGATACCCCGGGCCACCGCCGGCAATGCGCCGCGGGTGACATCGGGCACACGCAAGTCTTCAATATCGGCGTGCGTAACACAGGCACCGAACGTAATGCCTTCGTCGTTCTCATCGACCTGGGTGAGCTCTGGAATATGGGTGATGTCAACCAGCAAATCGGGTTGCACCAGACGCAGGTTCAACATGGGGCCCAACGACTGACTGCCTGCCAGAAATTTGACAACAGCCTCTTCTTGCTGCGCCAGCTTGACGGCTGACTGGACATCGGATGCACGCTCGTATGCTAAAGGTGCCGGCTTCATACTTCCTCCATGGCCATCTTGGATCCACCACCCGTACCGGCAGCGCCGCCGTTACGGGCATTCATGATTGCTTCCAGAACGCGATGCGGCGTTACCGGCGACACATACAGGCAGGCCCCCATTGGGCGCAGCGCATCGTTTACCGCGTTCACTATGGTTGCCGGCGGCGCAATGGCCCCGCTTTCGCCAATCCCCTTGACACCGAACTCGGTGTAGGGCGACAGCGTTTCCATGTGTATCAGGCGCGGCTCGGGCACTTCGGTTGGCCCGGGCAACAGGTAATCGGCAAAGGTTGAAGCCAGGGGCTGGCCCGAGGCATCGAACGGCATTTCTTCATACAAGGCCGTGCCAATGCCCTGCGCGGTACCGCCATAGATCTGGCCGTCGACCACCATGGGGTTCACCAGCTTGCCGCCGTCCTCAACGATGACGTAGTCAAGAATCTCGACATCGCCGCATTCCGGGTCAACGGCCACCACGGCAACGTGTGCCCCGTAGCCGAACGTGCCCGTATCGCGACCGGGCTTATAGCCCACGGTAACCTCAAGACCGCCGGAATTGGCTTCAGGCGGCAGATCCTGCGGACGGCGATACCAAACGTGCGCCACTTCGCTGATGGAAACACTTTTATCGCCTGCACTGACCATGCCGTCGGCCACCGTGACGCTTTCCGGTTCGGCGCCCAGCATGAATGCACCAATGTGACCCAGCCGCTTCACCAGTTCGTCGCCGCCGCGCGCAACGGCGCCGCCCGACATCACCATGCTGCGTGAGCCCCAGGTACCGGTTGAATACGGGGTGTATTCCGTGTCGCCATGAATGAGCTTGATCCGGTCGATATCGATGCCCAGCTTTTCATTGGCCACCTGGGCCAACGTGGTTTCCATGCTTTGACCATGGGAGTGGGCGCCGATTCGAATTTCCAGGCCCCCGTCGGGCGTTACACGCATGGTGGCCAGTTCATGACCGGGCACCATGGGAATACCCCAGCCGGCGTAAACCGACGTCCCGTGGGCGGCCTGTTCGCAGTACACCGCCATGCCCACGCCAATTAAGCGGCCGTCGGGCTCGCCTTTTTTCTGGCGCTCGCGAATGGCCGGCAGGTCAACCGCTTCCACCGCCTGGCGCAGGGCCTCGGGGTAATCGCCGCTATCGAAGTGTTTGTTGGTAATGTTGTCGAACGGCATTTGCTCGGGGCGAACCAGCGACTGCATGCGCAACTCGTAAGGCTCGACACCGGCTTCGTGCGCCAGGTCATCAAGCATGAGTTCAAGCGCAAAACAAACGCCCGTACGCGCCACGCCGCGGTAAGGCAGAATGGGGCATTTGTTCGTTGCCACCGAATACGTCTTGCACTGGTACGATGGGAAATCGTAAGTACCGGGCAAAATGCTGCCCACCTGGCCGGCCTCAAGACACGCCGAGAACGGATAAGAGGAATAAGCGCCCGAATCAATCGTTGCCTCGCACTCAATGCCAAGCAGGCGCCCTTCCTTCGAGGCATAACCGGTAATTTCGTAATAATGTTCGCGGCAATTGGCACTGCCTGCAATATGCTCGCGGCGGTCTTCAATCCAGCGAACCGGGCGACCCAGCTTCATGCAAAGCCAGGCAACGGCCACTTCCTCGGGCAGGAAAATACCCTTGTAGCCGAAGCCGCCGCCCACGTCGGGGGTAATCACGCGCACCTGCCCTTCAGGCAGGCCCAGGCATTCGGCCAGGCCCGTGCGCACGATATGCGGAATTTGCGTGGCGGTATAAACAATCAGTTGCTCAACGCGGCTGTCCCAATAGGCCACAACGCCGCGCCCTTCCATCGGCGCCATCACCTGGCGGGATGTACGGATCTTGCGGCTGACTTTAACCGGTGCGTCTTTCACCGCGTCGATATTCACCGTAATGTTGGTTGTTAAAAACAGGTTGTCGGGCCAGTGTTCGTGCAAACGGGGCGCATCGGCCTGGCGGCCCTGCAGCATCTCGTGCACGACATCCTGCTCGTCGTATTCAAGTTGAACCGCGGCAGCCACGTCTTCGGCCTGGGCGCGGGTTGGCGCAACACACATGGCCACCAGTTCGCCCACGAAACGCATCTTGCCTTCGGCCAGGGCCGGCTGCTCGGAAGAACGAAAACCTTCCAGGGCCGTGTCGGCAACAATGGGCTTTACGCCATCCTTGCGAAGATCGGCGGCAGTAAAAACCTGCTCGCGCAATGGCTCGGGCACATGAACATCGAGCAACTTGGCATGTGCAACCGGGCTGCGCACAAAAGCCACGTCTTGCATGTTGGCCAGCTTTATGTCTGCGACATACTGCCCTTTACCCCGCATGTAACGGTCGTCTTCTTTGCGAAGAACACGTTTACCGACACCTTGATTCGACATTTCAATCTCCTGTAAATAAACGTCATGAACCGCTTTTCAGGCTGGCCCAAGGTTCGTTCTTTCCGTCATTCTAAATATAGAATGATATGTCGGGTATTCTGGTTTACGCGTAGACCAGAAAAAAAGAAACCAACTACGCCAAAGGATGTCGACTAAACGTTATTCAGGCTGCTGTTTTGCGGCGGCGGCGCGGCTTGGGTGAGGGCAACTCTTCCGTGGAAGCGGCTGTCTCGTCTTGCAGAAGATCCATGTGCAAACGGATGCAATCGCTTGGGTACGTAATTTCACCCACGTATATCACCACGTCGTCTTTCGATGTTACAACACAGCGGCACTCTGCGATGGGGGCACTTAGTGAAATCCCCAATAAGCCCGCCACCTCCGGATCGGCGGTGCCGATGGTCATGGTTTGATGGGCTTTTTTAACGACCGTTCCACGCAGGGTTTCAAACACGGCCAGGGCAGTGTGCTCCATGAACTCGTCGTAATATTCGTCGAAAATACCTTTTTCAATATGGACGTTCACAACAGCATAGGGCAAGCCGTCGCGCAACTGCAAGCTGCGCAAAAACCCATAGGCGTCGGCCAACTTGCCTTCGTCGGGCGACAACCGGGGATGAGAGGGGGGATTGGCCACTTCGATGAAACGGGGCACATTTCGCTTGATGGAGCGGATGATGGCAGACCAGGACGTTTCCAGAGTTAACCAGCGCCGGTCATTGACCTGTTCGGCCACGAACGTGCCGCGCCCCTGCTGGCGCTTAAGCAACCCTTCCTTTTCCAGCAGGCCCACCGCCTGCCTGACAGTAACACGCGCACGCTGGAATTCTTCCTCAAGCTCTTCAAGCGTGGAGATTTTTTCTCCCGGCAACCACTCGCCCGTTTCAATGCGCCGCCTGAGCGCTGACGCTACTTGAATATAAGCTGGGATGTGACCACTTAAATTCTCTGCCTGTCCTTTTTGCATGCCCTGTTCTCTTTATGTCAAATTAACTAACAAATTACTTTTGCCCCATATTAGGGCAAACTTCGTCCAATTTCAGCAATGCAAGCAAGCCACCCCCCTCTTTACACCGGGTGCCTGGGCATTAATTATTAACACCGCTGCTTAAATTTTCCAGCCTTAACGCCTCAAGATCAATCACGCCGTCGGGCGCGAAATCGCGTATACCCTGGCTTGCCAGCTGTGCCAGCCACGCCTCGGTTTCGCACGCGATGCTTTCGGCCTCGTCACGCGAAACCTGCTTGAAATGAACGCTCGCACCCGGGCGGCGACGCCCCAATATGGAAATGTCGGTGGAGATGACGGTGGCAATCTTTGGATACCCCCCGGTTGTTTGCGCGTCGGCCAACAACACAATCGGCAAACCCGAGCCCGGTACCTGAATTGCTCCGCTTACAATGCCATCGGAAACCAAATCATAACCTTCGGCGTGCTCGATTGTAGGGCCTTCAAGACGAAAACCCATGCGATCGGCCTGGCCGGACACAACATAGGGCTGCGTAAAGAAGCCTTTTAAGGCGCTTTCGGTGAAATAGTCACTTTGCGGCCCAAGCACCACACGAACCGGTTCATCGTAGCCATAATCGAACGGTTCGCGCAGCGCTTTCTCGTCTCTGGCATCAACGCTCGATTGCGCCAGGGGCAGCTCATCACCCCGCTTCAAGGTTCGACCCTCAAGGCCGCCGATGCCGCCACGCACATAAGTGGAAACACTGCCCAACTGCACGGGCAGGTCGAGCCCGCCTTCAATGGCCAGATAAGCACTCAACGACTGGCCCAGCGAACCGACCTTGACCTTGTCGCCTTTTACCAGCCGCACACTGCGCCCGGCAGGCACGGTTAATTTGCGGGCACCTTCAATGGTCAACGCGCCTTCACAACCAAACAACGCCACGCGCACCGAATCGGCCTGCACCTCGAACGCAACGCCCTGCAACAGCATTTCCAATACAGGGCAATGGCGGTCATTGCCCACCAGCATGTTGGCAATTCTGGCGCTTGTCTTGTCTAGCGCACCCGACACCGGCACGCCGACATCCTGATAGCCCATGCGCCCCATATCCTGAATCGTGGAATACGGCCCGGCATCCAGTACCTTCAACCCGTTACTCATACCATCACCTTTTCACATTGAACTTCATATTCATCGGCTTGAACCGCCTCGCGAATGCGCTGATACTCCGCTGCAGCCACTGGCTTGAAACGCACCTTGTCGCCCGGCTTGAACAAAGCCGGCGCCTCCAGGCGCGTGTCGAACAAACGAATGGGCGTTGCACCAATCAGGTGCCAGCCGCCGGGGCTTTCAATGGGATAAACCGCCGTCATGGTTGACGCAATGGCCACCGAGCCGGGCGGAACCCGCGTGCGCGGGTTGCTGCGTCGCGGAAGCACCAATGACTTCGGCAGGTCACCCATGTAGGGGTAGCCCGGCACAAAGCCAATCATATAAACGTGAAACTGGGTGTCGGTATGCAGCTGAACAACTTCATCGGCCGAGAGCCCGGCCGTTTGCGCCACTTCCTGCAAGTCGGGCGCGTACTCGCCGTCGTAGCAGACCGGCACCGACCACTGGCGAACCGCCTGCGCCTCGGTATCCCCGCTTTCAAGCAGGCCCTCGAGCGTGGCCTGCAGGTCGGCGCCGCGCACTTGCGTGGGGTCGTAATTAATCAGCAATGACCGGAACGTAGGCACCAGATCGACCACGCCGGGAATACTCAACGCGCGAATCCGCCGGCTTAACGCAAGCACCTGATCGCTAAGAACACGATCAATGACCTGCCCGAACTGCACCACCATTGCGGTATCGCCGGCACTTAGAAACTGCACTGTCATCAGTCTTCTCCAAAAGTTGCCGCCCTTTCAAGCTGCGGGAAAAACGGCTTTTGATTCGAATTAGGGTTTTCGATTGATGGAATCATATTGTCTTTCTATCTATAGTACAATATACTGGTCGCATCAGATAGATCAAAAGCTTCTTCTACTCAACCCGAAGGAAAACAAAATGACTTTATCGGTGAATCTTAATGCGGATATGGGCGAAGGGTTTGGTGCGTACGACATCGGAGACGACAACGCCATCCTGAAAATCATCCGTTCGGCCAACATTGCCTGTGGCTTCCATGCAGGCGACGCCAACACCATGCGACGCGTTGTAGAGAATGCGAAAAAAGAAGGCGTCAGTATTGGCGCACACACCGGTTTTAACGACCTGTGGGGCTTTGGCCGACGCCGCATTCAAATGAAAGCCAGCGACCTGGAAAACATGATCGCTTATCAAATCGGCGCATTGCAAGCCATGGCTGCCTATGTCGGCGAAAAAGTCACCCACGTCAAACCCCACGGCGCGCTGAACAACATGGCAGCCGAAGACGAAGATTACGCCATGGCCATTGGCCGGGCGCTTAAAACCGTTGACTCCAACCTCATTTATGTTGCGTTATCGGGTTCCGAAATGGAAAAAGCCGCTGAACGCCTGAATTTGCCGCTGGCAAGGGAAGGTTTTTGCGACCGCTTGTACGACGACAACGGCAATCTGGTGTCGCGCGCGGTGGCCGGCTCGGTTATTAAAGATCCGCAAGCGGCAACCGAACAGGTTGTACGCATGGTTACCGAAGGTGAAATTATCTCGATGTCGGGCAAGCGCGTAAAGCGCCGGGTTGACTCTTTATGTGTTCATGGCGACGAACCCACCGCAGTTGCGTTGGCCGCCAAGGTGCGTGAAGGCCTGGAAGCGGCCGGGGTAAAAATTCTGCCGCTTACTGAAATGAAGCTTGACTAAACCTGTCCAGGAGCTCCAAATGGAAAACCAACCTAAAATTGCAATTCTTGGCGGCACTGGCTCGCTGGGTTCCGGGCTTGCCAAGCGGTGGGTGAAAGCCGGCTTTCCCGTTATTGTTGGCTCGCGAACAGCCGAAAAGGCGCACGAAGCGGCCAGCGCATTAACGCCGGCTGCGGGCGGCCCTGCCCCCACAGGCCTGAGCAACTACGACGCAGCCAAAGCCGCCGATATTGTTGTGCTGACTGTTCCGTTTTCAAATCACGATGCCATTCTCGACGAAATCAAAGACGTTGTAGAGGGCAAAATCGTTGTTGACGCCGTTGTGCCCCTGGTACCACCCAAAGTGGCCGTTGTGCAATTGCCGCCGGAAGGTTCCGCCGGCATGATCGCCCAGAACAAAATCGGCGAAAAAGCACGTGTGGTTTCCGCCTTTCAGAACGTGGGCGCCGACAAGCTGCAAGCCGAGGGCGACATCGCCTGCGACATTCTGGTAACGGGCAACGACGTTGAAGCACGAAAAATCGTTATCTCGTTGATTGAGCCGATTGGCATGCGCGGCATTGATGCCGGGGCCATTGCCAACTCGGCCGCCGCAGAAGCCATGACCTCGCTGCTGATTGGCATCAACAAACGCTACAAGGTTGATTGCGCAGGCATCCAAATAACCGGCATCAACCGCTAAGGCACGCCTTATGCCCGACCTGCCCCATACGTCGATCAGTATCAACGCCCTGGCCGACTTTCCGATGATCGTGCCGAACGACGACCTGGCATCCGTGCTGATTGACAGCCTGCAACACAACGGCATGGCTTTACAGACACAAGATGTGGTTGTCCTGGCGCAGAAAATCGTATCCAAGGCAGAAGGGCAGCTTGTGCGCCTGGCCGATGTAAAGCCATCGGCCAGGGCACTTGAAATTGCGCAACAAACCGGCAAAGACAGCCGCATGGTTGAGCTGATTCTGTCTGAAAGCCGCGAAATTATTGCCCAGCGCCCGGGTCTGTTAATTGTGGAACACCGCCTGGGCTATATCATGGCCAATGCGGGCATCGATCAGTCGAATATCGATCACCCGAACGACGACGAATACGCGCTGTTGCTGCCGGAAAATCCCGACCAGACCTGTTCCCTGATCAAGGCAGCGCTCGACCGCCATTTCAATGCCGATGTCGGCGTCATTATCAATGACAGCTTCGGACGCCCCTGGAGAATGGGTGTAACCGGCGTTGCCCTGGGATCGGCAGGCTTGCCCAGCCTGCTTAGCCTGATCGGAAAACCCGACCTGTACAACCGCGCCATGCGCGTGTCTGAAATTGCCTTTGCCGATGAAATCGCCGCTGCGGCGTCGCTGATTATGGGGCAAACCAATGCAGGACAACCCGCAGTGCACGTGCGCGGTCTTCATTGGGACGAACCGAACAATAGCGCCCAAACATTATTACGCCCACGAAATCAAGATTTATTTCGTTAGGAATGAGGCCCAGCGCGATGACCGATAACCGCTCTTCTTCCCTTCACTCATCCAAACGTGTGCTGGCCTTGTGTGGCGGCGTGGGCGGCGCCAAGCTGGCCCAGGGCCTGAACGAACTGATTACGACCCCCGACAGCCTGACCATTGTGGTTAACACCGGCGACGACTTCGAACACCTGGGCCTGAACATATGCCCGGATCTTGATTCAGTGGTTTATGCCCTGGCCAACAAGAATGACACGACACGTGGCTGGGGGCGTGCCGATGAAACCTGGCATTGCCTTGAAGCGCTTAAAGAGTTGGGCGCGCAAAGCTGGTTTGCACTGGGCGACCGCGACCTGGCCATGCACCTTGAGCGCAGCCACCGCTTGCGTTCGGGCCAGACGCTGTCGGAAGTCACCGCCCTGATCAGCAAACAACTGGGCATTCGCGCCCATGTTGTTCCCATGAGCGACAACCCGGTGCGTACCGTGCTCCATACCGACGAAGGCGAACTGGCGTTCCAGGACTACTTCGTTCGCAAGGCAGGAAAACCCAAGGTTGAAAGCATCGCTTATACGGGTGCCGATACGGCAACGCCGCAGGCCGATTTAATGGCACGGCTAACCGACCCCGACCTGGACGCCATTATTATCTGCCCTTCGAATCCGCAGCTGAGCATTGAGCCGATTCTGGCCCTGAACGGTGTTCGCGAGGCACTGCGCCGGGCCAGCGCGCCCGTGGTGGCGGTTTCCCCCTTAATTGGCGGCAAAGCCGTGAAGGGGCCGGCCGCAAAAATAATGCAAGAGCTTGAAATACCGGTAGATTCCACCGGCATTGCACAGGTTTATCTCGACTTCATCAAGGGCCTGGTCATTGACCGGGTCGATGAACTCGATGCCGCATATGTATCCGTTCCCACTGTTGTAACCCAAACCTTGATGAAAAGCCCTGAAGACGCTTTGAATCTTGCACAAGCAACACTTGAGTTTGCCGGACAATTGCGTCTTGAGGCAACTCAAACAAAGTAGAGCGAGGATGTATGACAGCTCACCGCCTGGCGGCAGTTATACCCGTTAAAAGTTTCAGCGATGCCAAACAGCGGCTGCAGCCGGTATTGTCGGCCGGCGAGCGGCGGCTTCTGGCCCGGGCCATGTTTGAAGATGTCATGGCCACACTCACGCAATGCCCGTCTTTAACCGGCGTCTACGTGATTACCAGCGACCCGCAGGCAGCTCAGCTGGCCGCAGACATGGGCGTGAAGACACTGCGCGACCCTGTTATCGGCGGACTGTCGGGTGCCATTGCCAGCGCCGCCCAAACCCTGAAGAAAGCGGGCATGGAAGGCATGCTGGTGGTACCGGCCGATGTGCCGGGCATCGATCCGCAAAGCGTCAGGCGCATTATCGGTCATCATGCGGCATCGCGTTCGGTTACGCTGGTGCCCGCCTTGCGCGACGGCGGCACCAATGCCATGTTGTGCTCACCACCCGACGCCATTCCGAACTGCTTTGGCCACAACAGCTTTCGGGCGCACTGCCAGTTGGCCGCCTCGTCGGGCGTGCAACTGAATACGTTAAGCCTGCCCCAGTTGCAGTACGACATCGACCGGCCTCTTGATTTGCTTTCCTTCCTGCACCAGGAAAGCGCCACCCGCACATACCGCTTTTTAGTTCAAAGCGGCATCGCCGACCGTTTGCGCCATACATCGCGCACCGCCTTTTCACTGGCGGGCACGTTCTTTCCGTATGCCGAGCAGACACCGGCCATTTCGAGCATTCATAAAGGATGAATACTGCTATGCAAAACTCAAACTCCCGCATGCACACGCAACTTTCTGAAAGCGCGGCCTACGATCTGATTACCCAGCCGATTTCATCGTTGTGCAAGACAGCGGCCCAATTGCGCGACACCGGCCACGGCGACGTTGTCTCCTACTCCCGTAAAGTTTTCATTCCGCTGACCCAGCTGTGCCGCGACGTTTGCCATTACTGCACCTTTGCCCAAACGCCGCGCAAAATGCCGGCGCCCTACTTAAGCATTGAGCAGGTCGTTGAGATTGCCCGCCAGGGTGCCAAGGCAGATTGCAAGGAGGCCCTGTTCACGCTGGGCGACAAGCCCGAGTTGCGCTATCGCGCCGCCCGTGAGGCGCTTGATGAAATGGGTTACGACAGCACAATCAGCTATTTAATCGACGCCTGCAAGGCCGTGTACGAGGAAACCGGGCTTATTCCGCACGTGAATCCGGGCCTGCTCACACGAGACGATTTGCTGAAACTGCGCACCGTGTCTGCGTCGCAGGGCATCATGCTTGAGAACGTATCGCCCCGTTTGTGCGAACCGGGCCAGGCCCATTACGGCTCGCCCGACAAAGATCCCAAGGCGCGCCTGGAAACCCTTCGGCTGGCAGGCGAAACCCGGGTTCCGTTCACGTCGGGCATTCTGATCGGCATTGGCGAGACGCGGCGCGAACGCATCGACTCGCTGCTGGCTTTGCGTGAGCTCGACCAGGAATTTGGGCACATCCAGGAAATCATCATCCAGAATTTTCGCCCCAAAGCGGGCACACTGATGGCTAACGCCGAAGCGCCGTCGCTGGAAGAACACTTGTGGACCATTGCCGCGGCACGCCTGATTTTCGGGCCCGACGCCAACATTCAGGCGCCGCCCAATCTCCAGCCTGAAGGCTTGAAACAGTTGGTTGACGCCGGTATCAACGACTGGGGCGGGGTCTCGCCCATTACACCCGACCACGTCAACCCCGAGGCACCCTGGCCGCATCTGGAAGCGCTGTCGGTGGCAACCGAGAAAGCCGGCAAAGTCCTGGCCGAGCGCCTGACTGTGTATCCGAAATACGTACGCGAACTGGCCCACTGGGTCGACCCCGGCTTCCACACCCGTATTCTGCAATTAAGCGATGGCCATGGCCTGGCTTACACCGATGCGTGGACGGCGGGCAGCCAAACGCCGCCCCCGGAGAAAATTGTGCAGCTGGCTAAACAGCCGCGTAGCGGCGCCCCCGCCATTCAGGGCGAGGTCAGCGCAATTCTGAGCCGTGCGCAAGCCGGAAAGACCTTAACCGAGCACAACATTGAACGCCTGTTCCAGGCACACGGCAAGGCCTTTTCCGCCGTTTGCCAGGCGGCCGACGAGGTGCGCCGCGACATGAGCGGCAATGCCGTCACGTTCGTGGTGAATCGCAACATCAACTACACCAATATTTGCGGCTATCGGTGTCAGTTTTGCGCTTTCGCAAAAGGCAAGGGTGCCGAAGACTTGCGTGGCAAGCCCTACGACCTGCCATTGGACGAAATTCAGCGACGCGTGCTGGAAGCGTGGGAGCGCGGCGCAACGGAAGTGTGCATGCAAGGCGGTATTCACCCTTCTTATACCGGTGAAACCTATAAGGAAATTTGCGAAACCGTGAAATCGGTGGTGCCGGAAATGCATATTCATGCGTTTTCCCCGCTGGAAATCTGGCAAGGCGCAGAAACCCTGAACATGCCGCTTAAAGACTACCTGCTCATGCTCAAAGAAAGCGGCCTGTCGACACTGCCGGGCACGGCGGCCGAAATTCTTGACGACGAAATCCGCCAGATTATCTGCATCGATAAAGTCACCACCAACGAATGGATGCAAGTGATGCGCGCGGCGCATCAGGTTGGCCTTAAAAGCACCTCCACCATTATGTTTGGCCACGTGGAAGGCTACAAGCACTGGGCGCGTCATCTGCTGCTATTGCGCGATCTGCAAATGGAAACGGGCGGCATTACCGAGTTCGTGCCTTTGCCTTTCGTGCATATGGAATCGCCCATTTATCGGAAAGGGCGCTCGCGCAAGGGGCCCACTTTCCGCGAGGCGGTCTTGATGCACGCGGTGGGGCGCCTGGCATTGCACCCGCACATACCGAATATCCAGGCATCCTGGGTGAAAATGGGGGTCACGGGCGTTGAGCTGTGCCTGAACGCCGGCGCCAACGACCTGGGCGGCACCCTGATGAATGAAACCATTTCACGCTCGGCCGGTGCATCGCACGGGCAGGAAATGACGGCCACCACACTGGAATCGCTGCTGATCTCGATGGGGCGTACACCGCAGCAGCGTTCGACACTGTATGAGGCCGTGCCCGAGCATCTGCGCCAACGCGCACGTGAGGCAAAGCCGCCCATTCAACCGATTGTGCCGCTCATGCGCAAGCACGCCAAGCGGCCCAAGGAAGTCGCGCATGTTTAGCACTGACACTGTTGCAATTGAGCCCCGGCAAGATCAAGGCCGCACCGGCCACGCGCTGCCACAGGCGCGCTTCACCCCGGCCTTGTTCAACCGACGCTCGGTGCGACGCTACCTGCCCGAGCAGCCGCCACTGGAACTGATTAACACGCTGCTGGAAATGGCCGTTTGCGCCCCCTCGGCACACAACCGCCAGCCGTGGCGCTTCGTTGTGATTCGCAGCCATGACAAGAAAGCCAAACTGGCCAGGGCCATGGGCGACAAACTGGAGCGCGACCGCCTGGCCGACAACGACGACCCCACCGACGTGAAGAACGATGTGGCGCGCTCTTTCGCCCGCATTACCAACGCGCCCACGCTGATTCTGCTGTGCGTGACGATGGCGGAAATGGACAGCTACCGCGACGCCAACCGGAACCAGCACGAATTCTGCATGGCCACACAAAGTGTTGCCATGGCCGGCCAGAACATCATGCTTGGGGCCCAGGCAACCGGCCTTTCATCGTGCTGGATGTGTGCGCCTATGTTTTGCCCGACGCTGGTTCAAACAACGCTTGATCTGCCGGAAGACTGGATTCCGCAAGGCATGCTGACAGTGGGGTATCCCGCCAATGCGGGCAAGCCTTTTGTGCGCAAGCCGCTGGAAGACGTTGTTGCCTATATCGACGACGCCCCCAGTGCCATGTCGAGATCATTTTCTTAATTACAACGCATCACAGGAGACTTCATGTTCACCCACAACAAAAACGCAACCCGTGCCGATTACCCCGCCGAGCTGCAGCAAATTATGAATCTTGAGCGCGCCAACGAATCGCGCGAATGGCTATCAGGCTGGCGCATGCTAAGCGCCGAACCGACACCGCTGGTTTCGATGACGCATCTGGCGCAGAAACTCGGTGTGGGCGCTGTTCTGTTGAAAGATGAATCGAAGCGCTCGCCGCTGGGCAGCTTCAAGGCCCTGGGCGCTTCAATTGCCCTGATCAGGCTGATCTTGCGTAAATTCCCCGATGCCGGCTTTACCGCCCATTCGCTGTTCAACGGTGAACATGCCCAGGCGCTTAAAGACTTCACCATTGTGAGCGCCACAGCCGGGAACCACGGTTGCTCTTTGGCGGCAGCGGCGCGCGACATTGGATGTCGTTGCATTATTGTATTAAGCAGCCAGGTCAACCCCGACCGCGAAAAAGCCATTGCCTCGAACGGCGCGGAAATTGTGCGCGTTGCAGGCGACTACGATGACTCGGTTGAGCATGCCGAATCGCTGTCAAAAACCGAAGGTTGGCTGGTTGTGTCGGATACTTCCTATGAAGGCTACGAAGAAATCCCCCGTGATGTCATGCAAGGCTACGCCACGATTCCCTCGGAAGTGATCGACCAGCTTGATGCACGCAATTCAGATACACCCCCGTTTACCCATGTGTTTTTGCAAGGCGGCGTGGGCGGCATGGCAGCCGGTATTACCGCATACCTGTGGGAGCGCTACGGTAAAAACCGCCCCACCCTGATTGTGGTGGAACCCAACCAGGCCGACTGCCTGTACCAAAGTGCGCTTGCCGGGCATGCGGCCAGCGCAACCGGCGATATTGACTCTTTAATGGCGGGGCTGGCTTGCGGCGAAGCGTCTCCGCTGGCATGGCGGTTCTTGCAACCTGCCTGCGATTATTTCATTACCGTATCCGACACCAAGGCCATTGAGGCCATGAAAATATTGGCCGACGGTCAATACGGCGACATCCCGATTGTGAGCGGTGGCTCGGGTGCGGCCGGCCTGGCAGCACTGATTGAACTAACCGAAAACGCCGAACAAGGTAAAGAGGCGGGCATTAACGAAGCGTCTAAAGTGCTGTTGATCAATACCGAAGGGGCAACCGCCCCCACCGAATACCTGGAGCAGGTGGGTAAAACGGCCGAAGACGTGCTTGCCGCTGCGGCCAAGGCACAAGCCTGATCTTTACGTACCTGGCTTACAGCCATATAAAAAGGCGGCGAAGAAATTCGCCGCCTTTTTAACGCACGCCTGCGCAACGTAGCGTGTCAATAACCGTGAAACAAAAAGTCGAGTGCAGCCGTGATTTTTGATTGCTCATGCGTTAACGAAGCAACAGCACGCTTCAGAACACGCTTTGGTACAGCACCCATCTTGGGCGTTTCCAGTAAATAGTTTTCGCCGTTAATTTCGAATACGGGCGTGAGATGGGTTGAAAGCTTCACATTCGGAAAGTCGCTTAAACGACGCAAAGGTATCACGACGCAACTGCCTAAGTCGCCCAGAAGATCGCTTTGCACATTAAGCAAATAAGGCGTGGTCGTGGCGTGCTTGCCGGGGTTGGCATAAACATCGAAACGCGCCATCAGAAGCTTCTCCACTCGTCCAGCGGCAGGCCCTCATTCTCAATAATCTCGTTATAGGCGTTTATAAAACCCGCATGCTCGTTACGCCAACGCCGCGCGTGCTCAAGACGAACAATTTCCCGCAAATGTGCGTCGCACACTTGCGAAATATTGATCCCCAATTGCTTTGCTTCCTTTAAAACGTCAACACTGAGGCTTAAATTGGTAGCACGCTTGGCGGTTTGCGCAGTCATCATTTTTCATTCCTTTTGCGCATTGGTTATACGCATAAATTATAGGCATATATTAATATTGGAATGTGACTTACGCAACGTAACGTTTACAACAAACCCGCCAGTCGATTAACAATCGCCCCCATTTCCTCGCTTTCGGTGCTCACCACCACATCGGGCCGTTCAGGTGCTTCGTACGCACTGTTGATACCGGTCATATTGGGAATTTCACCTTTACGGGCACGCTTGTACAGGCCTTTGGGATCACGGGCTTCGCAAACCTCCAGCGGCGTATCCACAAACACTTCCATGAAGCGGTCCTCACCAATGAGTTCGCGCGCCATGTCGCGCTCGCGACGGTAAGGGGAAATAAAGGCCGTCATCACAATTAAGCCGGCATCCATCATGAGCCTGGCTACTTCGGCAATGCGACGTATGTTCTCCACGCGGTCGGCTTCAGTAAAGCCCAGGTCTTTGTTCAGGCCCTGGCGGATATTGTCGCCGTCCAGAATGTAGGTGCGCCGACCCTGCTCGTACAGCTGCTTTTCCAGGGCATTGGCAATGGTGGATTTACCCGAACCCGACAACCCGGTAAACCAAATGACTTTGCCGGGATGGCCGTTCAGGCGTTCGCGGTCTTCACGGGTAATGCTAAGCGCCTGGCGGTGCACGTTCTGGGCACGCCGCAGGCTGTGGGTGATCATGCCGGCCGCAACCGTGGCGTGGGTGAAGCGGTCGACCAGAATAAAGCCGCCCAGCGCGGGCAGATTGGCATAGGTATCGAACGCCAGCGGGCGGCTGAGCGCCACATTACACACGCTGATGTCATTCAAGCCCAGTTGCCGTGCCGCCTCATGCGCCAGGGTGTTCACGTTGATGCGATGCTTGATGGTCGTTAGCGTGGCGCCGGCCCATTGGTTGGCCAGTTTCATTTCATAGCTGCGCCCGACCAGGCCGGGGTCGTCGTGCATCCACACAATCGTGGCTTCGAACTGATCAGTTGTGTTCAACGGGGTGTCGGCGCGCGTAAGCATGTCGCCCCGCGAGGCGTCGATTTCGGCATCCAGCGTAAGCGTAATGGCATCGCCGGCCTGGGCGCTACCTAAATCGCCGTCCATGGTCACCACCCGCTGCACTTTGGCGGTTTGGCCCGAGGCGGTTACCCGCACGGTTTCGCCGGGCTCAATGTGGCCGGCCACCACCGTACCGCTGAACCCACGGAAACTGGAGTCGGGTCGGTTCACCCACTGCACCGGCAATACAAACTGCTGGTGAGTACGAGGCGCAACCGGGACGGTTTCCAGGTAACCCAATAAGGTGGGGCCGCCGTACCAGCCGGTGTGGGCGGAACGTTCCACCATATTGTCACCCTTCAGGGCCGACACCGGTATGGCGGTAATGCTTTCAAACCCCAGCGATTGCGCGAAAGTCTTGAACGTTTCTTCTATTTCATTGAATGTGGCCTGGCTATAGTTGACCAGATCCATTTTGTTCACGGCCAGCACCACGTGGCGAATTCCCACCAACGACGTCAGGAATGCATGGCGCCGGGTTTGCGTTAGTACGCCCTGGCGCGCATCGGCCAGCAACACAGCCACATCGGCCGTTGAGGCCCCGGTGACCATATTGCGGGTGTACTGCTCGTGGCCGGGGGTGTCGGCCACAATGAATTTGCGGTGCTGGGTGGCAAAGAAGCGGTAGGCCACGTCAATCGTAATGCCCTGCTCGCGCTCGGCGGCCAGGCCATCCACCAGCAGTGCAAAGTCGATCTCTTCGCCTTGCGTGCCGTGGCGACGCGAATCGGTTTCCAGCGCGGCAAGTTGGTCGTCGAACAGTTGCTTGGATTCCCACAGCAGGCGACCGATCAGGGTGCTTTTGCCGTCATCCACACTGCCGCAGGTAATGAAGCGCAACAGATCGTGGCCCGACTGCTGGGCGATCCAGTCGGCGGCGCTGGTGTATTCGTTTAAACGGGCCATTAGAAATATCCTTCCTGTTTCTTCTTTTCCATGCTGCCGGCGCTGTCGGTATCAATTTTGCGACCCTGGCGCTCGGAGGTGCGCGCGTTAATGAGTTCCAGCAGAATATCGTCGAGCGAGTCGGCCTGCGATTCAACTGCGCCGGTTAAGGGGTAACAGCCCAGGGTGCGAAAGCGCACCGGCTTCATTTGAATGTCTTCACCGGGCAACAGGCGGCAGCGGTCGTCGTCGACCATCATGATCATGTCGTCGCGCACCACCACCGGGCGCGCCTCGGAAAAATACAACGGCACGACGGGAATGTCTTCCTGGTAAATGTATTGCCAGATATCCAGCTCGGTCCAGTTCGACAACGGGAATACGCGAATGCTTTCGCCGGGATTTTTCTTGGTGTTGTACAAATTCCAGAGCTCGGGCCGCTGGTTTTTCGGGTCCCATCGGTGGGTGGCAGTACGGAAGGAAAACACGCGCTCCTTGGCGCGCGACTTTTCTTCATCGCGCCGGGCGCCGCCGAACACCACGTCGAATTTGTAGTGGTCCAGCGCCTGCTTCAGGCCTTCGGTCTTGGTAATGTCGGTGTGCAGGGCCGAGCCATGATCAAACGGGTTGATGTCTTTGTCGATGGCTTCGGGGTTAATGTGCACCAACAGGTCCATGCCCGATTCGGCTGCCATGTAATCGCGAAACAGATACATTTCCTTGAACTTCCAGCGCGTATCCACATGCAGCAGGGGAAACGGCGGCGGTGCGGGGTAGAAGGCCTTGCGCGCCAGATGCAACATGACCCCGCTGTCTTTGCCCACGGAATACAACATGGCAGGGTTCTGTGCTTCGGCCACAGCTTCACGAATAATATGAATGCTTTCCGCTTCCAGGCGCTTCAAATGGGGCGAAACACCAATCCCCTGGGCTTTACGGCGTGGACGCAGGTTCAGTACGGGTTGATAAGCCTGCGGTGTCAGCGTCACCCCGTTTGGCGCAATGGCACTGCGCAATAAACCAACCAACGGCCCATGTGGGAATACAGCAATGTCTTTGCCGATATGCTGTTGCAACTGTACCAGGGCATTCAGTATCGTGTCCGGATCTGGCGCTTCAACCGTTTCGGCCTGATTGGCCCTTTTAGCCGCACCGACCTTGCCTGGCACGGCATCGTTACCTGGTGTGGCTACGCTTAACGGCACCCAGAAACGGGCGCCGCGTGGGTCGTTGGCATGCAGGCAAGGACGCCCATTGGGCAGGTTGGCCAGTTGCACAAACAGAATGCGTTTACGCTGGCTACGCACCTTTTCCAGCGCCCAATTCAGCACCAGCGTTCGAGGCGCGCGGCCGTGCTCATCGCGCAGGGTTTCCGCGCCCAGCTCTGCCGGCAGCAGGTTGAGTTCATGCAAACGCCGTTCAGTGGTTCGCCGCGTGTGCGAGGGGTTGTCGCCAGCCAAATGCGCATGGGCCAGGTCGATATCCCATACCTGGGGTTGATCGAGCCCCTGCAACGATGCGGCCGGGTTGGTTCTAGATGCAACAGAAGATTCAGACATTGTCGTAATTTGCAGTTATTAGCTTAGTATTGTGATTATCAAGGCACACTGCTAGCATTTCAACTCCCCAATTCGCTATAAGCAAATAATGCGACACATTAACGCCGGGCTGGAACTGGCCCCTGTACTTGAAGACATCGCCCGTGAAGCGGGCGAACACATCATGCGCGTGTATGCGCAGGCCGGCATCGACGCGCAGCTTAAAGCCGACCAAAGCCCGGTGACACAAGCCGACTTATTGGCGCATGAATGCATTTTGCGTGGGCTGCAAGCCGCCTTCCCCGGCACCCACGTGGTCTCGGAAGAAGACAACGCGTCGCAGGCGTGGCGCTTACCCACCGGCTGCCATTGGCTGGTTGACCCTTTGGACGGCACAAAGGAATTTCTGAACCGTAACGGCGATTTCACGGTGAATATTGCTTTAATTGAAAACGGCCGGGCCACTTTCGGTGTGGTCTATGCCCCGGCGCACGACGCCTTCTATTGGGGCGGCGCCGGCCTGGGTGCCGGCATGCGCAATAAAGACGTGGTTTCAACACTGGCGTGTCCGCCCGGCGAAAACGCAGACGCCGGGGAAAATGCTGCCAACAGCAACGCTGGCGCCGGGCACTTGGGGCACTTGGGGCACTTGGGGCACTTGAGCCGCATGCGCGTGGTTGCCAGCAAGAGCCACCTGAACACTGAAACGCAGGCATTTATGGAGAAACTGGGCGCCATTGAGCTGGTGCAGGCCGGCAGTTCCCTGAAATTCTGCACCATTGCAAGCGGCCAGGCCGACCTGTACCCGCGCCTGGGGCCCACCTGCGAATGGGACACCGCCGCCGCGCAGGCTGTCCTGGAAGGCGCTGGCGGCGTGGTGCTGGACATGCACGGCCAACCTTTGCATTACGGCAAGGCAAATGTCTTGAACCCGTGGTTCGTCGCGGCCGCCCGTACCGAAGATGCCCATCTGGCATTGCGATTGAACGCGGCGAACCTGCCCGCACCCAACCCTGCAGCACAGAAACCCCAGCATGATTGACCTGAGCTATACCGTTGCCGGGGCGTTAACCGGCTTTGTGGTGGGGGTAACTGGCGTGGGTGGCGGCGCGTTGATGACCCCGATACTGGTTTTGTTTTTTGGTGTTGCGCCCACAACCGCCATTGCCACCGACTTATGGTTTGCCGCCATCACCAAACTGGTGGGCGCCCGCATTCATCAGCGATCGGGCACGGTAGACTGGCAAGTCGTGCGGCGCTTGTGGTGGGGCAGCCTGCCGGTGGCCCTGGCCGTGGTGGCGTGGGTCAGTTTCGGTGCCAAAATACATCAACTCGACTGGCTGACCACCGCCATTGGTATTGTGGTGGGCATAACGGCCCTGGGCATGCTGGCGGCACCGAAACTGCAGGCCGCAGCACGCCATCGCCGCCTGGATCACCCCGCCAAGTTCAAGGCCCTGCAACCGGGCCTGACCATGACGGCAGGCGCCGTGCTGGGCTTGTGTGTGGCATTGACATCGGTGGGTGCAGGGGCGCTGGGCAGCATCATGTTGTTGTATTTGTACCCCTTGCGCATGACGCCGCACAAACTGGTGGCCACCGACATCGTGCATGCCATTCCGCTGGCCGTGGCGGCAGGGCTGGGCTATTTGTTTGCCGGCATGGTGAACTGGCCCATGCTGCTAAGCCTGCTTATCGGTTCGGTACCCGCCATTGTGCTGGGCAGCCTGCTGGCAGGGAGACTGCCGGGGCGGGCGATACAAATTGCCCTGGCGGCGGTGTTGCTGGTAACGGCGGTTAAGTTGCTGGTTTGAACAAGCCTCTGCGTCAAACCCACTTAAATCGCATAAGCAAATGACTTTCGCGGGAATAAGAATATAACCGGCGCCAAAATATAAACATAACGATTCAGTTGTTTGGTTGGGCGCCAACGGTTCCTAGAATGAAAAGACTTTCATGGAATCTGCCCAACCAACTTATGCTATCGACTTCTTTGCTTTCCACCGCGCAGCGCAGCCAGGTGGATGACCTTACAACAGAGCTGGACCCCAATGCGCTAACCTGGCTTTCCGGCTACTTTGCCGGTATTGCGCAGGAGCGCGGCAGGCAAGGGCACGCTGGTGCAGATCCCGTTACACCCGGGCTTGCGCCCGCTGCGGTACAAACCGAATCGCAAAACGCCCTCAAGGCCACCGTACTGTTCGGCAGCCAAACCGGCAATGCACAACGCCAGGCCGAACAACTGGCCGCCGAACTGCAGGCGGCAGGGCTGGCGGCAAACCTGGTGCGGGCCGACCAATACAACGTGCGCGATCTGAAAAACGAGCGCCTGATTTACCTGGTTATCAGCACCCAGGGCGACGGTGACCCTCCCGATGACTCGATGGGTTTCGTGGAGTTTCTGAACAGCCGTCGTGCACCGAAACTGCCCGAACTGCACTACGCCGTGCTGGGTCTGGGTGACTCGAGCTACCCTGAATTCTGCGGCATTGCCAAAACCCTTGATACCCGTTTGGCCGAACTGGGCGCGCAACGTTTGCAGGCGGTCGGCACGGCCGACCTGGATATTGAAACCGTGAGCGACCCATGGCGTGAGGGCGCGGTAACGCATGCGCGCAAGCAGGCCGGCACCAATGTGGCGCCCGGCGCTGATGCACTGAACGGCCGTTCTGCCGGCGCCACCGTTACCCCCCTGCATCCGGTCCCACGCACGGCCGCATTTTCACGCAACCATCCGTTCCAGGCCGAACTGCTGTTGAATCAGCCCATTACCGGTCGAGGCAGCATCAAAGACATTCGCCATATTGAGTTGTCGCTGGAAGGCAGCGGACTGCAATACGAACCTGGCGACGCGCTGGGCATCTGGCCCAGGCAAGACCCGGCTTTGGTTCAGGCTGTGTTGCAGGCAACCGGCCTGAAAGGCGAGGAAGCCATCACACTGGGGGATGACACCCGTTCTGTGTACGACTGGTTGCACCAACATCGTGAACTGACCGTATTAACGCGCCCGTTTCTGCAAGCGCATGCAGCGCGCTTTGTTGAAAATGGAGCAAGCGAACTTAAGCCACGCGCGCGCAAACAACAAATCCCCCCCGAGGGTCTTGGTCTGAGCGCCCTGCTGGCGCCGGAAAACAGTGCCGATCTGCGCAACTGGCTTACCGCCCATCAATTGCTGGATCTGTTGCAACAATTCCCCGCGCAGTGGTCGGCGCTTGATTTCATTCAAGCCCTGCGTCCGCTTACACCACGCCTATATTCCATTGCCTCGGCGCAATCGGTGGTCGACGAAGAAGTGCATTTAACCGTTGCCAACGTGGCCTACGAAGCGAATGAGCAGCCGCGCTGGGGGGTAACCACCCGATTCCTGACCCAGCTTCAGGAAGGCGATACCCTGCCTTTGTTTATTGAAAAGAACGACCGCTTCCGCCTGCCCGACGACGCCGGGCGAGACATTATCATGATTGGCCCGGGCACTGGCGTGGCGCCTTTCCGCGCGTTTGTGCAGGCCCGCACAGAAGCCGGCGCAACCGGACGCAACTGGTTGTTTTTCGGCAACCCGCATTTCCAGACAGATTTCCTATACCAGACCGAATGGCAGCAAGCCGTGGCCAAGGGTGAACTGCACCGACTTGACCTGGCCTTTTCCCGCGACCAGACCCACCGCATTTACGTACAAGACCGTTTGCGCGAACACGCAGCCGATGTGTACGACTGGATTGAGCAAGGCGCGCATGTCTATGTGTGCGGCGACGCCACTCGCATGGCCAAGGACGTTCACCAGACATTGCTGGACATTGCCCGGCAGCAAGGCGGCCGCTCGCAAGAGCAGGCATCGGAATGGCTGGGCAACCTGGCGACACAAGGCCGCTACGCACGCGATGTTTATTAAGCGCCGGCAAACGATTATTGGAAAAGACACACCATGACTGCACCCCTTTCCCCCTTGGAACAATTGAAAGCCGACAGCCGCTTTCTTCGCGGCACCATCAAAGAAGGCCTGGCCGATCCGTTGACCGGATCCATTTCTGAAGACGACAACAAGTTGCTGAAGTTTCACGGCAGCTACCAGCAAGACGATCGCGATTTGCGCGACGAGCGCCGCAAGCAAAAACTGGAACCGGCCTATTCGTTCATGATCCGGGCACGGCTGGCCGGCGGTGTGGTTACGCCTGCGCAATGGCTGGCTTTCGATGACCTGGCACGCCAATACACAAGCCGCGGCTTGCGTATTACCACCCGGCAAACCTTTCAATGGCACGGCGTAATCAAACGCAATCTGAAGCCCACCTTGCGTGCCATTAACGATGCGTTGGCCAGCACGATTGCGGCCTGCGGCGACGTCAACCGGCAAGTGGTGTGTTCGGTGAACCCCTGGTTATCGGCCACACATGCCGACATTGCCCAATGGGCGCAGACGCTGTCCGACTATTTCCTGCCCAAAACCCGTGCCTACCACGAGATCTGGCTTGATGGCGAACAAGTGACGTTCAACGATGAAAATACCGAGCCCGAAGTTGAGCCGCTGTACGGCCCGACTTATTTGCCCCGTAAATTCAAGATTGGCATTGCCGTGCCCCCCTTCAACGACGTCGACGTATACGCGCAAGACGTCGGCCTGATTGCCATTGTGAACAACGGCAAGCTGGAAGGTTTCAATTTAAGTATCGGCGGCGGCATGGGCGCCTCACACGGCGACGCCACCACCTACCCGCGCGTGGGCAGCGTGGTGGGCTTTGTGGCGCCCGAACAGGTCATTGCTGCAGTTGAAGCAGTGATGATACTGCAGCGCGACCTGGGCAACCGCGATGAACGTCGCTATGCACGGCTGAAGTACACCATTGACCGCATCGGCCTGACAACGTTCGTGGAAAAACTGCAGGCGCTGGCCGGTTTCACGCTGGCACCGGCGCGCGAATTCACCTTTCAAAGCAACAACGATCACTACGGCTGGGTCAAGGGCGACAATGGTTTATGGCACCTGGGCCTGCACGTGGAATCGGGGCGGTTGTGGGATGCCGGTGATAACGCGCGTTTGTGGCAGACCGGCTTGCGCGAAATTGCCGCCGTCCACACCGGCGAATTCCTGCTGACCTGCAACCAGAACGTGGTGATTGCCAATGTGAAAAGCGCCAACCGCAAGCAGATCAATGCGCTGGTGAAAAAATACGGCCTGAACACCGGCGAGACATTCAGCGCCTTGCGCCAGCACAGCATTGCCTGCGTGGCCCTGCCGACCTGTGGCCTGGCCATGGCGGAAAGCGAGCGTTACCTGCCCGACCTGCTGCCCAAAATGGAAGCCCTGCTCGACAAACACGGCTTGCGTGACACCCCGATTACGCTGCGTTTGTCGGGCTGCCCGAACGGGTGCTCCCGGCCTTACCTGGCTGAAATTGCCCTGGTCGGCCGCGCGCCCGGACGTTACGACCTGCGCCTGGGCGCCAATGCCCAGGGCAGCCGACTCAACACCATCTATGCCGAGAACATCGACGAAGCACAAATTCTGGCCACGCTGGATGAACTGCTGGGTCGTTACGCCTCGCAGCGCAACGACGCCGAAGGATTCGGCGACTTTATCGTGCGTACCCAAAAGGTGGCGGCATGAGCCATAGCGATCACCCCAGCCCGAAGCTGTTTCCGATTTTTATGAATCTGGTCGGCAAGAAGGTGCTGATTATCGGCGCGGGCGAAGTGGCCGCGCGCAAGATACGCCTGCTGCAAGGAACGGGGGCCGAAATTCATATTGGCGCATTGCATTTCAGCGAAGCCGTGCTGGAGCTGGCGCGAGACGCACACTTCATTTTTCACCGTGGGGCTTACCAGACACAATGGCTCAACGATGCCTGGCTGGTGATTGCCGCCACGCAAGACCGTGCCCTGAATGAACGCATTGCCGCCGAAGCCGAACAGCAACGCATTCCGGTAAACGTCGTCGACACACGCGAACTCTGCGCCTTCCAGGTGCCCGCCATGGTCGAGCGCGGCGACTTGACGGTAGCCATTTCTTCCGGCGGCCATGCCCCGGTTATTGCCCGGCGTATACGCGAGCGAATTGAAACGATGCTGGACCACAGCCTGGGCGCCCTGATGGCCATGGCCGCACGCTACCGCCCGGCTATTCGGCGCGCCCGCCCGTCGTTGCCGCAAAGGCGAAAGTTCTATAACTGGTTGCTCGACGGCCCGGTAAGCCGTGAGCTGCGTGCAGGCAATCTGGCCCAGGCCGAGTTTGCGCTGTTGTCGACACTGAAACAAGCTGAAGAGCCCACTCAGGGCATGGTCTCGTTAGTGGGGGCCGGCCCCGGCGACCCCGGTTTGCTGACCCTGAATGCCCAACGCGCCCTGAATGAAGCCGATGTGATTCTGCATGACCGGCTGGTGGGGGCCGATATTCTGGAACTGGCCCGGCGCGACGCGCAGTGTATTTCCGTGGGCAAAAAAGCCGGTGAAAACCAGGACGCCACCCAGAACCGTATTCACACATTAATGAAGCACTATGCCGAACACGGCTTGCATGTGGTGCGCCTGAAAGGGGGTGACCCTTTTATATTCGGCCGGGGCGGTGAGGAACTGCAATTCCTGCGTGAACATGGCATTGCGTATCGCATCGTACCGGGCCTGACTGCCGCACTGGCCGGCGCGGCCTATGCCGGTATTCCTTTAACCCATCGCGATCACGCGCAATCGGTTCGCTTGCTGACAGCGCACCGGCGCCCCGGGCACGACATTGAAAACTGGCCGGCCCTGACCCGCCCCGGCCAAACACTGGTGTTCTATATGGGTGTGAAACAAATCGCGGCGCTGCAAGCGCAACTGTTGCAACACGGGCAGCGCCCCGAAACCCCGGTGGCCTTCATTGAAAACGCCACGCTGAAGAATCAACGCGTCATCAACGCATCCGTTTCGAACATGGCGCAACAAGCCGGCGAACACAGCGTGCAATCGCCCTCGCTTATCGTTGTGGGCGATGTCGTTGACTTAAGCAGGGAGTTGGCCTGGTTCGGGTCGGCACAGCCTGAAAAACAAGTACTAAACTTAATTTAATTGGAGCTTCCTTCATGTACGACACCATGACCCTTGCTTCCCCCGAACAACTTGAATCCTGGTCGGCCGCAGAGCGTGTTCACTGGGCACTGGAAAACCTGCCGGGCCAGTTCATTTTAACTTCCAGCTTCGGCATCCAGTCGGCGGTACTGCTGCACCTGGTCAAACAGATCCGGCCCGAAATGCCGGTACTGTTCATCGACACCGGGTACTTGTTCCCGGAAACCTACCAGTTCGCCAAAGCCCTGACCGAGCGTCTGAAACTGAATCTGAAAGTCGTGGCACCGGCCTGGACGCCGGCCCGACTGGAAAGCGTTTATGGAAAGCTTTGGGAAAACGGCGTAGAAGGGCTGGATCACTACAACCGCCTGATGAAAGTCGAACCCATGGAACGGGCTTTGAACGACCTGAACGTTGGGACCTGGTTCGCCGGCCTGCGCCGCGAGCAAGCCAAGTCGCGCGCCGAGCGCCCCGTGGTCGAGCAGCGCAAAGACGGCCGCTACAAGGTGTACCCTTTAATCGACTGGACCAACCGCGACATTCATCGCTACCTGACCGAGCACGACCTGCCCTACCACCCGCTATGGGAAAAAGGCTATGTCTCGGTGGGCGACTGGCACACCAGCGTTCCCCTTACTGGCGACATGACCGAAGAGCAAACCCGCTTCTTTGGCTTGAAGCGCGAATGCGGGCTGCATGATTAAGTCAAGCGCTTCAGGAGACCGCCTCGCCGGTTAATGCCTCATAACGGGAAATAAAGCCCGGGTCGCGCTCTTTCAGGTCTTCATGGCTGACTCGGCCGGTACGGCGCATATAGTCGTAGGCAAACACAACCGGATCCAGGTGCATTTTGCGGTCAACCGACTCATACCAGTCCAGGCTCTTTGCCGCGGCGGTTTGGAAATTGGCCGATGAAGTGCGACGCAGTGTTTCAAAGTGCTTAAAGGCCGCCGGCAGGTCTTGCCCATGCAGATTCACCGCCTCATACAATGCTATGGCATCCTGCATGGCCATGCGCGTACCCGAGCCCAGGGAAAAATGCACGGTTCGCAAGGCATCGCCCAGCAAAACCACATTCGTGTAAGACCAGTTTTCGTTGCTGACGATATTGGCCGAGAACCAGGTCGACCGATTGGACAGCAAGCCATTGCTTCCCAGGTCTTTTTCAAACACCTGTTCGCAGAAACGCTGGCTATCTTCATCCGACATGGTGTCCAGCCCGGCCCGCTTCCAGGTATCGGGGTCGACTTCAATCAGGAAGGTGCTTAAGTCTTTGCTGTACTGGTAGCAATGCGCAATGAAAACACCACATTCCGTTTCCCGGAAAATCAGCGACACCGCATGGAAAAGCTGGCGCGTACCGTACCAGGCAAATTTGTTTCTGCGTTTTTCAAACTGCGGTTTGAAGTGCTCGGCAAGCTGCGTTCGCACGCCGCTGTTTGCCCCGTCGGCCCCGACAATCAAGTCGGCGGTGTCCAGCGCGGCAATGTCGTCAATCCGCGTATCGAACTTGAACTGCACCCCCGCCGCCTTGCACTCATCTTGCAAGACGCTGAGCAGGTCAATCCGTGAAGCTCGCGAAAAGTGATTGTTACGCAACTGCACGTGCACGTCCTGATGCACGACTTCCATATAATCGCAACGCTCATGGCTTGCCGTGAACTTTTTATAGAACGCTTCATCGGCCTGCTTCAGAAAGCTGAGCGCAACGTCGGAAAACACCACGCCCCATCCATAGGTGGCGCCGGCCGGGTTCTGTTCGTATACGGTAATGTCGTGGTTTGCATCGCGCTTTTTCATCAGCAACGCAAAGTACATGCCGGCGGGCCCACCACCCACAATCGCAATTTTCATAAAAACCCTCTTAATTTAAACGCCCACATAACGCTGAACACGCTGCGTATCGGCCATCAGCATCTCTGTGTCGCCCTCCCAGGCGATCCGGCCTTTCTCAATCATGTAGTGCCTGTCGGCCAGTTTCGATAACGCCTTTACATCTTTATCAACCACCAGAATCGATTGGCCCGTATTTTTTATTCGTGCCAGGGTCTGCCAGATTTCCTGGCGGATCTTGGGTGCCAGCCCTTCCGTGGCTTCGTCCAGAATCAATAGCCGGGGGTTGGTCATGAGCGCGCGGCCTATTGCCAGCATTTGCTGCTCGCCGCCCGACAATTGGCCGCCGCCGTTAAGACGACGCTCTTGCAGGCGCGGGAACAGCGCATACACGGACTCGAGTGTCCAGCTATGGTCCGGCCCTTTGCGCTTGACGGCAGTGGCAACCAGGTTTTCCTCGACACTTAAGCTGGGAAAGATCAACCGCCCTTCGGGTACCCATCCCAGGCCCATGGCGGCAATACGATGCATGGCCATGCCCCGTGTTGACCGGGCATTGAACTGAATCTGGCCTTTGCGAACCGGCAACATACCCATAATGGTCCGAATCAGGGTGGTTTTGCCCATGCCGTTCTTGCCCATGAGCGACACCACCTCGCCCTGGGCAATCTGCAAGGACACATCGAACAGCACTTGCCCGCGGCCATAGCCGCTATCCACTTCCTGCACGGAAAGCATCGTTTTCAATTGCGTGTGCTCGTTACTCATCGTCGTCCCCCAGGTAGGCACGCTGCACGACTTCGCTTTCACGCACCTCATCGACCGAACCGCTGAACACCACCCGACCGGATACCAGCACGGAAATGCGGTCTGCCAGGGAAAACACGGCATCCATATCATGCTCGATCAGCAAGATGCCATACTGTTTCTTCAGCTCGGCCAGCAAATGAACCATTTGTTGTGACTCGGCCGGCCCCAGCCCCGCCATTGGCTCGTCCAGCACCAGCAAGCGGGGGTTGGCGGCTAATGCCATGGCCAGTTCAAGCTGCCGCAACTCACCATGAGCCAGCTCGGCGCATGGCCCCTGGCTTGCCTGTGCCAGCCCCACTTTGGCCAACCATTCGGCCGCTTTGTGCTGGGCCTGCTCGTACCGGTTGGCCGCCTTCCAGAAATGAAACCCAAGGCCGGCATGTGCGCGAACCACAAGCGCAACGTTCTCCAATGCGCTTAACGTGGGAAAGACGCTGGTTATCTGGAACGAACGCCCCAGGCCAAGCCGGGCGCGATCGGCAGTGGCAAGGCCCGTAATGTCGCGGCCCTCAAAATGAATGCGACCCGAATCGGATGGCACAAGACCCGACAACTGCCCGACCAGGGTGGTTTTCCCTGCACCGTTGGGACCGATCAAGGCATGAATTTCCCCTTTTTCAACCGTCAGTGACACATCATCGGTTACGCATAGTGCGCCGTAAGACTTTTTCAGATTCTGGATTTCCAGCAACGCGTTTGGTTTCATCAGTGGCCTCCTGAAGCAGGCCGGTCTGCCGACAACTCGGCATGACGCGTGCGGGAAAACAAACCATAAATACCGTTCTTCAAAAACAGCACCCGAATCACGATCAACGGGCCGAAGATCAGCATCCAATGCTCAGTCAGATCAGACAGCATATGTTCGAAACCCACGAAAACCGCCGCGCCCAGAATAGGGCCCACCAATGTGCCTACCGAACCCAGAATCACCATGACCAGCAGTTCGCCGGACATCAGCCACGTCACATAACCGGGCGCAATGTATGAGGTGAGATTGGCCATCAGTGCCCCGGCCAGGGTTGCCATGGCGCCCGACACCACAAACATCACGAGCTTGTACGGATAAGGATCGACGCCCACGGCATGTACCCGCGTTTCGTTATCGCGCGTGGCCACCGCAATGCGCCCGAACGGCGAGTTCACCAAACGGTGACTCAGGTAAAGGCACCCCAGCAGAATGCCCAGGCTGACATAAAACAGCGTTACGGGATTCGACAACGCAACGCCAGGCACAAGCGTGCTTGCCGCTTCAAGGGCAAAACCGTCGTCGCCGCCATAAGCACGCAGGCTTTGCGCGCCGTAGAACACCATTTGAGCAAAGGCAAGGGTAATGAAAATAAAGTACAGGCCGCTGCAGCGCAAAGAAAAGAAACCCACGATCAAAGCGAAACCCGCCCCCAATAACATGGCCGCAGGCCAAACAATCCAGATCGATGCATAGCCCATTGAAGCCATGATGCCCGCAGTGTAGGCACCAATCGCCAGGAACGCCGCGTGCCCGAAACTGACCAGCCCCAGATACCCTACCAGCAGGTCAAGGCTTAATGCCGCAATGGCAAAAATCAACATCCGGGTCACCAGCTTGATGTAGTACGTTTCTCCCGAAAAGGGCAGCAGGAACACCAGGGCCAGCAGCAGCCAAAGCACCCAGCTTCGGCTGAACGAAGTATTGAAAATCTTGCTCATCAGTGTCCTCCCCGCGTGGTGAAAAGCCCTGCAGGGCGGTAGTACAAAACGCCCACCATCAGTACATAAACCAACATATTGGATAAGGCATTGCCTGCTGCGCCGAACCATTGCGGCGCGAAAATACGGCCAAAGGTATCAAGCAGGCCAACCAGCAAAGAGGCAACCAGTGCGCCTTTCAACGAGCCGAAGCCGCCAATACACACCACTGTTAGCGTCAGGATCAGAATAGGGTCGCCCACGCCCGGCTGCATGGCAATAAGCGGGCCCGACATCATGCCGGCCAGCGCAGCCAACAGGGCAGCCAGCGCAAAAACCAGGGTGTAGAGCACTGTTACGTTCACACCCAGGCCCGCCACCATGGTGCGGTTATCGGCACCCGCCCGAACCAGCATGCCAAAGCGGGTTCTGGCAACCAGCCACACCAGGATCAGCCCTGCCAGAATAGCGACACCGGTAATCGCCAATCGATACACCGGATAGGGAAACCCCAGGATGTCGGTGTGGCCGTCGAGTATGTCGGGCACGCTCACGAACACCGGCGAACGCCCCCAAATAACGACAATGAGTTCATTGAGCGTTAACGTGACACCAAAGGTAGCCAGCAACTGATCGAGATGCCCGCGCCGGTAAAGGGGACGAACAATCAATATCTCGATAACGGCCGCCATGACGGCGGCCCCCACCAGCGCACACAGGGCGGCCAGCCAGAATGAACCGGTGGCTTGCGCCGCGGCGCTGGCAAGATAGCCGCCCACCATGAACATGGAACCATGGGCCAGGTTCACCAGCCGCATCACCCCAAACACCAGCGTGACCCCAATGGCCATCAGAAACAGCAACATGCCGTACTGAAAGCCATTGAACAACTGCTCAAGCAGTATCGAAAAACTCATTGTCGATCCCCTGAACCGCCGTTATTTACCCATGGCGCATTCGGCTGCGTAGCGATCTTCCACATTCTCGGCCGCCACGCCGATCAGGTTCAGCGCCAACTTGCCATCTTCACCCTGCTCGATTTTCTGGGCGTAAATATTCTGAATCGGCATATGGTTGTGGTTGAACTTGAAATCACCGCGCACACTGGTGAAAGGCGTTGTACCGATGAGTGCCTGAATTTGTTCACGATCAATTTCCCCGGCCGGCAACTGGGCAACAACCTTATCCAGTAGCATGATCGCGTCGTATTGCGAGGCGGCATAAAGAGAAGGCTTGCGACCGAACTCTTTGGTGAAGTCCGCTACAAACTTCTTGTTGGCTTCGTTTTCAATGCCGGCGTTGTAATGACTTGAAAACACCGAACCGATCGCGGCGTCATCGAACGCAGCCAGGAACAGGGTGTCGACACCGGCGCTGGAAAACAGGGGAATATCCAGGCCCGATTGCGCATACTGTTTTACGAATGCAACCGCAGCGCTGCCGGGGTAGAAAGCAAAGACAGCGTCGGGCTTGGCCGCGCGAATCTGTGCCAGTTCGGCCGAGAAATCAAGCTGTGACTGGGGAGTAAATACCTTGCCCAGGCTCTCACCCTTGAAGGTGCGCTCGGCGCCGCCGACATGATCCCAACCGGCTTGGTAATCCATGCCGATAAAGTAAGCGCGCTTGATTCCCTGCTCATTCATGTAATGACCCATCGCCTCGCTCCATTGGTCATTCTGGAAGGCAATGCTGTAATAGTTCGGCGTGCAGTCTTTACCCGCCAACGGCGAAGGCCCGCCATTGGTGCCCAGCAACGTCAGCCCCGAGGCCGCAATGGGTTTAACCATTGCCATAATTTCATTCGATGCCGTACCGCCGGTAATGACGTCAACGTCTTCCTTATCAACCAGTTTCGACACTTCCTGCACGGCAACACCGGGAATGGCGCGGGAATCGGCCGTGTACAGCTCCACCTCGCGATTACCCAGTCGATTGTTCAAGTGCTCAAGCGCCAGGTCCAGGCCCCGCTGCTGCTCGGCCCCCAGCACGCCCAGCGGTCCGCTCAGGGCAGCGATGAAGCCAAGCTTGATCTTGTCGTCGGCATGGGCCTGAAAGGCCATGGCGGCCAACGATACCGCCAGTACCGCTTTCAAATTTCTTTTCATGATTTGTCTCCTCGTGTAGGGAATATCAACTGCTAGGGTTTGGGCGCATCGCTGCTTTGATGCACCTTCAGTTTTTCTTTGAAATGCTCGGGTATGGAAATGGATTCGCGCTGCCCCCTGACGATGCAAATAGGGGTTAAACAGGCAGTAAATACGGTGTCCCCTTCCATATCCCGGGCATGCATCAATAGCTGGTACGTGCTGGTGCCGATTCGTCCTACCTGCACTTCGGTGTCGAACAGGTCGTCGGGGCGCAACGATTTGCGAAAATCAAACGTCAGGCCACGCGTGGGTGTGCCAAACTGGTATTCGTCTTTGGCCTGCTGCGGCCCTTGCCCGAAAAGACTGCCGTAGAAAAGCTCAGCCGTGGAAATGACGTATTCGGCAAAGACCACCGTATAAACAACGCCGGCCGGGTCACACTGCCCCCATTTCACAGTTCGCCGCACCGTGAAAGGCAGCTCACAAACAACGTGTTCGGTGCTAATCATGTTTCACCCCGTCACGCTCGGCTTGCTCGGCGGCCAGCTTCCCGGCGATCTCTTTGCGCATGGCGACTTTATCGACCTTGCCGACACGCGTAACCGGGAAGGCGTCGACCACTTCAATGCGCTCAGGGCACTTGAACTTGGCCAGGCCCTGGGCAACCAGATACTCACCCAGCGACTTCACATCCGGCGCATCGAGCCCTTCACGCAGGATCAGGTAAGCACATGCTTTTTCGCCATAGAACGGATCGGGCATGGCAACCAGCTTCGCGTCGGAAACAGACGGATGGCGGCTGATGAAACCTTCCACCTCCTCGCAACCAATCTTTTCCCCGCCACGATTGATGTTGTCGCGCAGACGCCCCTGGAACGCGTAGTACGACTTGCCATCCACCAAATGCTCGATCACCATATCGCCTGTGCGAAAGAAACCGTCCGACGTAAGCGACTTGCGGGTGGCCTCTTCATCGCCGTAGTAGGCCAGCAGGCTGGACGGCCCACGAAAGCACAACTCACCCATGGTGCCGGATTCAACTTGCCTTTCGCTTTCCGGATCCAGCAAACGGATTTCATCAAACGGGCAACCGGATGCACCTTGGGTGTGATGACGCGCAAACTCGGGCTCGTCGGGTGCGCACCCCATCAGCAAACCTTCCGTAATGCCATACAGGTTTGAGCAAGGCACATTCAGGTGTTCTTGGAGCTTGCCCGAACGGCTCATGGTGACAAACAACTGCAACGATGAAATGTCGTGTTGCCCGATGTTCTTGTAGGCAATCAGCTGCGGCGCAATAGGGCCAATCGACAACCCATGCGTGACCTTGTGTTCCTCGATAAGCTGCAGCATCCGCTCGATATCGACTTTGGGCATCAGCACCGAAGTCAGTCCCAGAACAATCGGCGGCATTAACGCGTACAACTGGCCGGCGTTGTGAATAATGGGAAGCGACCAGATAATGCGCGAATCGCTGTTGATCTTGTAGCACTGGGAAAATGCAGCACTATGGCCCAGGTACTCTCCATGAAACCGGGGAATAATCTTGGGCAGGCCCGTGGAGCCCCCGGACAACTGAAACGTCAGTACATCGCGAGGCCCCAGTTCAACCGCCTTCAAACGCTCACGCGCCTTGCTTAACGACATGCTTTCAAGCAAGGTCTGTAGCGAACTTGTTCCCTCGGGCGCATCGCCCCGAACCACGACAATGTGCTCAATGGCCGGATTCTGTTCACGCATTTGTTGAGCAAATTCAACCAGGTCGAACTGACTGAAATCGGCCTGGACAAAATGTGCTTTTGCACCGCTTTTAAGCCCGAGCGCACCGATTTCCACTTCACGGTACTGGAGAATGGTACACACGGGTATGATGCCGGCCTTGTGGCAGGCATGCGCAACCAGCACCGTTTCAATATTGGTGCCCAGTTGAAATAAAACCCGATCACCCGGCACCAGCCCCATGTCCAACAGCGCGGCACCGATTAAATCGGTTTTTTCATCCAGTTCCTGAAAGGTAATGGTTTGCTCATCGCTGATGAAGGCGGGCCGGTTCGGATACCGCGCCGCCGTCGCGCGCAATGCGTCGCCCACAGAACTGTTCATCCAGGACCCATTGGCCAGATAATAAGCCGCCTTTTCGTCGCTCGAATAAGCCACACCGGCGATCGGGTTACGTATCTCTTGCACGTTGTCTCCTCTTTTTTATTTTTAAGGCTCGATGCGCACAATGTCGCGATCAAACACGGTAATTTTTCCGTGCAGCCCACTGGTGAAAAGGCCATACCAAAGCGCCGGCTTCAAGCCCAATGCCTTACGACCAAACTCAATGGGGCCGCTTGATTGAATTAGCCAATACTCATCGCTGAAATACGTGACGTTGCAGTCGGATTTTTCTTTTGCCGCCTGAACCAGCGCATCGAATTCCGGCACTTTGAGCACCGGCAGGCAAACTGTGTTGGCCGGCGCGTCTTTCAGCAGCCGGGCGGCTTTGCGGTGCCATACTTCATCAATCGAGGCAATGCCGGCCACGCCCCCTTGCCGTTCTGTTTCCAGTTCAATGGCGGCATTCAGTGTGCGCGCCGCATCGTTGTAGTCGCTCGCATCCAAAGGACGCAGTTTGCGACTGATCTCCAGGAAGTAACCATTGGGGTCGCGAAAGTAAATAGACTCAATCACCTCATGGCGCGTTTCCACCGATACCTCGACCCCTTTTGCCTGAAGTCGCTCTTTCCAGGCACTCAGCTCTTCTACGCTGTCGACCAGCCAGGCCGTATGCGTGGCGTCGGTCACAAAGTCTTCTGGCCAGGGCTTGGCGTGCTCGCGCCCGTGCATTGCCTGGGGCGCCTGCGTGCCAAGGTAGTAGAAAAAGGCAATGGTGCTGCCTTGCCCGCTGTCGAAAAAGAAATGCAGGAAATCGGGGTGTGTACTTGGCCCCCACCCTCGTGCCGAAATCGTATGAATCAGCGGCAAACCCAGTTTGTCGCGATAGAACTCAACGGTTTCCTTTAATTTCCATGTCGGTCTTGCGGTGTGATCGACGCCTTTCAGAACCAGGCGGTTTGGTGCGGTATTCATCGGTGTATTCCTTGCTTGAATCGTGGTTTGCCTCAGTCAGTCTTCACAGGCGCAACTGGCTTCAGGCCTTTGCGGGAAAGCGCGCTTTCAGCCAATCCTGAATCAATCGGCCGGCGATATAACGCCCTGCCTCGTCTTCAGGACTTAACGCGCGGCCATGGTGATCGCCCTTTACACGTTCGTGCTGCTTATCGGTTGAGGCGATATCGCTGAAGATGTTTCGAATGGTTGACGGAAAGCAGGCCTGGTCGCCCGTGTACTCGATAAGCAGTGTGGGTTGCGTCAAGGCCGGCAGTGTCTTTTTCAGCAATGCGTTGGAAGAAATGCCCGACCACGTGGATAACCAGCTTTCCGGCGAGCAGAAACGCGCGAAACCGACCGAGCCGTAATTGGATGCCGTGGGGTTGTTGCCCCACAACGAACCTGGCTTCCTGTCGGAAGGGTCTAGTGTCAGATCGAAGCAGTTCAGGTCGGCGTCGGTGCGCCAGACTGTCATCACCGGCGTATGAGCGGCCATTTTTCTATCGTGTTCCGAGGCGTCGCCGGCTTTCACTTTCTTTCTGGCTTGCATTCGCTTGGCAACAAGCTCGTGCGCTATGGCATCCAGGCGCGCTACCCGCGCATGCTGCGCCTGGCGATAACGCTCGATGAATTCGGGCGAATACGTCGCACCCTCTTTGGCAGAGTGATATCCGTTTTCATTGCTGAATGGATCCAGTTGCGCATCGACAGAGAACGGGTCTTGTTCATCGGTAACGGAAGGATCAATGCATTGCATCAGCAAGGCACCCTGGCCCGGATGCGGCGCTACAAAAATCATGCCCTGAGCCTGCGGCATGTTCAGCTCAGCCAGCCCGGTGGGACGCCCCGCCGGTGTCTTGGCAATACGTTGCGCTGGCGACAGGCCGGCCTGTTGAATATAAAGGCTATACAGGCCACTTCCACCCGAATTGCCCAGGAAAATAATGTGCCGAAAGCCGGCCTCACGCAGGTAAGCCATGGCGGCCGCAACGTCGAACAGTGCAATTTCGTGCTCAAGCCGCAAGTCATTGCCCACCGACCGGGGCCACTGCGACCAGGCGGCATAGCCGGCAGAAACAATATCGGGCACCAGGTAATGACACGCCATGAACTCTCGCGGATGCATGATGCACACCACGGTATCAGCACCACCTGCCGGGCAATATAAGGCGCCACCTGTTGCGGCCTGATCTTGCGTGCGCAAAACCACATTTCGCGTGACTGCATCGGCAGGCAAATCGCGTGGCGTCCAGTCTGTATTCAAAAACCCGGCAGTCACCTGCGATGGCGCATTTGCGGGCGAACGTGGCGCCCCATGGTCATTATTTGAGTTCATACCTTGCCTCCTTCTGACTGAATTCTAATCAAAAATTTGACATATGTGTTAAATAATTGTCGACCTAGTGGAAACCACCTAGATAAAGCCGGCTGCGCGACTTCTATAATCAAGCCTCTTATTGATCTAAAACGACGATTTATTTATGCCCAACCCTCCCCGCACAAACGCGAAATCCTCCCGCAGGGAGTTACTGCAGGAATCCATCCTGGAAGCCGCATCCACCTTGTTTATTCAACGTGGCTTCCAGGGCACCAGCATGGGTGATATTGCGCAAGCAATGGGGGTAACGCGAACGGCCATTTATTACTACTTCCGTAACAAAAACGACATTCTTCGCGCTCTGACCTCTGAAATTACGGAAATGGCGGGAAAGATTGCCGCCAACACGCTTGAACAGCAACGTGACCCCAGCGAAGCGTTAGCCGAACTGGTTCGCGGCCATGCCCGACTGGTGCTGAGCCACCCTTTGCAATTCAGGGTTGTCGAGCGCAATGAAGAACACCTGACGCCGGCCCTGCGCAAGAAAGCGCAAGCCTCGCGACGCCTGGTGCTGGATCGCTTTGTAACGGCAATTGAAGCCGGCATCAAGGCCGGTCAGTTTCGCGACGTAGAGCCTAAAGTCACGGCCTTTGCCCTTTTGGGGATGTGTAACTGGGGCGCCTGGTGGTTCAACTCAAAGGGTGCCATTTCCCTGGATCAGGTGGTGAACGGCATCGCCAACCTGGCGCTGAACGCAGTGGTCAGGGGGGAAGAGCGACGGCTGCGCAATGAAAGCATCGACGAAACGATGCGTCAATTACGAGAAGACTTGAATTTGCTGGAAAAGCGCCTGGAGGTTAAGACGCCCAGGCGGGGCTGAGGCGATGATTAAATGTCTTGTATTTGTCACTAATTTAGTCAAAAATGTAAAAAAGTGACTTATTTGGGATATTTATGTTGGAGTTATCCACTCTTTTCGGGCGTAAGCTTAAACAAGCACGTGTGGAGCGCGCCTTAACTCAGGCGCAGGCCGCCTCGCAAGCAGGCATCAATCGCAAACTGGTCATTCGAATCGAAAAAGGCGAAAACGTTGGCATCGACGAAGTGCATAAACTCGCCCATGCCCTTGGGTTTACATTGGCTTTGTCTGAGACGATACGTCCAACCTGGGAAAACGCCCGGGACATTTTCTTGAGTGACGAAGATGACTGAGACCAGTTCCGCAGATTGGTATTCGCATATTAGCCGCCTCATTAAGAAGCGCCCGCAATTGAATGTGTATTCATCTGGTGATTACGCTGGTGTATTAGCCAAAGAAAGCGTATACGCGTTCACCTACGATGTCCATGTGCAATCGAACAAACCTTGCGAAGTGTCGCTTGGCCTGCCTTTTCGAACCCGCAGCTACACCAGTGGAGACCTGTTTGGGGTCTTCTCCATGAATGAGCCGGAGGGTTATTTGCGCTTGTATATTGAAGATGCCATGAGCCGTGCCGGCATTCCGAACAAGCTGCTTTTTCTGGCACTGTCACAGGGGCTTCAGGTCGGTCGAGTTTCGTATGAACATCCCGAACTTGATTTGGCACCCCCCTCTCCTGAAACAATCGAACAACTGTTGCATGAGCGAGATCAGTCGTATTTTGGGCGCCTGATGGCAAAATACGCCCTTCGCTCAAGCTTGTCGGGGGCACAGCCAAAAATTATCGTTCCAACCCAGATTACAGCAGAACGGCCGAACAAAACCTCGCTTCTCACCCCCAGTGTCATTGTCAAGGAAGCCGGACACGAATTCCCCGGATTAAGTCTTAATGAGTATTTTTGTATGTCAGTGGCGAGTGAGGCCAACCTGAATGTGCCTCGCTTCTGGCTTTCTGATGACGCCACACGCTTTATTGTTGAGCGCTTTGACCGCGACCCTTCCGGAAAACCGCTTGGCTTCGAGGATATGGCCGTACTGGCCGGTTTGAGCGCAAGTCAGAAATACATGGGCTCGTACGAATCCATCATGCGCATTGTGAACACCTATTGTGCGAATGAGGCTGCCAACCAAACAATGTTTGAACGAATCGCACTTTCGGCTTTACTGAAAGACGGAGACGCGCATCTAAAGAACTTCGGCCTGGTGTATGAAGACCCGAGTAGCGGGATTCTGCCAAGCCCCGTGTACGATGTGGTTTGCACCGCCATTTACCCCGACCTTGATCGCGAACTTGCGCTTAAGATGAACAAACTACGCACATTTCCATCCCCCGACAACCTGATCAAGTTCGCGCAAAAGTTTGGTGTCGAAAAAGAGTTTGCCTGGGAAACAATTAATCGCATTGAACATGCAATCGATCTGGTTATTGATCAACTTAGTCAAGACGCGCGTTTTAAGAATGATCCCAATAAAACTCTGACTAAGATGCTTGCTATTCTGCGTCCTTAAATGATACTGGCGACCAACAGTAATCGGGCTTTAAGTGCCGCTCTATACCTGCCCCAACCGCTGCCGCTGATACGAGCCATCCTGCACGTGCGCGCACCAGTCCCGGTTCTGCAGATACCATTGCACGGTTTTGCGCAGGCCCGTTTCAAACGTCTCCTGCGGCACCCACCCCAGCTCGCGCTCAATCTTGCCGGCATCAATGGCATAACGCATGTCGTGCCCCGGGCGGTCGGCCACAAACGTAATCAGGCTGCGGTGCGTTTGCGCCTGGCTGCCTTCGGTTTGCGGGCGCGTGTTGGGGCTGAGCTCATCAAGCAAATCGCAAATGGTGTGCACCACATCTAAATTGCGCTTTTCGTTATGGCCGCCAATGTTGTAGGTTTCGCCCACTTTGCCTTCAGACACCACTTTGTATAAGGCCCGTGCGTGATCCTCAACATACAGCCAGTCGCGTATCTGCTGGCCCTGCCCATACACCGGCAACGGCTTGCCCTCCAGGGCATTCAAAATAACCAGCGGAATGAGCTTTTCAGGAAAGTGATACGGCCCGTAGTTGTTCGAGCAATTCGTTACCACCACCGGCAGGCCATAGGTGCGCATCCAGGCGCGCACCAGATGGTCGGAGCTGGCCTTGCTGGACGAGTACGGCGAACTGGGCGCATAAGGTGTGGCTTCAGTAAACAGCACCGACGGGTCTTCGGGCAGGTCGCCGTACACTTCGTCGGTCGAGACATGATGAAAGCGAAAGCCCTCGCGCTGCGACTGCGCCAGGCTCAGCCAATACGCACGGGCCGCCTCCAGCAAGGTGTAGGTGCCCACGATATTGGTTTCAATAAAAGCGGCCGGCCCGTCGATGGAGCGGTCTACATGGGATTCGGCCGCCAGGTGCATGACCGCGATCGGCTGATGCGCTTGAAACACGCGGTCCAGCGCGGCGCGGTCGCAGATATCGACCTGTTCAAACGTATAGCGCGTGCTGTGCGAAACCGATTCCAGCGACTCCAGATTACCGGCATAGGTGAGCTTGTCGACATTCACCACCGCATGATCGGTGTGGTTGATTAAAAAGCGCACCAACGCGGAGCCAATGAAACCGGCGCCGCCGGTAACCAGAATCGTAGACATAATCAAGCTTTCAAGATTGAGATCGTGAAAGTATAACGGCTCGAACCCTACTCGCGACTGCTACCCATAATAGGGCCACTGCACCAAACCCGCCTCGTGCAGGGCCTTCACCTCTTTCCATGCCCGACGAACGAATTTGGCACATTCCACGTTCTGCTCAAACAGGTTGTATTTCGCACCCAAACCATAATCGGGTAGGTTGATCATTTCCGTGGTGATGTAACGCAGCGGGCTGTTTGCATGAGTAATGTGATAGCGCATGGCCATGCGAATGGCTTCTTTCGAGGGCTCAAGCAAATAGGCATGCCATTGTGAATGCCACTGGCCCGGCGCAGGGCTTGTAATGGGGTACTGAATGCCGCGTGCAAAAGACCCGTCTTCATTCTTGTACCAAAGGTTTTTCGGTTGATTCGGCCCCACGGTACGTAACTGGGTCCATTTCACCATGTTCAGGTTCAGCCACTCTTCCAGCAGGGAACCGGGCTCGAACGGGTCGAGTTTCATGGCTCCCGACTCAACCGCCTCGCGGCATTCCGACACAGCCAGCTCTTCAGGGTTGCCGATTTTGAACGCTACGTGGCTGTAATCGATGTTGTAGTGAAAGGGAATACCGCGTGCCTGAATGGCCTTGGCAATGGGCGTAACCCGCGCGAAGCTCTCCGTCCACATATTCACGTGCAGTTCGAATACCGGTTCTACACCCAGCTTCATACCTTCGTCGTACACCTGCAGATAGTGATCGATAATTTCCTGGTCGGTAATGACATGGCCGTCTGCGTGATGCGTGAAGGTCATGATGTTGTGCGCTTTGGCGCCAATTTCCGCACAGATCTTCAGGTTATCGGACAGCAGGTCTTCATCGCGCCCCAGCATATAGAACCAACTGGCGGTATGAACAGGTAATTGATGCTTTTCAATTGCCTGACGGTATTCATTGATATTGCTGCGCAAGGGAATGCGATCGAAATAATCGAATACGCCCGACGCTTTTACCAGCCTGAACTGCTCGTCGATACTCACTTCTTCCAGCGATACAGGGTGCTTCAAGGAGGAAGGTTGCGCCCCGCGGCCATTACAGCCCAGCAGGAAAGGGAAATCGGGGTCAATCGGTTGCATTCATGTCCTCTTGCGTTAAGCGGCTTTCACTGCCTGGCGCTCGGCCTTTTCTTCTTCAATCATGCTGTCAACCTTGCGCCGCATACGTACAACCGACGCGTCCAGGTTGAGCATGGTGGTTTTGAAATCGGGATACGCCCGCTCGTTTTTGTGGATGGCTTCCAGAATGACTTTGTCTTCATTGAATGCCTCGCGGAACGAAGCCGACATTTCAGCATTGGTTTTGTCGTCGGCCTTGAAATTCTTGATGTGCATCCAGTGGTCGATTGTGGTGTTTTCATCGACCGGCGTCATGAAATGACAGGCGTAAATTTGCACACAGTCGTCGCGATTGCCTTCGGGCGCGCCGGTGCCGGTTTTCGCGGTGCCAAAATCGATCACGGCAATGCTGGGTGCGGTGTAATGGTAGTAGTGCCAGCGGTCGACATTGGTGGTGAAGCCACCGAATTTCTGGAAAATGGGAATCGCCGGGGCATCAATAACCCAGCGCCAGGTCAATACACCATCTTCAGTACGCTCGGAGTTGACCGGCACATCTTCACTGGCGGCATTACCCAGTGTCGTTAAATGCACGAAACTGACGTGCGACGGGTCGCACAGGTTGTCGCACAGGTTCAGGTAGCCGCAGTCGATGCGCAGGGCGTCGCCTTCCACGACATCCCAGGCGGGATCGTGGTACTGCTCCAGGTCATACACTTTCGAAGTGTCTGCCTTTTCGGCATCGCCCATCCAGATCCACACCAAACCCATGTGTTCATGCACGGGATACGTGGTGACCTTGGCGCCGGCGGGGATCTTTTCCTGGCCGGGAATACGCACGCATTTGCCGGAACAGTCGAACTCCATGCCGTGGTAGCCGCATTGAATTGTGTCGCCTTTCAGGCGCCCCAGGGAAAGCGGCATCATCCGATGGGGGCAGATATCCAGTTGGGCCACCACTTTGCCGTGGCTGTTGCGATACATCACCACATCTTTTTCCACAATACGACGCTGGGTAAGGCTATTCGTGATCTCGCGTGACCATGCAATGGGATACCAGGTGTTCAGTACGTATTCAGCCATGATGCATCTCCGGTGAGTGCTGTTCAGGCGCCGCAAACGGCGCAACTGAGGATTGAATCAAGTCTAGTTTTTTTATTTAGTATTCACTACATAAATGAATCATATACCGAATAGGCACAACATGGCAAAATATTTTTTCATTCCCGGGGCTCAGGCTGTAAACTGCGTCCTTCAGGCTTAAACTTTCAACCTTTCATGACACGCAAAGACGACGACGTTATGGCTTCAACCATTAACCTGGCGGCCAGCGCCGAAGAGGCCGGCACCCCGCGTAAAAAAGGGCGTACCCGGTCTTCAAAAACCACGCGGGAAAATATCCTGAAAGCGGCCAAGAAGATATTTGCGCGCGATGGATACGGCGGTGCCCGGGTCGATAAAATATCAAAGGCGGCGAAGTCGTACGACAGCCTTATCTACTATTATTTCGGCAGCAAGGAAAAGCTGTTTGTAGCCGTGCTGGAAGAGGCCTACAAAGACATCTTCGAGGCAGAGAAAAATCTCGATCTCGACATGAACGACCCTGTTGCCTCGTTACGCACCATTATCCAGTTTCCGTTTCGCTATTACATCGAAAACCCCGAGCTCATTGTCCTGCTGAACGCAGAGAACCTGAACAAGGGCAAGCACATTGCCAAGTCGAAAAGCGCCGACCAATACGCCGGCCCGGCCATTTCCATTTTGCGCAATGTAATTGAAGAGGGCCAGAAGAAAGGCTTGTTTCGCGACGATATCGATAGCGAGCAGTTGTACGTGGCCATGACGGCACTGGGTTATTTTTATATCTCCAACCGCTACACATTTTCGGCATTCCTGGCAGCCGATTTAATGGATCCGCAGGAAATAGAGAAATGGGCTGCATACATTAGCGACTTGCTGATGAAATCGGTATTGAAATAAGTACGGCCCTTTAAACGGCACCGGCTTTTTTCAACGACTCAATGGCTTGTGCGTCGATACCCAATTCGCCCAGTACCTGGTCGGTGTGCTGGCCCAGGGTGGGCGGTGGCGCGTTGTACTCAATGGGTGTGCCGGAAAACTTCATGGGGCTGGCCACCAGATTCAATGCACCATAGGTTTCCGAAGGGACCTCAACCCGCATGTGGCGCGCCTGCACGTGGGGGTCTTCGAATACGCGGTCAATTGTGTTGATCGGCCCGCACGGAAAACCGTTTTCAATAGCCAGTTGACACCATTGGTCGATGGTTTTCAGCAACATGCGCTCTTGCAGCAAGGGAATCAGTTGATCGCGATGCGCCACGCGCTGGGCATTGTTGCTGAATCGTTCGTCGTCGGCCAGGCCGGCGCAACCGGCTGTTTCACAAAATGCCTTGAACTGGGTGTCGTTGCCAATGGCCAGCATGACATAACCGTCGGCACATTGAAACGGCTGGTATGGCACAATCGACGGATGCGCACTGCCCAGCCGTCCGGGCACCTTGCCGCTTAACAGATAGTTGCTGGCCTGGTTCGCCAATGAGGCCACCTGCACGTCGAGCAAGGCCACATCAATGTGTTGACCCTGCCCGCTTTGAGTTCGTGCGTAAAGCGCAGCCAAAATGGCGGAAGTGGCATACAGGCCGGTCAGAATATCCACCACGGCCACGCCCACTTTTTGCGGGCCGCCGCCGGGCACGGTGTCGGGTTCGCCGGTAACGCTCATCAGGCCGCCCATGGCCTGAATCAGCGCATCGTACCCAGGGCGCTCGGCATACGGGCCGGTGTGACCGAACCCCGTAATCGAACAGTAGATGAGTTTGGGGTTCACCTTGGCCAGGCTGTCGTAATCCAGGCCGTACTTCTTCAGGCCACCGAACTTGTAGTTCTCTACCAGAATATCGGCCTTGGCCACCAGTTCCAACAAGACCTTTTTACCTTCAGGCCGGGTGAAGTCCAGCGTAATCGAGCGCTTGCCACGATTGGCGCAAAAATAATACGCGGCATCGCGGGGTTCGCCCTGTGCGGTGTTCACAAAGGGAGGCCCCCAGGCGCGGGTGTCGTCGCCCTTGCCCGGGCGCTCGACTTTGATCACGTCGGCCCCCAGGTCGGCCAGGTTCTGGGTTGACCATGGGCCCGCCAGAATTCTGGACAAATCAAGAACAACCACCCCGTTTAACGCGCCTGACATCTACCTGCCCCCTTTTTACTTTTCAATAACCGGCAACTCGGTGGCCGGTGGTGTGTTGCGGCTGCGCTGGCATCGCACAATACCGTCGATAATAACCATCCCCACGCCTGGAATATCGCCCAAACGCACGCTTTCCAGAATGTTCTCCGCCGGGCTGTGCTGGGCGCGATCCATAATCACGAAATCGGCCGCACGACCCACTTCGATCAGGCCGCAATCCAGATCACGCATGCGTGCGGTATTGCCGGTGGCAAAACAGAATGCAATTTCAGCGGGGATGTCGGCCAGGCTGGACAACTGTGCAATCATACGCAGAATTCCCAGCGGTTGTACACCGGAACCGGCGGGGCCGTCGGTACCCAGGATCACGCGGTGCAAGCAGCCCAATTCGTGGGCATGGCGGGCAGTAAGAATGGCAATACGCTCGTTACCGTTATGCACGATTTCAATGCCGCGCGAAGAGCGCTCGCACAGCTCACAGACCTGCTTATACGGCAAGGCAGTATGACCGCCGTTAATATGGCCGATAATGTCGGCGTCGGCTTCCAGCACCACGTCTTTATCGATCAGGCCCGAGCCAGGAATGGATGGGCCGCCGGTGTGAATGGTGCTTTGAATACCGTATTTGCGCGCCCATTTCACCATTTCAGCCGCTTCGTCGCCGGCCTTCACACTGCCCAGGCCAATTTCGCCCAGCAGCTTCACGCCCGAATCGGCCAGGTCTTTGAAGTCGGACTCGACCATGCCTTTTTCAATCACCGGCGCGCCCGCCAGCACCTTCACCCCGCCTGGGCGGGCATTTTCAAAGGCGCGTTGCGAAGTGACTGCCAGGGCTTTCAGACCCACGATGTCTTTGGGTCGACCGGGATAATGCACTTCACCAGCCGAAATCATGGTGGTGACACCGCCGTTCAAGGTGGAGTCGATCCAACCGATCTGGCCCTGACGCGGCGTCCAGTCGCCCGCCACAGGGTGAACGTGCGAATCGATCAGGCCGGGCGCCAGCGTGGTGCCGCGGCAATCGATAATGCGATCGGCACCTTCAACGTCGCAATCTTTGTATTTGCCAACCGCGGCAATGCGGCCGTCGTTCACCACAACCGTATCGGCGTCGAGAATGGGATTGTCGAGGTCACCCGACAAAAGCAAACCAATATTCCTGATGACAACCTTGCCGGATTTGGCTTCGGGAGTTGCTGCAGCCATGTTATTCCTCCTGTCTATGCGGTTCGTTTAACGCAAACCATCTTCGCCTTTGATTTCATCTTTGGTCAGCCCACCCACGCGCGGCAGCGGACGCCCGGAATCGGTGACGGCCACGGCAACCACAATTTCATTGGCACGCGGCGCATCGGACACGCGCGCCTCAACGGCGTCGAAATGCGTGCGGACATACGCGGCATCTTTGTGACCCAGCGGCACATCGATAGCCGCACCAACACCCCCCATTTTCTTGGATGACGGTACCAGCGCCGCACCTTTCTCGATGGCTTTGCGCAAAGGCGCGCCCAGTTTGGGATGCAAAATGGCGGCTGCATGCTCAAGCTCGCCGGCCTCGCCCACAATGGCGGCTTTGCCATAGCTTTCAGCCTTGCCGGGCTCAATACCCAGGGCCTGTACGCATTTCTCGCCCAGCAGGCCACCCAGTTCCTCACCGGCGGCAATCAGTTCGTCCAGGCTTTCAACGTATTGACCGGCATAGGGGTTCTCGATTACCGCAACCGCCACTGCGCGGCGCGTGGGCGGATTCACCTGCTTGCCCATTTCAACGCGGGTCTCGTCAACGGTGACGACAATCTTGCGAATTTTTGCTGCCATTTTTACTCTCCTTACGGGTCTTTTCTGACACTGTTTCTTTGCAGAATCTGCATTGTTTATGACTCAACCGGCTATCACGCCAGGTTGTTGGAACATTCCAGGCCGGTTTCAATCGTGCTTAACGCAAACCATCGTATTTACTGATCTGATCGGGCTTCAGGCCGCCCACACGCTCGTGTATGCGCCCGCCCGTGGCCATGACCAGGACAAAAACAATTTCATCGCGCGCAGGGGCGCCGGGCACCCACACTTCCATGGCGTCGAAGTGACCGCGCACATAGCTGGCCGTGACATGGGTAAGGGGTACGTCAAGACGCGTTCCAGGATCGCCCACTTTCTTGGTCGAGGGCACGATGGAAAGCGCGCGCCCCATCTCCAGGCCTTTTTGTCCCGAGCTCTGGCCCTGTTTGTACGACGAACGATCACCGGTCCAACCCAGTAGCTCGCGCATGGCGTAGCCACCGGGTACATGCCACAAAGCGCCATGCTCAAGCTCGCCGGCGCTGCCCACAATGGCGCCCTTGCCATAGCTTTCGATATCATCGGGTGTCACTTCCATGGCCTTGACCAGACACTGCGCCATTTCCAGGCCCACCGGGTTCAACGCTTCCATCATGGGCAGAATGTCGGGCTCATAGCGCCCGGCATACGGGTTCTTCAGCACTGCCGCCACCGACCCGCGAATTAACGGCTTGTCGGCCGCCGGCCCGAACTCATGAAAAATCGTTTCAACCTGGGTCTGGATATTCCGTACTTCGATTAGGTCTGACATCGTGTTCCTTCCTGCTTGGTAATGTAATCAATAAGTTCAATGAAGCTGGGGCAGTATGAAACGCACCTGGCCCTGCAAGACCAATACCGCACCCAAAATGGCACCTTGCTCAAACAAGTTGCGGGCCGTGGCCTGGCCTACATCGAGTGCCTGCGCAATGGCCGCAGGCGGCAAAGGCCCCACGGCAACGGTGACAGGCAATTCACCTAAATCGGTGTCGTCTTTCAGCATGTTGGCCGGCACACGCTCAATGGCATCATGCGACACATTCACCTGGTTGGCAATGAGCGTGGCAGCCACATCGGCATCGGCCGCCGTGGCTGCAAATACCGTTACGCTGTCGGCAATGCCCAGGCTTTGACTGCGACCACGCCAGCCACTGGTGGCAATGCCGCCAATACCCATTCCCGGGGTAATTGTGAAACGGCCGTTTGTTGCCAGACCATCGCTTTGAACATGAACCGATTCCGGGTTGCTAAGCAAACCCACGGTGTAGTGTTGGCCCGGCTCAAGATGCAAAGCAATATCACCACCGTTATTCACGTACGCACGGGTTAGGCCCGGTCGACCCAACAAAGCGCCGAGCACCTCATCGGCCACCGAGCCGGCCACCGCCGCCATCGGGGTTACGAATTGCGCTCGATGGCGCCAGCACGCAGCCAACATGCGTTGCGCCACGGGCGTGTGAAAAGAAGAGCAGGGTTGCGAGGTGTTGGAAATGGGCTGACGCAAGGCTTTCAGCTCGGTGACCAGCTCGGGCAATATCTGCGCAAACCGTGCCCAGGCGGCTTCCAGTGCACCCGTTACCGTGTCCGGATTGCCCTGGACCCCAATCACCAAGTCGATCGGGCCGTGCTGAAAATGCCAGCGACCATCGGGCAATGTTGCGCACACCGCCCCCGAAGGGGCGCTGCGCGTGCGTTCCTGAAGCGTTTGCTGCATCATGCCCGTGCCGCAGGCCGCTTAGGCCAGCATGGGTTTGCGACCCAGCGGCCAGGGGCTGTTTTCATCGTGCCATTCAATAATGCGGTGCCGATCTTTCTGCACCACGTCTTGAATGGAACGCACCGCATCGGCGTGACCACCCAAGCGGGTGTAGTCATCGAGCTTCATGGAGAACTCGATCGGCGCCACAATGGCGGGCGTCGGCACATAGCCAAAAGCGTTGTCGGGCATGCGCAATACGTCGACCATGACGGTAATACCGCCGCCGGGCCAGATGTAGGCAGGTGCGCCGCCGCACGTGACATTCACCAGCGACGTTTTAATGGAATTGGTAAGCCAGATGGGATTCTCGGTAACACCGGCACGCAATGAACCGCCCGCCCCCGCCAGGAACAATACACTGGCCAGCGACGGCTCGCAGTTCTCGCCAATGCGATCCACCGTTATCTGCAAGGCATCGGGCATTGGCTTGCGTTGCGGCTTCAATTCGTCGTCGAGTTCGTAGTATTCCGCGTTTTCACCGGTCGTAGAGGTGATGAGCATGCGCAAGCCCGGCCAGGCCACATCGGGGTTGAAACTTTCAATAATTGAGAGCGGGTCTGAAATATCAGTGCCTCCCCATCCGTTGCCGGGGTTTGCCACCTGGAAGTAGCGTCCCGGCGTGGATTTGCGACCTTTCATCTTGATGCCGGTGGGCGGAATATCGAGGCAACGGCCGGCCTGGTGCTCGCTGAGCACGCCGGTAATATGATCGTCGACCACCACGACCTCGTCGGTGTGACCAAACCATTGCTTGGCAAAAATGCCGATGGCCGCCGAACCACAGCCTACCCGCATCCGCTTTTCTTCCACACCATCGACAATGGGCGCCTTGCCGGCCTGCACCACCAGTTGCGCGCCCCCGTCGATCGACAATTCAACCGACTCTTTATTACCCAGCGCCATCATCATGTCGCATGTCATGCGACCTTCTTTCTTGCTGCCGCCGGTTAAGTGGTGCACACCGCCCAATGACAGCATTTGCGAACCATATTCCGCCGTTGTGACATGGCCCACGATTTCGCCCTTGAAGCGAATATTCGATTGTTCCGGGCCCAGATAGCGATCGGTATCGATTTTGACCTTAAAACTGCAATAGCTGAAGATGCCTTCAGTTACCACGGTAACCATATCGACACCGCTTGCCTTGGACGACACAATAAACGGTGCCGGTTTGTAATCGGGGTAAGTGGTGCCCGAGCCGACGCCGCTGACGAACAAATCATTCGGATCGGAAACAGCATTGTCTTGAACGTCGCGCGTGCGGGCATTGACCAGGCCCTCGGGCGCATCACCGGCAACAGGCTCGTGACGCGTGGCAAGGCCCGTGTCATCAAGACGACGCATCAGGATAACGGGGTCGATCCGCACCAGGTTGCCGTCTTCATTGCCCCAACGATCACAGGCGCCAGTGCGGCCATCGGTAATCTGGCACAGCACCGGACAAGCGTTGCACTCTACCTTGTTCGTGGCCATTTTCTCGCTGCGGGGCTTAGACTTTTCCAACACCGTTGGTCCCGACGTGCCGGACGTGGTGTCGTCCATGTTATCCATGCTGTGATCGATTTTTGTGTGCTCAGTCATTTCTGACAACTCCTTGTGCTGTGTGCACGCCACCCACTTACCATGTGTTAGTTACATTTATATTTTATAAACACTATATTTGATAATAGCTTAAAAGAATTTTGACGACAATAATTCTAGTGTATACGTGCAAATTTTACGCCCACAAGCTCGAAACATCGTCGGCCATCACCACATCACCGAACAAGGTCTGAACATTATTCAAGGTGGCGTTGTGCTCTTCATCGGTTAGCGTGGCGTTTGCATCGGCCAAAAACACCACCTGATAATTCAGTTGCTGTGCATCGCGCGCGGTGCTTTCAGAACAACAATTAGTCATGGTCCCGGAAATAATCACGGTTTCAATACCGCGCTCTTTCAATATGCGGTGCAGTTCACTGGTGCCGGGGGTAAAACCGCTAAAGCGGGTTTTATTTACGATCAAGTCATCATCCTGCACTTCCAGCTCTGACCACAGTTGGTGCCCATGCGTCCCTTCCCAAAACGCTTCGGCAGAAGCGCGTTTGGATTCAGGCGAGGAAATCACGCTGTACCAAACCGTCCACGGCGTCGCCTCGGTTTCGTCGTAGGTAAAACGCAAGAACACATTCAGCCCGCCGGCCTGACGCACCTGCGCACTCACCTTATTGATGTTGGGCACAATTTCACGCGCGAGCGGGATCTCTACCGCGCCCCCGGGCTCGACAAACCCATTTTGCATGTCTACGATCAAGTGGACAGTCTTGCCTGGATCAATCCGATGAAAGGCTCTGACGCGGCCACGATGACCGCGGCTGCGTTCAACAAAATCCGGGTTCAGTTGAATCTTATGCATTGACATTCCTTGTTTCAGAGTTCTTTGTGGTTCCCGGCGATGCGCCCGACGAAGCCGTTATTGAACGATCGCCACCACGCAACGGATTACGCCACTTACGTGGCAACGGCAGCTTGAATAAGCGCCCGAAAATACCTTCAGGCATCACGACAACCGTAATAATGAACAGCACACCCAGCGTCAACAACCAATACGCGCCTAAAGCGTTCGACAACAGGCTTTCCACCCAACGCACCAGAATCACGCCCAGAAAGGCAGCCATCAGCACGCCACGGCCACCCACGGCCACCCAAATCAGCACTTCAGTAGACAACGCCATCCCAATAACAGCTGGCGACACAAAACCAAACTGCGCAGTGAACAAGGCCCCTGCGTAACCCGCCATCGCACCCGAGAACGTAAAAGCCAGCACTTTGAAGTCGGTTGTTTTGTAGCCAAACGAAGTCGTTCTTATTTCGTTGTTGCGGATACCCGCCAGCACAGCCCCTAACGGTGATCGCTGGAAAAACAAAGCCACCAGGTAAATCAGCAATGCGGAAATGAGCACTACATAGAACATCTCGTTCGTCGTCATCATGTCGCCATCGCGCCAACCCGCAAACAAAGGCGGCACACCCAACAAACCGTCGAACCCGCCAATAAACTCAATACGTTGCGCCACAATTTCAACAACCACGGCAGCGCATAAAGTCACAATAGCGAAGAACGCGCCCGACAAACCCCGCCCCACAAAGAGCATTTTGCCCAGAATATAAGCTGCTATGGCTGGCCCGACCGTAGCCAGCAGCAAGCCCATAATTTGCGAACCGCCAAACCAGGTAAATTTTTCCAATGTAGTCAAGGCCATGAGGTACGCACCCAAACCAAAGAAAATAGCCTGGCCGAAACACAAAATACCTACCTGCCCCCAAATAAAAGCCAGACTCATGGCCAAAATGCCGTAGGTAAGATATTGACCGAACTGACTTACCGTCCACTCGTCCAGCGCCAGCGGCGCCAAGAACAGTAGTACCCAAACGAGCACGGTTAAATTGACGCCTAAAAAACCTTGCTTATTCATATCAACGCTTCCGGGTAATGAGGCCTTCCGGGAAAAGGCGAATAAGGACAATAGCCAGGACGAACACCGCTACCTGCGCTGCCACTTGGGTATCAATAGAGGAAATAACAGTATTGGTAGAACCAATCAGGCCCACACCAAGAACAACCCCCATAAGGTGAGCTACGCCGCCGACCATAATGGCCAGGAACGCCGGAATCAGGAAGCCGCCCCCCATTTGCGGATCCACGCTCATAATGGGCGCCATCACGGCACCCGCGAAGCCGGCCAGCGCAGCGCCAAAGGCGAAGGTCCAGCGATCCATGCTGCGTGTATTCAAACCCAATGAAGCTGCCATCGCACGATTGGCAATCACGCCTCGCACCGCCAGGCCCAGGTGCGTTCGATAGAACACAAGGAAAACCGCCAGCGTAACCAGCAACGCCATCCCCATAATGAATAGACGCATCGAGGGATACACCACGCCCAGGATATTGACTGGTTCAGGAATGGGATTCACGATGCTCTGTGACGTTGGCCCAAAGCCGATCACAATGGCTTGTTTAATCACAATCGACAACCCCCACGTTGCCAGAATCGTATCGATGAAACGGTGGTAAACGTGCCGGATGACAAACTGCTCGATCACAACACCAATCACCGCCAAAACAAGCGGCGCCAGAATAAGCGATAGCCAATACGGCATCTCCATCGCCTGGACAGCCAGTACGGTATAAGCGCCCAACAGAAAAAACTCACCGTGCGCCATATTGATGACATTCATCAGGCCGAAAATCACCACCAGCCCCAGCGCCACCAACAGTAAGCTCAGGGAATAACTCAATGTATCCAGGCCCAGTTCAATTGCAAATTCCATTTATTGCTCCGTAGAAACTCAGACCGACAGGTACTTGTGTATCGGTGCCGGATCATCGCGCAAAGCCTGTACGTCTTGCGTTTCGTACACCACTTGGCCGTTCTCCATGAAAAGACAGCGGTTCGCCATGCCCAATACCAGCTCCATATTCTGCTCAACCAGCAAAATCGTGAGCCCTTGCTCTTTGGCTATTTCGCTCAGCACGCGTCCGATGTCCTGAACGATTGAAGGCTGGATCCCTTCCGAGGGCTCATCAAGCAACAACAGTTTGGGCTTGGCAATTAACGCCCGCACAATGGCCAGCTGCTGCTGTTGTCCTCCGGAAAAACTGCCGGCACGCTGGTTACGACGCTCGCGCAAAATAGGGAACAGATCAAAGGCCCAGTCAGGGATCTCCTTTGACATACCAGGGTGACCCAGCAACCCCATGCGCAAATTTTCCTCTACAGTGAAGTCAGAAAAAATATCGCGCCCCTGAGGTACGTAACCCATGCCCAAACGGGCAATTTCATACGGCTTTTTCCCGGCAAGCTCCTGACCGTCAAAGAGCATGGCGCCCTGGGACGTCCCAACGTGGCCCATCAAGGCTTTCAGCAGTGTGGTTTTACCCATGCCATTGCGGCCCAGCAGGGCCACCACCTCACCTTTCTTGATCGACATGGAAAAACCATCCAGCACCCGACTGCCCGCCAGATAACCTGCAATAACATTTTCGACTTTCAGCATTACGCGCTTCCTCCCAGATACGCGGCAACGACTTCCGGATCATGTTGAATATCGTCCAGCGAACCTTCACGCACAATGCGGCCACGCAACATCACCACCAGCCGGCAATCCAACGCACGCACAAAACTCATGTCATGCTCGATAACCAGTACAGTCTTGCCATACTCGGTTTGCAAACGGCGTACCAATGCCGCTGTTTTTTGTGTTTCAGGGACCGACATTCCAGCCGTCGGCTCATCGAGCATGATGAGATCCGCATCGTAAGCAAGCAGCATGGCGATTTCCAGCCATTGCTTCTCGCCATGCGCCAGGGTTTCAACAGTATCGGTCGCCTTGTTTGTCAGGCCGCACAACTCAAGTAGTTCAGCTAGCCTCTCTGTCGGGCTTGCAAACAGCGTAGACATAACCCCGGCTTTGCCCCCGCGCCCTGCCAAGGGAATCATCAGGTTTTCCACCACGCTTAGCTCTGGATACACACCGGGAATTTGAAATTTGCGCGAAATGCCGCGCCGGGCCACCAAGTAGGCCGGCATGCCGGTAACCTCGCTGCCATTCAGGAAAACCTGACCCTCTTCAGGGCGCAGGTTCCCCGTAATAATATTGAACAGCGTGGTTTTGCCACAGCCATTCGGCCCAATAATGCAGTTAACCGTACCCGGCTGAACGGCCAGCGAAAGGCCATGCAACACGGTGATACCGCCAAAGCGTTTCACAATAGATTTAACTTCCAGCATGGCGCCCCCTTGTTACACGACTCCACATCACCCTCAGGCAGCGCATTGCTGGGACGCTTTAATCAACCCCATGTCTTCCAGAACATGCATCTTGCCCCCTTTGGCCTGGGCAATCAGAATGTTCAAGTCGGCATGACGATCGCTTGCGCGCAGGGTTACCTCGCCGTTACCTGACATCAGGGTCTGACCTACGATGGCGTCGGTAATGGCTTCCTTGTCGGCAGAGTTCGCTTTCTTGATTGCCTCGATATAAAACTGCGCCATGGTGTAGTGCGCATCCACTGTGTTACTCACAATGGCATCCTCGCCGAACCGATCGCGCACTTTCTTGACAAGCGCCTTTGCTTCGGGCTTATCAAGCGCTTCAGTGAAGTTGCATACGGTGTAAATGCCTTCGGACTCATTCGGCGTCAAGCCCGCCAGATAATTCTCGCTGAAACCGAAGAACGCGACTTTCACCTTATCCTGCAGGCCAGCCGCGGCGAACTGCTTAATGAATGTCACGGCATCGGCACCCACAATCGACATGACCACCACATCGGCGCCCGACGACTCAATTTTGCGCAAGGTGCTGGTGTAATCTTTGACACCCCATGGGGTGTATTCTTCAGCCACCACCTTCGATCCCTTCTCAGCGGCCACTTTACCGATGGCTTCATTGATCTTGCGCGGCCAAACATAGTCACTGCCTATAAGAAACATGTTTGTACCCACATTCTCAGACAGATAAGGAATGAAAGTGCTGACCCACTGATCGGGCACCGAGCTGTATAGCGTGATATAGCGGCTGCATGTACCACCTTCATAGTCGGTAGCGTAAAGCAAAGGGGTTTTATAACGCTCCACCAATGGCTGAATGGCATCTCGCTCTGCACTGCTAACCGGTCCGATAATGGCATTGACCCGGTAACGGCGGATCAACTCATTCGTACGCTCAACCGCAGTCTTGGGATCGGTTTTGGTATCGGCGCGAATCATTTCAAACATGCGGCCACCCAGAATGCCCCCCGACTCATTCACCTCTTCCAGTGCCAGCCGTATCGCTTGGCCACCCTGTTCGCCCAAAGCCTCCAGTCCGCCCGAAAACGGTTGCAGAATACCGACCTTAATCGTCTCTTCGGCCCGTGACAATGCGGGCAGGCCCACCAAGCCCGCCCCCATGACGCCAGCCGAAGCGAGCATTAAAGAGCGCCTGCGCGGGCTCACAATGGAAGAACGGGTAGGGATGTGTTTATTGCTCATGTCTTGCTCCTTGTTTTTTGTAAATCGCGCTTTTGCGCGTGTATGTACGTATCAGGTATCAGTTCAATCAATTCACTCTTGCGTTACATACGTATTTCAGCTTCAAACGACTGATACGTTTTTCGGCACCGAATACATTGGGCCAGGAACCACTCATGTACATTCCACAAGCGCCAGCTCTGTGCCCTGCGTGAACGACTGAATAATTGAGTCGGAGCGGGAAACAACTCCGAAATGCGTGGCAATGTCATATAAGGAAGATGCCTGCTCCCTGGGCCCGGTAGCCGCCACGCCGTCTTCAACAACCACTACGCGATAGCCCAGGAAAAACGCGTCGTGAACCGTTGAACGCACGCAGATATTAGTCACGACACCCATTACCACCAAAGTGTCGACACCCAGATCCTTTAGCGTTAAATCCAGATCGGTATTAAAGAATCCCGAGAAGCGCCGCTTGGTAACGTAATGATCCCCGCTCTCTTGCTCCAACTCGTCCACAATGGCCGAGCCCCATTCCCCTTCCATGCAATGCGGCGTACGTTTTAAGAATTCGCGATCGTGTTTCATACCATGACGATGCTTGTCTTGAATATGCACCACCGGTACGCTCGCCTCACGCGCTGCGCGCATCACTGCGTTCTGAGGTGGATACAAAACTTCGGCACCGGGCAACATCATCGCGCCACCAGGGGTACAGAAATCGTTGATCATATCGACTACCAACACAGCCGTTCGCGACACATCCAGCGCCACGGCTTGATCAGACTGACGATGCTCGGAAAATGATGAAGTCATACTCTAGTCCTAATCAATAAAAAGAATGAATCATGAAGAAGGTGTCTCTACCGATACCAAACACTTCCCTTCGGCAAAAGGGGCGCTGTGCATCGTGCCAGCACTCATTTGCCGAACCGAACGCAGCGTGACGTCGGTAATAAATGCCTTCCAATGCGCCAGATTCTCGGCCGAACGCAGATCCACATTCAGAAATGCACTGAGCGTGAAGCGATTCGACAGATAAAAATAACCCAATGCCGCAATCTCGATGTACAAGTCACGCGCACTGACATCATGACGGAACAAGCCTTTTTTCACCCCGGCCGCCAAGACCTGATCCAGCACCTCTACGGCCGGCGACGACAGTTTGGATACCCGGGCCGATTTCCTGATGTGCTTGCCCTGCTGCAGATTCTCGCTATTGAGCAGTGTGATCATTTCAGGATGATCAAGGTAATATTGCCAAACGAAATGCACCACGGTGGTCAGCGCTTCTTCCGGATCGTTCAGGTCGAACGCCAGCTCGGCCTCGGCGTCATTCATGCGGGCGTACGCCGTTTCAAGCACCTCGACAAACAGGCGCTCCTTGCTACCGAAGTAGTAATAAATCATGCGGTCGTGCGTGCGCGACAGCTTCGAAATTTGCTCGATTTTGCCGCCGGCAAAGCCATGGCGGGAAAACACGCGTGTGGCGGCGCGCAATATGGCATCCCGGGTTTTTTGCGCGCGCGCCTGGCCAACAACCGCAACCGGCATGGTTGCCTTACGCCGGACGCGCGAAGAGGTTTTATTGATGCTTGTTGCCATGGCGCTATTCAGAAACTATGATTGAGGCCATTCTGGGGGCGTAAATAAATGTAGTCAATTCCGAATAATTTGGTATTTACTACATTAAATTTATGCCGTACTATGTGGAAAATTTTTGTATTTATTCAAGCTATAGGTCTATAAAATGACGCACGTCGTAACCGAATCCTGTATTAAGTGCCGCTATACTGATTGCGTCGATGTCTGTCCGGTCGACTGTTTTCATATTGGCCCCAACTTCCTGGTTATCGATCCCGACGAGTGCATCGACTGTGCCGTCTGCGTGCCAGAGTGCCCTGTAGAAGCCATTTATGCGGAAGAAGACCTGCCTCAGGATCAACTCGATTTCATTCGCATCAATGCTGAACTGACGCCTGAGTGGGAGGTCATTGATTCCAGTATCGGCTCGCTGCCAGACGCCGAGGAGTGGAAAGACAAACCCAACAAACGCGAATTGCTCGAGCGCTGAAAGCCGGCCCTGCACACCGGCGTGTAGCCCGTTTCAAGTGGTCGCGACGTTAAACAGGACGCACAATGCATAAAAACTGGATCGCCGGCGAATGGGTCGGCTCATCAAACGTTCAAAAAAACCTCAATCCGTCGAATCTGAACGATGTCGTAGGGGAGTACGTACGTGCCTCGGCTGAAAACGTGGAGTCCGCCATCGACGCGGCGCAACACGCCTGGCCGGCCTGGTCGCTGAACACCCCGCAGCAACGTTTCGACGCGCTGGATGCCATCGGCTCGGAAATTCTGGCGCGAAAGAACGAACTGGGTGAGTTGCTGGCGCGTGAAGAGGGTAAAACATTGCCGGAGGCAATCGCCGAAGCGGGGCGTGCCGGACAAATCTTCAAGTTTTTTGCCGGCGAGGCACTTCGGGTGGGCGGTGAATCGCTGCCTTCCGTACGTCCTGGCCTGCAGGTGGAAATTTCCCGCGAACCATTGGGTGTAGTGGGGATTATTACACCGTGGAATTTTCCCATCGCCATTCCGGCATGGAAGATCGCGCCGGCACTGGCTTACGGCAATTGCGTTGTTTTCAAACCGGCCGACCTGGTTCCAGGTTCGGCATGGGCCCTGGCTGAAATCATCAGCCGAAGCGGGCTGCCCGCCGGCGTGTTCAATCTGGTCATGGGTCGCGGTTCGGTTGTGGGTGCCGCCATGGTGGAAGATCCCCGCATTAACGCAATTACCTTCACCGGCTCGGTGGGGACCGGGCGCAACTTGTTGAACCAGGCCGCCGAACGACAAAAGAAAGTTCAATTGGAACTGGGCGGCAAGAATCCATTGGTGATTCTGAACGACGCCGACATGGAAACCGCGCTCGACGTGGCCATTCAAGGCGCCTTCTATTCAACGGGCCAGCGTTGCACTGCCAGCAGCCGCATTATTGTTGAACAGGGTATTTACGACCAGTTCACCCAGGAATTGGCCAAGCGCACATCTGCGCTGCGAGTAGGTGATGCACTTAAATCCGAAACGCAAATTGGCCCGGTCGCCGATGAGTCTCAACTGGAACAAGACCTCAGCTATGTGCGTATCGGCCAGGACGAAGGTGCCTCATTGCTGTGTGGCGGCGAACGCGTGGAACGCGACACACCGGGCTATTACTTCACGCCCGCCGTACTGGCCAATGCCACCAACGACATGCGGTCATCGCGCGAAGAAATTTTCGGGCCCGTAGCCAGCGTCATCAAGGCCGACGACTACGACCATGCGCTGGCCTTGGCCAACGATACCGAATTTGGCTTGAGCTCGGGTATTTGCACCACGTCGCTAAAATACGCCAGCCATTTCAAACGTCATATCCAAACGGGTATGGTCATGGTAAACGTACCCACTGCGGGCGTCGATTATCACGTTCCATTCGGTGGCCGCAAAGGCTCCAGCTACGGCCCGCGTGAACAAGGCCGTTATGCCCAGGAGTTCTTCACGATTGTAAAAACCGCGTACACCAAAGCTTAATGGTCTTCAAGGCACGGTGGCTGGGTACCTTACCAGCCACCCGAAGCACCACCGCCACCGCTGCGACCGCCACCACCGCCGAAACCACCCCCACCAAAACCGCCGGAGCGGCCGCCGCGATGCCCACCGGCAGCCCAGCCACCCAGGCCACCTAAAGCGCCTGCACGCCCCCATCGACCACGACGCGATCCGCCCGAGCCCGGCCCCGAGCCAGGGCCGCGACCGCCACCCCCGCGGGCCGCACGAATCGCCAGGCTGATTACGAACATCGCCATGCCGCCCAACACGGCAAAAACCAGGCTGCCACTGGCCATAAACACAATGACACCGCCGGCTATGCCCGCCATAATCGGCGGTAGCGCCAGCACGAAGATCAGGCCGAACAAAGCAAAATCCCACCAGGAGGCATCATCAACATTGCCCTTCTTGCCCCCTGTTTGTGTCGGCACCGGCAGGTCTTCCCCCTGCACCAGCCCAATGAGGCTGTTCACCCCGGCTGTCACACCCCCGGCAAAATCGCCCTGCTGGAACCGGGGTGCCACTTGCTCACGAATGATACGGCCGGCCAAAAGGTCGGGTACCGCGCCTTCCAGTCCGTAGCCCACTTCAATGCGCATGCGCCGGTCATCTTTAGCCACGACAAATAAAATGCCGTCATCCACCCGCTCGCGCCCCAGCTTCCATTGTTCGAACGCCCGCACGGCGTACTGGTCGATACTTTCCGTACCCGTAGTGGGAATCATCAAAACCGCAATCTGTGCTCCTTTTTCCGCCTCGAGTGCGGCCAACGACCGGGTCAGCGACTCAATCGTTTGGGCATCCAGCGTACCGGTGGTGTCGGTCACCCGTTCCTGCAGCGCAGGTACGGCAGGCTCGGCACTGGTTTGGGCAAAGGCCGCACCCGCCGCCAATAACATCAGCAGACACATAGCCCCCGCGCGAAACCATGTTGCAAAAACAACCTGGCTCAACCGGGCAGTGAATTGCGGCATGCCTGGCATTACTGGACTCCCGATTGCTGTGGCGTATCAAACTGCACCTCAGGGCGGCGCATCAGTTCTTCCTGACGATCCATTCCATAGTTTTCCTTCACTGTGTAGCCAAACAATTTTGCCGTAATCAAAGTGGGGAACTGGCGAATGGCCACGTTATATTCCTGTACCGCCCGCACATAGCGGCCCCGCTCAGTGGCAATGCGATTCTCGGTACCTTCAAGCTGGGTCATCAAGTCGCGAAACAAGCCGTCACTTTTCAATTGCGGATAATTTTCGGAAACGGCAATAAGGCGAGACAAGGCCGACGACAACTGCGTCTGTGCCTGCTCGAAGCGCTGCATTAAAGCGGGATCACTCAAGTCATCGACATTGATCTGCAGGTTAGCCACTTTGCTTCGCGCTTCAGTCACCTCGATTAACACGGTTCGTTCATTCACCATATAGGCATTAACCGACGACACCAATTGCGGCACCAGGTCGGCACGCCGCTCGTATTGATTCAACATTTGCGACCAGGCCGCCTTAACCTGTTCGTCGAGCCGCTGGACTTCGTTGTAGCCGCAGCCCGACAACACCACGGCCAACAAAGGGGCAAACAACCAGAATAGTATGCGTTTCATTTAAGGCCTTCCCGGAAAACAACAGTTAAGAACAAACATAATGCCGTCATGATACCGCCTGAGTTACAATGTCACCCGCAAGCCGAGCCAGTCAGCTTGCGCGCTGGCCTTCTTGAAAGGCCGCTTCATTTAATTTTGGCCTTGTTGGCCTTGTCTCGTCCGCCCAGACTGGTGCCATCGAATTATGGCAGGCTGGCGCCGGAGCACAATCTTTGTCTCATTCCGTTTCTTTTGCCGACCTTGGGTTGGCTGAACCCCTTTTGCGTGCTGTTTCCGATACCGGCTACACCACCCCCACCCCTATTCAGGCCCAGGCCATCCCCCTGGTGATGCAAGGCGGCGACCTGCTTGCCGCCGCCCAAACCGGCACCGGCAAAACCGCCGGCTTCACACTACCCATTTTGCATCGCTTGCTGGCCACCCCGGGCAAACGTGCGGCCGGACGCCCGCGCTGCCTGATCCTGACCCCCACCCGAGAGCTCACTGCACAGGTTGAGGCCTCGGTAAAGGAATATGGCCGCCACACTGCGTTGCGCTCACTGGTTATTTTCGGGGGCGTGAACATCAACCCGCAAATCAATGCGCTGAAAAAGCCCGTGGATATTCTGGTTGCAACACCCGGACGCCTGCTGGATCACGCCGGCCAGAAAACGATCGACCTTTCCGGTGTTGAGATTCTGGTGCTGGATGAAGCCGACCGCATGCTCGACATGGGCTTTATTCACGACATTCGACGCATACTGGCCCTGTTGCCCAAACAAAGGCAAAACCTGCTGTTCTCGGCCACTTTCTCGGAAGAGATCCGCACGCTGGCGCGCAAGGTTCTGAACGAGCCACAGGAAGTATCGGTAACCCCCCGCAATACCGCCTCGGAGCTGGTCAACCAACGAGTGGTATTAACCGAACAGACCCAGAAACGCGACCTGCTTAGTCACGTTATTCGCGAAAGCGGCTGGCATCAGGTGTTGGTTTTCACGCGCACCAAGCACGGCGCCAACCGCCTGGCTGAAAAACTCAGCAAAGACGGTCTGAGCGCCGCCGCCATCCACGGCAACAAAAGCCAGAACGCGCGCACCCGCGCTCTGGATGGCTTCAAAACCGGCAAAGTAACGGTACTGGTTGCCACCGATATCGCTGCACGCGGCATCGACATCGACGAACTGCCTCATGTTGTGAACTTTGAACTTCCCAACATTCCTGAAGACTATGTTCACCGTATTGGCCGTACCGGTCGCGCCGGCAGTGCAGGGTCGGCGTTGTCACTCGTGGATAAAAGCGAAATCAAGTATCTGAACGCTATTGAAAAACTCATGCGCCGCCCCATTGAACGCACCGAAATTACGGGCTGGGTTCCCAAGCCGATACAACCCGGTGCCGCAGGCGAAGAATCAGATGCCGGCCGGGCGCCCCGCCCTCAAGGCCGGCGTGCGGGGCACCCGCCGCGCAACACCACCGGCAGGCCGTCACGCCCTGCAAGCCGCTCAGGCGGCCGAGGCACGTCGCACCAGGCTGCGCGGCGCGCGTCATAAACACCATAGGCTCACCCCCTGGTTCCAGGCCACTTGCCGGATACCAGGGGGTGGCACGCATGTGGCCACTGTAATGTCAATGATAAAATCGTTAACGTCTTCTCTTGCTCGGTACCGCTATGCATGACGAACTGGGGTTTTTCTTTGAAAACCATCCTGATCCCATGTTTGTGTACGACCTGAAAACACTGAAGTTTCTGGCGGTGAATCGCACCGCCTTGGATGTCTACGGCTACAGCTACGACGAATTTCTGGGCATGACAATTGCGGCCCTGCGCCCTGCTGAAGATGTTCCCCGCTTGCTGGACGCCGTTAAACGCCTTGACGGACGACGGGTCGACGGCTATATCTGGCGCCACCGTACCCGGTCGGGGCAAACCTTGCTGGTCGATATCATTTCAAAAGCCATTCACTACAACGGCCAGGATGCCCGCCTGGTGGTGGCGCGCAATATTACCGCTACAGCACAGCTGCAAGCCTTCTTCGAAGCCCTGCCGGGCAAGTTTCTGGTGGTCGACGCCGAGAACTTCTCCATTATTGCGGTCAGCGACGACTATCTGAAAGTAACCCAGCGCAAGCGTGACGAGCTAAAAGGGCGCCCTTTGTTTGAAGCCTTCCCTGAAGACCCGGACAACCCATCCAGCAAAGACGGCCTTTCTGTATTGCGACGCTCTTTCAGGCGCGTCGTTGAAACCGGCCTCACGGATACCATGGGCGTGCAGCGCTATCCCATACCGGTAGAACGCAACAATGGTACTCAATTCGAAGAGCGCTTCTGGAGCGTGGTGAACAGCCCCATCAAGGGGGGCGACAAGCGCGTTGCGTATGTGATTCACCGCGTGGAAGACGTGACCGATTTTGTCAGAATGGCCGGCTCGGATAATGCCTTGTCGCCCCTGGCGCAGCAAAGCCGAGAGGCCCAATTAGCCACGGAAATCATACTGCGTGCGCAAGAGCTTAAAGAGACCAACCTGCGCCTGGAGACACAAGAGGCGCATTTGCGCCTGGCTCAGCGCCTGCTTTCGTTGGCCGTATGGAACATCAATCTAAATAATGGGCAAATGTATTGGTCTGACAACCTGTATGCCCTGTGCGGTGTGTCACCTGCCGAAATGGACCACTCGGTCGACTATTTGCTCAACGAGCTCATCCATCCCGACGACCGCGACCGCGCCAGGCAATTACTGGAAGACTACCAGCTCAATCCTGAAGGCCCCATGGCGTTTGCGCACCGCCTTATTCGGCCAAGCGACCAGGCCATTGTTCACTTCCGCGGGCTGGCCGAAATTCAAACCGGCGAAAGCGGCGACCCCATCCTGACCGGCATCATCCTGGATGTCACGCAAGAGGTAGAAACCCGCCTGCGCCTTGACGCAGCCGCCGGCATGCAGCGCATTGCCGACCGGGCAGCCAAGCTGGGCGGCTGGCGTGTGAATCTGCATGAAGGCTTTGTGCGCTGGTCGACACAAACCGCCCGCATCCATGAGCGTCCGCAAACCCTGCGCCCTCTTCTGGCGGAAGCCCTCTCTTTCTACGCACCGGAGTATCAGGCTCGTATCCAGAAAGTGTTTGCCGCGTGTACGCAGGAAGGACGCCCATTCGACGAAGTACTGCAAATCATCAAGGCTGTCAGCGGCGAGCGGGCCTGGGTTCGGACCATTGGCGAACCCCTGAGAAACGAGCAGGGCGATATTATCGGCGCACAAGGCGCGTTCCAGGACATCACCGATCAGATCAAAATCCAGGAACAGTCCTCGTCACTGGCCAAACGCTTGGCACACACCCTGGACAACATGAGCGACGCCTTTTTCCTGCTCGACCAGAATCTGCACTTTCTTTATCTGAACCCGCACGCCGAAAAATTACTGCGCTGTTCGCGCGATAAAGTATTGGGCCAGTTTTTATTCGATGCATTCCCCCGCACGCAAGATACTGAAATCGCCCATCGAATCGATAGCGCACTGGCAGAACAAAAATCGCTCGAGTTCACGCACTACTCCGAACAGTTCGAGTGCTGGTTTGAAACCAATCTTTACCCCACCTACGACAGCATTGCCGTTTACTTTCGCGACGTGACCGAACGACGCGAAATGGCGGAGCGCCTGAATCAGTCTCAAAAAATGGAAGCCGTTGGTCAACTCACCGGCGGAGTGGCGCACGACTTCAACAATCTGCTGACCGTCATTATGGGCAATGCGGAATTATTGAAAGAAAGCCTGGACGGCCACCCGAACCTGCGTATCTATGTCGAAATGACAGCCAATGCTGCAGAGCGAGGCGCCGAACTGACCAACCGCCTGCTTGCTTTTGCGCGCCGACAGGCGCTGGAACCCAAGCTAACCGACGTCAACCGCCTGGTCAGCGACATGGAGCACCTGCTGCGTCGCACACTAAGCGAAGACATCGAAATTGAGTTGGTGCGCGGCGGTGGACTCTGGCCGGCAGAAGTTGACCCCAGCCAAGTGGAGTCAGCGATATTGAATATGTCAATCAATGCGCGCGACGCCATGCCAACCGGCGGGAAACTCACCATTGAAACCGCCAATGCCCGACTTGATGATGCCTACGCGGAAATTCACCCCGGGGTCGACGCGGGCCAATATGTGATGATTTCCGTTTCCGATACGGGAAGCGGCATGACCGAGGCAGTGAAAAGCCGGGCATTCGAGCCCTTCTTCACCACCAAGCCTGTCGGCAAGGGAAACGGATTGGGGCTGCCCATGGTGTACGGTTTTGTAAAACAATCGGGCGGCCATATCAAAATTTATTCCGAAGAAAACGAAGGCACCACGATCCGTTTGTATTTTCCACGCGCATTTAAAGAGGGACAAACCGATATGCAGGAGCGGGCACCCAGCGCAGTGCAAACCGGGCATGAGCACATACTGGTGGTAGAAGACGACGCCATGGTGCGCGAACACGTAACGAATCTGCTTATGGGTATGGGCTATCGCGTTTCAGGCGCCTCTTCCGGCATCGAGGCCCTGGCCGCTTTACAGGCGCGCAACGATATCGACCTTCTTTTTACCGACATTATCATGCCGGGCGGCATGAACGGGCGCCAACTGGCAGACGAAGCCGTGAAATTCCTGCCAAACCTGAAGGTGCTGTTCACGTCGGGCTATACCGAAAACGCCATCGTGCATCATGGTCGCCTCGATGCGGGTGTGCATCTGCTGGGCAAACCGTATCGACGCCATGAACTGGCTACGAAAATAAGAAAAGTACTGGACGAAGCGTAAGAAATACGATGCCATGACGACTAAGCGCGGTAGGTTATTTCGATTCCTCTCTATCCGCCACTCAGAACATCATGAAATCCGCCTTTTAACAATATGGTCCAGCGACACGACACCGCCGCCCGTTGCCATGAGGTATAGCAGCACCGCCGCCCACACCCCATGCGTGGGATACGCACCGGGATACACCAAAAACTGAATCACCGCCGTCATAACCAATAAGGCAAAGGCCGACAAACGTGTCGCCAAACCAAACAAGATCAGAATCGGAAAAACATGTTCTGCAAAGGCCGCCAGTGTTGCGCCCAGCTCGGGGGCAATAATCGGCAATTGATACTCTTGCTTAAACAGAAACACGGCGTTGTCGGAAAGCGAGGGCCAACCTAGGTTGATGGTCCCTTGAATAATATCCAGGCTAAACCCTTCAACCTTGGTCTGGCCCGACTGCCAAAACACAGCGGCAATTGAAAACCGGCCCAGCAAGGCAATAAAGCTTTGCGGAATTCGGCTGAAATAATGATGCACACATGCTAATGCCTGCGCCGCTTTCATCTTTGCGCTCCTTTTGTCTTATTTTTCAAACTCACTATCGCTTCGCGCTCTATCAACAGCGCCAATAGTGCGGCGATATCGAACTCAACCGCTTCCAGCAGTTTGCTACTGAGTAGTCGTTGCTTAGCCTTTAATAAACAACGCGCCACATCAGCAGAAACAAAATCCAGGCAAACATCGTGACCAGGCCGGGTTAGCAATACATTCTGCGCCTGATACAAATCGACCTCCGAAAGCTGAACTTCACTTTCCGGCTGATGCGCAGACCAGATTGAAAGTATGGGGTAAGACGATGCCACGACTCGCACCGAGGGTGCCATTTCAATGAGGAAGGCGTCGCCACCTCCTTGTTCCGGATGCCCGGTTTCGTAATCCGCCAGACCCTGGCGCAAAGCCTGGGGGGCAATAGGCACATGGTCGGCACTGTGATAGGACGACAGCCAGGCGAACTCCAGGCGTGCCACGTCGGCTAAGTAAGGTAACGATGCCGCCGGTGCGAACCCACTGATGAAATCGGGGAACGTCTCGCCATACCAGGCCAGCACTGGAGTGCGGGGCGGCGACTGCACCACATAGTGCCGCGCCATGGCCCGAAAGAAATCCGTGCCGGTTAGTTGGGCCGTTACGGGAAACGTGTCGCTTAGCGCATTCAGCAACGACACCATGACATTGTTTCTATACACGTCGAAACGACGACCCACGTTGCTACCGTTCCAGGCCATCAACCCAGTGGGCGTTGCTTGATTGGCATCCAGCAGGGCGCTGGAAAAGTCCGGATAAATGGTCATGGCCGTATCCCGATTGATTCTTGCAACAACCGATTTGCATGTGCGGCTTCCGAACACAGCACCGATAACGGCGGAATGTTGCCATCGCGCTCCAACAAGGTGGGCTGGGGGCCGGTTAAGGTAAGTGCGTGCGCATACAAATTCCACACGGCCTGCGCCACTTCGGTATCGTGGCTATCAATTAAAAGGGGTGCGTCATTTCCGTCGGACTCTTCCGAAAAGCCGGCCAAATGTAATTCTTGCACTTCGTGCAGCGGCAAAGTGGCAAGATATTCATCACAACAGTGATTATGATTTTGACAGGTCACATACACATTATTAACGTCCAGCAGCAAGCCACATCCTGTGCGCTGTACGACCTGGCGTATGAACTCGGGCTCACTGAAACCGGCATCGGCAAACTGCACATAGGTGGAAGGGTTTTCTATTAACATCTGCCTGCCCAGAAAGGTCTGAACCTGATCAATATGACGACACACACGGGTAAGGGTTTCAGACGTATAGGGAAGGGGCAGCAAGTCATTCAAAAACACGCCGTTGTGTCCCGACCAGGCCAAATGTTCAGAAAATAATGCGGGTTCGTAACGGTCCAGCAACTTTTTCAGACGGGTTAAATGGTTCATATCGGGTACGGTTTCGCCCCCAATCGACAACCCCACACCGTGTACTGACAGCGAGAACTGTGCGCACAACCGTTCCAGCCAGGCATGGTAAGGGCCACCCTCAACCATGTAATTTTCTGCATGTATTTCCAGAAAACCCACATCCGATGGCGACGCAAGCAAGTCGCGGAAATGCTCGGGCTTAAGCCCGAGCCCCGCTTTCGCCGGTAATTTCATTACAAGTATTAGCTTGCGCTACGCTTTTCTTCGAAAGCGCTTAGCTGCCCATGACCGGTGGGCGATGTGGGCGATGCCATTTTCTCGCAAGTTCCTTTGGGTACCAAAGACCAGGCGTTGCCTTGATAGTCCATTTTTGAGGTCCCCGCGCACGTAGTGCCCGGCCCGGCTTTGCAGTCGTTTTTTCCTTTCATCGCCACGCCGTAGCACTTCTCTTTTTCAGTCGCCTTGGCACCACCGTTCTGGTCGGCATAGGCAGGGCTTGCCGCCATGGCGCCGGCCAGCGTTAGAGCGGCCCCTAAAGCCAGGGCAAGAGAGGATTTAACGGATTTTGCAGGTTTGGTAAGGTTGGCATCCATGTGCTGTCTCCTTTGGGGTTGAAAAAACGTTGTTCTTGCCCTTTTGTCGGAAACCAGCCCTTGTTCTTACAGATCACCACCCGAAAAACACAAATAATTTGTAAATTACTAACGCCCTCGCCGCCACGCGTGATACTTTTCCAGCCAGCGCAACACGCCTTGCGGCGCATGTGCCTTTTTCCATTCGCCGGCTGCGTATTTGTTCGCCTCGGTCCAGCCGGGGTAGGCATGAATCGCACCCAGAATTTTATTCAGCCCTAAACCATGTTTCATGGCCAACACAAACTCGGCCAGTAAATCGCCTGCGTGGTCGCCCACAATGGTCACGCCCAGGATCCGATCCTTCCCCGGCACCGTGAGCACTTTCACGAACCCGCCCGTTGCACCATCCACAATGGCACGGTCCAGTTCCGCCATGGGAAAATGCGTTACTTCGTAGGACACACCTTTCGCGTTGGCATCTTGCTCACTTAAACCCAACCGCGCCACCTCGGGGTCGGTGTAGGTTGTCCAGGGCATGAATCGGTAATCGACCTTGAAGCGCTTAAAATGCCCGAACAACGCGTTCACGGCGGCATACCATGCCTGGTGCGCGGCGGCATGGGTAAACTGAAATGGGCCGGCCACATCGCCTACGGCGTAAATATTGGGGTGCAAGGTTTCCAGGTATTCGTTCGTGGCAATCACCCGGTGGGTTTCAATGCCCAGGGCTTCCAAGCCATAGCCCTCCAGTCGGGCCTGGCGGCCCACCGCGCACAACAGCACATCGAACGGCACCGCTTCTTCGTTGCCGTTGCGCTGCACCACCAGTACTTTTTGCTGACCCTGCTTTTCACAACGCACGGCTTTGGTATCCGTCATCAGCAGCACGCCTTCATTCTGCAACGTTGCGCTGATATGTTGCGCCACATCGGTATCTTCGCGCGCCAAAAGCCGTTCACCCATCTCCACAATGGTCACGGCAGAGCCCAAACGGGCAAAGCTTTGTGCCAACTCACAACCAATCGGCCCGCCGCCTAAAACCACCAACCGCGACGGCGGCGTATCCATTTCGGCAAACGCCGACCACAACGTATCGCTGGTAACGTAACCGGTGTCCTCAATACCCGGCAGGGGCGGCACAATGGGCCGGGCGCCCGTTGCCAGAATCACCGACCGGGTGGTGAGGGTTTGGGTGCTGCCATCGCGGCATTCAATTTCAACTGTCCACGGGTCGCGCAGGCGCGCATAGCCCTGTATCACTTCCACACCCAGCCCGGTGTAACGCTCGATGCTGTCGTGCGGTGCCACGGCTTGAATGACCTGATGAACCCGCTGCATGACCTTGCGAAACGAAAACTCGAATGGCGCGGGTTCCAACCCGAACTGGTCGGCGTGCCGCATTTGATGTGCGACTTTCGCACTTTTGATTAACGCTTTGCTGGGAACACAACCATAGTTCAGGCAATCGCCGCCCATTTCATGGGCCTCAACGAGTGTGACCTTTGCCTTTACGGCTGCCGCGATATAAGCCGAAACCAAACCGCCCGCACCGGCGCCAATGACGATTAGATTCCGGTCATACTTCTTGGGCGGTGTGTACTGGGCACGCTGCTTACGCCGCCTTATCCAGGCAAGTATTTTCTTCGTTAGCAAAGGAAAGACACCCAGCAACGCAAATGACCCTAACAACGAAGGCGACATAATGTCGCCCAACGCATTCACCTGCGCCAGTTGCGTGCCGGCATTCACGTACACCACCGTCCCGGCCAGCATTCCCACCTGACTCACCCAATAGAAGGTGCGGGCAGGCATAGGCGTTAAGCCCATGAGCAGGTTAATAACAAAAAAGGGGAAAACCGGCACCAACCGAAGGGTAAACAGATAAAACGCGCCCTCCTTTTCAACCCCTTTGTTCAAGGCCTGTAAGCGCCGGCCAAAACGCCGCTGAACCGTATCGCGAAGCAAATAACGCGCCACCAGGAAGGCCAACGTGGCCCCGATTGTGCTGGCAAACGAGACCAGCACCACACCCCAGAACAAACCAAATAATGCGCCACCGGCCAGCGTCATGATGACGGCACCTGGCAACGACAATGCGGTGACCACCACGTAAACGGCGAAATAAACAGCCCCCACCAAAACAGGTTGCTCGGCACGCCACGCCTCAAACTGCGCCATCCCCGCTTTCAGGTTATTCAACGTAAGAAACTGCTGAAGATCGAATGCAAAAAACGCAACAACCAACGCCACAAGCAAAATAACCAGCAAGATCTTTTTCATTTATGAGGCCTTTTATGCACCGCTATAACGCGCCGCCGCAGCTACTTCCCTGGCCCGCCGTACACCCGTAACAATGATCGGCCACAGAAATGGCGTTGCCGTTCAAATCGGTTTCAAGCATGTCGCGTAAATGGCGATGCGCCCCCGGTACAGGCAGCGACAACTGCTGGTTGAAATCGCAGTCGTACAAAAAGCCTTGCCAATCCACGCTGACCGTTGAGCGACACATGACGCTTTCCAGGTTCTGCGCCTGGTAATTGTCTTTCAGCAATTGCATGTAATCCCGAAAACGGCCTTTTGAGATCAGCATGGAACCAAATCGTTTAATCGGCATGTTGGCCAACGTGAACAGGTTGTTGAAAACAATGCCGAAATGCGCGTTCAGTTCGCGCTTGTAATCGGCCTCCAAAGCCTGTTGATCCGGCGGCAGCTGCGGCCCCTGGGGGTTATAAACCAGATTCAGCACCCGACCGCTACCCGGATGCCCATAACCCAGCGCGTTCAATTGTTGCAAGGCGGCAATGCTTTTACCAAACACCCCGTCTCCCCGCTGCTTATCGACGTTCTCAAGGGAATAACAGGGCAGCGACGCTACGATCTCAACGTTATGTGCGGCCAAAAATTCAGCCAGACCTTCCTGACCGGGCTCGAACAGAATCGTCAGGTTACAGCGGTCGATCACCTTTACACCCGCACTCGATGCAGCAGCGACCAAGTGCCGGAACTGCGTGTGCAGCTCTGGCGCCCCCCCTGTCAGATCCAACGTATCAATCTGTCGGGCCACCAACACCGGCACAATCAAATCAAGAGTCTTGGCATCCATCATTTCCCAGCGGTTGGGCCCGGCATTCACGTGGCAATGCACACAGCTTTGATTGCATTTGTAGCCCAGATTCACCTGCAGGGTGTCAATGACGCGTCGCTCAATGGCGGGAAAATCCGTTGTCTTCAATAGCGGTATCGTTTCATGCATCGCGGTCTCCGGTATTGCTCTGTTCTTGGGGAATAGGGGCGTCTCCGTTGGCGTACTGATCCGATGCAGCACGCAACACGCTCATTTGCCGCCCAAAATTGCGGCACCCCGAACACATCATGACATGAATCTTCAGACTCACGCGATCAGCCAGCGGCAGTTCGCGATCCAGCGACTCCGACAGCAACTGGGTAGCTTCCCGGCAATTCAACATGGCTTTTCACCTTCCAAAAACCAAGTGTTCTCCAAACACTCGCGCAACCGCAATCTGGCCCGGTACAACACCACATGCAAATTGCTGGTTGTCATTTTTAAAACGTCACAAATTTCCACACTGTCCATTTCCAGAAATTCGCGCATCGTAAACACGCGCGCTTGCTGGTCGGGCAGGCCGTGCAAACAGGCCTCGAAGACCATCCAGAACTGCGCATTGCGCAAATCCTCCAACGGCTGGGCCCAGGCAACCTTTTCAGAATGCCGAATACCCAGGTTTTCAGCGCTGAACGTTGCTCGAATGAGCGCACATTTTTCAATGCACCGGCCAACGCCTCTTGAACTGCATCCTCTGCGGCGGCGTCATCCTGCAGATGCAGCATCGCGAACTTCAGCATTTGACTGCGTAAGTTGCGTAGAAAAACCGGATCGGACAAGTCTGACTTCATCTGGTTTGGTCATTCAAAAGACAGTTGAACAAGATTAGTCGAAAACGACGCTGCTTTCTTACAAACTTTTCACCGGCGACCTCCCTTTACCGCCACGCGTTTTGACAGCGTTCGCGTTCAAACACTTTCACGCTTTACAATCAAGGGTTTACACCCTCGAGCAAATTACACCGGATGTCAGCATTACCTATACCCCAAGAAGTCGCCCGCCGCCGCACTTTCGCCATTATTTCCCACCCCGATGCCGGTAAAACCACGCTCACCGAAAAGCTCCTGCTGTTCGCGGGTGCCATTCAGATTGCCGGGGCAGTCAAAGGGCGAAAGTCGTCGCGACATGCTTCTTCCGACTGGATGGACATTGAAAAACAACGCGGTATTTCCGTGGCCTCATCGGTGATGCAGATGGAGTACCGCGACTGCGTCATCAACCTGCTCGACACACCCGGCCACCAGGACTTTTCCGAAGATACTTACCGTGTACTCACCGCAGTGGATGCCGCATTGATGGTCATCGACGGCGCGAATGGGGTTGAACCGCAAACCCTCCGCCTGTTACAAGTGTGCCGCGCACGCAACACGCCCATTATCACCTTCATCAACAAGTTCGACCGCGAAGTTCAGGAACCGCTGAACCTGCTTTCAGAAATTGAAGATCACCTGGGCATGGACGCCATTCCATTCTCCTGGCCGGTCGGTATGGGGCGCCACTTTGGCGGTGTATTTGATATCCGGCGCGACCGCATGCGTGTGTTCCGTGCGGGCGAGGAACGTCGCACCGAAGGTGACGAACTGATCAACGGCATTAACAACCCCGATATCGCTTCCCGTTTTGGCACCGATTTCGACAAGGCCCGCGACGAGATCGACCTGATTACCGGCGCAGCGCCCCCATTCAACCCGGATGCCTTCCTGAACGGACGTCAAACCCCTGTTTTTTTTGGTTCCGCCATCAATAACTTCGGTGTCCAGGAGGTTTTGGATGCGCTGGTTGATCTGGCGCCGCCCCCTGGGCCACGCGAAGCACTGGAGCGCAAAGTTCAACCCGACGAAACCAAGTTCAGCGGTGTGGTGTTCAAGGTTCAGGCCAATATGGATCCGGCTCACCGCGATCGCGTGGCCTTTGTGCGCGTCAGTTCCGGCATTTTCAATCGCGGCATGCGCCTGAAGGTAGCGCGCACCGGCAAGGAAATTCGCCTCAATAATGTCGTGTCGTTTTTATCGCAACGGCGCGAATTGGTTGAAGAGGCATTTGCCGGCGACGTAATCGGGATTCCCAACCATGGGGTGCTGCACCTGGGCGATGTACTGACCGAAGGCGAGAAGCTGCAATTTACGGGGCTGCCGTTTTTTGCGCCGGAACTGTTCCAGGCCGTCGAGGTCAAAGATCCTTTGCGTACCAAGCAATTGCGTACCGGCCTGACGCAACTGGGCGAAGAAGGCGCTATCCAGGTGTTCCGGCCCGTCGCGGCAGGCGGCGCGTTATTGCTGGGTGCGATTGGTCAACTACAGTTCGAGGTTGTGGCACAGCGGTTGAAATCAGAATACGGGGTTGATGCCCGAATGATGCCATCGCGCTACAACCTGGCTCGCTGGGTTACCGCCCCGGATCGTAAAATTTTGCAAAAGTTTCTCGACGGCAATGCGGCCAACATTGCGTATGATGTGGTCGAAGCGCCCGCCTTTCTGGCCAGTTCACCCGCGCAACTGCGCGTCGTGCAGGAGTTGTATCCGGATGTCACGTTCCACGCGATGCGTGAACACGGTGGCCAGGTTTTCTCCAGCTAGTGCGCGATGTTTCGTTCAACGCTTTATACTTGGAATCGTGTTCCATAACCCGAGGGTTTAAATGTCCTGGCGAATATTGTTCGCAATCCTGCTGGTCCTGGCCGGTGCCTCTGCCTGGGGTGGTCTTCGCCTGGGTGAATGGCTGGTTGCCCATGGGCCAACCGCCACTGCCGCACCCGGTCGGCCGGAACTGGCGCCGGTCGAAGTACTCGATGCCGATGGGCGCCCATTCTCGCAGCAACCCCCTCAACCCTTGGTGAACGGGCAACTTGCCATTCCCCAGGGTCACGAATCCATCGAATGGCAGGTTGCCGAAACCGCTGTCGGCCAAACGCTGACCAGCGACGTTATTGCCGTATCGACAAACCCCATTACGATGGTCGAGGCCGAACAGATTGCCGCCATCGGACAAGGTCGACTCGCGGGTATTGGCGATGTTGGCGACCTGATGACGAACCTGGGGACACAAGGTGGCGGCAACATGCCGTTGCAGCCCGTCGATATGCCCGATCAACCGCCACCCCCTCCGGAAACCCCCATGAATAACGCTGGTGGCGGCCAGGGTAACTGGCAGGCGCAACTGCGCGACGAGCTCCAACAATGCAACCTTGAAAGCTTTTTCGACCGCCCCAGTTGCACTTGGGCCGCTCGCAACAAATATTGCACCCCAAACAATGCCTGGGGGCAGATCGACGCATGCCCTTCCCGCAACTACTGAAGAAACCATGGGCCTGCCAGCAATCCTAAGAAACTGGTTTGACCGCTATCTCTCTGACGAAGAAGCGGTCATCCTTTTGGCCTTACTCGTACTGGGCTTTGCCACAGTTATCCTGTTCGGACACATACTGGCCCCATTTTTAACCGCGCTTGTTATCGCCTTTTTGTTGCAAGGGGTCGTCAACTGTCTTGAAAGGCGCCGTGTACCGCATCTGCTGGCGGTTGTCCTGGTTTTTGTCGGTTTTATCGGGCTATTACTTGCACTGGCTTTTATCCTCTTGCCTTTGATCTGGGAGCAATTGGTTGGCCTTGTTCGGGAAACGCCGCGTATTTTTGCCAGTGGGCAATTACTGCTGGACAACCTGCAAGCCCGTTTTCCCCAGTTGATCACGCCTAACCAGATTCAGGAATGGATCTATGTGGCGGGTCGTGAAATAACACAGTTCGGCCAGCGTGCGCTGTCGCTTTCCCTCTCTTCCCTGGGTAATGTACTGGCGCTGATTATTTATCTGGTTCTTGTCCCGATTCTGGTGTTCTTTCTGCTGAAAGACCGTCGAAAACTCACCGATTTCGTGCTGTCCATGCTGCCGCGCAAGCGCACACTGATGACACGCATCTGGACAGAAATGGATGGCCAGATTGCTAACTACATGCGCGGCAAATTCATTGAAATCATTATTGTCGGCGTGGTCTCGTTCATTACCTTTGCCTTTTTCGGGTTGCCGTACTCCGCGTTGCTGGCCGTGCTGGTTGGTTTCTCGGTACTGGTACCCTACATTGGCGCAGCCGTTGCCACCTTGCCGGTTGCAGCGGTAGCGGGCTTTTATTTCGGCTTCAGCAACGAATTTATGTATGTGCTGATTGCCTATGGTGTGATCCAGGCACTCGACGGCAATGTCCTGGCCCCCATCTTGTTTTCCGAAACCAACAACATTCACCCGGTATCAATTATTGTGGCGGTGCTGTTTTTCGGTGGTATCTGGGGCTTTTGGGGCATATTTTTTGCCATTCCCCTGGCAACACTGCTTAAGGCACTGGTATACGCCTGGCCGCGCAGCATGAGGCAACAAGAACAACTGGAACTCACCGGCACCCAGCCGTAACTACGACCCGATACGAACAAAAAAGGCTTTCCGACATTAATTCAGAAAGCCCTCATTTTCAATTACCTGTTACTCATTGCCAGGCAATATTGATTTTTACTCACCCATTTGGGTTTGCAAGTAGTTTTGCGTACCTACTTTCTCAACCAGCTCTATCTGGGTCTCCAGCCAGTCGACATGCTCTTCGGTATCGTCGAGAATTTCCTGTAATAAATCGCGTGAGACGTAATCGCGCACCGATTCGCAATACGCAATACCTTCCTTTACGGTTTCCTGGGCGCCCGACTCCAGCTTCAGGTCGCAAGAAAGCACTTCGGGAACGTTCTCGCCAATAAGCAACTTGTGCAGATCCTGCAGATTCGGCAGGCCGTCGAGCATGAAGATACGCTCGATGAGCTTGTCGGCATGCTTCATTTCACCGATTGACTCATCGTACTCGTGTTTGCCAAGCTTGTTGAAGCCCCAGTGATTCAGCATGCGTGCATGCAGGAAATACTGGTTAATGGCGGTGAGTTCGTTCTTGAGTTGTTTATTCAGATGCTGAATGACGGTGGCGTCGCCTTTCATGACGGTTCTCCTTGGCTTGCAAAACGTTAGATAGCAAGCCTACCACGCCAGTGTGACTTTCGCACTAGCAGGAACCATAAGTTGGCGCCTTTTTCAGGCGCGACGCGCCACCACTTCCGTAAAGCCGGCAAGCAGCGCTGTGTCGTTCGCTGCAGCCTCGATGGTTTCAACCATATCGTGCACAGCGGGGTATGCTGCCTGGCGACCACCCGGCAGATACTCGGACGCGGTATCGGAACAGCACCCGCAACACGACGCCACGCCCAGCTGGGCCTGGAGATCGGACATAGTATGAGCGCCTGCGGATACCGCTTCGCGGACTTGCCGTTCGGTAATGGCGTTACAGATACAAATAAACATGAGAATAATTATCATCCATGTTTTTCTTCGTAGCAACCCCCTGCCAAACTTTTTTTGTAACTGTCATGTCACGACCGCTCTCGGGGCTAAGTATTAACCCTTTAACCTGGCCTTGGCCTTGCGAACAGACGCAGCATCAATGCCTTCTGCCTCGCGATACTTGGCCACCGTCCGCCGCGCAACCTCGACCCCTTTTTCAGCCAATAACTGGGCAATTTTATTGTCGGACAAAGGCTTGTCCGAGGATTCCGCATTGATCAATTGACGAATCATGGCCCGAACTGCCGTTCCCGACGAAGCCGGAGCCAGCCCACCCCCACCCAGCGAAGCCCCCAGAAAATACTTAAGCTCGAACACGCCCCAGGGGGTTTGCACATATTTATTCCGGGTAGCGCGGGACACCGTCGACTCATGCAACTCAAGCGCATCGGCAATATCACGCAATACCAATGGCTGCATGGCTTGCGGCCCTTTTTCGAAAAAGGCATTTTGATGCCGCACGATAAATTCGGCGACTCGCAGCACGGTTTCAAAGCGTTGAGCGACACTTTTCATCAGTCCGTGGGCTTGCTGCAACTGAACCTGAAGCGCCGACACACTTTCATCTGCCTTGTTGGATTGCAGCCACTGCTCGTAATCGGGATTGACCCGCAAGCGCGGGAAAACGGCCGGGTTCAACCGTACCTGCCATCGCTCACCCATTTGGCGCACAATCACTTCCGGCCGCACATAATCAGCAATGCTTTGCGCCCAGGCACGGCCCGGCTTGGGATTCAGGCTTAGAACCCATTTATGCGCCGCCTGCAAGACAGTCTGCGAAACGCCCAATTGATTTCGCAACCGAATGAAATTACCCGCCGCAAGTGTGTCCAAATGCTCACCGACCATTTGCATTGCGCAGGCAAAAACATCAGGCGGATGCGTATGTTTTGTCTGACGCAACTGAATCTGCAGGCACTCCACTACCGTCTGCCCTCCGACGCCCGGTGGATCAAACGATTGCAGCAGCCGCAACGCGGTCAACATCTCTTCCCGGGATACTGTGTGTGTATCGGCCCCTTCAGTATCCGCGCCTTCATCTTCGTCGCCGTCTGCCAGCGCAGCCACCCTAACGCCTGCATCCGACGTATCTTGCAGACCCGGCTCATTCAGATGGGTATTGATATATTCCGCCACATCTTCGATCGAAGCCTGCAACAAGCCGTTTTCGTCCAGTTCGTCGATCAGCAGCGTAACCAGCACCTTGTCGCGTTCCGTGGCTCGCGTCACATTCAATTGACCCAGCAAATGATCGCGCAACGTTTCTACCGAGCCGGCCTCGGGCGGCGCGTAATCATCGTCCTGGGAATGCCCACCCATCGAAGGCTGGGCACCATAGCTGCCGCCTTCATCAAGATACGTATTATTTTCTGGCAGCACAGGATCGTCGCCTTGCGACAACGGACTCTCTTCCGCTGCAGGCGTGTCAGTGTCATACTCCCCTTCAAGCTCCAGCAGCGGATTGTCCGCCAGCGCTTGTGTCACCTCAAGCTCAAGCTCCTGTGCCGATAATTGCAAAAATCTGATTGATTGTTGCAATTGTGGCGTTAAAGCCAGTTGCTGCTGTTGGCGTAACTGTATCGATTGTCGCGATTGCATAGGTAAAATAGCCCGCATGAAAACAGAATCCACCCACCAGCCCACGCCGCGTGACTTCTCGGCATTGCGTAACACCTTGCTGAAGCTGACGGCAACGCACAAAATCATTTGTACCGTTGTCGTCGTGGTCGTCGCCATTGTGTGGTACTACCTGCTGCAACGCCTGGTCGCATTCGGTCACACAGTCGACTATAACGGGCTTGAGGTTTTAGGTGGGCCCACCATTGAATTTCTTAATCGCTACAACCCCTATTTCTGGTGGGCACTGGTGGCGCTGTGCACGCTTATTATTGCCTATTTTCTGATTAACTTCGTGCGAGCCGGGCGCAAACGGGTCAACGCCCAGGCGGTCGCCACCGATACACTGCATGCCCTGGTTACCCAGTTGTCCGATCCGGCCAAAGATGTACTTCGCTGGGTATGGGAAAACCCTCGGGAACCCATTACTGTTGGCGATTTGCAACAAACCACACGGGAACTGCGTAACGGGCGCGCCCGGAAAATCGCGATTTCACGCGAGCACGTGCAATTGCTGGGGCCTCCTCACACCAACTCGGCCTGAAAAAGCTTGCAAATTCAGTGCAATTATGGTCGACTATGACTATGAATACCGTAATTTTTTCCTCTACACGCATTTCGGGTCGCGCTCATCGCGCCAGCCCGGTCGCGGCTACGGTTTCTCCCCTTATCTCGCTGGCTCTACCCCTGCTACTACCGATCGGTTGCCGGGCCTAGCGCTATGTGGCAGTCCGGCAGCCGTTTGTGCCACGCCTATTTTTCCCCTGTATCAAATACAACCCGCTTGTCCGAACAAGCTCCCTTCAGCATCCAGCGCCGAATTTCAGCGGCTTATTGAAGGCAATGGGTTGTTCATTAAAGAAATAACCAGTTAATCAGTAGGTGCACCATGCTCTCAAATCCATCTGACAAATACCGTCCGTTTGTGCCGTTCGAACGCGACTTTTCGGAACGAACCTGGCCCAGCAAGACCATTACTGCGCCCCCGATCTGGATGAGTACCGACCTGCGCGATGGCAATCAATCACTCATCGAGCCCATGAGTGTCGAGCGCAAGCTGCGCTTTTTCGAACAATTGATCAAAATCGGTTTCAAGGAAATTGAAGTCGGCTTTCCGTCGGCCTCGCAGACCGATTTTGATTTTGTCCGCAAACTGATCGAGGAAGACCGCATTCCCGACGATGTCAGCATCATTGTGCTGACTCAATCACGCGAAGACCTGATTGCCCGCACCGTACAGGCCGCCGCCGGCGCCAGGAAGGCCATTGTGCACTTGTACAACGCATGTGCGCCGGCTTTCCGCAAGATTGTCTTCAGCATGACCAAAGACCAGGTTCGTGACCTGGCCGTGTCCGGCACCCGTATGATCAGGGAACACACGGCCAAGCACCCCGAAACGTACTGGCGCTACGAGTACTCGCCGGAAGTGTTCAGTACCACGGAGCCCGAATTCGCCCTTGAAGTGTGCAATGCCGTGGTCGACGCCTGGCAGCCCACCCCCGACTCAACCATTATTCTGAACTTGCCGGCCACCATTGAAGCGACAACGCCCAATATGTATGCCGACCAGATCGAGTGGATCAGCCGGAACTTGAAGAATCGTGAAAGCATTGTGGTCAGCGTGCATCCGCACAACGATCGCGGAACGGCCGTTGCCGCCGCGGAACTGGCTGTAATGGCCGGTGCCGACCGCGTGGAAGGATGCCTGTTCGGCAACGGCGAGCGCACCGGCAATGTTTGCCTGGTTACTTTGGCGTTGAACTTATACACCCAAGGCATACACCCCGGGCTCGACTTTTCCGATATCGACGAAGTCCGCCGCTGTGTGGAGTACTGCAACCAGTTGCCAGTCCACCCGCGCCACCCCTATGCGGGCGACCTGGTTTTCACCGCGTTCTCGGGATCACACCAGGATGCCATCAAGAAGGGGTTCGCCGTGCAGGATCCGCAGACCTTGTGGGAAGTACCCTACCTGCCCATCGATCCGGCCGACGTCGGGCGCAACTACGATGCGGTTATTCGTGTGAACAGCCAGTCGGGCAAAGGCGGGGTTTCTTACCTGCTCGAACAGGAACATGGCCTGGCATTGCCGCGTCGCTTGCAAATTGAATTCAGTCGCGCCATTCAGCGCGTTACCGACGAAACCGGTCGCGAAGTGACGGCGGGCGACGTTTACGACTTGTTCCGCTCGGAATATCTTGATGTGGAACACCCCTGGAAACTGGTGCGCCATCGCATCAGCGGCGACCCCAGTGCCAAAACCGGCGAACATTTTGCCATTGAGGTTGAACTTGAACACAACGGCAAGCTGGTGCAACTGAAAGGCCAGGGCGACGGCGCCATTTCGGCGTTCGTGAACGCGCTTGAAGCCGATGTTTCGATATTGGGCTACCACGAGCATGCCATTGGCACCGGTACCGACACTCGCGCCGCTTCTTATGTTGAAGTTCGGGTTGGAGAATCCATGCCCGGTTTCGGTGTTGGCATTCACGCCGATATTGTCACTGCCTCGTTCCTGGCTATTTTAAGTGCCGTTAACCGGCATGCCGTACAGGAAGAGGCTGCGCGCGCCAAAGCCGCAGCCTGACCCACGCCACATACAAACGGCCGCCACCAGGGGCGGCCCGTTTCGACATTACCAGGTGGGCGCGGGCTCCCAGGTAATGTCGGCTTTGTGCTCACGACACAATCGCATCATGGCCAACAAGGGAAACGCCCTTTGGCGAAAACTGACCGGCTGTGAAATGGGATGCGTTTTCGAATCGTTTTCCTCGCCATCATCATCCTGATAAGACACATTCTCTGAAGCCATGGCTTTCTCGATGCTGGCGATGGCCTCATCAAGCTGCGTCGCGGTAATGACCCCACGCTCCGGGAGCGTGTCGTAATTGCGACCGGCGGCGCGCAATATATCGAGTGCATGCTGAGCATACATCAGCACTTCGGCAGCAGGCTTGGCATGAAAAACTACTAGCATTTCGGTTTCTCCCAATAGACAGATTTATACACTACCCCAACTTCCACGGCCTGCCAAGCTGCAAGATAGCGGCTTGCCCAAAACAATTCAGGCCAGGAGTATGGAAGGCAGGCACACACATTCACATTGCCGCAAAAAACCGGCGGGGTCGACCTTAACAAAAGCCGGGTTCGCCATTTTCTGGCTCTTCGCCGGCACAATACCCCAAGCCGCGGCGCAAAACCAATGCATGCGCCCAGGCACCGACGCACCCTGTTTGCCGGGCGGACTCACTTCGGCCGTTAACGCTGAACCGGCGCTCAATACCGGGGCGGGCAACCCGGTTCACCTGGCCACAGGCCACAAAGTCCACATTGAAAAGGATGGCCCATTCCGGCGGCACTATCACGCCAGCGGCCGCAGCCCCGGCAGCATCCTCGGTCCGGCATGGTCTATGGACTGGGAAACTCGCCTGGCGTTGTCGACCTACCATGCAACGGTACTGCATGCCGACGCCAGCCGAACGCATTTCACGCGCAACGAAACAGACTCGACTTATACAGGCCCAGGCGGGCGCCTGGTGCAAACGGACGATGGCTGGGCATGGCAAACCCCGTACGACCAAACAATCACTTTCAATCAGCAAGGGCAACTGACCCGATTGCACAACGCGTCTATAACGCTGGATATCCAGCGCTACCACAAGAAAGGCCATCCATGGGCTGGCCTGGCGCACACCCTTAGGCTCAATGGGCGGGAAATCCGACTGCAATATCGCCTTGTCCAAGGCAATGCACGTTTGGCGAGCATGCATTTGCCCGCCGGCACCCTGCATTACTCGTACAACCATGTCGGTAGCCGGCACGCACCCAGATTGCGTCAGGTGAGTCGGCCCGATGGCACCGCCCACCGCTATCACTATGCGTTGCTTCCCGTGCGCGGCTCAGGCGGCCTGGTCGGCATCGACAGGCAACTTGCGCCCAACGCACCATTTCAACCCTGGCGCCACTGGACACTGGACCTGAAAGGGCGGGTTCATCGGTTTGCCATGCATCCTCTGCAACAGGCACAAGGGCACACCCGGCACCTGGCCTTTCAATATGAAAGCCTCACTTCTCCCGGCAGTAACGGTGTTACCTATGTGAAACAGGCCAACGGCAATCACACCCGTTTTCTTTTCCAATGGATTAATGGCCGGCCCCGCCTTCATGCGGTTAGCGCAGACCCCTGCCCGGGTTGCGCGGCTCCCGGCACCCGCGCCCGGTACACACAGTACGGCGAACTGAAACAAGTCAACAAACTATCTATTCTGCGTACCCCGCAGGGACACATTCGGCAATTGAATCCACAGCAATCGGGCTGGCCCGGATTGCAATTGCACTTCAACCGCCAGGGCAAACTGCAGCGCTGGTTTTCATCGCTTACCGGCAATACGATACTCAGCAGAACAGAAAATGGCTTGCCCGCTCGCCGCACTTTTGCCAGCGGTCATATCTGGCAATACCAGTATGACGGTGCGCAACGGCCCGTCAGAATCACCACGGCCGGCCCTGACAATCAACACATCGTCACCACTTTGCGCTGGCGCGGCAATCGTCTAACCGGCGTACATCACCCAAACGAAACAATACAGTTCGAGTACGACCCGCAAGGACGGCTTATTGCCCGGCAAACAACCCGCCCCAGGCAAGGCACACCGCTAACCTTACGATCCCGGTTTGCCTACAACCGGCAAAACCGGCGCATTCGACACGACCTGCCCGAGGGCGGCAGCCTGCTTTACACCTGGCATGGAAATCGCTTGCAACAACTCATTTGGAAAAACGCCCAAGGGCACCGCCACATTGTCGTGCAAGCACCGCCGCCACCCGAGTCGGCCGGCGGCTATCGCTACGGCAACGGGCTTCAAAGCACCACCGTGATCGGCCCCGGATTCGCACGCCACACATTGCAGGCCGCTACCACAAGCCCCCGCCGCACGACCATCTGGCAACAAACCTACCACCTGAACGCCCAGGGGCGGGTTGTTGAAGAGCGCATTGCCGGGCCTCAGGATCATCGCTGGCATTACAAGTACGATCACAAGCAACGCCTGATCGGTGCCCAACGCATTGACGACACCACTGCCGGCCGAACGCGTCGCAGGCACGCCCAATGGTATGCGTGGCAAGACAGCGGCGCGCTCCTGGCACGCAAACATCCGGGTCGAACGCAATACCAGACCATTTATCGGGACCCCTCCGGACTGCCGACGCAAATCAACAATACACGCCTGCGTTATGGTCCCGATCGACGCCTGAAAACGGTCTCAGGCATCCATACCGTTCACTATCAGCACAATGCCTTCGGCCAGTTGATCAGGCGGCGCAGCGCCAGTCATGATTCAAGCCCGGACCAGGAGTTCTGGTATCTCGATGGGCAACGCGTTGCCGAACGAACATCCCTTTTCTTACGCCGGTATCTATATGCGCATCACACGCCGGTTGGCTTCATTCAATACAGCCACCGATTTCCACAAGGCCGGCTTTACTTTATTCAAAGTGATCTCTTGGGCGCACCTCGCATGGTTACTGATGCAAACCAAAAAATCATGTGGCGGGCGCACTATTCACCTACGGGTGAGGCCAAAGTGGACATTGAACACGTGCAACTGAACCTGCGCCTGCCCGGCCAGCATGCCGACCCCGATACCGGCTGGCACGACAACCTGCACCGTACCTACGACCCCCAGGCCGGACATTATCTGGAGCCCGATCCGCTGGGTCCGTTTCCCGGTGCAGACGCATTAGGCTATGCCATGCAACAGCCGCGCCGCTATATCGACCCGATGGGCCTGATGCTGTTCGCCTTTGACGGTACCCGCAATAACGCACAAACACAAAGCAATGTCTGGAAGCTGGCCCAGCGTTACGAGGATGGGCCTGTTTTTTACCAGGCCGGTCCTGGCAACCCTTACGAAACCGACTGGGACGCGCTGACCGCCTATAGCGCCCCCGACATTATCGACCGGCAATGGGAGAACCTGCTGGCCGGCCTGGGCAACGCAGCAGTGAGCCCCGACAACATGCAACCCATCGATATCCTGGGATACTCCCGGGGCAGCGCACTGGCGCGCCATTTCGCCAATCAGGTCAGCCAATACACACGCAACAACCTGTTTTCATTCCATGACCCATTGCGCGGGCTGATTTCCGCTTGCGTCGACCTGCGCTTCCTGGGTTTGTTCGACACGGTGGCCCAGTTCGGTATCGGTGGCAGCCGAAACCCGGAATTCAACATGGATATTAACGACAGTTGGCAATGGGTTGCCCATGCCATTGCCTTGCATGAACGCCGTTGGCTGTTCCCGCTGATGGTGGTGGGGGAAAACCACGCGTTGAACTCGGTTGAGGCGCCTTTCGTCGGCGCCCACGCCGATATCGGCGGTGGTATTGTGATTGATGAAAAGGGGCGAAGTCTGTCGCGCGGCGATTTATCGGATGTGAGCCTGAACTGGATGCTCTGGCAAGCACGCGCAGCCCGTGTCCAGTTCAGCGACACACCCGACGATGCCTTGATTTCCACTCCCATTCTGCATGATGCGCGCAGCCCCACAATGCGCACTGTCCAGAACGGTGATCGCCGCATTGAGAATGCCGATGGAACAAAGCGCCTGAACTACCAGGACCATGACAGCCGTCTTGGACGCGTCACACGGGAGCAGGTTGAGTCATTCATTGAACGCTTTCCCGACTGGCGACGCCGCACTGGTCACGAAGTGGGGCAGGTCGACATGGCGGGTTATGCGGCCTGGCTGTATGATGCCCTGGGGTGGCAAATACCCGCGCAACCAGCGCTTCCCTGATCGTTTCAAAGGCACAATCACTTACGCCCCGACACGACAACAGGGAACAATTCACGCTATCATTGACTATTCGCGGTTTCTGGCCGCTTCTTGTTTAAATTTTTCTTCAGTTTCTTCATCTTATCTATGCTGCCCGGGCAACAAAAAGCACTTATTTCCCACATTGACCAAGCCGTTTCCAGTCTGGTGCCGGACCACAACGCAAACATTACCCTGGAGCGCCCGAAAGTAGCGGCCCACGGCGATATGGCAAGCAATATTGCCATGCAATTAGCCAAGCCGGCCCGGCGCAACCCGCGCGAATTGGCACAAAACATTATCGATGAGTTGTTCAAGCAGACCCAAGTGCTGGAAATCATCGAATCGGCGGAAGTTGCCGGACCCGGCTTCATTAACTTTCGCCTGACGGCCGCCGCGCGCCAGGCGGTGTTGATTGCCATCCAGGAAGAAGGCAGCAGCTACGGCGTGCAACCGGCCCGAGACGAAAAGGTGCTGGTCGAATTCGTTTCGGCCAACCCCACCGGGCCGCTTCATGTCGGCCACGCACGCCAGGCCGCGTTGGGCGATTCTCTGTGCCGCCTATTAACCGCGCAGGGCTACGAAGTCGTTCGGGAGTTCTATTACAACGATGCCGGTAATCAAATCGATAACCTGGCCATTAGTGTGCAGGCGCGCACCAAAGGTATTGAACCCGACGCTCCCGAATTCCCCACCGATGGCTATCGGGGTGACTATATTGTCGACATCGCCAACGATTTCCTGGCCAGGCGCACCGTGCAGGCAGCCGACGGCAACGCCGTCACCGCCAGCGGCAATATCGAGAGCCTGGAGGATATCCGCCACTTTGCGGTAGCCTATCTGCGCCGCGAACAAGACCTCGACCTGCAGGCATTCGGGCTGAAATTCGACAACTTCTACCTGGAAAGCAGTCTGTATACCTCGGGCCGGGTTGAAGCGGCTGTGCAAACACTGGTTCAAAACGGCCATACCTATGAAAAGGACGGCGCGCTTTGGTTGCGCACGACCGAACTGGGCACCGGCGACGACAAAGATCGCGTCATGCGCAAATCGGAAGGCGGCTACACCTATTTCGTGCCCGACGTGGCCTACCACGTGGCCAAATGGGAACGCGGCTATCACCGTGCCATTAATATCCAGGGCAGCGATCACCACGGCACCATTGCACGGGTTCGCGCCGGCCTGCAAGGGCTTGGCATGAACATCCCCCTCGCATTCCCCGAATACATTCTTCACAAGATGGTGAAAGTGGTTCGCCGGGGCGCAGAAGTTAAAATTTCCAAACGCGCGGGCAGCTACGTCACGCTGCGCGACCTGGTCGACTGGGTCGGTCAGGACGCCGTACGCTTTTTCCTGGCCCAGCGTCGCGCCGACTCAGAATTCGTATTCGATATTGACCTGGCCCTGTCGAAAAGCGAAGAAAACCCGGTGTATTACATTCAGTATGCCCACGCCCGCATTTGCTCGGTGCTGGCGCAATCGGGCACCGACCCAAACGCTTTGGCGCAGGCAGACATCAGCCGCCTGGTTGCACCCACCGAGTTTGCTCTGCTACAAAGGTTGGCAGAGTTCCCCGCCACCATTTCCCTGGCGGCGCAGGAACTGGCACCGCACCATATTGCTTTCTGGTTGCGCGACTGTGCGGCCGACTTCCACGCATGGTACAACGCAGAACGTCTGCGAGTGGATGACGAATCATTGAAAATCGCCCGACTGCGTCTTGCCCAGGCCACCCGGCAAGTTCTGGCGGAAGGTCTTGCACTACTGGGGGTTTCGGCCCCGGAAAAAATGTAAAGGCTTACATTCGGAATTATGGCTACCAAGCAACGCAAAACATCCTCATCATCCCGGTCCGGCGGAACGCTTTTCACGCTGTTGTTCGGCTTGATTCTGGGCCTGGCCATCGCCGCGGCGGTGGCGTACTTCGTTACCCAGGTTCCCATGCCATTTGCCGACAAGGCCAGTCGCAACGCCCCCAATATACTGCTGCCCGACGTGCGTGATGCACCCGACCCTAACCGGGCGCTCATGGGCGAAGGCGGTGCCGGCGGAATCGCCGACCGAGATACCATCACGCCACCCCAGGCCCTGCCCGGCTCAGAAGAAAACCCGAGCCTCACCGACGATATCGGCGCTTTGCTGGCCACGCTGGGTGCGCCCTCACAGCCAGGAAACAACAGCACGCAAACGCAAACGCCGCGTGCGGCAACAACAAATCGCCAACCCGCCTCTGCCAATAGCGCCAATCCGGCTTCTGCCTCCACAACGCCAACGCCCTCGGCATCCGGCTCGACAGCAGCCGCCACGCAAACCACCTACTATCTGCAAGCAGGCGCCTTCCGCTCGGAAACCGATGCCGAAGCCATGCGTGCGCGAATTATTCTGATGGGGCAACCAACCCAGATACAGAATGCGCAGGTTAATGGCTCGACCCTTTACCGGGTCAGGCTCGGACCGTTCAAGGGTATCGATGAAATGAACCAGGCACGCGCCCAGCTGTCAGAAGCCAAGATTGAATCCTCCGTTGTTCGCCCCTGATTTTCTGATAATGAAGTTATAAAGGACTGTACTTATGATGTCTGTTCACGCTTTTCTTTCCAGAACCCTGTCCGTGGCCGCGTTGGGCCTCGCCGCCCTGTTGCCTTTGTCGGCCCAGGCGCAAAGCACTTACGAAACGCTGCCTCAGGCGCAACCAACCGACACCCCGGGGAAGGTTGAAGTGCTGGAATTCTTCGCCTATTCATGCCCGCATTGCGCCACCATCGAACCGATGGTAGCCGAATGGAAAAAAGACTTGCCTGACACCGTTGTCGTGCGTCAGGTTCCCGTGGCCTTCAATGCCAGCATGGAAGACTTGCAGCGCTTGTATTACGCGCTTGAAGCCTTGGGGCGCATGGATTTGCACCCCAAGGTTTTTGACGCCATCCACGATGAACGCAAACGCATTTTTACTGAAGCTGCCATTGCCGACTGGATTGAAACGCAGGGTGTCAAACCCGACGACTACCGTGCAGCAGCGCGCTCATTCGGCGTGACCTCGAAAGTCGCACGTGCCAAAGAGCTGGAACAGGCATACGACGTTCAAGGCACGCCCACGCTGGCCATTGGGGGCAAGTACGTTACATCGCCCAGCATGACAGGCAGTTACCAGGGCACCATTACCCAGGCCCAGAAACTGGTTGATCAGATATTGAGCGAACAGTAAAGCGCCTGATCCAGGTCGGCCATCAGGTCGGCCGGATCTTCCAACCCGATATGCAAACGCACGATCGGGTTGGGTCGGCCAGGCCAGTAGCTGTGCACTTTAAGCGCCAACGGATCCACCCACTGCACCAGGCTTTCAAAACCTCCCCAGGAAAAGCCGATACCGAACAGCTTTAGCGCATCAACAAAACGGCGCGACTGCGCTTCGGTCATGGCCAGCTCCACGGCCAGCATGCCATTCGAGCCGGTGCAATCACGCTCCCACAACGCATGGCCAGGATCCTGGGGCCAGGCAGGGTGATAAATTTGCACCGTCTGCGACCAGCCCGCCAGATGGGCACAAACCTGCATGGCATTTTGTGCATGTTCACGCAGCCGAATCGGCAAAGTGCGCGCACCGCGCAAAGCCAACCAGGCGTCGTCGGCACTGACTGAATAGCCCATGGCATAGTGATTCACATTCAAGGCCTGGATGATCTCTTCATCGTTGGCCACCACCGCACCCAGCATTAAGTCAGAATGGCCGCCAATGTATTTGGTTCCGGCAATCACCGAGACATCAGCGCCCAGATCCAGCGGGCGATACGCATACCCGGCGCCCCACGTGTTATCGGTTACCAGCAGCAGGTTGTGCTCCCGCGCAAACTGCGCCAGCGCCGGAATATCCAGCATTTCAAACAATAACGAACCTGGCGATTCAACATACAGCATACGGGTGTTCTCGCGCACCAGCGGCTTCAGGTCGTCGGGCGTTGCGCGCGCATAGGTCGTTGATATATTCATGCGCTGCAGTACCGTTTTGTCCAGGTACCGAACCGGGCCATAGGCGCAATCGGCAACCAGCACGTGATCGCCCGTATTGAGCAACGCCAACATGGCCAGCGTAATGGCCGATAACCCGGAGGGTGCCAGAAAGCCGCGCTGCGCGTTCTCAAGACAGCACATGACCTCTTCCAGCGCTTCATGGGTATCCATGCCGACGCGACCATACGTCACCCCGCGCTCGCCCAGCAATTGGCGTTGTCGTGCCTGGTCGAGCGCCGCCAGATCGGCAAAACGCACGGTGCTGGTTCGCATTGATGGCAAGGCCACCGGCGCGGAACGGGTCTCAGGGTTGAAAGGCGCCATACCGGTGTGCATCAGCCGGGTGTCCAAACGAGACGATTTCCAATCAGCCATAGTGTCTAAAATGATTTAAGATCAACGGGTTTAAACGCTACCATAAATTTCATCCCGTCATGCTCACTGTTGATGTTGCCCTGTCGTTTTTCGGCATTGCCGTTTTGCTGGCGCTCAGCCCCGGCCCCGATAACCTGTTTGTTTTGATGCAGGCGGCCATGTGGGGTAAAAATGCCGGCATGGCGGTTGTGTTGGGCCTTTGCACCGGCCTGATTGGCCACACGGTGGCCGTGGCCGTCGGGCTGGCAGCCGTGTTCGCCGCCTCGGAAACCGCATTTCTGGTATTGAAACTGGCCGGCGCAGCCTACCTGCTGTACCTGGCCTGGGGCGCATTTCGGGCCCCGGTCAGCACCACGGCGCAAACCCGCCCACCGGCATTATCGCACTGGGCACTCTACCGGCGCGGCATCATCATGAACCTCACCAATCCGAAAGTATCGCTTTTTTTCCTGGCGTTCCTGCCGCAATTCACCTCGCCGACACGCGGTTCGGTTGCCTTGCAAACCATCAGCCTTGGCGCACTGTTCATGCTGGCCGCTTTTGCCGTATTCAGCGCCATCGCCCTGTTCTCGGGCTTTTTCAGCGCCCATTTGCAAAGGTCGGCCTTTACGCAGCGATTGATCAACCGGCTTTCGGCACTTGTCTTCGCGGGTTTGGCCCTGCGGCTGCTGCTATCGGAGCGTTAGGGACGCCGATTCGCCCCGTAACGCAAACCCGCACGACAATTGGCTCCTGCGTTAAACGCGTATGAAACGAATGAGGTCGTCACTGCCCACCTCACGCTTTAACTTGCCCTCGTACCAAAGCGCGTGCAAATGCGCCAGGGCCTCGCCCATGGCAAACGTCAGTTGATGCGCATCGAGTTCACGCTGAAACATAATCGGCACAATCTCACCGGCCGTGGTCGGCTTGGAACAGGCTTGCAGTACCTCTTCAAGGCGCTCGGCATGGTGCGAAAGCTGCTGGGCGATACGTTCGTGCAACCCGGTAAATGGCCGCCCATGCGAAGGCAGCACCAGCGTATCAGCAGGCAAATGATCGAAGTCGCGCAAAGAGTTCAGATACAGCGGCAAAGGATTGGAGTCGGGCTCGAAATCGAACACACTGACATTAGTGGAAATGCGCGGCAATACCATGTCGCCCGAAATAAGAATTTGCTGGGTTTCGCTGTATAACGACACATGCTCGGGGGCGTGGCCATAACCGACAATGACTTCCCATTCGCGCCCCCCTACGTCAATTCGATCACCATTCATGATGCGATGAAAGGATTCGGGCATGTCGGGCACCAGGCTGGGATAATAACGACCCCGCTCGCGAATCTTGTCTTGGGTTTCAGGGTCGGACAGGCCATGACGCATGAAATGACGCACCGCCACATGACCGCCGGCACCTCCGCCGCTGCCCCCATCACCTTGGGTCGTGGCTGGCTGACGCGACCACAACCGCGCAATGGCGAAGTCAGTCATGCTCATCCAAAGCGGCACGCCCCAGCGTTCGCACAACCAGTGCGCCAAGCCCACATGATCGGGATGCATATGCGTAACCAGGACACGCAAAACCGGCAAGCCATCCAGTGCACTCTTGAACAATTCTTCCCACAACGCCTTGACGGGCTCACGAGATACCCCACAATCGACAATGGTCCAGCCTTCACGACCGTCGATGCGATCTCGCAGCAACCACAAGTTGATGTGATCCAGTGCAAATGGCAAGGGCATGCGTATCCAGCGCACACCGTCGGCAATGTTCATTGCATGGCCAGGTTCAGGTAGGGTTTTACCCAGCGGGTAATGCAGTTTTAATTCATTCGGGTTCATATCGCTGTTTCTCCGGTACAACGCCTGGTTCCTTCCCAGGCATCCCCCAGTTTAGGCCATAACGCTGTCACATTAAAATTTTGCGAATTTCGCTAGAATAGCCTATAAATGATGTTTTGTTTGCATTGCAACATAGGAGCTATTCATGTCTGATCCCATCGTCCTTGTTTCCGTTGCCCGTACCCCTATGGGTGGCATGATGGGCAGCCTTTCCGGTCTGGCCGCGCACGAACTGGGGTCAGTGGCCATTAAGGCTGCGCTGGAGCGCGCCGGCATTGATAACGAAACGGTCAGCGAAGTTATCATGGGCAACGTGCTGCAAGCGGGCCAAGGCCAGGCACCGGCCCGCCAGGCCGCGCTTGGCGCCGGGCTGCCAAAAAGTGTCGGCTGCACCACCATTCATAAAGTGTGTGGCTCCGGTCTTAAAGCCGCCATGTTCGGGCACGATCTTCTATTCGCAGGTAGCGCCGATGTGGTCGTTGCAGGTGGCCAGGAAAGCATGAGCAACGCACCCTATCTGCTTTTGCGCGGTCGCCAGGGCTATCGCTATGGCCACTCCACCGTTTACGATCACATGGCACTGGACGGCCTGGAAGACGCCTACCAGCGTGGCACAGCTATGGGCGTTTTTGCCGAAAGCTGCGCCGACAAATACGCCTTTACCCGTGAAGAGCAAGACGCCTTCTCGCTGGAGTCGCTGCGTCGTGCCCGGGAAGCCACCGAAGACGGCAGCTTCAAATGGGAAATTGCGCCCGTTACCATCGCAGGCCGCAAGGGCGACACCGTCGTCGAAACCGACGAGTCTCCCATGAAGGCCATGCCAGAAAAAATTCCGTCCTTGAAGCCGGCCTTCCGTAAAGACGGCACCGTAACAGCCGCCAACTCATCGTCTATTTCCGATGGTGCTGCGGCCATGGTGTTAATGCGCGAGTCAACGGCGAAAAAACTGGGTGCAACACCCATTGCCCGGGTTGTCGCACACAGCCAGCACTCGCACGAACCAGAATGGTTTACCACTGCGCCGGTAAGCGCCATGCAGAAACTCATGACCAAAACCGGTTGGGACGTCAAAGACGTTGATTTATTCGAAATCAATGAAGCTTTTGCCGTGGTAACCATGGCAGCCATGCGTGAGCTGGGCCTGGATCACAACAAAGTGAATATTCATGGCGGTGCCACCGCACTGGGCCACCCCATCGGCGCATCGGGCGCGCGCCTGGTTGCCACCTTGATTGGGGCACTGCGTAAAACCGGCGGCAAGCGCGGTGTTGCATCACTGTGTATCGGTGGTGGTGAAGCCGTGGCAATGGCGTTCGAGATGGTTTAGGCAACATGCCTAATTGAACGTTACAGCCAACCCGGGTCAGAAGTTGCGCCCCGGGTTGGCTGGCCAGCCTTTGCTATCGGCCCAGCAAAACCGCTTTACTGCCGGCAATTCGACGACGTTCTTTCAGGTCCATTTGTGCCACCGCGTTTCGCCCCTCAAGCGCAGCCATGGCGTCACGATAAATACCCATTGCGCTCTCCATCGCAATCGTCGGCCGTATACGCGTCAGCATCCAATCGAGCTTCGCACACACTTTTTCGTAAGGAAGTTTTCCGCTCGAAGCCCACTCATAAGCAAGCCAATCCAAGGTATCAAACCAGGATAACGAGTCAGCTGCCTGCAAAATGTCCTCTTCGGTATTACCACCGATCTCATGCCGCATAACCAAAGCCCGCACCCGGCGCACAAACGACTCGGAAACGTCGGGCTGCTTACGCAACCATGCCTCAACGATGTCGGCCGACCGCATGGAATGCGCAAATAAATAATCAGGGTCATCGAAGGCGGTATCAGGTGTGCCTGACGGTCCACCCGGAAAGAACCGTTCGGCATCATGCACCAACGCAGCAAACTTCAACTCCGCAGAGGCGCCGCCCGCAACAAGCCGAATAGTCCAGGCCCGGGTCGACAGCAAGTGCTCTAATTGATAAAAGCCATCAAGCCAGTCAATTGCCGCCAGTTCCAGCCTTGAGAACGTGGCATCAAAAAAGCGTCCCTGAAACTGGCTTTCCAGCAAAGCCGTTGTATCTGTAGAAGTGTTCATGTTCAAGCTGTCCTTTATGCAGTTGCCTGCTCAAATTGCGGCGATTGCATGGCGCGCCAAACAGCTTCCGGCGTGAGCGGCAAGGCGGAAATTTCGACATTGAATTGCGTCAAGGCATTACAGATCGCGTTTGTTACTGCCGCAGCCGGCGCGATTGTTCCCACCTCACCGACACCTCGCACACCAAAAGGTGTTACAGGCGACGGAATCTCAGTATGCAAGAGCTCAAGTGGCGGCGCGTCGGCTGCCGTAGGTGCGAAATAATCCATCATTGTGCCGTTTAACAGCTGCCCCGTTTCGTCATCATAACGGAGCTCCTCACTTAACGCCGCACCTAACCCTTGCATTAACGCGCCGCGCACCTGGCCTTCCACCAGCATTGGGTTCACCACTGTTCCACAATCATGCACCAGTATGAAACGTTCAATTTCATATTCCCCGGTAACGGGATCCACCGCGACTTGCGCCGCAGCCGTACCAAAAGCGAAGGCGGCCTCAGGCGGCTCATAATGTGCCGTCGCATCCAGGCCGGGACTTTCCTGCGCAGGCATCCCCTGCCCGACAATAGCCCGGTTAAACACATCGGCCAGCGCTACTGATCTTTGTGCGTCGTGCTTGTGCCTCACCACAGCGCCATTAATCATAAGCTCCGAGGCCGAGCACTCCAACGCTGCCGAGGCGATGCGCAAGGTTTTGTCACGAAACACCTCTCCCGCCTCTTTAATCGCCCCGGCTGCCGCGATCATGGTGCGAGACGCAAAGGCACCTGTATTCAATGGCGTAGATGCCGTTTCACCGGCATGCACCCGAATGCGCTCGATATCCACGTTCAACACATCGGCACACACTTGAACCATTGCCGTTTCAGCACTTTGCCCAATTGAGGATACGCCCGTGTATAGATCGATATAGCCTGAACGATTTGCACGCAGCGTCACACTTTCGTGCGCACCAAACCTGGATCCCCGCTTCATCAGGAAACGCGCGCTGGCATAGCCCGTGCGCTCGATAAAAACCGAGAACCCGATACCGACCAGTCGCCCGTCTTCACGCGTTTTGTTTTTCCGCGAGCGGTGTGCCTCATAATCAATGGCTTTCACCGCCATATCAAGGCTTAACGGATAGTCACCGCTGTCATAGACCGCGCCGCTTGGAGTTTTCCACGGCAAATCAGCCGGCTGCAACAGGTTCTTGCGACGAAGTTCAACCGGATCCATGCCCAGCCTGCGCGCCAGGCGATCAACCAGCACCTCGCGAGCAAAATTAACCTCGGGCTGACCATACCCACGATATGCGCCTACCGGCGTTTTATTTGTTATTGCAACGCGCCTGCGCACATAAGCGTCCTTCACTTTGTACGGTCCGGTAAACGTCACGCTGGAAAGCTGCGAAGAACCGAAGGACGAGTTCCATCCCCCCAGGTCCGTCACATAGTCATCAATCAGTGCGACAAACCGGCCTTCTTTCGTCGCGCCGATCTTGTAATCATGCAACGACTCCCGCCCATGGGTTGCGGCACGAAAATGTTCGAGCCGGTCTTCAATCCATTTCACAGGTTGACGAACAGCCATCGCATGCAATGCAGCCAACACATCCTCCGGATAAGCACCCAACTTCATTCCGAAACCACCGCCCACGTCTGAGGCAGAGACATCAATGCAACTTTCCTCCATACGCAGGATTTCAGCCAGCTGCTTACGGACAAGATGGGGGGTTTGTGTTGACATGCGCAGCGTCAATCGACGCGCGCCCGGCCGCCAGTTAACCAGAATGCCACGGGTTTCCATTGGCAACGGCGTAACGCGATTCACACGAAACGTGTCTTCAATTGCAATCTCTGCCTCATTCAACACCTGGAACGCCTCTCCGGCCTGATCAACATTTTCGGCCAGAATATTGCTTTTCAAACAATCGGGGTGAAGTACGGGCGCATCCGGCTGAATCGTTCTGGCGGTATCAGTAATGCACGGCAACGGATCATACTCAATATGAATAAGTTCAATTGCATCCTCGGCAATAGCACGACTGGTTGCGGCAACACTGACGACCGGCTGCCCTTCATGCAAAGCCCGATCCTGCGCAAGCGCATAATAGGGGAGCGAAGGCGCACCCGGCACCGGTCGTAACACCGTTAAAGGCTCGGACTGCTCAACAACATCTTGCGGGCACAGAATATGCTTGACGCCCGGAAGCAACAACGCCTCGGAAATGTCGATAGCGACAATACGCGCGTGGGGAAATGGACAACGCGCCACCGCCATTTCCAACTGATGTGCCGGCTGCTCATCATCGACGAAGCAACCGTCGCCGCGCAACAACCGCAAATCCTCAACGCGCAGAACCTGTCTGCCAATCTGCTTCTCCCGCCCCGAAACTTGCTCGTGAGCGTCGTCTTTTTCAACATCAGTTTGCGGTAACCCGGCGCCAACTCGTTCCAACATACTTCCCCCTAACTCTGGCTCACGATTTGATCGCCCAGATAATGCGCAATGGCACGCACTGGCCCTTCATAACCTGTACACCGGCACATCACCCCGCTGACTTCGTCACGCAACTGAGCCATTGAATAGCGCCGGCCACTTTGCTTCAAATGCGTCGCCAACATCAAAAACCCGGGTGTACAAAAGCCACATTGCAACCCATGGTGCTCACGAAATGCCCGCTGTAGATCGTTAAGCTCATTACCGTGCGCCAACGACTCAACGGTGCGCACCTCGCATTCGTCAAGCTGCACGGCCAGCATCAAACAAGACTTCACTGCCTCGCCATTAACCATAATGGTGCACATGCCGCACACGCCCTGCTCACAGCCGATATGCACGCCTGTCGCCCCACAACGTTGACGCAAAAAATCAGCCGCATGCATGCGTACCGGCGCCGGTTCCGATATATCGACATCATTAACCCGGGCTTGTATTTCAACAACGTTTGATTCCTGCACCATGACTTATCCTTGACCCACCACATGGTAGAGAACAAATAGCGACACGATGAACGTCGCCACACTGAATGAAGCGGCGACCTTATTCCAAGGGTCTTCGCCGCGTCCAGGAGCCGGTAAGTTGGCCTGCATATACGGGGCTTCACCAGGCGCCGCCAATTTTGCCGCTGCGGGTGCGCCAACTGATGCTTGGCCTGGCGTTGCCCGTCCGGCCTGCGCTGGGGCGCCTTCGCCAGACGAGGTTTGTGCACCTGAATCGCCGGTTTCACCTGACAAGGCACGAGCCAGATTCACAGCGAACTCGGCGGTGAGTTTCTCGGCTTGCTTTGCGATAATGCGTTGCCCTACACTGCCCAAGGCACCGGCCAAAGCCGCTTCCCCCTCGACGACTACATGCGTCTTCCCGGCGTGCTCATGCAACGTCACCGTATTGGTCGCCCGGAAATTACCTACCGCGCCGCGAACAGCTTTACCGATAAGCGTAAACTGAATGCGAGCGGGCTCCTCGCGTTCGGTGATACGCACATTCGTATCAAAACTTGCCGAAATAGGGCCCACTTTCTGCGTCATACGAACGGACAGCTGGTCGGGGTCCACCACCTGAATATTGTCGATTCCCGGCATACATTGGGCAACCGCATCGGCTTTCTGAAAAAACGCCCATACCTGCGGCACTCGCTCGGCAACCGTAAATTCCTGTTTGAATTTCATTTATAAATCTCAATCGTTAATTCAATTACCCGGGCCCTTGGAAAAAGCACTGGATGCCTCACGGCGCATATCCTCCAACGCCTTCCTTACATAGGCACTTACAAGATGCAATCGATAGTCACGGGAAGCGCGGATGTCATCAGGCGGATCGGCCTGGGCTGACGCAAGCCGGGCGGCGTTGGCGATATCGTCGTCACTCATTTGCGAACCGTTCAGCCGCTCGGATGCTTCGGTCGCCAGCATCGGCGACTCATTAACACCCCCCATTCCAATGCGCACGCCCTGCCAACGGCCTTGATCATCAATCTCGCCCACCACGGCAACCGACACAACGGCAAAATCGTTGTGTCGACGATTCACCTCACGAAACGCATAGAAGGGAGGATGCTGCGGATAAATGACGGACACCACCATTTCACTTGGCTCCAGCACAGTGGCGTAAGACCCTTCGTAGAATGACGCCAGCGGAATTTCCCGTTCGCCTTTTACGCTGACGACTTTCACCCTGGCGCCCAACACCAACGCCGCCAACGGCATTTCACCGGTCGGATCCCCCTGCACCAGGCTTCCTCCAACCGTACCGCGGTGACGAACCTGACGATCACCCACATAGCGAATCATGTCGACCAGCAACGGCAAACGTTGCGCTATCAGCTCCGAATATTCAATTGCGTTGTAACGGACACGCGTGCCAAGCACTGTTTCGTGCCCTTGCACACTAATGTCGTCTAGGCCCGCAATGCGATTAATGTCAATCAGTGCCGATGGTCGCCAAAGGCGCATATTCAGCATTGGCACCAAACTTTGACCTCCCGCAAGAATGCGGGCACTGCCGTCGTACTCATCCAACAACTGAGCCGCTTCTTGTACAGAAGAAGCCCGGTGATAAATAAAATCAGGGGCTTTCATGCTTTTTACTCTCTCCCAGATTCAATCAGGCTTTGGCCACCGGTCATGCGCTTAAGCACATAGTCAACCGGAGACTTTACCCGCGTAATCGGCTGTGCAGGCTTGCTGCTCCATACGGTTTCCGGACGAACCTGGAGAACACGAATCTGCAATCTGTCGTCTACCGCCCACTCGATATCCTGAGGGGCACCACGATCTTTCTCGACCTGCTTGGCAAATTTAGCCAACTCAATAACCGTTTCGTCGGGCAGACAAATGGCATCCTGGCGCTCGGCTTCGACCTCGCAAAAACCGACTTCACCCGTTTCCGGATCAAACCGATACTCGTGCGTCTGGGTGTGTGGCTCACGCTTGAGCAGTTGTAACGTTACTTTGTCAACTTTGAATTGCGTCGGTGTGACATCTCCCTTCACCACGCCCTCGCCCAAGCCCCAGCACGACTCAATCACAATTTTCGACCGGTCTCCCGTGATGGGATCCAGGGTAAACATCACCCCGGCCGCACGTGCCTGCACCATCTGCTGAATGCCAACACAAATAGCAAAATCAGATAGCGCCGCCACCTGCTTGCCTTCATGTCGATACGTCAAAACCGTATCGCTGAACATTCCCGCCCAGCACTGTCGGGTATAACGGATCACGTTTTCAACATCCATCACCCACAAGAACGTTTCATATTGGCCGGCAAAGCTGGCTCCGGCCAAGTCCTCCGACTCACCGCTCGAACGCACGGCAACCGGGACATCCATAATGCCCGTTCGCTCCTCCAGCCTTTCATATGCCCGCGCAATTTGGTCGTGAAGATCCTGAGGCAGTGGCGCGTTCATGATCTGATCAATTAACCGGGCTGTTTCAACCTTTAATTGAGCTGGCTCGATCTCGGTCGCGATTTTCCTGACACGACTGATTTCCTCTTCCAGGCCTGCGCCTTTCACGAACTCGCGAAACGCCTGGGTAGTTATGCCAAACCCGGGAGGAACGGAGTAACCGGCGGCCATTGAGGTGGCAAGACTGGAAAACTTTCCCCCCAGCAACGGATTGTCTTTTGCGCCCGGGTCGTCGAGCCACAGAATGTTGGGTTTTACATCAGACATCAAACAGCCTCCTCAAGACGCTTCACGGTACCGAAATTGCCATCCACCTCAACGAGATCACCCGTTTTGAAAATTGATGAAGCGAAACCCGTTCCAACAACGGCGGGAAGGCCATATTCACGGGAAATAATTGCGGTGTGCGCCATCATGCCCCCCACATCGGAGACGGCGGCACTAATCATGGGAAAGACCGGCGCCCAACTTGGCGCAGTAATACGGCATATCAAAATTTCACCCTTTTGGATTTCGTAAAGTTGCTCGGGATCCATAATCACACGCGCACGGCCTGTTACTTTTCCGGGTGACGCAGCCACCCCTTTCAAGATGTTCGAGGAATCCTGGCCAACACTGAGCCACTCTTCCACGGTTTCCTGGGTAATGCCAAACAACATAATCGTTAACGGCTCGGTAATTGACTTGGGCGGCGTGCCCAGCGCGGGCGGCGGCGCCCATTTGGCCAACGCATCGCGTTTAGCACGGCGGCGCTCAATAATCGGCTTCCAATAAACCTCACCGCGCGGCTGCGTCCCTGTTGCCCAACCAATCAGCAGGTCGTACAGCGCATCGCTTACTTCATGTCGATGCAGGTAGAAGATATCGTCACGATTGGCAAAAAATCCGCTTCCCACGAACAAATCGCCCAACTCTCGCACCTTCTGCCAGAAAATTGAATGATGCCAGTGTTCAACATAGAAGTTGTGGTCCTCAACAAACGGAAATACTTTACGGGCCAGATTGACCAAGCCATCAAACGACTCCCGATCCTCTTCCGTTGGCAACAAAGCACGATACTCAGCCGTAACCCGGGCCCGCCTCTCGAGAATTTCATCCAAAGGCCGATCCACCTTCTCGCCGCGGTGCACCGCCTCGATATAGCCACGCAATGCAGTAAACGGCAGGCGCATATCCGTCATCCAGACCGGATCAGCATGACAATAGCCTACGCCGGTTGAATACCAGAACCAGGGGTCTTTGGAGTCTTCAAGAGATTGCACCCATTGCTGCCCCTCTTTTGTCTTTTTCAACAACTCAACGGTTTTATCCGGGCTGCTGTTATCTGTAATAACCTTGTCAACGCCCAGTTCCACGGCCAGTTTTGCCAGGCGGCGCAACTCATCGTCCGGGCGGAACAAAACAATATCAATCCCGCTGACCATATCCGTGACCGTTTGGTCGGCAATACCGGGGAAGGCACTTTGGCAATATTCCCTGAACGTTAAATAAGCACCGTATCCCAGGTTCAGCATTTCGAAATGGTAAGAACCCATTTCCAGCATGTTTTCGATCAAACGGTTGTACTTGCAGAGCAAGTCGTGACTGGAGTACAGGCCTCGATGCCCTGTAACGTACTCTTCCTTTTCGTACTCAGGCAACGGCGTAAACTCAATTGCTTTCAAACGCTCAATACAATCTTTGGCCTTGACTTTCCAGTTCTCGAAAATCTCATCCCAGTTCTCGTAATAATGGCCGGCGCGACGCGTAAAGTACTCTTGACGCTCCGCCACCTTAACCGGGTCATCACAAATATTGGGCGCAACGTAAAGATAGCCATTGATAACGCGCTGATCCACGCCAATCGCCGGAGGAAAAGCCCAAACACGATTCGTCATCTGACTCAACGCAACCCACCAGTTCTCCGTCATGATGGTGTCGAACGGATAAAGAGGATCAGGGTTGTGCATACCGTCGAAGAACCAGAACTTACCTTCCTCCAGTTCCTGGCGCTCGGGGCTGACCAAACAATAATAGGGATAAAGCTCCTCCCAACCCTCCGCCCCTTCGGGCGTCGGAAGCTCAAACGGGCTGGGAAAAGCTTTCTTTTTTTCTGCAGTACTCATTTGTCATGACTCCTTTTTAATGCTTTAGCCTCGCCGGAAGTCAAAATACTTCCGGCTTTAAAATTTAACGGTTACGGTTGCCTTCACGCATTTGGTCCACCGCAATCGCAATGACCAATACGGCACCGATAATGATGGTTTGCAGATAACTGTTCACGCGCAACAGATTCATTCCATTGGACAGCGCGGTAATGAAAATCGCGCCCATCACCACATTGCGCAACAGACCGCGCCCGCCTGTGAGGGATACGCCGGCAATCAAGCATGCCGCAATCGAATTCAGAATCAGGTCTGTGCCCCCCAGGGTTGCCTCGCCACTTTCAGTACGCGCGGTAAGCAACACGCCCCCGATACCCACAATCGTGCCGGATACGACATAGGCAAAAACCTGATTCAACGATGTTCTGACCCCAGACAAACGCGCGGCTTTGAAATTACTGCCGATGGCATAAAAGTAGCGACCGAATCGTGTCCAACTCAGCAGCAGATAAGTCAGCGCAACAATAATCACCGCATAAAGAATGGGTACCGGCACGCCGTAAACCGAGTCATATGCCAAGACATTGCCAAACTGCTCGGGCAAACCGGAAATGCTGTAGCCACCTGAGATGTAAAGCGCCAATCCCGATGCAATAGACAAACTACCCAAGGTCATCACAAAAGGCGTCACCCGAAATAACGCAACACCTAATCCGTTAAACAACCCCACGCCCGCCCCGGTCAGGACACCGCAAACAATTGCGATGATTACCGCCCAGGACACTGCATCCGGATCCACGCCCAACATATACTTCATGACCGTTGCAGTAACGACACTGACCAGGGCCACATTACTCCCCACCGACAGGTCGATCCCACCCGTGATCAAAATCAGAAACTGAGCAACGCAGACAATAATCAGGTAGGTGGACTGGCGGGTTAAATTGAATAAATTGGCCTCGGATACGAACCGCGGTTCCAGAATGCCAAAAAGGACAATTAATGCCAGTAACAATACGGGCATCATGCCTATCGAAGCTGCGATACTGCGCCAGTTAATGCCGCGCGAACCTAAAGCGGCCTGGGCTTGTGTTGAAACCCCACTCATTCCGTTATTCCTTCACAAAAAAGCCAGAAAGCGCGTTTTCCTCGGTACGCTGATCCCCGGTCAACTCATCCACGATCAAACCTTCCCGCACCACATAAACACGATGGGAAAGGCTCAACACCTCCGGCAAATCCGAACTAATCAGCAAAACCGCCATGCCCGCGCTCACCAACTGCTCAAGTACCGCATAGATTTCGGCCTTCGCATTCACGTCGATGCCCACAGTCGGCTCATCCAGAATCAACAGCCGGGGCTCTCTTGCCAGGAAACGCCCCAGCAAGGCCTTTTGCATATTCCCGCCGGAAAAACCTTGTGCCAGACGCTCAATATCCAGTGGAGCAAGAGACATGCGCCGCGCCATTTCAAAAGATTCACGCTTTTCAGCGCTGCGGGATAACCACCCGTTTTTGAGCAGCGTGGGCGACTTTAACGACGCCAAAGAAATGTTTTCACGCACACTGCGGCATAAAAGCATGCCCTCTTGAATACGGTCGTTCGTCACATACGCAACACCCGACTGAATAAAATCCCGCGGCGCAGCATGACTTAAATCGATCTCTCCCAACCGAATCGCCCCCCTTGCGCGAGGCTCAACGCCAAAACAAGCCCGACCGATTTCCGACTTGCCGCATCCAACCAGCCCGGCCAGACCCACTATTTCCCCCCGACGCACCGTCAGCGATGCATCGCGCACTTTGCCGCTGACCGTTGAAAGAGAAGAAACCGTCAGAAGCGTTTGTTCAGGGGCGAACTTGATTTCCGGATAGAAGCCACCGAAACTACGTCCCGTCATGAGTTCAACGAGCTGCTTTCTATCGGTTTCCAAGGCATTTACGGTGGCAATATGCCGGCCATCCCGCATCACCGTTACGCGGTCTCCAATTTTCTGAATTTCGCTGATTCGATGCGAAATGTAGATAATCCCGACCCCTGAACGCTTCAAACCGCGAATCAGCTCGAACAACTGCGTTGTTTCCGCTTCGGTCAAAGATGCCGTCGGCTCATCCAGGATAAGGATGCGGGGCTTGGTGAGCGCCGCCTTGGCAATCTCCACCATCTGGCATTCGGCACGAGACAAACTTCCCACCAATGCCTCAGGGCGTATCCCAAAGCCAAGACGCTCAAAATGCAACAATGCTTTTTGATGCATGGCTTTCTTTTTCAATACCCCCGTCCAACCCCTTTCCTCATTTGCCAGAAAAAGGTTTTCTTCAACGGTCATATCCGGCGCCAGACTGAACTCCTGATAGACCACCGATACGCCCGCATGGCGGGCGTCCTGGACAGAACGAAAAACAACCGGCTTGCCCTCGACGAATATCTGACCCGACGAAGGCGGCAACGCACCGCAGATAATATTGATCAAGGTCGATTTTCCGGCCCCGTTCTCACCAAACAGCACATGCACCTCACCGGCACGGACATCGAGATCCATGTCGGTAAGCGCCTGCACGCCAGGAAACTGCCGGTTCACTTTGCGAACGCTAAGCAACCCATCCGCATTGGTACCGGCGGCCTCCTGGTCAGACCATGTCGTCGAATCCGGCATAAGACTTTTTCCCGCGCCGATTGAGGCCTGTACATTCATCATTCGTCACCTTACTTAACCTCGAAGTAGGGTTCCCATCCTTCTGGGGCAAGTGATAACGCACGATCATGTGTTTTCACTGATTCCTGATCAATGATGCCGAACCCGGTGTCCACATCCTGCGCGACAGGTTTTTCCTCTAAAAGACGAACGAGTTGGTCAATTGCGACCCGGGCCTGTGCCGCCGTGTAGTCGGTTGCAGTCGCCTCAACCGTACCGTCGCGCAAGCCCGCTTCAACCACCGGTGTCGTATAGGATGACAACAAACCAATTTCCGTCTTTCCTTTTTCTTTCAGCACCTGAATGCCTGCTTCAACCGCGGGAGCGATGCCACCGATATAGTCAATATCGGGATAAGCCAGCAACGCGTCCTCAATCAGCGGAATTTGCGCCGCTTTGCTCGGTTCACCCCAAATGACCTTGACGACTTCGATGTTGTCGACGTCCTTCAATGTCGCCACAAACCCATCGGCAGAATCCTTTGACCACCTGGGTGCTTCAGGGCCACCCAGCCAGACCACCTTGACCGGATCGCTGCCTTTTGGATGTTTTTTCATTAAATATTCACCCACCATGCGGCCGGCGTCGAACCAGTTGCCTTGCGCACGCGCAGCAACCTTGTCTGATGTCACATCGCCGCCTGTGATGGCCGTGGGTACGCCCTGGTCGGCCGCCCGCGCTATCGCCCGGTTAAGCCCTGTTGCCGAAATGGCCACCATCGCAATACCGTCCGCCCCACGGCTCACGCAATCCTCAAGCTGGGATATTTGCGTTGGAAGTTCCGTGTAGCCACCTGCGGCAAAAACATTCAACGCAATTCCCTTCGCCTTGGCCTCAGTAACGGCACCATAGGTCATTGCCATGTAATAGGGATCTTTTGTGTGAGGAAACAAAACACAGATATTCCATTTTTCGGATACCTCTGATTTGGGTAACGGTTTATAGGTTGCATCCTTCCACTCACCCTTGTCCGAGAAGGGCGGCGTGCGTTCCTTAACCGCAAGCTCCCAATTGTCAGTCGCGTCTGCCGCGGAAACTGCACCGACTGCCGTCATCAGCAGCCCCCCAATCAGTATTGATAAAGCGTTCTTTTTCATAAAGCATCACCTTTCTTTAAATGACCAAATTATTGGGCCAAAAATAATAAACCGGTCGAACGACCAATTTAAGGCCAAAAAAAAACAGAACTGCTTACAACTTTTGCTACACAACCGCGTCGTCAAGCTTTTACCGTGATTTTCACCATTGTCAGACGACCTCAGGAACCTTACTTTGACATAGCGTCTGATATTTTGTGATTCGTATTTTCCCTAGGCATCGGGATAACCCTCAGGCCCTACCAGCCGGGCGTAGAAGGCGCCTGCATTCCATGAACCAGGAAGGTATTCAACCGGGCAACCATCTCATCAATACTGCCGTCGGTATAGCGCCCTTCAGACAACTCTTCAAGTCGCCCCAACCCGGATAACGTGTAAAGGCAAATACCAATTAAAAACATCATGCGCCAATGGATATCGGCAGGGCTGACAGCCGGTAACAATCTTTCCAGAACGTCAAGATAATGTTTAACGGAATCGTCGTAAACTTCGCGCCGCAAACGAAATGACAGCTCTTCCGGTTCGTTATGCAAACGCGCCAGCAAACGCACAAAAGCAATACCGCGAGGCCCGCTATGCAAGAGGCTGAACAGCGGTAACAGATAAGCGCGAATCACATTCCCCACCGGGGGGTTACCGTCGTACTTCTTAAGAAGCGTATCCAGATTACGCATTCTTTGAACGGAAATTGCCTGCCCTCTGTTTTTGATTACCGCTTCGAACAAACTGCGTTTGGATTTGAAATAATAAGAAATCATAGACTGCCGCACACCAGCCTGAGCGGCAATTTCCCGGGTCGAAGTCAATGCATAACCGCGATCGGCAAAATACATTTCCGCAATATCAATAATCTGATTACGAATATCCCTGTCAACGGTCGGACGACCCGGCCGTTTCTCGCGCCCTGTATCCGCGCCGTTATCGTCGTCGTATACCGCCAACCCATCACTGCGCAACGACGCCTTCCGACCCTCTTTGTCTACCCACGATGATTTAAGCATTTGTCTCTCTTATGGAGTTAATCAACAACAGGCATCCGCCGCGCGCACAGGCGAAACCCATTTATAGTGTATTGTGATTTTTCAATTTAACGCAGCAAGCAGCGCAGGGCCGCCACAGTACAATACCCGAGTTGCGAACGCCATTAAAACCGCGTACAGTGGTTTGCACCTGACGGTTCATTTTTTGTACCTTTCTCATCATGTTCGACATCCTGGTCTATCTCTTCGAGAACTATTACACACCCGAGGCATGCCCCGAAGCAGATGTGCTGGCGCACAAACTTGCGGCGGTCGGCTTCGAGCACGAAGATATCGACGAAGCGTTGGGCTGGCTCTACGGGCTGGCCCAAACTACGGAACAATGCGTGCAAATGGCCGAAATGTCTCAAGGCGACAGCCTGCGCGTATTCACCGATCTCGAATATCAAGCGTTAGGCACCCAGGCTATCGGCTTTATCACTTTCCTGGAAAACTCCGGCGTCTTGCCGCCGGCATTGCGCGAGATTCTCATTGAACGGGCCGAGGCCACCGCCGAAGCGCCTATTCCACTGGAAAAGCTGAAAATCATTGCACTTATGGTGCTCTGGAGCCAAGAGGTGGAAGTAGATCATCTGGTGCTTGAAGAACTGCTGATACACGATAGTGCCCGGCTGTCGCACTAAACATCGCCATTTCGTTCAAACAAACTTACGCAACACCGAGTACTCCCGTGGCCAGAACGTCTGAAAATGGCAGCTACGTTGGCCGTTTTGCACCCAGCCCCAGCGGCCCGTTGCACGACGGCTCCCTGGTTGCGGCAATGGCCGGCTATCTCGACGCACGCGCCAGGAACGGGCGCTGGTTGCTGCGCATAGAAGACATTGATACGCCCCGTGTGGTGCGGGACGCCGACCGCATCATCATGGGGCAACTGGAAAAACTGGGCATGCAATGGGATGACACCCCTGTTTGGCAATCACATCGCCTGGCCGACTATGAAACCGCTTTCCAACGCCTGTTGCAGCAAAAACTCATATACCCATGCGGCTGCACACGCCAGGAAGCCGGGAAAGGCCCCTACCCGGGCACCTGCCGAAACGGTCTTGCACCAGGGCGCCAGGCTCGTGCCTGGCGCTTTCGTGTTGAGCCGAGCGTGGTATCTTTCCATGATCGCTGGCTTGGCACACAAGGACAAGACGTCGGCCGTGACGTAGGTGATTTCATTATCAAGCGTGCCGATGGTTTATGGGCCTACCAATTGGTTGTAGTCATTGACGACGCCTGGCAGGGCATTACCGATATCGTGCGAGGCGCCGATCTGCTCAGTTCCACCGGTCGACAAATCCAACTGGCCCAAGCGCTGGGCTATGCCTATCCGCGCGTCATGCATGTACCGTTGGTACTGGACGAGTTCGGGCAAAAGTTGTCAAAACAGAATCACGCCCAGCCTTTTGACTGCGATCAGCCGGTTACAACGCTGAATCGGGCCTGGCAACAGTTGGGGTTCGAAGCACTGGCTAACCTTGACACGGTGCAAGCATTTTGGCAGCGTGCCATACCGCTTTGGGCGTCCCGATTTCAACATTTGATATATTGAGCGCATTCGCATTACTGTCTTTCACCTGAATAGATGACAAAAACTCTGATTATTGCCGAGAAACCCTCGGTGGCCCTGGACATTTCCCGCGCGCTGGGCGGTTTCAAGCGTGAGGGCGATTACTTTGAAAGCGACGACTACGTGCTGGCGTCCAGTATTGGACACCTGCTGAGTCTGGTTGCGCCGAACGACCCAAAACGGGGAAAGTGGACTTTCACCCATTTGCCGGTCATTCCACCGGAATTTGAACTGGGGCCAACCGATAAGCGCTCGGCAGAGCGGTTGAAACTGCTGGTCAGGCTACTGAAGCGCAAAGACGTCAGCGCCATTATTAATGCATGCGACGCGGGGCGCGAAGGCGAGCTGATCTTTCGCTACATCGTTCAATATGCAGGCGTGAAGAAACCTATTCAGCGCTTGTGGCTGCAATCCATGACGCAAACCGCCATTCGAGATGCCTTCGATGCGCTTCGCGATGACGACGACCTGAAACCGCTTGAAGAGGCCGCCCGGTCACGCGCAGAAGCCGACTGGCTGGTGGGCATTAACGGCACCCGGGCCATGACGGCGTTCAACAGTAAAGACGGTGGATTCTTCAAAACGCCTGTCGGCCGGGTTCAAACCCCGACGCTGGCCATCGTCATGGAGCGCGAAGGGCGTATTCGCAAATTCAAACCGCGCGACTACTGGGAGGTTCATGCCACGTTTGTTGCGGCGGCCGGGCTTTATACGGGTCGCTGGTTCGATCCGAAGTTCGTTAAAGACGAACAAGACGCTGAGAAGCGTGACTCCCGCCTTTGGTCGGAAACGGCGGCCAAGACCATTGTTTCCGCCTGCCGTGAACAACCGGGCACCGTAACCGAGGAATCCAAACCCACCACGCAAATGTCGCCCGCGCTGTTCGACTTGACGTCGCTGCAGCGCGAAGCCAACTCGCGTTTCGGTTTCTCGGCAAAAGCCACGCTGTCGCTGGCGCAAACCCTTTACGAACGCCACAAGGCCCTTACCTATCCACGTACCGATTCGCGTTATCTGCCGGAAGATTATCTTTCAACAGTCAAGCAAACAGTGGCTGCGCTGGCCGATGCGCCCGATGGCGCGGCTGCGGCTATGCAACCGTTCGCCAGGCAACTGGGCGAATCAGACTGGATCAAACCGAACAAGCGGATTTTCGATAACAAAAAAGTATCAGACCACTTTGCCATTATTCCGACGCTGCAGGTTCCCAAGGAACTCAGCGACGCAGAAAGCAAAATATATGAACTGGTAACGCGCCGCTTCCTGGCCGTGTTCTTCCCGCCGGCGGAGTTCCGGGTAACCACGCGTATTACCCAGGTACAGGGGCACCATTTCAAAACCGAAGGCAAAGTGCTGGTTGCACCCGGCTGGCTGGCCATTTACGGCCGTCAGATTCAGGGCGATGACACCACCCTGATTTCGGTGGCGCAAGGCGAATCCGTTAAAACCGAAGATGTCGAGGCCAAAGGCCTGGTTACCAAGCCACCCGCCCGATTCACGGAAGCAACGCTGCTCTCGGCCATGGAAGGGGCGGGCAAACTGGTTGATGACGAAGAGTTGCGCGATGCCATGTCTGAGCGCGGCCTGGGCACGCCGGCCACCCGGGCGGCCATTATTGAGGGTTTGCTCAATGAAGGCTATTTGCGGCGTGAGGGCCGGGAAATGGTGCCCAGCGCCAAGGCACGCCAGCTCATGACCTTGCTTTCCGGACTTGGCGTTAGCGAACTGACCTCGCCGGAACTGACCGGCGATTGGGAGCGACGCCTGAAACAAATCGAACAGCGTCAGCTGGGCCGCGAGGCTTTCATGCGCGAAATTGCGCAGATGACGCAAATCATTGTGAAGAGGGCCAAAGAATACGAACGCGACACTGTCCCGGGCGACTATGCAACCCTGCAAACGCCCTGCCCCAAATGCGGCGGTGTCGTAAAAGAAAACTATCGGCGCTATGCCTGCACCGCCTGCGACTTCTCAATTGGCAAGCACCCGGGCGGGCGCACCTTCGAAATTGACGAAGTTGAAACGCTGCTGCAAGAAAAAACACTGGGCCCGCTGCCTGGCTTTATCAGCAAAATGGGGCGACCATTCGCCGCTTTGCTGCGCATTACCGACGAGTACAAACTGGAATTCGATTTCGGCCAGAACGATGAAGACGACAAAGAACCGGTCGACTTCTCTGCCCAGACATCCCTGGGTGATTGCCCGAAATGCGGGGCTCGCGTTTTCGAGCATGGCATGAATTATGTCTGCGAAAAGTCGGTTGGCCCGGAAAAATCCTGCGACTTTCGTACCGGCAAGATGATTCTTCAACAAGAGATCGCCCCCGAGCAAGTGCGCAAACTGCTCAGCGAAGGCAAAACCGACTTGCTCGACGGATTTGTTTCCAGCCGTACCAACCGCAAGTTCAAGGCTTTTCTGGCCAAGCAAAGCAACGGCAAAGTCGGCTTTGAGTTCGAGGCTCGCGCAGCCGGCAAGGGCGGTGCAGCCAAAAAAGCCGCTGCCAAGAAAACGGCAGCGAAAACTGCGTCGAAAACAGCAGGGAAGGCAACTGGTAAAACCGCGGCGAAAAAGACCGCCGCAAAGAAAACCGCCAGCAAGACGGCAGCAAAGAAGGCCACTGCCAAAAAAGCAACGGCCAGGAAAAGCGCTGCCAAACCAGTTAGCGACTCAGACGACGACGCGCCGTTCTAAAAACGCGTCGGCGCGAGGGGCCAAAGCCGGTTGCCGCACCGGCTTTGGCCCCTCGCCCGGGAACTGAAAGCCTACGCCTTCAGAATTCTTGCCGCGTCGATGGCAAAGTAAGTAAGAATGCCATCGGCCCCGGCCCGCTTGAATGCCAGCAACGCTTCCATCATGACCTTGTCGTGATCCAGCCAGCCATTGGCCGCCGCCGCCTTGATCATGGCGTACTCGCCGCTCACCTGGTAGGCGTAGGTCGGCATGCCAAAAGCCTGTTTTACATCGCGCAGGACATCCAGATACGGCATACCTGGCTTGACCATGACCATATCGGCCCCTTCGCGGATATCGGCCGCCACTTCGCGCAGGGCCTCATTGCGATTGGCCGGGTCCATTTGATATGTGGCCTTGTTCGACTTGCCCAGATTGGCCGCCGACCCCACCGCGTCGCGAAACGGGCCATAGAAGGCACTGGCATATTTGGCCGAATACGCCATGATGCGGGTGTGAATGAAATTGTGAGCCTCCAGCGCGGCTCGAATCGCCCCCACACGGCCATCCATCATGTCGCTGGGCGCCACAATGTCCACCCCGGCCCTGGCCTGCACCAGCGCCTGCTGCGTCAGGATTTCAACCGTCGGTTCGTTCAGCACATAACCCTCGCCATCGATAACGCCATCCTGCCCATGACTGGTGTAGGGGTCCAGCGCCACGTCGGTTAGCACACCCAAACCGGGCACAACCTCTTTCAAGCGGGCCACCACTCGCGGCACCAAGCCCTCTGGATTTACCGCCTCGATGCCGTCAGGTGTCTTCAGGGAAGGATCAATGACCGGGAACACGGCCATTACCGGTATGCCCAGCGCAGCACACGCTTGCGCCGCCTCCACCACCGTATCAGGCGAGTAGCGCACCACCCCCGGCATGGAAGGCACAGGCTCACGCACGCCCTCGCCTTCCATCACAAATACCGGATAGATCAGGTCATCAACCGTTAAAATATTTTCGCGCACCAGGCGGCGGGTAAAGTCGTCGCGACGGTTACGGCGAGGGCGATGGGCCGGAAAGTCGGCATTCACAATAAATGAAGTCATGGCACAACCTTGGGAGAAATCCAGTTTTCAAGATGAACGGCCGCTTCTTCCAATCCGATTCGCTGCGTGGAAGAAAACGGAATGACCTGCAAAGCGCCAATATCGCGCGCCAATTGTTTGCGTATGGCATGAACCGCTTTGATGCGTTGACCATAAGGCAGTTTATCGGCCTTGGTTAGCAACACCAGGACAGGGCGACCGGTTGGCGCAATCCATTCGGCCAGACGCAGATCCAGCTCCGTCAGACCGCGACGGATATCCAACAACAAGACAATGCCGGCAATGGAAGCGCGTTCACGCAGATAGGCCCCCAGCACCTCGGCCCATTCTTCGCGCGCCTGTTTACCGATGGCGGCATAGCCATAGCCGGGCAAATCGACCAGGTAGCCCAGTTGCTCACCCGGCGCCAGGGGGTCGGGTATACCGAACATGTTGATCAGCCGGGTGCGCCCCGGCGTTTTACTGGAAAAGGCCAGACGGCGCTGATTGGCCAGCACGTTGATGGCCGAGGATTTGCCACAGTTGGAGCGCCCGGCAAAACAGATTTCGGGCGCCCCGGGTGGGGGAAGTTGGTCGAGCCGGGCAGCCGACGTTGTGAACGTGGCGCGATGCAAAATAGACAATAGATAGGCCTGTTACGGTTAGAGTTACACGCTATTGTATAATTGCGGGTTTGAAACTGTAGCGGATTTTTCCAAAACGCGATCCATCGAGGTCCTCATGAAGCGTGTGCTTTCCAAAATGCTTGTTGCCAGCGGCCTGCTGCTGGGCTCTTCCCTTCTTGGCGTCAGCTATGCCGCTGACGTTATCGTCTCCAAACCCGACGCAGCCAAGGGCGAACAGCTCTATACAAATGGTGATTCCTCGCGCGGCATTCTGGCCTGTGTAACCTGTCACGGCCCCGGCGGCAACAGTACGCTTCCCGCCAATCCGAACCTGGCAAGTACGTCGCACGAATACATTGCCAAACAATTGCGCGACTTCAAAACCGAAGGCGAAGACCCCCCAACCCGGGCCGGTCTCGACGGCAATCCTTCGGCCATGACAGCCATCGCCAATCCACTTACGGAAGAAGACATCATGAATGTGTCTTACTTCATCGGGTTGCAAGAGCTCAATTACGAAACGGCCGCCACGGCAAGCAACGTTGAAACCATGGAGCGCGGGCAGAAAATATGGCGTGCCGGCATTGCCGAGCGTGGCGTGCCCGCATGCGCAGCTTGCCACTCACCCAACGGGGCAGGCGTACCCGCTCAGTTCCCGCGTTTGGCAGGGCAGTTCCCCAGCTATCTGGAAGCGCAGTTGAAGCTGTTCCGCAGCAACGACCGGGCCAACAGCCCCATGATGCACGACATTGCCGATCGCATGTCCGATGACGACATCTCTGCAGTCGCCGATTACGCTGCCGGCCTGCGATAACAACAAACGAACCGATTTAACGCAGAACCAATACTGCGCAAAATGGTCATAAGGGGGGGCGCCATTATCGGCCCCCCTTTTTTCTTTACAAAGACTCTTTCGTGAACAACGCCAATACCGCTTCCCGTCAACGTGCCGACCTATTCGAACTGCTGGGTTCCATGCGGTTCGCTGTCAGCTTGCTGATGTTCATCTGTATCGCCAGTGTCATTGGTACGGTATTGCCGCAGAACCAGGGGTCAAGCACCTATATCGATCAGTTCGGGCCGTTCTGGTACGCCCTGTTCGACGTCTTTGCGCTTTGGCATGTGTATAACAGCTGGTGGTTTTTAACCATCATGACGTTCCTGGTGATCTCCACCAGCCTGTGCCTGCTGCGCAACACGCCGAAAATGGTGAAAGACATGCGCTCCTTTCGCGAATATGTTCGCGGCAGCAGCCTGCGTGCTTTTCCCCATAAACTGGAAGCCGATACGGCTTACGATCCAGGCGAAAGCAGCCGCAGGCTAACGCAATGGCTGACCAAACAAGGATACAAGGTCAAGGTTCGTCAAGACGGCGACAGCCAATTGCTGGCGGCCAAGAAAGGCAGCACCAACCGCCTGGGCTATATTTTTGCGCATGCGGCCATTGTCGTCATTTGCGTGGGCGGCATTCTCGACAGCGAATTACCGGTTCGCCTGCAGGTGTGGCTGGCAGACAAAACGCCCATTACCGAAAACATGCTGATCAAAGATGTGCCCGAATCGGGCTGGCTTTCGATGGCCAACCCAAGTTATCGCGCCAATCTGCTGATTCCGGAAGGCAGCCAAAGTAGCAGTGCCATTGTCGCCGTAGACGACGGTGTGCTGGTTCAGCCCATGCCGTTCAGTTTAAGGCTTAAACAGTTCGATATTGAATACTACTCAACCGGCATGCCCAGCCGCTTTGCCAGCCACGTTGAAGTGAGCGACCCCGACACAGGCGACACCTTCGAGCAGGTAATTGAGGTAAACGAGCCGCTGCGCTATAAGGGCGTAACGGTGTACCAGTCCAGCTTCGACGACGGCGGCAGTGGCGTCCAGCTTCAAGCGTGGCCGCTCTCGGGCAACAACGCAGAAGCTTTCAATGTGGATGCCACCGTTGGAGAGCCAACCGACATCACACTCGATGCGAGTACGAATGAGCCACAGCGTTACCAACTGAACGTAACGGATCTGCGCGTCATTAACGTTGAGAACCTGGAAATCAATGCCGACCCGCAACCACGCGCCGTGCTCGACCACGTAGCGGCGGTTACGGGAAGTGCCAGAACACTGAAAAACGAAAACCTGCGCAATGTCGGGCCCAGCGTCCAGTACCGGCTCACCGGCGCCGACGGACAATCATTTGAATATCATAACTACATGCTTCCCCTTGCGCTGGACGGCGGGCCGGTGTTTCTGGTGGGCGTTCGCAGCAGCCCGGCCGAAACGTTTCGTTATATCCGGATTCCCGCCGACGCCAACAACTCACTTGAATCTTTCATCCATTTGCGTGCGGCCTTGAGCAATCCCGAACTACGTGAACAGGCCGCGCAGCAGTTCGCCCGGCACAACGCCAATAGCGAAGAGCAAAAGGACTTGCTGGAGAAAGCCGCCGCCGGCGCACTGGAAGCTTTTTCCAAAGGCGGTTTCAACCAGCTGCTTGAGCCGGTCCCCGAGGCCGAGCGCGCCCGTTTCCTGAGCTTTGCAGTCCCCATGATTCAACTTTCGTTGTCGGCGTTGAACAATCTGGATCGTGCCCAACGCGGCCTGCCGGAACTAACCTACAATGAGGCAGACGGCAACGTTCCCACTCAATGGATGCAACAAGCACTTTTAGCACTGTCGAATCTGCCCGACTATCCGGCGCCCATCATGATGTCTTTGTCTCAATTCGACCATGTTCAAGCCAGCGTTTTCCAGGTGGCACGCAGCCCCGGGCAAACTACCGTGTATCTGGGCTGTCTGTTCCTGGTAATCGGGATATTTTCCATGTTCTATATCCGAGACCGGCGCATCTGGATCTGGGTTCAACCCAAACAAAACGGTAGCCAGTGGCTTGCCGCCATGACATCGCAACGGCGCACGCTGGATTTCACTCAAGAATTTGAACGCTTCAAGAATGCGTTCAAACAACTGTCCACTTAACGAGGTTCATCATGTCTGATGCCCATACCCACTCACCTGCCTGGGAAACAGCCATGGCGGCCAGCGGCGACAGTCGCGGCGAAAGAGGCCGGCCCGACTGGACGGACTTGTTGTTTTTCATCGTGCTGTCGGCCGGTGTCGCCTATGCACTGCTGGCGTTCAGCTCAAATATGGACGTCTACGAGAAAGCCATTCTGGTCTGTGCCGTGCCTGCCACGGTTTGGCTGGGCTGGCTCTGGCGCCCGCTTCGCTGGCTGCTCATCGCCAGCGGCCTGAGCGCCTTGCTGGCAATCTGGCTGTATAGCGCCGGGCAAGGCCTGGACCAGGGCGACATCACGCGCGGCGACACCGTTTTTCTGCTGAAGTATCTGTTTTCATCGCAGTCGGCCATTTTATGGATGTGCGCCTTGTTTGTGTTGGCCACGGTGTCGTACTGGGCGGGCATTTTCAGCCAAACTGCGGCCTGGCTGGGCACTGCGCTTACCTGGGGTGCGGTTTATGCCGGCACCACCGGCTTGCTGGTACGCTGGCGTGAAGGCCATCTTCTAGGCCCGGATATCGGCCACATTCCGGTCAGCAATCTGTACGAAGTTTTTGTCCTGTTCGCGCTCATTACCGCCTTGTTCTACCTTTATTACGAGCGGCGCTACGCGACACGCGCCCTCGGTGGGTTTGTCCTGCTTGTGGTGACCTCGGCAGTTATTTTTCTGCTTTGGTACACCTTTACTCGCAACGCCTTCGAAATCCAGCCCCTGGTACCCGCACTTAAAAGCTGGTGGATGAAAATCCACGTACCTGCCAACTTTATCGGTTACGGCACTTTCTCGCTGGCTGCAATGGTGGGCTTTGCCTACCTCATAAAAGAGCATGGCGAAACCAAGTCGCGCCGCAAGCTTATTCCCTTGTTTTTGCTTGGCGCCATCCTCTGCGCCGAACCTTTCATCTTCGGTTCACGCGAATTATCGCCCACCTGGATGCTTTACTTCGGTATCGGCGCGTTAATCGTGGGGGCCATTCTGGCTTGCCGCGCCCCCATTGCCAAACGCCTTCCATCGCTGGAAATACTCGACGACATCATGTATCGGGCCATCGCGGTAGGGTTCGCCTTCTTTACCGTGGCCACGATTCTGGGCGCATTGTGGGCGGCCGATGCCTGGGGTGCCTATTGGCAGTGGGACCCCAAGGAAACCTGGGCATTAATTGTGTGGCTGAACTATGCCGCCTGGTTGCATATGCGGCTCATGAAAGGCTTGCGCGGCACCATGGCCGCCTACTGGGCGCTGGTTGGCCTGGTTATTACCAGCTTTGCGTTTCTGGGCGTGAACATGTTTCTGTCGGGCCTGCACTCCTACGGAGAACTTTGAAGCGCCAACGCATTCGCGTCAGAATAAACCGACAAGGCATTGGCCAGATCCGCCCAGAGCGACTCTGGGTCTTCCAGCCCCGCATGCAACCGCAGCAAGGGGCCCTGGTGCGGCCATTGCATGACTGATCGCGCCGGAACATCAACCGGCAAGGCCAGGCTTTCGTAGCCCCCCCAGGAAAGGCCGATACCAAACAGCGTCAGTTGGTCGAACAGCATTTCCAGTGCCTTCGCCCCCGCGGGTGAAGGCTGAAGAGCCACGCCGAACAAACCGCTTGCTCCCAGGAAATCCCTTTTCCAGAATGCATGCCCGGGCGATGACGCAAGGGCCGGATGCAGCACCGCCGCAACGGCAGGATGTGATTGCAAACGCTCAGCCAGCATCAGCGCCGTTGCCTGATGCCGTTGAAGGCGAACCGACAAGGTACGCAAACCCCGGGTCGCCATATAAATATCGTCGGGGCCGGCCGTTTGGCCCACAGCCTGTGCATGTGCCTGCAAAGGCGCCCAGGCACGCTGATTGGTCGTGACTGCGCCCAATATTGCATCGGAGTGGCCCACCAGATACTTGGTTGCCGCATGAATCGATACATCAACACCATGCTCGAACGGCTTGAAATAAAGCGGTGTCGCCCATGTGTTGTCCATCAGCACCCATATGCCCAGGGCCCGGGCCACTTTGGTCATCGCCGGTATATCGGCAACCTCAAATGTCTGCGAACCCGGCGACTCCAGATATAGAACGCGTGTCGTACTGCGAAATCGCTTCGCGATATCCGCCCCTTCTGAAGGGCAAAAATATTCGACCTCCACACCCAGCTTGCTCAACACCTGGTTGGCAAATGCCCGGGTCGGGCCATATACGTTATCCGTTACCAGGACATGGTCGCCCGGCGACAGGAACGCCAGCATCGCGTGCGTACAGGCGGCCAGTCCGGACGGAAAAACCTGGGCGCCGTACGCGCCCTCAAGCTCAACCAGCAAGGCCTCGAAAGACTGACTGGTCGCCGTTCCGAAGCGCGCATAATGCCCATAGGGATTGCCGCCGGCCCGCTTTGCCGTCCAGTCGGTGTAGGATTCCACCAGCAGCGTGGATGCGCGACACGGCGGGGTATTCACAATGCCGCCAAAGTGCGCCGGCGCCCGGCCGGAATGAATAAGAAGCGTATCGTCATGCATGGTTTTCATACTGAATATGATAGGTTCATACTGACGAAATTATTTCTGTTTTTATCTATTTAACCCGCACAATATAAAATATTATTCCAATAACTTATGTTAAACAGAAATAATTTTTCAAAATAGTTGAAATGGATAAATTTGATTCTCATATCCTTGAGATTTTGCAATCCGATTGCGCTTTGCCGGTCAACGATATCGCCGATCGCGTTGGGCTAAGCGCAACCGCCTGCTGGCGACGCATACAGAAGCTTGAGGAACAAGGCATTGTCCGGGCCCGTGTCGCCCTGCTGGATGGCGCCCGGCTGAACGTCGGTGTTACGGTATTTGTCGCCATACGCACCAGCAAACACGATGCAAAGTGGCTGGAACAGTTTCATGCCGCCGTTTCAACCATTCCCGAGGTTGTCGAGTTATATCGCATGTCGGGAGACACCGACTACCTGATGCGGGTGGTCGTACCCGACGTTGCCGCATACGACCGCATATACAAACGCCTGATCCACATGGCCGAACTGTCGGATGTCAGCTCAAGCTTTGCCATGGAGCAAATAAAATACACCACGGCGCTACCGCTTGGTTACATCGTCGATACGCCGCGCCAGATATAAGCTGCAGGTAATCAGACCGTTAATCGGGTCTTACACCGCGCATAGCCAGATCCACCAGCTCCCTGAACCGCGCCAGCCCTTCTGCCGCATCGGGCTTTTCCTGATTCAGCCAACGGCGCACTTCAGCCAGGTAAATTGTCAGGAACAATGAAGCAATCAACGATGCCGATGCCGTTTTGGTGGCCTGCCCCGACGCCTGCCCACGACTGACAATTTGCCTCAATGCTGCCACCATGCGTGGCCTGCGCTCATAAAAGCGCGCTGTTTCGGGGCCTGGTTCGTTGGTGGCACCCACAACATCCATAATTTCACGCACAATGGGACGCCCCAAAGCGGGATGCGCAGCCCAGTATTCATAACGCGGCCTGAAAAAAGCCGTAATCTGTTCAGACAACGCTTTATTGGCATCAATAGCCTGCTCGGCCTGTTCGCTTACCTCGTCCAGATCGTCGTTCACAATCATCATGAGCAATTCACGTTTGTCTTTTGCATACGTGAACAACGTGCCAATACCCACTTCCGCCAACGCAGCAATGTCGCGCGTTGTCGCCACGTCGTAACCTTTCTCCATGAACTCCTGGCGCGCTGCGGCCTGAATACGGCGGCGACGCTCAAGCTTGCCACGCTCGCGCAACCCCATTTTCTGCGGGGGCGCTGACGTTTTATTGTGAATAACCTGATTTTCCATAATTTAGAAAGGTGTGAGTCGCAGCCGGATGCACGACCAAGCTTGACCAAAATTAGAATACACCCATAAAATGAAAACATGCTCATTTTTGAGCGGATAATAGAAATAATTATAGGCACGTTTGGAGACAACGCGGCAGACACGGCGGCAGCAGACTCTTTCGCACCCTCCCGGTTCTATTTTCACGGATAAACAACTTATGAACAACAACCCTGTCATTGTGTCCGGCGGCGGGCCGGTTGGATTAGTGGCCGCGTTATCGCTGGCCGAGAAAGGCGTGAATGTCGTGGTACTGGAAACCTGTGCCGATATACCCACCGACCTCAGGGCGGGGACGTTCCACCCCCCCACGGTTGAAATGCTTGATACCCTTTCCATTGGACAGGATCTGCTGAAACTGGGTATTCAAGTACCCGAGTGGCAAATCCGGGATCGCAAGAAAGGGCTGGTTGCCCAGTTCGACTTAGGCCGCATCGCCGACGAAACCCCTTATCCGTTCCGCCTGCATTGCGAGCAACATAAGGTTTCCCGCCTGGCTTACCAGGCCTTGCAGAACTTTCCGAATGCACAAGTGTTGTTCGGCCATGAATGCGTTGGCTTTACCCAGGACAATGACGGCGTCACAGTCAAAATCAAATCCGGTGATGCCACCCAGGAAGTACGCGCCAGCTATTTAATTGGTGCCGACGGTGCACGCAGCATTGTTCGCAAAACAGCTGATATTGAGTTCGAAGGTTTCACCTGGCCGGAACGTTTTCTGGTTTTTGCCACCACATTCGATCTGAAGAGCGTAGGCTTTACCGGTAATGCCTACATTGCCGACCCGGACGAATGGGCCGCCATTTTTGTACAGCCGCACAACGGTCCTCCCGGTATTTATCGCGTGGCATTTCCCATCCAGCCCGACCAGGATGAAGAAACCGTGTTGTCGGACGATTACGTACAAAGCCGAATCCAGGGCTTTCTATCGCCCGACCGTACCTACGACATTCCTTATCGCAGCATCTATCGTGTGCATCAGCGGGTTGCCAAAACATTTCGCCAGGGTCGGATCATGCTGGCCGGTGATGCAGCGCACGTGAATAATCCCCTTGGTGGCATGGGCCTGAACAGCGGTATTCACGACGCCATGAACCTGGCCGACAAGCTGGCCAGGGTACTGCAAGACAATGCAGATGACGCGCTGCTGGACCTTTACGATCGTCAACGCCGCATCACGAATGTTGAATACGTGCAGGCCATCACCATTCGCAACAAGAAAATGCTCGAGGAGCGCGACCCGCAAGTTCGTGCGCAGCGTCTGGACGAAATGCGCGAAACGGCCGCCGATCCCGAAAAGCATCGCGCATTCCTGATGAACTCATCGATGATAAACAGCGTTCGCCGTGCAGCACAGATCGATTGATTTGGCAGGTTGGGGTACGTTTTCCCCAACTCTTTTTTTGGTAAAAATGTGCTAGAGTCGAAAATGAGCATGTTTCAGAAATTTTTACCCTCACTGTTTTCAGCATGTAGGGCTATGAAATTTCACATTGCTACTACATAAAATCAGTTCCACTCCAGGAGACAAACATGAAATTGAAATTTCTTACCGGGCTGGCATTAGCCATTGGCCTTACCAGCACCGCCATTGCCCAAAATGTCGGCGTAGGCACCATGAGCCAAGGTACCATGAGCTACTCAAGCGGCTCTGCCATTGCCAAGGTGATTGCGGAACAAGCCAAAATGCAAGCTCGTGTACAGCCCAACAGTGGCGAAAGTGTCTTAATCCCTCTCGTTGATATGGGTGAGCTTGATTTTGGTATCGCCAACATCCTTGAGTCTGCTGAGGCAAAGCTTGGCGAAAGAGCATTTGAGAATCGACCTGCAAAAAACCTTCAGGTAGCAACCGTTCTATTTCCCCTGAAAACGGCACTGTTTGTACGTGCTGATTCCGATATCAACTCTATCGCGGACCTAAAAGGCAAACGCGTTACTTACGGCTTCACCGCCATGGGTTCTATTAACACCGTACTTGACGGTCTGTTAGCGACGGGAGGCCTAAACTCCGACGATATCAGCCAAGTGCTAGTCCCTAACGTAGTGCGAGGCGCCGATGAGCTAATCGCCGGCAATGCTGACGCATTCTACTTTGCTGTAGGTGCCGCCAAAGTGACCGAAGTTGATGCCTCTGTTGGTGGACTTCGCATGCTACCCATGGGTACCAGTGAATCCCAATTGGCCGCCATGCGAAAAATTTACCCCTACGGCTACTCCATCAATGAGACACCCCGACCTGGCCTCCCCGGCTTCACTGAGCCCACACCGGTTCTGGCCTACGACAATTTATTGCTGACCAGCCCCGCCACGCCTGACGAGGTCGTCTACAAAGCCATGAAGGCGCTGTATGAAAATCAGCCCGAACTGGCCAACTCTTTCGCCCCATTCCGTGGATTCAATGTCAAACAAATGTACAAGTCTGACATGCCTCTCGAATTTCACGCCGGCTCAATGCGCCTATTCAAAGAAGTAGGGCTGGTTAAATAACCCTGCACCTCAAGCGGAAAAGCATCATGAAAATCGCGGCGTCCGGGCGTCTTGGGCAAGGTCTTCCTGCACCTTTGCGAAATGCGGTATCCCTCATTCTTCAAGCCTTGCTGACACTGACAGTGATCGGCTGGGTTCTGAAGGTACCGTTGTATATGGGTTGGACGTTCTACAACGAACAGTTCCTGGCTCTCATTCTGGGCTTCGGTCTTGGCCTGGCGTTTTTACTCGTCCGTGCCCGGCCCTCACCACCCGACGCCCCCACGCCTTGGATTGATGCTATTGCGGGATTAGCGGGGCTGATAGCGTGTATTTACATTGCCATCCGCTATCCCGCACTGGTGAACGAGGTTATTTACCGCCCATTTGATGCCGTTGTTATTAGTGCCTTAATTGTCGGCTTAATTATTGAGGCAACTCGGCGTACGGCGGGCTTGACTCTGGTTATCGTCGTTCTGGTGCTTTTCCTTTATGCCCTGACCGGGCATTTGCTACCCGACACATTCGTTAGCAGACCGATCGACTTCACGCGCTTGCTGGTATATCTGGGCATGGACACAAATGCCGTCCTGGGCCAGACCTTAGCCATTGCAATCATTGTCGTTATCCCCTTTACCCTGATGGGCCAAATATTGGCCGTCACAGGCGGTTCACAGTTTTTTGCAGATTTGGCAATGGCTATGATGGGACGCTACAGAGGCGGTTCTGCAAAGATTTCCGTTGCAGGCTCCGCACTTTTTGGCATGATTTCCGGGAGTGCCGTCTCAAACGTCGCTGCGGTCGGCGTTGTCACCATTCCCATGATGAAGCGATCAGGCTTCCCAAGTCATACCGCCGCCGCCATTGAAGCGGTCGGTTCAACCGGTGGGCAGCTCGCCCCTCCCGTAATGGGCGCCACTGCTTTTCTAATGGCCGAGTTATTGCAGGTTTCCTACGCGTCAGTACTCATAGCCGCTTTTATTCCTGCGTTTCTATATTACTTGGCACTTTTCATTCAAGTTGATCTGGCCGCAGCCAAGCTGGGCATCAGAGGCGAACCAATGGATCGCCTGCCGGCACTGAAAGAAGTGTTACGACAAGGTTGGTATTTCCCTATCCCTTTCGTCGTGCTGGTCTTCGGAATCATGTTTTACGGCGTGGCGGTTGAGTATGCCGCACTGCAAGCCTCAGCATTATTGCTTATTTTCAATTTGGCATTTGGATATAAAAAGCAACGCACTCCAATTAAAGAACTGCTGTTGGCAGCCATTAATACCGGGCGCGCCTCAATCGATATTCTTATTATTGCAGGCGCGGCAGGGCTGGTCATTGGGACGTTGAATCTGACGGGACTCGCCTTCGGACTCACCTTGCAACTTTTGGCTGTGAGTGGCGATAGTATTTTGATACTCCTGCTCATGACTGCCGTTATTGCCATTATTCTGGGGATGGGAATGCCTACAGTCGGGGTCTACATCCTGCTGGCCACCCTCATTGCACCCGCGCTGATCGAGGCTGGCATTTCCCCAATGGCTTCCCACATGTTCGTCATGTACTTTGGGATGATGTCCATGGTGACACCGCCTGTAGCCATTGCCGCCTTTGCTGCAGCCAATATTGCCGGGTGTGACGGCTCCAAAGCCGGTTGGGCGGCAACCAGGGTGGGATGGTGTTCCTACATTGTCCCCTTCCTTTTTGCCCTCTCACCCAGCTTACTTATGGAGGGCACGCTCACGTCAGTGTTATGGACCGTCACCACAGCCTCCATAGGCATCTTGGCGGGAACAGTTGCCGTTGTCGGCTATTTTTCGACAGCAGTCAATAGTGGTTATCGCGTCCTGTTTATGGTCGCCGGGCTCCTCATGTTAATTCCGGCGGATACCTTCTCCGATGCGGGGTGGACCGATGTGGTCGGCGTCATACTCATGGCCATTCTGACGGGACTGCACTTTCTAAATAAAAAGCGTGAAGCGACGACGCCCGCCACTTGACTAGGGAATTGAACCATGGACAAAAAGTATGATGTCGTAATTGTAGGTGCAGGGATCGGCGGACTCACGCTCGCCCTTAACTTGCACAAAGCAGGGTTCTCATGCGCGCTGTTTGAATCGGTTCCGGAAATCAAACCATTAGGCGCCGGCGTCAATCTCCTGCCCCACGCAGTCAAGGTACTCGACAGCCTCGGGCTAGTCCCAGCGCTATCCAAAATAGCCATCACAACAAAAGAATCTGTTTTTTTTAATAAATTCGGACAGTTCGTGTACAGCGAGCCTTCAGGCATCGATGCCGGATACAGTTGGCCTCAGTTTTCCATCCATCGGGGTGATCTGCAAAATACGCTTATCGACACTACTCGTGAACGCATCGGGCGCGACGCAATCCACCTGGGCCATCGTTGCACAGGGGCAACGCAGAACGATACGGGTGTCATTGTTCACTTCGAACAGCCTGATGGGACCAAGGTCGATGTAAAAGGCGCACTTGTAATTGGTTGCGATGGAATCCATTCAGCCATCCGCAAACAGCTTTACCCCAACGAGGGAACACCCCGTTATTCAGGCGTGAACATGTGGCGCGGGACAACCCACATGAAACCTTACCTCAGCGGAGCCAGTATGGTGCGGGCAGGTTGGTTATCGGTAGGAAAAATGGTTATTTATCCCGTCCGCAACAACATTGACGACCAAGGTAACCAATTAATCAACTGGGTCGCGGAAATTGAAGCTCCTTACCCCGCAAAACGCGACTGGAACGGAAAAGGCCGACTTGAAGACTTTTTCCCGGCGTTTTCCGACTGGCATTTTGACTGGCTCGACGTGGCAGGCATGATCGAGCAAACAGAGCAGATCCTTGAGTACCCCATGGTCGATCAAGACCCCCTGCCACGCTGGAGCTTTGGTCGAATAACCCTCTTGGGCGACGCTGCACACCCCATGGTCCCCCGAGGCTCCAACGGTGCCGGACAAGCCATTCTCGATGCTCCCTGCCTGACTGAACAGCTTCAAGACCACGGCCTGACCGAAAAAGCCTTGTTTGAATATGATCGTATCCGCGTCAAAGCCACCACTGAGGTGGTACTCATGAATCGGGTGGCCCCTCCCGACACGATTCTTAAAGAAGTGCACGACCGCACAGGCGGCAAGCCCTTCAAAAACCTTGATGACTACATCAGTCAGGATGAACTCGCCTTGATCTCTAACAAATACAAGAGCGTCGCGGGTTTCAAAGTAGAAGATTTACGTAAAGAGGTCGTTTAGTATGAAACTCGCGCAACATTACATCGACGGGAAATGGATATCGGCTGTATCGGGAACCGGTAACATAAAACAGGGCGTCAACCCCGCTACCGGTGAGCATGCCTACGACTATTGCGATGGCACCGAGGCAGAGGCACTGGCTGCGGTCGCGGCAGCACGACGCGCCTTTGATGAAACCAAATGGCGCAACAGCCCCCGTCTACGTGCCGAGACACTTCTTGACTTTGCTATGCGCATGGAAGCGCGCAAAGACGAAATCGCAGATTGGCTCGTCACCGTAAATGGCAAGCTGCGCCGTGAAGCCATAGGTGAAGTTATGGGCAGTGTGTCCGAACTGAAATACTATGCGGGGTTGGCCCGTACGCAATACGGACGTAACCTTGAGGTCGAGCCCGGCGCGTTCTCCATACTCGATCGCGAGGCTGCGGGTGTTGCCGCCATTATTCTGCCCTGGAATGCGCCCTTGTTATTGTTGGTCCGTTCTCTTGCACCGGCACTGGCAGCAGGATGTTCAGTGGTCATCAAGCCCGCTTTTCAAACAAGCATAGCGCATAACCTTGCCCTTGAATGTATTACCTGCGACGAACGTGTTCCTGCCGGTATCATAAATTCGATTATTGAGTCGGGTATTACCGTTTCCAAACACTTATGTGAAACACTGCTGATAGACGTGATCAGTTTCACAGGCTCTTCGCATGTTGGAAAACTCATCGCGGAATCGACGTCACCATCGCTTAAACGACTATCGCTGGAGTTGGGTGGAAAAGCACCCGCATTGGTTTTCCCCGACTGTGAGTTGAACAGCACGATTACTGGCATCATTGCGGGTGGAACTGTATTGGCCGGACAACAATGTACTGCCATCACACGTATTCTGGTGCACGATGCAATCTATGATGCATTTCGAGCGCGCTTTGCTGACGCACTCAGAAACGTCAAAGTCGGCCCAGGCAATGAACCGTCCTCGCAAATGGGGTGCCTGATTGATATTGCAAATCGGGATCGCATTGCGGCTTTGCTAGAAAAGGCCGACAAGGAAGCTCGGGTCGTTGTAAAAGGCCGTGTCCCCAGAGGGGAATTAGCTAAAGGCGCGTTTATTGAGCCCAGTCTAATCGAAGTCGATAATCTTGACTCTCCGTTTATTCAAGACGAATTGTTTGGGCCTTTGTTAGTTCTGGAGCGATTCCACAACGAAGACGAGGCTATCCACCGCGCTAATGCGACCCGTTATAGCCTGGCCTCCAGCGTCTGGACACAAAACTTGTTTCTGGCGCGCCGTGTCGCCTCCAAACTAAATTTTGGCAATGTATGGTGCAACACGCACAACCGGCTCTTTGCCGAAGCTGAAACAGGTGGATACGGCGACAGCGGTTACGGAAAACTGCACGGCCTGGAGGGCATGCACGACTTTATGCGCACCAAACACTTTTATTTTGAAACAAAAACGTCATGAATATGGAAATCACCGCCGCTGTCTGCCGTGAAACACATCAGCCATTTTCGCTTGAAAGACTCGCACTGGAAACGCCACGGCCAAATGAAGTATTAGTCAAGATTGTTGCCACGGGCATCTGCCATACCGATGTCAATATGCGCAATACCGATGGCTTCACGCCCAAACCCACCGTACTCGGACATGAGGGTGCGGGGATTGTTGCACAAGTGGGTAACTCCGTCACAAAAGTGAAACCGGGCGACCCAGTCGTCATCACCTTCGACTCGTGCGGCAACTGTCTTAGCTGCATCCAGGGCGACGCGGTTTATTGTCAATATCTGGGTCGCCATGCATTCTCGGGCAAGCGTATCGACGGCACAACCGCCTTGCGTAAAGGCAGTGAACAAATCCATAGTCATTTTTTTGGCCAATCTTCGTTTGCCACTTACAGCATCTGTACCGAGCGCAATATTATTCCTGTTGACCCGTCTGTCCCACTCGAATTACTGGGCCCGTTGGGTTGTGGCATCCAAACTGGCGCATCAACGGTCATAAATGCATTGAAAGTCCCGGCGGGAAGCAAAATAGGAGTATTGGGTGTGGGCTCGGTGGGCTTGGCATCGGTTATGGCCGCTCACTTATGCGGCGCGGCAACCATCGTTGCGTTGGACACCCAGGCCGCACGTCTTGAGATAGCAAAGGAGCTCGGCGCTACTCATGTAATCAACGGAGCTAAAGAGGACACCTTTTCCCGCATTCGTGAAATTGCACCGCAAGGGTTGAATTATGTCGTCGACACCACGGGTCATTTGAGCATTATTAAAGAAGCCATAAACCATATGACGCCACGCGGTGTATGCGCCCTTATCAATACAGCCAAAGGCGCCGATGCACAAATTAACATCCTTCAAATGGTATTGGGCGGACGTACGGTACGCGGCGTTCACCAGGGCGACAGCGTGCCGGAGATTTTTATTCCGCAAATGATCGAACTATACAAGCAAGGGCGCTTTCCCTTTGACCGGCTCATTCGTTTTTACGATTTTGCCGACATTAATCAGGCCGTCGAGGATATGGAGTCAGGGGTGGCAATCAAACCCGTTATCCGGATGCCGTTAAATTGAACGTCAACGACCCGGATTACAACGCAACTGAAAACTAAAACAGGTCAACGAGATTGACCGAAACAGCATTTTCTATAGAACTTTAGTAAGGAGACCGCAATGTTTATCAAGAATGGATGGTATGCCGCTGCCTGGGCTGATGACATCGGACATCATCTTGTACAAAAATGGATTACTGGTGAACCGATTGTTCTTTATCGCACCCAGGCCGGTGAGGTTGTTGCGCTACACGACCGCTGTCCCCATCGGCGTGCCTCACTATCAAAAGGCAACCTCGTAGGTGATGATGTCCAATGCGCCTATCATGGCATAACCTTCGACTGCCAGGGCAAATGCGTACGCGTACCCGGGCAAGAAAAAGTACCAGGCGCATTGAGCTTGAAGCGTTATACAGTGGTAGAAAAGTGGCAATGGATCTGGATATGGATGGGCCAACCTGAGGAAGCCGATGAATCATTACTTCCCGCCTTTGAATACAACGATAGCCCAGGCTGGAGAGTGGTGGGTGGATGTATCCCGGTTAAAGCAAACTACCAGCTTCTAACAGACAACCTCCTCGATCTGACCCATGAAACATATGTACATGGAAAAACCATTGGTAACTCAGCCGTTGCAGAGACACCAATGGAGTATCAACTCAATGGCCATGAAGTTCACGTAAAAAGAATCATGGAAAACACGCCGCCGCCACCCTTATTCAAACGAGTACGCGGCTTTGAGGGCAACATTGATCGCTGGCAAATCATTCGCTTCCAGACTCCCGCCCACATCTCTATTGACGCACGAGGTTATCCTACCGGGGTAGACGACCTGGAACAAGGCATGCGCTGGTTTTCTTTGAACTCGCTTACGCCGGTTGACGAAAGAAACACGCTTTATTTCTGGACGGTTGCACGTTGCTTTGATATTGAAAATGAAGCTTTGGATGAAATAATAAGAGACCAGATACTCAAGACGTTCATGGAAGATGTCGAAGTAATCGAAGCACAACAGATATTAATTGAGACCGATGATCGCGCTTTACCGGAGATTAGTATCAGAGCGGATGGGGGCTCAATTTCGGCACGGCGTATTGTGGAAAAACTAGCATCACAAGACGCAAATGCGAGAGCCACCTAAAAAACGCACAAACAAATGCTGAAACTGTTGGGTAAGGCTGTCCTGAAGGAGTCTTTATGAAGTTCCCAAAATGGGTTACCGACCGCGTTATTGCCCGCCAGGGAAAGCTGCACCCTTACGACCACTTCAACCCCGAAGAAACAGCCTTTGTGGTGGTCGATCTGCAGAACTTTTTCACGCAACCGGGTTATATGGGGGAGTGCAAGGCCGCGCCCGCCACATTCCCGGCCGTGAACAAATTAGCAAAAGCGCTGCGCGATGCCGGCGGCCATGTCATCTGGGTGCAAACCTGCGCCGATAACGCCGATAGATTCTGGGTGCATTTTCACCACGATATGCTCAAGCCGAAACTAAGCCAACGTCGTTTAAAGGAAATGTCGGTTGATCATCCCGGCTACGGGCTGGCCACCGGGCTTGATGTTGCGCCAACCGACGTACGCGTGGTCAAGCGCTACTACAGCGCCCTGGCGCCAGGCTCATCCAACCTGTACGAAGTCCTGCAAGACCTGGGCGTAAAAAATGTACTGATTGGCGGCACCACCACGAACGTGTGCTGCGAATCGACCGCCCGCAACGCCATGATGCTGAACTATCGCAGCATCATGGTTCACGATGCGTTGTCGGCGTTTACTTCACAAGAGCATGAGTTCGCACTGCAAGCCTGGATGCTGTATTTTGGCGACGTACTCAGTAGCGATGAAGTCATTGCCCGCCTTTAACGTGTAACACGCCAGGCTAGAGGGCATGGGCTTTGGGCTGCCCATAGCTTAAATATTGCCGGGTTCTTTTATCCTCGATAAACCCGGCGCTATTGAGCGCATACGGTATAAGCTCGGGCAGTTGCGGGCGGGCAATAACATACCCCTGCACGTAATCCAAACCCAGCTCTTTCAAAGTGCGCAAGGTTGCCAGGTCTTCCACCCATTCGGCAATACTGATCATATCCAGACTTTTCGCCAGCGCCACAATGGCGCGCACAATGGCAATGTCGGTTGGATGTTCGTTCATATTGCAGATAAACGTACCGTCGATTTTCAATGCATTGGCAGGCAACTGCTTGAGATAGGCAAAGGACGTATAGCCTGCACCGAAGTCATCCAGCGCAACTTTTGCGCCCTTGTCCTGCACGCGTAAAATGAAAGCCCGCGTGCGCTCCATATCCTTTACGGCAACACTCTCGGTAATTTCAATAAGCAGTTTGCGTCCCACATGACCATAGCGATCGAAAAGCGCAAAGAACATCTCTACGAATGAGTCGTCATTCAACGACATGCCATTCAAATTGACACAAACAAACTTCGTGTTGTTGAGCCGATGTTGATTGTTATGCAACCACTGCAAAGTGGTGCTCATCACCCAGTGATCGATAAGCGGCATAATGCCGCTTTCTTCGGCGGCCGAAATGACAGTCCCCGTGGGAACCAAAACCCCTTTGTGATCATGCATCCGGAGCAGCACTTCGAAATCCAGCGAGCCAAACGGGTCGTGCAACGACATAATGGGCTGCATCACAACCGAGAAACCTGTCACGTCCAGCCCGCTGCTGAACTTTCGCAATAAACGCAGCTCCTGACTTTGCGCCGACAGCGCCTCGGCACTATGGTGATGCACAACCACGTGATTCAGACCCGACCCGCGCGCCTCGCGCGCAGCTCGCTTGGCAACCAGCACGGCGTCATGCGCGTCTATTTGCGCAGGCTCGATCCCTACCAGCCCCATCGACGCGTTGAAACGAAAAGGCGTTGTTCCCACAAGGCACGGATTGGCGTGCAAATCATCCAGTACCGATTGGCAAAGCTTGCGCGCCTTTTCGAGCCCGACATTCACGAAGAAAATCAGGAACTCGGAACCTGTCAGCCGGCCCAATTGCCCATCTACACCCAGCGCCTGCCCGGCCCGTTCGCAAATTTGCTTCAGAACATCGTCTCCGGCCGACTTTCCGTACAGATTATTCAACGTCTTCAGGGAATTAAGCTCAAGATACCCCAGCACAAGCGCTTTACCTTCCTCAAGCCGTCGCAAGCCATCAGCCAGATGAATGTCGATGCCCTTGGGATTCAACGCGTCAGTCAGCGGATCCCGATTTGCCTGCAGACGCAGCTTGGAAATCGCATCGGCATGGCCGGTGATATCCTGCAAAGAGCCTTCAATGCGATCATTGTCCAGCACCGCCTTGACCAGATACGAACGGCGTGGAATATGAGGCGCCTGGCGTAAATTATGAATTTCAAGCTCGGCCTGGCCATCCGTCTCAAGCGCATTAACCAGGCGAATCCATGCCTGCCGGCCGAAATGGTTTTCCCACAAACCGTAATGAGCATTCAGCTCGGGGATATCGAGCATTTCTCGCAAGATGGGATTGGCATTGGTAAGCCGCCCCTCGAGAGACAACGAAAACATGCCAATGGGCGCCACACTGTAGACACGTTCCAGTTCAGCCTGCGAACGCAAACGGCTACGCCGTTCGGCCCAACGGGTACTGACCACCAGAACAAAAACAAGCAACGCAGACACGGCCAGTGCGAACAACAGTTCTGAGCCTGCCAAGTTGTCAAACGCCACCATCTATAGCGTTCTCTCGGAGGCAAACAGGTCTGCCAGCGCCTCCCGAGGGCGCACCACATGAAATTCGGTACCGTCGACCATCACTTCTGCAGGGCGAGGCCGTGTATTGTATTGGCTCGCCATGGTAAAGGCATACGCACCGGCAGACATAATCGCCAGCAAGTCACCTTGTTGCAACGCCAAGGAACGCGCCTTGGCAAGCCAATCACCGCTTTCGCAAATAGGCCCCACAATATCGTATGTTTGTGCCGGCGCCGACGCTGTGGGCTGTTTTACCGCTTCGACATCGTGCCAGGCATCATAAAGCGTGGGGCGCAGCAAGTCGTTCATGGCAGCGTCAACAATCGCAAAATTACGCGCCTCGGTATGCTTGAGGTATTCGACCCGGGTTAACAGAACACCGGCGTTACCTACCAGCGACCGGCCCGGCTCCAGCACAATCTGCAAATCATCCAGCTGCTCTTCGCTTAAACGGGCATACACCTTATCCAGCAACACACCCGGCGACAGCAATGTTTCGTCGGTGTAGCGGATACCTATTCCCCCGCCCAGGTCAAGGTGTTCAATCACAATGCCCTGACGCTGTAATTGCCGCACCAGCGCCAACAATTTATCGAGCGCATCAAGATAAGGACTGACCTGGGTAATCTGCGAGCCGATATGGCAATCGAGCCCCACGACTTTCACTCCCGGCATCGCGGCTGCCCGCGCATACACGGCAGGCGCGTCCTGAATGGCAATACCAAACTTATTCTCTTTCAACCCGGTGGAAATGTAAGGGTGCGTTTTCGCATCAACGTCGGGATTCACCCGCAAAGAAACCGGCGCGACCTTGCCTGTCTGGGCGGCAACCTGCGCCAGGCGCTCAAGCTCGGGTTCAGACTCAACATTGAAGCATTTCACCCCGGCTTCCAGCGCGGCCCGCATTTCCCAGGCCTGCTTTCCCACACCGGAAAAAACAATTTTTGCCGGGTCGGCGCCAACCGCCATGACGCGGGCCAATTCGCCCCCGGATACGATATCGAAGCCTGCGCCCAGCTTGCGAAATTCATTCAACACAGCCAGATTCGAATTGGCCTTCATGCCGAAACACACCAGCACATTGCGGCCGGTCGCCGCATCGGCATATGACTGCCATGCGTCTATCAGAGACTGACGGGAATAGACATACAACGGGGTACCGAGTTCATCGGCAAGCAGGGTAAGCGGCACCCCCTCGGCATGCAGAATGCCTTGCTTAAAATTGAAATGAGGGGAAACAGTCATTCTTCAAAACGGGATGTGATGAGTCAAATAGTGTCATTTACAAGTAACAAAGCCTTGGAAAGCGCCTAATCATAGCAACGAAACAACCCGGCCACGCAAGCAAAACACAAGGGTTAACGCGTAGATGGCCCTTCACTCATGTTGTCGGGCGGCGCAGGTGGATTGGTAAGAGAGGCATCCGGCGGTGCAGGCGGCGGCTGGGTAAGCGGCCCTTTATAACCACAGGCTGCCACACCCCACAACAATGCAATGCTGGCTACAATGCGAGTTAACGATGTTAACGTGGGAGCCAGCTTTAACGAAGCTCGCATGAGTCACTCCAAAAATTATAGGTAGTCATTATGAACGAATCAGAATTTCTTGCACGCTGCGAAGCCATTCTTGATGGGCTTGAAAACCAGGCCGACGACTGGGTTGCGCTTTACGATCTTGATATCGACGCCAACCGCAATGGCAACGTTCTGACCCTCATTTTTAACAACGATGTCCAGGTCGTTGTTAACAGCCAGGCCCCGATGAAGGAAATGTGGGTCGCCGCACGCACGGGTGGCTTTCACTACCGCTTCGACGGCCAGAAATGGGTGGACACCCGGGGTGGGCCCGATATGGCCGAAGCGCTTTCGCAAATCTGCTCTGAAATCAGCGGCAAACCCATCAAGGTAACCGTTTAAGGTCTAGAACTGTATGCGCGCAGGTTGCGCGCCTTGCTCCTCGTTATCGGCCCCACCGCCGGTTAATTGGTTCAGCAAGGCACCAATGCCATCGTTGCCGCCCCCGGAACCCATCGATTGCATGCCTTCGGGCAACTGCCCGTTCAACATCATTTCCTCTGGAGAAGGCAACCCTACCCGGGCCACGGCCTTGCCCGGGGGAAACTCGGCAAAATAGAACTCGCCATTTTCACGCATCAGCCCATCAGGCAACGGACCGGGTTCGGCCACCGGCATATCCTTGAGCGACTCTTTCATGTAGTCGAGCCAAATAGGCAGCGATGCACCACCCCCGGTTTCCCGTGAGCCCAGCGAACGCGGCTGATCGAAGCCCATCCAGGCAATCCCAACCAGTTCGGGCGTGAACCCGGCAAACCAGGCATCGTGAGAGTCGTTGGTTGTGCCGGTTTTACCCGCGACATCGGCCCGGCCCAGATCACGCGCCAGACGCGCCGCCGTGCCCTGACGGGCCACACCGCGCAACATGTCATACATCACATAGGCTGTGCGCGGATCAATCACCCTGGCAGAGGTGTCGCCGGCCACCACCGGCCGGGCCTGCATCAGGACTTTGCCTTTACTGTCGGTTACCCGGTCGATAAGGTAAGGAGGAACCCGATAGCCTCCATTGGCAAACACAGTGTACGCCCCGGCAAGCTGTAGCGGCGTTACGCCCCCCGCACCCAGAGCCAACGGCAGCACCGCCGGATTACGGGCACGATCGAAACCGAAGCGGGTGATGTAATCTTGAGCATATTGCGGCCCAATAGCCTGCATAATTCGAACAGAAACCATATTCTTGGAGCGATAGAGCCCCTGGCGCATGGTCAGCATGGGTTCGTAACTGTTGCCGTAATTCTTGGGCTCCCAGGCACGCGACCCTGTTTGCTCCGCCGTTAAGCGAAACCGCTCATCAGACACCTGTGTTGCCGGCGTCAGGCCACGCTCAAGCGCGGCAGCGTAAATGAACGGCTTGAAAGCCGACCCGGGTTGACGCCACGCCTGGGTAACGCGATTGAAGTGTTCCTCGAAACCGAACCCTCCCACCATGGCCTGAATTGCACCATCTTGCGGCCGCAGGGCAACGAATGCGGCCTCTACCGTGGGCATGTTCAACAATTCCCAGTATTCGCCGGTGTCGCGGATATAAACCACCGAACCGCGTGAAATTTTCTCGGACGCCTTGGCGTTTTTGATCAGGCCGCGAGCCACCACTCTCAATGCGGACTTATCGGTAATTTCCACAATTTGCTCAGGCGAGCGGGCCACCACGACCTTCTCGGGCGAGGCAGACAAGACAACCCCAACCATCAGGTCATCGCTGTCGCGATACTTTTCCTGAATCCGATCAATAACTTCGTTGAAACGCTCGGCATCATTCTCGATGCCCTCGGGCAAATCGAGGGTTTCCGCCGGGCCGGGGTAATGCGCCCGGCGGGTGTAGTCAAGCACCCCGGCGCGCACTGCATCATAGGCAGCCTGCTGCTCTTTCGAGTCAACCGTCGTATACACATTCAAACCACGCGAATACACATCGTCCTGGTATACGGTAAACAACAGGCGACGCGCCAGTTCAGCCACATATTCGGCATGAATCGCATAGCCACCCATTGGCGTGCCGGGCGCCGATTTGAGCACAATGGGCTGGTTGATGGCGTCCTGATACTCCTGCTCGGTGATATAGCCCAGCGACAGCATGCGGTTCAGTACATATCTTTGACGGTCTTTCGCACGCGGCATGCTGTAAAGCGGGTTCAAACGGGACGGCGCTTTCGGAATACCTGCCAGCATTGACGCTTCCGCCAATGTGATGTCTTGCAACTGCTTGCCAAAATAAGTACGTGCAGCAGCGGCGAACCCGTAAGAGCGATGCCCCAGATAGATCTGGTTCATGTACAGGTCGAGAATTTCGTTTTTGGTCAGCGTGGCTTCGATTTTGAAGGTCAGCAATAATTCGTAGAATTTGCGGGTATAGGTTTTATCCGACGATAAATAGAAATTGCGGGCAACCTGCATGGTAATGGTGCTGGCCCCCTGCGATTTCGACATATTCGAGATATTGGCCACAACCGCGCGCGCCACACCCATCCAGTCGATACCACTGTGCTGATAGAAGCGATCGTCTTCCGCCGCCAGAATCGCCGACTTCATGACATCGGGCACTTCATCGAAGCGCAACACATTGCGGCGCTCCTCACCGAATTCGCCGATAAGCACGTTATCCGCCGTGTAAATACGCAACGGTATTCGCGGCTTGTAGTCGATCATGGCGCTTAAGTCGGGCAGGTTCGGCCACGCAAGCGCCAGGGCCAACGACCCCAGCAACGCCCCGCACAGGCCAAGCCCAGCCACAAAGACCGCGCTTTTGATAAAGAAACGCCGCAACCAATGGTTTGGCGGGTTCGACGCTTTGGAGGAATTTTTTGATGAGCTCATTACCGGCGATTTTAAGTCTAAGTTGAATCAGACTATGATTTGCGCATTAAGTTTATGTAACAGTTTAATGCAGCACAGCATCCAATTGGGGTTGGGCTAGTGGGATAATACTAGAATGAATGACACTTCACGTTCTGGCAATACAAGTATCGCCAACCCGTCGCTACCATACGACACCCCCATTTTCCTGGTGGGGATGATGGGTGCAGGAAAAACCACCATCGGCAGGGCGTTGGCCCGCGCACTTGGGCGCGAGTTTATCGACCTTGACCTTGTCATTGAAGCACGCTGCGGCGTTCCTGTTTCCCATATTTTTGAGGTTGAAGGCGAGGCGGGTTTCCGCAAGCGCGAAACAACCATGCTGGAGGAATACGCCACACAACGCAACCTGGTGCTGGCAACCGGTGGTGGCGCGGTACTGGCACCAGAAAACCGCGACATTCTAAAAAAGCGCGGCATTGTCATTTACCTGCGCGCTCGCGAAGATGAATTGTACCGCCGTATTGCCAAAGACCGGAATCGCCCCCTTATTCAAACCAGAAACCCGCGCGCGCGCCTGAACGAACTGCTTACCCTGCGCACCCCCCTTTACAATGAGGTTGCGCATTTAATCTTCGACACCGGCAGCATGCCTATTGCCCAAGCGGTGCAATCCCTGGTTCAACTTTTGCAAACCTACACTCATGACCACTGTTCAAGTTAATACACCCGGCGGGCGCTACCCGATTCACATCGGTGCAGGCCGGCTGCAAAAACTGCAGGAAAGCGTGCCCGACAACGTCACCGCCATCGCCATTATTACCAACCCCACGGTGGGTTCGCTGTATCTGAGAGACGCGCGCGAATCGCTTGAGCGCACAGGCAAGCACATTATTGAAATCACCTTGCCCGACGGCGAAGCACACAAGAACTGGGAAACACTGCAACACATCTTCGACGCGCTGCTGGAAAACCGCTTCGACCGAAAATGTTTGCTGGTGGCACTGGGCGGCGGGGTGATCGGCGATATGGTGGGCTTTGCCGCTGCCTGCTATATGCGCGGCGTGCGTTTTCTTCAGGTGCCCACCACCCTGTTGGCCCAGGTAGACTCCTCGGTTGGCGGCAAAACCGGCATCAACCATCCGCTGGGCAAAAACATGATTGGCGCGTTCTACCAGCCGGTCGCCGTTGAAATCGACACCAACGTACTGCATACGCTGCCCGAACGGGAAATCGCGGCAGGGCTGGCCGAAGTCATCAAATACGGCCTTATTGCCGACGCCGCTTTCTTTTGTTGGTGCGAAAATCAGGTCAACGCGCTGAAGGCACTTGATGAAGAAAAAATTTCATATGCAATCCAACGCTCATGCGAATGCAAAGCCCACGTAGTGGGTGAAGACGAACGCGAATCCGGCTTGCGCGCCATTTTAAACTTTGGACACACTTTCGGTCATGCCATTGAAGCCGGCCTGGGCTATGGTGATTGGTTGCACGGAGAGGCGGTTGGCTGCGGCATGACTCAGGCAGCAGAACTGTCGGCCCATACTGTCGGGCTTGATACGGCATCGGTAAAGCGCATCCGCAACCTCGTTCACGCCATCGGTTGCCCGATTACCCCGCCCAATCTGGGAACAGAACGATGGATCGAACTGATGCAGGTCGACAAAAAGACAGAAGGCGGGCAGATTCGCTTTGTCTTGCTGCCTGAAATCGGTAAAGCCGTTGTGCAGGCAGCCCCCTTGAACGTGGTGCGCGATGTTTTGCACAAAACCGCCGTACCGGCCCTTTAGGAGACTGCATGTCGGGCTTGGCCCCCTACGCCGCCGCACCGGAACAATCACGCGGCCGCCGTCACGACGAAGCCCCACCAACGGGGCGCAGCGAGTTTCAACGTGATCGCGACCGCATTATTCACTGCAATGCCTTTCGCTTGCTCGAGTACAAGACCCAGGTTTTCATCAACCATGAGGGTGATTTGTTCCGTACGCGACTCACACACAGTATCGAGGTAGCGCAGATTGCGCGCAGCCTGGCACGCAACCTGGGGTTGCATGAAGATTTAATCGAAGCCATTTCATTGGCCCATGATCTGGGTCATACGCCCTTCGGGCACGCCGGGCAAGACGAACTGAATGCCTGCATGCACGAGTTTGCCCCTGAGGCCGGCGGCTTTGAGCACAACCTGCAAAGTCTGCGTGTCGTTGACGAACTGGAAGAGCGCTATGCCGCATTCAACGGATTGAATCTTTGCTTTGAAACACGTGAAGGCATCCTGAAGCATTGTTCTGCACGAGCGGCCCGTGAACTGGGCGAAATAGGGGCGCGTTTCCTGCTCAAACGCCAACCCACATTAGAAGCGCAAATTGCGAACCTGGCCGACGAAATTGCCTACAACAACCACGATATTGACGATGGATTGCGTTCCGGACTTATTTCCATTGAACAACTGCAGATGCTGGAAATTTTTGCCACCCATTACGCACAGGTCATGAGCAAATACCCCAACCTGGAACGGCGCCGTGCCATTGCGGAAACCATTCGCGCCATGATCAACACCCTGATCATCGACTTGACGCAAACGACGCAGCAGAACATTCAAAAGCACCAGCCCCAAAGCCCCGACGATGTGCGCCAATGCCCGTCCCTGGCTGCCTTTTCCCTGCCTATGCGGGCGCAGGCCGATGCGCTCAAACGCTTTTTGCTTGAAAACCTGTATCGGCACCATCGCGTTATCCGCATGACCACCAAAGCACGCCGGATTGTGCGTGAACTTTTCATTGCCTACCGGAACGAGCCCCGTTTGCTGTCGACCGAATACCGACGCACCGACCCAACCGCCCAGGCCCGCGCCATTGCCGATTACATTGCCGGCATGACGGACCGCTTTGCCATCAAAGAGCACCGCGAGTTATTTCAAATGGGCAGCGACCTGTAGTGCCGACTCCAGGCCGCATGGGTACCCGGACTCAAAGACAAGGCTTATTTGACGCCTTGCTGCGTCAGCCACGACGCCTGACCCGCAACTGGGCGGTTCACCTCAGCGGCAGCACTGTGCGGTGCCCCATGCTGCTTCAACACTTGTTGCAAGGTATCGTTGAACGGAGCTGCGCGCATAAAGCCAATAACCCTGGGCGAATCCAGCGCATGGCCATCGGCGTCGAAGAAAATGATTCCCGGCGGACCAAACAAGCGAAAACGTGCCAGCAAGGCGCGATCTTCATCGGTGTTTTTGGTGACGTCGGCCTGTACCAGCACAAACTCGCTCATCGACGCTGCAACTGCCGGATCGGTAAATGTAAAGCGTTCCATTTCAATGCAGGACACACACCAATCGGCATAAAAATCGAGCAGCACAGGTCGGTTCGAACTGGCCAGAATGGCATCAAGCTCCTGCACAGAACGCACTTTCACGAACTGTGACTTCACGTCGGGTACCGAGCGGGTGCCCGACGCCCCTCCACTTAGGGCAATACCACCCTGGCCCAGGCCGCCTAACGGTTGAATCACGCTGTAAGTGCCCGTTGCGACACCCACCAGCATCAGCAACGCCCACCCGGCCAGTAAAAGCCCCAGCGCTTTGCCAAGATACGCAAGCAGACCCGAAGCCACTTGACGAAACGCCCCCAGCAAGACTGCCGACCAAAGCGCCAGTACGACCCAGCCCAACACAATGATCCAATCGGGCAACACGGAATTGAGCATCCACCAGGCGGTTGCCAAAAGCAGAATACCGAATAGAATTTTGAAACCTTCCATCCAGGGCCCGGCCTTGGGCAACAAGGCGCCCGAACCGGCGCCCAGGGCAAGCAACAGCAGCCCCTGACCCCAGGCCAAGGCAAACAGGGCCGCCGCCCCAACGGCAGCATCACCGGTTTGCGAAATGAACAGCAACACGCCTGCCAGCGGTGCAGCCACGCACGGACCGACAATCAGCGCCGACACCAGCCCCATTAGAAAGGCGCCGCTGTAATGTCCGCCGGGAATGCGCTGTAGATACGCACCCAGCGCGTTCTGCAGCGCCAAGGGTGTTTGAACGTTATAGACATTGAACATGGCCAGCGCAAGCAAGGCCAGCAACGCAGCAAAGACCGACAACACCCATGGGTTCTGCAACCATGCCGCCAAACCGGCACCGGCAATACCCGCTGCCACCCCCATGACCGTATAAAGCAAAGACACACCCAGCACATACGTTGCTGCCAGCGACAAACCCCGCCACCGCGACGACTTCTGGCCGGCGCCATGGGTGCCCGCAATAACCGCCATGAGAATCGGTACCATGGGCAAAACGCACGGTGTAAAAGTAAGCAATACACCCAGCATAAAGCAGGCAAGAACAATGGCCCAGATATTGGCCGAGGCCAAATACGCCGCCAGGCCAATATCGCTTAACTGCCCGATTGAACCCACCGCGGCTGAGTCGTCTTGCGGATTCGTGCCGGCAGCATCGGACAACGATGAAGACTTCCCGGGCTCGACAACCGTTTGCAATGGCGGCGGAACCGCTTCAACAACAACATCACCGCCAAGCTGATAGACACCATCCTGCGCGCTCAACGTCAGTTCTTCGGTTTGGGGCGGATAGCAAAGGCCGGCGTCGGCACAACCCTGGCTTGTGACGGTTAGCGTTGAAGGGGTGGCCAGCCCTTCGGGCAAATCAAGCAAAATGGTGACCTGCCCGTAATACACCTCCATGTCCTGATCGAATGTGGGGTCGTATTTAACCAGGCCAGGCGGAAAGGCCTGCAGATCAGGCCCAAGCGCCTGCCCATCAATCGCAAACTGAAAGCGGTCGCGATACATGTAGTAATCGGGCGCAATGCGGTAATGCACCTGCACTTGCCCTTTTTCCTGGGCAACCGACAGCGAAAAAGCCTCGTTGGGCGGGAGGAAATCATCGGGTGATTGAGCCGAACCGGTTCCCGCCATACCCAGCCACACAAAAATGGCGGCCAATAAAGCCACCACGAACCTGATACTGGTCTGCTGCATTATTCCTCGTTCCCTGACGCAAGCCCGGTTGCCTGCTCCCGAACCCAATCCATATAAGACGCAAGCCCGCCAACAACCGGCAACACCAGCGCTTCGGGCACTTCGTAAGGATGCAGCTCGCAAATCCGATCGATCACCCGCGCCGCCATGTCGCGCGTGGTTTTAATCGTTAAAGGAACTTCCTGCGTGCCCTCGAGCTGCCCTTGCCACATATACATGGACAAACTTGGCGGCCCAAGGTTCACGCACGCGGCCAATTGTTCTTCAACCAGCATGTGGGCAATGCGCTTGGCCAGCAGAGAATCGGGCGCATTGCTTAGAATGACAACCAGTTCAGGCATAGCAACTCGCTAAAAAAAGGATCTGAACCAGTTTAACCGAATGACGTCGCCGGTTTAGAACCGCAAGCTTGCGCTCAGGCTCACCGTTGTAGGATCACCCGCCTTGATGTAGTCGGAATATTGATACATCCAGTATTTCTTGTTGAAGACGTTGTTTACCGCCAGGCGCAAGGTGGTGTCATAACCCTGTATCTGAGTCTCATAATTGGCACCCACGTTAACCAGTGTATACGAGTCAACGCTAATGTCATTGCTGGGGCGCAAAGGTGTGCTCGACGTGTACTTCGCGTCAATGTAAAGCTGTAAACCCGGTAACTGAGACACGTTATAACCCAGCTGTGCTGCCGCAATAAAGCGTGGTGCGCCCGCCACCCGCTGGCCGATATTGGCTACGCCCTTTTTATACTCCGTATCCAGCGCCATGGCCGTACCGCCCAGGAACCAGTTGCCCAAGGTGGTTGATGCGCCAAGCTCAATCCCCTGGAATAGAGATTCACCATCCTGCACCAGCTCATTCGACGCGTTGGTGTACTGGGCCGCTTTCTCGATACGGAACGCTGCGGCGGTAGCAGACCAGCCGTCTTGTTCCGTTTTTACGCCAATTTCATATTGACGGCTTTTCAAGGGATCCAGCAACGCGCCTGCGTTGGCATAGGTACTGCCAACAATCGTTCCCGGCTCCAGCGACTCCACATAACTGGCGTAAGCCATGGTCCGTGGCGTGAAGTTATACATTAAGGCCAGGGTCGGCGTCAGCACACCGCTTTTCTTATAAACGCTGCTCTGAACGCCCGCCGGCGTGAAGGTGCGCTGCTCGTAATTCGTATAGCGCACACCCGCAAGCAGCGACCATTCGGGCGAGAATTTCAATGTATCGCTGGCATACACCGATTTTTGCGTAATCGTGTTCGCGCGATACATCCCCAAGCCATTATCCATGGTGCCTGAGGTGTAGAAAGCATTGGTATTCTGTGTCCACAGATTTCCGGTACCAATCGGCTTGTAGATACCATTTGCCGCCAAATCGGTATGCTGGTCTTGATAAGCGACCCCTGCCACCAGGTCGTGGCCCACAGATCCTGTTTGGAATTGTCCTTCCACTTGCGTCTGCCAGGAGTTGAACTGGTAGAACTCGCCGTAGTCTGAGCGATAGTCTTCATAGTCGCCCGCCTGGTTGCTCAGGAAGATCACCTCCTCGGCACGGCGTGTCCGGGTCGTGGCATGACTGAAGTCGGTTCTCACTTTCCAGGCAGGTGCCAACTGGTACTCCAGCCCTGTAGCAAAATAACGAAACTCGTTATCGACATAGCTACCTTCGCCAACCAGTTTTTCATTATTACGCACGGGCGAGGGCAAATCGGTTCCTACGTAAGTTCCCGTGTAGATCGTGGGTTCGGGGTCTTTTGTTTTACGGTGCTGGTATAACGCCTGCATGTCCCAGGTCAGTTTTTCAGTAATGCGTGCATCGAGGGCCAGGGAAACGGCATTGCGGTTCAATTTGTTTTTATTGAACCCATCGCCTTCTTCGTGCGTCACATTCAACCGATAGCCGAACCAGTCATTGTGGCCTGCACGTCCTCCAATATCCGCGCTCTCGCGAAAAATACTGTCGGAGCGGTATCCCAGGCTGACCTGTCGTACAGGCTCTTTGGTGGGGCGCTTTGTAACGTAGTTGATAATACCGCCGGGCGACCCAAAGCCATACATAAATCCACTGGCGCCCTTGAGCAGTTCAACACGCTCCAACTGCTCGTAAGGCAAGACCGTGACATAGCTTAGAAATGGCTTGCCATCGATACGATAGCCATTTTGCCAATCGAGCTGCAGCCCTCGAACCGTAAGATAATTCGCCCATGCACCATCCTGAGCGCTGTTATCCGACACCGCAGCATCCAGCGTGAATACGTCTCCCAGTTTTGTCACTTGACGACGCTCGAGCTCTTCACCGGTCACGACCGTCGTGGAAAATGGCGTCTCCAACTGGGTCTTCGACCCCAGTGCCCCCCCATCCACGGGCTCATTCAACTGTTGGATCGATGTATCGAGCCGCACGCCCTGGACGGTAACCTGGGGCAAAGTCGCCACCGGAGCCTGACCGGCTTCGCTTTGCGTACCATTGGTTTGTGCCTGCACTGGCAGGGTGAATAAACCCGCTACTGCCAATATACCCGCCAGCGTATTCACGCGTAACCCCGGGGCCGGACACGCCCGAACCAGGGTAAATCGCTTCTCTTGTCGCATACAAACTCCCGTCATATTTTTGTCATAACGATGAATTTTATATACGAATGGAAACAACATCAATTCTCATTTGCATTAATGTAACATACAATGGTTTCGGTCAATCATGTCGGGATGTGGTCTAACCACGCCAGGGGCAACGCTTGTTATATTGGCGGGATAGAAAGACTTGTTAACATTGTTTTTCCATACTTCCCGCGATCCATTAGAAGCACCACTTGATCATGAGTAACTTCAATTCACTCGCCGCCCGGCTGGGCATTCATCATCCCATCATCCAGGCCCCAATGGCCGGCGTTGCCACGCCCAAGCTGGTCGCTGCGGTATCCAATGGCGGGGGTCTGGGCTCTCTGGGTATTGGTGCAAGCAGCGTGCCCCAGGCCAGGGAAATGATCGAACAGACACACGCACTGACGTCACGCCCCTTCAACGTCAACGTTTTCTGTCATGAGCCCCCTAAGCGGAACGCGGCACAGGAGCAGGCGTGGCTGGAACACCTGGCACCGCTGTTCAAGGAATGCGGTGCGGCGTTGCCCACTGCGCTCGATGAAATATACAAAAGCTTCCTTGCCGATGACGAAGCATTCAACATGCTGCTGGAAACGCGCCCGGCGGTAGTCAGCTTCCATTTTGGATTGCCACCGTCAGAGCAAATTCAAGCCCTGCGGCAAGCCGGTATTTATACGCTGGCAACGGCCACGAATTTCGAGGAAGCACGACACATTCAGGCATCGGGCGTCGATGCCATCGTTGCCCAAGGCATTGAGGCAGGCGGGCACCGGGGCATCTTCAAGCCCGATACGATGGATGAACGATTAAGCACGTCGGTGCTGATTCGCTTGCTGGTCCGGGAAATAAACCTGCCCATTATTGCTGCCGGAGGCATTATGGACGGCCAGGGTATTAAAGCCGCGCTGGCCCTGGGGGCGGCGGCTGCCCAGCTTGGCACTGCCTTCATCCTGTGTCCGGAATCGGCGGCCAACGAAGGTTATCGAAATAACCTCAAAAGCGAACATGCGGGCGCAACGGTTTTAACGTCAGCACTCTCGGGGCGACCGGCGCGCGGTATCCGAAACCGATTCATCAACCATGCGGAACAGGCAGTAGGGATGAAGCCGCCCGCATACCCGATTGCCTACGATGCCGCCAAACAATTGAATGCAGCGGCCAGCAAACTTGGGAATGATACGTTTGCAGCGCATTGGGCCGGCCAGGCGGCGCCAATGGCGCGGTCACTGCCGGCCGCTCAATTAATCAGCGCGCTGGTAGAGGAGCTCTCGGTATAGTCCGGCTTCACATGACCCTCCACCCATACGCATGATGGAAAGCATATAAAAAACCCCCGCAAGCGGGGGTTCAAAGTAGGTCTGTCTACCTGTTCAGGCCAAAGCCTGTTCTTATTGGTTATTCCATACTTAATTCATTTCGCATTCCGACTTGAAGACGTCTTCCTGCATTTCCATGACTTTGCGAACCACATTAGGTGTCAGTTCACCGTTTTCGTCGCGTTCAAGTTTCATCAGGTAGTAATCCTGAATCGGATGGTGGTTTGTATCAAACTTGAAGTTGCCACGAACGGCCTTGAAATCCGCCTTTTGCAATGCGTCGCGGAAAGCATCGGTTTTGCTCATGTCGCCATCTACCGCTTTCAAGGCCGAACCAATCAAGTTGGCAGAATCGTACGCCGTAGCAGCATAGTGGGTAGGCATGCGGCCATACTCTTTCTGGAATGCCTCGACAAAGGCTTTGTTCTCGGGCACGTCGAGGTTCTGGGACCACAGGGCAACTGTATACAGACCTTCAGCCGAATCACCCGTTGCTTTAAGCATGCGGTTATCCATTGAGAAAACCGGCAGAATCATCGGGATGGTTTCGCCCAAACCCGAAGCCGCATATTGTTTGGCAAAGTTAATGCCCAGGCCACCCGGATGGAACTCGTAGATTGCGTCGGGATTCAGATCGCGCAAACGTGCCATTTCAACTGAAAAGTCGTTCTGATCAAGCTTTGTGTAAAGCTCGGCCACCACTTCGCCTTTGTATTCACGCTTGAAACCGGTCAAGGCATCGCGGCCGGCCTGGTAGTTGGGAGCAACCAGGGCAACGCGCTTATAGCCCAGTTCATTGGCAGCGGCACCACCGGCGGCATGCAACGCCGAATTCTCGTAGGAAGCGACGAAATAGTTCTTCATGCACCGCTTGCCGGCGAAAGGAGACGGGCCTGCGTTCACACTAACGTAGAAAGCGTCATCTTTGGCAATGGAAGGGGCAATCGCGGTCAGCACATTCGAGAAGATCACGCCGGTAAACAGCTTGACATCGTCAGCCAGCAGGCGGTCGGCAATTTGCTTGCCATTGGCCGGCTTGAGGCCGTCGTCTTCAACAATCGTTTCAACCGCAACGCCGCCCAGCGTGCCATTACCTTGTTTAATAGCAAGATTGAAGCCGTCGCGGGCATCTTCACCCAAGTAACCAGCCGGTGTGCTGAGCGTAGTAATAAAACCGATACGAACAGGGTCTTTTGCCATGACATTCGTACTTAATGCCATAACGGCCGAAGCCATACACCCCAGAGCTAATTTTTTAAGCATTCAACTTCCCCTTAAGAAACACATAGAACATTGACAGATCAAATCATATGTCATGCTGAAACTTTATTGGGTTTTAAGTAAGCGAACAAGCGCTATCGGGCAGGGTTTCCCCGAATTGTTACAAAAAACTTGAACCTTCAAGCATTTTAAAAGCGAAACCCATAAAAATAGCCCCTTGCGGGGCCAAAATATTCGGCAAGCCGAAGTACCGATTGTTTCGGTACCCCTGGCTTTTTACCTTGCTTACTCTGCGTCGTCTTGCGCTTCTTCTTCGGCGGGACGGTCAACCAGTTCCATGAAAGCCATGGGTGCGTTGTCGCCCTGACGAAAACCCATTTTCAATACACGAGTGTAACCACCGTTACGCTCTTTGAAACGTGGGCCGAGTTCGTCGAACAGCTTGACGACCGCGTCGCGATCGCGCAAGCGCGCGAAAGCCAACCGTTTATTGGCCAGGGTAGGCTCTTTGCCCAGGGTGATCAACGGCTCGATAACGCGCCGCAACTCTTTGGCTTTGGGAACGGTTGTTTTGATTGCTTCGTGTGTAATCAACGATACGGCCATGTTGCGAAACATCGCCAAACGGTGACTACTGGTGCGGTTCAGTTTACGTAATCCACTGCGGTGACGCATGATAATTTCCTTTGAATCTTAAAACCGGCATTGCCAAGGCAAGCCAGCGTGGTTAACCGGATCTTCTATCGGCCTGGGCCGCGGTCCGGTTGGCTGAATAAGCATGGCGGCAAACTGAAGCCGCCACCATGCATAAAAAAATACTTGATCTAACCAGCCCGTTTAGGGACGTTCCAGCCCGATAGGGGGCCAGTTATCAAGCTTCATACCCAAAGTTAGGCCGCGCGCAGCCAGCACTTCTTTGATTTCGTTGAGCGATTTACGACCGAGATTGGGTGTTTTCAACAACTCGTTTTCGGTACGCTGGATCAAATCGCCAATGTAGTAGATATTTTCGGCTTTCAGGCAATTGGCGGAACGTACGGTCAGTTCGAGATCGTCGACCGGACGCAGCAAGACCGGATCGATGGGCTCTTTGCTGCCACCACGGCTACCGCCCACTGTTTCGGTTACGACATCACCTGGACCGTCGAGCGCGGCGAAGACCGAAATTTGGTCCATCAGCAAACGAGCCGACTGGCGCACGGCTTCTTCAGGAGAAATAACGCCATTGGTCTGGATGTCCATGACCAGCTTGTCGAGGTCGGTACGCTGCTCGACACGCGCGCTTTCAACAGCGTAGCTCACACGACGGATCGGGCTGTAGGAGGCGTCGAGAATAATACGACCAATCGTATGAGCATTGTCTTCCGACAAGGCACGTACATTACCGGGCACATATCCGCGTCCCTGATCCACTTTGATCTGGATTTCCAGCTTGCCTTCGTCGGTTAACGTGGCAATGGTGTGATCCGGGTTGATGATCTCCACGTCGTGAGGCAATTCGATATCGGACGCCTTCACTTCGCCGGGACCCTGCTTGCGCAGCGTGAGCGTAACTTCTTCCCGATTGTGCAGTTTGAACACCACCCCTTTCAGGTTCAGCAGGATATCAACAACGTCTTCACGCACGCCGGGCAGCGTGGAGTACTCGTGAACCACACCCGTGATCTGCACTTCGGTCGGCGCATAACCTGTCATTGACGACAGCAGGATGCGGCGCAATGCGTTACCCAACGTATGGCCATAACCGCGCTCGAACGGCTCCATGATGACTTTCGCATGATTGGGCGTAATGGATTCAACCTCGATGGAACGGGGTTTCAACAGAGCTTGTGACGACATGTATGTTCCTTTTCAATACCCTCGGCTCGTTACACCGATAAGGCTGACGGACAAGAAAGGCAATATAAAACTGCCGGGAATTTTCACTGCAAAGCCCACTTTCCAGATTTGACTGAAAAGTGGGCCAAAGCCTGACACTGTAGTGTGCAGACGCGAATTAACGCGAATACAATTCCACAACCATCGACTCGTTGATGTCGCGAGCAACATCGGCACGATCGGGGGCTTGTTTGAATGTGCCGGTTAACTTGGTTGCGTCGACTTCAACCCACTGGGGGAAACCGATACCCGCAGCCAGATCAAGGGCTTCGCGAATACGGGTTTGCGCCTTGGATTTCTCGCGAATGGTAACCACATCACCGGCATTGACGATCATCGAAGCGATGTCGGCTGTATGGCCGTTTACCTGGATGGCGCGATGGCTGACCAACTGGCGCGCTTCGGCACGAGTCGAGCCAAAGCCCATGCGGTATACAACGTTGTCCAGACGCGATTCCAGCAACTGAATGAGCGTTTCGCCTGTGTTGCCACGACGGCGCTCTGCTTCAGCAAAGTATTTACGAAACTGCTTTTCCAGTACGCCGTACATACGCTTGAGCTTTTGCTTTTCGCGTAGCTGCAAACCGTAGTCGGATGTACGGGCACCTGAAGTGCGTCCGTGCTGACCTGGTTTGGATTCCAGCTTGCACTTGGAATCGAGCGAACGACGGGCGCTCTTCAGGAAAAGATCGGTACCCTCGCGACGCGAGAGCTTGCATTTAGGTCCAATATAACGTGCCATGATGCTTCCTCTTAAATGCGACGGCGCTTGGGCGGACGGCAACCATTGTGCGGAACCGGTGTGATATCGGAGATACTTGTGATCTTGATACCCAACGCATTCAACGCACGTACGGACGATTCGCGACCGGGGCCGGGGCCTTTGATACGTACTTCAAGATTCTTGATGCCGTATTCAATCGCGGTGCGACCTGCCGCTTCAGCAGCAACCTGAGCAGCAAACGGTGTGGATTTACGCGAGCCTTTAAAGCCTGCACCACCCGATGTCGCCCAGGACAATGCATTGCCCTGACGGTCGGTAATCGTAATGATTGTGTTGTTGAAGGATGCGTGAACGTGCGCAATGCCGTCCGACACAACCTTCTTGATTTTCTTGCGTACGCGCGATGCGCCGCTGTTGGAAGCTTTCGCCATCTTCTAAGTCCTCGAGATTATTTCTTCAGGGAAGCCGCTGCACGACGCGGACCTTTACGGGTACGCGCGTTGGTGCGTGTACGCTGACCACGCACCGGCAGACCACGCTTATGACGCAGGCCGCGATAGGTTCCCAGGTCGATCAGACGCTTGATAGACAGTTGAACTTCACGGCGCAGGTCACCCTCAACCGTGAACGATCCCACCTGCTCGCGAATTTTTTCGAGCTCAGCGTCGGTAAGATCCTTGACTTTCTTTGTACGTTCGATGCCGGTTGCGTCACAAATTTGACGAGCACGTGTCGGGCCGACGCCAAAAATGGCGGTAAGACCGATAACAGTGTGCTGATGCGGCGGAATGTTAATGCCAGCAATACGGGCCATGACTGTTCCTTGTTAATCCGTTACGTGTCGGCAATTAGCCTTGACGCTGCTTATGACGGGGATCGGTGCAAATTACACGTACCACGCCGTGACGTTTAATAACTTTACAATGACGGCAAATTCTTTTTACCGATGCCATTACTTTCATGGTTGACTCCTAGTTTCCTTTACCCGGGCCGCTTATTTCGAGCGGAACACAATTCTGGCGCGAGACAGATCATAGGGCGTGAGTTCCACTGTGACCTTGTCACCCGGCAAAATCCGGATGTAATGCATACGCATCTTGCCTGAGATATGGCCCAAAACGACATGGCCATTTTCCAGCTTGACGCGGAATGTTGCGTTAGGCAGGTTCTCTATTACTTCACCCTGCATCTGAATGACGTCATCTTTTGCCATTTCAAATTACCGCGTTGGCAGACCCGCGCCTTTGAAGTTCGCCTTCTTAAGCAACGAATCATACTGTTGAGACATCATGTAGGACTGAGCCTGAGCCATGAAGTCCATCGTTACTACGACAATAATCAAAAGCGAAGTGCCACCGAAATAAAACGGTACGTTCCAGCGCATCTGCATGAATTCAGGCAGCAGACACACCGCCGTGATGTAGATGGAGCCAACCAGTGTCAGACGCATGAGAATCTTGTCGATATAACGTGCGGTCTGTTCACCCGGGCGGATACCTGGAACGAAAGCACCACTCTTTTTCAGGTTATCTGCCGTTTCACGACTATTGAAAACCAAGGCCGTATAGAAAAAGCAGAAGAAAATAATTAACGCTGAGAACAACGTGACATACAGCGGCTGATGCGGAGCCAACGCCCCGGCAAGGTCACTAAGCCAGCGCATATCGGGGTTGCTGGAAAACCAGCTGGTAATCGTTGCCGGCAACAGAATGATGGACGAGGCGAAAATAGGCGGAATAACACCGGCCATATTCAGCTTCAGCGGCAAATGCGAGCTTTGCCCCCCATACATTTTGTTCCCAACCTGGCGCTTGGCATAGTTCACCGTAATACGACGCTGACCACGCTCCACGAATACAACGAAATACGTTACCGCCACTACCAGCACCAGAATGAACAGTGCAGACAGGACAGACATGGCGTCGGTACGAACCAGATCCATCATGCCCGACAGCGCACTGGGCAGACCCGCCACAATACCGGCGAAGATCAGGATGGAAATCCCATTGCCGATGCCGCGTTCGGTAATCTGCTCACCCAGCCACATCAGGAACATGGTTCCGGTGACCAGGGTAACGACCGTCGTGAAGCGGAAAAGCATGCCCGATTCGATCACCAGGCCCGGCTGCGATTCAAGCGCAACAGATATACCCACCGCCTGAATCAACGCCAGAAACACCGTGCCGTAGCGGGTGTACTGCGTGATTTTGCGGCGCCCGGCCTCGCCTTCTTTCTTCAGGGCTTCAAGCGAGGGCACGACAACCGACATCAACTGCATGATAATCGCAGCTGAAATGTACGGCATGATACCCAACGCCATTACCGAAAAGCGCTCCAGCGCGCCACCCGAGAACATGTTGAACAAGCCCAAGATGCCGCTTTGATTCTGCTGGAACATTTCCGCCAGCGCATCGGGGTTGATACCGGGCGCGGGTATATGCGTACCGAGCCGGTAAACCACCAGGGCCAGCAGCAGGAAAATGATACGACGCTTTAAATCGCCGTAGCGTGGACCTGCTTTACTCTGTGCCTGAGCCTTAGCCACCCGTTACCCCTTATTCAACCAGCGAACCGCCGGCTGCTTCAATTGCCGCACGCGCACCTGCCGTCGCCGAAACGCCTTTAAGCGTGACTTTGCGAGACAATTCGCCTGACTTGATCACTTTCACGAAACGGACACCGTGGCCAACCACACCTGCCTGCTTCAGGGCCTGGACGTCGATTTCATCAACGGGCAAAGCCTGAATTTCCGACAGGCGCACTTCAGCGCGCAGGTGACGACCCATGGAAGTAAAGCCGCGCTTTGGCAAACGGCGATACAAAGGCATTTGACCGCCCTCGAAGCCCACCTTGTGGAAACCGCCGGAGCGCGATTTTTGACCTTTGTGGCCACGGCCAGCAGTTTTGCCCAGACCGGAGCCAATGCCACGACCAACTCGGCGGCGTTGACGCTTGCTGCCTGGAGCGGGCTGCAGAGAATTCAATTGCGTTACAGACATGTCGATTCCTTTCAGACTTCCGAGACCGACACGAGGTAATCCACTTTACGGATCATCCCGCGAACCTCGGGGGTGTCGACCAATACGCTAGTGCTATTGACACGACGCAGGCCCAAACCGCGCACTGTAGCGCGATGTGACTGCTTTGTACCAATAACAGAACGCACCAGGGTTACTTTGATTTGCTTTTGTGTCGTCATGACTTACCCCAGAATTTCTTCTACCGACTTGCCACGTTTGGCGGCAACATCGGCCGGTGTCGAGCAAGCGCGCAAACCATTCAGCGTTGCACGAACCAGGTTGTAGGGATTGCTTGAACCCAAGCTCTTCGCAACCACGTTGCGAACACCCATTACTTCGAAAATCGCGCGCATGGGGCCGCCTGCAATCACACCGGTACCTTCGGCAGCAGGCGAAATAAGAACGGTGGATGCACCGTGCTTACCAACAACCGTGTGGTGCAGTGTGCCACTTTTCAGCGGAACCTTTACCAGACCACGGCGAGCCTGTTCCATTGCTTTTTGAACAGCGACCGGCACTTCACGGGCTTTACCTTTACCCATTCCGATGCGACCATCGCCGTCACCCACCACGGTCAGTGCTGCAAAGCTCATGGTGCGACCACCCTTTACCACTTTGCTGACACGGTTAACCGCGATCATTTTTTCACGCAAGCCGTCGTCTTCTTTGTCGGCGGTATGCTTGCCTTGTGCTTTAGCCATATGACAATTCCTTGCTTAGAACTTCAGGCCGGCTTCACGCGCGGCTTCGGCCAACGCTTTAACGCGGCCATGATAACGGAAGCCCGAGCGATCAAAAGCAACCTGCTCGATGCCAGCTGCTTTGGCTTTCTCGGCTACGCGCTTGCCCACCAGGGTTGCTGCGGCCACATTGCTGCCGCTTGCCATTTCCTTGCGAACTTCCGGCTCAATGGTTGAAGCACTGACCAGAACGCGATCACCTTCCGGCGAAATAATGTTGGCGTAAATGTGCGAATTGGAGCGGGAAACCGAGAGGCGATTAACACGCAGCTCGGAGATTTTCCGACGGGTCGCAATTGCACGACGCAAACGGGAGATTCTTTTATCCATAATTCTTCCTTGCCTGCGCGCTTACTTCTTCTTGGTTTCTTTGAGGATGACTGTTTCGTCACTATAACGAACGCCCTTGCCTTTATATGGCTCAGGTTCACGATAGGAACGAATTTCAGCCGCTACCTGACCCACAACCTGCTTATCCGAACCCTTAACGACGATTTCCGTCTGGGTGGGGCATTCAATTTTGACGCCCTCGGGAATGGGATGCAGCACATCGTGCGAGAAGCCTAACTGCAATTTCAGCGCGTTACCCTGAAGCTGAGCGCGGTAACCCACGCCAACCAGATTCAGTTTACGTTCAAAACCCTTGCTGACACCGGTAACCATGTTGCTGACCAGTGCTCGCACTGTACCCGACATCGCCAATGCATGACGCGAATCGTTGGCAACTGCAAACGTTAACTTGTCTTCCTGCTGCGCGACTTTAACGTCACCGGTAAGCGTTTGCGACAAGGTGCCCAGTGGGCCCTTGACCATGATCTGGTCGGGGTTCAAGGTGATCTCGACGCCCTTGGGCAGCGTAACGGGATACTTGGCAATACGTGACATATTAATACCCCTTTAAGCTACGTAGCACAGAACTTCGCCGCCAACACCCGTTGCACGGGCCTTGCGGTCGGTCATCACGCCACGCGGGGTGGAAACGATTGCCACACCCAGGCCGTTCATGACCTGAGGGATCGAGTTGCGACCTTTGTAGATACGCAAACCCGGGCGTGATACACGTTCAATACGCTCGATTACCGGACGACCCGCATAATATTTCAGGCCAATTTCAAGAACAGGCTTGGCCTGTTCACCGGTAACTTCAAAACTATCGATATAGCCTTCGTCTTTCAGCACGGCAGCAATGGCTGCCTTTAGCTTCGAGGAGGGCATGCTGACCGACGTTTTGTTGACCATTTGTGCATTACGCACCCGTGTCAACATGTCGGCGATGGGATCGCTCATGCTCATGGTGTTTTCTCCTACCAGCTAGCTTTAGTCATGCCAGGCACTTCGCCACGCAGCGCCATTTCGCGCAACTTGTGACGGGTGAGCCCGAACTTGGCGTAAACGCCACGCGGACGGCCTGTAACCACACAGCGATTACGCTGACGTGTGGGATTGGCATTACGAGGAAGTTTCTGCAATTGCAAGCGCGCCTGATAACGCTCTTCGTCTGACTTGGACTGATCGTCGATGATCGTCTTCAGTGCAGCGCGCTTGGCAGCATATTTTTCAGCCAGCTTGGCACGTTTAATGTCGCGATTAATCAGTGAAAGTTTAGCCACGTCATCGCCCCTTAGTTACGAAACGGGAAGCTGAAGGCAGTAAGCAACGCCTTGGCTTCGTCGTCGGTCTTGGCAGTGGTGGTAATGCTGATGTTCAGCCCGCGCACCGCGTCGATCTTGTCATATTCAATTTCAGGGAAAATGATTTGCTCTTTAACCCCGACGTTGTAGTTACCCCGGCCATCGAATGCACGACCCGAAATACCGCGGAAATCCCGTACGCGAGGCAGCGCAACGGCAACCAGGCGATCAAGGAATTCATACATGCGGCGGCCACGCAGCGTGACCATGCAGCCAATAGGGTAGTTATCACGGATCTTGAAACCCGCGATGGATTTGCGTGTCTTGGTAATCACTGCCTTCTGACCGGCAATTTTCGAGAGGTCGGAAACGGCGTGTTCAATAACTTTTTTGTCGGCCACGGCTTCAGACACACCCATATTCAGAGTGATCTTGGTAATACGCGGCACTTCCATCACGCTTTTGTAGCCAAATTTGGCTTGCAGGTCGGCAGTGACCTTGTTGCGGTAATACTCTTGTAAACGAGCCATTTTGTCGCCCCTTACGCTTTAGCGCCAACGACTGCGCCGCTGGAACGAAAAACACGAACTTTACGGCCATCGACATCTTTTACACCCACGCGATCGGCCTTGCCGCTTTCGGGGTTGTAAATAGCCACATTCGAAATATGAATGGGCATGGTCTTGTCGATGATGCCGCCCTGGGAACCCGCCATGGGGTTAGGCTTGACATGTTTCTTGACGACATTGATACCTTCGACCAGAACATGATCGGCATCAACGCGCTGAAGCACGGTACCACGACGCTTTTTGTCGCGACCGGTCAAAACAATGACTTCGTCGCCTTTACGAATTTTTTCCATGATCGCTCCTTACAGCACTTCTGGGGCCAGCGACACGATCTTCATGAACTTCTCTGTACGCAATTCGCGCGTAACAGGACCGAAGATACGGGTACCGATGGGTTCCAGCTTGGCATTGAGCAATACTGCGGCGTTGCCGCCAAACTTGATCAACGAGCCGTCTTTACGACGTACGCCCTTGGCGGTACGAACCACCACAGCGTTATAAATTTCGCCTTTTTTGACGCGTCCGCGCGGAGCCGCTTCTTTGACGCTGACTTTGATAACGTCGCCAATAGCGGCATAACGGCGCTTGGAGCCGCCCAACACCTTGATGCACATGACAGAGCGTGCACCCGTGTTATCGGCCACGTCCAGCGTGGTCTGCATTTGTATCATGATTGTTCCTGTGCCAACTTAATTACGTTTTCTACCAACAATTGGAAAAAACCTAATCAGTTTTGGTCCCGTCAGGTTCAAAATGAACCCTGGGTTGAAATCTTGCCTAATAACGAGTTCTTGCCAATTTTATTCAGCAAGTTTTCTAGTATAAACCGTCAGCGAAAATTACGCAAGGACTATTTCTGAATTTAAAGCAGCGCCGCAATCACCTACGCAGCGCTGCCTGAATCCGGGCCCCGGAATGCATCAGGGGCGCCCCCGTATTTTAATATTTGCCCGACAGCAATGCGCCGGCATTTGGCACTTTGCGTTCCAGCTCAAGCACTTTCAGCATCTGATACACCGTGCTGATCGCTGCGGTCGTCACAGGCAGGCCCAGGCGGTCTTCAACCTGCTGCACCGACTGGAACGAAGGCATCTGCACGCAAGCCGACAACACAACCACATCGACACCCGATGTATTCACTTTCTTGATGTGCTCAGCCGGCGCCAAAGGGTCCTGGCGACCTACGTCAAGATTATCGGGAATCTCCAGCGACACCGCATCGTGCACTTCGATTCCTTCATTTTCGATGTAGTCGACCACCAATTGTGTAAGCGGCTTCATGTAGGGGGTAAGAATGGAAACTTTCTTGGCACCCATGGTTTTCAGGCCTTCGACCAGTGCACCCGCGCTGGATACAACCGGTGCTTCGCCGCCATTGGAAACTGTCACGTCGTGCAGACGCTGTTCCGACTGGCGATGATAGCCCAGACCCATGCTCATAATGGCCACCAGGCAGGCATAACCGAGCACGTCGACGCGTGCGTCGGACAATTCAAGGGCGCAACGGTCGGAGTCGCGATCCATTGCTTCGAGCTCTTCCTTGGTAACCTTCTTCATGCGCATGCGGCTGGAATGGAACGTAAAGCGCTCGGGGAAATGCGCTTCACGGCTACGCAGCATGAGAGGGATTTCCGTTTCCATTGTGGTGTTGGAGCTGGGCACAATTTGACCGATACGATAGTTACGTGACATTGAAGTTCACCTTATATAATGAGTTGAGTCTGTCCAATCATCGCCGATTCCCGGCGATTAAACCAATATTCATTTCGTCTTGCGTACCATGTTTTACCTATAAACGCAGCGCGTGAATCCTACCGGCCAACATGGAATTTCGCCAATTACGCTACTTCACCGCGCTGGCAGAAGAACTTAACTTTACCCGCGCCGCCGAACGTTTGCACATTTCGCAACCCCCGCTCAGTGCCCAGATAGCGCAACTGGAGGAAGAACTGGGCGTGAAACTGTTCTACCGCAACAGCCGGAAGGTAGAACTGACCGACGCCGGCACAGCCTTTCTGCAAGATGTACGGATTGTGCAAAGCCGCCTGAAAGACGCCGTGCAGCGGGTACAAAACATACACAGCGGGCTGGCGGGCCGTGTGGAAATCGGGCTTTCCGGTTCGCATTTCCTTGGCCCCTTGCCACAGTTTATCAGCGACCTCGCGCAATCGCACCCCGAAATTGATGTCGTACTGAACGAAATGGCCCCGAACGACCAGATCGACGCCTTGCGCGAACAGCGCATTGACATCAGCATTTCACGTCAGTCAGTCGAAGACGAGCTTTTATGCAGCCGCCTGCTTTGGCCCGACCCGCTGCTGGTCGCCATGCCCAGGAAACATCCCCTGGCCGGGCACACAAGCATCCGGTTGCCGCAACTGGCCAACGAGCGGTTCATCATGCTGCGGCGGGAAACGTCTCGATTCGCGGAAAAGCTTTTCAACGCCTGCATTGCCGACGGCTTTACACCCGGCATAACACACAGTGTTGCAGAAGTGCCGGCCCAGCTCAGCCTGGTCAGCGCCGGGCTTGGGGTTGCCGTTGTGCCGTCGTCCACCCGCAGTTACCAGCCCAACACGCTGCACTTCATCCCGCTTGAACATCCCAACCTTCAAGCGCACGTGCATGCCGTTATCCGCAAAACGCCCCGAAAAGCGGCAATCGATACCGTGTTGGGGCTGCTTCAATCGAACGTGTCATCATAGGTGTCATCGTACTCCCGGGCCGCTTCACGAATGCATTCCAGTGCACACTCGATCGAGCGTGGAAAGATTTCATCCCGGCGCCAATACATCGACACGGAACCAAAACCCTTCAAATCGACCGGCAGGATTCGCAACAGCCTCATGCGATTGAGCATTAACGTCGTACGATACGATGCGGTGCCGATAATGTCACTGTGATTCAGCAGGGTTACGTTCGCAATGACCGAATTGGTCTCTATATAGTTAGAGGGCAAAACACGCCCGGCATTGGCCAGCGCCGCCTCAAGCGCATTACGTACCGGTGTCTGGCGCGGCCATACAATCCAGCGGTACCGCAAAACATCATCCCAGCCGATTTCTCCCTGGCCAAATAAAGGGTGGTCCGGACGCGCCACCAGCACCACCGGCTCGGTATACAGCAACTCGGAACGAATCAGCGTGTGATCAATCGTTTTCTGTGCCGTGCGACCGATCACCAGATCCAGATCCCCCTGGGCCAGCTGCGTCAGCAAGCGGTCCATGGTGCCTTCGACCAGATCGATACGCAGCTCGGGCATTTGCTGCGCCATGGCCAGGATTGCACGAGGGGCGGTTTCCGACGCCGCCGCTCCTGAAGCCCCAACAACCACACGGCCGGCTCCGCCTTCGCGCAGCAAGGCCATGTCGTCCACCGCCCGATTCAATTGCGCGTCAACCCGACGGGCATGCTCGATCAGCACCCACCCGTGCTCCGTTGGCGTCAGCCCCCGCGCATGCCGCTCAAATAATGTCAGGCCGATATCCGCCTCAAGATCGCGCAACCACTTCGATAATGCAGGCTGGGTCGTATTCAATACGGCAGCAGAATGACTGAGATTGCGTGTTTGCGCCAGGCTGAGCAAAAAACGCAGGTTGCGCAAACGGATGCGGTCGGTCCAGTCGGTTGCCATAGTGGAGAAAACCCTTGTCTCGGCGAATCAAAAACGGTAAAGTCTTCGAAAATTACTCATATTTTATAAAATCCTCTTGCTGGAGGCCCCCCATGAAAGCTGCTGCACGTGAAAACAACAACTTCCGGGAAGATGTTCTCGGACGCGCCAATGTTGAAGACACCCCTGAACTGCTCCACTATTATGACGAACTGGAGCGCCTAAATACAGGGGCGCTATGGACCGTTGCCAATAAAATCGAACCCTGGTTTCCGCAATCGTCATCGGAACCCGTGATCTGGCGCTACCGCGACCTGCGTGAACATGTCTTACGCTCGGTCGACCTTGTTTCCCCCGAAAAAGCCGGCCGACGCGTTGTCTACCTGAACAATCCCGGCCGCCAGGATGTTGCCGCGGCAGTGGGTTGGCTTTATTCCGGCCTGCAGGTTATGCATCCGGGTGAACTGGCCTCGGCCCACGCCCACTCAGCCAGTGCCCTGCGTTTCATTATGGAAGGCAGTGGCGCCTATACGATTGTTGATGGTCACAAAATGACCCTGGGCGCGAACGATTTCGTGCTCACGCCGAACGGTACCTGGCATGAACACGGCGTCAGTGAAGACGGCTCCCCCTGCATCTGGCAAGACGGCCTGGACATCCCTCTTATGAACGCGCTGGAAGCCAATTTCTACGTGGTGCATCCCGAGCTTCAGCAAGCCGTAACCCACCCGGTTGACGACAGTACCGCCACCTGGGGCGGCACCGGCCTGGTTCCCGCCGACGACAAATGGACCCATGCTTATTCGCCACTGCTGAAATACGAATGGGCACCCACTTACGAAGCGCTTTCACGCTACGCCAAAGTCACCGATGGTTCGCCCTACGATGGCGTGCTCATGAACTATGTGAACCCGAAAACCGGCGGCCCCGTCATGCAAACCATCGGCGCCAGCATGCAAATGCTTCGCCCGGGCGAACATACCAAAGCACATCGCCACACCGGCAGCTATATCTACCAGGTCGCCAAAGGCAAAGGCTATTCCATTATCAACGGCAAGCGCTTCAACTGGCAGGAACGCGATATTTTCTGTGTTCCCTCATGGATGCTCCACGAACATGCCAACGCCAGCGAATCGGAAGATGCCTGCCTGTTCTGCTTCAACGACTTGCCCGTCATGAAATCACTGGGCCTTTATCGCGAAGAAGCACTGGAAGAAAACGGCGGCCATCAGCCCATTGTTGCGTAATTAAAACCTGTAACCGGCCGGTGCTTTTATTGTCGAAGCACCGTCCTCATTTCATTCTTGTTTAACTAAAGAAAAAGGATTATTCATGCGTTTAGTGACCTATCGTCGCAATGTTCTGGAAGAAGCCCGCCTGGGCGCGCTGGTTGACAACCTGGTTGTTGATATTCAATGGCTGGGCGACGCCGCCGGCTACGACATGCCCTGCGACATGCTCGACTTCATCGAGTTGGGCCCCAACGCGATCGCCACCACAACCGAACTGCTGAACAGCTTCCGCGACGACTGGCCGGTTGGCGTTACCCAACCGCTTCAGAATGTGAAGTTGCTGGCCCCGATTCCACGCCCGCGCAAGAACATTTTCGGCATCGGCCTGAACTATGTCGAGCACGTGGAAGAATCCAGCCGCTCGCTCGACACTTCGGCCGACCTGCCCAAGCAACCGGTAATTTTCTCCAAGCCGCCTACCAGTGTCATCGGCCCAGACGATGCCGTTGAACACAACGCCAAAATCACCCAGCAAATGGACTGGGAAGTGGAACTGGCCGCCATTATCGGCACGCGCGCCAAACGCGTTTCTGAAGAAGACGCCCTGAATTATGTATTCGGCTATAGCGTCATGGTGGATATCAGCGCACGCGACAACCGCCGGGCAGGGCAATGGATTTACTCCAAAGGCATGGACACCTACGCCCCATTCGGACCTTGCATCGTCACCGCCGACGAAATCCCCGAGCCACAGGCACTGAACCTGTGGCTGAAGAAAAACGGCGAAACCAAGCAAGACTCCAACACCAAATTCATGCTGTTCAATGTCAAAACGCTGGTTTCCGACATCAGCCAGGGCATGACGCTTGAGCCAGGCGACATCATTGCCACGGGCACGCCGTCGGGCGTGGGTGCCGGACGCGACCCACAAGAGTGGCTATGGCCGGGCGATGTTATCGAAGCCCACGTTGAAGGCATCGGCACGATCCGTAACCCCATTATCGCGGTGTAAATTATGCTCAATCTGCCCCAATGCAAAGTGGCGGCCGTCCAAGCCGCCCCGGTGTTCCTGGACACGGACGCCACTGTGGAAAAAGTGTGCCACCTGATTAAAGAAGCGGCAAAAAAGGGGGCTCAATTAGTGGCCTTCCCGGAAGTATTCATTGCCGGCTATCCCTACTGGAACTGGTTCATGTCGCCCGTCGAGGGCAGCCCCTGGTTCGAAAAGCTGGCACGCAGCGCCATTGAAATACCCGGGCCGGAAATCCATCGCGTGGCACAAGCGGCCAAGGCCAACGGCATTCACGTGGTCGTCGGCGTGAACGAGCGCAATCGCAATGGTATTGGCACGATATACAACACAATGGTTTTCATTGGGCCAGACGGCAAAATTCTGGGCCGCCATCGCAAACTGATTCCCACCTGGGCCGAAAAGCTCACCTGGGCCAACGGCGATGGCGCGTCTTTACGCGTATACGACACGGCTATCGGCAAACTGGGTGGCCTGGCCTGCGGCGAGAACACCAACACGCTGGCGCGTTTCAGCCTGCTGGCACAAGGCGAATTGCTGCACGTGGCCAGCTATATTTCATTGCCGGTCGCGCCACCCGACTACGACATGTCGGAAGCGATCAAGGTGCGCGCCATGGCACACTCCTTTGAAGGCAAGGTGTACACCGTGGTGTCTTGCTCCACGGTATCCGACGAGATCATTCAGGCTTTCCGCAGCACCCATCCTCAGGCGGAAAAGATGCTGCGTCGCAAGAACAGCGCGTTTTCCGGCGTCATCGGCCCCGATGGCCGGTTAATCGGCAAACCGCTTATCGACAAGGAAGGCATTGTTTACGCCGATGTCGATTTGTCCAAGTGCATTCAACCCAGACAAATGCACGACATCGTCGGGCATTACAACCGTTTCGATGTTTTCGATTTGCGCGTGAATCGCCTGCCGCAACAATCGGCCCAGTTTATCGATTCGTCTGCGCAAGAATCTCTTGATTACGAACCCGATGACATCCATCAGCATGAATCAGATCGCCGCGCCTGAAACCGCTGCACTGCAGAAAACCTCGACCCTGGCCGAGCAAGCCTATCGCGCCCTCAAGCGCGACATTATCTCGGGCACGCTTGAACCAGGTCGGGCCCTGCGGCTGGCGTTTCTGAAAACGCGATATCAACTGAGCTTTTCACCGCTGCGCGAAGCACTGAACCGGCTTCACAGCGAACGCCTGGTTGAAGCAGAGGCGCTTAAAGGCTTTCGGGTCGCCACCCTATCGCTCAAGGAAATGCACGACTCCATGCGCACCCGCATTCTGATTGATTGCGATGCCTTGAATCGTTCCATTGAGCGCGGCAACCCCGAATGGGAGGCTCATATCGTAGGCTGCCTGCACACGCTGTCGTGGATTACGCGTCAACCCGTTTCCGACGATGCGTTTGAAGCGCATTACGATCAGGTTGAGCAGCGCCATTTGGCCTTGCATCAGTCCCTGATCGCCGCGTGCGACTCACGCTGGCTGCAAGACTTTTCCATGACGCTTTACGTGCAAACGGAACGCTACCGGCGCCCTATGCTGGTTAACCTTTTCCGCACCAACGCCCCCCGTGATGTTTCCAAAGAGCATCGCGATCTGGTCGACGCCACCCTGAGTCGGGACAGCGCCAAGGCGGTGGCGCTGCTGCAAGCCCATTACCGCAAGACAGCGGAACTGATTGAAACGTCGTTAAACGCCTAGATACTGGTCAACCAGCTCAGGCTGCGACATCAGTTCGTCGGACGAACCATTCCATACGATGCGGCCTTTTTCAATCATATAGTGCCGATCGACCAGGTCGTGCATTTCCTTCAGGTTCTTGTCGATCAGCAAAATGGTCTGGCCTTGTTCCTTCAAGCGTCGCAGGCAGGCCCAGATTTCCTGACGTATCACGGGAGCCAGGCCTTCGGTTGCCTCATCGAGAATCAAAAGACGCGGGTTGGTCATCAGGGCGCGACCAATTGCCAGCATTTGCTGCTCACCACCCGAAAGCGTGCGGGCCGACTGATTCCGGCGCTCATGCAAACGGGGAAACAACTCATAAACCGTCTCAAGCGACCACGGCCCCTGATGGTCGTTGCGTGCCGTGGCAAACAGATTCTCATACACCGTAAGCGACGGGAATACGTGACGCCCCTCCGGCACCAGACCACATCCCAGGCGCGCAATTTTATGCGGCCGAAAACCATTGACCACCTGACCATCGAACGTGATGGTGCCGGCCTGCAACGGCAACATGCCCATTACCGTGCGTACCGTCGTGGTTTTACCCATGCCGTTTCGGCCAATCAGCGACACCACATTCTTTTCGGGAATTTCCAGGTCGAGACCAAACAATACTTTGCTTTCGGCGTAACCCGATTCCAGTTTCTCGGCTTTCAGCATTATTCATTCCCCAGATAAGCTTCGCGCACTTCCGGATGCTCACGCACCTGGTCGGGGGTGCCGGTGAAGATCGTCTGGCCATAGACCAACACGGTAACCCGGTCGGCCACGGCGAAGACAATGTCCATATCATGCTCAACCAGCAACATCGCGTACTGGCCTTTCAGATCGAGCAGGATGTCTTTCATGAGCTTGGACTCTTCGGCACCCAGTCCGGCCATGGGTTCATCGAGCAAAAGCACCGGGGCGTTCAACGACAATGCAATCGCCAGTTCAAGCTGGCGTTTTTCACCATGGGCAAGTGACGATACCAATTCGTTCGACCGGTGCTCCAGACCCACTTTGCACAAGGCCTCGTAGGCGGGCTTTCGCAGTTGCGCATCTTTTCGCGCATTGAGCCACATATTGAAACGTATGTTCGTGTGTGCTTGTACGGCCATGGCCACGTTGTCTTCGACGGTGAACTCTTTATACAGCTGGCTGATCTGGAAAGACCGCGCCAGCCCCACCGCAGCCCGTTTGTGTGCCGGTACCTTGGTAATGTCATTGCCATCAAGCAGGATCTGGCCGGAGTCTGGCATCAGTTCACCGCTGATTTGAGAAATCAAGGTCGTTTTGCCCGCACCATTGGGCCCGATCAGCGCGTGGATTTCATCGGAATGCACCGTCAGGTTCACGTGGTCGGTTGCGGTTAGCGCACCGAACGACTTGCATAATTCGCGCAATTCAAGTTTGGGGGTTTTATCAGTCATAGTGGCGACCTCCAACCAGCCAGCCAAAAATACCACGGCGGCTGAACAGCACCACGAGAATCAGAATGGGCCCAAGGAACAACAGCCAATTTTCCGTCCAGGCTGCCAGGACCTGCTCAAGCCCAATGTACACAGCCGCGCCGATGATGGGACCAAAGATGCTGCCCATGCCACCCAGAACGATCATTGCCATGAGCTCACCCGATTTCAACCAGGAAGCCATATCGGGGCTGGCATACAAAGCATAGTTGGCCCAGAGGGCTCCGGCCAGGCCTGTACCTGCGGCGGAAATAACAAAAGCGGTAAGCTTGTAGCGCATGGGCGCATAACCCAGATTCACATTGCGCCGTTCGTTTTGCTTGAACCCGCGCAGCACCATACCGAACGGAGAATTCACCATCCGACGGCAGAACCACACCCACACAATGAGGAAAAAGACGCACAAATAATAAAACACGACGTTATTTTCCAGATCGATAAAGGGCAATTCATTGCGGTACGTAATCAGCATGCCGTCGTCGCCGCCATACTGCACCAGACCCACCAGCACAAAATAAAGCATCTGCGCAAAGGCCAGCGTAATCATGATGAACTGCACTCCGCTGGTACGAAGCGAAAGGGCACCGATAATAAGCCCCAACACCGCAGTAATCAGCATGGCCAGGGGCAAGATGATCAGCGCCGAATTGGTCTCGACAAAGCCGAATAACGGATCGACCATGTCCATATGGAAGCCGATGATCGAGACGACATAGCCACCCAGGCCAAAGAACGCCGCATGACCGAAACTGATCAGCGCACCATAGCCCAGCACCAGATCGAGGCTAACCGCAGCCAGCGCGTAGATAACGAACCGGGTAACCATGCTGACCAGAAAACTGTCATCGGTTACGTTCGCAATAGGCGGCACCAGCAATAGCAGGGCAAAAATTAATCCAACAACAATATATTTGCGAGTCATTGTTCACTACCTTTGAGCTGGGAGCAGGCCGCGCGGCTTGAGCAGCAGAACGATGGCCATAAGAATATAGATACTGGCGGACACCAGACTGGCGCTCACGGACCCTGCTGCCGTAGGCGGCAGGATTTGCGACATCCAGATGGGAATGTACGCCCGGCCAAGAGAATCCGTTAAGCCCACCAGCAGGGAACCCACCAGCGCCCCGCGAACAGACCCCACGCCACCCACGATAATGACGACAAACGTGGTAATTAAAATACCCTCGCCCATGCCGATTTCAATAGCCAGCAACGGTGCGCTCATTACCCCGGCAAACCCGCAAAGCAATGCACCCAGCCCGAACACCAACAAGAACAGGCGACGAATATTAATGCCCAGGGCCTCGACAATGTCGTTGTCGTCGGCGCCGGCACGCACCAGCATGCCAACCCGGGTACGCGAAATGAGATACCACAGACCCAGTGCCACAAGAATGCCGGCACCGATAAACGCCAAACGCATTACGGGGTAATTCAGCCCGGGAACAATTTCAACCGAACCGGCAAAAACGGGCGGAATATCCATGTAAGGCGGGCTGCGCCCGAACACCAGCGTCACCAGCGCGTTGGTAAAGAAAATAACCCCCAACGTTGCCAGCACCTGATCCAGGTGATCGCGCTGATACAACTTGCTGATAATCAGGCGTTCCACAATAAGGCCGTAAACCCCGGCGCTAACCACCGCCGCGAGTGCGCCGGCGAAAAACGAACCTGTCATGGCCACGGCCGATGCCGCACTAAACGCACCCACCATATAAAACGAACCATGCGCCAGATTGACGACATTCATAATGCCGAAAATAAGCGTCAGGCCCGCCGACAGCAGGAACAGCAACGCACTGTATTGCAGGCCGTTCAAAGCCTGCTCGATGAACAAGTACATGGGAACCTTCCAGTGACACAGCAGCACTGTGAACCTGACGCCACCGGACGACGCCTGGAGATGGCCCACCGCATTTTCGTGCTACTGCTGCAGTTTTAGACATTTTCTCTACTTTATACAGAAATGCTTTAACCTTCAACCTTTTTGAGGGCGCACGGCATTGGGAATTATCCCTATATCGACCGTATTTCAAGCACAAAAGCGAAAGCCCAAGCCGGTGCGCTACCGGACTTGGGCTTTTTAGAAAGCGGCAAACATCTTTTAGTCATCTGGATACAGGTTGGCGTACCCCGCATCCGGATAAAACGGCAGTTTTTAGCGCGGCTCCAGGCAGTTCTCTTGCTTCCAGCCGTACAGCCACTCCAACTGCGTATAAAACTGTTCTTGCGACTTACCCTTCCAGAGCAGATTACGCACTTGCCGCTCGACACCTTTGGCGTGGTAAATAAGCCCCATTTCACGGGTCGACCACACAACCCGTGCGGTACGGGGTACGCGGATTGACTCATACAGTTTGAACGCTGCCTCGAAGTCACCCTCGCTGCGCGCCACCGCTTCACCCAGCGTCACGGCATCTTCCAGTGCCATGCACGCCCCCTGCGCCATGTATTGCGTCATGGGATGCGCGGAATCGCCCAGCAAGGTGCAACGGCCGGCGCTCCATGACTCAACCGGATCGGCGTCGGCCGTGGCCCAACGACGCCAGGAAGTCGGGCGATCAAGCATTTGAGCCGGGCGCGGATGAATTCCGTCGAAATAAGACAGCACTTCTTCCTTGCTACCTTCCCGAACGCCCCACTCCTCCTGCTCACGGCTGTGGAACGTTACCACCAGGTTGTACTGCGCGCCGGCACGCAAAGGATAGTGAACCAGATGGCAACGCGGGCCCGCCCACAGGACCGGCGCATTGATGCATAAGTCTTCCGGCATATTGTCGCGATCGACCACCGCGCGATACACCACATGACCCGTGACACGATGCTGCGCACCAATGGTTTTCGCACGCACCACCGATTTCACCCCATCGCAGCCAACAAGGGCATCGGCCTTGTACACCTGGCCATTGGTGTCCTTTACCTGCACCCCGTCTGTGTTGATTTTCACGTCGTCAACATGGGTGGATGTCTTGAAGGTAATCAGCGGATTGTCCTGCACCGCTTCCAAGATGGACAAATGAATATCGGCGCGATGAATCACGGCATACGGCCCGCCAAACTTCTCGCGAAAGCGATCGCCGGTTTCCACCCTTACGACCTCCGTTGCATCAATCGCGTCCATCATGGTGATATGGTCGGTAAACACCGCCCGTTGGCGCGCCACCTGCCCGATACCCAAGGCATCAAGAGCGGCAAATGCATTAGGACCCAGTTGTATGCCGGCCCCGATCTCGCCGATTTCGTCGGCCTGCTCAAGCAGCAACACCTCGATACCCTGGCGCGTTAACGACAGCGCCGCCGCCAGCCCGCCAATCCCTCCACCCACAATGATGACTTTCTGTTGTGCTGGGCTTGTCATTGTTTATTTACCTCTATTCTCTCAGTTAACCACTTGCTTACGGCTGGTAATCAGGCTGAACGGCGGGTGCGGCTGCCTTGAACTCGGGCAGCGATATGCAATGCTCATACACTTTCAACACACGCGGATACGGCGTGAGATCGCATTTCATGCGCAATGCATTCGCCACCTGCGGCACCAGGCAGCAGTCGGCCAGCGACACCTGATTGTCGAAGCAATAGTTCCCCGAATCGGCACGCTCCAATAATGCCTCCAGCGACTGAAACCCTTCATCAATCCAATGGTGATACCAGGTATTTTTCTGCTCATCGCTTACGCCCAGTTCTTTCACCAGGTAACGCAAGACGCGCAAATTATTCAGCGGATGCATATCGCAGGAAATAAGATTTGCCACCTCCAACACCCGCGCCCGCTTTTCCAGGTTTTCAGGAATCAGGCGCGGCTCGGGAAAACGGGTATCGAGATAGTCGGCAATCGCCATCGACTGACCCAGCTCGAAGCCGTTGTCATCAACCAGCAAAGGCACATTGGCCGCAGGATTCTTGCGAACGTATTCCTGCGCCTTATGCTCCATGACCCGGATATTCACCGGATTCAGGTTGAAATCCACTTTTTTCAACGCCAGCACAATGCGAATGCGGTAGGACGTGGAACTGTTGAAAAAACTGTAGAAATCCATACTTACACCACCTTCACCGCAATGGTGCCCAAGCCCTCGACGCTCCCTTCCATGAGATCACCTTTAACCACCGGGCCCACACCTTCGGGCGTGCCGGTATAGATGAGGTCACCTTCCTCCAGGTGAAAGTAGCGCGACAAATAGCTAACCGTTTCGGCCACATCCCAGATGAGTTTGTCGATGGTGCTTTTCTGCTTGAACTCGCCATTCACTTTCAAGGCAATTTCTGCTTTCTCGAGGTCGCTTACCGTGCCTGCCGGGTGCATGGGACCAATAGGTGCACTGTCGTCAAAAGCCTTGCCGATTTCCCAAGGGCGTCCCATCTCGCGCATTTTCATTTGCAAGTCGCGACGCGTCATGTCCAGGCCCACGGCGTAACCCCACACATGCGACAGGGCATCAGCTTCGCTGATATTGGAGCCGGCTTTACCAATGGCCGCCACCAATTCAATTTCGTAGTGATAGTTTTCGGTTTCCGACGGATAAGACACTTCCAACGTGTCGCCATAAGCCACCGGCTTTACCGAATCGGTGGGCTTGCAGAAAAAGAAGGGCGGCTCGCGATCGGGGTCAAAACCCATTTCACGAGCATGGGCGGCATAGTTACGGCCCACGCAATACACGCGGCGAACCGGAAACTGCTCGGTGGTGCCAACAACCGGCACACCAACAACCTCGGGCACTTTCACAACATAAGACATAATGAATCTCTCTTTATTTCAATTGATAAAAGTTAATGGGCTAAAACGATCACGCTTTCGTCTGCCCAACAAAAGGTTTACAGACGCTCTTCGCGCAACAAACCCAATGCAACCTGAATCGGACGATCGGAATAGCTGAACAATACGGTCTCTTCCGGCACTTCAAAATGCACTTTGTGCCAGGAAGGCACCACGAATACATCACGCGGGGTGAACTCAAACACCTTATCACCAATATAAGCCTTGCCGGTTCCCTCTACAACGCTGAAAACCGTGGCATCGGTCGTACGATACGTTTTGCCTTTGAAACCCTTGGGCAACAACTGCATGAAGGTGGCCATCGTGGGCATGGCGAAGCCCCCGGTCGCCGGATTCACGTAGCGCAACTTGATCCCGTCGTACGCGTCTATTTCACCATTGCGCTGCAACTGATACAGGGCCTCGCGGGTGCGCTCGTAGGGATAATTGAAAATAGGCGAGGTCTTGCCGTTAACCTCATGGTGCACCGGCAACATGTTGTAGCCGTAGCGCGCATAACTGTCGCCCTCGGGTCGCGCAATGGGTTGCACTGCCTCGGGATAATTCTCGGCAAAACCCGTTCCCATCATGCGGATGAAGGGAATATCCAGGCCATCGAGCCACACAACCGGCTCACCACCCTCGGCCACGGCGGCATTGCCGTGATCGTGCCAGGTCCAGGTGGGTGTGATAATGAAGTCGCCCGGGTGCATGGTGGTGCGCTCGCCATTCACCGCGGTATAGGCCCCTGTGCCTTCCACGATAAAACGCAGGGCCGACTGCACATGGCGATGGCTGGGTGCCACTTCACCGGGGAGAATCAGTTGCAGGCCGGCATACAGCGTGGGCGTGATGGAAGCCTGGCCGCGCAAGCCGGGATTCTCAAGTATCAACACTCGCCGCACCGCCTCTTCGGCCGTAATCAACTGCCCCGACTCCATGATATCGGCGCGTACAGCATCGTAGCGCCACAAATGCGGCACACATTCCGTCGTGGGCGACTGGGGCACCAATGCATGCAGCGACTCCCATAACGGCGTCATGTCTTTTTTGTCGATCCGCGCGTAATAGGCTTCGCGCTCGGCTTTGTTCGCAACCGGACTATTCATGGCTATCTCCCTGAAACAAAAACGGAATCCCGAAATGGCGAAAAAGCGCATCTGCGATTATTCCGATTTTTCGATACCCTGAATATACGTCGGTTAAGACAGCAGTTGTGTACTTTGTTATATGTTTATCGATGAAATATTCGTATGAGGTATACGGAAAATTGCATGACTAGGGCGCGACTGTCATCATGCTTTTACCCCTACAACCCCTCGCTGCACCTGGTCGCGCTCAATCGACTCAAACAGCGCCTTAAAATTGCCTTCGCCAAAACCATCATCGCCTTTACGCTGAATAAACTCAAAAAACACCGGCCCCAGCACGGTTTCCGAGAAAATCTGCAGCAAAAGGCGCTTATCGCCTTTATGGGTTGTTCCGTCAAGCAAAATACCGCGTGACCGCAATTCACTTTCCGGCTCGCCATGACCGGGAAGGCGCTCTTTCAGCATTTCATAATACGTATCGGGCGGCGCGGTCATCAGCTTAACGCCCGCATTGCGAAGGCTATCGACGCTGGCCATCAGGTTGTCGGTCAGCAAAGCAATATGCTGGATGCCCTCGCCGTTGAACTGCATCAGAAACTCTTCAATTTGCCCGCCACCGCCGGCTTCTTCATTCAGCGGAATACGAATCTTACCGTCGGGTGCGGTCATGGCACGCGAGGTCAAACCCGTGTATTCGCCTTTGATATCGAAATAACGAATTTCCTTGAAGTTAAAAAGCCGTTCGTAGAACCCGGCCCAATAACCCATGCGCCCCCGGTACACGTTATGCGTCAAATGATCGATCACTTTCAGGCCGTGGCCCGCAGGATGAAGATCCACGCCATCAATAAACTCGAAGTCGATATCATAAATCGTCATGCCGTCGGCAAAGCGATCGATCAGATAAAGCGGTGCGCCGCCAATACCCTTGATGGCAGGCAAGCGCAGCTCCATGGGGCCGGTTGGAATCTCCAAGGCCTGTGCGCCCAGATCCAACGCCCTTTGATAGGCCTTATGCGCGTCTTTCACCCGAAACGCCATGCCGCATGCCGAAGGGCCATGCTCGGCAGCGAAGTACGCTGCCAGGCTTTTGGGTTCTTTGTTGATAATGAAATTGATATTGCCCTGCCGGTAAAGCACGACATCTTTCGAGCGATGCACCGCTACTTTCGCAAAGCCCAACTTTTCAAACAAAGGCTCCAGAACATTCGGCTCCGGGGAGGCGAACTCAACAAACTCAAACCCCATCAAACCCATTGGATTATCGAAAAGATCTGCCATGCCGTTCTCCTAAAACGCTTACCGCAACGATACTACAACCCCAGGTAAGCCTCCTTAACGCGAGGGTCGTTCTTCAGATCATCGCTGCTGCCGTGGAGCGTAATGCACCCATTTTCCACCACGTAAGCGTCGTCGGCCAAATTCAATGTGTTGCGAGTGTCTTGCTCAGCAATCAAAATGGAAAGGCCGTTCTTGTTCAGGGAACGTATTGTGTCGAAAACCAACTGCGCCATAATCGGCGCCAGGCCCAGCGTTGGCTCATCCAATAACAACAACTTGGGGCGTGCCATCAGGCCGCGCGCAATGGCCAGCATTTGCTGCTCACCACCGGAAAGCGTACCGGCCGCCTGGCTGCGACGCTCCCGTAACCGGGGAAACAGTTCGTACATTTCTTCAATACGCTGCTTCCAGGTAGGGCGCGCTGCCGGCACGATACCACCCAGGCGCAAGTTCTCTTCAACCGACAAATTAGGAAAAACCCGCCGCCCCTCAGGTACCAGCACCATCCCTGCATTGACCCGCTGGTGACCACGCTGGGCACTCATGCTGTTCCCATCGAATAGCACCTCGCCCTGCTTAACCGGCAGCACACCTGCCAACATCAGCATAATCGTGGTTTTACCGGCGCCGTTTGCGCCCAGTAATGCCGTCACACTTCCTTCACGCACGTTCAGCGAAACACCATGGATAATCTGCACCTCCCCATAGCCGCCCACCACGTCTTTCAGGCTCAGAATGTCTGCACTCATTTCTGTTCTCCGAAATACACTTCGTGAACACGCGGATTGTCCGCGATCTCCTGCGGCGTTCCCATGGCAATGCGCTCTCCATGATGCAACACGACAATTCGATCCGACAATTGCATCAAGGCACGCATCACATGCTCAATAATTAATATCGTTAACTTTCGGGAATGGTGCTGTTCACGGATAATACCAAGCATCTCGCTGACTTCGGGCGGGGTCAGGCCCGCCATGACCTCATCAAGCATAACGACCTTGCAACCTGTGCTGATCGCACGGGCAAGTTCCAGTTTCTTTTGTCTGGACAAAGTAAGCGCATGGGCCGGCGTGTCGGCCAGGCCCGACATCCCCAAATCTTTCAAGACAGTCTGGCAATGCGCAACGGCTTGTTGGCGATTACGAATTAAAACCGAACCGAACATCGTCGCTGTCAGCAGGTTCTCCATTACGGTCAGGTTTGGAAAGGGCTTGACGATTTGGAATGTGCGCGCAATGCCTCGTCGGCACACCTGGTCAGGACGAAGCCCCAGCAACGACTTGCCCTCAAGAAGCACATCCCCCGTAGAGGGAGCCAGGTAGCCGGCAATCACGTTAAACAAGGTGGTCTTGCCCGCGCCATTGGCCCCCATAATCCCCAGGATTTTCCCTTCATCGACCGTCATCGATATTTCGGCCAGTGCCCTCAGGCCCCCAAAGTTCTTACTTACGCCCTCCAGCCGGATTAAGCTCATGAGCCTTCTCCTTGAGCCCGGTGCTTGTAGTTGCGATACCAACCCAGCAAGCCATTGGGTAGCTTCACCACAAACACAATCAACAAAATACCCAGGATAATCATGTAGAACTGCGGCGCGTTCGTCCAAAGCAACTCAGACAAAATAACCAGGAAAACCACCCCGAACAGCGGCCCACGCGCGTTATCGCCCCCGCCTAGAATCGCCATGACGATAACGGTAATGGAAATCATTGGGTCAAAAGCCTGAGTCGCCTCGAAATAGCTTGAACGCAGCGCCATCACCCCACCCACCATGCCGGGAATAATGGCAGACAAAATGAAAGCGATCAGCTTGTATCGTGCTACGGGCACACCCAATGTTTCCGCCGCCTCTTCGTTCTCGCGTAGCGAACGTAAACCATGACCAAAGGGTGAGCGATGGACCGTCTCCAGCAATAAGGTCGACGCCACCGCCAGCACCAATACAATCCAGTAAATGGTTTCAATTGGCGGTGTACCAAACAAAAGGCGGCTGGAAATACCCATTTTGGCCTCAATGGCCATCAGGGAATACTTCACCAACTCAGCCAGGCCAAACGTAAGAATGACAAAATAAGGCCCTCGAACCCGCATGACCGGCAAGCCCACAATTAACGCAAACAGCGCGCTAATAGCGCCGGCCATGATCAGGGCCAGCCACAGCGGCATCCATTGCCAGGTCACCACAACGACATAGCTGCCTATCCCATAAAACACGACCTGCCCCAGCGATATGTAGCCTGTCATGCTAGAGAGCACAGCCCAGCTCTGCGTGAGTGCCAACCACATCAGAATGGCCAGACCCACGCCAATTGCGTAGTCTTGTGCAAGAAAGGGAAGAACGGCAAACGCCAGAACCAGACAGGCAAAAACAGTGACTTCTTTCAGGGTGTACTTCATCTGCTGACCTTTTTGGCAAATAAACCCTGGGGCAGGAACATTAAGGTTGCCACGAACACCCCATACAGCAAGACCGAGCGTAAATTAGGGGACGTCAAGGCCACACCATAGGTTTCAATGGCTCCCAGCAACAAAGCGGCCAGAAACCCTCCCAGAATATTGCCCAGCCCGCCCAGAATAACAACGATGAAAGCCGCAATCGCCAGCGGAAACCCGATAAACGGAGAAAATTGTTCCATCATGCCTAACAGCACACCTGCAACACCGGCCGACGCAAAGCCCAAGGTCAGGCTCACAATATGCACCTGCTCGACATTCACCCCTACAATTCGGGCCGCCTCAGGCTGCTCTATCACCGAACGCAAAGCCAGGCCAAAAACGCTCCAGCGCAGGAAGAGTGTGACCCCGATGCATATCGCCAACGCAACCAGAAGCGCAATAACCCGGTTTCCCGTCATGGCCAGGTCGCCAAACCGATAAACATGATCCATATATTGATACGCGCGCGGGGTCGCTGTTTCCACCCAAGCCACGACATTCTGTATTAATAACGAAAGCCCAAAAAACAGCAACAGAGAGTTCGCTTCGAGTCGCTCCCTGCGGTCAACACGCACCAGCATATCCCGCAAGAGAAACTTGTAGAGCAACACGCCAACAATGGCACTGAACGCCGCGACAACCACCGTGGATAACAAAGGCGACAGCCCAAAAGTGCTGAACAGCCAATAGCCCACGTACGCCCCAACCATCACCAGTTCACCATGCGCCACATTAAGCAGGCGCATCGTTCCATAGACCAAATTCAGTCCTAACGCGATGATCGCGTAAAGGGCGCCTGTAACCAGCGTGGCAAACAGCAATTGCTGCGACAAAAACACATCCACAAAACTCATGCAACACCCCTGTCAGTGTTCCAGGGGCGGCCTGATTCGGCCGCCCTTTTTCTTATTGGGCTCTTACTGGATAGCCGCTTTGGGCTGAAACTTGCTGGTGGCAATTGAGTCGGGCCAAATCAGCTTCAGTTTTCCATCCTGAATTTGCAAAAATGCCGTTGGGGTAATGACGTTTTGCACGCCTTCAAATTTCACCTTTCCATTAATGGTTTCGAACGTGTCGGTCGCAATCGTGTCACGCAGTTTTTCTTTATCCAGACCGACCTTTGCGACGGCCTGCTCCAGAATTTCCAATGACAAGTAAGCCAGCGAAGCGTTCAAATAGTCGGGCTCCTGGTTGTAGCGCTCAACGTAATTGTCATAAAATTTGCGCGCATTTTTCCATTCGGGGTTATCCGGTGCCCAGTGGCCAATCGTTACGAAACCATTGGCCGCATCACCAAGGGCTTTACGATAAAAGGCTGCCGACGCGCCCAGCGCCACAAATTGAAAAGGGCTGGATACCCCTATTTCCTTGGCCTGTTTACCGTATAAAACCGAATCACCCGGATAGGAAAGCGCCAACACCGCATCGGGGTTCAATTCTTTGATTTGCGCCAGCATGGGTGTCATGTCTTTAATACTGGGCGGATACTCTGTACTGAACTTTATTTCTATGCCGGCCTTTTCAAGCTCGGGCTCAATGAAAGTTTTCAACTCTTTGGTCAGCGAAAGCACATTGGCCATGATGGCGACTGACTTGACATTGTTCTGCTGCATCAGCTTGGTCAGTTCCACCGCCATGACGTCGGGTATGGCCGCCGTCGGGAACCAAATATAACCGGGCTTCACTTCACGCAACATGACGGAAGCCGACGTATTCCCAACCACGGGGAATTTGTACTTTTCCACGACCGGCGCAAGGGCGATCTGGAACGGTGTACCCCAAGGCGCTATCAGCAAATCCACCTTATCGTCGGTGATGAGTTTTTCATAGATGCGCACCGACATTTCCGGCCGGGACTGGTTGTCGTACTCAACAAACTCAACCAACCGCTTTTCACCTGCAACGTCGATACCCCCTCGCGCATTGACCTCATCGCGCCACATTTCATAAACGGCATATTGATCTTGCGCCGCATTGGCAAACGGGCCCGTTTGGGACATTGAAAAGCCAATCCGAACGGGCGGTTTCTCGGCGGCTGCCGCCCCGAACATACTCGCAGCCAGGCCAATACTCAAAGCCACATTCAAAAACGTGCGTCGTGTCGTCATAGTTCTCTCCGATGATGTGTTCATTTATTGCTTACTGAAGGTTTGCTGCCCAGCCACTTCTTGCACTGCAATACTTACCGCCGTTCCCGCGGCACAATCATTTTCGGATCAATCACCTTGCCGTCTTCGATGATCCGGTTACCGTCTAGCTCTATGGTGCAAGCCCGCATCGGAAGGTCGTAATGGCCGCGTGTTCTGCGTGTGCCACCCCCCTGCGTATTGGGGCCTGTCGAAAACAGGAAATTGCCTGGAAACGCTCGCGTTGCCGCGCGGTTACGCTCAGGCGAGTCGCCATACAGCGCAATGCTGTCCCAGCGAGCCTGTGGATTCAAGCCCCAGCCCAGATGCGAAATAGCGAAAGGATCGCGGTCTTCGGGAAAATCCTTACCCTCTTCCAACCATTCGCGCATCAAGGTGGCATCCAACCCTCCCTCAATGGAAACAATATGTCCGTCGCGAACCTCAACAATAATTTCGTCTTGAATGAAACGGCTATAAGGCAAAATAACAATATCGCCCGGCTGTATATACAGTGTTCCGTTTGCACTGCCTTCATCGGGAAACGTATGCAAAAAGCCTGCCCCCCAGTGGTCGAAATGCCCAGGTTCATCCGCAAACCCGTACTGGCTCATCACGGGGTACTCGCCGCGCTCATAAGTAAAATCAGTGCCGGCCTTGCTGGTAACACGCACCTGCTTTGTGTTCTCGTAGAGCTTGTGGGCGTGCAACAGCGCTTCTTTCAAACCAGGCGGAGACTGCAAGGCATACAGATCGTCGGGGGCATCGATAATCATTTGTATGCGAACGCCGTTATCCATCACCTTTTTCAACCAACTGCTGAACAGCGGCACGTGAAATATCAAGACCATGTCGCATTGCATCAAGGCTTCCAGCGTGCCCTTGCACTTACCCACTGTTTCAACGCCAACGCTGGTCCAGGTAGGAATGGCATTCACGCACATTTCATAAATATCAGCGTCAAGGGTTTCTGCTGCAGCGAATGCGGCCTGTATGTATTCTCGTCGGGTTCCAAGGTCGCTCACAATCGCAATCGTTTCCCCCGGTTTAACCTTGCATAGCTCAAACTGCTTTTTGAACAACCCGGCAAGCTTCGCTGGATTCGTAGACTGCGTTCTGATGTCTGCCTGCAACATGTTGATCTCCTTGCTTTTTCTATGTGCCACCCGAATAACATCACAGTTTGGATGACTTTACTGACATACCAAAAGCAAGTCAATACCGAATAACGTTCCTTATTTAAGATAATTTAATCACCATGAGGTAACATTAAAAAAATGGGTATTTAGGGGTCGACGTGGTTCAGGTAAAAAAGCCAGAAATGAAGAAGGCAATCTTGGATGCCGCATATCAATGCTTCATGGAGTACGGGTATTCCAGTACGAAAATACCCCAAATCGCCAAGTTGGCCGGCTCGTCACCTGCCAATATTTACGTTTACTTTCCATCCAAGCTGGAAATTCTGTTCACCTTGTATGAAGGCTGGCTGGACGAGCGAATGACCACACTGGAAAAATCCTTAAAGCGTCTGAAAACAAACGAACAGAAAATCCAGCGAATCCTGACAACAATGTGGCGGGACTTGCCCGCGGCAGACAAAGGGTTTAGTAACAACCTTATTCAGGCACTGTCAACGGCAACAAGCAATGAGGGTTACAGCCCGGCGCTGCGCCTTTCAGTAGAAAACAGACTATGCCAAATGTTGAACAGCAGCCTGTCTCATCTGGCGCCTGAAAGAACCCGTGCCATTGCAACATTGCTATTAATGGCTTTCGACGGCCACGCCATCAATTTTTATCTTACAAAGAAGAAAATGACCTCGACGGCGGATATCGAGTTCTTCAGTAAAGTCATACTTTCGTATGCTGAACCGCAGAACTAATGGCATTTCAAACGATGAAGACAACCACCACCCAACTTGGCCAGGTCAAGATCTCGCGCATCATTGAATCGAGCGAACCGCTACTTCGCCCTGCAGAGATTTTCCCCGATTCCGATCCGGACATTATCGCCAGAAACATTGACTGGCTGGCCCCGCATTTCTATGATCCGGAGACCGACAAACTGGTCATTACGATTCAGTCGTTTTTGCTGGAAACGCAAAACCGCAAAATTCTAATTGACACCTGTGTGGGCGACTGCAAACAACGCGTTCGATCAGAATTCCACGAAAAACAATGGAACTGGCTGAAAGGGCTGGAAAGCCTGGGCCTTGGCGTTAAAGATATTGATATTGTTTTATCAACGCACATGCACGTTGATCATGTCGGCTGGAACACACGCTTCAACGGCAAAGAATGGGTACCCACCTTTCCCAAAGCGCGCTATCTGTTCACTACGCCGGAATGGGATTACTGGAAAGAAAATGAAGGGCACCCGGCACTGGTTCGCTCGGGTGACTACATTGGCGATTCAGTGTGGCCCCTGTTCCACGCCGGCCAGGCCGATTTGGTCGACATGGATCACGAAATCGTACCCGGAATCCGGCTGGTTCCCTTACCAGGGCACACGCCCGGCCATGTGGGCGTTGAAATTGACAACGCGTCGGACCCAACCCTTATTACAGCCGACCTTTTTCACCATCCTTTGCAATGCTGCTACCCGCACTGGAACACGCGATTTTGCCTTGATCCGCTGAAGTCACGCGCCACCCGATTAAATGCCATGGCCGAACTGGCACACAAAAACACCACAGTCATGCCGGCACACTTTCCTTCGCCGAATGCAGGAAAAATCGAGGTTGTAAAACACGATGACCCCGACGCAGCCCGGGGTCATGTGTATCGATATCGGTTTATATAAACAAACAGAGGTTGAATAATGGACATCGCACGCTACCCCGCGCAGGAACCGTTCAACGAAAACATGGTCAAGTACCATGCCTATCTTCTTGAAAGGGCCGGTAACCTAAGCCCCATTGAAATCGATTACGGCAGTGATCCCTACCAGAGCGTCGGCATTTTCCCCGCCGAAAACCCCGATGGCCGCGTACTCCTTTTCTTTCACGGAGGCGGCTGGACCAACGGCTATAAGGAATGGATGTACTTTATGGCACCAGCCCTTAACGCCCTGGGTATCACCTTCGTTTCAGCCGGTTATCGATTGGCGCCGAACCACCTGTTCCCGGTTGGCTTTCAAGACTGCGCCCGTGCCCTCGATTGGGTGGGCAAAAATATCCATGCCTACGGCGCAGACCCCGAAAAAATTTTCGTAAGCGGCCATTCAGCAGGCGGACATTACGCGGCCCTTCTGGCCGTAGTCCGGGAGGCCGTACCCGGTATGTCGTGTTCCGCCCATGTGAGGGGCTGCGCGCCCCTCTCGGGCATTTACTATTTTGGTGAGAATGCCGGCATGGCGGTTCGACCGCGCTTCCTGGGCGTGCCCGGAACGCAAACTGATGACGCCGCCTCGCCCCTGAAGCATCTGAAACCCGGACTCCCCCCCTTTTTACTGACGTGGGGAGAGGAAGACTTCCCGCATTTGAAACGCCAGGGGCAGGAAATGGCGGCAGCACTCAAAAAACACGAAATTCCGGTTGAAACACTTGAGTTGCCCGGATGCAATCACTTTACCGCCAGTTATGCTGCGGGCGACGTAAACGGACTATGGCCAACCACCTTCGATAAATGGTCTGGCACGCTGGCGGAAACGGCCGCCTCACGCGCAAGGTCGTAACTACATACACGCAACTGAATCGGGCACGGGATACCGCCGTGTATGCGGCCCCGCCTTCATCACCTGGCCAGGTACCTCGTGTCCGATGATTTCCGGCAGCAAACGCGCAATTTCCAACAGCGGCTCCAGTGCCACGCCCGTGTCGTACCCCATGGCCTCCAGCATGTGCACCATGTCTTCAGTACAAACATTACCGCTGGCGCCGGGCGCATAAGGGCAGCCCCCCAGCCCGCCCAGCGATGCATCAAAACGATCAACCCCCGCACTCAACGCCGCAAGCACATTTGGCAGCCCCATTGCGCGCGTGTCATGGAAATGCAGCGTTAATACCAAAGACGGCCAGCGCTTGCGTACACGCTCACATAGCGCTCGCACCTGCGTGGGGTTGGCCACACCGGTCGTATCGCAAAGGCTCACGCCCTGAATGCCCATATCAACGTAACGCTGAATCAGATCCATCACTCGGTCGGCCGGCACGTCGCCCTCGAAAGGACAGCCGAAAGCCGTAGACACCGAGGCGTTCAACATCGCCTTGCCATCCACAAAATCCGCCACTTTCTGGAACTGCTCCAGCGATTGTTCCGGCGTCATGCGGATATTGGCCAGGTTGTGCGTGCGGCTGGCCGACATGAACAGATTTATTTCATCTACATTGCAATCCAGCGCCCGCTCACAACCGCGCACATTCGGCACCAGCGCAGCATAAATCACGCCGGGCACGCGATCGATCTGGCTCATTACCGCCTCGGCATCGGCCAGATTCGGAATCGCCTTGGGCGACGTAAACGAGGTGACCTCGATCTTGGCCAGACCCGTTCTGCTGAGTGCATTGATCAACTCGACTTTCTGTTCGGTCGGCACGAATTTGGCCTCAATCTGAAACCCGTCGCGCACCGACACTTCCTGTATGTAAATACGTTGTGATTCTTGCATATCCTTTTCCTGTTTCAGGCGTTAAACGCTTAAGCCAAACCTGCCTGTTTCATTTTTTCGTACTGTTCGGGCGTGACACCGATCGATTCCAGCACTTCACACGTGTGCGCACCCAATTCGGGGCCCAACCAGCGGGTACGACCCGGGGTTTGGCTCAACTTCGGCACAATGCCGGGCAAGTCTATGGAGGCGCCATCGGGCATTTCAAAACGCTGAATCATCTCACGCGCCTGATAGTGCGCGTCTTCACAAATGTCCTTGGCGGTATAGATACGCCCGCAAGGTACCGATGCGGCATCGAGGGTATCCAGAACATACTGCAACGCATTCTGCGCAGCCCAATCGCCAATCACGCCATCGAGCATTTCGGTGTGCCGCACGCGGCCATCGTTATGTTCAAGCTCGGGATCCCCGGCCAGATCGGGCCGCCCAATCGCATTCATTAACCGCTTGAAAATACCGTCGCCGTTGCCGGCGATTGCCACATAGCTGCCGTCTTCACACAAGTACGTATTGGAAGGCACGATACCGGGTAGCGCTGCACCGGTTCGCTCGCGGATGGTACCCGTGGCGGCGTATTCCGGAACCAGGCTTTCCATCACGGCAAACACGGCCTCATACAAAGCGACGTCGATAAACTGGCCCTGGCCTTTATTGGCCTTGATATGATAAAGCGCCATCAACGCACCCACCACGCCATACAAGGAAGCCAGGGTGTCGCCCAGGCTAACCCCTGTGCGCACCGGCGCCCGGTCGGGATAACCCGTTACGTAGCGCAAGCCCCCCATGCATTCGGCAATCGCCGCAAACCCGGGTTTCTGGCTATACGGACCGGTTTGCCCATAACCGGAAATACGCACCATCACCAGTGCCGGATTCAATTCAGACAACGTTTCCCAGCCCAACCCCCACTTTTCCAGCGTGCCGGGACGGAAATTTTCAATCACGATGTCGGCCTCGGCCACCAATTGGCGCACCATTTCCTGTGCCTGCGGATTTTTCAGATCGAGCGTAACCGACTTCTTGTTGCGGCTTTGCACATACCACCATAACGACGTGCCGTTGTGCAATTTGCGCCAGGTGCGCAAAGGATCCCCCTTTCCCGGGGGTTCGATTTTGATCACTTCAGCACCAAACTGGGCCAGCAAGGTGCTGGCATAAGGGCCGGCAATCAGAGAACCCAACTCCAGTACCTTGACGCCTTCCAGCGCCATGGGAGTTTCCTGCTTATCCTGCGTCATAGCTTCCTCTTGTTTACGCTTTCCATAATGATCCCGTTAAGCGAACCGGGCTGTAAAGCGGCTATTTTCGATGCCATCATCGTATTTTGCGATCACAAACAGTAAAATACCTTAGTTATTTCTCTTATTATCGTTTTTCACTATGGCATTGGATCCAAAATCACTCCAGCTTTTCATCCGTGTCATTCAGGCCGGCACGATCAGCGCGGCAGCAAAACAGGAGCATATCGCAGCAGCAGCGCTCAGCCGACGCATCAGCGACCTTGAAGAACAAGTCGGTATCCCACTGGTGGAGCGTAGCAACAAGGGGTTGAAAGCCACGCCGGCCGGTCACGCACTCATTGATCGCGCGCACCGTATCCTGAACGACCTGGGCGCATTGCAAACCCACCTTCAGGTTTACGGATCAGGCGAAAAAGGCTATCTCCGGATTCACGCCAACCTGTCGGCCATCAGTCAGTTTCTACCTGCAGAACTGGGCGCCTTTCTAAGAAGCCACCCCAACATCCAAATTGATCTAGCCGAACGCACCAGTACCGACATTGCACAGGCCGTAGCAGAAAACGCCGCAGACATTGGTGTGCTGGTCATGGACGAACCGATTAAAGACCTGACCTATTTACCTTATCGCTCCGACGAACTGGTCATTATTACCTCACGTCATCATCCGCTTGCCAAACGCCGCAAGGTTCGATTTGAAGAAACGCTGGACTTCCCTTACGTTGGGTTGCCGCAAGGCAGCCAGATGAACCTGCAACTGGCCCGTTCCGCCCTGGCCCTGAACCGGATCTGGCGTTGCCGCTTCCAGGTCTCCGGTTACGGCGCCCTATGTTTAATGGTTGAAGCAGATCTGGGTGCGGGTGTGTTACCCCGCCGGGTAGCGCAAACGCAGGCAAAAGCCCTGCAAATTCATGTGCTGGAATTGAATGAGCCATGGGCCAAACGGCAACTGCATTTATGTATCCGGTCTCATGCCTCTTTATCGCCGGCGGCAAAATTACTGGTGTCGCATATGACACCTGAACCGGCATAAAAAAAAGCCAGGCCTGCAAAAATGCAGCCCTGGCTTTTCACGGGACGACAACGCGTTTAAATAACGCGTGCAGCCTCGATCAGACGAGTAACCGTCCAGGCTTTATCGCGGCTGATAGGACGACCTTCAGCAATTTCGACGATATCGCCTTCGTTGAACTGATTGGTTTCGTCGTGCGCTTTGTACTTGCCGGAACGAATCACAATCTTGCCGTAAACAGGATGCTTAACGCGACGCTCTACGCGAACGACAACGGTTTTATCCATCTTGTTGCTGACAACTTTGCCAACCAGAGTACGCTGGCGCTTGGCTGTGGTGTTTTGAGTTTCGCTCATATTACTTTCCTGCCTTCTCAGTCATGACGGTACGAACACGCGCGATGTCGCGACGTACTTTGCCCAACTGACTGGTGTTGGAGAGTTGCTGAGTAGCACGCTGCATGCGCAGACCAAACTGTGCCTTGAGCAGGCTCTCGAGCTCTGTCTGGAGCTCATTCTTTTCCTTGGAACGGAGTTCGCTGGCTTTCATAACGTTTCTCCTTAAGCACCGATACGACGGCTGACGAACGTCGTGGAAATCGGCAACTTGGCCGCGGCCAGGCGGAACGCTTCACGCGCCAACTCTTCGCTGACACCTTCCATTTCGTAAATCACCTTGCCGGGTTGAATTTCAGCGACCCAGTATTCCGGATTACCCTTACCATTACCCATACGCACTTCAGCAGGCTTGCGGGAAATGGGTTTGTCGGGGAATACACGAATCCAGATACGGCCACCACGTTTAATACGACGGTTGATCGCACGACGAGCGGCTTCGATTTGGCGAGCCGTTAAACGGCCACGGCCTGTTGCTTTAAGGCCGAACTCACCAAACGACACCTGTGCACCGCGCGTAGCCAGACCGGTATTGCGGCCTTTCTGCTCTTTGCGGTATTTCCTGCGTGACGGTTGCAACATAATTATTCTCCTTCAGCTGGTGCTGCTGTTGCAGCATCAGACTTGCGAGGCCCGCGACCACGCGCCGGACGACGACCCTCAGGACGCTCGCCGCGAGGACGACGTGAACGACGTTCTTCATCGCGCGGTGCGGCTGCTTCAGGAGGCATTTCGCCGTTAGGCAACATGTCGCCCTTATAGACCCAGACTTTGATACCGATAATGCCGTAGGTTGTAGCGGCTTCGGAAGTGCCGTAGTCGATGTTGGCGCGCAGTGTGTGCAGGGGCACACGGCCTTCGCGATACCATTCGGTACGGGCAATTTCAATACCGTTCAAACGACCCGAGCTCATGATTTTCACGCCTTGCGCACCAAGGCGCATGGCATTTTGCATGGCTCGCTTCATGGCGCGGCGGAACTGGATACGTTTCTCCAGTTGCTGCGCAATGGAATCGGCGATCAGTTGAGCGTCGGTTTCAGGCTTGCGGATTTCCTCGATGTTCACGTGCACAGGCACGCCCATCAAGCGCTGCAGATCGGCTTTCAGATTTTCGATGTCCTCGCCGCGCTTGCCGATCACGACACCCGGACGAGCCGAGTAAACCGTGATACGGGCATTTTTGGCAGGACGCTCGATAATAACTCGACCGACCGAAGCGGATTTCAATTTCTTCTTCAGGTACTCGCGCACGCGGATATCGTCGGCAAGCATACCGCCGAAAGCCTTATCGTCGGCGTACCAACGAGAAGTCCAGTTACGATTGACCGCGAGGCGGAACCCGGTTGGGTGTACTTTCTGTCCCATTGCGACTCCTTACGCGCCGACCTTGACCACAATGTGGCAAGTCTGTTTCTCGATGCGGTTACCGCGGCCTTTTGCACGGGCCGAGAAACGTTTCAATGACTCAGCCTTGTCGACATAGATTGTCGTGACTTTCAGTTCATCGATATCGGCGCCGTCATTGTGTTCGGCGTTGGCGATCGCGGACTCCAGGGCTTTCTTCAAGATGCCCGCGGCTTTTTTTGGCGTAAACGTAAGAATATTAAGCGCCTGGGCAACCGACTTGCCGCGGATCATGTCCGCAACCAGACGTGCTTTTTGCGCAGAAATACGAACGCCACGAATATTTGCTGTAGTTTCCATCACTTACCTCTTGGACTTTTTGTCCGCTGCGTGCCCTTTGAACGTACGGGTCAGCGCGAACTCGCCGAGCTTGTGACCGACCATGTTCTCGTTGATGTAAACGGGAACATGCTGGCGGCCATTGTGCACAGCAATCGTCAGCCCAATGAATTCGGGCAGGATGGTGGAACGGCGCGACCAGGTTTTGATCGGCTTCTTGTCTTTGCCCTCGACTGCGGCATCTACTTTCTTGAGCAGATGCGCATCGACAAATGGGCCTTTTTTGATAGAACGTGCCATTTAGTTCGCCCCTTACTTGCGCTTGCGACGCGAGACAATCATGTTGTCTGTGCGCTTGTTACGACGAGTACGATAGCCCTTCGACGGTGTGCCCCATGGGCTAACCGGCTCGCGGCCCTCGCCAGTACGTCCCTCACCACCACCATGCGGGTGATCAATCGGATTCATTGCCACACCACGTACGGTTGGGCGGATACCGCGCCAACGCATGGCACCGGCTTTACCGATTTGACGCAAGCTGTGTTCTTCATTACCCACTTCACCAATGGTTGCGCGACAATCGATATGAACGCGACGAACCTCACCGGAACGCAGGCGAACCTGGGCGTAAACCCCTTCGCGCGCCAGCAGAACCGCTGACGAACCGGCTGAGCGCGCCATTTGCGCACCTTTGCCGGGTTGCATTTCGATGCAGTGAATAGTGGAACCGACTGGAATATTGCGGATAGGCAAAGTATTACCGGCACGGATAGGTGCATCTTTACCGGACAACAATGTGCTACCGACTTCCAGGCCGCGGGGCGCAATGATGTAGCGGCGCTCGCCATCGGCGTAGCACAGCAATGCAAGATGCGCAGTACGGTTCGGGTCGTATTCCAGACGCTCTACCTTGGCAACGATACCGTCTTTGTTGCGACGGAAGTCGACAATACGGTAATGCTGCTTGTGGCCGCCTCCACGGTGACGTACCGTGATGTGACCATTGTTGTTACGACCGGATCCGCGCTTTTTCTTTTCCAGCAGACCTTCGAATGGGCCGCCCTTGTGCAACTGGGGCGACACCACCTTGATCATGCCGCGACGGCCTGCCGAGGTTGGCTTGACTTTTACGAGTGCCATTTAGTTCACCTCCGTAAAGTCGAGTTCCTGGCCTTCTTTGAGCGAGACATAAGCCTTGCGCTCATTGCGACGGCGACCAATGAAACGGCCAAAGCGCTTTTCCTTGCCCTTGCGATTCAGAACCTGTACAGATTCAACCTCAACCTTGAAGAGCAATTCAACGGCAGCCTTGATTTCCGGCTTGGTGGCGTCAGCGGCGACGCGGAAAGCGACTTGCTGATTTTGTTCGGCGACCTGGGTGGCTTTTTCAGTAACCACGGGTGCCAGAATAATTTGCATTAAGCGTTCGGCGTTCATCCCAACATCTCCTCGAGTTGAGCGATAGCCGACTTGGTGATCAACACTTGCTTGTAGTGGATCAGCGAAAGCGGATCGGCATAACGCGGTTCAACTACCGCAACGTGTGGCAGGTTGCGCGTAGCGAGATAAACGTTTTCGTCGAGCGCATCAGTGATGATCAGAACCGACTCGAGACCCATACCCTTGAGCTTGGCGGCTGCCTGCTTGGTTTTGGGGGTGTCGAGCTGGAATGAATCAACAACGGCGATACGACCTTCACGAGCTAACTGGGAAAGAATCGCACGAATACCGGCGCGATACATTTTCTTGTTAACCTTGTGACTGAAGTTCTCGTCTGGCGAGTTCGGGAATGCACGGCCACCTCCACGCCAGATAGGCGAGGAAGTCATACCGGCACGGGCACGACCCGTTCCCTTTTGACGCCAGGGCTTCTTGGTGCTGTGCTTGACTTCAGCGCGATCTTTCTGGGCGCGGTTGCCACTGCGGGCATTGGCCTGGAAGGCCACCACAACCTGATGAACCAGCGCTTCGTTGAAGTCGCGACCGAAAACCGTGTCGGGCGCAGCAACGGTAGAGGCCGATTGGCCTTGATCGTTCAGGAGCTTGAGTTCCATTGATTACGCTCCTTTCTTGGCCGACATCTTGATCGCGGGACGCACGATAACGTTGGCATTCTTGTGGCCAGGCACAGCGCCTTTAACCAACAACAAGCCACGCTCTGCGTCGACGCGAACGATGTCAAGATTCTGAATAGTGCGGGTAACGTCACCCAGGTGGCCCGCCATGCGCTTGCCGGGGAAAATACGGCCCGGATCTTGTGCCTGACCGATTGAGCCAGGCGCGCGGTGCGACACGGAGTTACCGTGAGAGGCACGCTGAGAACTAAAATGGTGACGCTTGATGTTGCCGGCGAAACCTTTACCAACAGTGGTACCGGTCACGTCAACTTTCTGGCCCGCTTCAAATACGCTATCTACGGCCACCACGCCACCTGCAGCAAATTCTGCAGCTTTTGCGGGATCGAGACGGAATTCTTTGATGATGCTGCCGGCTTCAACGCCGGCTTTGGCGAAGTGACCCGCCAAAGGCTTGGCAACACGGGAAGCACGACGTGTACCGTAAGCAACTTGCACTGCTGCGTAACCATCGGATTCGGGGGTCTTGACCTGGGTCACACGGTTGTTCGACACGTCCAGCACTGTTACCGGGATGGATTCACCTTCCTCGGTAAAGATACGGGTCATGCCGACCTTGCGCCCTACAAGCCCGAGCCGATGTGCGGCAGGCGTAGGTGTCGAGTTCGACATTGTTTTCTCCATTCCCGACTGCGATTGGTCGGGGCTAATTGCGTGAATTAAAGCTGCCATTCACAAAAATTCTTGTTTCACCCCAAAAATAGGCAAAGCCCCTTTTTGGTTAGCCTCGCAATATAGCATGGATTATTTAACTTGCGCAAGCCTTTCTGCAAATATTGTCTTTTATGAGAAGGACTTGGATGCATCAGGCAAATCGGGTTTCGCCGCGTGATTTGTTTTCATGTAAAGTTCTGCCTAAGCACGTCGAAATGATGTTCAGAATTTATAACTACAACCATAAAATTACGGACTCGCAACCAGCATGCCGAATACTCAAACCGCCCGCAATACACGCTTTGCCATTCGAGGGCCATTCATCACATTCAAAAGTAATCCTTTTGTTGAAGGTGATGAGAACGCGCTGGTTCACGAAACCGATGGCTTGATCATTATCAACAACGGAACAATCGAGTATGCCGGCAAGTATTCCGAAGGTAGCGCCCGGTTACAAGACTGCCCGGTTGAAAACTTCCCGAACCACCTCATTACACCGGGCTTTATCGATTCCCATGTACATTATCCCCAGCTCCCCATTATCGGCGCCTATGGTGCGCAGCTCATCGACTGGCTGAACACCTATACATTTGTTGCCGAGCAGCGTTACAACGACTTCGATTACGCCAGGCAGGTTTCACAGATATTTCTCGACGAGCTCGCACGCAACGGCACGACGACCGCCGCCGTATACTGCACCGTCCATCCCAGTTCGGTCGATGCATTTTTCCAGGAAGCCGATGCCCGGCAGTTGCGCATGATCGCAGGCAAAATGCTCATGGACCGCAACGCGCCCGACGCCCTGCTGGATACCGCGCAGTCCGGGTATGACGACTCCCTGGCCCTGCTGGAAAAATGGCACGGGAAAGGGCGCCTGTCTTATGCAATCAGCCCCAGGTTCGCGCCCACCAGCACGCAAGCCCAGTTGGAGGCAGCCGGCGCGCTTTGGAAGCTGCACCCGTCGGCCTACATGCAGACACATGCTTCAGAAAACAACAGCGAAGTCGAATGGGTACGGGAACTCTTCCCCGGCAGAGCAAACTATATTGATGTCTATGCCCACTATGGCCTGACCGGCCCACGCTCATTGTTTGGCCATGCCATCCACCTTGAAGAAGCCGAATGGCGGCATTTGTCGGAAACCGACTCTTCGGTTATCCACTGCCCCACTTCCAATACGTTCCTGGGCAGCGGCCTGTTCAATTTCCAGCGCGCCTGTCAGCCGAAAGCGCCTGCTTGCGCAGTTCGTACAGGCCTGGCAACCGACGTAGGCGGTGGCACATCGCTGTGCATGCTCAAGTCGATGGGGGAATCCTACAAGATCGGGCAGTTAAGCGGTTACTCGATCTCGGCCGCCAAGGCTTTTTACCTGGCAACAAGGGGAGCGGCGAATGCCCTTCACCTTGATCAAACCGTTGGTTCTATTCAGGCAGGCATGGAGGCAGACCTTGTCGTGCTGAACCCGGTATCAACGCCCTTGTTGAAGTTTCGTACGCAATACTGCAATTCAATTGAAGAATTGCTGTTCGTGCAAATGACACTGGCCGACGACCGCGCCATTGAAAAGGTATACAGTGCCGGCAGCGTCATCAAGGGCGGGTAATCATTGTTTGGGGTGGCGTTGTCAGAAAAATACGCCTGAAACACCGTCCCATGCCAGCTTCAAGCCGGTCAGAAACAAAAACGTGTACATAAGACGATAAAACGCCTGGGGGTTCACTTTGTCGTGTAGCCAGACACCCAGCAACACCCCGATCACCGCCAGCGGCGACAACACCAAAGACGTACCCAGATTCGTAGCATCCAGCAGGCCTAAAACGGCATAGGGAATCAACTTCACGTAGTTGACGATGGCAAAGAATATGGTGACCGTACCCACCAATATCCGGGTATCCAGCCGCTTGGGCAGCAAATAAATCATGATCGGCGGTGCGCCGGCATGTGCCAGAAAGCTGGTAAAACCCGACAACGTTCCCCAAACCCCGCCAGACAGATGGTCGCGTAGCGGCGACACGGCTTTCAACGGCTTTACCGTGCGCAACCCCTTTGTCCAGTGATTCAAGGTGAACAAGACGGCCATCACGCCTAAAATCAATTTCAAGGCGTCGTCACTGATATATTCGAAGGTCAGATACCCAATTAAGGTCCCCACCATCGCGCCCGGAATCAGCTTGATCATCAGATCGCGATCCCAAGAACGAATCCAGGCCTTCAAGCCGGTGATATCCATGACACACAGTATCGGCAACATGATACTGGCGGCCTGCACCGGTGAAACCGTAAGCGACATGAGCGGAACTGCCAACATACCCAGCCCGCCGGCAAACCCACCCTTGCCAATGCCCACAATCAGTACCGCCGGCACAGCCACCCAATAAAACCAGGCATCCTGAATCAAAGACATAATGCATTTTCCAAAAATACAAAGCAGAACGCCATGCATTAAGCATGGCGTTCCATTACACGTTCAATACGGTAATTATTTACTGCAGTGCAATTTCAACATCGACACCAGCAGGCAGATCAAGACGCATGAGTGCATCAACTGTCTTGTCAGTTGGGTCAACAATATCCATCAGACGCTGATGGGTACGAATTTCCATTTGGTCACGCGCTGTTTTGTTCACGTGAGGTGAACTCAGCAAATCGTAACGACGAATACGAGTGGGCAGGGGGACTGGACCCCGCACAACCGCGCCCGTACGCTTGGCTGTCTCGACGATTTCAGCCGCAGACTGATCGATCAATTTGTAATCGAAGGCTTTCAAACGGATGCGGATTTTCTGGTTTTTCATGGAGATTCCTAAAGAACGATGCAGGCAAAGCGCTTGCGCCCTTTGCCTTTGGTACTAAGTAAAAATTACTTAAGAATTTTAGCGACAACACCGGCGCCCACGGTACGGCCACCTTCGCGA
>CENV01088579.1_pt1 | contig 181946 bp, 167 predicted proteins | sample 530231 | NCBI WGS metagenome assembly CENV01 (sample SAMEA2619815, study PRJEB7988) | marine metagenome | biome: marine biome (ENVO:00000447); feature: surface water layer (ENVO:00002042); material: "saline water (ENVO:00002010), including plankton (ENVO:xxxxxxxx)" | depth 5 m
TCTTATGAAATTTGAAATTTATGCATTCTTAACCGGACAGTAGTGGCTTGAAGTAACGAATCAGCGACGCTTCATAAAGGGTGATACGCTCTGGCTCAGTGGTTGAGAACAATTTGTCGAGACCGTTCCTGATCCGCGCCTCTGCTTGATCCTGTATCTTTGCTTTCGGGTTGAACATTGTCAGAAGACGGTTTGCCGGTACAACTTCGAGCATTAACAGCGTCAGCCGGAAACCGTCTGGGATGCCCTGGACGGCTATTTGCTGAAGCGTGGAATGCGATTTGAGCCTGTGCAAGGCATTACGCGAACCATCTTCGCCATAAGCCTGTCCGATGTAGAGAACCTTGAAGTGAACGGCATCTAACTCATGGGCTAAGCGACGCGCCATCTGGGTTTCGTTGGGGAATCCACCCATTCCGGCCTCTTCATTAACTACGAGCCACAGTCCGTCCCTCTCGATTAACTTTGCACCTTCGGGAATCGGCCAACGAAGGTCATGGGACTGCCCAGCAACCTCAAGCTTGGTGATGAGCTCGTTCGCCTCCTTGCTCGCCCCTACGAAGTCGATCTTGGGCACTTGGCCGATCAGATAGATGTGGCAGGTGCTAAGCGGCTCCGCGAAATGTTTCACCACGTAGACTTCATATATCCCCATGGCAGGCATTGTTACGAAACTCGAGGCATACATGTTGAGTGCGTGCTCGACTCCGAATTTCTTGTCAGCAAACCAGTCAGTCAATCTATTCCCCATTCGCTCGAATCGCCGACCATTGGTCGGCACGATTACTTAAGACCGAGCTATAGCTTAAGCTTTAGGTCAACGGAGAAACGAACCACGTTAACCGATTCCGAATGACGTGGTCACCATGGTCATTCCCGTCCTGGTCTACCGTTTAGACCTAAGCTGCCATTGACTGCGTTCCGAGGCCATCCTCTTGTAGCCGGCCCCCTCGAAGAGCGCGGCGACCGCATCTCCACCTTTAATCAGCAGTTCTGCAGACGGATTCTTTTTCGGCGTGTACAGGACAGACCCGTCTACGACGTCGTGACGAGTCAGAGGCGTAATGGCATTGAACGTCGATACCGCCTCGGCCAGCAGCGCCTCGTCAGCACAGTCGAATTCGACGAACACATCACGGTCGTCATCATAGACGTAGAGGCTCGCGTCATAGATGAAGGAACTGAGCGACCGGCTGGACGGATTCGAAAATTTCACCGCGAACAGCGTGTCGTTGTAGCGGCCAGGGTAGCCGCCATGGGTGCTGAACCCGAACTTTTCGGCAGCGAGATCAACCGCCGGTTCGATCGACAACAGGCTCATGTAACCGGTCTCCACCGGCATGTCGCCCCGGCCCAGACTCTCCGTCACGAGAGCCACCGCCACGCCCGACCGATCAAGTGCGACTCCTCCGCTGAACCCGCCGCGCGCCATGGCCGAAGCAATGAAGTGGAGCACCGGAGAATGTCGCACACGCACCACAGCATTGATCTGTCCCAGAGTGACGACCTGGCTGGGTACGGTGGTGAATGGGATCGGGGGATACCCGAGGACGAGAATGTCGGAGAGGACCATGTCATTCTCTCCAAGCGAGTAATCTGTGTGCTGACTGACGCTGATCGCGGGCAACGGCGTGGTGCCAAGGTCGACCCGAAAGACTGCAACATCGAGACCGTCTGGGCCAAAATGGGGTCCATCAACAATCTCTAGCCGACGCGGAGGAACTACCTTGCCGCCTGCCTCTTCATTAAGGTGCGCGGACTTAGTGGTAGCGATCTCCTTGATGGTCACCCCATCAATCACATGTCGGGCTGTGACGAAGATTCCATTGCCGATATGGAACGCCGAGCCAATTCCTTCGTCCCCCTTGGTATCGATGATGGCGACGAATGCCACCGCACCTGCCGCCCGCACATAGGTCTCATGGAAAGCGTCTTTTTCAGCCATCAGTAGGCATCTCTCAAGTCGATGTCAGTCGGGTCCCATCGGTCGGCAGCGATTGCTGTACATTCGGCAATGAGCAGATCGAGAACCGACTCGATCTTGCGAACGTCATACGCACCTACGGCCAACGTCTCGTCCGTCTGCTTCAAGAACTCCTTGCTATAAGTGTCCTTGTATTCCAGTGCCCCCTGATAGGTACCGAGGCTCTTCTTGTAGTTGGTCCACAGCACCTTGGCTGGCGGGTAACCGCTGACGTTGAGATCAAGATAGCACTCGATTGCCGCGGCGCGACGGTTAATGTCAGAGTTGTGGAGTCCCTCGGGACCTTGCGCCGGAAACGCTCGGAAGTCCTCCAGCTCGGGCAACAAGATCCCCCGCATGTTCGCAGGCAGAGTAAGTTTGGACAGACGCTGATGGGCATCAAGCCCCTCGGCGTCGTTGTCGAATACGAAGACGACTTGATTCTGGACGTCGATCTTGGCGAGCCCTTCCGCAAACTTCACCAGATTGCCTGTACCCGAAAATGGATGGCTTTCGCTCACGTCGATAAAGCGGAAGAAATCGGCGATCCCTGGCCGCAACAGCGCGAGCGCATGCTTTAAGATGTGGACGTCTGAGCTCCCCTCGGTCGCGATCAGGAACGTCTCAGTTCGCCGTGCGTGGGGCACGAACTCTCGTTCTGTTGCCCATCCCGCCTGCACCAACGGTCCATATTGCCAAACAACAGGAGCATCCTCGTTCGCACCCGCCTCCGCCAAAAGCCGCAGGACCGAATATGGGTGGAGGATATTGACCAATCCGCCGAAGAAGCTTCGCTCCGAATAGGCCTGAATATCGTAGGATTGATAGCCTGGAATCCGCTCGAGCGGCATTCCGTCGAAGCGACCTCGGATTTTCTCTTCGCTTGTTTCGCCCGTGCCAAAGTTGAAAGTCTCGTCGAGACTGTCGAGCGGATGCGCGATGGCAAACGCGCAGAACTCCTCAAAGCTCATCAGGTCAGCAATGGGCTCATCGTCGTCCTGAAGAGACCGCCTCTCCTCTAGCCAGCTTTGCGCGACGGCGTCATATTCAAGGCGGACGCGCTCCAGATTGAAGCCAAGGAGTTCGAGGCGCGGAACGACGTGCCTAAGCGGCCGCGCGAACGCCATTTCGGAAGCTGTAGGGTCCTCGCCCTCCTCCTCATACCAATCGTAGTCGAGTTGGTTGCTCTTGATCGCCTTTCGATCTTGTTCCTGGAAAATCGATCCATGATCAATTCCGCGGTGATTCTTGCTGTACGTGACTGACACTCCAGCTACATCGAGCGTAATTTCCGTACCCACGTTACCCCCTTACCACTGTCCGGCGTCACTTGGTGCCGTGGGTCGCACTTTCGCCTCCACAGCCTGCCCGAATGCCGCAGCCATCTGTCGCAACAGAATTGCCAGCTCAGCCGGATCGCCGTTGCGACGAACCTCGGCCAGCAATTCGGCTGCATAGTTCGGGTCGGCGCGGAAATGCTCGGCCATAGCCTCGTCATGCGATCTGTCTTTCATTTGATGCCGTCCTCCTTACTGAGAGCTCGATAACAACGCACTAACGTGCCAGTAGCTCGTTGGTCAGATCATCGGCAGAGGGGATGGTACCCCGGAGCAAGATTGCCTGACATGTATTCCACAGAAGCCCCCATGCCCGCATCCACTGAGCGTTGTCCACGGGCGAACTGGACCCGTGTGCGATCTTGCTACGGTCGCCATAGCTCTTCTTTGCGGTGGCATAGGTCAAAGCACGAGGTTGAATTGGCGCGCACAACTCCGCGAGTAGGAGAGACACGCGATAAGTGATTTCTGACTGAACTCGAACGAGATTCTCCAAAGCCTGCCGCATATGCAGAATTGAGGAAGACAAGTCGGGCATGAGAGGTGCCTTTGCCAGTGCGCCGCGAATGGTACGGGCTGATGGGTGCCTGTCTTCTATGCCCTGCCAGATCAGGGCGGCATCAGCGGCTGACAAAAAGTCAACCTCTGCCAAAGTGTTAGATAGTTGTTCAGGATCGCCGCGCAAACACATTAGAGAAAGCTCTGTAGGCCAGCCTTCAATCTTCGTTTCCCCAGCAGTAATACCGTCGCGCAAGCCTTCGTGTAGTTTATCCCTTGTCAGACTAGATGACCGCGCATTTATGCCTGCGTAGGCATTTAGGGAATGGCTTGTTGCGAAGGGTGCAAGCGTGGGTGCCAATCCTCGACTGTAGAGCATAGCGCGCAGAATATCTAACTGGCGGCACGCGGTGGGGTGGTTGTCACCGTATCGGCCGAAGGTGATTGTCTCCTGCCTGCCGTGGATCGAGTAGTTGTAGCGGAATGAAATCGAACCCGCTGGCGTGATGGCCACGTAGAGGCCGTCACGGTCATTCACTTTGTAGAGCTTGTCCTTTGGCTTGAGGTTGCGCAGCTTGGTATCAGTCAGCATGGTCGGGTTGGGTTTCTTCTAAAAAATACCATGCTCAAAGCGCCTCGCATTTACCATAAAAAACACTTACAGAACAATGCATTACACGAAATTAATACCATGTTCACCCCATCAGGAGCGACATGGTATCGAGTGCTGAACATGGCATCAGGTTCAAATCGTACCATCTACCATGCCATAGAAACCGGGTGTTTGGCGATGCGAAAATTTGCCAGACTGTGCCAAGCCAATAATGAAAAAAGCCCGCATTTAGGCGGGCTTATCGGCTTTCGATGCAGTTAGCTGGACCGTTCCAGACGTGGAATCACTCCCACTCAATCGTAGCTGGCGGCTTACTCGACACATCATAAGTCACCCGGTTGATCCCCCGTACCTCATTAATAATCCGGCTGGACACTTTCTTCAGCAACGAATAAGGCAGTTCCGCCCAGTCAGCCGTCATGAAGTCCGACGTTTGTACCGCGCGCAGCGCAACAACGTAGTCATACGTGCGGCCATCGCCCATGACTCCCACCGATTTCACCGGCAGGAAAACGGCAAAGGCTTGCGAGGTTAGGTCGTACCAGTTCTTGCCGCTGTTAGTGTCTTCGGCCTTGCGCAGCTCTTCAATGAAAATGGCATCGGCGCGGCGCAGCAAATCGGCATATTCCTTGCGCACTTCACCCAGAATACGTACCCCCAGGCCGGGGCCGGGGAATGGGTGGCGGTAAACCATGGCCGGCGGCAAACCCAGTGCCACACCCAGCTTGCGAACCTCGTCTTTGAACAGTTCACGCAAGGGTTCCAGCAATTTCAGGTTCAGGGTTTCCGGCAACCCGCCCACATTGTGGTGCGACTTAATGGCCACCGCTTTACCGGTTTTGGCACCCGCCGATTCAATCACGTCGGGGTAGATGGTGCCCTGGGCCAGCCAGCGGGCATTCTTCAGGCGCGAGGCTTCTGCCTGGAACACTTCCACGAACTCGCCACCAATAATCTTGCGCTTGGCTTCCGGGTCGGAAACCCCGGCCAGCTTGCCCATGAACTGGTCGGTGGCATCCACGTGAATAATCTTCATGCCGAAATGATCGCCGAAGGTTTGCATGACCTGCTCGCCTTCGTTCAGGCGCAACAAACCGTGGTCAACGAACACGCAGGTTAGCTGGTCGCCAATGGCTTTGTGAATCAGGGCGGCCGCAACCGAGGAATCCACCCCGCCCGACAGGCCCAGAATGACTTCGTCGTCGCCCACCTGTTCACGAATCGCCTTAACCGCTTCTTCAACGTAGTCGGGCATGTTCCAGTCGCCCTCACAGGCGCATATTTCCCGTACGAAACGCGACAGCATGGCGGTGCCTTGCTGCGTATGCGTGACTTCAGGGTGGAACTGAACTCCGTAGAACCCTTTTTCCTCATTGGCCATTCCGGCAATGGGGCAGGAGTCGGTTGACGCCATCAATTTAAAGCCGGGTGGCAACTCTGTTACCTTGTCACCGTGGCTCATCCACACGTGCAGCATGCCATGGCCTTCGGGCGTGGTGAAGTCCTGAATGCCTTCAAGCAAGCGTGTATGGCCGCGTGCGCGCACTTCCGCATAGCCGAATTCGCGATGATCCGACCATGCCACCTTGCCGCCCATTTGCGTTGCCATGGCTTGCATGCCGTAGCAAATGCCCAGCACCGGGACACCGGCTTCAAACACGGCCGACGGCACTTTCAGCGATTCTTCATGGTAGGCCGAGGCATGGCTGCCCGACAAAATAATGCCCTTCAGATTCGTATACGACTGAATGAAGTCGTTATCGACATCGCCTGGATGAATTTCACAATAAACGCCGGCTTCACGCACCCTGCGTGCGATCAACTGGGTTACCTGGGAGCCATAATCAAGAATAAGAATACGCTGGTGCATAATTGGGCAAGACGGTTAGAAGTAAAACGGTGTCATGCGACACCGTGGAATAAAGAGTGCAGGTAACCCATGCAACACTGATCTTATGAATCAGCGCGGTAGTTGGGGGCTTCCTTGGTAATTTGCACGTCGTGCACGTGCGACTCGCGAAAGCCCGCCGCCGTAATTTGAACGAACTCGGCTTTCTGGTGCATGTCGTCAATGGATGCGCAACCGCAATAACCCATCGATGCACGCACGCCGCCCACCAGTTGGTAAATAATGGCAATGACGCTGCCTTTGTACGCCACGCGCCCTTCAATACCTTCAGGCACGAGTTTGTCGGCATTGTTGGCCGGGTCCTGGAAATAGCGATCGGCCGAACCCTGTGCCATGGCACCCAGGCTGCCCATGCCGCGATACGCTTTGTAAGAGCGCCCTTGGTACAACACGACCTCACCGGGCGATTCTTCCGTACCCGCAAACATGGAACCCATCATGCAGGTGGAAGCGCCGGCCGCCAGCGCTTTGGAAACGTCGCCCGAAAAGCGCACGCCGCCGTCGGCAATAAGCGGGATACCGGTGTCTTTCAGCGCTTCGGCCACATCGGCAATGGCGGTAATTTGCGGTACACCGACACCGGCCACAATACGCGTGGTGCAAATGGAACCGGGGCCAATGCCCACTTTTACGCCGTCCGCGCCTGCGTCGGCCAGATCACGTGCCGCTTGCGCGGTGGCGATATTGCCGCCAATAACCTGTACCTTGGGGTACGTTTGTTTAACCCAGCGAACGCGCTCAAGCACGCCGTCGGAATGGCCGTGCGCGGTATCCACCACAAGCACGTCGACCCCAGCCTTCACGAGCTTTTCAACCCGCTCCTCGGTGCCGTCGCCAACGCCAACGGCTGCGCCCACGCGCAACTGGCCCTGGCCGTCTTTGCAGGCGCTGGGGTGCTCGGTATTCTTGACGATGTCTTTAACGGTTGCCAGCCCGGTCAATTCGAACTGGTCGTTCACAATCAGCACGCGCTCAAGACGATGCCTATGCATGAGTGCTTGGGCTTCATCCAGCGTGGCGCCCTCTTTCATGGTAATCAGCCGGTCTTGCGGCGTCATGATGTCGCGCAGCGGCACGTCGAGCCGATCTTCGAAGCGAAGATCTCGGTTCGTGACGATACCCACCACTTTGCCGCCTTCCACCACCGGCAGGCCGGAAATGCCATGCCGGCGCTGCAGCTCAACTGCATCACGCACTTTCATGTTGGGTGTAACCGTAACCGGATCGATCACAATGCCGAACTCGTGGCGCTTGACGCGCGCCACTTCGTGGGCCTGTTCGTCGGCGGTGAGGTTCTTGTGAATAATGCCAATTCCGCCCTCTTGCGCCATGGCAATGGCCAGGCGCGCTTCAGTTACCGTATCCATGGCAGCCGAAACCAGCGGAATATTCAAGCTGATATCGCGGGTAAGACGCGTGGCAAGGGAAGTATCACGGGGGAGAACTTGGGAGTAAGCCGGCACCAACAACACATCGTCGAAGGTAAGCGCTTTTTTGATAAGACGCATTCAATAACTCCGTACACAAAGCAAAATTATACGACGCATGGCTAACCCTAACAAAACGGCCCTAGCCTAAACGCACACGCGCGTTGCGAAACAGGCGCAGCCAGGGGGTAAATTCGCCGCCCGTGTCCTGATTTCCCCAGCGCGCAGGCGCCCACGACATCATGACATTGCGGGTGACCCGCTCCGGATGCGGCATCATAATCGTGAAACGGCCGTCTTCAGTGGTAACGCCGGCGACACCGCCGGGGCTGCCATTCGGGTTATACGGGTAGGTGTCGGTGGCAATGCCCTGGTTATCCACATAGCGCATGGCCACGTTCACGTCTTGAATACTGCCCTGGCGCTCGAAGTTGGCGAACCCTTCGCCGTGCGCCACCGCAATCGGGGCTTGCAAGCCCGCCATGCCTTGCAGGAACAACGAGGGCGATTCGGGAATTTCCACCATCGTTAAACGGGCTTCGTACTTTTCCGACTGGTTGCGGGTAAAGCGCGGCCAGTTTTCAGCACCTGGAATCATATCGGCCAGGGCCGCCATCATTTGGCAACCATTGCACACGCCCAGCCCGAAGGTGTCTTCACGCTCGAAGAAACGTGTGAATTGCTCGGCCAGATTGTCGTTGAAACGAATGGTGCGCGCCCACCCTTCCCCGGCGCCCAGCACGTCGCCGTAGCTGAAGCCACCCACGGCCACCAGGCCGCTGAAATCGGCCAGGTCGGTGCGCCCGGCCAGCAGGTCGGTCATGTGAACGTCGTGTGTTTCAAACCCGGCCTTATCAAATGCCCAGGCCATCTCGATATGGCTGTTGCAGCCTTGCTCGCGCAAAATGGCCATGGACGGCCGCGCGCCTTTGGCGATGTACGGTGCCGCCACGTCTTCCTGAGGGTTAAACGCCACCTTTGGCTGAAAGCCCGGGTCTTCCCGATTCTGCCAGACATCGTATTCCGCCTGGGCGCATTCAGGGTGATCGCGCCGGTTCATGATGCGGCGGCTAACCTCGCTCCACTGCTGTGCCAGGTCGCGCCATCCTTTTTGGTAGATGCATTTACCGTCGCGGAAAATCTGGATTTCATCGTCCTGGTTCAAGCTGCCAATAACGTGGCTATGGGGCGACAAGCCTTTTTCGCGCAATTTCTGCAAAACCGCATTGCGCTGGGCCATCGGCACCTGGATAACGGCACCGGCCTCTTCGTTGAACAAGGCTTTCAGGGTAATTTCGTCGCGCTGCACGGCCACCTGTTCGGGCCGAATTTTGTAATCGCCCCAGTCGGCTGCATAGGGGTCAATCGTGAGCATGTCCAGATTCAGCGACACGCCGGTGTGGCCGGCAAACGCCATTTCACAAATCGTGGCCCACAAGCCGCCGTCTGAGCGGTCGTGATAGGCCAGAATGTGGTTATCGTCGGCTAGCGAACGAACGGCCTCGAAGAACGCACGCATCAGGGGCGCATCGTCGATGTCCGGTACGCAATCGCCTACCTGGTTGAACGCCTGCGCCAACACCGAGCCGCCCATGCGTTGCTGGCTTTTACCCAGGTCAATCAGAATCAATACGGTGTCGCCGGCATCGGTTCTTAGCTGCGGTGTCAGGCTGCGACGCACGTCGGCAACGGGCGCAAACGCCGTAACGATCAGCGAAACCGGGGCCAACACTTCGCGACCCTGCCCGTTTTCGGTCCAGGAAGTGCGCATCGACAGGGAATCTTTACCGACGGGAATGGATAAATCCAGGGCCTGGCACCATTCGCTGACGGCTGATACGGTGTCGTAGAGCGCCGCATCCTGGCCTTTGGCGCCGCAGGCGGCCATCCAGTTGGCCGACAATTTAATGTCGGTTAACGCGCGCACATCGGCCGCGACCAGATTGGTTAGCGCTTCGGCCACCGCCATGCGCCCTGAAGCCGGCGCGTTTATAACAGCAATCGGCGTACGCTCGCCCATAGACATGGCCTCGCCACGCGTACTTTCAAAATCACTAAGCGTAACCGCACAATCGGCAACGGGTACCTGCCAGGGCCCGACCATTTGGTCGCGGCTGCTAAGGCCGCCCACGGTGCGGTCACCAATGGTGATCAAGAACGTTTTATTGGCCACCGTTGGGTGGCGCAGAACACGTTGCGTTGCCTCTTCAAGCGCAATCAGGGGTAGGTCTACAGCCGGGGTTTGAACAGGCTCGCGCTGTACGTCGCGCGTCATACGGGGTGGTTTGCCCAGGATAACGTCAATGGGCACATCAACCGGACGCGTTGAGCCGCTTTCATGCCGGCGCGATGATTCATCCGCTGCGGCCCCGGTTTCAAAACCGGGCAACCCCTCACCCAGCGTTACTTTCAACTGGCGCTCCTCAGTGGCCACACCCACAACGGCATAGGGGCAGCGCTCGCGCTTTGCCAGCGCGTCGAAGCGGTTCAGGTCTTGCGGCGCTATGGCCAGCACGTATCGCTCTTGTGCTTCGTTACTCCAGATTTCCGCCGCCGACAGGCCACTTTCTTCCAAATGCACCTGCGTTAAATCAAACACGGCGCCGCGCCCGGCGTCATTGACCAGTTCAGGGAAAGCATTCGACAGCCCACCCGCGCCGACATCGTGAATCGCGATAATGGGGTTGGTCTCGCCCAACTGCCAGCAGCGGTCGATCACTTCCTGTGCGCGCCGCTCAATTTCGGGATTGCCCCGCTGAACGGAATCGAAATCAAGTTCAGCCGTGTTCGACCCCACGCCCATGCTCGAAGCAGCACTGCCGCCCATCCCAATGCGCATGCCCGGACCACCCAGTTGAACCAGCAAGGCACCGGGAGGAATCGGGTCTTTGTGAGTAAGGCGATCGTCGATACAACCCAAGCCACCGGCAATCATAATAGGCTTGTGATAGCCCCAACGGATGTCGCCGGCAGTTTGCTCGTAGCTGCGGAAATAACCCAGCAGATTCGGGCGGCCGAACTCATTGTTGAATGCGGCGCCGCCCAAGGGGCCTTCAACCATGATGTCCAGCGCACTGGCAATGCGCTCGGGCCGGCCATGGGCGTCTTGCTCCCAGGGCTCGGCTGCGTCGTCGAAGTGCAAATGCGAAACGGTAAACCCGGTCAGGCCCGCCTTGGGCTTGGAACCGCGGCCTGTGGCCCCTTCATCGCGAATTTCGCCGCCTGCGCCGGTTGCCGCGCCGGGGAATGGTGCTATCGCCGTGGGATGATTGTGCGTTTCCACCTTCATCAGCGTGTGCACCTTCGCCGAATGATGGCCGTATACCGTTGCCCCGTTAGAAGGCGTGGCATAAAACGGTGTGGCCTGACCACCTTCCATAATGGCGGCGTTATCGGAATACGCCACGACCGTGCCGGCCGGCTGGGCTGCATGCGTGGCACGAATCATGCCGAACAACGTGTTGCCCTGCGATTCGCCGTTAATGACCCACTGGGCATTGAATATTTTATGGCGGCAATGTTCACTGTTTGCCTGGGCAAACATCATTAACTCAACATCGGTCGGGTCGCGCTTCAAATCGGTAAAAGACTGTGCCAGATACGCGATTTCATCATCGGAAAGTGCCAGGCCCAATTCTTTATTGGCCTCTTCCAGCGCCACCCTGCCCTGTTTCAATACCGGCACAAGCGCCATCGGCTTGCCGGGTAACGACGCGAATAAAGCCTGCCCGTCGAACTGAGCATCAACCACGGTTTCGGTCATGCGATCGTGCAAACACGCCGCCACCTGTGCCAATTGCTCTTCCGTAAAGGTCTGCGTGCCCAGCAGGCCCCTGGCGGGCTGAATAACATAGCGAATCCCGCGTTCTATCCGTCGCACGGCGGCCAGGCCGCAATTGTGGGCAATATCAGTGGCCTTGCTGGCCCAGGGCGATACCGTGCCCGGGCGCGGAATAACGCGCAACACCAGCGTGCGTTTATCTTCACTGAACGCCGGTTCCTGCACGCCGTAATCAAGCAACTGCGTTAAGCGCGACTCCCCCGAGGCATCAAGCGGCTGGTCGACCCAGACAAAGTGCTCGTACAGGCCATCGATATTGGCCACAGGCAGCTTCAGGCGGGAAAAGGTTTGCAGCAGGCGTTCGCGACGAAAATCAGACAGAACAGAAGAGCCGAGGAAATGCAGAAAAGAATTCACAGTGAGACGCGCTTGTTCAAGAGGGGAAGAAACGGGCATTTTAACGCGCTTGCCCAACCCCGGCAGCGGGTCGGAAAACCTAGCTTGGGTCGGGATAAATCACGTCAAGAATATCAAGCTCATCGATACCCGACGGCGTACGTAACGTAATCGTGTCGCCTTCGCGCGCCTTGAGCAAGGCGCGTGCAACCGGTGAAATCCAGCTGATCATGCCATTCAGCGGCTCGGCTTCGTCCACCCCGACAATGGTAACGCGCTGTTCGGCACCGGCTTTATCGCAATAGACGACAGTGGCACCGAAAAAAACCTGATCACGATTGGGCTGCAAGGCCGGGTCCACCACCTCGGCCGCCTCCAGCCGCTTGGTCAGGAAACGAATGCGCCGGTCGATTTCGCGCAAGCGCTTTTTCCCGTAGATATAGTCACCGTTTTCAGAGCGATCACCATTGGACGCGGCCCAGGATACAACCTGAACGACATTGGGACGCTCTTCATTCATTAAATGAACCAGTTCGGCGCGCAGGCGCTGGTACCCCTGCGTGGTCATGTAGTTTTTGCTTCCCTGGGGCAAGGCAACCGCCTCGGGTCCAAGGTCGTCGTCATCGTCGTGATCGGACTCTTTAACAAATGCTTTATTCATGGTGGAAGGCACATTAAAAACAACCAGCGGCAAACCCTTTGAGGGTTGACCTGGAAAAAAGGAACGGCCCGGCGTAAACGCAGCGGGGCGGCGGGTGCAATACCCGGCGTTCAGCTCGATAACGGAATGGGCCCGCCAACACATGGCAACACGTGCTGGCGCCACATTGTGCACGATTTTCAACACCCTGTTGTGCCGGTCGAGAAACACCAAGTCGAGCGAATAACACAAGCCAACAGTATGCACCGCCCGGCACCGTGACAACCACAGCGCTTCGTACGATTTGAGTCTACGGCGAAACAGCAACCCCCGCAATCGATCCTTGAAGGAATGTGCCCTGTAAATAACCAGTGTTTCCATAAGAAGCCCCTGCCCTACACCACACCCGCAAACAGCTTGACTGCAATGGGAAAGCCAATCATCAGAAAGGTACAGGGGAAAATACACACCACCATGGGAAACAGCATTTTCACGGGCGCCTGCAAAGCCAGTTTTTCTGCACGCAGGAACCGTTCGGCGCGGCGCTGATCGGACTGCGCGCGCAATACGGGTGCCAGATTCATGCCCATCTGCTCGGCCTGCTCCAGCGTTTGCACCCATTGCCCGATTTCCCGCAAACCCGATCGGTGCGCAAGCGCTCGGAGCGCCTCGTTTCGCGGCGTTCCGGTGCGCAGTTCGGCCAGCGCAATCCTTAACAAATCCATTAACGGACCCGAAGGCCCATGTTGCGACGCCTGTTGCAACGCGCCTTGCAGATTCAATCCGGCCTCCACGCAAAGCGTAACCATATCAAGCAAAAAAGGAAAACGCACCAGCATATGACGTTGTCTTTGGGCCGTTAAACGCTTTAAAAGATAACCGGGCACGCAAGCGCCGGCACCTGCAGCCAGTAACGCCGCCACTAACGTTTCCAGCGCGCCAGACAAACCCAGTAACCGCGCCACCACCAGGCCGGTCATTGCTCCCAGACCCAGACCCAATAAGCGATAAGCCACGAATCGTGACGGTGTCCAGGAACCCGAAAGCCCGGCGCGTTGCAGACGCAACGCCAATGTCCTGCGGCCTCGCCATCCCAACAGCTGCTGCCCCAATGGTTCCAGCGCGGCCACCCAAGGTTCCACCCAGCGCAGCATACGTTCAGCCCCAGACCCAGTGGCCTGCGAATACGCGTCGGGTCCGGGCTTTCCTTGAACACTTTGGCTCCACGGGCGAAACAGCCACCATGTTGATAACGCCAGGCTCACGCCGGCAAACAGACAACTTAACCAGAATGTCATACCTGAATCCTGACGATCTTGCGAATAAGAAAAATGCCGCTTATTTCCAGCACGCCTACCAACGTCAAAACGCCCCAACCAAGCGGGGTATGCCACAAAACCTGCATGGCATCGGGTTCCAGCGCGGTTAAAACCAAACCCAGCAACACAGGCAAACCCGCCATCACCCAGGCCTGCATGCGCCCCTGCGCAGTCAAGGCATCGATACGACCCAGCAAATGCAAGCGTGCGCGCAAGGTGTGGCCAATTCGCTCCAGTGTTTCAGCCAGATTGCCGCCGGTGTGCAAGGCAATGATCAGTGCCGATACCAGCAGTTGCGTGCCCTCGCCAGGCATACGTTGCCGCAAACCAGACAAGGCGTGCTCCAGCGATACGCCTACCCGCTGCTCCTTCAAAACCAGACCCAGTTCCTGTGCTATTGGCGCAGGCGACTGCGTTACGATCGTTTGCAGTGCCGACTGCAAACCCGCTCCGGCGCGCAACGCGCCCGCCAGACTCAATAAGAGATCCGGCAGCTGGCGTTCAAACTGTGCCTGGCGACGTTGTCGCAGCCAACGCATGAGCCCGGGGGGCCAAAACAGTGCAAGTCCAGCCACAATCAAGGCCAGGGCGAAGCTTTGCGCCAAACCATAAGCCACCAACCCAACGGCGACCGAACTGAACAGGGTTAAAAGCCACAGTTGCACAGGGTCCAGAAATAAAAATACTTCACTTAACTGGACATGCGCCTGATCGGTAAAGCGAACCCGATAACGCGAATAGGCAAGCTTCAACCCTGTCTGCACCAGCAAGGCCAGGCCTGCAATGGCAATGCCGGCAAAAATAATGGTTAACGTGCCCATGCTACGCACCTTTGCCAGTGAGCCCGCCGGTGCCCTCACCAGCCAGGCTACGTGCGTTGAAAACTGTTGGGTCAAGGCCTGCATCATGCTGGTCTTGCGCACTGAAACATTCGGGAATCAAACCACGCCCCTGAAACACGGGCGGATCGCCATGGAGAAACTCAAAAAGTGTTTGTGTCTGGATGCGCCCGCTTTCAATGCCGGTTACCTCGACAATGGCCGTAACCAACCGGCGACCCGAGGCCAAACGGGCCTGCTGCACGATAAAGTCAATACTGCCGGCGATATGCTCCCGTACGGCCGCCAATGGCAAATCCATCCCCGCCATCAAGATCATCGTTTCCAGGCGGCCCAGCGCATCCCGCGCATTATTGGCATGCAACGTCGTCAACGATCCTTCATGACCGGTATTCATGGCGGCGAGCATGTCGAACGCTTCAGCCCCGCGACACTCGCCCACCACAATGCGGTCGGGTCGCATGCGAAGCGCATTGCGCACCAGGTCGCGAATATCGACTTTGCCCCGCCCCTCCAGATTCGCCGGGCGTGCCTCCAGGGTCACCAAATGAGCATGACCCAGCTTCAGCTCGGCCGAATCCTCTATCGTGACGACTCTTTCACCTTCAGGAATGCAGTTCGACAACACATTCAACAGCGTGGTTTTACCCGAGCCGGTCCCGCCGGATATCAGAATATTGCGCCGGCGCACCACGCAGGCCTGAAGAAAGCGGCTCATGGGTTCGCTGAGCGCCCCAACGCGCAAAAGGTCTTCCATGGTCAGGCGACGCGCGGGAAACTTTCGAATTGTCAGGCTGGCGCCCCGCAGCGCAATCGGCGGTATCACAGCGTTCACCCGCGACCCATCTTTCAAACGGGCATCAACCATGGGCGAACTTTCATCGATACGCCGGCCAATCGGCGAAACAATGCGATCAATGACAGCCAGCACCGCCTGCTCACTGCTGAACACAGTGGCATGATGTTGCAGCTTCCCCGATCGTTCTACAAAAATCTCATCGTGACGATTCACCATAATCTCGGTGATACCGGGGTCCGACAGCAGGCTTTCAAGGGGCCCCAAACCAACGGCTTCATTCACAACATCATTTACGAGTTGGGCTCGTTGCGTTAGCGGCACCACGTTGGGTTCGGCGTCGACCAACCGCGCAACAATGGTGCGCGCCTCATCACGCAAGGCGGTATCACTCAACGCGGAAATATCGCGTCGGCGCAAGTCGAGTGCCTCCAGCAACAACCGGTGTAACTGTTGTCGTTGAGCCAACCACTGGTGCTGCTTTCTTAACGCCGCCGGCTGAACCCCCGGGGCCATTGCCATATCTGACAGGTGTTGACGCGCCGATACCAGATCAGGCTCAGGATCAGTGTCTGAATCTGATCCGGGATTTTGGCAATTCAGGTCTTGTCCTGTTCCAGCCTCGTTTGTTTTGGGTGGAGAAATTGAAAGCGCCTTGCGCCCGGGCGCCGCAGCTCCGCTGCGCGTAATACGTTCAATTTCAATCAGGCACGGGCCAATAATGATCTCGTCGCCTTCCTGCAGCGCGGTTTGTGGCCCCACGCGCTTGCCATTGACCACTGTTCCTGCCAGCGAGCCCGAGTCTTCAAGCTGCACCGCATCGCCCTGCCCGACGATGCGGGCATGTTGACGCGCAACTCGCCAGCCTTTCAAACACAGCCCCGAAGCGGCATCACGGCCAATAAGCAACGGCAGGTCGTAATGCACCTTTTGTGTTCGGCCATCTTCATAATGAATCGCAAGTTCAATCTTCATATTGGGAATTCGCCCAGGCAGGTGCAGGACTGTGCTCTTTTTCGGCATCGATCGGCACATTCATGACCGGCGGATCGGGAAATGCCATCTGAACATGAGCCCGCCCTTTTTGAACGCGCTCGCCCAATTGGCCCTGCTCGGCACCCACCACGTGGGGCGTCACAAAAATAGCCAGTTCGGTCTCACGTTTTTGATATCGGGTTGAACGAAACAACTCGCCCAGAATGGGAATGCTGCCCAAACCCGGTATGGCGTCGACGTTCTCGGACATTTCACGCGACAGAAACCCGGCCAGCACCAATGTCTGGCCGGATCGAACATTAAACTCGGTTGCTGCACGCCGTGTTTTAAGAGAAGGCCCGGTGGGAATTGAAAGCGCCGGGTCGATGGAGCTGACCTCAACCTCGATATTGGAACGAACCACTTCACGACCTTCAATCCGGGGCGTGATGCGCAACGAAACCCCATACGGCTTGAACGCTGTGTTGGTATTGCCATTGGCATCAACCGTTGAATAAGGTACTTCACCTCCGGCCAGAAACTCAGCGGTGGCCCCGCTGCGAGCCAATAATTGAGGCTGGGCCAGCACCACCGCCTCCCCTGTTTGTGCCATGGCTTTTATGCGAGCAGACAACAACGCGTTGGCGCCAAAATAACCGGCGGCCACGGTGGCGGGAAATGGCAGCGCCAATGGATTTTCAGCCGGCCGCATCTCCAACCTTGACGACGCACCTTCCCAGGCAAGACCGGCGCTCAACCCGCCCTGCGACTCAGTTTCCCACCGCACACCCAACTCTCTTAATTGCGACGTAGGCACTTCAACGACTTCCACATCGAGCAGTACCATGCGGTCCCATCCAACCTGGCTGGTGAAATCCACGAGTTGAGGATAGCGCTCTGCCAACTCCGCCAAACGCTGTCGATCGCCATCCGAGAGTTTGTCCCCTTCAACGACCAATTTATCGCCTACCGTTGAAACCTGGGCATTGGGAATTCGATCAAGCACCTGGCGCAGCTCCTGCTGGGTTTGCCGGGCGCCTTCGGGCGCAACGTCAACCTGGTAAGCATGACGCACACCATTGGCCGACCAGATTTGCAAGGCACTTGATCCTTCGTTGCGCGCAAACACAATCACCTCCTTCTCTTCAGTCGTTACCGCATTCAACACATGCCCGTCACCGACGGCTACGCGCGCCACATCGGGCACGGCCAGCACCCGGACCTCTCCAACCTGCAACTCAAGCAGCGTCTCGGCACCCCCGTATGCCGGGCGCATTTGCAAAACGAAGCACAGGACTACACTGGTCAACTTCAAGTACTGCAAGTACATTCAAGGCTCCTGTTCAGGCTCAGTGGACGATGCGTCATTGCTGACCCGCCACGCACTGGTTAAGCCGGGCACATAAGGCAAATCAAACAAACCGCTGGCCTGCGGATTTTTTGGAGGAGAGTTTTTCAAACCGGGTACACCACGTGCCTTGGTGTTCCCGTAAATAACCGGCGCACGTTTGCGTGCAAAGGTGTATGGCGCTGGACGCGCAACGCCCAGCAAACTGGCCAGGTCTCCGCGTACTGCTCGTTGGGAAGCCTGGATGTCGTCCTGGCGCCGAAGCACAGCGGTAATCGTTCCCCCTTGACGGGCGGCAACCAGTTTCACTGCGTCCTCCGGCGACGTGTCCAGCGTCACTGTGGAAAAGCCACCAGATCCGGTCAGGCCAGTATTTCCACCGGTGTATTCGTTCTGCGCAAAATCATTAACCGCCTGCTGAACTTGAGTGCCCGTGGCCAAGACCAAAACGCCTTGCAGCAGCGGAGCGGTGATTCGACGTCGCTGATAATCAAAAGACACATACAGATCAATCAGATCTCCTGGACTAAGCAGGCCGGAAACGGAGTTGATGACATCAACCGGCAACGTAATAGCCCGACGCCCCTTGCGAAGGTGTGAGGAAAAGGGCGCGTTCGACTGGAAACGCGTATGAGCCTCGAGAACGGGGTCACCCGCCTGCAAGGCGACTCGCAAGACACGCCCGACCAGCACCATATGGGTTTCTGGCGAAACGCTGTCGCTGGAGACAAGATGCGCAGGATAAGAGCGCGTGGCCAAGTGTTCCGATTCGATAATGACACCGGCAGGCAGGGACCGGGCCGCGACCACCCTTTGCACCATCGGTACGGCCGCCTGCTCGGCCAACTGGCGTTCCCGGCTGTTTAAATGTTGCCGCGCGGTTAATGCCGCCAAGACACCGGACGAAATCGCCACGGCCAGTATGACCCAGGTGCGAAAGGAGATGGCAGGCCGCCTTATTAAAGCAAGGCGATTGATCATGGCTGCTCCTGTAAAGACGCTTGTCTTAGCCGTGAATAAGCCTGGCTCCAATCGCTCAATATCGATTCCTGGCGCAAAACGGGGGGGGTGTCTTGTGCCTCCTGCCTGAACGGCAGAATGGAAAGCGTACCTTCTATCTTTTCACCAACCGCACTCAAGTGCAAAAGCCAGTGACGCTCATGACGCCAGCCTGAGAGCAACACTTGATTGGATGCGAAGAGAATTTGTTCGAGTGGTGAGTCGTTTTGGGTGAGTGCTTCCAAAACAGCAGCAAGATCGTTGCCCATGGTTACGCGGCTGAAGTAGAACGGCACACCTTGTACCTGCATGATTTCGACAGGCGACCATTGCGCATCGGGCAACCCGGCCTGTGCGATGAAGCCCGCCAGTTCGGCGCCTGCTGAAGCTGCCGTCAAGGGAGGCAACGCCCAGCCCACCTGCATCGGCATCAGTATTCCTGCCAGCAAAGCAATCAAGCGCCCCTTAAGTGAACGTAAGTGGTACCTCATGGCGTTTCACCCTTTACCGAATGGGGAGCCATGGTTGGGTCGAAGAATGTAGACTGAGGCTGCAAATGTCGGGATGGCACTTCGTGTTGCCACGGCGCTAGCCAGTTGAAGGAGGGTTCCGGGCGCGACCATGGGGCGTCGAGGGGCTGTAACCGGCTAGCTAATGCCTGCCCGATATTGCGCGATGACTGCTCGGGTTGTGCCCAGGCCAGGTCCGATGCGCCTGCACGCCGAACCACCTGTTCATCGTTGCCGGCATAGCCGGTGTTCACCACGATGAAGGCGCGTCGTTGAATTCGCCCGGGCTGGTTCGCCATGCCGGTTTGCGGCGCGACCGTAACCGCGGCTTCTCGCACCCCGGTGTCAGCCAATGACCATTGCGAGCGTAACGTTACAGCCAGATTATCTGTTCCGCCCGGCTGCGCCAGCTCAGGCAGCGGCGTCCCAAGCGCGCCGCTTAACTTAACCGCCTGGTCACCACGCAACCACGAGCGCGCGCGTAAATCGCGCCATTGCTGCCCCTTGCCGGAAAAATAAATGTCGGGGGATGTGGCAAATTGAGCACGATTGCCATGTGCTAGGCGCGCCATGTCGAACGCCGCATAACGACTGGCGTTTGTTGCCTGCAATGCCAGGTCCTGCAAGCGAAAAAGCCATCCCGACATCAACCACAAAAGCAATAATGTGGCCATGACCACGACACCTTCAACCAAGGCCTGCCCGGCGCTTGAGCGCAAGCACAAAAAACGGGCGGCAAAAGAGGAACCAAGTACCATTAGAGCCCTCCTTGTGCGGGGCCTTGTCGCGCCAGCCAATAAGGGTTGAACAAGTTGGCTCGCTCGTGCCGGCCATCTCCTCGCGGAACGGGCCGCTCAAAATACGATTCTGCCCCGCTTGCAACGGTGTATTGCAGGTTGCCATAACCAAAGCGCCGAAGTTCGGTTGAAAAGTGAAAAGGCATGGGTTGACCGCCGGTAAGCAACAGCCTTTCATCGGCTTGATCGTCAACCGAGGATTCACGCACATCGAAATAACTCGCGTAACCACGAGTAGGCCAAACCACCCGTGCGCCGACGGCTCGGGAGTTCGCCATGGGGTTGTCGTGCCCATTCAAAATATCCCAGTTCGTGGCTTGAGCCACCCAACGCCAAAAATCCTGCGAAGCAAAGTTATCGGGGGGATCGACTACATGCGGCGCAGCGAAGCCGCTTTGGCGCCTTGACACCAGCCAGCCCCACCCCATCGCATACTCGCGGTAGTAACACCCGATCCAGCGGTTCGAACGCAAAGCATGATATGAATGCGTATCGGCCGCTTCCCAGCGGCCACTTTCATCAAGCACGGTATCGCCGCGACGACGCAACTGATGGCGCCGGGCAGGACAGCGCGGGCTTACCAGCCAGGCATTACGTGCGGTATGGTTGCGTTCCTGCAAGAACCCATAGCCACGGGAAACCTGCAGCATAAAAGGATGCAGCGAGGGTCCCGCTCGACGCTCCAGCCATTGATCAAGGGATGGCGCAGTAATCTTCAGCTCATATTGGGCGCTGGGGTAATAACGATTCAGAACCGTTCGAATGGCAGCTTCACGCATTTGCGCCAACGTGGAAACCACCTGTGTTTGAACTGCGACCAATGTATCGTGCACACGCGACTCATGCAGCATGAATTGCCGCCCCAGTTGCCCGCTTTGCAACGCTTCGCGTTGCAACCCATTTGCCCCCGATGAAGCGGCATAGGCCGCACCATGACTGGCACCAAACAACATACCAATAAGAAAAGCCGGCGGATTTGCGCGCAACCGCTGCTGTGCCTGATGTCCGCCAAGCTGTGCCCATGAAGCAAGCGTAACCAGATGCCCCATGGCAAGGTGATGCCCCACCATGGCCCGATTCGACAAAGCCAGCAAATTCAACGCACGCGATTGCACCACCGCTCCGCTGTAGGCGGCCGTATCCAATGCAGTAACCTGCCGCGTGCGTTCGGCCAATACCTGGCCCAACGAGAAATAATGCAGCAGCGCCGCTACCGCAACCCCGCACAACAGCAAGCCCAACACCATGGCCTGGCCCTGTTCGCGGTTGATACCCGCGTTCACTGACCGGCCCCGGCGTTACCGGTGAACGACTTGAGGCTTTTCGCCTCGCTTTGCAAAGCTCCCGCCTGGGCCGCACTTTGGGCCATTTGTGATTGCGCCGAACCGTCTTCACCCGCCAACTCTTGCGCCATGGCCGCCGTTTGCGCCCTAATCACCTGTCCGAACGTTTGATACACCGCAATGGCGGCCACTGCCACCAGGGCAACAATAATGAGGTATTCCGTCATTCCCTGGCCGCATTCTCTGGCCGTTCGCTGAAGTGGCTTCATCTGGCTCTCCGGTTTGAAACGAAGCCCCAGTCTGGCCGCACTTTATTGCCCCAACAATTCGCAAAAGCCGGGGCGGATAAAAGCATCGCCTTCCCCTTGCATACCCCTTAATTATCTTAATAATGAATTATTTAATGCCGTAGAATGAAATAAATTCTTTTTTAAACACAAATTTTGCAGGAAACCATGGCAACATCAACACCGCGCAAACCGCGCAAATCACGCACAAAAGGCCGGCCCGATGCCGTTGACGGCGTTGGTCCCGAAGCCCTGCTTGATGCAACCATTGAAGAGCTGCGCCACACCCCGCCCCAGGCGCTTACGCTGGCTGCAGTGGCACAGCGGGCGGGTGTGCACCCTGCTCTTCTGCGCTATTACTTCGGCAGCAAAGACAGCCTGCTTACCCGTGCCACGCAGCGGCTGGTCGAAGGCGAGCATGAAACCGTGCGTCCGTCGGTACAAAGCCACGCCCCGCTGGAAGACAAACTGAAATCGCGCCTGACCGGCATGATCGACCTTATCGAGGCCAATCCGCACTTTCACCGCCTCGTGCTTGACCAAATCTATGGCAAATCGGCGCACAGCCCCGAAAACGAGTTACTCAGCCGGGTCACGGCCCGGGGGTTAACGCTAACGGTAAGCATGCTGCACGACACGCCCAACACCTCCGTACGCGCGCTTGACCCCCGGTTTCTTCACGTTGCCCTCATTGGCCTCACCGAATTCTTTACCTCTGCCGAACCGCTGTTGCGCGAACTTTTCGGCCCCAACACCCCACCCGAGGAAATTAAGAAGCGCTATATCGACTTCCTGACAGACCTGATTCTGAACGGTGTTAAAAACGAACCGGAGCAACCTAGCGCTAACCCGAATTGACCCGACATTTTGCTGGCATCATAATTCACGACACAACGAATTAATTTTATGTGGGTCGAAGTCGAATCATGATGCTGAAAAACGTCTGGTATGTTGCGTGTACTAGCCAGGAGCTCCAGCCTGGCGCTCCCTTTGCACGGGTTATCTGTAATGAGCCGGTTGTCCTGTTCCGGGCCGATAACGGCACGCCCGCCATTTTGCGCGACGTTTGTCCGCATCGCCTGGCGCCATTATCGAAAGGCACGGTTGAAAACAACACCCTGCGCTGCATTTATCACGGCATGGCATTCAACGGCCAAGGCCAATGCGTTGGCATTCCATCGCAAGAAGCTATCCCGCCCCGCGCCCAAGTGCGCAGCTACCCTGCGCAGGAACGCTACGGTTTAGTCTGGATATTTCCGGGCAACCCGGCACTGGCTGCAGATACCCCCTTACCCTCGCGCCCGTGGCGCGAATCAAATAACTGGAATACCGAAATCATTCAGTATTTCAATGTCAAAGCCAACCATAGCTACATGAGCGACAACCTGCTGGATTTATCGCACGTGGCTTTCCTGCATGCCGCATCAATTGGGTTCGATGCCCGCCGACTGGGCCAAGATCCGCTGGAAGTTCACACCGAAGGGCAAAGCGTGCGTACCCAACGGATCTTTCACAACACCCATCAGGCCCCTGCGCACAAAGCCTGGCACGCCTTGCAGGAACCCATCACCCGCACCCAGATGGCGGAATGGACGCCGCCGGGTAATGTCACCGTGCTTGTTCGTAACGAAAACGAATCCGAACAGGTCGATTTAAGGGCCGATCATTTCATTACCCCTGAAACCGATACCTCCCACCATTACTACGTGGCGCTTGCACGCAACTTTCGCATCGATGACACCGCGTTCTCGCAACAGCTCGACCACGACACCCGTATCGTGCATCTGGAAGACGTTGACATAACGCAGGCGCAGCAATCCAACCAGAAATGGGCCGCGAATGAGCCGCCAATGGGTTTGAAGGCAGACAAGGCGGTGCGTGAGGCACACGCCATTCTCAACAGGCTGGCCCAGGCAGAGGTTGCAGCATGACTGCGAAACCCATAAACAAAGTCCTCATCGTGGGCGCCGGCATTGCCGGCTGCTCCACTGCCATTACCCTGGCCGAACTGGGTTTGAACGTTACGCTGATTGAAAAGCAAGACCAGTGGCGGTTTCAAAGTTCGGGCATTTTCGTCTATAGCAACGGCCTGCGATCGCTGGAAAAAGTAGGCGTGCTGCCGCAAATACTGGAAGCCGGTTTCGCCATTGCCGACGGCAAGAACGTATACCTGGACCACACCGGCGCGCCCATCACCAATGTGTTCTACCCGAGTGTCTCGCCCGGCATCCCGCCCATTCTGGGTATCAAACGCAGCGAGATCCACCGCATTCTGGCTGCCAGGTTGGCGACATTGGGGGTCAACATCAAGCTTGCCACCACGGTTGCACGTTTGAATTCATCCGACCCCTCTGCCCCCGCAACCGTGACATTCAACGACGGCAATGAAGAACCGTTCGACTTGATTGTCGCCGCCGACGGCATCCGTTCCCAGATTCGCCAATTGATTTTCCCCGAGATTGTGCCCCGAAGCACCCATTTCGGCGTCTGGCGCAGCGTTCATCAGCGCCCTGCCGGATTGCACGACAAATACATGCAAATGGGCATCGGCAAACGCCTGGGCATTATGCCCATCAGCAACGACAAGCTCTATATTTTCGGCACGGTGCCCGAACCCGACAACCCGTGGTTCGATCCACAAGACTGGCCACGCATCATGCGCGAGAAATTTGCCGAGTTCCAGGGGCCCTCGCGCCCCTTCCTGGACGAGGTATCAGAACACAGCGAAGTGCTCTACACCGTGGTTGAAGAAGTCGCCGCCGCCTTGCCCTGGCATAAAGGCCGGGTGTTGCTGATTGGCGATGCGGCGCACGCCTCTACCCCGTTCATGGGCCAGGGCGGCGCCATGGCCATTGAAGATGCAGTCGTTCTGAAAACGCTTTTGCAGGAACACCAGTGCCAAACGTCGGCGCTGGAGGCGTTCGGCGCGGCCCGTTACCCTTTTTGCCGGTTCGTTCAGGATGCCTCGCGCAAAGTGGGCGAAGCCGGCGCCCTTGAAGACGCGGCCAGTTGCCTGGCGCGCAACCGAAAAATGGAGCAAAACGCACAATTACAAGTTGATCAGTTTTATCAGCAGCTCGAAGCACTTAACCCATTTGAAGGCGTAACACCAAACCATAACCAGGAAACGACACCATGATCCATAACCTGAAAAAACTGCAGCGCGGCGCCGCAACGGCGTTGTTTGCCACTGTGACAACATTGGGGCTGGGTATCTCGAATGCCTCTGCCCAAACCACTGAAATGACCTACCTGCTACCCGCACCGGCCGGCGTGATTGCGTTCGCACCACTGATGCTGGCACAGAACAAGGGCTATTATGAAGACGAAGGCCTGAAAGTCAATTTTGTTACCGTTAAAGGCGGTGCCGACGTTGGCAAGCAACTGGGCGCAGGCAATGCCGAACTCGGCGGCGCGCTGGGCGACACTCCCATTATTCTTCGCCAGAACGATATCCCCGTGAAAGGCGTTGCGTTACTGGGCGGCGGTGCCCTGCACCAGATGATGATGCGCGAAGACGCAAATATCAACAAACCAGCCGACCTTAAAGACAAAAACATTACGGTCATGTCGTATCAAGACACGTCGTTTTATGCCACCCTGGCCGTGCTGGCTCAAGCCAACTTAACCCGTGCCGATGCCGATATTCAAGCTGCCGGTCCGGTGGGTATCTGGCAACTGGTGGCCTCGGGCAAAGCGCAAGGCATGATTGGCGCCCCCGAAAATGGCGCCATGGTCGAAGCCGAAGGGATCCCGATGACCTGGCAATCCACTGGCGACTACTTTCCCGGTATGGCGCAGGCTGTGCTGGCGTCGGAGGATATGATTGCCAAGAATCCGGAAGTGGTTCAAAAGTTCGTTAACGCGACGCTTAAAGCCTTCGAGGAAGTACGCGATAACCCTGCCCTGGCGGCCAAAGAATATGTCTCGTTCATGCCTTCATACAAAGGCCGGGAAGCATTTGTTGAAAAAGTGTTGACCTATTACGCCAACAACGTCTATGCAGATCAGGACACAACGGGCCAATTCGACCCGCAACGCGTGTCACGGCTGCAAGACTTCTATATCGACCAGGACATTATCCGCAATCGCATCGAACTGAACGATTTGTTTACCAACGAGTTCGTACAAAACACTAAATAATCCGTTCACGCAGCCGTTAACGCCCTTGCCAGCACTTGTCTGGCAAGGGCGTTTTCTTTGCGCCCGTCAACCCCTCGTGTAATGGAAGGCGCCAGCGGCGCCTGCAACAATAGAGTGAATGTGTATGCGCAAGAACTTGCCGGTGACCGATGTAGAAATTGTTGTACGCGAAGATCAATACCTGATCTCGAAAACCGACATGAAAGGGCGCATTATTTATGCGAATCCCGCATTTATCGAAGTCAGTGGTTTTACCCGCGATGAACTGATCGGCAAACCGCACAATATTATCCGGCATCCCGACATGCCGCCTGAAGCCTTTGCCGACCTCTGGGAAACACTGCAAGCGGGCAAGCCATGGCTGGGCCTGGTAAAGAACCGGCGCAAAGATGGCGGTTTTTACTGGGTGCTGGCTAATGCCTACCCGGTTGTCGAACATGGCGAAGTCACCTGTTACGCGTCGGTACGCATCAAACCAAGCCCCGAACAAGTTGAAGCCGCCGAGGCTTTTTACGAAAGCATCAACGGGGGAAAGGCACGGTGGCATACGATACGCCAGGGCCAAAAAGTACATAAAGGCATGCTGCGTATTGTCGATTGGGTCGCCCGACCGTTCAGTCGCAGCCTGCGCGCCGGCATATTGCGCGCCACAACGATGGGTTTAGGCGCCATTGCCATTGGTGCCTACTATGCCGCGACGGGCGGCATCCCACAAGCCCACCAATACTATGCCTGGCCGGCCATTGCTTTGCTCAGTGCCGGCATGATGGGATACGGTTGGGTCATTGCCAGGCGCATGGTCACTTCCCTGAACGATGCAGCACGCCAGGCACGCCAGATTTCAGCGGGCAATCTCACCCATGAGCTTGAAGAGGGCCAGAGCCGGGAAGTCAACGACCTGAACTTCTATCTGGACATCATGCGTAAAAGCCTGATCAGCATCGCCAATGACGTTCAAACCGGCATTACCGCCACGGGCCATACGGCGCAAGTCCTTTATGCCAACAACGGGCACTTGTCGGCCCGCACCGAAGATCAGGCTTCGTCGTTGCAGGAAACCGCCACGGCCATGGAAGAAATCACGGTTACCGTTAAACAGAACACAGACAATGCCCACCTGGCCAATCGCCTGGCCGACGAAAGCATGGCCATTGCACAGCGCGGCGGCGAAGTCGTATCCGAAGTGGTTCACACCATGAACGGCATCAGCGAAAGCTCCGGCAAAATTGCCGATATCGTGACGCTTATTGAAGGCATTGCCTTTCAAACGAACATTCTGGCGCTTAATGCCGCGGTTGAGTCCGCGCGTGCGGGCGAAGCCGGCAAAAGCTTCGCCGTGGTAGCCGGGGAAGTCCGTAATCTGGCACTGAAGAGCTCTCAGGCAGCCAAGGAAGTCAAAGGCCTGATCGACAACTCCAACGCGCGCATCAGCGCCGGCTCCCAACAAGCCTCTCGAGCCGGCGACACAATGAAGGAAATTGTTGAGTCAGTGCGGCGCGTGACCGATATCATGAACGAAATCACCACGGCGTCGGTCGAACAATCAACCGGTTTAAGTGAAATCAATCAGGCCATTGGGCAAATGGATGGCGTCACGCAACAGAATGCCAATCTGGTCAATGATCTAAGTCAAACCGTACGTACGCTTTCCGCCGAGGCCGATAATCTGGCCGAAGCCATTGCCGTGCTCAATACCGGTTTAAGAAGCCAGGGTCGGCCCGCCATGGTGGGTTCCGACGAACCGCGCTTAAGCGCAAAATAACCGTGTCGCAGCAGGCCAAGACACAACGCCGTACAATATCGGGGCCATAAAACATGGTCCCGATTGTCTTTCTGGAGTGCCCGTGAGTCTGCCGTTATTTGAAAGCTTTCTTACCACCACTGAAATGAGCGACGTTTTTGACGACGTCAATGTTGTTCAAGCCATGCTCGATTTCGAAGCAGCCCTGGCCCAGGCCCAAGCCCAGGAAGGCCTCATTTCAAACGAAACGGCCACGATTATTACGGCGCACTGCACAGCGGAAAACTTCAATATTCCGGAACTTGTCGTTGCCGCCCGGCGTGCCGGCAGCATGGCAATTCCACTGGTTAAGGCCCTCACCCAGGCGGTCGCAAGCCAAAACAAGGAAGCGGCCACCAAAGTACATTGGGGCAGCACCAGCCAGGACGTCATCGACACCGGCTCGGTACTGGTAACGCGTCAGGCGCTGCAAGTCATCGATAACGATTTGGCGCCCCTGTGTGCCCGCCTGCTCGACCTGGCCGAAGCGCATATTCAAACCCCGGTACTGGCCCGTACACTCATGCAGCCGGCGCAAACCACCACCCTGGGTTTCAAAATGGTGAATTGGGCGGCGCCCCTGGTAAGAAGCCGCCAGGCATTAATCGACCTGGCCGACATGTCGTTGCAGGTTCAACTGGGCGGCGCCATCGGGACACTGGCAGTTATGGGCGAAAAAGGCCCCGCAGTGGCACAGCGCCTCGCAGGTATTCTGGATTTGACTCCGCCACAAGGAAACTGGCATACGCAGCGCGACAACTGGGTGCGCCTGGGGCTGGAAGTGGCGGTGCTAACCGGCAGCCTGGGGAAAATAGGCAAAGATCTCAGTCTCATGTCGCAAGGCGAAGTGGGCGAACTGGCCGAACCTTCAGGTAAGGGGCGCGGCGGCTCCTCGGCCATGCCACACAAACGGAACCCGGTGTCGGCCATGATCGCCCTGGCCGCTGCGGCGCGCACGCCACAAAAAGCCGCCACCTTACTGGCGACCCTGCCGCAGGAACACGAGCGCAGCCTGGGCAACTGGCAAGCCGAACTGGCAGAGTGGCCCGGCTTGTTTCTTAGCGCCCACGGTTCAATCAGCGCGCTGCGCGAAGCTTTTTCCGGTTTGCTTGTCGACCCTGCACGCATGCGGCGCAATATCGACAACCTCCAAGGCCTGATTTTTGCCGAAGCGGTTTCTGTTTACCTGGCGCAAGCCATTGGCCGGCCTGCAGCACACCATTTAATGGAAGAGCTCACAGGCAAAACATTGGCCGAAAACCGTCAGTTGGCCGACGTCGTGTGCGAGGCCGTCCAGAACAGCCCGGATCTGGCGGGAAAAATAGAAATCGAGACCCTTCAAGGCCTGTTTGATCCTGTTAAGGCCAGCATATCGGCACAACAACTTGCCACCACACGACTGTCCGAATTGCGTCAACAATTACACGCTTAAGTTCTAACCTACTTGCTATCTGGAACCGATACGATGACTTTTGACCCTATCCGTCACGACTTCGAGCGCGGCCTGAAGAATCGCCGTGAAATCCTGGGCGATGCCTGGGTGGATCGCTCTTTTGAGCGCGCCAACAATTTCAATGCCGAGTTCCAGGAACTCATCACCCGATTTGCCTGGAAAGAGATCTGGGGGCGCCCTGGACTGGACAAAAAAACGCGTCGCGCGATGGTGCTGGCCATTACCATGGCACTGGGTCGCTGGGAAGAATTTGAGCTGCATGTGCGCGCCGGGCTCCAAGGCGGCGCACCCGACACGCGCCTGACACCCGACGAACTCAAGGAAATCCTTATTCAAACGGCAATCTATGCCGGTGTACCGGCCGCCAATACCGGCTTCAGCCATGCACAAGCTATTTTGAAGGAAATTGGCGAGGAAATCGGTTATACGCTCACGCCGGCCAATCCGGGCGATACGTTTCATCCCGGCTACGGCCAGGAACGTATTACCCAAAGCAAACCGGCCCTGCATTACAGCATTCGACCTGCACGCAACAACAGCACGGAAAAACAAACCATAGTATTGAGCCATGCCCTGGGGTGCGACCTGACCATGTGGGATCGCCTGGCGACGATCCTGGCAGCCGACTTCAACGTTGTCACTTACGACCACCGTGGCCATGGCGCCTCCGACGCCCCGGCCGGCCTCTACACCATGGCGGAATTGGCGCAAGATGCCGCCCGGCTTGTCGAAGAACTGGATTGCGGCCCGGTCATCTGGATTGGTCTGTCCATGGGCGGAATGGTCGGTCAGGAACTGGCCATCAAACGTCCAGAACTGGTTCGCACACTGGTCATTGCCAATTCCACTTCGGCCTATCCCGACAATGTTCGGGACGTTTGGCAACAACGCATTTCAACCGTCCAGGCACAAGGAATCGAAGTGATTGCCGACGCCGTGATGGAGCGTTATTTCCACGAGCAGTTTCGCCGCGAACGGCCGGCTACCGTGGCAACCTTCCGCCGTCGATTAGTCACCACGGATGCCGAAGGCTACGTGGGCTGCTGCAATGCAGTGGGCACGGTCGATACCACGAGTCGCCTGGGACAAATCAGGATCCCCACCCTGGTGATTGCCGGGGAACTCGACCAAGGCGCTCCGGTGTCCATGTCGGAAACCATGGCCAATGCCATACCGGGAGCCGAACTCGTTGTCTTGAAAGACGCCTCGCATCTGGCGGTAGCCGAACAACCGCAGGCCTTTACCGACGCCGTACAGGCTTTTCTGAGTCGTTAAACGTTAACGCACCCTCTTTGCGCCGATTCGTATTTCGCAAAATACGAATCAGGCCCTGGCCAGGCGCATTCAGGGGCGTTTCACTGCGATATAACAACCCCACCGGTTCCTGCGTGCCTTCGAACGACAAAGGCAATGCTGCCAGCAAGCCGCGCTGTAGGTCATCCCGCACCGCACCGGCCGGCGTAAACCACACCGCATCCGACTGAAGCACCACCAAACGGGCCACCGACACCGCCAGCGTTTCCAGGCGATGCTCGGGCAAGCGCATGCCACGTTCCTTGAAATAAGTTTCGGTATTGTGACGCGGAACGGTACCAACAGCCGAAACCACCAGCGGATGCGCGACAACTTCGGCCAGTAGCGTTGTACGCGCCGAATCCAGCAGCGGATGCCCGGCACACACTACCGCCACCAATGGCTCGGCATATAAAAACTCAAAAGAAACACCCACCATCATTTGAGGATCAGCCATACGACCCACGGCGAAATCCACTTCGCCCGCTTTCAATTTTTCCAGCAACAAATTATTCGTTGCCACCTGCACCTGCAACTGCGCCTGCGGGTACAGTACACGGAAATCGGCCAATGCAGCCGGCAGCAAATCGGGCGCCACCGTGGGCAGTGCACCCACCGATACCGACTCCTGGCTGCCTGAAAACCCGCGGGAAAGAGAGCGTTGCGCACCTTCGAGCGCCTCGAGCATTGAAACGCAGTAAGACAGGAACAGTTCCCCGTTGGGCGTTAAACGCGCGCCAAAACGGCCACGCTCTACCAGCACGGTATCGGTCATTTGCTCGAGTTCAACCAGTGTTTTGGACACGGCAGGCTGACTCAGGTTAAGGCGGTCGGCAGCCTTACCCAGATTTTGCTCTTGCGCCACCGCAACAAAACACTGGATATGTCGCAATCGAACACGGTTAAGAAAATAGTCGTTATCCATAACCGTAGGTTATAGAATAATGCGCAGGATTTCAATTTACCCCGGCGATCGGTCGGCGCTATCATGACGCCACTGTGCTGTGAGATGAACCACACAGAACCAAGGAGAAACTTAATGACAACGCCCACCGAACAATTTGGCGAGTTCCTGATGCGCGACCGCGCATGGCATCCGCCCGCCTATACACCCGGTTATAAAACCAGCGTGTTGCGTTCCCCCCAGAAAGCCCTCATTTCCATTGAAAACGACCTGTCCGATATTACGGGCCCGCTGTTTTCGCGCGACGAGCTGGGTGCGCTGGACAACGACCTGATCATGAATTACGTGCAAGACGGCCTGCCCATTGGCGAGCGTATTCTGGTGCATGGCTATTTGCGCGACGAAAACGGCCGCCCCGTGCCCAACGCACTGATTGAAGTCTGGCAGGCCAATGCGTCCGGGCGCTATCGTCATAAGAACGACAAATACATTGCGCCGGTCGACCCCAACTTCGGCGGCTGTGGGCGCTGCATTACCGATGAAAACGGCTATTACTTCTATCGCACCATCAAGCCGGGCCCCTACCCCTGGCGCAACGGCATCAACGACTGGCGCCCCGCTCACATTCATTATTCCATTTTCGGCAGCGGCTTTGCCCAGCGCCTGATTACGCAAATGTATTTTGAAGGCGACCCCCTCATTCCACATTGCCCCATCGTGCGCTCCATTCCCGACGAAGACGCGGTGCGTACGCTGATCGCCCAGATGGATCGGGGCGCATTTGTTGCGCTCGACAGCATGGCCTACCGCTTCGATATCGTTGTACGCGGTTCGCGCGCCACGCTGTTTGAAAACCATATACAAGGAGGCAAATAATGCATCCAAGCACGCCCGTGTACCTGAAAGAAACCGCCTCGCAAACAGCCGGCCCCTACGTTCATATTGGCCTGGCACCCAAGCAGGCCGGTTTCGACATTTTTGAGAATAACTTCGGCAATGTGCTGGTTACGCCCGAAACCAAGGGTGAACGCATTCGCGTTGAAGGCCGTGTCTTCGACGGCAGCGGCGCCATTGTGAAAGACGTGTTGTTGGAATGCTGGCAAGCCAACGCAGCCGGTCGGTACAATCATCCAGCCGACAAACAGGAAAGCAAGCCCGTCGACCCGGCATTCCGTGGCTGGGGTCGTGCCTGCTCCGATTTTGAAAGCGGCGTCTATCACTTCGACACCATCAAGCCGGGCTCTGTTACCGGACGACACGGCAAACCCATGGCACCGCACATTAATTTGTGGATCGTGGCACGCGGTATCAATATTGGCCTGCAAACGCGCATGTATTTTTCCGATGAAACCGATGCCAACGCCGTCGATCCTATTTTGAACGGCATTGAATGGGTGGAGCGTCGTAAAACTTTGGTGGCTCAACGCAGTGAGAAAGACGGCCAGGTGGTTTATACGTTCGACGTTTACCTGCAAGGGCCCAACGAAACGGTATTTCTTGACGCCTGAAGTCTCGAAACCCGGTTGCTCCCCTTAAGGGTGCATCAAACGTCTTTGCTTTTATCGGTCTTGCCCTTCGGCAAGGCCGATTTTTTTATGCGGGCGTAATAATAATCATGTGTGCGTGCGTCGGCGTGCGTGAATACGAGGTTGATGTTTCGCCGGACAACCTGCCGGCCGTCCCGGCGCCTGCTTTTGCATTATTGAGTAATTGAGAATTATAATCATTATCTTTGTAGGATATTAGGTTTGTATGACGCGCCCGCTGCATTTTCGTTGGTTTTTCCGTGCACTGCTTTTCTTTTGCATCTTCTTTTCTGCCATTGTCGTCGCCCAAGGGGTTCAAACACAAAGCCGCCAGCTTTGGCAATTACTTGACTACATCGCGGTTGACTATCCCGGCGCGGTAGAAAACGGGCAAATCATTTCCGAGACCGAATATGCGGAAATGAAAGAATTCGGCGAAGTGGCCCAATTTGAATTGGATAACCTGCCCGCCCATCCCGATAAGGCCGGCCTGCTTGGCCAGGCCAAAGCACTACAACAGAAAATCCAAAGCAAAAGCAATCCGGCACAAGTCGCTGAAGCGGCACGAGAACTGGCACAAGGCGTACACAATGCCTACCCTTTCCCGACCGAACCTGACACGCCGCCCGATTTAAAAGTAGGCAACCAGCTTTACCAGGCTAACTGCGTTCAGTGCCACGGCGCCTCGGGCAAAGGTAACGGGCCTTTGGCCGCGCAACTGGACCCGACACCCACCGACTTCACCGACACGGCGCGTGCAGCCCAGCGCAGCAAGCTTGCGCTTTACCAGGTCATCAGCAATGGGGTCGATGGCACCGCCATGCCCAATTTCGAGCAGCTAACCGACCAGGAACGATGGGCGCTGGCTTATTTTGTGGCCGATTTCGCCTCATCACCCAAGCAGGATGCCGATTCCGGCAAACTCTCGCTGGCTCGCAGCCAATTGAAAAAAAGTCTCGAGGCACTCGAGCAAGGTCAACAAGCGGCGGCCATGAAACTGGCACTCTCGGCCTACCTGGACGGTTTCGAAACCCATGAAGCGGCGCTGGCAATCCGCGACAATACGTTGATGCGTCAAATTGAGTCCGGAATGATCGATTTTCGCACCCAGGTCAGAGGCAATAACCTTGCTGAAGCCAGGAATACGCAAGCGCAGTTGCAAAATTGGCTATCAGACGCAGAAGCGGCACTGAGTCCTTCGCAAGCCGATTCCGGCGCAACGTTCGTGGCGGCCTTTACCATTCTTGTGCGCGAAGGCCTGGAAGCCTTGCTGATTGTCGTTGCAATGCTGGCATTTCTTGTGAAAGCCAACCGGCGCGACGTCACGCCCTATGTTCACGCAGGGTGGGTAACTGCATTGGTTGCCGGTGGCGCCACATGGCTGGCGGCAACCACGCTCATCAACATCAGTGGCGCGGGGCGCGAACTGACCGAAGGCATTTCATCGCTCTTTGCCGCAATCGTTTTGCTGTCGGTGGGCGCATGGATGCACCATAAAAGTGTTGCCAATCGCTGGCAAACCTACCTTCAGAACAAACTCAGCCACGCCTTGAACCGGCGTACCGCCTGGTTTCTGTTCCTTCTGGCTTTTATCGCGGTTTACCGGGAAGTATTTGAAACGGTACTGTTTTACGCCGCGCTGTGGCAACAGGAACAAGCCTGGGCATTTGGCAGCGGGATTGTCGCCGGTATTGTCGTATTGGCCGTGGTTGCGGTCACGTTGCTTAAAAGCAGTCAGCGCCTGCCTATCGGCCGCTTTTTCTCGGCAAGCTCATTCATTGTGGCGCTATTGGCGATTGTGCTTACGGGTAAAGGCGTTGTGGGGCTGCAGGAAGCAGGCCTGATCAACATTACGCCCATTGAGTTCATCCGGGTTGATCTGCTGGGGATTTATCCCAGTGCGCAAAGCGTGGGCGCACAAGCGGCAATGCTGATATTGATCGGGATTACCTACTGGCTCAATACCCGTTCAAAGTAGTCTTAAACGCCCTGCGACGGCGCGCCCAACAGCATGTTGATGCGCGCGGCAGCTGCCAGCAGTTGCGGCAGACACGTTTCCAATAAATAAGCGGCACTGGCCTTGTCGGCCTGGCCGCTTATATTAATGGCAGCCACGACCCGCCCGGACACATCGCGAATCGGCGCCGCCATCGATACCAGCCCGGGCTCAAGCTCCTCGCGTACCAGACACCAGCCTTGCGCCCGCACCTGCTTCAATGTCTCAAGCAATTGCTCACGGTCTGTAATGGTGGTGCGCGTAAAAGCAGCAAGGGTCATGGCCGCCAGCCGTTCGTGTAGCACGTCGTCCGGCAAGCCGGCCAGCAAGACACGCCCCATTGACGAACAGTGGGCTGGAAGACGGCTGCCGACCCCAAGATTGATCGACATGATTTTATGAGCCGGCACCCGCAATACATAAACCACCTCGTCGCCATCCAGAACCGCCGCGGAACTGGACTGGCGCAAACGTTCCACCAGGCCTTCCATTACCGGCTGCGCCTGACTCCAGACGGGGAGCGACGTTAAATAGGCAAACCCGAGCTCCAGTACTTTGGGCGTCAGGCGAAACAAACGCCCTTCCGACGACACATAGCCAAGCGCCCGCAAGGTATGCAGAATCCGCCGGGCACCCGCCCGGGTCAGCCCCGTTCGGGCAGCCACATCCGACAAGGTTTGTGCCGGCGAATCGGCGCCGAAACTTTTAAGTACGGCCAGGCCGCGCGCAAATGATTGCACATAGCTGTCGCCGGGTTTATTGTGCTCTGACGAAGTTGACAAGACACGTCCTGCTGATTAAGCTTTCAGTAGATAGTTCTATATACGAATTAAAGTTCATTATACGAACATTTTTCCATTTCATCCATATTCTGTTCGTAGGGAAAACATGATTAATAAAATCTCACCCTCGGTCGAAGAAGCGCTGGCCGGCATTTACGACGGCGCGACGATCATGATTGGTGGCTTTGGCGGCGCAGGCCAACCCGCTGAACTGATCGACGGCCTTATCGACCAAGGCGCCAAAGATCTGGTCATCGTGAACAACAACGCAGGCAACGGCGAAGTAGGGCTGGGTGCCCTGCTGAAAGCCGGCCGCGTACGCAAGATCATTTGCTCCTTCCCGCGCCAGGCAGACTCATACGTTTTCGACGAGCTCTATCACACCAAGAAAATTGAACTTGAGCTGGTTCCCCAGGGCAATCTGGCAGAGCGCATCCGCGCAGCCGGCGCCGGCATTGGGGGTTTCTTCACTCCTACGGGCTTTGGCACCGAATTGGCCGACGGTAAGGAAACCCGTGAAATCAATGGTCGTCAATATGTGCTTGAATACCCCATTCATGCCGATTTCGCGCTAATCAAGGCGGAAACCGGCGACCGCTGGGGCAATCTTACCTACCGGAAAACCGCCCGGAATTTCGGCCCCATCATGGCCACTGCCGCCAAATGCACGATTGCCTCGGTTCATCACATTGTTGAGTTGGGTGAGCTCGACCCTGAAGTCGTCGTCACCCCAGGTCTTTTCGTCAAGCGCATCGTTAAAGTCCCACGCACGGCCACGGGCCCTGCCGGCTTCAAACAGGACTAAGGAAAATCATCATGAGTGAACAAAATACGCTTCCAAGCTGGTCGCGCGATGAAATAGCGGCGCGTGTGGCACAAGATATCCCCGACGGCGCTGTCGTTAACCTGGGAATTGGCCTACCCACCAAGGTGGCCAATCATCTTCCCAGCGGGCGCGAAGTGATCCTGCACAGTGAAAACGGTGTCATCGGCATGGGCCCGGCCCCGGCCGAAGGCCAAGAGGATTACGACCTCATCAATGCCGGAAAGCAGCCTGTTACCTTGCTTCCCGGCGGTTGCTTCTTTCACCATGCCGATAGTTTCGGCATGATGCGCGGTGGCCATCTCGATGTTTGCGTGCTGGGTGCATTCCAGGTCTCGGCAACAGGCGACCTGGCAAACTGGAGCACAGGGGCACCAGACGCAATCCCGGCGGTTGGCGGTGCCATGGATCTGGCAATCGGCGCCAAGAAAACCTACGTCATGACGGAAATGCGTACCAAGAAAGGGGAACCCAAGTTAGTGGAAAAATGCAATTACCCCTTAACCGGTATCGGTTGCGTCAGCCGTATTTATACCGATGTAGCGGTCATCGACCTGGGTGCCGACGGCGCCAAAGTCATCGACATGATCGATGGCATGACCTTCGAGCAATTACAAACACTCACCGAAGTGAAACTGCAAGACGCACGAAAATAAAAAAGATACGCCCGGCGCAAGAACCAGCAGATTTGCACAACAAGCCCGGCGCGCAAAGTGTGTTGCTCCAGGGCCGCTATTCCACCAGGGTAGCGGCCTGTTTTCTGAAAATCTTGGGTGATACGCCCACATGCCGCTTGAAAAACCGGGTGAAATACGCGGGGTCGCTAAACCCTAGTGTGTAAGACACCACGCTGATGGTCATCGATGTATACACCAGGCTGCGCTTGGCTGCCAGGACAACGCGCTGGTGAATCAGCGCCAGCGCCGACTCGCCGGCCCACAGCCTGCACAAGACATTCAAATACACCGGCGTAATGCCAATTTTGCGGGCATAGCGCTCAACCGACCACTGCTCCGGGTAGTGCTCTTCAATCAGTTGATTGAACAGGCGAAAATATTCGCGGCCGCGATCCACTTCCTGTACCTGCCCCAGCCGGCCGCGCACCGTACGCCGGCTCAACCAGACAAAAATCGTCAGCAGCAAAGACTCAAGCAGCACACTACGATGCAAGCCGCTTCGGCGATACTCCAGATCAAGCGTATTGAAAGCAAGATCAATCATTGCATCTTCATGCGTATCGAGCGAATAAATTCCCGCACCCAGGGCGCCCACGTCGACATCCCCCAAAAAACGGCCCAGACGCTCAAGCAAAGGAAAAGCCAACGTGACGACATGACCCTTGGCATTGGGTGAGAAACGAAAACCATGAACGCACATTTGCGGCACCAGTACCACTTGGCCTTGCTGCATGTCGTGGTACTGATCGTCAAGGCATACGCGTGCCTCGCCCTCTTTCAGATAAAGCAACTGCGTTAAGCCATGATGTTGATGCAGCTTGATCTCCCAGCCATGCTGGCGGCTGCGGTCGGCGATCAGTTCGCAATGCACCATGTCGGGCGTGGGCCATTGCTCCCGCTCACCATAAAGCTGGTACACGGGGACACGAGGTGCAGTTAGAGTGGGCGCATTAGGCATGAGGCAAAGAATGAACGGGAACAAGTGCGAAAGGCGGCAACGAAACGACCCAGGCCGCTTCAATTCAATAATACAAGGCGTAATTCATAAACGCATAAGGAAAAACTTGAATTTCCGTAGCTTGTGCGTTGCCGACTGGAAACTTATTTTCCAAAAGTGCAATTATTATACGAAATTATCCATTCTCAAGTTCCCTCTTTCGGCGCAACATAACACCAACGGCTGATTTCCGATCAGCCAGATCAGAACATTTGAATCGACAGGGTCCGCAGTGCCAGACCGCTCGTGGGCTAACGCGAAAGGAGCTTTCCATGAAAACACAAGTTGCCATTATTGGTGCAGGCCCCTCAGGTTTACTGCTGGGCCAGTTACTGCATCTGCAAGGCATCGACACCGTTATCCTTGAGCGCCGCTCGCCCGAATACGTACTCAGCCGTATTCGCGCCGGTGTGTTGGAGCAAGGCACCGTCAACCTGTTGCGTGAAGCCAAGGCCAACCACCGTATGGACAAGGAAGGCATGGTGCATGAAGGCGTATTCCTGTCTTTCAACAACCAGCTCAAGCGAATTGATTTCACCCAATATGCCGATGGCAAAACCGTGATGGTTTATGGGCAAACCGAAGTCACCCATGACCTTATGGACGTTCGCGCCGAAACCGGTGCAGTCAGTATCTACGAAGCCGAAGACGTTGAACTGCACGACTTCTACACCGACAAGCCGCGCGTCACGTTTGTGAAAGACGGTGAAAAAGTTGAATTGGAGTGCGACTACATTGCCGGTTGCGACGGCTTTCACGGCGTATCGCGCCAATCGGTGCCGGAGGATCAAATTAAAACGTATGAACGGGTATACCCCTTCGGCTGGCTGGGCATTTTGTCGCGCACCCCACCGGTAAACGAGGAACTCATTTACGCCAACCACGCCAACGGGTTTGCGCTGTGCAGCCAGCGAAACGCCAATTTAAGCCGCTATTATGTGCAGGTTCCATTGGAAGATAAAGTGGAAGACTGGTCCGACGAGCGTTTCTGGGATGAATTGAAAACACGCATTCCCCAGGAATCGGCCGACCAATTGGTTACCGGCCCGTCTATTGAAAAAAGCATTGCGCCCTTGCGCAGCTTCGTGGCCGAACCCATGACCTACGGTCGCTTGTTCCTGGTGGGCGATGCCGCGCATATCGTGCCGCCCACAGGAGCCAAAGGGCTGAATCTGGCCGCCAGCGATGTTTCAACCCTTTACCGCGTTCTGACCAAAGTCTACAAAGAAGACCGCATCGACCTGGTAAGCAAGTACTCCGAGCTGGCCTTGCGCCGGATCTGGAAAGCCGAACGCTTTTCATGGTGGATGACTTCCATACTGCACCGTTTCAATGACGACGCATTCGGTCAACGCATGCAATTGGCCGAACTTGAGTATTTCACCAACTCCGACGCCGGCCTGCGCACCATTGCCGAAAACTACGTGGGGTTGCCTTACGAACCCGTGGAATAAAAAGTACGTTGCACAAAAAACCCGGCATAGCATAAGCCGGGTTTTTTATTGCACTTGCCTGTTGGCCTTATTTCGCGCCAGCCTCATAGCGAGCCGCACTTTCAGTAATTTCCTTGCGTGCTGCCTGGGCATCGTCCCAGCCTTGAACCTTGACCCATTTGCCTTTTTCCAGATCTTTGTAATGCTCGAAAAAGTGCTGGATACGACGCAGCTCTTCCTCAGGCAGATCCTCAGGCTTTTGAATGTGGCGATACGGGGGATAGAGTTTATCGACCGGCACCGCCAGCAACTTGGCGTCGCCGCCCGCCTCATCTTCCATATTCAATACACCAATCGCACGGCAACGAATCACCGCGCCGATTTGAATGGGAAATGGCGCAACAACCAATACGTCTACAGGATCCCCATCGTCGGAGATGGTTTGTGGGATATAGCCGTAATTGGCCGGATAATGCATGGCTGTAAGCATGAAACGATCCACGAATACCGCGCCACTGTCCTTGTCGACCTCGTACTTGACCGGATCGGCATTCATGGGGATTTCAATAATAACGTTGAAGTCGTCGGGCAGGTTCGACCCTGCTGGAACACGATCTAAACTCATGTTTTAAACACCTGTGAATCAATGAATAGAAATAAAACCAAAAAAAATAAAAGTTATGAGTCACGCCTTTTGGGTCGATCGGAAGTTTGTGACAGATCGACACCCGGAATAGGCGCACTATCGAAATATTCGTGGTAATCAGGATCTTGTTGTCCGGGCTGCGAAACTTTACTGGTATTGGCGCCCGCTACAGCAGGGTTTGCCTGCTCCTCTTCGGCGTCAAGATAATCGGCGGCACTGGCAGCCATCGGTACGCCGCCCAATGTGGCTTGTTCGGCCAAAGAAATCTCAAGGTCCTGCACGTCGATCAAGGTTGGATCAGCACGCGTATCGGCAGCCGGCAAAACGGAATTGCCGGGCAATACGGGCAGTACGCCCGCCACGCCGGATGCCAGTCGCCAGTGAGTCATGGCGTCGGCCTGGCGCCCCAGGCGATCATACAAATTGCCCAGCAATGCGTGAATACGGACATCACTGCGAATTGCCATGCTGCGCAATAAGTAACGCTCGCCCGACCCCCACAATTGACCCGTAAGGCACAAATTACCTAAAGCCGCCAGCAAGGCGGAGTTGTCAGGGTGACTCTTCAACCATCCTTCGGCTTTATTGATTCGGCGCGAAACCTGCTCTGCCGGTGCTTGAGAATACGCATTCAACAGGCGCGGCTCAAGTTGTTCGTTCAGTGCCGACTCCAGGATTTTTCCCGCCTCGTCGGCATGTCCGGCCTGCTGCTGAACATGTGCCGCAGCCAGCGCAATTTCCGGCAAGGTTTTTTCGTCGCCGCGCAACTCGCCCCAGATCGAGCGAAACCCATCGGGGCCAGCTGCCCGCAATCGTTCGGCAACCGACAGCGCAATCAGCGGCTGCGCCTTTTGCTTGTCAATTGCACCGCGTCGCAAAAGCTGGCGTGTGAGTTCGAAAACCTGATCAAAATTATTCAACTGCTGATGCGCCTGCAACAACAAACGCGTGGCATTCAAATGTTTGGCACCGCTGTCTTGATACGGCTGCAACAATGTTAGCGCTTCCTGCGCACGGTTCTGATCAAGATACATTTCCGCCACGGCGGTAGCCCAGGATTCTTTCAAACGCGAATCCGTACCCACAGCCGAACGCGCTAATGTCAATGCTTCATCGCGGCGCGTCATTTGCCCTTGTTGATGACATGCCCGGGCCAATGCAAGCCCGGCCAGTACACGTGTATTAGATGATCGCGTGCGCCCCAGCAAACGGGAGAGCTCTTGCTCGGCCTGGGGGTAACGGCCTTCCAGCACATGCAGCCAGCCACTTTCAAGTAATTCATGATCCCGCTTGCGCGCACGCAGGCCCCGCCACTCCCGGAAACGATCGGGGCTGGATAACAGCCACGACAAACCCCGGAATAGCAGATACAGCACCACAAACGCAGCCAGCAACAGCAATGCAAAAAGCGTGAGCGATGTTTCAATTCGCCAGGGTTGCGCGACAATCAGCACATTTCCGCTATGCTCACGCAACACAACACCCATCCCCACGGCCAGGGCCAGCAGCAATAACATCCAGAACCAGGCTCTCATTGTGTCTCCCCGTTCTGATCAGGTGCTTGCGTTGCAGACTCAGACGGATCGGCTCCATTACCCGGCGCCTCGGTATTATTATTGCCTGCCGCCTGAGTATTATGATCGCCTGCGGCTTCGGTATGATCGCCTGCCGCCGCGCTTTCCGCCGCAGACGCATTGTCGTCATCAGAAACTGATGAACGGCCTGATTCTGCCATATTCCGGGTACGTTCGTTACGCAGAACCTCAATGGCTTCAAGCGTATTGCTTAATGTGGGAAGCTTGGTATCGACAGGCGTTTCAATGAGTCGTGTCACCTGGCGCAACGCACGCTGAGTAACAGACGACTGATCGTCATAGTATGTTTCCAGCGCCGTCAGCACTGCCTGCAACTCGGAACGCCAAATTGCCGGTTGGCGCATCATTAAAGCCAACTGCGCCGTCATGACACGCAACCGCAACGCCTGGCGCAGCTGTGCCGCCTGGTCGGGCGAAATGAGCAGTGCCGCTTCGTTATCAACCCGGCGGATATCGAAAAAGCCGGTTATATCCTGGCGAATTACCGACCAGGCATCACGCGACCAGTTGGCAGTATTGTCCCAACTGCGCTCAAGCCAGGACGCATCGGGGTCCGCGCCTGTTGCCAAACTCTCAGCCGAACCCGATGCCGCTTGCCCTTCTTCCCTGCTTGCGCCATTTGATGCCGAGGAAGAACCATTCATGCCATTTTGCTGCGCCGCCGATTCAGGTACCGCCACGTCGGGAATCAGCAACGGTGCCTGCCCAAGCAGGCCGTTGAGTTGGTCAAGCTGGCGTGACAGCACGCTGACGTCGATGGTTGCCACCGCCCGCAATCGATCGATATCGCCATTAAGCGTCTGCTGAAGCGAGGCCAACGCCGGACGATTGGCGCGTGCCAGACGCGCCTGAGCCGCTTCAAGTGCCACCAGCGAATTGGCCACATTGCCGCCCAGCAACAACTGCTGGTTTGCAATAGAAACAAGGTGGTCAATATCATTGAGCAACAATAAATCGGAACCGCTGTCGGTCATGATTTGAAAGGCCTGGTCAAGATCTCCGACCTGGCCTTGCATGGCAGCCAGCGAAGCGCGCATCTCGCGGACCGCCTCAGCCTGGGTTTGTGCCTCGGTTTGCGCCTGCTTTGCCAACTCGCCCGCCTGTTGCGAAGCCGTTGTGCTGCGCTGAATTTGCGCCATAAGGTCGCCAATACGCTTCTGATGTGTTTGATGCTGCCACCAAACAACGCCACCCAATACCACGGCAACCAGCAGCACCAGTACCAATAATACCGGCAAGATCGGCTTGCCACTGCGTTTTGGCGCAGCAGGCCGCGCTGGTTTGCCCGATTGCGCGTTAGGCTTTGCGCCTGGCGCCTGCTTGTCGTCTTGTTGCTTTTCGTTTTGCGAAGCGTTTTTTGATTCTGTCATGGCTAATATTCTTATTCCGGCCTTATTAAAGAGTGGCAGAAAGCATGATGGTCCGAAGCATGGATTCGTCATCTGGAGTACATAGTTTAACCCCGGGCATCACCTGCGCATCTGGAATACTGCGTAACTGCGATTGTAAACGCGCTGCGATTCTTTCGTGTATCACCACGAAACGCATTGCGCCCAGTAAGTATGCCAGATCACCTGCCTTCAAATTGGCGCAAAATGCATCAACAGCTTCGGAACTGGTCAGCAAGACAGTTAATTTGCCGCCATCATGCACACAATTCTTTAAGGCCTGTAAGCTGGTATCAGACCAACTTACCGGATGTCTTTGATACACGGCATAGCGATCAACCCGAATCCCCCTGGAACTCAGTTGCTCAGCCAGCCAGTTACGCCCCGCCTGCCCCCGCACGATGACGGCTTTGGATATAGAAGGCAGGTCAGGCTCAAGCGTTGCCAGCAAGCCTTCCGAATCGAATGTAAAACCCTCTGTCGGCACGACAACCCGAACCGAACGGAACAAAGCTTCGTTGCGCAATCGCGAGGCAGTCGACGGCCCCACCGCCGCCAGGGTCACACCGCCGAAATCAGCCTGCGTACCACCACCTGTCATGGCCTTTAAACGGGCCACATAAAAGTCAACCGCATTCGCGCTGACAAAAACCATAAGTTGGTAATCGTTTGGCCACACAAACGACTGCACGTCGTAAGGTAACGCCGATACCGCCAACACCGGCATATCAAGTACGGTGAACCCTGCCCCGCGCAAGCTGGCAGACAGAATCTGGTTGCGCCCCGCCGGCCGGGTTAAAACAATGCAGGAACGCGAGCGACCAGACATGCAACAACTCCGTCAGGTTTGCGGTGCGGCGTTTCCACCATCTGAAAGCCGCGCCAGAATCGGCTGAGCTCCTTTTGCCAATAACTCTTCAGCAACCCGCTCACCCATTTGCTCGGCTTGAGCAACCGGGGCACTGCCGGAGGCACGAATAACCAATGTACCGTCGGGCTCGGCGACCAAGGCATCCAGATGCAGGATATCACCGCTTAATTCGGCATAAGCAGCCAATGGCACCTGGCACGAACCACCCAAGACCCGAGATACCGCGCGCTCGGCCAACGAACACGCTGTGGCGGTTGGGCATGCCAGCGGCGCCAACCAATTAGCCAGTTCATGCCGTTCAGCCATAATTTCAATGCCCAGGGTACCTTGCCCGGCTGCCGGCAGGCTTTCCGCCGGTGTCAGGCAACAACGAATACGGTCATCTAATTTTAAACGCCGCAGCCCAACGGCAGCCAGGATAATGGCGCCATACTCGCCCCGATCGAGCTTGCCCAGGCGCGTATCCAAATTGCCACGCAATGGCTTGACGACCAAATGCGGGTAGGCGGCCCGAACCTGCGATTCGCGACGCAGGCTGGACGTCCCCACCACCGCGCCGGCGGGCATTTCGGCCAGACTGGCATACTCATTCGAAACAAAGGCGTCAAGCGGATCGTCGCGTTCCAGAATCGTCGTTAGTGCAAAAGGATGGGTCAGGTCGACCGGAACATCTTTCAGTGAATGCACCGCCAAATCGGCGCGCCCGTCGAGCAACGCATTTTCCAGCTCTTTCACGAACAAGCCCTTGCCACCCACTTTCGACAACGTACGATCAAGAATCTGATCTCCGCGTGTCGTCATTTCAAGCAGCGAAACGTCGCACGACGGGTAGCGTTGTTCCAGCAAGGTGCGTACATGTTCCGCCTGCCACAAGGCCAACCGGCTGGCACGGGTTGCTATAACAAGTTTTTCTGGTGTCGGCATAAGCATTACGAACCAAAGTATGAGGAAATCAACCAGCCCACAATGCCCAGCACGGCCAGAATCAACAGCCCCTGCAACAGGGTTATACCCGGCCCCTTGCCATCCTTGTCGTGAGGTGATTTAAACAAGCCCATAAGACTTCCTTGCACTTTGTAATTAATAATCAAAAAAGGCCCGCCCTTGGGCGAGCCTTTTACCAAACTGCCAAGCCGGTTATAAAACCGACTTCAGCAATTTACCCATTTCAGATGGGTCGCGAGTCGTGCGAATACCGCACTCTTCCATGGCTTTGAGCTTGGCGTCAGCCGTATCGGCACCGCCGGAAATAAGTGCACCGGCATGGCCCATGCGTTTTCCCGGAGGCGCGGTAACGCCGGCAATAAAGCCCACAACCGGCTTCTTCATGTTGTCTTTGGCCCAAAGTGCCGCGTCAACTTCATCGGGCCCACCGATTTCACCAATCATGACGACTGCATCGGTATCGGGGTCTTCGTTGAACATTTTCAAAACGTCAACGTGCTTCAGACCATTGATGGGATCGCCGCCAATACCCACAGCAGTCGATTGGCCCAGGCCCAGTTCGGATAGCTGAGCCACTGCTTCATATGTCAGTGTACCGGAACGGGAAACCACACCAATACGACCTTTACGTGAAATGTGTCCCGGCATAATGCCGATCTTCAATTCATCGGGCGTAATCAGGCCGGGGCAGTTCGGGCCCAGCAACAGGGTTTTCTTGTTCTCGGCACGCATGCGGTTGCGCACTTCCAGCATATCGCGAACCGGAATGCCTTCAGTAATGCAAACAACCAGGTCGAGGTCGGCATCAACCGCTTCCCAAATGGCGGCTGCAGCGCCTGCAGGCGGCACATAAATAACGGATACCGTTGCGCCAGTGGCTTCCTTGGCATCTTTAACCGTGCCAAAAATAGGCACGCCTTCGAACTCTTCCCCGGCTTTTTTCGGATGCACCCCGGCAACAAACGCATTCTTGCCATTGGCGTATTCACGGCACATACGGGTATGGAACTGGCCCGTTTTACCTGTCATACCCTGGGTGATGACTTTTGTGTCCTTGTTGATCAAAATCGACATTTAAAAATCCTCGGCAAATTCTTATTTCGCGGCAGCGACAACTTTGGTTGCAGCTTCAGCCATGGTGTCAGCACTGATAATGGGCAGGCCCGATTCAGCCAGCAACTTCTTGCCCAACTCTTCGTTGGTTCCCTTCATGCGCACCACCAGTGGTACGTCGAGGTTCACCGCTTTGCAGGCTGCAATCACGCCCTCGGCAATTACGTCGCAACGCATAATGCCGCCGAAGATATTGACCAGAATGGCCTTCACTTCCTTGTTCTTGAGCATGATCTTGAAGGCTTCGGTTACCTTCTCGGCAGTGGCGCCACCACCAACGTCAAGGAAGTTGGCAGGTTCGCCGCCGAACAACTTGATGGTATCCATCGTAGCCATGGCCAAACCCGCACCATTCACAAGGCATCCAATATTGCCTTCAAGCTGGATGTACGCGAGATCAAATTTGCTGGCTTCAACTTCTGCCGGATCCTCTTCGTCGAGGTCACGATAAGCCACCACTTCCGAATGACGGAACAAGGCGTTGGAGTCGAAGTTGAACTTGGCGTCGAGCGCAATGATATCGCCCGAACCAGTAAGAATAAGCGGATTGATTTCCGCCAGGGAGGCGTCGGTTTCCCAGTAGGCCTTGTACAGTTTCTGGAACTCGGCGGCTGCACGCGCAACCGATGCTTCGGGCACACCAATACCGCGGGCCAGCTCAGCGGCTTCGGCTTCCGTTAATCCGGTTTTGGGGTCGACAAACACTTTCAGGATTGCGTCGGGATTCTTTTCAGCAACCTCTTCAATTTCCATCCCGCCTTCGTTGGACGCCATCACGCACACGCGCTGGGTCCCACGATCGGTAACGATGCCAACATAATATTCTTTCTTGATGTCGGCGCCTTCTTCAACCAGCAGACGACGCACCTTCTGGCCTTCGGCACCGGTTTGGTGGGTAATGAGCTGCATACCCAGAATTTCGGAAGCCAGTTGACGCACTTCGTCGATGGAACGGGCCAGCTTGACGCCGCCACCCTTGCCGCGACCGCCTGCGTGAATCTGGGCCTTTACAACCCAAACCGGACCGCCTAGTTTTTCAGCGGCAGCAACCGCTTCATCGACGGAAAATGCAGGAAACCCGCGCGGCACTGTCACGCCAAATTGCTTTAGCAGTTCCTTGCCTTGATACTCGTGAATTTTCATTTGTTACCTGTCAGAACGTGGAAAATAAATACTTGATTCAGGAATCGGAACCCTTTTCAGGCTCGATATACCATTCGGGATGAAACTTCTTTGTCATGGGGCTGTCGAGCCGTAAAGCATGACACCCCCCTAGCTGGAAAGGCTTTTTCTTCTGCGCTTCGGGAGATTTTTCCTTACGGCGACGCCCTGCCATTGTTTGCACTGCAACCGTAGGCAGCACATACGACATTTCGGTCATGTGCGTACAGCCGGCTGTGCGTCCAAAACGCGCTTTAACCGCATGGCGAAACCCTCGCAACAAATTCATGCCGACCAAATCGCCGTAATCGGGTGCAATGGAATAGCAATATTCATTGTAAGGCGCCGCGTCGTAAGCCGCCTGTGCCGCCGTAACCGTGAACTCTTCATTGAAAGTTACGCGCAAATGCATATGATGCACAGGTTGCCCCGCCTTATGAATCACCCCGCCATGCTTGGGAAAGTCGTACCCTTTGACATCAACGAGCTCGGCTTCGAGATCCCATTGGCCGTCTTCCCGCGCGAAAGCATCAACACGAATCGTACGTGTGTGCAGGTGCTCGCGATTTTGTTCGGAGTCTGGCAAAGGCATGAGAGGTGAAAATTAATAATGAAACTAAGGCGGTAAACTTTTCAAGTATAACGTACCCAACCGCAACAGGTACAACCGAAGGTTTGTACATTTACGACGCAAGTCTTGGACATTTTGACTTCCCGGCTAAGTTGGCACGCATTTGTATGTTGCAGCGCAGCTATCCACCGCCGGACTCAAAGTCGTCCAGATCACCCAGGATTTTACTCACGATGGCGGCAGGAAAGCCTCTTGATGCCATGAAACGAATTTGGCGCGCTTTTTCCTTTGCAGAAGCCGGTGGCACACCAAATTTTTTTTCCCATACCGCTTTCGCGCGCTCAAGCTCGGTACTGGCCAGTTCATTACGAATGGATTCAAGCTGCCCCGGCTCCAGGCCATGCTGGCGCAACTCGTACATAACCGCAGCCGTGCCCTTTCCCGGCGCCCTGCGATTCACCAGACTTTGCGCAAAACGCTCGTTCGACAACCAATTGCCCTGCTCGAGCGCATCGAGCACTTGATCAAGCTCGGCAGGATTGTCTTGGCTGGCATGGGGCGCGAGCTTTCGAGCCAGCTCGCTACGAGAGTGTTCGCGCCGCGACAAATAGCCAATGGCGCGCGCCTTCAGCGACGGGCCGGGTTTTGAAGCGCCGCTGGCTTCCGTGGAAAAATCGGCCTGGGAAGAGCGACCGGCCCGCGCAGATTCACCCGATTGACTGGAAACATGCCGTTTTCCCATTGCCGCTCTCTGGTACCGCGTTAAGGCAGGTCGGCCTCGGCACCTTCCGTATCGCCACTGGGGGAATCCCCCGACTCGTTGTAGGCCTTGGACTGGGCGCGCGAAACAATACCCAGTTGTTCTCGCACACGGTTCTCGATCTCGAAGGCCATTTCCGGATGTTCTTTGAGGTATTCGCGAACATTGTCTTTGCCCTGGCCGATGCGCGTACCGTTATAGCTGAACCACGCACCCGCCTTGTCGACAATACCCGCCTGCACACCCAGGTCGATGATCTCGCCTTCCCGCGAAATACCTGCGCCGTACATGATGTCGAACTCAGCCTGCTTGAACGGCGGCGCTATCTTGTTCTTGACGACTTTCACGCGGGTTTCGTTGCCAACGACTTCGTCGCCCTTCTTGATGGAACCGGTACGGCGGATATCCAGGCGCACGGAAGAATAAAACTTCAGGGCATTCCCGCCGGTGGTGGTTTCGGGGTTGCCAAACATAACGCCGATTTTCATGCGAATCTGGTTAATGAAAATAACCATGCAATTGGCGCGCTTGATATTGGCGGTAAGCTTACGCAACGCCTGGCTCATGAGGCGGGCCTGCAACCCTGGCAGGGAATCGCCCATGTCGCCTTCAATTTCCGCCTTGGGAACCAGTGCGGCCACCGAGTCGATGACCACCAGATCAACAGAGCCGGAACGCACCAGGGCATCGGTAATTTCCAATGCCTGCTCACCCGTGTCGGGCTGTGAAATAAGCAAGTCGGCCAAATTAACGCCCAGGCGGTTGGCGTACTGAACGTCGAGCGCGTGCTCGGCATCGACGAACGCACACGTGCCACCGACTTTTTGCATTTCGGCAATGACCTGCAAGGTGAGCGTGGTTTTACCAGACGATTCAGGTCCGTATACTTCAACAACACGACCGCGAGGCAACCCACCAACGCCCAACGCGATGTCGAGCCCAAGCGAACCGGTGGAAACGACCTGGATGTCGTGTTCGACCTGGTTGTCGCCATAGCGCATGACCGACCCTTTACCGAACTGCTTTTCAATTTGCGATAAGGCTGCGGCCAGTGCCTTGGCCCGTTCGGCGGAAGCGGCTTTGCTTTGTTTGGCGTCCATGTAGTTTCCTTGGCAAAAAAGTGAATTATTGCATTAAATTATACTGTATAAAAAAACAGATAAAGCAAGTTAATTATCTTCAGCCGATACTATGCCGTTTTCGCTTTGCGCTTACAATCGCCAACCGGATGAAAAAGTCTGCCTGTTCACTTCAGGCAAGGTCTCAGGTTAAGGTAAAGTGAGTTGTCGCGGTCACCCGCCCGGCAATCAAACCAAGGCCGGGGCCAGCAGCAGATGAATCGAAAAAGACGCCTTGAAATATTATCATGTAATTTATTAAGTTAATCACGTAAATAATTGAATCTAAATAATATTCAGGTATTTATTTCGTCACTCAACTATATTTAATGCAATTTATTAAAAAGATACTGTATGTGGTTTAAAAATATAAAGGTTTTCAGACTTTCAAGTAATTTTGGCCTGGCGGCTGAAGCCATTGAAAGGCAACTGGAAAAAGCACGCTTCACGCCGGGCAGCAGCCTTGATATGGTGAGCATGGGCTGGGTGGCACCCACCGATGAAGGCGGGCTGGTTCACTCGCTGAACGGTCAGTATCTGATTAGCCTGCGCGTGGATAAAAAACTGTTGCCCGCTTCGGTGATTAACCAGGTTGCGCGGGCACGCGCTGCAGAAATCGAAGAGCAGCAAGGGTACAAGCCCGGACGCAAGCAAATGAAGGAAATCAAAGAGCGGGTTACGGAAGAACTAATGCCCAAAGCCTTCAGCGTGCATCGCGACACACGCGTGTGGATCGATACCCGAAACCACTGGCTGGCAATCGACGCCGCAGCGGGCGCTAAGGCCGATGAAGTCATTGGCATGCTGGCCAAGGCATTTGACCCCTTCCCGGCAGCGCCCCTGTACACCGAAATTTCACCGGCTTCAGCCATGACGCAATGGCTGCTGGAGAACGACGGCCCTGGCCCCTTCACAATTGACCAGGACACAGAATTAAGGTCAACCAGCGAAAACCGAGCCACTGTGCGCTATGTCCGGCACAGCATCGAAACCGACGAAGTACGCAAACACGTTCAGAACGGCAAACAATGCACCCGGTTGGCCATGACGTGGGCCGATCGCATTTCCTTCGTACTGACCGACGCCCTGGACATAAAGCGAATCTCCCCGCTCGACGTCCTTAAAGAAAACCAGGAAGCGTTAAGCACAGCCGACGCCGATGCATTCAACACCGACTTCGCTTTAATGACCGGCGAATTGGGCAAGATGTTGAACGACCTGGTTGATGCGCTGGGCGGCGAAAAACAGGTTTAGTCGATACCGTGGAAAACGCTGTCGTCGGGGCCGATATGCGTGGGCGGGCTCCAGGTAACGTCGCGCAATGAGTGCTGCACCAGTGTTTCCACGCCCAACAGCACGGCAAAAATCGCCATCCTAACCGGAATGCCGTTGTCGGTCTGGCGGAAAATAGCCAGGCGGGAATCATCGTTCAGATCGACGTTCAAATCATTCGCACCTTCACGGCTATCGCGCGGCAGCGGGTGCATCACGATAACATCGGGCCCGCAACACTGGTCTACCAAGGCTTTATTCACCTGGAAATCGGCCGTATAACCTTCCAGGTCTTCGCCCGAGAACCGTTCTTTCTGAACCCGGGTGGCATAAATGACGTCGACGCCCACCAACCCCTCTTTCAGCGAAGGTGTTTGTTCGACAACGTGGTCTGTACCCTGCGTGACCTTATCTATAATGCTCTGGGGCATTTCCAGCCCGCGCGGCGCAATAAGCGTGAATTTCAAGCCCTTGTACAAAGCCAGCAACTTAATAAGCGAGTGCACTGTGCGACCGTACTTGAGATCCCCCACCACCGCGATATGGGCGCCATCCATTAGCTTGCCCAAGCGCGAAAATTCCGTCAGGATCGTGTAGAGATCCAATAAAGCCTGACTGGGATGCTCGCCGGGGCCGTCACCGCCATTCACGACCGGGATATTGGTGGCTTGCGCAAATTCGGCTACCGAACCTTGCTCAGGATGGCGAATTACCATGGCATCGACATACCCGCTCATGACCCGGCTCGTATCGTAAATAGACTCGCCTTTGGCCATCGATGAAAACGTAAAACCGGTGGTGTCGCACACCGACCCGCCCAAACGACAAAACGCCGCGCCGAAACTGACCCGGGTTCGCGTGCTTGCCTCAAAGAACAAATTGCCCAGCACCGCCCCTTCCAGTACACGGGACACTTTATGGCGGCGCGCAATGGGCTGCATTAAATCGGCAATGCGAAACAATTCCTCAACTGATTCACGCGTGAACTGATCCACAGACAACAACTGATGCTTGCCTTCCACCGCAATGCGATCGCGCAACGGGCCGAACTGTGCGCTTTGCGCATATTTACGCATCAAGGATTCATTTTCGACAATTTCCGTGACGAAACGTCCTACCACTTCCGGCATGGAACGCGCTTCTTGAGACCCTTCCGGCAACAGCCATGTATCGAGCGCGCGGCGTTTCACTCCGATACGCGCAGCAAAAACGTCGCGTGTTAAGTTCAAACGACGCATGGCATCGCGCAGAAAAACCTGTTGAGAAACCGACATGGCCGCCCCTTTTTAATGTGAATATACGCAAAGCGTATATTTTATTTTCTTGCGAGACGGATTTCGACTGTTTTTTACATCTTTGGAAAAAAACAACGCCGGGCCGCTTTCGCGGACCCGGCGTTCGTATTACTTGCCGAAATCGAAATTAATTCGTTGTTGCAGCAGGCGTCAGTTGTGCAGGCGCGGCCCCGTTTTCGGTTTCTTGAGCTCCTGCAATAGCCCGCGCGGCGGCGGTTGCATTGGCTTCACTACCCACACCGAATACCAGCTGATCGGTGGATACCTGAGTGGTGTAACCCGGTGCAGCCAACATGGTGCTTCCAACCACCAATGCCAAACGCTTGTTCGGATTGGCCTGGGTAATATTCTCGACTTTTTTGCGTCCCAGTTCAGACAACCCCAGGGCAAGCAGGCCATCGCCCTGACGACTTGTGCCTGCACGTACATCAACCAGATCTTCGCGTGTGATCACGGGCTGCGGATTAATGTAGAGCATGCCCGACTGAATTTGAACACCACGCCAGCCAGCCTGCTCTTCCGTATCGGCCAGGAACACAGCCACGGGCGCGCCCTGACGTGCAGCCTGCAAAGCTTCCTGCTCTTGTGACGCTGTGGAGCCCGGTTGCGGCGCAGTTGTAGAGGGCGTTGTAGACGATTCAGTCGAAGTGGTGTCGCCCGGCATCGTTTGGCACGCAGCCAACGCCAGCAAACTTAAAGGCAAGACAAGCCGACCCAATTTTTGTACGGTTTTCATGTTACCCCTTCTTTTGTTGATGCTTGACCGTAAATTTTACCAGTTCGACCAGTATATAATTGGCGCTGAACTTAAAAGTTAACCATTAAATAATTTGCTACAAATTAATTCCGGAGTCCTTAGCATGGCACACGACACCCCAAAATTCTCTCCTGGCCTGGTCACCGCTATTGTTGCCCTTATTTGGGTTGCAGTGTTTGCCGGATTCATCATTGTGGGCATGGAAGGCGTTGCCCAACAAGCAGCCATGCTTGGTAATTAATATCGCATTGCTTTTTTACCAGCCCATGTTTATGCCATAATATTGGGCTTCGTGCCCCTCTAGCTCATGCTTGGTTAGAGCAGCGGACTCATAATCCGTTGGTGCCGTGTTCGACTCACGGGGGGGGCACCAAATTTAACGCCTTGATTTATCAGGGCGAATTGCAAGCAGCGTCCTGTAAATTCAAATTAATTTAGGCTCTACCCCATAAACGGGGGATGGGCATTCATCAAACACGGTTAATCACGCCGTTCCAACCGCACTGAGCTAAAACGCGCAGGCGGTAATTCTCAAAATTTCTGAACCCATACGCTCTGCGTGAGATCATTTCCATCTTCGTATGGAATCCTTCGGTGATCCCATTGGATTTGGAAAAGCGCCACATACGCACAATCGGTTCAAGCCATGATGTTAGCGTGTTTGCCAACGCCTTAGCAGGGCTTTGTTCCAGTTGAGCAATAAGCCTGAGGAACAGCGGCAACAGTTTTTTGGCTCTTTTGGCATTCACATTCTTGATCACCAGAAAGCCGGCCAGCTTTTGTTTGGCAAAGTACAGCGCTTTTAATACCGGGTATTGCGCTAGGTAACGATCAAGGCTTTGCTGCTGATCCGGCCTTAAACGCCAGCGGTGGCGGCGCATCAGGCTCAATAACCCTCGGTGCCTTCTACCCTCTGGGTCCTGCTGTTGCCACAGCTTTAAAAAATGATGATTAACCAATCGAACAACATGAAACCGGTCCGCTACGATTTGCGCATTGGGAAAGTATTGGCGTGCGATCTGGCGATACGTCTCGGATAAATCCATCACCACCAACCTGACCTGCTCGCGCCCAGGCAAGCGCTTCAGATAACTGTGCAAGCTCGCTTGGGAGCGCCCCAGCACCACATCAAAGACCTTGTGGTTCTTCAAATCAACCAGCGTGGTGGCGTAGCCCTTCTTACGGGTAAAGAAATGCTCATCAATACCTAAAACCTGCGGGCAACTGCGGCCCGATAACTCAGAGACCCGTTGCTTAACGTACGACTGGTACCAGCGCTCAACGGTGGCGCTGCCAATGTGATGGGTCCGGGTCAGTTTACGCTGGCTGACCCCACCCTCATGGGCTTCAAACACCTCTAGCCGATACGTCTCGGTGGCACGAAGCCATGGGCGCAGCCCGGCAAACCGATGACGAAAGTAACGATTGCATCGTACACAGTGATATTTGGGCACTCGTAGATGTAGCACCATTAACTGGTTGCCCTGGCGTGTGTGCTTGACGGTGCGACGGTAGGTCGCCTTGATGCGCACCGGCCCTTGTGCGCAATACAAACAACGTGGGCGCTTATCGGGACCAGCCCAAACATGAATCGCGTCCAGACGTTGTGCTCGCTCAATAGTCAGACCGGGCAGTCCTAAGATAGAATCTATTGGGGACATCGGTATTACCTCCATTAAGCCTGTTCGTCGAAAAAACAAGTTTAATGAATACCGGTCGTCCCCCTTTTATGATGAAGAGCCATCTAAAGTACGACTCTTCGTGGTATCTTCTCGACAGTCTGAGCTCATCAGCTTATCGCTATAAGCCACCCTATCGACAACCACATAGAATCTGTTTATGGATACGATCAAGATACTTGCTTTTGGATGTTTTTTTGGCGTCGTCGGTTTCGGCCTTGGTCGCCTGCGCCTTCATGCCGCCAACAAACGTATGGGCGCCAATCAGAAACACTCCAGCGAATAAGTATCCATCTACGTCGAAGAACGGAATACTGGTTATCCACACAAACTGTGCATAACCCACTGGAAAACCTTGGAACAACCGAAAAAGACAGTGCTGTGACGCCAGGTTACGTACCGTGGATCAATAATCGCCCCAAGCTAAAAAGCTCAAGGTGATTCAATTTCTGCAAGCTCCCGGCGCAATACATCAAGCTCTTCACGTTCGGTCTTTAGCTTCCCTTCAAGCTTGGCCACCTTATCGGGTTTGTTTTCTGATTGCTTTTCTTTAATCTCTGCCAGCAGTTCGTCAATATCCTCCTGCTGGTCGGCAATGTCTTCCTTTTTCTCTGCAATCAGCTCTGCATCAGTGCATTTTGCCAGAACATTCATTAACGCCGTTTCCAATCCTTGAGCCCTGGCGCGATTATCGTTAGCATTGGCCTCATGTATTTGCTGCGTAATTTGCGCGGCTTTGCGCTCACAGGCCGGGTTGGCCGCCAGTACGTTCGCCGAAAACCCACACATCAAAACCAAACCCGCCAGATTTTTAATCTGCATTATCCGACCTTTTTGAAAGACAAAAAATCATCATAAACGAAGCCTCAGAGTCGTGCCCAAACACCGTCGCATTTACTCCTGCGGGTGATCACGCCGGTAAAGCTTCCATTCCTCGATTCGAGTGCCATCGGAAAGCACGCACATGGTGACATTGCCATCGGCATGCTCCTGGATATCCAGCGTACCACCGCGCTCAATGCAATAAACAGAAGCCGGGTTTGGCATACCAACAGCCAGCATCGGATCCGGCCCCGAAACCGTGCATCCGGCAACCATCACAGTTAGTGTTGCAATTCCAATTCTATACATGGCCACTCCTTGTTTTAATTAACCGCGATTGTACTTGGTGCCCTGCCCGCTATTACATGGAATGCAGCTGCGCAGCGTTTAACGGGCTAACACAAAAAAATCGGGAGGGCAAAACGGATTGCCCTCCCGATTCAAAAAATCTCACGACCCAATACGTATTTACCTTCCCCTGGGAGCACTCCGACCTACGGGTTTACGATCTTGCATCGCACTCCCCTTGCCAGGCACAGGACCTTTATTCTGGGTGGGCCAACCCGCTTCATTCAGTGTCGGCGCCGGGCGTTGCGGTTTTTTCGGAGATTTACCTTTTTTGTCCATTACGACCTCCATTGGTCAATGGATGGCCAGACGAAATTGCCAGGGCCATAAGTACAGCATATGCTAGTTGGAGCAATAAAGCTTGTCCTATTTCCTCCCTGGGCCAAACAACCGCTTATTTGAAACCAGCGGCGAAAAAGTGTTGCGAAAAGCGCTAAGAAACCGCTACAACCATTACCGCCAGCTTAAAAGCGATACTTTAACCGTGCATTCAAATTTTGCGAACGATAGCCACCGCCGGCCTGCAGATCGTATTCGGCGCTAAAGCTTAAATTATCCTCGCTGGCAAACTCCACACCCAAGCTCAAACGACCCAATACAGAGGGTGTTTCCTGCTCGGAGGTAAATGTTCCGCTGGACGTTAACGCTTTATTGAAACGATTCTGGCTACTGTGCGAGGTATCGGAATAAATACTGACGCCTGCACCGGCATATGCCCGCATCAACGTATCCGAACCCACATCGAAAGACGCGCCCGTTTCAAGGGTGGGGCTGACCACCATTTGTGTCTGCCTGGCCGAGCCCACTTCCAGCTGCAGCGGACCTGAATCAGACTCGGTGAATGAGGGGCTGCGACTATATAGGACATCGACATCAACCAGTGGCCGCAGATAATAATTGTCGAAGTTCATGTTGTACGCCGCACGTAAACGTGTGCCCAATAGGGTTGTCGTGGAATGGCTACTATAAGTCGCATTCAAACCCCGAGAAGCCCCCCCGGATCCCAAATCGACTGTACGATCATTATAGAATCGGCCATGCGCGGCCATTACTGCACCGGAAAACGTCCAATTCCCTACATCACGAGACAAGGAAACGGTTGCATCGAACGTATTGCCCTTGCTGCTGAATCCGGTAGAGGTGAGCCGGTTGCGGTTTACGCCGAAAGCCCCCCCCAGGGTCACAACGTCGTTAAGCGCCCGTTGCGCCCCCATACGCACTCCACCACCTTCGGACTCGAATCCCAGGTTTTCCGATTGGGCTGACTGATCAGTGTGATTGCCCGTTGCCTCGGCCCACACGCACCCATCCGTACCCTGGCGCACGCCCATACCGTCACGCGGGCATCGCAAGGCATCGTTGAAACCACCAAAAGCCGAAGCGACCATTTGCTGGGTTTGCGCATGAAACTGTTGTCCACCCAACTGCTCAAGTGTTTCCTGGTAGTCTTCGCTTGACTCGATATGATGCAAATGGCCAAACAACCCTGCTTTGGCGATATCGGCACTTTGCCAACCACGGGCAAGGTACTCAGCCAGCCTGGCGGCGGTGCCCCTTAAATTCAAATGTGCGCCATTGAAATTGGCAGTCGGTGTGGCCGAAAGCCCGCTGGCGCTGAACGTAGGTACCCAATCGTAAAGCAATGCATCGGCAAAGCTACCCGTAAAATTCAAGTTGGTGGCATCAATGAACGCGTAGGAACCGGGCAACAAACTGTCAGCATAAACCTCAATGACACCACCCAGGTTTGCTGTGCCATTCACAACCAGTTTGTCGTGTTTGGCACCACTGGCGGCCCTGGCATCAACCGTAAACACCAGCCGACCGCTGTCGTACTGGTGCACAGTGCCATAAAGTGTGGTGGTGGCAACAGATTGCTCGGTCCCCACCTGCAGGGTGCCGTAATTGTGCAAACTGTTATCGCCCACCCGGTAAATGTTGCCCATTTCCAGCGTGCCGCTTTCGTGGTTATTAAACGTACCTGGCGTTGAGCCCATATCGACACTACCCGTTATCGTGCCCGAGTTATTGATATTGGTTAAGCCATGATCCGTCTTAATCGCGTATCCGCTTGAAGTGTTACCGGACAACACCCTGCCATTGACGTTAATCGTGTTTGCAAAGCCCGAGTCTTTCACCGCGCCGCCCATCACCATAACGCCCACGCCGTCCAGATGATTCCCGGTGATCGGGCTGTTCCCTGTGTGTCCGCCTATAACATCGCCGTCGACCTGCACAGTAATGCCTTTCTTATCATGGTTGGCATATTTACCGGAACTGTGGGCCAGTAAGCCAATACCACCTGTGGCATCAGTAAAAACCGACGCATTACGCTCAACTGTAATGTTAATGGCACCGCCATAACCGTCACTGACGGAACTGTTTTTACCGTCGAACACCAATTTATCGCCGTCGCTGCGCAACCCGCCCGATGAACCCAGACTTTGGGCCACGATACCGTGCGCATTGGCAACCGACGTCATGCCTGTACCCACGTTAATATCAGAACCCGACCTGACCGTTATATTGATATCGCCGCCGTGTTGCCCGCTTTTGCGAGAAGAGGATATCCCGGTGTTTTCAAATGTCACTTCACCCGCCAGGTCGGCCAATACGCCCCCGCCGGACCCAATCGATTGCGCCAATACCCCCCAGGCGCCATGACCGCTTGTGTTAATGGTAACGTCACGCAAATCAACCAGAATATCGCCGCCGGTACCACCGTTGATGCCGTTAATGGTGGCACTTTCAATATGCTCGTTATGAGTGGTGATATAACCGCCGCCACCCCCGATCGACTGAGCCATGAAGGCAGGGCTGCGGTTACCGGTTGTTGTGTATGTACCTGCACCCGGAAGCAGTGAAACGGAACCGCCATCACTCCAGGCGCCGCCCTGGGGCGAAATGATCAACTTGTAGCTCTGTTGCCCATTCACAAACCGCTTGGGCACATCCGAGAAAGGCGTGTCAGACGTCGCTGTGTCGGCATTCGTATGGCACGCACTGGTCACTTGGGAGGTACTCAACCCGCTATTCGTGCAACCCATGGTGGCGGTACCCCCGCCGCCGCCGACTGACTGGGCAAAAATGGCGGCCGCATCATCACCCGCGGTTGTGATCCAGGCCCTTTGCGAAGCGGGCTTGGAAGGAGCGCCATAATAAATTTCGCCCCCTTTGCCCGACGCCCCTGAACTGCTTGACGCTTTCCCTAACGTGATCGGTGGTACATCGGCGCCTGCCAGTTTTTCTCCAACACCAAAAATGGAGCCTTCATGCCCTACGCCACCGCCACCGCCAACCGATTGCATAAAAACAGCATGCGAGGCATAACCGGCCGTCGTAATAAAATTATCACGCTGATTGCTGCCAAAATTGCCGGTATTCACAGAAACCGCGCCACCGTCGCCCGCAGCACCGCCGCCACCCCCTACATTGATACCCAGGGAAAAATCAGCACCGGTAAGCGGGCTTAACTCCGCATCGGCGTCCAAAATGGCATCGCCTGTCGCTTCGCCTGCTTCACCACCGCCACCGCCTACCGACTGCGCAAAAATACCGTAGGAACGATGGCCTTGCGTAACAATTTGCGCACCTTTTTCAAGCATCACATCGACATCGCCGCCATTACCGCCGCCGCCTCCCGTTCCCCCCACGGCCAACGAAACCGAATACGATTTCGGGAACTCATGCTCCTTTTTCTCCCAATTCACAACACGGCTGGCAACCCACAAAATGGTGCCTTTCGCATCCATGATTTTATTGACATCGTCAATAATGGTTTCAGCCAAATCGGGCAGAATACTTTTTGCCGGGTCGGCATTACCGGCCATGCCGCCACCACCGCCAATACTTTGCGCCACAATCCCATGAGAACTGCCGCCCAAGGCAATAGGCGTGGTCAAGGCCGTTTCACCCGAGTCAGTTTGATACTGCACCTGGTAACGTCCGCCCGTTGTGATTTTGCCGGCGTGCGAAACCGTTACATTGCCGCCATGGTTCCCGGACCCCCCATCGCCGCCCACCGAAACTTTGGTCGTCAGTTTGCCGCCGATACCCTGGCTACCAGCATTTCCTGCCACACCACCACCACCACCAACGCTTTGCGCGACCAAGGCCGGCGCGCCCGAACCCAGGGTACTTAAAACGGAATCACTATGAGTGGTTACCGTGATATTGCCACCCGTAGCACCGCTGCCACCTTTACCGCCGGCACTTAAACCCAATTGATAATTCTTCTCTTCCAAGGGAATCGCCACCACGGTAGCGGAATTACCCACGCCGCCGGCACCGCCGCCACCACCGGTCGACTGCGCAAGAATGGCCGATGCGCCATGCCCGCGTGTTGCCTGGGTACCAGATAAACCCAGCGCAATGGCGCCGCCTTTTCCTCCGCCCCCGCCACTGCCGCCTATGCCCAGCGCTGTATCCATGGTGAACTCGTTGTTGGCCAGAATAGCCGCGGCACCCGCCGTAGCGTCGCCACCCATGCCGCCGCCGCCCCCTACACTTTGCAACACAAAACCGTGGGAAAACGCGCCGCGGGTGGTCATGTTGTTGGCAAGGTCAAAATCAATCTTCCCGCCATTGCCCGCCATGCCGCCGGTACCGCCAACCGAAATGCCTACGTTAATATTGGGCACTTCCGGAATCGACAACGTGGAAAAGGCATCGGCCGTCGAAGCACCGCCAACACCCCCGCCCCCGCCAATACTCTGCAACAGCATGCCAATGGCATCGTGGCCCGTTGTAACAACATCACCAAAGGAAGAGGCAGCCGAGGCGCCATTCGCCCCTTTGATATCACCGCCATGGCCGCCATGGCCGCCATCACCGCCCACGCCCAGCGCTACGTTCAACCCTACGCCACCGTCGTAACTGTGGGCCGCACCACCCTTGCCGCCGCCCGAACCAATCGTATGCGCCACTACACCATGGGCGTGCTGCCCGGAGGTTGTAATGGTGCTGGTCTGGTCCGACCCTGAGTCACTCAACCCGCCAAATTCAAGCGCTCCGCCATCACCGCCAATACCTCCACGCCCCCCGATTGAAGTGGACGTTGGCGTGCCAATTGAATACGAGCTGGCATGCCCGCCATTACCGCCGCCGCCGCCCACCGACTGCAGCACCACGCCTTGCGCGTAATTGCCTTCGGTGGTGATGCTGGCACGGTTCTTTTGTGAAAAACTCACCGTACCGGCTTCACCACCATGACCGCCATCGCCACCCACGGCCACAAACAAACCTTTCGCATTTCCGCCATTCCCGCCGCCACCGGCAATAGACTGCATCAGCAAGCCCGTTGCACCGGCGCCCTTGGCGATAATTTGTCCGCCATCACCCTTATAAGTCACAGTGCCGGCCGTACCGCCGCTTCCCCCGGAGTCGCCGATAAACGGCAAAAAGCCACCACTTGCGCTGGCGCCGTTGCCGGCGATCGACTGGGCCACCACGCCAATGGCACCACTGCCCAGCGCTGTGATGCTGCCTTTATTTTCTATCGTGACATTACCTACTTTGCCGGGCGATGACAGCGAGCTGGGAGCGGTACCCAGAAAGGGTTGGCTGCTCCAACCTACCGCACTGCTAGCCAGAATGCCGATCGTCGTATCGGTTGCGGTTGCGGTGTCGGTTGTGTTCCCAACTGACACGGAACTGCCGGCGTCTAGCGATACCAGCACATCGCGATAACTATTACCCGATATACGGAAGCCTTTACCACTACTGGGATTCTGGGCCGTACTGGTGGCAACAAGCCCGATTGTGTTGGTGCTACCAAGGTTAACGTGCGCCGCTACCAGCTTAAGGGTCACGTTACTGCCACCCCCCGACGGGGAAGCGTGCAGATCGCTAATGTCAGACTGCGTGGCCGCGCCCACACTGGCAGCAACCAGACCAATTGAATAAGGTTTACTTCCTTTAACAGTCCCTTGGAAGGTGACATCAACAATGCCACCCTTGCCATTACTGCCGGCACCACTAGTGTAATTATTAATCGTTCCTTTACCGCCTTGCGACAAGGCCAGTAGCCCTACCATCGGGGAGTTTGCATGGGCATTAACATTCAGGGTTAAGTCGTCGGCAGAGTGAACAGACACATCACCACCGAAACCACCCGATAACGCCACTGTGCCATCGTTTGTGGCCTGCCCCCCTTTGGACATGACCGTTACAAGGGCGCCACCCGCTTCCCAAGGCAAGCTACTACCGCCTTCAGCCAAAGTTCCCGAGCCCGTAATTGACGCACCACCATACGAACCATAAGAAACGGTGCCCGCATCGAATCCCCTTCCAACCCCATTTGAATGACTGCCCTGGGCACCTTCTGATCGAAAGTGGTAAACGCTAGTTGGCCCGTTATTACCTGCAGCATCAAACTTGCCATCATCAAGCGACGCTTCGACACTGACACCCTCCACCTGAATATCGAGGTTTGGCCCGACTCCACCGGTAGAATGATGCGAATCCTGCGTCCCCTGACCAATGATAGAGACATAACTATGCGTTGGTTTACCCGTTAAAACTGCAGTGGAATAATCGGTGTAAAGGTCACCAATAGTCGCAGTCATCGACAAAGGCGATTCTGAAGAATTGTTCTGAAAAACCAGCCATTGCTTTAGAAAGTCAGAACTCTTGCCCAGTGCCAACTTTGCAGAAAATCCTGAACTGACATCAATGTTGGTACCGGGTGCAACGGATCGGTTGTTAACGATCCACTGAAGCGACGCGCTGGTTTCATCCGTTTCCACCCTGGCCGTACCGGCCTGAGCGCCGGCCGCATATGCGAACAGGGACATCAACACAACATTCGGCACAAACAACGGCTTTTTCATTCGTATTTCCAGTAACGGTTTGCTGGAAATGTGCCACGTATCACGTTCACGATGCCAGTCTCAAATCTCTCAATTATCTCAATGTGGATAAATAAACACACATAAAGCCTAATCAACCAAAAACACAATGCCCTTGCCAAACACCACGCGGATCGGTAGGGGAAATTGCATCTTTCGCGCCTTGTTGCGTAAACGGCTCAACACGACATCAATGCGATGTATGTCGGGCTCGTCGTGGAAACCAAAAAGATGCTCATGCAAATAGGTTTTATCGCACACCTCGTTCGGATAGCGCATCAGCGTTTCCAGCAAACGGCCCTCCTGTTCGGTCAGGCTCAATATTTGCCCCTGGGGTGCGACCAAACAAGAGTCGTGCAATCCCCAGGCGGGCGAACCCGCGTTCTTTTTTGTCTCTCCCGATTCGCTGCGTTGCGCAAGACGCTGCCATAGATGGGCAAGCACAATGGCCAAATCAGCGAAGTTCACCGGTTTCACCAAATAAGCATCGGCACCCAGTGCAAGCCCGCGCGCCCGATCACCTTGGGCGCCGCGCGCGCTCATGACCACCAAACCATACGGTCCAAGACCACGCAAGTAATCCAACACGCTGAAACCGTCTTCACCGGGCAAGCCGATATCCACCAACACGATGTCCACCGGCGCGGCATGCAAGCGCTTCCAGAAGGCTTCTGCACTGGAAACGGCCCATACCGAAAAACCTTTCGACTCAAGAAAGAAAGCCAACTCCTCCTGCAGGCCAAGGTTGTCTTCAATAATCGCAATCCGCGCCTGGCGCCCTGTGTTCTGCATATTCATTTTTACGGCTCACCCGGTAGCGTGAGTTGAAAACAACTTCCCTGAGCACTGCTGTATGCCAGTACCAGATCGCCGCCATGCGCACGCGCAATTTGCCGGGCAACATATAAACCCAGGCCTGTTCCGCCAGGGTCATTGACACCCGCCCGACCTTCTTGCGAAGCATGGCGTCGATACCGCTCGAAAATAATGTCTGCATCGGCGGCGGCCACGCCTTTACCGTGATCCCGAACCGAAATGCACACGACATGCCCTTTCATTGCGTCAACATCCTCTTCTGCCCCAGACTGGCCCGCCTTGGCCTGACCGCTACCCAGGCGAGTCGTCACATCGATATCCACCGACCCTTGCTCGCTATATTTCACCGCATTATCAAGTAGATTCGACAAAGCTATGCGCAACATGGCCTGATCGGCGACAACGGGAATGTCAACGCGTAAATGGTTGGAAGCTGTTTCACCATTGACCGATAAATGCCACCGATGACGCTCCGATCGGTCGACTACTTCGGTGGCGGAACGCACAATATCCAATACATTGACCTTGTCGCATTGCAGCGTTAACCCTTCTGCGTTCAGGCGCGAATCAGCCAGGCAATTGTCGGTAAGCTGAACCAGCCGATTCGTAGCCAAGCGCATATTCCGGTAACGACGCCGGCGCTGCGCGTCGGAAATGGATTTCAGCTGCAAATTTTCCAGCGCACTGGAAATGACCGCCAGGGGGTTGCGAAACTCGTGCGCCACCATGCCAATGAACTGTCTTTGATGAAAGCTGGCCTCGCGCTCTATATCAAGTTCACGCGCCAATTGAACCCGGTTTTGTGCTTGTCGCGACTCCTGCCTGACAAGAAACGCCACCCAGGCAAGCACCGTGAACATGTTCAACATGATGACGTATTGCCAAAGCCCGTAGACCGTTTCATTGTAGGGAATCCAACCGAACAGTGAGGCCAACGCCAGCAAGCCGGCAACAACATACAGCATCGGCATCAACCCCACTACTAATGTCATTACGCCGCTTTGTGCGTCGCGCCAGATCGACCAAGCGCTATAGGCCAGCACCACCGCGGTGGTAATAAACACGATCGCCTGGATATCGATTGCCAACGCATAAAAATCAAAGGGAATGCTCACTTGCAGAAACAGATTCAGGCCAATAATGCACCACATAAACCGATTCAAACGTGGATGATGCCTGCGTAAATCCAGCGCCTCGATAACCAGCCAAAGCAGGCTGGTATAAGTGAGCAAGGTAAGAATGCCAGTCAGATAGTGCTGGATCACGACAAAATGCGGCCGCAGCATCCAATCGATAAAGCCCTGTATACATGCCACCAGCCAATACGATAAAGAAAACGCAAGCAGCGCCCACACCAGCCGCCGACGCAGGTAGATTGCTGCAATCAGTGCCAGAATGCTGGAGAACGCCGCCAAGCCAAAATAAAAACCCCAGAATGCGGTACTTCGGGTCGACGCCTGAACAAACGCGGTGGGTGACCACAACGATGCCTGCAACAATACCGCGCTGGTGCTTTGTACCCGCACCACCACTTCGTATCCGGGTGGCGTGTTCAACCTACTTGTGCGAGCGCCCGTTTCGTTATCAGCAGCGCCCAAGGCAGGCAAGACAAACACGGGAAAACGGTAGTCGATATCCCCACGAGCCTGGGGCCATTGATCACCGGCGTGGCGCACCACCCAGGGGCGCGGGGTGTCGCCTGTTCCCCGCTTTACGCCGGGCCGATAAAACAGTGTGACATCATCGGAGAAACTGGGGCGCAACTGCAGCCAACGTGCCTGTTCACCAACCGGCGCAAAGAATCGTACCCACAGCGCCGAACGGGTGTATCCCAACGATACAACGCGATCGCTTGTCCTGACTTGATCGTCCGGCAGCGCAACAAACTGGTCGACTGTCATTGACCCATCAACATCTTCATACCATTGAAATGCAACATCATGCCCCAGTGCAGACTGCGCCACGGCAAGCTGCCCCAAAGCCGGGGCAAAGGCAAAAAAAGCCAGAAGCAATAAGGTGTTGAAATATCTGCCAATCGGAGTCATGGCGCACTATAACGCGTCGCAATCATTCATACACGCGACACAGGGGAAACCCTTGTGCCCAAAGTCATGGCGATAGTGATATCCTGCACAGCAACAAATCAACCTGTAGACCGTGCGTCCAAGCGCGGCATTTCCGCGTATAACTCAACGTTCCGATGCAACATCCAAAAGCGGCAACCGATCCCTTTCTTACTTTTCGCAACGTTAAGAAAACCTACGATCAGGCATCTCTGGTTGTAAAAGACTTCAATCTCGATGTAAACAAAGGTGAGTTCGTTACCCTGCTTGGGCCATCGGGTTCCGGCAAGACGACCGTATTGATGATGCTGGCCGGCTTTGAAAACGTGACCAGCGGCAATATCAGCATGAACGGGATACCCATTACCGCCACGCCGCCGTACAAGCGAAACATTGGCATGGTGTTTCAGAATTACGCCTTGTTTCCCCACATGACCGTCGCCGAAAACCTGGCTTACCCGCTTAAAGTGCGCAAACTGCCGCGGGCCCAAATCAGGCAGAAAGTGGCCGAGTATCTCAAACTCATTGAAATGGACGATTTCGGCAACCGCCATCCCGCGCAACTGTCTGGCGGCCAACGTCAACGTGTTGCACTTGCCCGCGCCTTGATATTCGAGCCTGCCCTGGTGCTCATGGACGAACCCCTGGGCGCGCTCGATAAAAAGCTGCGCGAGCAAATGCAATTTGAAATCACAAGACTGCATCAAAAACTGGGATTCACAGTTGTTTACGTAACGCATGACCAGGTTGAGGCGCTCACCATGTCCAATCGAATTGCGGTTTTCAACCAGGGCAAGGTGCAGCAATTTGCTTCGCCCAGCGAGCTTTACGAACGGCCAGCCAACGCCTTTGTGGCCAGTTTTATTGGCGAAAACAACCTGATCCCCGCCACCATTGAAAGCATTCAGCCCGGCGGTGCAGTAAAGGCAAAACTGCCGAACGGCACCGTGGTTACGGCACTGAATGGAAACTGCAAGGATAAAGACACGCACTGCATTATTTCGGTTCGCCCGGAAAAGCTGCGCACCGTGCAACCCAATGATGACAATCGTGAACGGGCGGCGCTTGGCTCACAAGAGAATCACCTCACCGTCAGTTTCGTTACCCGTCACTATGTTGGCGACTTCATTCGTGATTTTTTCGCTGTACCCGCAGGCCCTACCGGCCCCGTGCAAAGCGATACGACGGTCACCACAAAGACACTGAACGGCCTCGATGCACCGCATTTTCGTCAGGGGCAATCAGCAGAACTGCGCTGGCAGCAATCTGATTGTTTCGCATTCCAACCTGACTCATCCTCTCTTGAAGGAGACTAAACATGAACAGAACGCTGAAAACCCTGTTGGGAACAACTGCATTGGCGGGCATGGTCCTTGTTGGGCAAGCCCAGGCGCAAGACCGACCCCTTACCGTGGTTTCGTTCGGCGGTGCCTACGGTGCCACCCAAAAGAAACATCAGGTTGACCCTTATGCAGCCGAAACCGGAAAAAAAGTCCTCATGGAAAGCTACGCCGGCGGTGTGGCTGAAATGACAGCACAAGTGCAATCGGGCAACATTCAATGGGATGTAGTCGACATTGAGTCCATTGACCTGGAGCGCGCCTGCGCAGAAGGCCTGCTGGAGGTTATTCCGCGCGACATCCTTTTGCCGGGTGACGACGGCACGCCGGCCAAAGAAGATTTCTTCCCCGTGACGCTGGAAAATGAGTGTGGCATTGGCGTAATGCTGTGGGGTAACATCTTCGCGTACAACGACGAAACCATTGGCAAGGTAAAACCCACCACGCTGGAAGACTTCTTCAACGTAGAAAAAATTCCCGGCAAACGGGCCTTGCGCAAGCGCCCGCAAGTGAACATGGAATGGGCCTTGCTGGCCGACGGCGTAGCCCCTGAAAAAGTCTACGACCTGCTGGCCACACCCGAAGGCCAGGCCCGTGCCTTTGCCACGCTCGATACAATTAAAGATCATGTGGTGTGGTACGACAGCTGGTCGCAGGCCCCTCAGTTGCTTAACGACGGCGGCGCCGTGATGGTGCAATCGGCCAACGGCCGCATTTACAACGCCATTGCCGATGAGAACCGGCCTTTCACCATAGTGTGGGACAACACCCTGTTCGATATGGATGTGTGGTCGATTTTGAAAGGGTCGCCCAACAAAAAACAGGCGCTTGAATTCATTGCACTTACCACACGCACCAAACCGCTGGTGGGTTTCCAGGACGTAGCGTACGGCCCGGCGCGCAAATCTTCCCAGGCGCTGGTAGACCCGGATGTATTGCCGCATTTGCCCAGCAGTCATATGGATGAGGGCATGAAGGCCAATAACGTATTCTGGGCCGACTACGGCGAATCACTGACGGAAAAATTCAATGAGTGGTTACTGAACTAAATCATGCACCAGAGCCCTGGCAGCCTTTCAGCCACCGAGATACAAACCGAAAGAAAGGAACAGCAACGCCGGCGGCGCACCAGTTTGCTGCTGGTCACGCCCATTTTGCTGTTCCTCTTTTTCGCCTTTGTGGCGCCCATTTCCAGCATGCTTCACCGCAGTATCTACAACCCCACACTGGTTGAACTGATACCCGATACAGTTGATGCACTTTCAAGTTGGAACCGCACCGGCACGCCAGCGCCTGAAACGCTACGCACCTTTAGCCTTGAGTTGCAGCAACTGGCAAAAAACCGGGAGTCGGGTCGCCTGGCTTCAGCGGTTAATCGCGCCTACCCTGGCGCCACCAGTTTAATTAACGCCACAGCACGGAAACTGCGCAACGCCACCCCCAATGAACTGTCGCAAAGCGGGCACCAAACCCTGCTTGATGCCGACCCGCGATGGGGCCAGACCAAACTATGGCAAGCCATCGACCGGCTGGGCGCCAAGTACCAGATCGACAATTACCTGACTGCGCTTGACCTGGAGCGCGACGCACAAGGCCACATACAAAAACGACAATCAGCCAGTATTTACATCGACCTTTACGGCAAGACACTGGGTATGTCGCTGCTCATTACGCTGCTTTGCATTGCGCTGGGTTACCCGGTTGCCTATTGTCTGGCCCACGCACCGGCACGTATTGCCGGTGTACTTTTGGTGATGGTGCTTCTACCGTTCTGGACGTCCTTTCTGGTACGCACGACCGCCTGGATTGCCCTGCTGCAAACCAACGGTGTGGTGAACACGGTTCTGGAAAGCATCGGCCTGATCAGTCAACCGCTCGACATGCTTTACACGCCGCTGGCCACGATCCTGGCCATGACCCATATTTTATTGCCCTTTATGATCCTGCCCCTATACAGCGTCATGAAGGGCATTGATCCCAGCTACGTCAAGGCCGCGCTATCGCTGGGCAGCCCGCCGTTGTCGGCGTTTGTACGTGTTTACCTGCCGCAAACCGTCCCCGGCTTGAGCGCAGGCTCGTTGCTGGTCTTCATTACCGCGGTGGGCTATTACATTATTCCGGCGCTGGTAGGCGGCACCGATGGGCAAATGATCTCGAACATTATTGCCTACCACATGCAGCAATCGAACAATTGGGGCCTGGCCTCGGCGCTGGGCTCGTTACTGTTGGCCGTTATTGTGATTCTGTACTGGCTGTACGATCGCCTGGTCGGCGCCAGCAACCTGAAACTAAGCTGATACTAAGCTGATGACTCAAACCAATTATTATTCCGGGCAACATCGGTTCAGCGTCTGGCTTGTGCGACTGGCAGCCGGGCTGGTGCTGTTTTTCCTGCTTTTGCCGATACTGATTGTGATTCCGCTGTCATTTAACGCGGAGCCTTTTTTCACGTTTACAGAAGGCATGTTGCGGCTTGATCCAAACGCCTATTCACTTCAGTGGTACAAGGCCATCGCCGATAGCGCCAAATGGAAACTGGCCGTCCAAAATAGTTTCCTGATCGGACTGTGCGCCACTTTTATTGCCACCACCCTGGGCACACTGGCCGCAGTGGGGCTGGCCAGCGCCACCATGCCATGGCGCCGTGCGATTACCGCGCTGTTGCTTTCGCCCATGATTGTCCCGCTCATTATCGTGGCGGCCGGCATGTTCTTTTTCTACACCCGCTTCAATCTGGTGGCCAGCTTCTGGGGCATTGTGATCGCCCACGCCGCCCTGGGCGTGCCATTTGTCATCATCACCGTAACCGCCACCCTGAGCCAGTTTGATCAAACCCTTTACCGGGCCGGCTTAAGTATGGGGGCCTCGCCATTCAAAGTATTCTGCACCATTATTGTGCCCTTGATTCGACCCGGCGTTATTTCAGGCGCCTTGTTTGCCTTTGGTATTTCATTCGACGAGGTCATTGTGGTGCTGTTCCTGGCCGGCCCCGACCAGATCACCATTCCGCGCCAAATGTTTTCCGGCCTGCGCGAGCAGATCAACCCCACCATTCTTGCTGTGGCCACCCTGTTGATTGTGTTTTCCGTGGCCTTGCTGGCCACCCTTGAAGTTTTGCGCCGGCGCATGCCCAAAGCATAATCAACCGCGAAAAAATCAAATCGAAAACCATCGCTGGCCCGGATCCCGGTAAACATCCACGCGTCCGTCGATACGGTGATAAGTAAGGTAACAGTAATCTCGCGGATTACTCAGTACACCCGGCGTAAAAACCGCGGCATTTGTGCCATCGCAACGCGCTGAACGAGTCCAGATCCCCGGATGCCCCTGGCGATGCAGTTTGGCACCCAAAAGCTGACAGTCGTCATAATCGTTGGCCGTCAGTTGCGGCCATGAGTCGATGATGGGCACCAGGTTCACCAGCGCGGCATCACACCGCACATTATGCACCCGGCGCTCAATGGTAACGTCATTCGCCTGCTCAAGCCCGGCATCGGCCAGAAACGTGTTTTGCCAATGATAAACCGTTTCATACACCGTGGTTTCCAACGACTCGCTGCCATACCAGACACCGAATTTCCCCGCGCTGAACCGGCTTTGGCCGATATGATCGAAGGGAAACTGAATTGCGGAAAAATGGGCTGCGTCTTCGAACGGACGATCAATAATCGGCTGCTCCGACTCATAAAACGGCGGCTTCAACGCCAGTTCAAGGTTAATGGCTGAATCCCAGTCTTGGGGGTTGTCACTTAAGTCGTCGAACAGATCCTGGCCTTGACGTAACGAAACGATATTTCGCAAGAGATCCTGCTCGACATTTTTAAGAGTCAGCCCGTCCAAATCGGCAAACGCCATTATCGACCCCGCTGAACGTCAAGATACGAGCGCACCTGATGCAGGCCCATGATGCCGTACTTTTCAGCGACACTAACCGGCGACAGGCCGCCAAAGGCCCTATTGGCCTGTGTCATCCAGTCATAAGCCAACTGGCGGTTATGTGGAAACAATAAACGCAGTGACTTATGAATACCCAGCAAAATACCGGCCCGCTCGAGTTTGTCGCGATCGTTAGCCAAAGGCTTGCCAGCACGATAATCAGACAACAAACCACGATTGGTGGGCGAATAGCCCAGCAAGCCAAGCATTTGCGCACTGGTTAAACCCCAGTGATCAAACAGTTTCATCAGCATGACGCTGATTTTGCTTCGGTCGACGCCCTGAGTGTTGTGGTCAATTTGCATATGCGCACCTTAAACCGCTTAAATCAACAATTGTTATTATAACAACAAATAATGTTGTTTTTGCAACAATAATGGCGGCGTGCATGACACGTGGCTGTTCCTGACCACACAAACAAAAACGCCCCCTGTTTCAGGAGGCGTTTTTTTATCGCGAGCAATCCGCTAGTACAAGCGGATGGGGCGATTAAAGAATTTGAATATTTGAAGCCTGAGGGCCTTTCTGGCCTTCAACTGCTACAAACGACACACGCTGGTTCTCTTCAAGAGATTTGTGGCCTGTGCCCTGAATTTCGCTGTAATGTGCGAAAAGGTCTTTACCACCGGATTCCGGCATGATGAAGCCGAAACCTTTTTCGTTGTTAAACCATTTCACAATACCAATTTCTGTTTTCAATTTAATAGTCCTAAGATAAAAGGGAAAAAATTATCCCCATACGAACTTTGGACCTATTTACGACATAACACCAGCACTGTTACAAAATAACACGCTGCTATTTATCTTTCCTTCGTGCAGTATCATTCGCGAATTGCTGAATCTTGCGGGTTGGTCCGGAGACAATCAACAGGTCGTCCGGCAAAATTTCTGTTTCGGCAACCGCATGCTGGAAATCCGTTTGGGCACGTTTTACGCCCACTACTGTTACGCCGAATTTCTCCCGTACCCGTGAATCAAACAACAGCTGGTGATGCGTACATTCCGGAGCCCGGATTTTGGCAATGGCAAAGCCATCGTCAAACTCAATGAAATCCATCATCCGGGCCGTGATCAGATGCGCAACGCGTTCGCCCATGTCGCCTTCAGGCGACACAACATGATGCGCACCGATACGGCGGGCGATCTTGCCGTGTTCGGGCGTTAAGGCTTTGATCCAGATGTCCTTGATCCCCAACTCGGTCAGCGCCATCAACGTCATCAGGCTGGCCGATAAGTCAGACCCAATACCGATTATCGCGTGCGAAAAATCGGCTACCCCAAGCTGGCGCATAGTGTTCACATTGGTTGAGTCGGCCTGAACTGCATGGGTGAGCATATCGGCCCACACTTGAACCAGTTCCGGGTCCCGGTCGATCCCCATCACATCATGCCCAAGACGGGTCAACGCATCGGCAACCGAGCTGCCAAATCGACCCAAACCGATAACGACAGCGCTATCGCCTTTGGAAAATGAAAACTGTTCGGTAAATAAACTAGCCAACAATTGGATGCTCCTCAGCGTAGCGGTATGGCATGCGGCGTTTACTCAAGACGATCGAGGTCGCCAACGTAATCGTACCGACTCGCCCAAAATACATTAATGCAGTCAGAATCACCTGGGCTTCGGGAGGCAGGCTTGCCGTAATGCCGGTCGACAACCCCACAGTGCCAAAAGCGGATACCACCTCGAAAATAACCTGATCCGTTGGCAAGTCGGTCATTCGCAGAATCATCAGCGTTGCCGAAACAACCAGGGCACTGCCCAGCACCAAAACGGTAATGGCTTGCCGTTGCGCCTGTGGCCCAACCCGACGACCAAACGCTTCACTATCGTTCAAACCCCGTATTTCGGCAACCACAATAAGCACCAGGATCACAACGGTACCGACTTTAACGCCACCGGCGGTACCCGCACTGCCCCCGCCGATAAACATTAATAGATAATGCAGTGCCCAGCTTTCGTGATTAAGCAAACCGATATCCAGCGCGTTGAATCCCGCCGTTCGGGCCGAAACAGACATAAAGGCCGCAGACCAAAGTTTATCCAGGAAAGACAACGCGCCCAGCGTTTTCTCGTTATGCCACTCGAAAGCCAGCAATCCGAAAAAACCCACGAGCAGCAAAATGCCGGTACCCGAGAGAGTCAGCTTGGTATGCAAGGACCAATGCCTGGGGTCGCGGATTTTCATACGCAAGTCGTGCAATACCGGAAAACCAATACCCCCCACCAAAATTGCAACCATGATCGGCAACAATACCAGCGGATCTACGGCAAACCTGACCAGACTATCGGGGTAAATTGAGAACCCCGCATTGTTGAATGCGGAAATAGAATGAAAAACGCCATGCCAAACCGCATCTCCAAACGACATGGCATAGCTGGAATAGAAACGCGCAATCAGAAAAAACGCAGTAATTGTCTCAACGACAACGGTTACGACAAAGACCAGTCTGGCCACGCTGCCAATGTCGCCCAGGCCCAACGAATGCGTCTCGACCTGCGTAACCAGCTTGGTTCTAAGGCGCAAGGAACGATTCACCATCAGACCCAGCAACGTCGCTGCCGTCATCATGCCAAACCCGCCGATCTGGCATAGCAGCAGGATCACGACCTGGCCGAACATCGACCAGTACGTGCCGGTATCCACAATGACCAAACCGGTAACACACACAGCCGAGACGGCGGTGAAAAAGGAAACCAGCAATGAACCCGTTTCTGCGCCTGCGTGTGACACAGGCAGCATCAACAAAAACGTTCCGATGACAATCGCAATCAGAAAACCAAGTGCGACCGCCCTGGCCGGATGGAGGAGGAATCTCATGCAAATTGAGCGACGATTAAGGTGCGGGCATTTTACGCCGGAATCCTCGATGTGGAATCGACTACGCCGTTAATGTGTATTTTTCTGCCAACGTCATGAAGGCTTTCATATAACCAATGTTCAAGTCTGTGTCACGAATGCCCAGATGAATCTGTTTATGAATCCCCTGCTCGCCCAACCGAACCGGCACGACCCCGAACTGGCTGGTGTTTTCGTTGACCAGCCAACGTGGCAAAGCTGCAATCGCACGGCCGCACGCCACCATTTGCAACATAATGTCGGTCGTTTCAATTTCCTTGTGCCGTCGGGGCGCCAGGCCTGCCGGCAGCAAGAATTGCGAGTAAATATCAAGACGTTCAATAGAAACAGGATAGGTCACCAAGGTTTCACTAACCAGGTGGCCGGGCTCCACGAAATCCAATTTGCTCAAGGGGTTATCTCGCCCCACCACAAGGACCTGTTCATAATCAAAGACCGGCGCAAAATGAAGGCCATTCTTATAAAAAGGGTCTGGCGTTACCAGCATGTCAATTTCATGACTGAATAAGGCACCGATGCCGCCGAACTGGAACTTTTGCCGCACATCGATATCCACATCGGGCCATTGCTGCATATAAGGCGACACCACCTTCAACAGCCACTGATAGCAAGGGTGGCATTCCATTCCGATGCGCAACTGGCCCCGTTCGCCTCGGGAAAATTCCCGCAACCTGTCTTCGGCATCGATAAATTGCGGCACAAGGCGGTTGGCCATGGCGAGCAAATACTCGCCGGACTGTGTTAATCGAAGACTGCGCCCTTCACGATGCCACACGGCCACACCCAATTGATCCTCCAGTTTGCGCATGGAATGACTCAAGGCCGACTGCGTAAGGTGCAGGTGATTGGCGGCTGCCGTTAACGAGCCACGCTCATTTACCGCCCTGATAATGGATAAATGGATGCGTTCGATCATCGCCATACATGAATTAAATTCATTGATTTATGTGGAAATACCATTTTACTTCATTAATCAAAAAACCAACAATAAGCCACTCGTCATCCTGTACGACTGAAACACCCATCACATTCAAACGATTGGCAATGCTTAAAATGAACATATCTCAAAAATCGAACGCCACACCCAACAAAGTCGCAACCCATAATCTTGGTTTTCCCCGAATTGGCCCGAATCGCGAATTAAAGTTCGCGCTGGAAGCCTATTGGAAGGGGGAGTCAAATGTCGATGACCTGGAACGCTGCGCTACCCAATTGCGCAGCCAGAACTGGCAATGGCAAAACACGCTCGACTGGACCCCCGTCGGTGAGTTTTCATTCTATGACCATGTTCTGGACACCAGCTTCATGCTGGGCAACATTCCCGAGCGCTTTCAGTCATCGGCGGACACCGGTCTTGACTGTTATTTCCAGGTGGCCCGGGGTCGCACCGCCGGTGAAATGACCAAATGGTTCGATACCAACTACCACTATATCGTGCCCGAATTCAGCCGCAATACTCAATTCAAGTTGAACGCAACCGCGTTGCTGAAACAGATTGAGCAGGCGCAAACGGAAAACGTACGTGTCAAGCCCGTTCTGATCGGCCCCGTTACCTATCTTGCGCTGGGTAAATCAACTGACGGAACCAAACCGCTTGATCTGCTCGAGGCACTGCTACCCGTTTACGGCGAACTGCTGAACCTATTGGCTGAAAAAGGGATTGAATGGGTACAAATTGATGAGCCCGTCTTAGTCACCGAACTGGATTCTGAATGGGCTCACGCATTGAGCATTGCTTACCATTCACTGAAAAGCGCGCCCGTAAAGATCCTGCTGGCGACTTATTTCGGCAGTTTGCAGGAAAATGCCTATTTGGCCGCCAACTTGCCCGTAGCCGGACTGCATGTTGATGCTATCCGGGGTCGGCAAGATATCCAGCCACTGTTGAATGTATTGCCGCTACACCGGACTTTATCGCTCGGTGTCGTCGACGGGCGCAATATCTGGAAAACCGACTTGAACAACATCCTGGATTGGCTCGAGCCGATTGCGCGGGAGGTGGAAAACCCGTTGTGGCTGGCGCCGTCGTGCTCCTTGTTGCATGTTCCGGTTGATCTGGAAAAAGAAACCCAACTTGACCCCGCCCTGACCAGTTGGCTTGCTTTTGCCAGGCAAAAACTGCAGGAACTGAGCATTTTGGCCCAGGCGCTGAATAATGGCAGAGACGCTGTCGCATCTGTACTGCAGGAAAATCAAAAGGCAATTGAATCACGCCGTCATTCAGCTGACGTTAACAATCCAGACGTCAAGCTTGCGCTGGCCAACGTTAGTCCGCAGGCGGGTACACGCCAAAGTACCTATGATGAACGCGCCCGGAAACAGACGGCACGACTGAGGCTGCCGCTTTTCCCCACAACCACCATTGGCTCTTTTCCGCAAACCAAAGAAATCCGTCGTCAACGCCTGGCATTTCGCAAACACGAAATTGATGCCACGACCTACCGGGCAGCCATGCAAGCGGAAATCGCTTCGTGCATTAAAGAGCAAGAAGCGCTTGAGCTTGACGTACTCGTTCACGGCGAAGCCGAACGCAACGATATGGTGGAGTACTTCGCGGAACATCTTGATGGGTTTGCCTTCAGCCAATATGGCTGGGTGCAATCATATGGGTCCCGATGCGTGAAGCCACCCATTCTGTTCGGCGATATTCAACGCCCCAAGGCAATGACGGTCGAATGGATTCTTTATGCGCAATCGTTAACAGAGCGGCCCGTAAAGGGCATGTTAACGGGCCCCGTTACCCTGTTGAACTGGTCTTTTGTTCGCAATGATCAGCCCCGCTCTGTGACGTGTCGCCAACTTGCGCTGGCGATGCGTGAAGAAGTACTGGACCTGGAGCAAGCCGGTATCAGAATCATTCAGATTGATGAAGCAGCACTACGCGAAGGACTTCCCCTAAGGCAATCGCAATGGCGAAACTATCTGGGCTGGGCGATTGATTCGTTTCGTCTTTGCGCCAATGGTGTGCAGGACGATACGCAAATCCACACGCATATGTGTTATTCGGAATTCAACGACATCATGCCGTTTATTGCCGAAATGGACGCCGACGTCATCACCATCGAAACGTCACGTTCCAATATGAAGCTATTGGAAGCATTCAAAAACTTCCACTACCCCAATGAAATCGGGCCAGGGGTCTATGACATTCACTCGCCTGCAATACCCGATGCCACACAGATGGCTGCGCTGATTGAAAAAGCAGCACAGTACATACCGGTTGAGCGCTTGTGGATCAATCCCGATTGCGGCCTGAAAACACGCCAATGGGACGAGGTAAAACCGGCTTTGCGCGCCTTGGTTCAAGCCGCGCAAAGCCTGCGTAAATCAGTACCCCAAGGCCAAACGCGAGCCTGCGCGCCGGTCGTCTGACCCATCAGACGAGTCGGCATCGTCGACCCAATCATTTTCACTCACACCGGCGTCTTCAGATTTTTTTGAAGACGCCTTTTTTGAGCGCTTTGACACACGGCCGTCAGATTCGTCGGGGCCGGATGAGGCACCACCGCCATCGCCGTTCGAACTGCCTGGTTTCCAGCCTAGATCCTCAATGAGGTTAACTTTGAAAGTAGACACCAAACGCGATAGGTCGGCCGCCTGCGACTGCATATTCTGCGACGCAACCGACGCTTCCTCGACCAGGGCAGCATTTTGCTGGGTTACCTGATCCATCTGCATTACAGCCTGATTCACCTGCTCGATACCGGTGCTTTGTTCTTCGCTGGCTGCTGCAATTTCTTCCATGATGTCAACGACCTGCATAATGCTATCGACCGTGAGCTTCATGGACTCGCCTGCCTTGTTGACCAGCGTATTACCCTGATTCGTGGCAGCGACCGACATTTCGATCAGATCTTTAATTTCCTTGGCGGCTTGGGCACTGCGTTGCGCCAGCGAACGAACCTCGCTGGCCACCACGGCAAAACCTTTACCCTGCTCGCCTGCGCGAGCCGCTTCCACGGCCGCGTTCAACGCCAGGATATTGGTTTGGAAGGCAATACCATCGATTACGGTAATAATATCGGCGACCTGCTTGGCGCGCTGGTCGATACTGCTCATGGTTTCAACCACCTGACCCACCACGTCGCCGCTCTCGACCGCAACCTTCGAGGCCGAACCGGCCAACTGATTGGCTTTGCGCGCGTTGTCGGTATTCAGCTGTACCGTCGTGGTGAGCTGTTCCATCGTGGCGGCCGTTTCCGCCAAAGAACTGGCCTGTTCTTCCGTACGCGATGAAAGGTCAGTATTACCTGAGGCAATCTGGCTGGAAGCCGTCGCGATCGACTCGGAGCCAGACTGCACTTTGCTGATCACACCCACCAGGTTCTGATTCATCTGGCGCAAGGCCAGCAACAATTCTGCCGTTTCATCTTTACCACGCACATCGACCTGACGGGTTAGATCACGATTGGAAATGGCCTTGGCATAGCCCACCGCAGTTTGCAGCGGTCGCACAATAGAGCGGGTAATACCGAACGCAAACAAGATACCCAGCAATAATGCAACGGCACCCACCGCAAATACTATTTTTATCGCCAGCGCATTGTCTAAATCCAGGCGCGTTGAGCGCTCATTAATTTGTTTTTGCTGGAAAGCCAGCAAATCGTGTACGCTTTTTTCATACTTGGCACGCAAGTCTGGCACCGTTTCGGTCAGCATTTTGTCGGCCGTGGCAAAATCGCCCTCGCGCTGTGCCTGCAACGCTTGCGTATTTGCCGCATTGAAATCCGCCCGGGAACGTTGAGTATCCTGAAACAATTCCAACGCCGCGGGGTCACTGAGCAGCAACTGCAGCTCTTGTTGTATTTTTGAACTTTCGGCACTACCTTTCTCAATGGCTTTTTCGAATTGCTCACGCAAGCCCGGGTCGTACAACATGCCCAATACATCCATTTGAATGCTGTTTTCGCTCATGACGCTTAACCATCGGGACACCAAGCGTTCGGCCTTCATTCCACGCTCGGTAATCTCGGTGGTGGCCTGGGCGCCCGCATTCATGCGCATTAACGACACAGCCATAAGTATGGCCATAAATACAATCATCAGGCCAAAGCCCAATGTGAGCCGCGTACCAATTTTGAACCGATTCACCGTCCTCTCCTGTAGAAGCTTTACAAACTTTTTCTGCAGTCGGAGTTAACGACAGGAATCGGGCGTTCTTTAGGTCAGGCGGGTTTTCACAATTCAGATTTGGCAGCCAAAACCGAGGACAATACGCGTTCGGGCGTGAAAGGCTGTTGCTCCAGCGACACCCCCAGTGGCCTGAGCGCGTCATTCACCGCCGACCAAATGGCCCCTATGGCACCCACCGTACCTGCTTCACCCACGCCTTTTGCGCCTAACGTCGTTGTGGGTTCGGGTGTTACCAGATGCGAAACCTGGATATCAGGCATTTCCGAGGCCATGGGCACCAGGTAATCGGCTAATGACGCGTTAGTCATCTGGCCTGTATCACTGTAGACACAATGTTCGTAAAGTGCAGCTCCAATACCCTGAACAACACCGCCCCTGATTTGTTCATCGACCAGTAGCGGATTCAGGATTCGGCCGCAATCCTCGACAACCCAAAAATCAAGCAGATGAATCAAACCGGTTTCAATATCCACCTCGAGCGAAACAGCCTGGATACCATTGGCAAGAAAATACGGCTTGTCGGCAGGTGCAAAATGACGTTCCACCGTCAGTTCCGGCAACGCCTCAAGCGGAACCTGCGTGGAGTTATAGTGCGAGACATGGGCCAACTCGGCTAGCGAACATAAAACCTCGTTCGAAGCGGTATGAACCTGCCCTTCCTTGATAACCAGATGCTCAGCCGAAACGCCTTTCCAGGCCGCCACAATCTCCAGCACGTTCGCGCGCAACACTTTTGCCGCTCTCAGTGCCGCTTCGCCACCCAGCGAGGCACCTCGGGAGGCCCACGAACCACCCCCGATCGGGTCTCGTTGGGTATCTCCACTCATGACACTGACGCACGATAATGAGCACCCCATTACATCGGCAACAATTTGCGCCAGCCCGGTATGAACACCCTGGCCGCTTTCCGAAGCACTTGTAACGCACGACAAACTGCCATCGGCAAGTAACTGCAGCCGCACGGCTTCTTTACCTGCGACCTTCACGCCATTTCTGCCGTAAAGCCCCGAACCCACGCCCGTTTGTTCAATAAAAGTACACAGGCCCAAACCGACATACCGTTGATTCTGGCGTTGCTCGCTCTGCCAACTTGCATACGCCTGGAAATCGATTTCCTTTTCAAGCTTGACCAGACACTCATTCAACGACAAGTCGTCGGGTTGAACTGTGCTGCGATAATTCAACGCACGAATTTTCAGGCGGTCCATTCCCAGCGCAGCCGCCGCGTTATCAAGTAGCTGTTCGATGATTGCCGCGGCCAGCGGCTGACCAACCGCCCTGTAGGCGCCGGTAGGCACCTTGTTCACGAACGCGCCCCTGACTCGCCCTTTGACCGCCGGAATGTTATAGGCGGCGCCACACATATCCAGCACTTGCAACGCTTCCCCGACGCTACTGCGCGGATACAGGGAAACGGCGCCAAATGTAAATAAAGCATCAAACCGCAGCCCAAGAACATGACCTTCACTATCCAACGCCAGCGAGGCCTGCGCCGTTGCGTCCCTTGCATGTGCATCGCTCACAAACGACTCAAGCCGATCGGCCTGATACTTCACGGTAATACCCAGCAACCGTGCTATGGCCACTGTTGCCATCTCGTCGGGATACGCATGCAGCTTAATACCAAATGCCCCTCCCACGTCGGGACAAATCACGCGAACCTTGCCCATGGGAATGGCAAGCTGCCTTGCATAAATTTCCTGCATTTGAAAGGGAGACTGATGCGACTGATGCACCGTCAGCGAACCATCACGGGAGTCGAACCGGGCCACCACTCCACGCGACTCCAGGGGAACGCCAGTTTGGCGACCGAACGAAAAGCGATGTGTAACCACGTAATCTGCTTTCTCGAAAGCCAAATCGGCATCATTTTTGTCAAGTGTTCGCTCGAGCGCCAGATTGCTGTTCAAGGCCGGATGTGCAAGCGGAGAATTGGGCAGCAGTGCCTGCTCTGCATCGACAACGGCATCCAGATCTTCCCAATCGATGTCTATAAAATCAAGTACATCCTCTGCCTGTGCCCGCGTTTGGGCAACAACCGCAAGCACCGGCTCACCCTGCCAATACACCTCGTCAATCGCCAGGGCATGTTGAGGCGCGGATTGATGCTGCGGAAGTAAATCCAGCCGGGCAACCCAAGGCTCGCACACCGCCTGAAGATCCTTGCCGGTGACAATTTTGAGAACACCCGGCATCGACGCCGCCGACGACAAGTCACCAATGGTAAAACGTGCCCGGGCAAACGGACTTCGATAAAAAGCGATGTGATAATGTTTTCCCAGGGTCACATCGTCCAGATAGCATCCCTGCCCGGCTGCCAGACGTTGCGCAGCCTCCCGCGGTTCAGATCGACCAAAGGCATCAAGGGTGAAAGTGTGCAAATGACTCATTTTCGTCTACGCTCCGTTACGACCATTTCAATTGCATCCACAATGGCTTGATATCCAGTGCAACGGCAAAAATTTCCCGATATTTCTTCACGGATCTGCGTTCGATCGACGTCACGCCCGGAATTAATGAGTTCCAAACCGGTCATGATCATACCGGGCGTACAGTAACCACATTGCAACGCATTTCGGGCAACGAACGCTTTATGCAAGGCTTGCGCTTCACCCGACTGGACAACCCCCTCGATGGTTTCCACTTCCCTGCCATCGATTTGAACCGCAAACATCAGGCAACCCCTGGCAACGACTCCATCAACCCTGACATTACAAGCCCCGCAAATACCCGATTCGCATCCCACATGGGTGCCGGTCAGCCCCAGGTCGTGACGCAAGAAATCAACAAGATTTCTTCGTACGGGTACCTCACGTTTGCAAAGCACACCATTAAGCTTGAATTCAATCTCCATGTGTCTATTCGTTTCCACAGCCAGCCTCCTGAAACATTTGCGTGGCGACGCGGGCAATCAGAGCGCGAGCTTGCTGACGCTTGATATCCGGCTGATCAAAAGTATCGATTTCAAGTGAAGCCGCAACCTTTGCTGCAAGCTCCTTGGCCAGCTCGACAGAAGCGACTTTGCCGTGAACAATGGGCCCGGCATCAATCGCATATACCGGCGTTGCCCCAACGCCGAACGTGACCAGGTCGATTTCATGCACGACACTGTTTTTAATCTCGCATTGGGCCGCAACACCCACCTGTGCGAAATCGCCGTGTCGACGGCTGATTTCACCGAAACCGACAAAGATCCCGGGTTTAACAACAGGCCATCTGACCTCAACCAGCAGTTCGTCATCGCGTCGGGCGGTATCATAAAGCCCCTGGAAGAACGCCCGGGCCAACACCTGGCGTTCGCCATCACGCCGGCTATGCAAGACCAGGGTTGCATTGAGTGCCACTGCACAGGCCGGCATCTCCGCCGAAGGGTCAGCCAACGCAAGACTCCCACACGTTGTTCCCCGATTGCGAACCGCCGGGTGGGCAACATATTTCATGGCTTGGTGAACCAGCGGAACATGGTCACGAATCACAGCGGATGCGGCAACCTGGGCATGTCGACCCAGTGCCCCCACCCGCACATAGGTCTGATCCTCAGACAAGCCCACGCCATCAAGGCCTTCAACCCGGTTGATGTCAACCAGCACCTCGGCAGAAGACAACCTGAGGTTCATGGCCGGAACCAGACTTTGACCACCGGCAAGCACTCGTGCATCGCTACCGTACTCGTCTAACAGGTGACACACCTCGTCTATTGAACGCGGACAACAATAATTAAAATCTGGCGCCTTCATTTCGTGAACCTCTGCCTTTTAAACCTCATGTTGATCGCAATCAACGTCAAACCCTCGCGCGTGTGAGCAGCCAGAGCCTGCAAATAAAATACGCCGATCAGGCGTTCTCAGGACGAGCGGAGAACGACGCCACAAACTTCTCAAAAAAATCATCGGCCATCTTTTTTGCGGCACTATCAACCAGGCGGGAACCCAACTGCGCCAGTTTCCCACCAATTTGAGCTGAAACCTCGTAACGCAATAAGGTTTGTTCTGAATCGGCATGCGGCACCAATGAAACTTTCGCCAGCCCCTTTGCAAATCCGGCGATACCACCTTGACCTTCAAACTTGATGGTGTAAGCCGTGGGTGCCTCGACATCCAGCAATAACATACGCCCTTTAAATTTGGCGTTGACAGGACCAACCCTTACCGCCATCGCGACGTCGTACACGCCAGTCTCCAACTCTTCAAGCCGGTCACAGCCGGTAATGCATTCACGCAATACTTCAGTGTTGTTCAAGGCCGCCCAAACGGTGGGTACAGGTGCGGGGACAACACGCTCACTCGACATTTCCATAAACAATTGCTCGATAACAGGTTAGCGATTAGGTTATTCAATAATGAATGATATATTGAATTTAAGTGTTATTCATGTCAACGAGAGTCACTATGAGTAACGCCACAATTGGTCAGTATAAACCCTAAAAATAGCGAAAACATGGGGATATCCCTAATAAAAAACCAGCTTCGCGAGCGTGAAAAAGAAGGCTTTTCTGCAACCCGACTCAATCAAAAACAAATGTCATTTGATTAAGAAGGTGTCAAAAATAGTGATGCGGCGACACTTGCCACTGAAGGAACAAATGCGACGCAAACCCGAAAATAGCCAGGAGCGGGCAAAAAAAAGAAAGCAGGCACGCAACCCCGGCCTGCCTGAAGGCGATTTCTCGTAGAGACCTATCGCGGATTAAATTATTCGAAGCGGTGGCCCAGCACCATTGCTGTCATTAGTTCAGCAATACGGGTGACATCGCGCGTGTCACTAAGGCGAACATTAATGGTGAAACCATCAAAAGCCATCCATATAAGGTGTGACAACAGGCCTTCGCGCAAGAGAACATGGCGCTCAGGAGGCAGAATCTCCAGCAAAAGATCATTCAGAAACACCTCCACCTGAGACAAGAGGTTGTCCTGTTTACCCAGTTCGGGAGGCGCCAAGGCAAGTGCCTCTATAAGCGCATTGGCAAAAGAGTGGTCTGCTGCGGGAATATCGCTCCACAAGCCTGTAAACAAACGTTGTAATTTCGTTGCCGGCGATCTTAACTTTCTTACCGAATCCGCAAGCTCGTTCAGCTGGTGCTCAAGCCAGGGACGGTAAATAACATAGAGCAAAGCCATTTTTGAATCAAAGTAAACATAGAGCGTTCCCACGTTCATCTCGGCCTGCCGCGCAATATCGGCCATAGTCGTTGCCGTGTAGCCCTTGCGCGAAAACAAATCGAAAGCGGAAACCAGGATGGCCTCCCTCATGTCGTTTTTTTTGATTTGAACCATAATATTTTATTCAGCTTATTGTAAGCACTACCCCGCAGCTGCACCCTTAGCGCACAACCCTGTCGTGGGCTATTTTACCCACTTAGCCGCCTGGCCCAACGCCAAAACCTAGTGTTTACACGTATACCGATTCAATATCCTTGACAGGAGCCTCCTCATTAAAACAGAATATCATTTAGGTTTGAGAACTAACAGAGACGGATGACATGAAAACCGATGAGATAAATGCATTGGTAACACCCACTGCAGTCCACAAAAGTGTGTACACAGACCAGGCGATCTTCGATCTGGAAATAGAGCGCATTTTTGGCAAAACCTGGTTATATGTGGCTCATGAAAGCCAGCTTCGCCAGGCGGGCGATTTCGTACGTGCTCGTATCGGCTTGCAGGATTTCATTGTGACGCGCGACGAAAGCGGTGAAATTCACGTCGTGCAGAACCGGTGTACGCACCGTGGTGCAACCTTGTGCCACGAAAATCAGGGCAATACGAAGCGCTTCGTATGCGGTTATCACCAATGGATGTTCGATTTAAGCGGCACCCTGCGCGGTGTGCCGCATAAGCAAAGCTACCCTGAATCGTTCAACCTGAACGCACAAGAGCTGGCACTGAAAAAGGCACCGCGAGTTTCAACTTATCGTGGGTTTGTTTTTGCGAGTCTTAGCGCCACAGGCCCCGATCTGGTCAGTTTTCTGGGTCCGATGTGTGGCGCAATCGACAATCTTGTCGATCGATCTCCAGTTGGCGAGATTGAATTGGCGCCTACGGCATTCCGCCTGCAGTACCGCGGCAACTGGAAAATGCACCATGAGAACGCAAACGACACCATCCACCCGGGCGTCGTGCACAACTCTTCGGTACAAACAGCGCGCCAGCATAACGCGCAGAATACTGAGTTCGACGCAGGGCAAACCCGGGAAATGCTGCAAGGCAACGGTTTCAGCAAAAATGAGTGGGAAGGTATCGAATTGGCCGCGTTACCTGGCGGGCACAGCTACATGGACGGCATATACCGCAATGGCCTTCTTGCACGTAAAGAGGTCGATCCGGTTCGCGATCGTTATGAAGCAGCCATGATCCAGGCTTACGGCGAAGAACGAACGCGTGCGATATTGGATCTGGACCGCTTTAACAACCTGATATATCCAAATATCAATATCAATGCGCAATACCATCAACTTCGCGTCGTGCATCCGGTTGCGCCCGATCTCACCCTGGTCACTTCATATTGTTTCAAATTGGTGGGTGCCCCCGATGCCATTTTTCACCGCGCAGTGCGCTTTCTGACCAATCTCGGCTCACCCGCATCCATGATTTACGGCGATGATGCCACCATCTTTGAACGCTGCAACCAAGGGTTGCGCAATGCCGACAACGACGTCTGGATCAATATGCAACGCGGCATGGGTTACGAAAAGCCGCTGCCTCACGGCGGCACAATTGACGCAGCCACCGAAGCCCCCATTCGTTCGCAATTTCAAGCCTGGCTCGACTACATGACCACAGAGGAGCAGTCATGAACGACCTGAAAACCATGACGCGCCCATCCCAGCCAACTCAAGCTGGCGCTGCTGTCAACGATTCCTTACTAGCCACTATCGAGCAGTTCCTGTATCACGAGGCTCGCCTGCTTGATCAGCTTCAATACGATCAATGGCTCAATCTGTTCACCGATGAAGGCACCTACTGGATACCCGCGCAGCGCGGACAAACCGACCCGATTAACGTACCGTCGATTATCTACGAAAACAAAGATGTGCTGACCATGCGAGTACGGCGTCTGGCCGATAATCGCACATACCAGACGGCGCCCCGTCCGTATACTGTCCACATGGTAAGCAACATTCTGCTTGAGCCCCCAACCAATGAGGCACATGAGCATACTGTTTACTCAAGCTTAATGGTCCATGAGTTTCGCGATAGTCAGCACAGGCTTTTCTCAGGGTTAGGCACTCATGTATTGCACGATACGCCCCAAGGCCTGAAGATCATTTCAAAACGAATTGATCTTCTAGACTGCGACGGTCTTCATAACGCATTTATGAGCCTGCTTTAGGCCCAAGCACCGGCAGAACAAGACTCATGACACGCATCGTCAGAATTATTGAAAAAACCATCAGCCTTGCGTCTGGAATGCGCAATGCAGACATTAATTTCAACACAATGACGGCCAGCGCCGTTGTGATGGTTTCCGACGTAATCCGTAATGGACAACCCTTGATTGGTGTTGCCTTCGATTCAATTGGTCGCTATGGGCACGGCGCACTGTTGCACGAGCGCTTTATCCCCCGGGCGCTGGCTGCGCAACCAGAACAGTATGCGCACAGCAGTAAACCCGGTATCGATCCCGTTCGCTTTTGGTCGTTATTGATGGCAAACGAAAAGGCTGGCGGACATGGCGAACGGGCCGGCGCCGTCGGCTTGCTTGACGCAGCCGCCTGGGATCTACAGGCAAAAATCGAAGACAAACCACTCTGGGCCTTATTGGCAGAAGAATTCCCGGGCGCCTCGTCCCCTTCTCGAACGCCCGTTTATGCCAGCGGGGGGCATTATCGATCTGAAGATGGCATCGATGCTTTGCAACGGGAAGTCACCGGCTACCGGCAACTGGGCTTCGAACGCTTCAAAATCAAGGCGGGGGGCCTACCCATCGATCAAGACCTGAAACGTATTGACGCAGTGATCCAAACCATCGGCGACCCTCGCCGTCTGGCTCTCGACTTCAATGCAGGCCTTACCGGAACCAACGCACATGAATGGCTGAACGCTGTGAAAGGTTACGACCTGGCATGGGTAGAAGAGCCGGTAGAGCCACTGGATTACGAACTATTGGCTAATTTGTGCGCCTCATACCCGGGTGCCATCGGCACGGGCGAGAACCTGTTCTCTTATGCCGACACGCGTAACTTGTTGCGTCATGGAGGCATGCGCCCAAACCAGGACTTGCTGAACGTTGATATTTCGCTCAGCTATGGTTTGGTCGAATACACGCGAATTCTGGAATTGATGGCGCAGAACGGCTGGCAACGCTCGGCGTGCATTCCGCACGCAGGCCATTTATTATCGGCACATGCGGCCGCAGGATTTGGGCTTGGCGGGCACGAAACGGCCCCAAACCACCCCATATTTGGTCAATACCCCGACGATTGCCGCATTGAAAATGGTTTCTTGCAACTGGGAGAGCGTCCCGGTACCGGCCTGGAGCATACGTCCGGGCTCCACGCCATCTTTAACGCCTTAATACCTTGACCGTACCCTTTCAGCCAGGAGAAAAACATGGCAAAACTACGACACGTTGCCATTCAGGTGCCCGACCTTGAACGTGCAGCTTCTTTTTATGAAAACGCCCTTGAAATGGAACGCGTTGCGCAGGCTGAGTCCCCCATTGGCAACGCCATCATGCTCACCGACGGGGTCATGAACTTGACATTGCTGAACTTCCCCGACGGCAAAGGCGGCCAGGTGAACGGCCCAGACTGGGCTGGTATTCACCACATTGGCTTTGTTGTCGAGAACGAAGACGAAACCGCCCGGAAAATTGAAGCAGAAGGCGGAAAATTCTTTCTGCGCCTGCCCGATGACTACCCTGGCGTTGACGCCGAATCAAAATACAAAGATCCTTTTGGCGTCGTATTCGATATTTCGGAACATATCTGGACGATTACCAAAACACCGGCAACCGACTGATCAACTGCGAATGAGCCCCTGAAAGCACCTCGCCATATGGCCGTCTGCCTGCCCAAAAGTCTGCAACACTTCAAAGTGATTCACTTGCGGGCAAACACTGGTTTGAGGTGCTAAACCGTCTCGTTGCAATTTGGCTACGTAAGTCTCGTGCTGGCGAATGAATTCAGGTGACTCATTCTCGCCGCGCAACACTGCAATGCGTAAATGATGCGGCATTGCATGCTTGACCGGGCTAAGCAAACACACCTCAACGGGGCTTAATTCAAGATACTCACGGCGTTTTGAGTGCACGACGGGTTCAAGATCATAAATGCCGCTGCACAGCAAGACGCTGGCAAGTAATCCAGGTGTACCTGGCGTTAACGTTGCCCAATCAAGCCCGGCCAAACAGGCTGCCAGATGAGAACCCGAGGAATGGCTGACCAAGTGCACTTCGGGCAACGCATCATTGGCCTTTGCGTTTTGCCCTACCCAGCTCATTGCCTGAATCAGTTGGTTCAGCATGGGAAATATCTGCCCCCCGACCATCGGCGCGTTATCAAAATTCAAGCAAACATAATTCAAATTCAGGGTTTGCGTTAACCAATAGGCGGGAAAAAGATAATCCTCGGCATGTCCCTGGCGCCAGGCGCCGCCGTGGACGAACACAACAACGGGGCGCCCGGGCTCTGGTGAACGAAACCAATAGCCGTACATTGAGGAGCCTGACCCATATTGAAATCGCCGCGACGCAAGTTGAGCGTGAACACGCTGACTTTCGTCGGTATACCACTGGTTTATCTCGCGCGCATTCGAGGCATAAACTGCCTGATCATACCGGCGCTCGAGCTCGGCAACACTTAATGTTTTCCAATCGTGCATTTACGCAACCTTTATCTCGTCCTTTGCCTGATCGCGCCAACGCTGTGCCAGCATTGAACTTACGACCAATTGCAGCAAATGAAAAATCATTAGTGGCAAGACCATGACCCCGGCCACCGATGGAACAAAAAGCACTTGCGCCATGGGCACACCGCTGGCCAGACTTTTCTGCGCACCACCGAACAAGGCAGTAACACGATCTTCCCTGCTAAAACCAAACAGCTTCGTCAAGCCATAGATAAACCCCATGGCCAACGCCAGAAACACCAGGCTAATCGCTGCCAGGGCAATTACCATCAGGGTGGAGACCTGTAACCAGATTCCCCCTACCACTGCGGCACTGAAGGCACTATATATAACCAGCAAAATAGAGCCTCGATCGATATAAGACAAGGCCTTGCCGGCCTTTTTAAATGCATTGTCGAAATAAGGCCGTAAAAAATGCCCCGCCAAAAACGGCAACATAAGCTGTGCAAAAATATTAACCACAGAATCCAGCGAGGAGGCTGATCCGGTGGTAGGAATAATTAACCCATTAACCAAAAACGGCGTAATCATGATTCCGATCAAGGTAGAGACTGATGCACTGCACACCGCCGCCGGCACATTACCTTTCGCAATCCCGGTAAGGGCCACCGCAGACTGCACCGTCGCCGGCAACATGCACATATACAACACGCCCCGATAGAGTTCTTCATCCACCAATGGCAGCAACAGCGGCTTCAAAACAAACCCCATGACAGGGAAGAAAATAAAGGTGCAACTCAATATAAGCGCATGCAAACGCCAGTGCGTCAAACCATTAACCACCGCCTGACGCGAGAGCTTGGCGCCATGCAGGAAAAACAAGAGCGCAATAGCGGCACTGGTCACATACTTGAGTACAACCGCAAACGAGCCGGATGCCGGCAGGATACTGGCCAGCACAACGGTGCCTGCCAGCAGGAAAGTGTAGGTGTCGGGAAGAAAAGGTATGCGTTTCATGACCGCTATTGAACGCGACTTTTGAATAAAAATGAAATTAATTTATCTGATAGATTTATAATTTAAATGCATAAATCAAAAATCAGGCCCTCATGAATATCAGCCTAAAACAACTTCAGGTCTTCCGAGCGGTTGCCTCTGAACGAAATTTCAGTCGAGCAGGCGAGCGCATCGGCCTGACGCAACCCGCCGTAAGCCGGGCGATTACGGAACTGGAAACACAGGTTAATTTGCGCTTGATTGATCGCACAACGCGCGACGTAAAACTGACACAGGCAGGCCAGATTCTGGCTCAACGTTTGCCACGCTGGATGGACGAGCTGGAAAACACATTGAACGAACTCCATAGTTGGGCCAATAATCGGGTGGGGAAGGTGCGGATCGCCAGCAGCCCGACGCTCTCTGCCGCGCTAATGCCTCATTGTCTGGCTCTGTGTGCCCGGCAAGCACCCGGGTTACAGGTTATTTTGCTTGACCGCATACAAGACAACACGCTGGGCAGTATTTTGAACGGAGAAGTCGACTTCGGGGTTATTGTGGAGCCCGACGAAACCCATATGCGCGAACTTTATTGTGAAACGCTGTTGTACGATCCGTTCGTCGTGGTTTACCGCGGCACTTCATTACCCCACCTGCGCCAGCACGCCCCGCGTTCCCATACACATGTTCCCTGGAAAACGCTTGCAGGAGAAAACCTGATTCTGCTGGATCATGCCTCAGGCAGCCGCCGCCTTATCGACAACCTGCTTAATGAGTTGCAGATAGCCCATCGCATCGTACAGGAAGTCGGCCATGTCACCACAGGTTTTGAAATGGTCAGGGCCGGACTTGGGATCAATATCGTGCCTGGCTTGGCGATTCCTGAAACCGGCCTGCAAGGGCTTGTTGTTGTTCGCCCCACTCCGGTGAAACACCGCAGAATCATGTTGGCGCGACAACGCAACAAAACCCTGGCCCCCCTGGCCAACACCCTATGGGATCTGGTGATAGCCAGCACAAACCAAACGCTGGAGCGACGCGAAGCGCTTTTGAACCAGCCAGGCAGCTGTCCGACCGCGGGCTAAAGCCGCATTAAGCCTTAACCGCACACCACCTTTTCAACACGGCCAGACTCATCAATATAAATATTCATTCGGTCAGGACGGTAATCGGGTGTCATGGGCGTCGTTGGACGCAAAACACGCGTTCCACCGGGCAATCCGCTGCGATTGACTGCATCGCCGGATGTGCCTACCAGACGTTGAAAATCGGCTGCGGCGCAATCACCTGAAACCGATGCACCAGAAGAATCCTGAGAGTTACTACCACTGCCCAAACCGCCGGAACTCTGGCAAGCTGCCAATATCAAGGCCAAAGGGGCCAAAAAAAGCAAACGCATTTTTCCTCCTTGTGTAACGCTATACTTATATCATGACAGAAAAACTGCCTCCCAGCCCTACTCTGATTCATACGCGTGCGCATGAACTGAGCCCGGGGTTTTCAATTCGTCGCGCTTTACCAACACGTGAACAACGCATGATTGGCGCATGGTGTTTCCTTGACCATATCGGCCCGGTAAAGTTCGATGCCGACCAGGGCATGCATGTTGGTGCTCATCCGCATATTGGATTGCAGACATTTACCTGGATGATAGAGGGCCGGATTCGCCATCGCGACAGCCTTGGGTACAGTCAGGTTATCCGTCCGGGTCAGGTGAATTTGATGACGGCAGGCAACGGCGTTTCACATACGGAAGACTCACTGCCCGGAGAAACCCGGCTGCATGGAGCCCAATTATGGATTGCGCTGCCGGCAGGGAAAGAAGCTATCGAACCGGCCTTTCAGCACTATAGCCACCTGCCCGAATGGCGTCTTGGCGGTTTGCAATACACCTTGCTTGCCGGTCAATTCCAGAACCAGACATCCCCGGTTGCCGTGCATTCTCCGTTGCTCGGCATCGACATTTTCGCGCCGAACGGCAGCGCTGCGACAACCGTGACATTGAACACGGCTTTCGAACACGGAATCATGGTGTTGAATGGCGAAGTGCAACTGCCCGACGGCCAAGTGATAAAACCAGGCATACTGGCCTACTGGCCGCCGGGAACATCAATACTGAACCTTCGTCTCGAAGCGGGTACACGTTTGCTGCTTATTGGGGGGGAACCTTTCCCTGCTCCGGTCAGGATATGGTGGAACTTTGTAAGCGATTCACCAGAGAGCCTGCGCAAAGCCGTTGACGACTGGAATCAGTTTCATACCCGTTTCGGCGTCGTTCGCGGCCAAAATCACCGTCGGCTCGTCTCCCCGGCGTATCCCGGATGATTGAAACCGGGGGCAACATCGGCCAACAGACCGAATGTTCCCACGGGATCCGTCAGCATCGCCAAATGTCCGGTGTTCAATGTATGAACCGACCATTGCGGATGAGGTTTGAATTTGTCATAAAACTGTCGAAAAGGCGTGCCTTCGTATGCCGCCGCCATGACATATGAATGAGGGATTGCCGGTTGATTTACCAGCGCTTTGGAAGGTTGCAGAAAAGTCTGCAATGGCTGACACACCAGGCGCGATTGCACCCTCTCGCACACCGTATCGTCGGTCACACCAAATCCCTTCAACGGCAAGGGAGGCACCTGCTGATCGGGCCAGACCCGCTCGCGGAACAAGCGCCCTTTTTCCCCGGCATAATCGGCAAGGCATTGACCCGGCTCCGGCACAAAAGCGTCAAAATACATGACGGCCCCAATCAGTTCAGGGATACGAGCCAACACATTGCTCACGACCATGCCACCGTAACTCCACCCCACCAGCACCACGTCGCTCAACTGCTCCATGCGAATCAGATTAACGATGTCATCAGTATGGGTGTCGAGCGTGATTCCCTTATGCGCCAAATGAGCCCTGTCGCCCAGTCCGGTTAAAGAAGGTGCGTAAACCTCGTGCCCCAAGTAGCGCAGTTCAGTTGCCATATCTTTCCAAACCCAGCCGCCATGCCAGGCTCCGTGAATCAACACATAAGTACGCGGTCGCTTTACTGGAATATTAGCTACTGCCATGGGAATCCCCCTATTATTTCCGGATGCCGTACAAGACGTTACCGCAGCTTACTTTAATTTATCAATCAATTAAATCAAATATCGGCCATGTGTCTTCAATGACTCTTCCGAACTTCTTCCATATCCAGGCGCGCCACCATTTCCCGTGCCAACTCATCAGAAATCTTATGCTGCCGCGCCAAGGCAAAAATGCTTTGTCGCGCGGCGCCAATAACCGCTAACCGCAATTGCTGCTCAACCCGTTTCTCGTGCGCCAGCCACTCATCGGGTAAACCAAGCTCGGAAACGGCGGACACCGTCCGGATATCAGCCAACAAACGTTCAGCAACACTGGAAATCAAGCCTTGTTCGTGGCTTTCGGGAAGCTCAACCGCCAACCGCTCCACCTCTTCCTGCAGAGCCCGCTCAGCGGCCTCGCGCGCCGCTTGTATTGCCAAATACTCTTGTTGCTCTCGATGGATTCCGCTTGATTGATAACGCAATTTTTTCACCACCAGCGGCATCAGGACACTGGCCAGAACCAGTGATGTGATGATGACTGTTGCCGCCAGCAAAATCGCCAGGTCACGAGCGGGAAAAGGCGTTTGTCCGTCATCCAGGACCAATGGCAGGGTCAGTACACCGGCCAGTGTAATTGCGCCGCGCACGCCGCCCAGCGTCAAGACCATGATCATGCCCTTACCGACATTTGGGAACGGAATACCACGCCGCCGTTTTCGCCACCCCTCGAGACGCACTGAGACATAAACCCAACAAAAACGAAATACGCCCAATACAATACAAATGACCAACGCATAAACAAGCAACCACAGCGGATTATGGTGACCGGTTTCCGCGATCGCCTTCACGGCGCCGGTGTAAATGCCGGGTAATTGCTCTCCCAGCAATACAAACATCGTTCCGTTCAGGGCGAACTGCACCACATTCCACGTGCTGTGCCGATGCATGCGGGTTAAGGCACTGGAGGCGCCCCGCAATTCAACATAACTCATCGTCACGCCAGCCGATACAGCCGCCAGAATGCCAGATGCGCCGATATATTCCGCCACGAAATAAGCCGCAAACGGCATCATCAAACTCAGCAGCACCTCGGCACCCGGCTCGTCACCCACGCGCTTGACGACTGCCGTTCGCGCATGCGACAGGCTCCATGTAACAACAACGCCGGTAGCCAGCCCGGCCGCAGCCACCCAAATAAACGATAACGCCGCACTCGATAGCGAAAAAGAGCCTGTGACCATCGCCGCTACGGCGGTACGAAACGCGACCAAACCGGTTGCATCGTTAAATAGCGACTCCCCTTCCAGCACTGCCATGAGCCGTTTTGGCACCGGCACTTTGCGCGTAATGGCCGATACCGCCACCGGATCGGTTGGCGACACAATTGCCGCCACCGCAAAAGCAACCGCAAGCGGCATCGCCGGAATCAGCCAATGCAAAATAAAACCCAGACCCAGGACGGTTAGCAGCACCAGCCCGAAAGACAACTGAATAATGCCGCCTTTTTCGCGCCACAACCCTTCCTTTGGGATACGCCAGCCATCAAGAAACAATAATGGAGGCAGAAACAGAAGGAAAAAAACGTCGGGGTCCAGGTTCACGCCCTCTTCGAAGACACCGGCAATGACAAAACCCAGCGCGATTTGAATCAGTGGTAACGGAATACCTGCGGGTAGTATGCGCGCCAAAGTCCCGCTGATTCCTACTGCGGCCATCATGGCCAATGCAATGTCGAGACTTTCCATGTTGCTTTTTTATCACTCTAAAAACTAATTGCAGTGCAACGATCGGCACCCCATATCCACAAAGATATCACCAACGTTAAGCCTTGTTCCACCCGAGCCAAAATCCCGGTTATGGGTTTGCATATCCGGAATCTTGCCGCATGCTATACACTATTAATTGTGTGATTAATTCTTATTTAACTTGGTAGCTCAATATTACTCTATCGATATGAATGCCCCGTTCGGACTTAAATCCCCCCCTTCGCAGGATTTCAGGGGCCAATTGCATCACTCGAGGACGCCCCACCTGTTAATCGTGGATGATCACATTACAGAATTGCGGTTGCTCATTGAAATTGTTCGCCAGCGGGGTTACAGAATCAGTTTGGCGTTCGACGGGGCGCAATTAGCATCGCCAGCAGATCTGGCGCCTATTGCGCTACGGAAATCTAGAACATGAATCTCGCTTGTACGCCAAGCGTCCAATTGCGCCCTGGCGCAGGTTCGTAATAGCGGCCATTACCCTCGTTCACAATCACCGACCCGGCATAATCCTTATCGAACACGTTATCAAGACGGCCAAAAGCCGACACCTCCCATGCTTCCGCCAGCCACGTATAACCCGTTGTCAAGGCAAATACCGCGTAAGACGACGCCGACTCGGTATTCCCATCGTTCACCGCGATATTGCCTAAAAACCGTCCTTCGACACCTGCTCGCCAACCATTGGGCGGTGTCCAGCCCAAAGAAGCAAAAACAGCATGTTGCGCAATACCTGGGATACGGTTACCCGCTTGTAAATATTGTTCCGGCTGATCGGGGTTTGAACACGGGCCTGAAATGCAGTCATCTTCATAGCGGGCATTAAGCCATGTGTAGGCCAGATCAGCACGCCAATGCTGTCCCCACGAATTATGGTAAGACAACTCAAAACCCGTTCGCCGGGTCCGGCCCGCATTCCGATAGCTGGTGCGACCGTTGACACTGCCCGCTGACACAATTTCATTGCGAGTACCGGTTTGAAATACCGCCGCGGTTAATAAACTGGTGTCGGTGAGCATGGATTTGAACCCAGCTTCAATCGTGGTGCTGTATGCAGGCTGCAGCCCGAAATTAAGTCCGGCCAAGCCATCTGTGCGATATGACAACTCATTGAACGTGGGGGTTTCAAAGCCCCGGCCTGCGGAAATATACAAACGGCTTGCCTGGGACACCGCATAATTCAGGGCTCCCATCGGCGAGAAAGCCTGGTAACGCGCGCTACCACTATCGTTTCCGTTCACGCCCTGGATGAAGTGATCGGCCGATTCGAAGTGCACAGTACTGTAGCGTGCACCCAAATCGAGCGTAAAGCGCGGCGCGAACTGCCACGAGGTCTGAATATAGGGGTCGAGATTCCATACGGTATTACGTTCGTCTCGCCGCAGTGCCCCCTGCACACCTAACTCACGCCCCTGTGAGGTATCAATATAATTTTGGTAGCCTTTTCGCCCCTCTTTCATGACATCGTAGGCAACGCCGGCGACCACCGTGAACGGCCTGTTTGCCAATGAGCGCTGCGTTGTCCAGCGCAGGTCGGTGCCGTAGTAATCGCGCGTCAGGTCAATGACGCCGCCGGCCTGCAAAGGATTTTGCTGCACGAAATCGGGAATGGCCAGATATTGAACGGTCTGACGACGCCCCGCATACACCAATGCGGTCAAATCATTGTTTGCATCCAATTGATGCTCATAACGCAGCCCGCCCTGGGTCTGAGTCACCGTCTTGCGGGTGTTGTATGCCAGTGCATTCGGCACCACAGTGCGAGGATTTTGCTCAAAATCCTGCCGCGTCAGACCCAGGGGGTCATCGGCGGTCAGTTCAACCCGATTGGCGACCAGGGTCAGCCGGTTCCCCGAGGCAAAATCAAACCCAAGCTTCATATTGAAAAGATTCTTGCGTGCGCCGCTATGATCGCGATAACCCTGGGTCGTGAAACGGTTGGCACTCAAGAGATAATCCATTTGCAGCCCGCCCAGGTCATCTGCACCACTGGCCTTCAGGCCATAACGGTACGTGCCATAACTGCCTGCTGAAAAATCGCTGACCAGACTGGGTGGATTTTCGCCGCGCTGCGTATCAATAACCATTACGCCACCCGATGAGTTACCGTATAGTGCCGAAAATGGGCCTCGCAGCACCTCCACCGACTCGATTGATGCAATATCTATATTAGACGTTTGTCCCTGTCCGTCAGGCATCGTGGCCGGGATACCATCAACATACAAACGCACGCCACGCACGCCGAATGTTGAGCGCGCACCAAAACCCCGGATGGAAATTTGCAGATCTTGCGCGTAATTCTGCCGATTCTGAATCTGCAGACCCGGTACACCCGAAAGCCCTTCGGAAAGATTGATCTGAGGCTGATCAAGCCGCAAGTCATTGCCGTCCACAATGGAAACGGATGCTGGCGTATCCAGGATTTCCGTTTCAAGCCGCGTCGCGGTAACCACGACCGGGTCCAACGTAATGCCCGTTTGCGCATACGCAGGCAGAACCACCAACATCGACGAATGAGTAACCAATGCGGCACACGCCAAATTCACAGGAAAGCGTCGACGATTACTTTGCTTGTCAAGACGGCACAAAATTTATCCTTATCCCTTTAACGCCCTTTACTCCGCTGTTACAGCGACAAGCCGGAAAAACACCTAGCTTTTACTTAAACCTTTAAACGCTTCAATTGCACGCTGACGGGTCACTTTCAAATCTACCATTATCACGGGATAGCCACAGACCTCGCGTGTTAACGGCAATGGGTCATGGATTTCCTTGGTATCAACTTCTTTTAATTCAGGGACCCATTTACGAATGAACTTCCCTTCAGGATCAAAGCGTTGCGATTGGCTAACGGGATTGAACACTCGGAAATACGGCGCGGCATCCGCGCCCGTTGAAGCACTCCATTGCCAGCCACCATTATTTGCCGCCAACTCGCCATCCACCAGGTTCTGCATGAAGTAACGTTCGCCATAACGCCAATCGATAAGCAGATTCTTGCTAAGAAACATGGCAACCACCATGCGTAAGCGATTGTGCATCCACCCTGTATCATTCAACTGACGCATGGCGGCATCCACAATCGGTACGCCCGTGTCACCTTTGCACCAGCGGTTGAAATCATCCGGTGCGTCGCGCCAGACCACCGCTTCGGTCTCCGGCTTCATCGCACGATGCATCGACAGTGCGGGAAAACTGTACATTAACTGCAAGTAGAACTCACGCCAAAGCAACTCATTGACCCAGGTCAGTATTCCCGCACGTCCCGTCTCCAACTCGCCCTGATTTGCCTGCAATGCAGCGTACAAGCACTGTCTGACGGAAATAAGGCCCGCTGCCAGGTAAGGTGAGAGCTGGCTTGTCCCTGGGGTCGCGGGAAAATCACGGTCCTGCTGATACCGGGCAATACCCGTATCAATAAAGCTCTCCAGACGCGCGTGTGCGGCATCGCACGAAGCTGGCCAGGCGTCATCAGGATTCGATATCGTGTTACTGCTGGCAGACATCACTGGCCAAACCTGGAGGCGATGCGGCGCAGAAAAGTCCGAGGCTCGCGCAAGCACCTTATCATCCAGTGGAACTTGCGCGTCGGGAGCAGATGTCAAGGAAAGCTCTTCAGGCAAGCGGGCTCGACAGGCTTTGGCAAACGGTGTAAATACTTTATACACCCCGCCGGACCCTGTTTTCACCGAGCCCGGTGCAAACAAAAAGGCGCCATTGAAGCCATGCATCGCAATGCCCTCTTTTTTCAACTGTGCATAAGTGGCGCGATCCCTGCGCCGCTCGTTAATACCCACCTCACGGTTGCAATACACTTCTCGCACGCCCCATTGGGCGCAAAAATGGGCCACGGCATCCGGGACCTCATCCCACATTTCCACGCTCAATCCCACCAGGGGGACATTCAGCCGGGCAAGCGTCTCTTCCAAACTCAGTAAAGCCCGTCGCCAAAAATCCAGTTTCGCAGGCGCCTCGTCGTGCGCACGCCACTGCGATGGACTGGCAATATAAAACGCGACCGTCGGCCCGGCCTGCATCGCCGCCGCCAATGCGGGCTGATCGGCGACACGCAAGTCTGTGCGAAACCAACAGGCTGAGATCCTTAAATTATCTTGCACCCATTCTCCTTGTTCTATGTAAACCCTGAACTCATGAATCGTACAAGAACCTGATCAAAAGCACAGGTTCGCAAGCCGTTACACTACACATTTATCGTTTCAAGAAGTGAAGCATGAAGCATCAACCTGTTTGGCTTTGTATTGCGGTAGCCACCCTGTTTTCAGCATCAGCCGTCACGGCCGCAGGCCGTGTACCCGCTGCGGCCCAATCACCGAAAAAAACGGTTCAATGCGAAGTCACCTCAGTGCACGATGGCGACAGTATGCGTGCGCTTTGCCCCGGGATGAAAGATACCGTGCGTATTCGCATTCATCAGATTGACGCGCCGGAAATCAGGCAAGCCTATGGCATCGAGTCGCGCGACACACTGCGGCAACTATGCAAGCGGGGCCACACTGCAAAATTCACCATAGTCGGCAAGGATGACTATGGTCGCTTATTGTCGGGTGTTGAATGTCAACAAAAAGATGTTGCCGGCGCCATGGTGGAATCCGGCGGCGCCTGGGTGTATCGTCAGTATCGGCACGACAAGGCGCTGATTCAGTTGGAGCAACGCGCACGCGAGGAAAAACGCGGCTTATGGCAAGATCCGAATGCATTGGCGCCGTGGACCTATCGACGTGAACAGCGACACTAGCGCATCGCGACCGATAAGACGCGTACGCTGAACTGCCCCGTTTTTAGCCAAAGCCATTCATTTGCAGAACATGAGTTCAAATTTATGACCCAATATTCCATTCTTGACCTGGTTCGTATCCGCGACAGCGGCAATGCGAAAATTTCGCTTAACAACGCACGAGACCTCGCCCGCCACGCTGAACAATGGGGTTACACCCGTTTCTGGATGGCCGAGCACCACAATATGCCGGGTATTGCCAGCGCAGCCACATCCGTTGCAATCGGCCACGTCGCCGAAGGTACGGACAAAATACGTGTGGGCGCAGGCGGCATCATGCTGCCCAACCATTCTCCCCTAGTCATTGCCGAACAATTCGGCACACTGGACGCCCTCTTTCCCGGACGCATCGATCTGGGCCTGGGCCGCGCACCCGGAACCGACCAGCTTACTTTACGGGCATTGCGACGCCACCCCGGCAGCGCGGAAAATTTCCCGCAGGATGTCCTGGAACTGCAGGCATTATTGGGACCCGTTCAGCCAGACCAACGCATTCGTGCTGTACCGGGGGCCAACAGCCATGTTCCTTTGTGGATACTGGGCTCAAGTACTTTCGGCGCGGCCATGGCCGGTGAGTTCGGCCTGCCCTACGCATTCGCTTCGCATTTCGCGCCCGACTACCTCTATACCGCCCTGGAAACGTATCGTTCACGCTTCAAGCCATCAGCGCAACAAGCCACGCCTTATTGCATGATGGGCATCAATATCATTGTGGCGCCAACCGATGAAGAAGCCGAATTCCTGGCCAGTACGCAGCGCATGTCTGTCACGAATTTGCTTCGCGGTGACCGCGGACTCAGCAAACCGCCCATTTCCAGTATGGATACTTACTGGTCTATCGACGAGCGTGTGCAGGCACAGCGAATGCTGGCCATGTCGGCCGTCGGATCGCCCGATACCGTTCGGGAGAAACTCCAAGGCATTCTGTCGCAAACAAAGGCCAACGAACTAATGATCGTGTCCGACATATATGACCACGCGCTGCGGTTGCGATCATATGAACACATTGCCCGAATCATGCAGTCCTTGAATGCCTGAGCCGTTCAATACACAGAAAAACGCCCAACATCATGCAGCCGGACGACCTCGAAAAACTCGTAAACTGGAAAATGCCATTCGGAAAGTACAAAGGCCGCCTTCTGGCCGACCTTCCCGGCCACTATTTGAATTGGTTTGCCCGTAACGGGTTTCCGCCGGGCGAAATTGGAAGACTGTTAGCACTGTTGCAGGAAATGGACCACAACGGCCTGAAACCGCTGCTTGATCCTTTGCGACGCCCATAACGTAAAACCAGTCTCAAAAAACCGCCGCTGAAAAAGCGTGCAGCAGCGGGAAAAACCAGAAATGCAACCGGGATATCCATATGGCGTTAGAATGGGCGCCGACGAATCGCAACTCGATCGATCAAAAAAACAATACAGTTTGATGTGGCCCCCTTAATTTTATTGCCCTGACTCATTGCTATGTCTGCTACAACGAATGCACCCGGTACGACCACATTTACTCACCGTGAAGCCAAACGCGTGGTGCTCGGCTTATTGGTAGCCATTTTCCTGGGCGGCCTCGAACAAACCATTGTGGCAGTGGCGCTACCTCTGATGTCGGCCGACTTGAGTGGCGTGGAATATTTGGCTTGGGTCATTTCAGGCTATTTGATTGCCATGACTGTGGCCACGCCCATTTACGGGAAGCTCGGTGACATATACGGAAGGCGCCTGATGCTGTTCAGCGCCATCATTATTTTCCTGCTGTCATCCGTTTTATGCGCCATGGCGACCACAATGCCGGTCATGATCCTGGCAAGGGTCATACAGGGGGTCGGCGGCGCCGGGCTGCTGGCTGTATCGCAAACCATTGTCGGCGATATCATTTCCCCTCGTGATCGCGGCCGCTATCAAGGATACATCAGCACTGCCTTTGCCATTGCCAGCGTCACCGGGCCGGTCGTAGGCGGATTGCTGACCGAATACATATCGTGGCGATGGATTTTCTGGATCAATGTCCCGTTGTGCGTCCTGGCCTACCTCACTGCGCGCCGCGCACTCGATAAACTCCCCATTCCGAAACTGCGCCGCAGCATCGACTACCTGGGCGCATTGCTGCTCACTGTCGGGTTAACCATCCTGCTCATTGCCATCAGCCGGGTGGGTCATGGCACTGAGCTCACCGAGAGTCTGAATCTGCTTTTATATGCTATTTCAGTCGCCGTTCTGGCCTCGTTCATATGGCAGGAAAAGAGAGCGCCCGATCCGGTTATTCCATTGATGCTTCTGCGAAATCGCTCCGTGGCAGCGTCCAGCCTCATGCTGTTCATCGCTTTCGTTCAAATGATTTGCATGACAATCCTGATTCCATTGCGCCTGCAAATGCTAACCCACGCGGGCGCGGATGAAGCCGCAGTACAATTGCTGCCGTTGTCGCTTTCCATTCCCGTTGGCGCCTGGATTGCGGGCTCACTCATGGCAAAACTGGGACACTATCGACGCCTGCAACTGGCCGGCACGATCATTCTTCCGATCGCCATGGCTGCAACAGCTTACACCCCGGCAGACAGCACGTTACTGATTATCCTTTGTACCTCGCTGGGTGGTTTCGCCATTGGTTTGCTGCTCCCGACCTCGGCTGTGGCTGCTCAAAACGCGGTGGAACATCGACACCTGGGTGTTGCAACCGGTCTGATCTCGTTCTCCCGGTCATTGGGCGCCGCTATCGGCATTGCTGTACTCACCGCCGTCTTGTTCGCGCTGCTGCAACAGTACACCCCCGCAGGGCTGTCGTTGTCCATCTCTGCAACCGATGTCATTGGTGAAATGGTGGAAGGCGCCTTGCAAACGGCAGCGCCTGAAGAAAGGCAAGCAATGGTGCAAGCCGGTGTCCTGGCATTCCGTCATGTTTTCCTGCTCAGCGCCGCCATCGCCCTGGTTGGCATCGCCGCCTGCCTGAGCGCACCAGACCGTCGCCTGAGCGAAAAGAAGCCGGAAGTTGAAACCCACCATTATTAATATGCGGTAATAAAAATGGCGGTGAGCTTGCACTCACCGCCATTTTTATTTGTTAATACCCAATAAAGCCCTAAGCTTATTGCCCTTCCAGGAAACTGCGAAGTTTGTCGGCCCTGCTGGGGTGGCGCAACTTACGCAACGCTTTCGCCTCTATTTGACGAATACGCTCACGGGTCACATCAAACTGCTTGCCAACTTCCTCCAGCGTTTGGTCAGTGCTCATTTCCACACCGAAACGCATGCGTAAAACCTTGGCTTCGCGCGGCGTTAGAGAATCAAGCACCTCTTTCACCACATCACGCATGGAGCCATGCAAAGCCGAATCCGAAGGTGACAGATTGGCCAGGTCTTCGATGAAGTCACCCAAGTGGGAGTCATCATCGTCGCCAATCGGCGTTTCCATGGAAATGGGTTCCTTGGCAATTTTCAGGATCTTGCGTACCTTATCTTCCGGCATATCCATTTTCTGCGCCAGGGTAGCGGGATCGGGTTCGGCCCCGGTTTCCTGCAGAATCTGACGATTGATACGATTCATCTTGTTGATGGTTTCGATCATGTGCACCGGAATACGAATGGTGCGGGCCTGATCGGCAATGGAACGCGTAATAGCCTGGCGAATCCACCAGGTGGCATAAGTGGAAAACTTATAGCCACGGCGATATTCAAACTTATCCACCGCTTTCATCAAGCCTATATTCCCTTCCTGAATGAGGTCAAGAAACTGCAGCCCGCGATTCGTGTATTTTTTGGCAATGGAAATGACCAGTCGCAAGTTTGCTTCGGTCATTTCACGCTTGGCCTTGCGCGCTTTGGCTTCGCCGGTAGCCATGCGTTTATTGACGTCTTTCAGATCTTTGAGGGGCAACACTACGCTGACCTGAAGGTCGATCAGTTTTTGCTGGGTTTCTTGAACGGCAGGAACATGACGTTCCAATGTTTCGGAATAACCATGGCCGGCAGCCACTTCTTCAAGCACCCAGTCAAGATTGGTTTCATTGCCCGGGAAAACCTTGATGAAATAACTGCGTGGCATACCCGCGCGATCAACACAAACACGTAAAATTTCGCGTTCCAGCTTGCGTACTTCTCCGACCTGTGTCCGCAGGCGGTCAGCCAGCTTCTCCACCATTTTGGCCGTGAAACGAATACCCATGAGTTCATTAACGATGGCTTCCTGCGCCTCTTTGTACGCAAATGAACCGTAACCTTCATTCTCGAAGGCTTTGCGCATCTTGTCGAACCATTGGCTGACTGCGTCGAACTTCTTCAACGATTTGGTACGCAACAACTCAAGTTGCTTGCTGCTCATGCCACCGGCCGGGCCATCATCATCTTCATCGGCAGTTACACCGGAACCAGCGTACTCTTCACCGTCCTCGTCGATCAGGCCGTCGACGATCTCATCAATTTGTGCCTGGCCGTCACGTGCGCGCTGAACATGCTCAAGGATTTCATTCACAGTGGTCGGGCATGCGGCAATCGCCATCACCATGTGCTTCAGGCCATCTTCGATGCGCTTGGCAATCTCGATCTCGCCTTCGCGTGTCAGCAGCTCAACCGTACCCATTTCGCGCATGTACATGCGCACAGGGTCTGTCGTACGACCGAAGTCGGAATCAACCGTAGTAAGCGCCGCCTCAGCCTCGTCTTCGACGTCGTCATCGCTCGACGCAACGGGTGCGTTGTCATTCAAAAGCAACGACTCGGCATCGGGTGCCTGGTCGTGTACCGAAATGCCCATGTCGCTGAAAGTACTGATAATGCCGTCGATTGCTTCGGCATCCACCAGGTCATCGGGCAAATGGTCGTTGATTTCGCCGTAAGTTAAATAGCCACGCTCTTTACCCAGTTTGATCAGAATCTTCAAACGATTGCGGCGCGCCTCTTGTTCTTCAGGCGTTAAATGACGTGCCGGCGTATCTTTCTCGGCTTTGGCGCGCTTACCCCCGCGCTTGGAAACCGGTTTGAGATCGGGAATAACCTCAACTTCGACATCCATGTCGTTGTCGTCGAATGCGCCATCGTTGTTAGCCGCCTTGGCCGGACGACCAGGACGACGTCCGGTCGGCACGGCACGTGCCTTGCGCTTTTTTGGTTCAGTGCCATCGGCGTCGGCCTTGGCTTTCCGGCCAACCGTTTTACGTGCCGGCTTGTCGGCTGAACCGGCAGCAGCCTTTGCTGTTTTCTTCACTTCGACCGCCCCGGCTTCGGATTGCGCCGTTACCTTAGAGCTACGCGCAGCAGTTTTGCGCGCGGGCTTCTTTTCTGTTCCTGCTTTTACCGTGGCTTTGCTTTCGCTTTTTGTTGCTGCCATGGTTTTAGGCTTGCGGGTTGCCGACATTATTTCAATATCGTGCAAGGTTTTGTCAGTCGCTTTGGTCATATTCGCTTCCGAAGACGCACCAACCGTCATTAAGCCGCTTATTGGCTAATGCGTGGTGCTCAAAAACAGGGCTTTCTACACCCGGTTCCCAGCTGCCTTTGTTGCTTTCGTCAATAAACACGCCCATTAATAATTAATGCCTGACCACATTTGGGTTACAGGTTGCGCAAAAGGCCATGTTTTGAAGAACGCGAAAAAACGTCTGAAAAACCAGTAACGTGTAAAACCCTTTATTTTACAATAGTTATTCAAATTCAAACAGTTAAAACACTCGAAATCGCGCGGGCCAATCAAGATCCTGCCAATTTCGTCAAACGTCGGGTTAATAGCTGATATCGCTCACGCGAAGCGGTATCAGGTAATCCGGCTGCAATCAGTTCCGATTGTTCCGCGCGAATAACATCAACTTCAACTTTGTGCATCGCATCATTCCATTCAGCCATGGGTTCGGGCAAATCGGTTTGCGTCAGAATATCAGTTGAGATAGAGCGCAACACGAGCGCCAGTTCAGACTCCGGCTCGGCCGCTTGCAAAAGTGCGCCAGCATGACGCGCCCCGCTGCTCACAATTAACTCAATTAACGCTCTTACCATTATTAGATGGGGTCCCCGCGCTAAAGTTTCAAGCTGTTGATCACCCAAGGCGTCCACCAACTCTGGATGCGCCAGCAGAAGTCGCAACAAACGCTTGGCCATGGGCGTCACTGCGCGCGTGCGAGCGGCACCGGTTTTAACGCGGCGCGACGCACGGGGTACCGAAGGCGAAAAGCCAGGCGCATAGGACCCCGGCGTATCCGAACCGGCCCCCATATCGTCCATAAACCCGGGAGGCTCAGACGGATAAGAGCCCACGGCCGGTTCAAAATGGTGGGTGTCGTCAGAATAAGACTCCGGCAACGACCGGTTATCACGCTCGGATTCGCGCCCCGCCCCGCTGCGTCTTGAGCCAGCAGTATGCGCGCCCTGCACCGCACTGCGCGAAAGCTGCGCTTCATGACGCAACTGTTCCGCTTCCCTTGCTGTTTGTTCAGCGGCTTCCAAGTGCGCGGCCAGCTCTTCCGGTGTTAACTTGACCTGCCGTGCGAACTCACGTTCAATTTGCAAGCGCAGCGTCGTTTCACGTGGCAACTGCATCAGCAGAGGACGCGCTTCATGCACGCACGCTGCCCGCCCCTCCGCCTCATCCAGGTTATGCCGCTGAGCCAGCTCATCCAGCATGAAACGCGATAAAGCAGGCGCTGTGACCACGGTTTCTCGAAAAACCTGGGAACCAAATTCACGCACAAAGGAATCCGGATCGTGATTACTGGGAAGAAATAAAAATCGCAAGGATATGTCATCGCGCAATAATGGCAAACACGCCTGCAAGGCACGCCAGGCCGCACGGCGCCCGGCACCATCGCCGTCAAAACTGAAAACAATTTTGTCGGCTACCCGCAGCAGCTTCTGAATGTGCTGTTCGGTTGTTGCTGTGCCCAACGTCGCCACGGCATTTTCAATGCCCTGCTGCGCCAACCCCACAACGTCCATATAACCTTCCACCACCAGCACATGGCCTTCGCGACGAATCGCGTCACGCCCTTCCCAAAGGCCATACAGTTCCTGGCCTTTCGAGAAAATGGGGGTTTCAGGAGAATTCAGGTATTTCGGCTCACCCTTGCCAATGACGCGGCCGCCGAACCCGATTAAATGGCCCCTGGCGTTACGAATGGGAAACATAACGCGTTCGCGAAAACGATCGTACCGGCGACCATCTTCTGTTTCCACCACCAGGCCTGCTTCCACCAACAGCGGATCTTCGTAATTATTGAACACCGTGGCCAGGCCACGTCGGTCGTGACCAGACCAACCCAGGCCAAAACGCGCAGCCACTTCCCCCGACAAGCCGCGACCTTTCAGATATTGAATTGCCGCCGGCGCGCCTTTCAGGGACTGCAGATAAAAACGCTGCGCTGATTCCAGGGCCAATTGATGCCGCGACACCTCTTCTTTGCGCCGCCGGGATGCTTCCCGCGCTTGAGGAGAACGCGGGGCCTCGGGCACGGTCATGCCCACGCCAGCCGCAAGGGAACGAACGGCTTCCGGGAAACTGGCCCCGGTTTGTTCCATTAAAAAGGTAATGGCCGACCCATGCGCCCCGCAACCAAAACAATGATAGAACTGTTTGGTGGGACTAACGGTAAAGGATGGGGATTTTTCGTTGTGAAAAGGACAAAGGCCAAGCAAGTTGGCCCCACCTTTTTTCAATTGCACGTACCGCCCGACGACGTCGGCTACATCAACCCGGGCGAGTAGTTCCTGTACAAAAGACTCGGGGATCAATACAGACGAGGAGGCAATTGCTGGCTACGCAAACGCTTATAGTGGCGCTTCACGGCAGCAGCGTGCTTACGCTTACGCTCGGCCGTTGGCTTTTCATAAAATTCACGCGAACGCAGCTCGGTTAACAAACCGTTTTTTTCAATAGTGCGTTTGAAGCGACGCAATGCAGCTTCAAAGGGCTCGTTTTCTTTTAAGCGAACAGTTGGCATAAAGTATTCGATATCCGGTACAGGTTAATTAAGCCTTATATTCTACCATGTTTTCAGGAATTGCGAACCCCTTTCCGCACCCAGGCTTCCAATTGATGGGGACGCAAACTGTCGTAATCCTCGAACGGCTGATGAATCCATGGGTTGGTGGGCAGCTTATCCACGTAATAATCGGGGTGCGCCTTGGCATGCCCTTTCCACCACAACACAGCACTGCGCAATTCGGTAATGTCGGGAAATTGCTCGCGCAAATGTTCGCCGACCCGAATAAACGTCATGCCCGTATCAACCATGTCGTCTACCAGCAGGACTTTGCCATCGAGCGTGCCGCGGGTAATTGTAATGAACTGCGCAATATCGAGCTTACCTTGCTGGGTGCCGGCCGCCTCACGATAGCTGCTGGTTGCCAGTATGCCAAGGGGGACATCAAAAATGCGTGACAAAATATCCCCCACCCGCATACCGCCGCGGGCCAGGCAAACAATTTTCTCAAACTCCCAGCCTGACTCATGAATCGTTAAAGCGAGACGATCGATTAAAGCGTGGTACTCATCCCACGATACCCAAAGATCACGGTCGGTACTGGGCGGCAAATTCATGAAAGCGATTCCTGTGAACGAAAAGAGTCCGTAATAATAAACCCACAACGACCTCGGGAAAAGGCCTGGGCATATTTAGTTGGCTAGTTTTTAAACGGATGACGCAACACAATGGTTTCCATGCGGTCAGGACCCGTTGAAACCATATCGATGGGCACATCGCATACTTGCGCAATACGCTCAAGGTAACGACGTGCATTCACGGGGAGTTGGTCGTATTGCGTTACGCCCACCGTGGAGCCTTGCCAGCCCGCCATCTCTTCCAACACGGGTTCTGCTTCAGACGCAGCCTGGGCGCCGGGCGGTAAGGCATCGAGAAACTGACCTTTATACCGATAACCCACCCCAATGCGAATGGTTTCCAGGCCGTCCAGCACATCAAGCTTGGTCACACACAAACCGGAAATACCGTTGATCATGACCGAACGCTTCATTGCAGCACCATCAAACCAGCCGCATCGACGCGGCCGACCTGTTACTGAGCCAAACTCGTGGCCGACTTTGGCCAAATGGCTGCCAATGTCATCATGCAGTTCTGTCGGAAAGGGCCCCGAACCCACACGTGTGGTGTAAGCCTTGGCAATACCCAGCACATAGCTCAACGACTGGGGCCCCACGCCGGCACCGGCGGCAGCCGCACCGGAAACGCAGTTGCTGCTGGTAACAAACGGGTAAGTACCGTGATCGATATCGAGTAAAGCACCTTGCGCCCCTTCAAACAGCAAGATCTCACCGGCTTTCTGGGCCGTATGAAGGTTGGTGGACACATCAGCCACCATGGGTTTGATTTGTTCACCCAGCGCCAGCGCCTGATCGCGCACTTCATTGATCGCGACAGCCTGGGCCCCAAGATATTGGGTAAGCACGAAATTGTGATAATCAAGCACTTCCTCGAGCCTGGCGTTGAAAACCTCAAGGTCATAGAGATCTTGCACCCGGATCGCACGCCGTGCGACCTTATCTTCGTAAGCCGGGCCGATACCTCTGCCGGTGGTGCCGATCTTGCCATCGCCCTTGCGTTTCTCCCGGGCCTGATCAATGGCAATATGGTACGGCAGGATCAACGGGCAGGACCACGAGATCTGCAGACGTGACCGGACGTCAATACCGGCTTGCTCAAGCTCACCGATTTCTTTTAACAGGGCCTCAGGTGATAACACCACGCCATTGCCAATGTAGCAGGTGACGCCCGCGTGCATGATGCCCGAGGGTATCAAACGCAAGATGGTTTTAGTGCCGTTAATCCATAAAGTATGACCGGCATTGTGTCCACCCTGGAAACGTACGACGCCATCAGCCGACTCCGCCAGCCAGTCAACAATCTTTCCTTTGCCTTCGTCACCCCACTGAGTGCCGATTATCACGATATTCTTGCTCATGTTGCGTAATTAAATATAAGCCTCAACGGCTTGAAAATTGAACGATGCGTCGCCTTCAAACAAACCCAGGACGACACCCTATGTTTACTTATGCCTGGCTATGCAACCGCCTCAATTTGCCACTGGCCATTTAGCAGCACCAGCTCGCGGTCGATATTGAATTCGTCGAGCGAGTGCAACTGCCCTGGTAACACTTGAACCACAATTTCACCTGCTTCACGTAATTTTCGAATCGTTTGCAACAAGGCAGCATCGGTTCCCCAAGGCGCCTGGATGGCACGTGCCAAAGGAGCCGGCGCCAAACCAGATGACAATTTACGTAAATCAAGGCTAAAACCCGTTGCCGGACGTGCCCGGCCAAAAGCCTTGCCCACCCCATCGTAACGACCACCACGTACCACGGCGTTATGCCAACCTTGTGCATAAACGGCAAACACAACGCCCGTGTGATAGGCATAACCCGTACCGATATCGGCCAGGTCAACGCTAAAGTCATAATCAGGCAAAGCCTGAATCAATGTTTGTAAATCGTGCACCGCCGACTGAATCGCAGGCAACGCCGGCAGGCTGCGCAGCGCTCGATCGAGCACCGATACACCACCATACAAGCCCGGCAGAACCAGCAGCGCATCAACCAGATCGGTGCGAACCGGATCAACCTGAGCGCACAAAGCCTGAATGCCGGCCTGGTCTTTCGCAGCCACACAGGCTGACAGCGCCTCCTCTATTTCAGCCAGGGCCGGATCAGCCGCCACGATAGCGCGGAAAATACCGGGATGGCCGAGATCAAGACGAGGAAGCGGCACACCAGCCCGCTGTACGCTTTCCAGTGCCATTTGAATGACCTGAATATCCGCTTCGACCCCTTCGTGTCCAAACACCTCCGCCCCTATTTGCAGGAGCTCGCGGTCGGACAGAAGATCTGTGGGACGCGCATGCAATACAGACCCGCAATAGCAAAGCCTGGTAACACCCACGCGGTTTAACAAATGTGCGTCAATGCGGGAAACCTGAGGTGTGATGTCAGCACGAACACCCAACGTCCGACCAGAAAGCTGGTCGACCAGCTTGCACGTGCGCAGGTTCAGATCGGAACCTGAGCCGGACAAAAGGGAATCGAGATACTCAACGATCGGAGGCGCAACCAACTCGAAACCATGAGAACGATATAAATCGAGTAATTCGCGGCGCAGCTCTTCGATGCGTCGTGCTTCTGCGGGAAGGATATCTGCCAGATTTTCCGGCAATAACCAATTGGACATTTTTTAGCGCCCTGAAGAACCTGAGTATGGCTTTAGTCAAACAAAAAGCGACTTGGGGCGTAAGCCCGCCAAGTCGCTTGCGGATGGTAAATCAACTTACGGCGTATTGTAGCGTGTTGAGACCATTTTTCAAAGTGAGGGTGGTGTCCAAGGAGGCGAAGGCAGCCGCCTTAGCGGCCACTCGCTCCCTCTTGTACAGGCCCGCCTTGCGGGTTACCCCAGAACCGGAAGAAGTCAGTATCCGGGCTGATCACCAGCGTATCGTTCTTGTTGGAAAACGCGGAACGGTAGCTTTCAAGACTACGATAGAAACTATAGAAATCCGGATTCTTGCTATAGGTTTCCGAATACAACGCCGCGGCATCAGCATCACCCTCACCACGAATATTCTGGGAATCGGCATAAGCCTTGGCCAGAATTTCTTCGCGTTCGCGGTCGGCCTGAGCGCGAATCCGTTCACTTTCCGCCGCACCGGTTGCACGCAGGCGGTTGGCCTCTTCTTTACGCTCCGCCTCCATGCGACGATAAACCGATTCGGAAATCTCAGGCGAGAAATCAATTCGAATCAGGCGAACGTCGACCACATCGACGCCCAATGGGGCGGCCCGACGTGCCACGTTAACCAAAATCTCATCCATGATATCGGCACGTTCGCTCGATACAACCTGCTTTACTGTGCGCACGTTGACAGCCGCATTCAGGGCGTCGCGAATTTGAGCACTAAGTCGCTCTTCGGCCGCCGTTTTATTCAAGCCAAACGTCACGTAATACTGGCGTGGGTCGCTAATGCGCCACTTGGCATACGAGTCGATCAGGAGATTTTTCTTTTCAGCAGTTTGAATACGCTCGGGATCTTGCGACTCAATGGTTTGCAAGCGCTTATCGAGCCGAACAACATTCTCGAACGGCGGAGGCAGCTTGAAATACAAGCCGGGTTCAGTAATGGTTTCGCGAACTTCGCCCAGGGCAAAGACCAGTGCGGCATCGCGTTCACGCACAACAAATACACAAGACGAGGCGACGGCCAACAAAATGACCAGGCCAACCAGATACGGGAAAAAACGTGGCATGGGGCGGCCTCCTTAGCGTGACGAATACGGACTTGTCAGCAAATTCGACGAATTGCTGTAGGGGCTACCCCCACCGGAGGCATTACGCCCCCCACTACCGGATGTACTACCGGACGAACTACCACTTTCCCCTGAAGATGACTGGCTGCCAGAGGAACCGGCCGCCATACCGGCGGCGGGATCAGGCGAGGCCGAATTCGAGCCGCTGCGCGAAGCTTGCTGCATGATTTTATCGAGAGGCAAATACAACATATTGCTGGCCGACTGATTGTCGATGAGTATCTTCGAAGTATTTTCAAGAATAGTTTGCATAGTGGCCAGGTACATACGATCGCGGGTTACTTCCGGCGCCTTGGCAAACTCTGATTCAATTGCGGCAAAACGTGCCGTATCACCCTGCGCGGTACCAATAACCTGTGCGGTATAGCCTTGAGCATCGAAAACCATGCGATCGGCACGACCTCGTGTCTCGGGAATGATACGACTGGCGTAGGCATTACCTTCATTAATCAGGCGCTCACGATCCTGTCCGGCTTTGACTGCGTCATCGAACGCCGCCTGCACTTGCTCTGGCGGCTGCACATTCTGAATGGCAACGGTACTCACTTGCACACCGGTTTTATAACGATCAAGAATCTCTTGCGTCAGTTGCTGAACACTATTGGCAATTTCAGTACGACCTGAATACAGCACAACATCCATGCGGCGTTGACCCACCACCTCGCGCATTGCGGTTTCAGCAGCCTGGCGAACGGACTCGTCGGGATCGACCGTTTCAAAAAGGTAATCAGGCGCACCCTCGGGCATGAGGCGGTACTGAACTACATACTGAACATCGACGATGTTTTCGTCGGTCGTCAGCATGAGGGACTCGTTCAGTACTTTGTTACTGACGCTTCCGCGGTAACCGACCTCGAACGTCCGTAACTGGGAAATATTGACCGGCTGCGCATCCTCGATGGGATATGGCATATGCCACTGCAAACCGGGGTTCAGTGTCTTGGTATATTTACCAAACTTGGTCACCACGGCAACCTGCCCTTCCTGAACAATAATAAAGCCACTGGACAGCCACAGGCCAACCAGCACAATTGCAATAAAGACAAACAGCTTTGGAGAACCTTTAGGCAGTTGAACCGGGCTGCCGCCATTTCCGCCGCCCCCCCTGTTGCCACCGCCACGGCGCTTGCGTCCAAACAATGAGCCGATCTTGCCATTGAAGTCGCGCCAGACCTCATCGAGGTCGGGAGGACCGCCATTATTATTGCCCTGGTTGTTGCCGGGGCGATTCTGATTATTGGGCTGCGACGAGTCGTTTCCATCGCCCTTACCCCGACCCCAATCCGGATCGTTTAAATTAAATATTTTCGACATTAAACGCATTGTTTCCTGCGACTTGACCTGATTCAACGATAGCCTGACGCAGCCCATCAAGACCTGCCCGCGCCAGCGCACTAACGAACACTCGCACAATGGTACCATGTTCGTCGCGTTCCACCCGCGGTTCATAGCCCGCCGCGTCAATTTTATTGTAGACAAGTATCCGGGGGATTTCGCCCGCCCCGATATCAGCCAATACCTTGTTAACCTCGGCGATTTGTTCATCACGTTGAGGGCTCGCGGCATCAACGACATGCAAAAGCAGGTCAGCCTGCACCGTCTCTTCCAGCGTCGCACGAAACGCAGCGATCAGGGTTGGAGGCAAGTCACGTATGAACCCGACCGTATCCGACACGACAACCTGACCAAAATCGTCAATCCAAAGTTTGCGCGTGGTAGTGTCCAGGGTCGCAAACAGCTGATCAGCCTCATAGGCGCCAGCTCGGGTTAATGCGTTGAACAAGGTGGATTTGCCCGCGTTGGTATAACCAACCAGCGAAACCGACATCGTACCGCGCCGCGTGCGGGCACGACGCTGCGTGTTGCGCCGCTTTTGCGCTTTAGCCAGGCGCTCTTTGAGCAATTTGACCTTGGCACCAATCATGCGCCGGTCCATCTCAAGTTGCGACTCCCCCGGGCCACGCATGCCGATACCGCCGCGCTGACGCTCAAGGTGAGTCCACAGGCGGGTCAAACGGGTAACCAGATGCTGCAGCTGCGCCAGCTCAACCTGCAGCTTGCCCTCGTGGCTTTGAGCACGCAGGGCAAAAATATCCAGGATCAACGCCACTCGGTCAATGACCCTGCGCTTGAGCGCCCGTTCAATATTCCGCTGCTGGGCTGGCGACAGCGGCTGATCAAAAAGAATAATTTCGGCTTCGCTGGAGTCGGCCAGTAATGCCGCCTCTTCAAGTTTGCCTTTGCCGATAAAGTACGCGGCATCGGGCCGCTGACGACGCGCAACCAAATGCCCGACAATATCGGCGCCGGCACCTTCAGCAAGCATAATGAACTCATCGGAATGAGCCTGGAAATCCGGATTACCCAGATCAACACTGATAACTAAAGCTTTCATTCACACTTTAAAAAACGAAAACCCGCCGGCACGATGTGCAAGGCGGGCTTTATTAAACCTGACAGAAACGGCTGATTTATTCGGCAGCAGCGTCATCAACCTGCAAATTGACCGGACGCGCCGGCACGATGGTGGAAATGGCATGTTTGTATACCATTTGCGTGACGGTATTACGCAGCAGTACAACGTACTGATCAAACGATTCAACCTGCCCTTGCAGCTTGATGCCGTTTACCAGATAAATGGAAACCGGTACATGTTCTTTACGAAGTACATTTAAAAACGGGTCTTGTAATGTTTGCCCTTTGTTGCTCATTGGCTTTACTCCAATTGTGTTGTTATAGAAATACCGCAAGCTGTAACTGTACAGGGTTTTCCCGTAAATCGCTATGCCGACGATGAGGAAGAGGTTGTAATAATTGTTTTCAACGCCTGGCATAGCCGTTCATTATCGGCGGGGGTTCCCACTGATATGCGCAAATACTGCTGAATCCGATCCAGCGAAAAATGACGCACCAGAATCCGCTGGGCACGCAACGCCGCAAACAATGACGCAGCGTCGTGCTGTGAATGGGTGGCAAACACAAAATTGGCTGTGCTGGGTAACACTCTGAAACCCAGCGCTTCTAAATTACGGGCCAAGACTCGACGCGCCTGAATAACAGCATCACAGGATCGCCGGAAGTAATCATCGTCCTGCACAGCGGCAATTGCACCGGCTAACGCCAGGGAATCAAGCGGATAGGAATTAAAACTGTCTTTGACACGCACCAGCCCTTCCACAATCGATGGATTCGCAACCGCATAGCCGACCCTTAAGCCTGCCAACGCACGTGATTTGGAAAATGTATGAATTGCAACGATATTGTCGTGCTGTTCAAGCAATGCTATCGACGACTCCGCGCCGAAATCAACATAGGCCTCATCCACCACCACAGGAATACGCGGATTTGCCCGGGCAATGTCGGCAATCTCCTGCAATGACAACGCGCGCCCCGTGGGTGCGTTTGGATTGGCAAAAATAATGCCGGCAGGCAAATCTTCATCAGTGTGCGACAGATAATCACTTGCGCTGATGGACAGATCATCCGCAAGCGGTATCAACCTGGGTGTAATACCGAACAACGTGCAATAGCTGCGGTAAAAGCTGTATGTGATATCCGGCATCCACAGCGACCGGCCCTGGCGTCGGAACAAAGCGTTAAAAACATGCGCCAATACTTCATCAGAGCCATTGCCCACAAAAATGCAATTGGGTGTCACGCCGTGGTGACGCGCCAATACTTCACGCAAAGCGGTGGCCTGTGGATCAGGATACAAGCGCAGACGATCAGTTGCAGCCTCCTTGATAGCCGCCAGCGCTTTGGGCGAAGGACCCCACGGATGCTCATTGGTATTCAGTTTCAGCAGATCGACCACCTGAGGCTGCTCACCCGGCACATAGGGTGACAGACCGGACACGTGATCACTCCAAAAACAGCTCACTTGGCCCCCTGCTGAATATAAGGATTCTGAGAAGACTTGAATTCAATTCGCAATGGCGTACCCTCCAGCTTGAATTCGGTGCGAAATCGCGTCTCCAGGTATCGCCGATATGAATCGGGAATCGCATCGAGCGCATTACCGTGAATAATGATAAGCGGAGGGTTCTGCCCTCCTTGATGCGCATAACGCATTTTGGGCCGGAAGATCCCTTTGCGAGGTGGCTGCTGTTGCTCGACAGCAGCATGCAAAGCACGGGTTAACCGCGGCGTAGGCAATTTGGCAAACGCGGCGGCATGGGCCTGCCTTACCGACTTAATCAACGGTTGAATACCTCGTCCTTGCAAAGCAGAAGTCGTGTGCACCTTGGCAAACGATAAAAAACGCAATTTACGTTCAAAATCGCGCTTTATGCGATCGCGGGCGTGCTCATCCAGCCCGTCCCATTTATTAATGGCAATCACCAGCGCCCGGCCGGTTTCCAGAATAAAGCCGGCGATATGCGCATCCTGATCGGAAATTTCCGTATGGGCATCCAACATCAGCACAACCACATTGCAGGCTTCGATAGCCTGCAGGGTTTTAATCACCGAAAACTTTTCCACCGATTGAAACACTTTGCCACGACGTCTTAAACCGGCGGTGTCGATTAAGGTATAAGCCGCACCGTCTTTCTCGAATTCAATTTCTATGGCGTCGCGGGTGGTGCCCGGCAAATCGAAGGCAATAACGCGCTCCTCGCCGATCAGGGTATTGATCAGCGTGGATTTACCCACATTCGGCCGGCCCACAATCGCCAGTTTTATACGATGATACTTATCCTTTTCAGCACCGGGCCCGGTAGCGGCTTCGTCGGCGGATTCATCCGTTTCATCCGTTTCATCCGGATCGCCGTCCTGGGTTGCCCAATCAGACTCAGCCTGATGGCCGTCCTGAGCCGCGGTGTCTTTATCAAGAAACGACAACGCATGATCAATCAGATCGACCACGCCGTCACCATGCGAGGCAGAAATAGGATAAGGCTCACCCAACCCCAACTCGTAGAATTCGGCAGCGGCCGAGCCATGCTTCATACCCTCTGCTTTGTTCACCGCCAACAAGACACGCTGGCCCGATCGACGCAGCAAACGGGCGATCTCATGATCGTGCGCGTTAATGCCGGCACGCGCATCCACAAGAAAAATGACCACATCGGACTCGGCAATGGCTTGCTCGGTCTGACGCGCCATCTCGACCATAATGCCTTCTTTGGCAATGGGCTCGAAACCACCTGTATCCACAACCAGATAAGCATGATCGCCCAAACGCCCTTCACCATAATGGCGATCGCGTGTTAAACCGGCAAAATCGGCTACGAGCGCGGCACGCGACCGCGTCAGGCGGTTGAAAAGAGTGGATTTACCAACATTGGCGCGCCCAACAAGTGCGACAACGGGTTTAAACAGCGTATTTTTCAATTGACACCAACAAGTACAAGATTACCGCCATCGGTTTGCGCTAATACCCCCCGAGGCGTGCCCACCAGCGGTGACACAATAGGCCCACTGCCAACCTGCAGGCGGCCCAGCAAGCCGCCATTTTCACGTGAAAGGAAATGGACATAACCATCAAGGTCGCCGTAGGCCACCGCTTGCGGCACAACCGCCGGGCCCGAAAGGCGGCGATTACGCAACTGTTCCTGCTTCCATCTTTCTGTACCATCGTTCAAGCTGAACGCATAGGCAATATCGCGCTGATTGGCCGCGTACACTTGCTGGCTGTCCAGCACAATACCCTGGGACGTCGAGAAACGCTGCTCCCATATCGGCACCCCCCCCTGCGACACATCAAAGCACACGATACGCCCCTGATACGAGGCAGCGCAAAGCAAAGGCCCAAGCGCCTGCGGTTTACCCACCACATCGTTGATACGCTCAAGATCCGTTGCACCCCGGGCCGAAGAAACATTGCCTTCCCATTGCACGGCACCATTACGGGCATCAATCACAATCACCCGGCCATTGGGCAGGCCCGAAATCACCACACCCTCGACAATAAGCATCTGCATACTGGTTTTTAGCGCCAGCGCCGGCCCCGGCCGTTGCAGACTCCACAGCAAATCGCCGGTATTGGCGTCGAAAGCCTGAAGACGGTAGTCGCTGCTACGCACCGCTACAATGCCTTCGCCAACGGCAGGCGGAATAAACACTTCGCTACTTGCCTTGGCGCGCCACTTTTCCTGGCCTTGGTCGTCGAACGCCACAACGGTACCGTCGGGGCCCGCCACCGCCGTAGTCACACCGTCGGAACCCGCACCTGCCGACAGCGGAATATCAGCATCGGCACGCCATTGAACAGCGCCACTGCCCAATGCAACTTTAACCACTGAGCCGTTGGGCGCTGCCGCGTAAACGGAATCGCCCACTAACTGAGGCACAAAGCCAGGGCCTGAACCACTGCCTATGGATACGTTCCAACTGGTCGCGGCGGAAATCTGCGCCGTATACTCGGTAAGAGGCGTGGGTTCGTAACGCGGGTCGGTGGGAGAAAACCACGAGCAACCTGCCAAAACGAACGAAGTCATCACAACGCCCGCGCCTTTTTGCCAACGACGAAAACCTGCTTTGCGCATTACTTAGTCTCCCAGGGCGTCTATTTTAAGTTCAATAATCTGCGCCATGGGATCATCCCCCAGGGCTTCAACCGCACTTTGCCACGACTGCCTGGCCTCATCCAACTTACCTTGAGCAGCAAAAATATCGCCGCGACGATCGGCATAAAGACCAACAAACGCTTCAGAAGAGTCATCCAACGCGTTCAATGCAGCATCATATTCTTTTTGTTCCAACAACACGCCCGCCAAACGCAAGCGCGCCAGCGGCACCAAAGCGGCATCACCACTTTCTTCGATGACCCAGTTCAACTGCTCGCTGGCCCCACTGTAATCCTTCTGATCTTGCAACACCCGTGCCGCCACCAAAGCACCGCGAGACGCATATCCCGACTTGGGAAAATCTTCACGCAGGGTTTCACTCGCCGCCCGCACCCGGGCCAACGACTCGTCATTCGATTGAGCGGTGGCCGCCGTTTCAAGGGCCTCAAAATACCCCATGGCCTGCCTGGCCTGATTGGTTTCATACCACTGCCAGCCACGCCAGCCCGCGAACGAGGCGGCAATCACCACTAAAACAGTCACAATAAGCGTTCCGTAGCGCTCCCACCATTGCCGGATTGCGTCCAGTTTCTCCTGTTCTTCCAGATCGTATGCCATTCTTTCTTTAAACCTTTTGTTTTATTGCATCTACCAGGCGATTTGCGGGAATCGTTTCCTGTTGAGTTTCGTTTTCAATTAAATCTGCGCGCAGCCATTTTATGCTGACCTCGTCATTCTGGTGCTCTTGCTCACCAATAATAACGGCCACCGCCGCTCCGCTGGCGTCGGCGCGCTTGAATTGCGATTTAAATCCGCTGGAGCCGGCATGGACAATAACGCGCAAGCCCTCATTGCGCAACTGCTCAGCCAACATTGCCGACATACGCTGAGCCTGCTCCGACTGGTGAATCATATACACCTGGCATTCCGGGGTATCGACAATTGGCTGGCTTTGCGACCACAGATCGAGCAGGCGTTCCATACCAATGGCAAAACCCACTGCCGGCGTCTGCTTGCCGCCCAATAGTTCAACCAGTCCATCATACCGGCCGCCGCCGCAGACAGTTCCTTGAGCGCCCAACTGATCGGTAACCCACTCAAACACGGTGAGATTGTAATAATCGAGACCACGCACCAGCCTGGGGTTGAGGGAGTACTCAATTCCAGCATCATGCAGACGCTCGCAAACACCGTTGAAGTGTGCCCGTGAATCCTCACCCAGAAAATCAAATAACCGCGGCGCACCATTTGCCATTTCCTGCATGGCCGGGTTCTTGGTGTCCAGTACCCGCAAAGGGTTGCTGTACATACGACGGCGCCCCTCTTCGTCCAAAACACCAGCGTGTTGCTCAAGGTAAGCCACCAAAGCTTCGCGATGCTTGAGGCGTTCCTCGGCCTGACCCAGAGAGTTCAACTCAAGGCGTACATCCTTCAGGCCCAGCATTTTCCAAAGGCGCGCCAGCATGACAATGAGTTCCGCGTCGACATCAGGCCCTTTCAAGCCAAGCGCCTCAACATCGATCTGATGGAATTGACGATAACGACCGCGCTGGGGCTTTTCGTGACGAAAGACCGGCCCCATGGAAAACACGCGCTGCGGGCGATCGTAAACCAGATTGTGCTCAATAGTGGACCGCACGATACCGGCGGTAAACTCAGGGCGCAGCGTCAGTTTTTCATTGTTGAGTGCGTCGGTAAAGGAATACATTTCCTTCTCGACAATATCGGTGACTTCGCCGATACCGCGCGCAAACAAACGCGTATGCTCAAGCACCGGCGTACGGATGTTGCGATACCCGTAGGCGGCCAACCATTCACGAACGATCTTTTCCAGTTGTTCCCATTGCGCACTGCCATCGGGCAATACATCTTTCATGCCAGTAATGGCATGGACCTTTTGAAATGACTGCGACATACCTGCTCTTGTTTTGATTAGACACGAAGCGCGTTCAAGCGCGTGTGCCGTAACGTTGCTCTACGTAATGCTCGACGATAGCCTGGAATTCCTGCGCAATGCGATCGCCCTTCAACGTCACGGTACGTCGACCGTCAACATACACAGGCGCGGAAGGCACTTCCCCGGTGCCGGGCAGGCTGATACCTATATCGGCATGCTGGCTTTCGCCGGGGCCGTTCACCACACACCCCATGACTGCCACATTCATGCTTTCCACACCAGGATAACGGGTTCGCCAAACCGGCATTTGCTCACGCAAATAGGCCTGAATGCTATCTGCCAGGTGCTGAAAAACCGTACTGCTCGTGCGACCGCAGCCCGGGCATGCAACCACCATGGGAGTAAACGCACGTAAGCCCATGGTTTGTAAAATTTCCTGCGCCACCACAACTTCCCGCGTACGGTCTCCACCCGGCTCCGGCGTGAGCGAGATGCGAATAGTATCGCCAATACCCTGCTGAAGCAAAACCGCCAGAGCAGCCGTGGACGCCACGATACCTTTGCTGCCCATTCCCGCCTCGGTTAAACCAAGGTGTAACGGATAATCGCAGCGCGAAGCCAAATTCTGATAAACGGTAATGAGATCTTGCACATGGCTGACCTTGCAGGACAAGACAATTGCATCGCCAGGCAGACCCAATGCTTCGGCCCGCTGTGCGTTGCTTATGGCCGACACGACCAGTGCCTCGCGCATGACTGCCTGAGCGCTCCAAGGCTGCGCGCGACGGCTGTTTTCATCCATCATGCGGGCCATGAGCGCACTATCCAGGCTACCCCAGTTCACGCCGATTCGCACGGGCTTGTCGTAGCGGCATGCCACCTCGATCATCTGGGCAAAATTGTCTTCACGGCGATTTCCGGCGCCCATATTGCCTGGATTGATGCGATATTTAGACAATGCCCGGGCACAGTCGGGAAACTGCGTCAGCAACTTATGGCCGTTGTAATGGAAATCTCCCACCAGCGGCGTGCTGATCCCCATTTTGTCGAGTTGATCGCGAATCGCAGGAACCTCGCGCGCCGCGTCCGGCGTATTCACCGTGATACGAACCACTTCAGAGCCTGCCTGTGCAAGCGCTTTAACCTGAATGGCGGTCGCAATGGCGTCGGCCGTATCAGTATTGGTCATCGACTGCACCAAAACCGGTGCAGTCCCGCCCACAGCCACGACCTCATCGCCCCACCGAACCGCGACTTGCCTGGTATCGCGACGAGGTGCCGACCCAACGGCAAGGGGCGCATCAGCGCAGGGCGGCAAAGAAGAAGGTTGATTCATGAATTACAGAGACTTAAACCACTCGAATGCCAACCACGACTCGGGAATCCAACCTTGATCAACAGCATAAAAGCCGGCCACCACAAGCAAAGCCACAATAATCAGTAGCCAGCCCCACGGAAAGCCGCTTTCCTCGCCCTGAGACGGCAGGTCGGTTGGCGTAAAAGCCGCCCCGCCCTTTACCGGTTCTATTGCCGAGCGTGGCGGTGCCGCAGAAGAAACCTGGCTCTCCAGCATAACCATCATGGCATCGACATCGGCCTCAAGGAAACGCGCGTAATTCTTGACCAGACCTCGCAGAGGAACACCCGTAGGAAGCATGCTCCACTCTTCATTCTCGAGTGCCTGGATCTGGCGCGTTGAAAACTTAATGCGGCCGGATGCTTCGGACAACGTAATACGCTTGGACTGACGCAGCGTTTTAAATGCTGAACCAATGCCTTCACGCAGCGGGATAACGGACGCCGACTCTGTGTCCTCTTTAAGCATAGGTTTAGTCATGCATGCTCCTCTTTCATGAGAATGGTTGCACGATGGGGCAGCCTTTCATTAATACGAGTTCTGTCTTTGACATCGCCGGCCAACTGGCCACAGGCCGCCGCGATATCGTCGCCGCGGGTTCTGCGTATCGTTGTTACCAAACCTGCGTCGATCAAACGCTGGGCAAACAAACGGACCCGGGAGGCCGGCGAGCGATTCAGGCCCGATTGCGGAAAAGGATTGAATGGAATCAGATTGAACTTGCAGCGTACCTGTCGCGCAATCTCAATCAATTCCTGAGCATGCTGGTCGGAGTCATTTATGCCGTCTAGCATAATATATTCGAATGTAATGAAATCACGCGGCGCGTGTTCCAAATAACGATTGCAAGCGTCGAGCAATTCAGACAAGGGATGCTTGCAATTCAACGGCACCAGTTTGTCGCGAAGCGCATCGTTCGGCGCATGCAACGAGACAGCCAGTGCAACCGGACAATCTTTGGCCAAGCGGTCCATAAAGGGCACCACGCCCGACGTGCTGACCGTAACCCGACGCCGTGACAAACCGTAGGCGTTGTCGTCCAGCATCAAATGAAGTGCACCGACGACCTGGTCATAATTGAGCAAAGGCTCTCCCATGCCCATCATGACAACATTGGTGATAACGCGATCAGCCGGGTTTGCATTCGCGTTTGCACTATTGCCGGCAATACGCGCGGCATCGCGGTCAGCCTCAAGCTCGCGTTTGGCATGCCAAAGCTGACCAATGATCTCAGCGGTGCTGAGATTGCGATTGAAGCCTTGATAGCCTGTCGAGCAGAACGGGCATCCAACGGTGCAGCCGGCCTGGCTGGAAATGCATAAAGTACCACGACCGTCTTCGGGAATAAAAACCGTTTCGACGGCATTGCCCTGCCCAACGTCGAACAGCCACTTGCGCGTGCCGTCGGACGAGCACTGCCGGGTTTGCACCACCGGAGCACCAATACGACAATGTTGGGATAATTGCTCGCGAAAGCCGCGAGCCAGATCGGACATATTATCGAACGAACCCGCCCCGCGCTGGTGTACCCAGCGCATGAGTTGACGGGCACGAAAAGGTTTGCCACCCCACTGCGCAACCAGCGCGGCAAGTTCGGCGGGCCCCATGCCCAAGACGTCGATAGGTTCGTTCGATTCAGTCATAATGATTTAACGGCTGTGAATATTGCTTTCCGGAAAGAAGAAGGCAATTTCAACGGCTGCGGTTTCAGGCGCATCGGAGCCATGAACTGCATTGGCATCGATACTTTCGGCAAAATCGGCGCGAATGGTACCGGGTTCTGCTTTTTTAGGATCGGTTGCGCCCATCAGGTCGCGGTTTTTCTGAATGGCGTTATCGCCTTCCAGTACTTGTACGAAGACTGGCCCGGACACCATGAAATCGACCAGATCTTTAAAGAAGGGGCGCTCGCGGTGAACGGCATAAAAACGCTCGGCTTCCGACTGAGACAACTGTTTCAGCGATGCTGCAATAACTTTCAGACCGGCCTGTTCAAAACGGGCAACAATCTGGCCGATCGCGTTCTTGGCGACGGCATCAGGTTTGATAATGGAAAGGGTGCGTTCGATTGCCATAAAATATCCAAAGATTAAAAACGGTTTTTCCAATAAAAACAAGAACTTTGCTAGAGTTTTTGTCAACCGTTCATTTTAACACGCCCAAAAAGCACCGCTCCATCATAAAATAGAGCCCTTTCGCCATTTTGTAACAGAAACGGCATTTTGTGTGCCAATTCATCCATTTATAAGTCTTTCACTGTTTTATATGACCTCTTCTTCCTCTAAGCAAGACCTCGATCAACTTCCCAAAAGCTTCGAACCGCAAGACATCGAATCGCGCTGGTACCCGGAATGGGAGCGACGCGGCTACTTCACGGGGGGTCAACATACAGAACCCGTTGCCACACGCACTGGCGAACCTTTTGTGATTCAGTTTCCGCCGCCAAACGTCACGGGTACCCTGCATATGGGGCACGCATTCAATCAAACGGTGATGGACGGCCTGGTGCGCTATCACCGCATGCGCGGCGACGACACGGTTTTTATCCCGGGCACCGACCACGCCGGCATCGCCACCCAAATTGTGGTTGAACGCCAGCTCGATGCCCGGAACGTTAGCCGCCACGACCTGGGACGCGAAAAATTCCTGGAAAAAGTATGGGAATGGAAAGAACAATCAGGCAACACCATTACCAGCCAGTTCCGCCGCCTGGGTTCTTCGGCCGACTGGGGCCGGGAATACTTCACCATGGACGACAATCTGTCGCGCGGCGTGGTGGAAACGTTTGTACGCCTGTATGAACAAGGCCTTATTTATCGCGGCAAACGCCTGGTGAACTGGGACCCGGTGCTGGGCACAGCCGTATCCGATCTTGAAGTGATCAGTGAGGAAGAAGAAGGCTTTCTGTGGGAAATTGCCTACCCGCTGACACAGCCGCACGGCGAGCAGACTCATATTGTGGTTGCCACGACACGCCCAGAAACGATGTTAGGCGATGCCGCGGTCATGGTGCATCCCGAAGACGAGCGCTATGCCCATCTAATCGGTAAAACCGTGTCTTTGCCACTGTGCAACCGCGAGATTCCCATTATTGCCGACGACTACGTCGACAAAGACTTCGGCACCGGTGCCGTCAAAGTCACGCCAGCCCACGATTTCAACGACTATGCGGTTGGTTTGCGCCATTCCCTGCCACAGATCAGCATATTAACGCTCGATGCGAAAATCAACGAAAATGCCCCCCAGGCCTATTCCGGCAGAGATCGCTATGACGCCCGCGAACAGGTCGTCGCCGACCTGGACGCCCTGGGGCTGTTGAAAAACGTGAAAAAGCACAAACTGATGGTGCCTCGCGGCGATCGCACACAAACCGTTATCGAGCCCATGCTGACCGACCAGTGGTTTGTGGCCATGAGCAAAGCCGCACCGGAAGACGCCCTTCATCCGGGCAAAAGCATTACCGAAGTGGCGCTGGAAGTGGTCGCCGACGGCCGTGTCGCGTTCTACCCGGACAACTGGGCCACCACTTACAACCAGTGGCTCGCGAAAATCCAGGACTGGTGTATATCGCGCCAGTTGTGGTGGGGCCACCAGATACCCGCCTGGTATACCGAAGACGGCCAGATTATCGTGGCGCGCAACGAACAGGAAGCAAGAGAAAAAGCAACGGCCAAAGGTATTGCCGGTCCTTTGACTCGCGACCCTGACGTTCTGGATACCTGGTTTTCTTCCGCCCTGGTTCCTTTCACAGACCTGGGTTGGCCCGAACAAACCCCGGATCTCGCGCGCTACCTGCCGTCAAGCGTGCTGGTAACCGGCTTTGACATTATTTTCTTCTGGGTCGCTCGCATGGTCATGATGAGCATGCACCTGACCGGGCAGGTTCCTTTCCGCCATGTTTATGTGCACGGCCTGGTGTGCGACATGGAAGGCAAGAAAATGAGTAAGTCAAAGGGCAATACCATCGATCCGGTTGACCTGATCGATGGTATTGATGTGGAAGCGCTGGTTGCCAAACGCACAGCCGGGCTCATGAACCCTCGTCAAGCTGCCAGCATCGAAAAACGCACGCGCAAAGATTACCCGGACGGCTTCCCCGCATACGGCACCGATGCCTTGCGTTTCACCATGGCGGCTTACGCAACACTGGGCCGAAACATCAATTTCGATCTGAAACGATGCGAAGGCTATCGCAACTTCTGCAACAAGCTCTGGAATGCCTCGCGTTTTGTGCTGATGAATACCGACGGACACAACCTGGCCGGCGACAGTGGCGACGAGCTGCAATTTACCGACCAATGGATTATCAGCCAACTACAGCAACTGGAAGCAGATATCGAAAAAGGCTTCGCCGATTATCGTTTCGACTTCATCGCCAACAAGCTATATCACTTTGTGTGGGACGAATACTGCGATTGGTACCTGGAGCTGGCTAAAGTGCAGTTGCAAACCGGTACGCCGGCACAACAATTGGGTACACGCCGCACACTGATTCGTGTACTGGAAACGTTACTCCGTTTGGCACACCCCATTATTCCGTTCATTACCGAAGAACTGTGGCAAAAAGTTTCGGTGGTGGCAAACAAGCGCGATGCCAGCCAGCAAACCAGTGTCAGCGTGCAGCCCTACCCTGTTTCGGAACCCGGAAAAATCAACAAGACCGCCGAAGATCAAGTTGCCGAACTGAAGGCTCAGGTAGAAGCCGTGCGCGCTTTGCGTGGCGAAATGAATATCTCGCCTGCCCAGCGTGTACCCCTTGTGGCGCGGGGCGAACCGGCGGCGTTGGCTCGCAACCAGGCTTATCTGTCGGCGCTGGCCAAATTAAGTAATGTGGACATTGTCGACACCCTGCCGGAGTTGGGGGCGCCCGTTCAGGTCGTGGGCACCACCGAATTGATGCTAAGCGTAGAAATCGATGTCGTGGCAGAGCGAGCTCGACTTGGAAAGGAAATCGAGCGCTTAACCAACGAAATCAATAAGGCCAACGCCAAACTGTCAAACGAAAATTTTGTGCGACGTGCGCCCGAAGCGGTTGTGCAGCAAGAAAAAGACCGCATGGCGCAATTTACTGAAACACTTGAAAAAGTGAAGGAGCAGTTCAATAAATTGAAATAACGGCACCAAGAACGGGCGCGCAACACGCGCGTCCGCTGTCTGAGAATCGAGTATCTGAACAAGAGGCTTTGCAGAAAAGCCCCGCTTTCATCAAAGCGCGGCATTCGCCATCAACTTAACAACGATGCCAAAAAAGCGTCATCGGCTTTCGAAAGCAAACCCTCACGACGCGCGGCTTCAATCAGGTCGGGGCGCCGCTGCAGGGTTATTTTCAGGGATTGCTGGCGGCGCCATTGTGCAATGTTGGCATGATGTCCCGACAAAAGCTCAGTTGGAACAACGGCACCCTCATAGACTTCGGGCCGAGTGTAATGCGGACTATCGAGCAGGCCGGTCAGATCGTCGTGAAACGAGTCCTGCCGCGCGGAATCGGCGTCATTCAATACGCCTGGCAACAAGCGTATTGCGGAATCGATCATCGCCAGCGCCGGAATTTCCCCGCCCGACAACACGAAATCACCCAGTGAAACTTCTTCAGTTACGCAACGATCAATAAACCGCTGGTCAATCCCCTCGTAGCGGCCGCAGATCAGGATAGCACCCGGGCTATCGGCCAACCTCTGGGCGCGATTTTGTGTAAAGGGCTTGCCGGTGGGCGACAAAAGAATCACCGGTGGTGTATCAGAACGTGCATGGCGTGCTGCCGCAACTGCTTTTTCCAGCGGCTCGGCCATCATGACCATGCCTGGCCCGCCGCCGTATGGCCTGTCGTCGACCGTGCGATGAACATCTTGCGTGAAGTCACGCAGATTCCATAACTGTAGCGTCCACTGCTCCCGCCGATGTGCCCGACCCGTTACGCCCAGGTCGCGCACAACCGAGAACATATCGGGAAAAAGCGTAATAACATCGAAACGCATGGCCGTCCTTACCAGTCGGTAGGCCAGTTACTGTACAGACTTTTGTTTTTAAGGTCGACCTTGTACACATGGGCCTGCACAAAAGGCACCAGTACCTCCTGTGGACGACCCTTTTCGTTCAGAAGCCGTTCCAGCGCGCCGCTTTCCGTTTCGCATGCCCGAGCCACACGCAAGACGCCATGAACACCATTATCGATGACCTCGAGAATCTCACCTAACAAGACGGTTTCGGTGTCTTGTTCGCCATACAAACGGCAACCGATGAGATCGATCCAATAGTACTCATCGTCATCTGGCGCGGGGAACGCACTGCGGGGAGCCCATACGGTATACCCCTTCATGGCCTCGGCCTGATCACGGTCATTGACGGATTCAAGCTGCGCAACGACGCTATCGGTATGAAAACGCGACGCCTGGACCCGATACATCATGCCTTCCGGCATATTATCTTGCGCATTGCGTACGCTGCCAGTGCCACCAGCACGACGCGAAAAAGCGCCCTGCTTCCCTCTCGGGACGGGCGCTTTCAACCACCAGGTTGACGTACTCAGCAAGACATCTGCCTGAGCCGAATGGGGCTGGATTTTCACCCAGCCTTTTACCCCATAGGCTGAAACGATACGGCCAAGCTCGATCAGATCGTGTGGCGCCGCTTCAGCAGTCTGTACCACCGTGGTATTAGGCTGCAGCCTGTTCGGAATAGGTTTTCACCAGGCGCTGAACAGCCGGCGACAACTTGGCGCCATTGGATGTCCAGTATTCAACGCGGTCAAGGGAAATACGCAGATTTTCCTGACCTTCCCCGCCTACCGGGTTGTAAAAACCAATGCGTTCAATAAAACGGCCATCACGACGGTTGCGTGAATCGGCAGCAACTAAACTGTAAAACGGACGCTTCTTCGAGCCACCACGGGCTAGACGAATCACCACCATAGGTAATCCTTTGAAAATGTTGTGGAAAACGAAAGATTCTAGCATTTTTTTATTACTTATAGCAAACCAAAAACGCCAAATCCACCAAAAACTGTTGTTTAACGCCGCGCCATGAAATGCATGACCTGATCGGCTCCGGAGACCTGCGCCAATAGCGCATTTCCGGTTTGACGGGCAAAGGCCTGGAAGTCACGCACCGCATTTGGATCGGTAGTAGTCACTTTCAAAACCTGGCCACTTTCCAATTGCGCCAACGCCTTCTTGGCGCGCAAAATGGGCAACGGGCATTTTAACCCAGTTGCATCCACTTCCAGTTGAAATTCCGGTAAAGATTGTTCCAGTTCGCTCATGACACGCGTTCCCTGACCCAGGTTTCGATACTTTCCAGAGCTTCAGGCAAAGCCTCAACCTGCGTACCCCCACCCATCGCCATATCGGGCCGGCCGCCACCCTTGCCACCGACCTGGCCAGCCACGAGTCCAACTAGCTCACCGGCCTTGACCTTGGCAGTCAAGTCGTTCGTGACCCCGGCCACCAAACTGATTTTATTGTCGTCAACGGTTGCCAGCACCACAATGCCGGACTTAAGGCGTTGCTTCATGTCGTCGACCATACCGCGCAGCGACTTGGCTTCGACACCAGCCAACTGCCCCACAAGCAAACGACCGCCACCATTGAGCTCAATAGCCTGGGACAACAAATCATTTCCTGCCGACGAAGCCAGTTTCTGTTGCAGGCGCTGCACTTCCGACTCGGCGGCCTTCAGTTGCCCCTGCAACATTGAAATACGTTGGTTTAACTCTGCGGGCTGTGTCTTTAACTGCGCTGCCGCGTTCAACAATGTAGCCTGGGTTTGCTGCACCCAATTCACTGCATTGTCGCCTGTAATCGCTTCGATTCGCCGGACCCCGGCAGCCACGCCGCCTTCCGATATCACTTTAAACAAACCGATATCACCGGTACGCATTACATGGGTGCCGCCACACAACTCACGCGAAAAGCCAATATCCAGTACGCGAACTTCGTCGCCGTACTTTTCCCCAAACAAGGCAACCGCCCCGCCCTGCACTGCATCGTCGTAAGACATAAGCTGTGCGGCTACGGCTTTGTTTTCAAGAACCTGGGCATTGACAAGACGCTCGATTTGCACAATTTCTTCGGCACTGACCGGTGCATCGTGCGCGAAGTCGAAGCGCGTTTTTTCATGATCTACCAAAGAGCCGCGTTGCTGCACGTGGTCGCCCAGCACTTCGCGCAAGGCTTTGTGCAACAAATGCGTTGCCGAATGATTCCGCACGGTACTGGCACGGCGCGCGGTATCCACCTGCGCCGCCACGGTATCGCCGACAGTAAGACGACCTTGCCGAAGGCGGCCGTGATGACCGAACACTTGTGCCTGTACTTTCTGTGTGTCGCTTACCTCGAATACGGCGTCGGCTGTTTCCAATACGCCGACGTCACCGGCCTGGCCACCGGATTCAGCATAAAACGGGGTGGCATCGAGCACCACAATCGCATCCTGCCCGGCCTCAATTTCATTGACCGCACTGCCATCAAAATACAATGCAGTGACCTTGCCCTGCGCCTGCAGATGTTCATATCCCTCGAAGCGCGTATCGACGCCTTCATAGACAAGGCCTTCCACCGCCTTGAACTTACCCGCCGCACGCGCCTGTTCGCGTTGCTGCGCCATTGCTTTTTCAAAGCCGTCCAGATCCACACCCACTTTCCGCTCACGGCAAATATCGGCGGTCAGGTCAACAGGGAAACCGTAGGTGTCATAAAGCGTAAACAATGTTTGCCCGCCCAGCACCTGGCCTTCTTGCAGGCCTGCAAGCGAACCTTCCAGAATCTTCATGCCGTTTTCAAGCGTTTCACTGAAACGGCTTTCTTCCTGACGCAGCACTTGTTCCACGCGAGCCTGTTGTGCAGCCAGTTCGGGATAGGCGTCGCCCATTTGCTGTACCAGGTCTGCCACCAGTTTGTGAAAGAACAAACCCGACTGCCCCAGTTTGTGCCCGTGACGCAGTGCCCGGCGCACAATTCGGCGCAGCACGTATCCGCGGCCTTCATTGCTGGGAATGACGCCATCCACCACCAGGAAACTACAGGCTCGAATATGGTCGGCAATCACTTTCAATGAGTTGTTGCTTAAGTCTGTTGTATTGGTTTCACGCGCAGCCGCTTTAATAAGCGCCTGAAACATATCGATTTCATAATTGGAGTGCACATGCTGCAAAACAGCCGCAATTCGTTCCAGCCCCATGCCGGTATCAACACAAGGGCTGGGCAGCGGATTCATGTTGCCCTGCACATCGCGTTCAAACTGCATGAACACAAGATTCCAGATTTCAATATACCGGTCGCCATCTTCATCCGGAGACCCGGGCGGACCACCCCATACATCGGGGCCATGGTCGTAGAAAATTTCCGAACACGGGCCGCACGGACCGGTGTCGGCCATTTGCCAGAAATTGTCTGATGCATAGCGGGCGCCTTTGTTGTCGCCAATACGGACAATGCGCTCATGAGGAACCTTGACTTCGTTGGCCCAGATGTCGTAGGCCTCGCCGTCGTCCTCGTATACAGTCACCCATAGTTTTTCAGCCGGCAATTGATACACTTGGGTCAGCAGCTCCCAGGCATACATGATGGCTTCGCGCTTGAAATAGTCGCCAAAGCTGAAATTGCCCAGCATTTCAAAGAATGTGTGATGACGCGCGGTGTAGCCCACATTCTCCAGGTCGTTATGCTTGCCGCCCGCACGCACGCAGCGCTGGGAACTGACCGCACGTGTATATGCGCGGCTTTCCTTGCCGGTAAATACATCTTTGAACTGCACCATACCTGCGTTGGTAAACAGCAATGTGGGATCGTTGGCCGGAATCAACGGCGACGAAGGCACCACCTGATGGCCTTTCGATTCAAAGAATGACAGGAATTTTTGACGTATTTCAGATGTCTTCATTTACTGTGCAGCGTAATTGTTTGGCAAGAGTGAATGCAACCAGCGCAAGATTATAGACTTAGTCCAGTGATAGCAACTGCGCAACGGCGGAAACAGCGATTACTTCAGGCAGTTTACTGGACGTTCTCACCAGCCCGATAGGGCAATGCATGCGTTCCACCATCTCGTGGGGAAACTGTGCGCGCAACCGCGCCACAAAACGTGCTTTCTTTGTAGCCGAGCCAATCAGGCCCAAAAAGCGGAAGGATTTTCGCGCCATAATCTCGTGCACAATGTCCAGATCAAGCGCATGATTGTGGGTCAATACCAGCCAGCAGGCGTCATCGGGCAAATCCCGCACATCGTCGGCATCCCCCTGCAGGCATTGCACATTGGCCGGCACCTGCCCGGGCCAAAGATCATCGCGCGGGTCAAGCCAGATCACGCTGACCGGCAACGTGCCCAAGACGTTGACGATGGCTCGCCCCACATGGCCTGCGCCACATACGACAACCGTTAAAGACGGAGCCATAATGCGGTCTTCCAGCACACCCAGATCCTCGTTCCAGCGTGCCTCGTCAACATTAAACCCGGCTGCTGGTTGCTCAGAAGGCTGAATGTGAACAGGATCATCACTGTTGAACGGTACCATTCGCGTAACCGAACGACGCTGGCGCATCGCGGCCTCCACCTCGTCGCACCAAATCAGATCCTGGGCATCGAGGCGTTCGAACGCCAGCCACACTACCCCACCGCAACACTGCCCCAAACTGGGCCCCAAGGCATAGCGCTGGATCTGGCGCCGGGGCGCAGTAGCGTTGAGCAGTGTGTCCCGTGCCAGGGCAATCGCCTGATACTCGAGATGGCCTCCTCCGATCGTGCCCCAGCTTTGCGTGGCATTCACCCAGATTTTGGCGCCACCGCCCCTTGGGGCGGAACCGGCCGAACGCATCACGGTTACCAGCAATGTTGGCTCGCCCTCCCGCAACCCCTGGACCGCTTCGGGTTGCCAAGTCGGGTTAGTCATGGCCGGCTAAAGCCTCGGCGGGTTGACTCAGCCGCTGCACAGGGCACCCATCAACCGAACGCAATGCCCTGAGTACACTTTCGGGCGTGGCCGGCGCGTCTATCATCGGTATCGCTTTACGATCACCGGCGGCATGAACCGCGTCGCGGATCGCGAAGAACACCGACAAGGCCAAAGGCAGCGGTGGCTCACCCATGGCTTTGGATTGATAGATGCTGTCTTCGCGATTGTCGTTCTCGAAGAAAGCCACGTTGAGTTGGGCCGGACAGTCGGACACCGATGGGATTTTATAAGTGGATGGAGCATGCGTCATCAACCTGCCCTTGTCATTCCACACAAGTTCCTCTGCCGTCAACCAACCCATGCCTTGAATAAAGCCACCTTCTACCTGCCCCAGGTCAACCCCGGGATTAATGGAACGGCCTGCATCGTACAAAATGTCGGCACGCACCAAACGGTTTTCGCCTGTGAGGGTATCAATCACCACTTCGGCGCACGCCGCAGCGTATACAAAATAGTAGAACGGCCGACCGGTTAGGGTTTCCGTATCGTAATGAATTTTTGGCGTACGGTAGAAACCCGAAGACCACAAAGGAATCCGGTTTGCGTGTGCCTTTTGCACAAACTCGGGAAAGGGAATACAAGCCTTGTCGCCACACTCAACGTGGTTATCGGCAAATCGCACTTCGGCGGCATCGCAGCCGTAATGATCGGCCGCAAAATCAGCCAATGCGGCTTTGATTTTCCGCACGGCCACTTGAGCGGCCTTGCCGTTCAGGTCGGTTCCCGTTGAGGCAGCCGTTGCCGAGGTATTCGGTACTTTCGATGTGTCGGTCGCTGATGACCGGACATGTTTCAGGTCAACCCCCAACTCCTCGGCCACCACCTGCGCCACCTTGGTATTTAGGCCTTGCCCCATTTCCGTACCGCCATGATTCACCAATACCGAACCATCGGTATACACATGTACCAACGCACCTGCCTGGTTTAACTGGGTAAGCGTGAAAGAAATGCCGAACTTGACCGGTACCAGCGACAGCCCTTTTTTCAACACACGGTTATTCGCGTTGAATGTATCGACTTCCTTGCGGCGCTCGCGATATTGCGAGGTGCTTTCCAGTTGCTCGACCAGTTCGTGAATAACGTTGTCTTCCACTTTCATTTGATACGGCGTGACATTGCGATCGGTACGGCCGTAGAAATTCAACTTGCGCACATCAAGCGGGTCTTTCCCCAGCCGGGCGGCGATGTCTTCCACAACGTACTCAATCGCCATAATGCCTTGCGGGCCGCCAAAACCGCGAAATGCCGTATTCGACTGCGAATTGGTTTTCACCCGCAAAGACAGAATATCGAAAGTATCAAGATAGTAGGCATTATCGGAATGGAAAACCTGGCGATCAGCCACCGCGCCGGATAAGTCGGCCGAATATCCGCACCGCAATTGCTGCACGAATTTCACTGCCGTAATCTGGCCGTCGTCCGTATAGGCCACGTCGTACTCAACGCGGAAATCGTGCCGCTTGCCGGTCATCATGAAATCGTCGTCGCGGTCGGCGCGAATTTTTACCGGCCGGCCTGTTTTGCGCGCCAGCAAGGCTGCATTCACCGCAAACTGCCACGACTGGGTTTCCTTACCGCCAAAGCCCCCACCCATGCGGCGGCATTGCACTTTTATGGTGTGCGAAGGCTGGTGCAACACGTGGGAAATCATGAGCTGCATTTCAGTGGGATGCTGGGTGGACGAAAACACCTGCATTTCACCGTCTTCGCCGGGTACCGCATACGACACCTGCCCTTCCAGATAAAACTGCTCTTGCCCACCACAATAGAAGCTGCCTTGATGCCGGTGCGCCGAGGCATTCAGCTTGCCTTCCAGATCGCCCTGGGCGATGCGCACGGGCGGCAAGACATACGATGCTTTTTCTGCACCCTCTTGAACATCCAGCACGGGATGCAGGTCTTCGTACTCCACTTGCGCCAATTTCACGGCGCGACGAGCCAGGTCGTAAGAAGTGGCAGCAACCGCAAACAGAGGCTGACCATAATATTCGACAAGACCATCCACCAGGACGGGTTCGTCTGCTTTGGCTGCGCCAATATATTTTTCGCCGGGCACATCGTCTGCCGTGATAACCGCCACCACCCCCGGCGCAGTACGCACAGCTGACAGGTCAAGCTTGACAACACGGGCATGAGCGCGCTCGGACAACCCAAACGCACCATACAGCGTTCCCTGCCATTCGGGAATATCATCGGTATACTGGGCTCGGCCACTTACGTGCAAATGTGCACTCTCGTGTGGTGTAACGACACCAACCGTTCGATATTTGCTTTGCTTCATACAACCTCCATGCTGATGCGCGTGGCGGTTTCTCCCGACGTTTCAAGAAAGAACCGATAAAGTAGATTCCGGGCAGTTTGCAGGCGATAGTCGCTGCTGGCACGCATGTCTGACATGGGTTGGTAATCCCGCCCCAATGCCGCCATCGCCGCAGCAATTGTTTCCTCGTTCCAGGGCTGGCCAACCAGCGCTTTTTCGGCTTCATAAGCGCGGCGCGAAGTGGCTGCCATCCCGCCATGGGCGATTCGCGCCGACACAACCCGATCCCCATCGAGTTCAACGGCGTACGCACTGCACACCGCCGAAATGTCCTGGTCAATGCGCTTGGACAGCTTATAGGTTGCCACCTTGAGCGCCGCGTCACGCATCGGCACTTTTATCGACTCAAGATACTCACCCGGTTCACGATCTTGCTTGCGGTAATCCAGATACAAGTCCTCAAGCGCCATTTCACGGCGCCGATCAGCCTTGCGCAGCACCACACGGGTTCGCAAGGCAATTAACAGCGGCGCACTGTCTCCAATGGGCGAGCCATTGGCCACGTTACCCACCAACGTGCCCGAATTGCGAATGGGCATGGACGCAAACCGCTTCCATAGCTCGGTCGCTTCGGGATATTGCCGGGCCAATGCTTCATACCCTTCGTTAAGCAGTACTGCAGCACCCATCACAAGGTGGTTGTCTTCCTCGGTAATTGCGGCTGCGTCAGCCACATTACCCAGGTAAATTACCTCGGGGAAATGTTTCAACTGCTTGGTGACCATCAAGCCTACGTCGGTGCCACCGGCCAGCAAAGTGGCCTCGGGATGCTCAATGAACAATTGAGCCAGTTGAGCACTCGTGGTGGGTGCCCAATAGATCTGATCGGCGGTTTCAATCACCAGCGGTGTGCCGGCTTGCGCCTGTAACTGCGTCAATTGCTGCTTCAGTGTATCGAGTGCCTCTTCAGCCTCGGGGTAGTCTCCCATGTTCATGGCCGCGTCGATAATGGGTCGATACCCGGTGCAGCGGCATAAATTACCCGACAGGTTGTCCAAAACCTCTTCACGGCTGGGGCGCACCTGATGTTTACGATACATGGTGTACATCGACATGATGAAACCCGGTGTACAGAAACCACATTGCGAACCGTGATAATCGACCATGGCTTGTTGCACGGGATGCAAGGGCTCACCTTCGGCCGCCAACCCCTCTACCGTCCAGATCGCTTTGCCATCAAGGGTTGGCAGAAAGCGGATACACGCATTCACGGCGCGAAAAACCACCTGTCCGTTTTCCAGTGAAGCCTCGGTGATCGTGCACGCGCCGCAATCGCCCTCGGCACAGCCCTCTTTGGTACCAACCAGCCCTGCCTGATCGCGCAAATACTGCAAAACCGTATGGGTGGGGGACGCTGGCGCCTCTGTGCGCAACTGCCCGTTCAAGTAAAAACTGACTGTGTGTCTTTGCGTCATTCTCTCTCTCCGTTGTCGTTCTTATTATTCGATTAGACGATTGTCTGCTCTTTAAACCTGCCGTCAATGACAAAAAACTGATTTAAATCCTGCTCATCGCAGTTTGGCGCGGCTCCGATCCGGTCGACGACAATGAAATCGCCTTGCCGATCCAGGCTTAACAGCGGATGGTGCCAGACACCCGCGTGATAGTTCACGCCCTGGTCTCCTTCGACATAAAAAGCGCGAATCCCGCTTTCATCCGGGCAATCGTTGGCGCCATTGGGCGCAACCACCACTACAAACGGATTGCGCCCCACCGGAATCCACGCTTGACTGCCCAAAGGATGGCGCTCCAGCATGGAAACCTTAATGGGGAACGATCGCGCGCCCCCCACTGCCAAACTGATACCGGCCTGGCCCTCTTCTCCAAAAACCTGCACCTTGCCCAAATGATGATAGCGCTGCGTCGTGCCGTTGTTAATGGGGAACGACGTATTTCCGCGCGTACAGATAACATCACCGAACGGCTCAAAAGCCTCTTTGGTCAGCGGCTCCAGTTTCAGTATATTGGGCACATTAACTCCCTTTTTTGGCCAGTCGACCCCAAATGCGCAAGCGGCTCACTCCACCATCGGGGTGCATATTCAATTTGACATGCGTTACCGCGCCAAGTTCTTCCAATTGATCGCGCTCAAAGAAATGCTGCTGGTCAGGTCCCATTTTCTGCTCGCTGAGCAACTTGGGCCAAAACATGGCCTGGGTAATGATCGATTGGTCAGTGCCATACGTGACGTTGGCGGCCTGGATGGAAACACGATCAGGGTAATTTCCTTTGAAGTGCGCGGTATCAACCTCGATTTTTTCCACAACAACCGGATGCCCCAACTCCACCACGCACCAGTCATAGCCGGGCTCCCGTCGACGGCGTGTTTCCCAGCCGTCACCCATATTCACGCCACGACCGGGCATGACCAGCCGGAACGGCACGCCGAAGTGAGCATCATTAAAACCCACAATGCGACCCCCATTGGCCAGGGCCGACACCTCATACAGCGTGCCTGGGTCCTGAGACGTCCAGTCGGTGGCAGGTTGCCCGTAAACACGGAAACGCGCCACCCCGCCGTCAGGATAGATATTCAGGCGACAATGCGTCCAGCGCCGGTCATCATCAAACTCAATAAAATGATGCGTACTGGGAGACAAGGTGGTCGAGGGAATGATTTCCGTCCAGACCGTGGACTCGTCCGGCGTATCTTCACAATAACAAGCCAGTACCGAGGCCGCGGGCGGATAGTTACCCGTAAAATGACTGGTATCAATATCAATACCTTTAATCACGCCGGACACGCCCAGCTTGATCACGGCATAGTCATGCCCGCCGTCGCGACGGCGGCGCGTCTCCCAACCATCCATCCATTTACCGTGATCGTCGAACTTACCCACAATAAACACGGGCTCGGCCGACTGCAACATACGGTTGGCCTCGCCGAACCACTGGTCGGAACATTCAATGACTTCTGCCCCGAAGTCATCGAGCGCCAGATTCGCGTAACGATTCACAAACTCCGGAAACTCAACGCTGGGGGCGTTAATAACCGTACCAACGGGCATATGAGGCGCTGCCATGACTACACTCCTGACAAAACAAAAACATTAAGAAAAAGCACGGCCTAGTCGCCGGCAATGAGGTCATTCAACCGAAAACCCCCAATTTTGTATATCTGCTGCAGGCTTTCCTGTTTTTCCTGCTCGGTGGAAAGTTGCAAGCGACGCTCGAACTGCTGGATGATGCCGGCGCGATCGTAACCTTTGACAGCCAGAATGAAGGGAAAGCCAAATTTGTTGCTGTAGGCTTCGTTCAGTTCGGTGAGGCGCACATACTCTTGCGGCGAACACTGATCCAGGCCTGCGCCGGCCTGTTCCGACGTTGACTCTTCAGTCAGTTCGCCGCGCACGGCCGCCTTGCCGGCCAACTCGGGATGAGCGCAAATCAATTTCAATTGAGCCTGCTCGCCAGCCCTTTCAATCTGCTCGACCATGGCCGCGTGCAATTGCGCCACACTGGCATAGGGCCGACCCGCCGCAGCACCTTGCGCAACCCAGGGTGAATGTTCGAAAACTCCGCCCAGGAAATCCACAAAGTCGGCTTCAGATAACTGATTCAGTTCGGAAAGTAATACTTTTTTGGTCATTCAAACCTCTTGAAATGGATGGTGTTCAATCCAGTGCCGCGCGATATCATCCCGACGGCAAATCCAGACACGATCATGTCGCTGGACGTAATCCAGAAAACGCTGCAAGGCAGCGAAACGACCCGGACGGCCAATCAGACGACAATGAAGACCAACCGACAACATTTTGGGGGCCTGTTCGCCTTCCGCATACAAGACATCAAAAGCATCTTTCAGATAACTGAAAAAATGATCACCCGTATTAAAGCCTTGAGGCGTGGCAAAACGCATGTCATTTGTATCCAGGGTATAGGGCACCACCAAATGGGGTTTGACCACCCCGTCCTGCAATTTCATCTGGGTCCAGAACGGCAAATCATCGCCGTAGTAGTCGGAGTCGTACAGGAACTGCCCCTCCTCCACCACCAGGCGGCGGGTGTTGGGGCTGTCGCGCCCGGTATACCAGCCTTTGGGGTGTTCGCCCAATAATGTCGAGATAATCTCCACACAACGCTGCATATGCTCCCGCTCTAGCGATTCGGGCGTCGACTGATAATGAATCCAGCGATAACCATGACACGCAATTTCATGCCCCATTTCGACAAAAGCCTGTGCCACCTCAGGGTGACGTTCCAGAGCCATCCCGACACCGAAAACCGTAAGGGGGAGCCTGCGCACCTCAAACTCGCGCAAAATACGCCACACACCCACGCGCGAGCCGTATTCATAAATAGACTCCATTGACATATGGCGATCGGGATAAGCGGCGGCCCCGACGATTTCCGATAGAAACTGCTCCGAAGCCGGGTCACCATGCAATACGCAGTTCTCGCCCCCCTCTTCGTAATTGAGTACGAACTGGACCGCAATTTTGGCCTTGCCAGGCCATTGCGCATGTGGCACATTGCGACCATAACCGACCAGGTCGCGGGGATACTCAACAGGCATGCAGGCTCCTTAACGTTTGACGGTAAATACCGACCAGGGATCGGGCTTGCGAGTCTGGGTTTCCTCAACCCTGTGCGCGCAATCTTCCAAGTGGTGACACATGGCCGCTATTGCACCTTCACGGTTGCCGGCCAGTAATAAATCGAGAATCTGATCATGCTCCATGTAAGAGCATGTGCTTGAACTGGGGGTGTCGTGAAACGCAATAATCAGTGTGGTGCGACAACACAATGCATGCATGAACTCGGTGAGAACGTGATTACCCACCAAACGCGCCATCTTCACATGAAACGCGTTCGACAAGCGCAACCAGCTGATCCGATCGCCACATTCAAATGCTTCTTTTTCCTGAAGCACCATTTCACGCAATGGCTCAAGGCGTTCAGGCAGATCGGGCATCTGCAACAATTTGTCGATCAAGACGCATTCCAGCGTTCTGCGCGCCTCGAACACTTCCCTCGTCTCGGTCGAATCCGGCTGCCATACATAAGCGCCCCGATTAGGCAACAACACGACAATTTTGTCGTGCCCCAACTGCGCCAGCGCTGCACGCACGGTGGCGCGCGAACAATTGAAAATATCGCACAGCGCCGACTCAGTCAGCTTAGCCCCCGGCAGCAGGCGCCGATCCATGACGGCATCGAAAATTTCCGCATAAACACGGTCTACTTCCGATACCCGCCCTACTTTCTGCCCCCGCCTTTCAAGCAGCGAAGACGCGCGCGGAGCGGCACTTTCCCTTTGTAAATCATCGTGTTGGTCTAGATAAAGCATGCCGTTTAACGTCCCGATCGTCGCATTTCACAAAATCACGTCTTGACAATTATTGGCGCTTAAAACAAAATCGTCAACATAAATTGTTAACAATTTGGAGGCTTCATGGGAAAATTATCCACTCACGTACTCGACACCATGCACGGTGGTCCGGCACAGGGCGTCAAAATTGAACTATACGCCGCCGGCAATACCCGGAAACTCCTAAAAACAGTCACCACCAACAATGACGGCCGGTGCGATGCGCCCTTGCTCGGCCCGGATGAAATCCAGGCCGGCACTTATGAACTCGTCTTTCATGCAGGCGACTACTTCGCCGCCCGGGGCGTAGCCATGCCCAACCCCCGCTTTGTCGATCAGGTTGTGATTCGTTTTGGCATTGCCAACCCCAGCGAGAATTATCACGTGCCTCTGGTAGTCACGCCCTGGACCTACTCCACCTACCGCGGCAGTTAACAAACGCCCCTACCCAACTTCGGAAAAAAATCATGGAAGCGTACCTGGTCGAATTCGGAAATCTACTGCTGCGTTGGTTACATGTGATTGCCGCCATTGCCTGGATCGGCGAATCCATTTATTTCGTCATGCTGGACAACAGCCTGAAGACCCCTACCGACGACGCAGTGAAAAAACGTGGCGTGCTGGGCGAAATGTGGGCCGTACACGGCGGCGGTTTCTATCACAACCAGAAATACATGACCGCCCCGGCCGAACTGCCAAAAGACTTACACTGGTCATTCTGGAAGGCCTACACCACGTGGATTTCGGGTTTTGCCCTTTTCGTCATCATGTATATGTCGAATCCGGCTTTTTATCTGGCCAACCCCTCCAGCCCATGGGAATGGGTCCGCGAATTATCAGGCTGGCAGGTCAACGTGATCGCCATTCTGTTCCTGATCGGCGGCTGGGTTGTGTACGACCAGCTTTGTCGCCGCGTCAGCCCCAATATGGAACGTGACGGCGTACTCAGTATCGGCGTGGCGATCATGATGGTCGTTGTCGCTTACCTTAGCGTACATATCTTCCAGGGGCGTGCTGCCTTTCTCATGACCGGCGCGGTCATGGCCACAGCCATGTCGGCAAATGTGTTTTTCTGGATCATTCCAGGTCAGCGCCGGATGGTCAACGCAATGAAAAAAGGTGAAGCGCCTAATCCGCTCGACGGCAAGCGAGGCAAACAACGCTCGGTGCACAACACCTACTTCACGCTGCCCGTTGTGTTCCTCATGCTCAGTAACCATTACTCATTCACGTATACAAGCCAATACGCGTGGATCATCATGAGCCTGTTCATTTTTTCAGGCGCTACGATTCGGCAGTATTTTGTATTGCGGCACTTGGGTCAGAACAAACTCGCCTACCCTGTCATCGGCGTGGCTTTGCTTGCCGTGATTGGTTTTCTGGCTGCACCGGCAAGCAAGCCCCCCTCATCCAGCAACACAAACGCCACCAATAGCGTAGTTGAAGAAAAAGGAACCGAAGAAAACGAAAAAGGAACTGACACAAACGGCCAGACGGCTAGCGTCATGGAAATTATGCAAGCCCGCTGCGTGCAGTGCCATGCGGCGCAACCCGCCCAGGCCGGGTTCGCATCGGCGCCGGCTGGCATTGCCCTGGAAACCGAACAGCAAGTGCTGGCAAACCCAGCGCTGATCAAGCAGGTCGTCGCCAGTGGCTATATGCCCTTGGCCAACATGACCAAAATGACTGACGAAGAACGCGACTTCATTGCAAACTGGACTCCGTAAACGCGTGTCCGGCAAGCAGCCACAAACTGCTTGCCGGACATGCCTAGCCGACGCACATATAACCCCGCGTGCGGCCTGCCCCTGCATCAACGCCGCTATCGGCAATGCGCACTGCCGTATAACTGGTCGGACACGTGCAGGCGCCGGTTACCGGATTCATGGTGTCCATAGTGCAGCCCGTCAGGCTATTCACCGAGAAACCGCCCCCTCCAACCCCGCCAGCCGAAACCCAGCGCATTCCCCGACACACAAGCAATCCACCAAAATTCTCCCGAGCTACCAGGCCATCTTCCGGACACGGCGCCTGAGCATAGGCCCGATAACCCAGCCATAATGAATCCATTGCCCGCAGAGTCTTTTCGGTTGCAATGATGCCCTGAACCGACAGTGATGCCTGAAATTGAGGATCGCGCTCATCCTTTACTTTCAGGAAATCCATTGCCCGAGTTTGTTCCACCGTCACGGCCATGGCAACCGAACCCACAGGCAATACGGGAGCACCGGCAACAGGTGGATTCGCGAAACCAAATAACGCGCCCGAAATACGATTCGGCGTGGTGGGAAATACAGCCCCTCCTTCACCGCGGGCAGCGAGCATCCATTGCGCTTGCATGGACGCAGAGTCATCAGAGCCAATCCTGGGCACCAGCGGTCCCTCTGTGTATATCAGGGCTTGTAAATCGCAACCCTGGCCCGGACAGACCCCGGTGCGAATAATTTGCAGCGCCAACGCCGGTCCCGATGCAAATCTTGTCGGGAACCCTGGCGGTAACAGCGCCTGATTAATGAGTTCCGGCACCGTTGGCTGCGCCCAGTCTGCATAGCCTTCCGAGTTCAGCACACCGGCACTTTCAGCCAGGCGGATCGTTGAGCCATGCAAAGACAAATAATGTGCTGCCGCTGTTTTGGCGGCCCGCATCCAGCTTGCGAACGACTGTGCGGCCGAATCGTTTATGCGATTAATCCACATATCCGACGCCCAGACTGCCAATAATGTAGAGATCAAGGCCGCCACAATCAATTCCAGCAGAGCAAACCCGCGGCGGTCAGGCTGACGCTGCCATCCTCGAACCATCGGCCTAGCCCGCGACAAACACAAAATCATTCACATCGCCATGCTCACACTCTGCCTCGGTTGAAATGGCGCTATAAGGGGTGGACGAATCTTTGATCGTGACACCGGCAACCGTCATGCTCGTGGACACGCGTTGCATGATGGAAGCAATGGACGGGCAAGCCACATGACTGACATTCGATAGAGACATCGAAAACGCCGCCCCCAAATCCTCTGCCTGTACAGTAACCAACCCATCGGTACCCAGGCCATGAGCAACAACCGTTGCTGCGTCCTGGCCTGATACCGAGAACAAACTTGAGTCCTTCACCATTCTGGCAAAACTGGCAGTGGTAATCCCGCTATAGGGCTCGGCACTACTCGAGGAGGCATTAACCTGAGTGTGCAGTACAAAGCGCGCCAGTTCCTCTCCCACCTTAGGAACCTTATTCTCGACCAGATAATTGCCTATGGCCGGGATACCGATGATGGCCAGCAGCAAGACAATCGCCGTAACAACGGCAACTTCAACCAAAGAAAAACCACGCTGAAACCGGACACCCGGCGGTGTGCCGATAAGCGATTGAGTTGCCGCTGTCGACCAAGGCGAAGAAAAAACGATTGAGTTCAACATGAAATGACTCCTGAAAAAACCGACAATAAATTAAGCACTGCAAAAACTAATAAGCTGAGTAATAAACCATCAAAGCCCTGCGTAAATCGTCAATTGCCGCGTAATGCCAAATCCCGAGGGCCAGCAACCCTATTGCGCAGGTCAACAGCACCGACCAACGCAAACCCGCAACCTGAAGACGAACGGTTCCCAGCATTTGCTGTTCCAGTCTTGTTCGCGTCAACACCAAAGCCTCAGCGAGGCTGCGCGCCATCGTCATGTCTTCCAGATACCAAATCAAATCCTGGTCGAGAAGCCCCGTGTCAAGTGATCGGACGCCCACCACCCCCGCATCAATCCGTGCCAGCATCCGGCACAAATGGTCTTCCATCCAGCGTGTTGAGCCCGTTCTTAGTGCCTCAAGGGCAGTACGTAATTGCACGGAGCCCTTCCCGCCAGCCTCGAGCAGCACGACGAGCACCGCCAGAAAACGCATGGTTTGCACCAAACGGTAAAAGCGCCATAACAAACTGGCGTCCAGCAAGGCCCGAAACGCACCAACCAGATTCGAAAAAGACCAGAGAACAAGCCACACGATAAGGCTCAGAACAAGCGGCACCAGCCACCAGAACTGCGCTATATGCCCGGCAAAGGCAAACAGGGTCCCCGCAGTTGACCCGTAGTACTCTGGTGGCAGATTACTGAAAACCTGTTGCAACCTCGGCGCAGTGAACAATGGCATGGCGATCGTCATACCCAGCAGGACCAACACGGCAATCAAGGCGGGCAGCAAGCCGCTCCACATCATGTTGCGTGCTGAGTTGATTAAACGGCAGGCGTGCGCCAAATCATGCAGACTTTTAACCAATGGCTGATTGCCGGATCGCTGCGCTGCCCGTATCACGACGCACTCCGATGCAGGGAAATGCAGCCGCCAGGTCTCCGAGACATCCCCCCCGGTAAGTTGATATCGCCGCGCCCAATAAGCCGACAAACAGCCTCGCGCTGTTCTCGAACCGTAACGGTCCGCATCGCGCTCAAAAATTTCTTTAAGCGTGACACGCCCTTGTGCTCCTGTTAAAAGACACGACAAATACTCGTAATAGTCAGCACGCTGCCCAAGAAAGCGCCAGGCCATGAACTTCAACAAACCGTTATATGCCAGCCTCATGGCCTACACTCCCCGCGCCTGCCGCAATCGGCGTTCCGTCTCGAATGCATGAAAACGAGTTTCAATGTCACGAGGATCGACCGTTCCCTCAAATGCTTTCTTCATGGCGACAGCGAAAGCACTATCATCCGGGTCTGTTTGCAGGACACTGTAGTTTGCAGATCTCAATGCCTTGTAGTAACCCGGCACCAGTGCCGGCTCCAGGCAATGTGCCGCCACGGTACGCCCTGCATAGCCGGATAGATCAGGCACATAACGATTACGACAAGCAGCGCATCCAAGTGGATTCCTGAACCTTAATGTGCTCACATCCCCGTCAAACAAGAGCTCGATCAAATCAAGCATGACAGCTGGCGGGCTATTTGATGACGCAGCAGGCAATGCGCACTCGCCACACAGCGTTGGCAACAAAACCTGATAAACGATCATTTTCATTAAGCCCGGGGTAGCCAGAAAGTCGCGTGGCACCCCGATCGAAGCCGATGCCAGCCGCTCTCCGGCAAGCAAAGCCGACGCGGCATGAGTCGTGCTGTAAACACTGATGCCTGAACCCGCCAAGTCCACAAACGCCTGGCCTGTTTCCGAATCACGGATTTCGCCCAACAGCACGTCGGTCATGGCAGAGCGCTTCAATGCCATTAACTTCGTAGCAAAAAGACTACCCGACAACGTATCGACATCGCGCGCAATGGTGTTCTGAACTGCTCGAGGGATTAGATACTCAACGGGATCTTCAAGCGTCATGACTTTACGATACGCAGGAATTGCTGCCATTAACGTCGCCAGGGTGGTCGACTTGCCGGCCCCCACACTTCCAGCAAACAGAATGGTTCCCCCTTCGGATGTGGCGGCGCGCTCTATCTGATTGACCTGATCGGGCAGATAGCCCAGGCTCAACAAACTGTTTTGGGGGGCAATCTGATCGCGCAACAACAAACGCAAACAAATACTGGGCCCCCGCTCGGCCGCCATTGAAGCCCATCGCAACAACACCTGGCGTCCCCCGACCACACGACTCATGGCACCCTGTTGTTCGGCCAGCGGATCAAATACAGCGCCATTGCCGGCTCGAATGTCCATCCAGGCGACAGAGACCATATCCATGAGATTTGCCGTTGATATTCCGCAGAAGCGCCCCGGCATCACATAGCGGCCGGCAATCGTGAAGCGAACCTCCGACTCCGGCGCATCCAGGAAGATATTGATATGAACGTCACTGGCCTGGTTGTCTACTCCCCACTCGATCATGTCCTGAAACGCGGCGGCCAACGTGGTGGTGTGTTGCATACCTTCCATGGCGCTGCCGGACGCTGCGACTGTACCCAGGGCCTGACCCCGCGCAATCGCCATTAACATGGTGGCGGACACCACATAGCGCTGCGGCTCGGCCAGCTCATAGCCACTCGTACTTAAACGCCGCACCAACTCATCGGCCTGGTCTCCTGCCACGTCGGCTGCCAATGCCAGCAAGACGACCCGGTTGTCAGCACACAGCACCGGACACACGCGACTGGCCAAGGCGTCAACCTCAAGGTCTTTTACCAACGTTCTTACAAGCGCTGGCGACAAGGCTCTAAGCGCATCAAAATTCGGTAACTCAATTGCCCTGCTTGCATCGAAGCGCCTGAAACCGGCAAGCGGCTCCGAAACCCCGAAATCAGCCGGGCCGGCCACTCGTCGCCTGGCGCGCAGAAACGGACTCATGGCTCACCTCCAACATTGGCATCCATGCAGACCCGCTGCGTTTTCCCCTGCCGTGCCAGGGTCAGGCATCGGCCCTTTATCCCAATCAGGCGATAGACAGTTTCGCCCGATGTCACTCCCACCGGCCAGGCCTTTCCATTGATGTAAGTCAGCGTCCTAACACCCGTTTGAACTTCCGCCACCAAATTGCGGCCGGTTCCATAAAGCGCCGTCATGCGCAACTCGGACGGTGGCAGCTCGAGCCGGGCTGACTCACCAACACGCATGTTATTTCTTTTTTTCAAACGTTCCGACTGTCGCCGTGCCTGATCCAGAGCCAGCGCCATTTCCATTCTCATCAGCGCACGCACGGAGACCAACTCGTCCGTTAATGCGTCCCCCGCAGCGGGCATATCGGTTACAACGGGATGGTTCGCCACCGGATCAGACACGACGCGACGACCCATATCGACTTCAGTTGCGTTTACCCCGGCCCAGCCATTCCACAAAGCCAGCGACGCCAGCATGATCGAAAAGCCGCGTTTCAGGAATCCGGCCCCAAACAACTCACTCAATGCGCTCATGAAACTCTCCTTCGAGTAACAGACCCAATTGACTTGTGCGCACGCCCGGAGTCAATTTATCTTTAAGGGACAGGCGCGCCCGAGACCAGCGGATCGCATGAAAATCGGCCAGTAACAATACATACGAACGTAAAGGCCCGGACACTTGCAAAGATCGTGCTTGATAAGCCGCAAGCCCCTTGGGCCGAGGCAATGAGCGACCCTGTATATCGGCAGGCGCCGTTACCGCCAAAGGCCTGGCTTCACCCCAGGTGATGCGGTCGAATGCAATGCTCGAACGTTGCAAAATACCCAACCAGGTTTTATTGTTTTGCGTCTCGGTCGGCATTTGAACCTGAGCCAATGTCAGCCCGACATAAGGAACGGACCAGGTCGCCTGCGCTTGGTCGAGATTGATCGCATGCAATTTCCAGGAGGCAGGCAGCGCAGACTCAAGCGCCTGATTGTCAGTTGCGGGATGGCGACGACTAAACTGTGCGGCGCAGTCCCAGGTACGCGGGCCCGGCCGGCACTCAACCTGTGTTAACCGCCATCCCGCAGGTGACACCGCCACTGCGTAGAGCGCATCCAGCAACCGCTGCGTTCCCTGGACACCATGCACAACAACCTTGTTCAATGCCTCCTGCTGAGCCGCACGCCAGCGTCCGTCGAGTTGCTGTGTGGTTGCCGTTGGAACTGAGTCCGGCGTTTTTCCGGACCCGCTTTCAATTGCAAAAATGACGAAACCCGAAACCGTGACTGCCGCTACGGCAAACATCCAGGCCCACGCTCGCGTCCAGCCCCGTCGTCGCTCCTGCAACATACTGGTTGGTCCGGCACGTTGCACCAGATCGCCAAGCGTGGGGGCGCTGTTATCGCGCCCCGATTGTAAATACGACATCGCGGGATAGGCGCGACGCAATTCTGATATAACAGAATCGAATGACGCGGGACTGGCGGCAAGAATATCGGTGCGCATCACAACCACCCCTTCATGAATTGCAACCAGCCACCAGCAATCAGGCTCAAGGTTCAAACACATCCCCCATGTGCCTCTTTGATATAAGACGGCTAAAATTTGGGCCGCTGAGAAGGCCATTGTTTTATTCGTGTCCGGTACCCTTCCCCGCTGAATATTGGCCAACCCGACCGCACCTGCCTTATCAGAAGCCAATACAAAATGCGTGGCCCGGTAATGGCGGGCCCTGCGCCGGGCCTCCCGAACGCCCACCGACTCAATCAATGGCAACCACTCCAGCCCGAACACCAGCGTTTCACCTGAAACCGACTTAAGAAAAGACTCTTTCATCGCGCCACCTAAAACCCCTCTTCAACCTGTGCCGTAATCACGATGACGGTTTTAAGCCGCTGCTGGGATGCCTTGTCGGTGCCCCCCAATATCAAAGGCATGCCGGGGTTAAGACGACGCAAATCTGCGCTCTCTTGCGTACGGTCGAAACCGGAAACCAATACAGGCTGCCCCGGCTGCAACGCCAACTGCTGAACTGTTCCGTTACCGTCAATCGTGACCTGCTGCAGCTGCAATGGATTACTTGCATCACCAAAAGTCACGGACTTGAGTGGCTGGGCAACCGTGTTGTCATAAGCCAATGACAACAGAATCTGGCCGTCCTCTTGCGCATCGGGCACCAAAGTCAGCAACGAACCTACCGTCTCTTCTTTTTGACTGATTGATACCGTTGGCAAGGATGCATCGAGGTAATTGCCGGTTACGGAACTTTCGACTTTGTCGATGTAGGAAAAGGTCGTACGCACGGCATGCGTCACCGGACGCCTGTTCAGGGTAAGAACCGGCACACTGCTGCGCCGAACCACCTTGCCCACTTTCCCCAAGGCGCTCACAATTGCTTCGCTACCATTAAACGGACCTTTACGAATGCCCAGTCCTAACTGGGCCATATCAGCGGCAATGGCGCCGGGCGCCGCGGCAGCGGCCGCTACTCGGGCACTGGAGAAAACAATATTCCAGTCGACACCGGCCTCTACCGCCTCGGTGGTCATTAACGTAATCTCTTCAAAAATAAGTCTTACGCGACGTGTCAGCGCCCGGTTTTCCTTTTCAAGATAACCTGCGATCTGCTGAAGAACTTCAGGCGTATCGGTCACCACCACCAGCGCGCTCGCCCCTTCTTGCGCTACCGCGATACCCGCCTTGGTCAGGAATGGCTCGATGCGCGCCTTAACAACCTCCATTACTCCGACCGCGTCGCTGTTCAGCTCTGTACGCGAACTGCTGGCAAAACCGCTGTCGCCGGATTGCCGCCCGGCGCCCAGGGCCGCCTGTGCCTGAACCGCCAGCGTTAAGGCGCGAACATTAAAAACCCGCGTTTCGGTCCGATAAAACTCAATCCGCTCATGTTTGTATCGCCAATAAACACCAAGCGCAGCCGCGACACGGTCAAGGATTCGGGCCAGAGACTCTGACTCCCCCGACAAGCTGACAGTTTGCCGCGCAGGAACCAGGCCAGCCCTTGCACCAATATCGTCACCCAGGCGCTGGGTAAACAGATCATTCGGCAACAAGGCCTCAGGATGAACATAGACCGGAATCCCCGTGGCTTTGGTAATACGCTGCGCCACGCTTGTTAACGCGACCGGGCCATCGGAAAACAGCAGTGTCGTTCTGACATGACTGCGCAACGCGACCGGCAAGGTCACTTCGCGCGCCAGGGGCAAGGAGCGACCGGCCAGCCACGGGCGATTCACATTCTGAGCTTGCTCGCGCAGCTTGGGGCTACCAAGGATTTGCGCAAATGTGTCATGGCTTGCGGTTACCCGCTTGTCGGTTTCAGCGGCCGACAACGTGACTTTTTGAATCGCATCGCCAAGCGCACAACCTGTCAGGCTTGATATCACAAACAAATAAGCCAAAGCCGAACAAGCAATCCGGAAAATAATCAGACGACTCATGATGCACTCGCCAATGCGTGCACACGGTCACACGGTTGCGCAAACGGCACCACTCGCAACACGCGATTGGAGTAGAAGCAAGGCTGTAAAGGCCGGTCGCCCAATTCACTTGACGACACCAGACTGCGCACAGCGTCTTCAAATGAGGTATCGAACCGGGCACTTCCCACGATTGGAATATCGACGTCAACTGCCCAATGTTCGGGTCCAAAGTCCCACTGCGCCGTTTTGGCCCACCGCGCAAGTGTCTCCCGCATCGTGCCGTCGGCCGGACTGACCTTGAAAGGCGTGAGTACTTTAGGATCTGCAGGCTTTGCCAAGACAACGGTCTCAGTCGGCTGCGCGACGTCGATCAACTCAACCGGACTGGCAGAAACCTCGGAAGCTACCGTAGCTGCCGCCAACTCTTGAGTGCCGGCGGCTTCCGGGCTTGGGGCTGCGTCAACCTTGATTTGGCGATAAACATGCGCTTTTGCGTGCCCACCCTGAATGACGAGATGCGACCAGACACCCGGCAATATCACGTAGGGACCGGTACGGCGATAAGTAAGCAGCGAGTCGTCTTTGCCCTGCCTTGCGAATACGGCCGGAACCGGCATATCGGAGGCAAACTGCAGCCAGGTTTGACGGCCATCGTCAAACACCTGCAAAGGGGCGACCCGTTTGTCACCTTTTATTGTCCACTCAAAATTGAACTGCCCTGCGCGGCCACGCATATCAAACGCACTTGCCCATTGCGAAACTTGAGCGCAACCCGTAGCAATCAGCAACAATAAAAAGAGGCTGTATCGAGACAAAGTACCGAGCGTAATCATGCGTGTTCTCCCTTCGAAGCCAACACACCGCGTATTGGCTCGCACGACCACATCGTCGACCCGACTTACCGCTCGTACCAGTCTGAAATCTACGAATAGATGAATTCGCCACGCTATCCGGAACGATCTTCAGACTTGAAAAATATTATTTATTTTCTATTTATATCAAATACTTAAATAAAAAAATTGATTTCGTAGACATGAAAACCCGCGATTCCAGGCATTATCAATTCAGTGATACATAAATCACGCCAATTTTTGTTTCATTTGGCAACACATAGAGAATCAACACTTTGGTACGCTTTATCTCGCCCAAACATAAAAACCATGGGTGCACCAGTTTCATCGCAGCATCAGTATCCTTAGAAATCCCTTTCATGCGTGTTACCTTTGCGTTTTGAAGAGCTACCTATAAATAAGCAAAAGCCAGCGCAACACGGTCTCGCAAACTGAATCAGAAAGCATTCCGGCATTTTGGTCGCCAACCGCTTTTCTGGTTTTCATGCTCAGGAGACGCATCATGAAAAAACTGGTTGAAGAGTTCTGGGGGCGCGCACTGAAAATTGCGCATCATTACGAATCCGATCAACTCACTTTTGCAGACTTAACCGGACTGGTTGACGATTATTCGGCAGCCTTTCATGAATCCCTGTCTGGCATACCGGACGCTGATCGTCTGGCGTGTTGCTCTTTGCTTGAACAACGTCTGCTTGACAGCGCCAATAACAAATCACATACCGACACGATCAATTCGGCGTTGGCCGAACTGGCCGGCTCTGTTAACCGCATTCCAATCTACTAGCGCAGTGAAGCTCAGTACCGGCTAGCAGCATTTTCGGTTTCCGTCCCCCGGACGCCGGAAATGCCGCTAGAATGGTTGCATGAAAGTCGGCATTGTTCTCTTCAGTATCATCACGATGGCTGCCACCGCCTGGTGGCTACTGCGCAGTAATCGCCATTCTCCCCTGTCCTTCAGGGAAAAGCTTCATATCGTCGGACAAAGTCTTGCAACCGGCGTCGCTGTGTATTTTGCGTTGCTTTTGCTGGCGGTTATCTACCTATCGGTTACCGGCTGAAAGACACAAGCGGCCTTGAAGTTTTACAATAAGCCTAAGTGAATACAACGAAAGTGGTTTTATTTTGAATCCAACACCAAACGAATCCTGGGGATTTTTGCATCCTGAATGTTTTGGTCAGAAAGCCTTGTTATTTTTTAGCTGGGATCTAGCCAAGACCATTGAGCAGCAATTTCATCTGCATGCCCAGTCAACCCCCGAAATCCAGCTGTACGAAGCGCAAAAGGCGGTGGATCGCCTGTTGAAGCAGTATCAGCAAATTCAGGCCAACCCCGACGCTTTCGAAGGGCAACACATTACTTTGCAACTGGAAGAAACCGACACCGACGAGGTGCCGGTTCTTGCATTGCACACTTCACCCCAGCTTGAAGAGCGTATCCTGGCAGCGCAAGCTCAAATGCAGACACCGCCCACGGTCAATTAGATTTTGCGCGCCAACTCCGCCGCCAGCCCAATATAATTACGAGGAGTCAGCGCCAGCAAACGCTGCCTGGCGTCCTCGGGCAAATCAAGCGCGTGAATAAACTCCGTCAATGCCTGCTGGGTGATACCCTTACCCCGCGTCAGCGCTTTCAATTGCTCATACGGCTGGGGTAAGCCGTAACGACGCATCACGGTTTGTACTGGCTCGGCCAGCACTTCCCAGCATGCATCGATATCGGCATCGATTGCGGCGGCATTCAACTCCAGCTTGTTCAAGCCTCTCAGGCAAGCCTCCCAGGCGATAATGCAGTAGCCAAAGGCCACGCCCAGGTTACGCAAGACGGTTGAGTCGGTAAGGTCGCGCTGCCAGCGTGAAACCGGCAGTTTTTCGGACAAGTGGCGCAATGTGGCGTTGGCCAGCCCGATATTTCCTTCGGAGTTTTCAAAATCAATTGGATTGACTTTGTGAGGCATGGTCGACGACCCGACCTCACCCTCTTTAAGCTTTTGCTTGAAGTAGCCCAACGCAATATAGCCCCAGATGTCACGATTCAAATCAAGCACAATCGTATTGGCCCGCGCAAGCGCATCGAATAATTCAGCCATCCAGTCGTGCGGTTCAATCTGGATGGAAAACGGGTTTTGCTGCAAACCCAGATTCGCCAGCACACCGGCGCTGAACTCACACCAGTCAATCTCCGGATAAGCGCTTATGTGAGCATTGTAATTACCCGTTGCGCCATTCATTTTGGCAAGGGGCTGCACGCGCACAATATGGGCCAACGCCTGCTCCAGGCGCGCCGCCACATTGGCGAACTCTTTACCCACGGTAGTAGGACTCGCGGGTTGCCCATGCGTGCGCGATAACAAAGGCTGGTCGGCATAAGTATGCGAGAGCGCTTTTAACTTATCCAGTACCGCCTTCAAATGTGGCACCATCACCTGATCGCGCGCCCGTGTCAGCATCAGGGCATGGGAGGTGTTGTTGATATCTTCGGACGTGCAGGCAAAATGAATGAACTCCGCGGCACGCGACAATTCATCGTCATCTGCCACTTTTTCCTTAAGCCAATACTCCACCGCCTTTACGTCGTGGTTCGTAACCCGCTCTATGTCTTTGATCCGCGCCGCGTCGTCCTCGGAAAACGTTGCGATCATTGAAGCCAGACGCTCACGCGCTGAATCGGAAAACACGGGCAATTCGGGGAGACCTGCATCGGACAGGCCAATTAGCCATGCTATTTCAACCTCAACACGATGGGCCATGAAGCCTGCTTCGGACAGCAGGCCCCGCAATACATTCACCTTGGACGCATAGCGACCATCAAGTGGAGAAAGCGCATTCAATTGACTAAGTTGTTCGGCGATTTGCATAGCTGCCCACGTATAAAAAAACAAGGCGGGATTTTACCACCCGCCTGTTTCTGTTGGGTGAATAAAACAGAATATGAGGTGAATTACCAACCCAACCCATTCACTTGCCGGGTAAGCCGTTATTCAGGCACTAGCCTGCTATACTTTTCCGACCGTTCAACTACCTGATTGCGCCATGAAACTTATTGGTTCCCTGACCAGTCCTTATGTACGTAAAGCTCGCATCGTAATGGCCGAGAAAAAACTCGATTTCGAGTTTGTTGCGGAAGATGTATGGTCTCCAGACACCCAGATCCAGCAATGGAATCCGCTTGGCAAAGTCCCCTGTCTTTTAACCGACGATGGCGGCAGTATCTTTGACTCCCGGGTCATCGTTGAGTACCTCGACACGCTATCGCCGGTTGGACGCTTGTTACCTCAGGGCAACCGCGACCGCACTGCCACAAAATGCTGGGAAGCCATTGCCGACGGCCTGCTTGATGCTGGCGTTACGATTGTGGCCGAAGAGCGCCGGCCTGAGCACCTGCGCAGTGAAGACTGGATCAAACGTCAGGTCATGAAAATTGACGGCGCGCTGGCTTCAATGGAACGGGGGCTCGAGGGCAACGGCTATTGCATGGGTGTGAACTTCAGCCTGGCTGACATTGCCGTAGGTTGTGCGTTGGGCTTTCTCGACTTTCGCATGCCGGAAAAGAACTGGCGGGAACCCTACACCCAACTGGCGCAGCTGTATGCCAAACTGCAAACACGCCCCTCATTTTCCAGTACCGTTCCGCAACTGCCGCAACAAGTTTAGTTGGGCGTGGCAATAATGCCGCCCCCGAGGCAGACCTCCTCATCGTATAACACCGCCGACTGCCCCGGCGTCACTGCCCATTGATGTGACTCAAAATCCAGTCTGAAGAGTGAATCTGCATTATCTTCAGGCAACGTCAGCCGACATGATGCATCGGCTTGTCGATAACGCGTCTTGGCCGCATATTGACCCGGCGCAGGCGGCACACCGGCAATCCAGCTGGCGTCCTGGGCCTGGAGATCATGCCGCATCAACCAGGGATGATCGTGGCCCTGAACGACATATAGCGTATTTTGCGCCATATCTTTGCGAGCGGTATACCAGGCAGGCGCCACCCCGTCTGGCGTTTGATGGCCTTTTACACCGCCAATGCCCAGCCCCTTGCGTTGTCCCAAAGTGTAGAAAGCCAACCCCTGGTGCTGGCCCAGCACCTTGCCTTCGGATGTTTTGATCGGACCCGGTTGCGTGGGCAGGTAGCGATTCAGGAACTCACGGAACGGCCGTTCACCAATAAAGCAGATACCCGTTGAGTCCTTTTTGGATGCATTGGGCAAACCCAGTTCCTGAGCAATCCGGCGCACCTGGGCTTTATTGATTTCCCCCAACGGAAAGATGGTTCGTGACAATTGTTCCTGGGTCAACCGATGCAGGAAGTAACTTTGGTCTTTAGTGTGGTCCAGACCCTTCAGCAACTGCCATTCAGGCCCGTGAGGTCCTTCTATCTTGCGTACCCGGGCATAATGCCCGGTTGCAATCCTTTCAGCACCCAGCGCCATTGCATGATCGAGGAACGCTTTGAATTTGATTTCGGCATTGCACAGGACATCCGGGTTGGGCGTGCGCCCCGCTGAGTACTCACGCAAAAAATCTGCAAATACGCGATCCTTATACTCGGCCGCGAAATTTACCGCTTCTATCTCGATATCCAATAAATCGGCCACACTGGCCGCATCCAGCCAATCTTGGCGTGTAGAACAGTACTCGGAATCATCGTCATCTTCCCAGTTTTTCATGAAAAGACCGACGACCTCATACCCTTGCTGCTTCAACAGCCATGCCGACACAGACGAATCCACGCCGCCCGACAGACCAATTACAACTCTTTCTTTATTCGCCTGGTTTACAGCCATCATTAACCTTGCATATTTTGAGCCGGTAACATTTTGCCTGGATTCAAAATATTATTGGGATCAAATGCTTTTTTCAGACCGGACATCAGTGCCAGCCCATTTTCGCCATGTTCTAACGACATAAACTCGATTTTGTGCAGCCCAATGCCATGCTCACCCGTGCAAGTGCCTCTCATGCCAATGGCACGCTGGGCCAAACGGCGATTGAGCGCCTGCGAAGCCTCCCACTCGGAAGGCTTATCCGGGTCCAGCAGCATCATCACGTGAAAGTTACCATCGCCAACATGACCCAGGATAGTGTAAGGAAACGGTGCCTGATCAAGCTCCTGCGCGGTTTCCACCACGCATTGCGCCAAGCATGAAATCGGCACGCAGACATCAGTGGTACTGGCAACCGAGCCCGGACGTAGTTGCAGGCCGGCAAAATAGGCATGATGACGAGCCGTCCATATTTTTGAACGCTCCTCGGGCAACATGGCCCATTCAAAATCACGTCCGCCATTATCCCGGGCAATATCCTGAACCGCTTCCGCCTGCTCCTGCACCGCGGCCGGACTGCCGTGAAACTCAAATAACAGCAGCGGCGACTCACGCAGGTTCATTTTACTGTAGGCGTTTGTTGCCTTTACCGCCCACTCATCCATGAACTCTACCCTGGCAACCGGAATCCCCATCTGGATGATCTGAATCACGCTTTCAACAGCCGAGGACAAAGTCGGAAAATTGCAAATTGCCGCGGAAATGGCCTCGGGCTGCGGATAAAGGCGCAACGTAATTTCCGTAATAATGCCCAACGTGCCTTCACTGCCCACAAAAATGCGGGTAAGGTCATAGCCAGACGACGATTTACGGGCATGAGTGCCAGTACGCACAATCCGCCCGTCTGCCATCACCACCTCGAGTGCCAGTACGTTTTCCCTCATTGTTCCGTAACGCACCGCGTTAGTGCCCGAAGCACGTGTAGCACACATGCCCCCTAAGCTGGCGTCGGCCCCCGGATCGATGGGAAAAAACAAACCTGTATCCCGAATCTCCTCATTCAACTGCTTGCGTGTAACGCCAGGTTGCACCGTTACCGTCAAATCATCCGAGGTCACTTCAAGAATACGATTCATCCCCGTCAGATCCAGGCTGATACCCCCTTCAACAGCCAATACATGCCCCTCCAGGGAAGAGCCCACTCCAAACGGAATCAACGGGACATTATGCTCATTGCACAGCCGCGCAACATAGGCCACTTCCTCGGTGCTCTGGGCGAACACGACCGCATCGGGCAGCATGGGCTGATACGGCGACTCGTCCTTACCGTGGTGCTCGCGCACAGCCTTGGCGGTACTGAAACGACTTTCGAAACGAGCGGCCAGGGCATCCAGCAACGCCTTGGACACAGACCTGCGTTCGAGCGATTGCTCCGGACCAATACTCACATTACCCCCTGTTTCAATTGCACCCTCAGGCGTCCAATGTACTTGCCACCACTTCGCGGCGCTTGCGTACTGCTTGCGCGAGACGCTCCAACATTTGAACCGACGTGTCCCAGTCGACACAGCCATCGGTGATACTTTGTCCGTATACGAGCGATTCGCCGTCCCCCAGGTCCTGCCGTCCGGCAACCAGATGGCTTTCAATCATGACGCCAAAAATACGCTCATCGCCGCACTCAAGCTGCTGCGCCACGTCATCAATCACCAACGGCTGATTACGATAATCTTTACTGCTATTGGCATGGCTTGAGTCAATCATGATACGTGGACGCAAACCTGCCTTGGCCAAATCAGCCGATGCATCCTCGACATGTTTGGCGTCATAGTTCGGGGTTTTTCCACCACGCAAAATCACATGACAGTCCTCATTCCCTTCAGTGGAAACAATCGCGGAATGACCGCCTTTGGTCACAGAAAGGAAATGATGCGGCTGTGATGCCGCTTTGATTGCATCGATTGCAATCTTGATGTTGCCATCCGTTCCGTTTTTGAAACCCACCGGACACGACAAGCCCGAGGCCAGTTCTCGGTGCACCTGGCTTTCGGTTGTACGGGCGCCAATCGCACCCCAGGAAACCAGATCGGCGAAATATTGCGGCGTAATCATATCGAGAAACTCACAACCCGCGGGCAGCCCCATGCTATTAATGTGCAAAAGCAGCTCTCGCGCCATACGCAAGCCAAGGTTGATATTGAAGCTGCCGTCCAGGCCCGGATCATTAATCAAGCCTTTCCAACCAACCGTCGTGCGGGGTTTCTCAAAGTAGACCCTCATCACCACTTCAAGTTCGCCCTTGAACCGATCGCGCTGTAACTTAAGACGCTCAGCGTATTCCAATGCCGCTTCAGTGTTGTGAATGGAACAAGGACCAATTATCACGACAAGGCGATCGTCCGAGCCATGCAAAATGTTGTGGGTGGCCTTGCGACTGGCATAAACCGTTTCCGCCGCCGTATCGGTCGTGGCAAGTTCGCGCATCACATGGGAAGGAGGGCTTAGCTCCTTGATTTCACGAATACGCAGGTCATCGGTATTGTGTGGCACTTTGAATACTCCTACAAAAAAAGCCGCCTAGCAACATTGCTGGCGGCTCTTTGGAAAATTTGTTTGCTACCGAATTTAAGACAAACCCTTCTTCCCCTTCCCCACCAGTTGTGCCGGAAAAGTATAAAAATAAAAGAAGAAAAATTCAGGAGCGCGGTTCATAGTGCGCTTATGCTAACACAAACAAGCCCTGCGGCCAAGCGATTTTACGGGCAGACCATTTGAACACGAATTATTTTGTGCGCTATCATTTTGACATTAAAGATTGATACCGAAACCAAACAGGACGTCCGGCATGAAAACCACCCGCCTTCTTGCTGCTGGTTTGGCGACCAGTGTGTTGAGTTTTTTCAGCGCTGCCTCGATACAAGCTGTCACCCTTCAGGAAATCAAGGACAGAGGTGAAATCCGCATAGCGGTTGCAAATGAAATTCCATATGGCTATATGGATTTGTCGGGCAAAGCAAAAGGCGTCGGGCCGGAAGTTGCGCAGCATGTGGCTGACGCTCTGGGCATCGATAGCATTCGATGGGAAACCGCCGCTTTCGGATCGCTGATTCCCGGTTTGAAAGCCGGGCGTTTCGATATGGTGGCAGCAGAAATGGCAATCCTGCCCCAACGTTGCCAACAAGTATTGTTCTCGGAACCCAACAGTTCGTACGGTGAAGGCTTGCTGGTGGCCCGGGGCAATCCGAATAAACTGAACGCATTCGAACAATTCACTCAAAGTGATCTGAAAGTCGCCATTATGGCCGGCGCCGACCAGCTTGAAATATTGCAAGCATTGAATATTCCGGATGCGCACATGGTCACGATCGCCAAAAATGCCGACGCCATTTCAACAGTGGCAACGGGTCGGGCAGATGCCTATGCCGCCACCAGTCTGACCATTGCAGAACTTGCAGCCAAAAGCGACAAAGTTGAAGCAGCCCAACCTTTCACCGACCCCGTTATCAACGGCGAGCCGGTTCGCAGCTGGGGTGGGTTTACTTTCGCACAAGACTCCGAGGCGCTCCGGCAGAAAGTTAACGAAGCCCTTGCCGCCTTCAAGCAAACAGAAGAATGGAAAGCAATTTTGAAGAAATACGGATTTTCATCTGCCGATATCAATGAGTCACTCAAGAAAACCACCGCGCAGTTGTGCCGGGCTTCCTGAGTCCTGACTCACGTCAGCGCCGCCATTTCAGAGCCGGACTAATTCCATGGAATGGTTAACTTACCTGCCGCCATTGGCTGAAGGTGCCTGGGTCACGATTCAGCTCACTTTGTACTCAACGATTTTAGGTGGGTTGATTGCATTCGCGTTGGGTATCGGACGTCTGGCGTCAACAACCTGGATTCGCCTGCCCAGCATAGCGATCATCGAGGTTTTTCGCGGCACCTCGCTATTAGTGCAGTTGTTCTGGCTTTACTTCGCCCTGCCTATTCTGGGCGACGCACTGGGAATCAATTTAAAACTGGCACCGGTCGTGGCAGGGACCCTGGCATTAAGCCTGAATATCGGCGCATACGGCGCTGAAGTGGTTCGCGGTGCTTTGCAAGCCGTCTCGTTGCAACAAATAGAGGCAGCCACGGCCCTGAATTTTTCACCGCGCCAGATTCTTTGGCGTATCCGCCTGCCTCAGGCATTACCGGAAATGATGCCCAGTTTCGGCAATCTGGCAGTACAAAACCTGAAAGACACCGCACTTGTCTCGCTGATCAGCCTGGGTGACCTTGCCTTTCGCGCGGAGCAAATACGCAACTTCACGCAAGACAGTACAACGGTATACACACTCTTATTGCTGATGTATTTTGGCATGGCATTGGTACTGGCAGGCTTCATGAAAGGCCTGGAATACGTGGTCGGACGGTGGCGCCATGCCTGAACTAACCAACCACGATTGCGTACCCCCCACACGCACAAGGCGCGTCTTCACAATTCAAGGTGCAGGCCATGCTTTTCGGCATTGAATGGGATACCGCCACCAATTGGCAATTCGCCCTGTCGATATTGCCGATTCTCCTGCGCGGCATGATCGTCACATTACAAGCGACTGTGGTCGGCTTTGTCCTGGCAGCGATCTTTGGACTGGCCTTGGCGGCACTAAAAAGTGCACCGCTTCGGCTCGTCTCATGGCCCGCCAAGTTCATCAGTGAGTTTCTTCGGGACACCCCTTTGCTTGTGCAACTGTTTTTCCTTTACTACGTCCTTCCCGACTACGGTATTGTGCTGCCTGCCTTTTTCACCGGTGCGCTGGCACTGGGGCTTCAATACAGTGCCTACACGTCGGAGGTCTATAGAGCCGGACTGGAGGCAGTACCGAAAGGCCAGTATGAGGCGTCTCGCGCCCTGGACTTAACGCCCATCCATACGTTCAGGGTCATCGTTCTGCCTCAGGCTATTCCCCGCATCATTCCGGCCATGGGCAACTACCTTGTCTCTATTATGAAAGACGTTCCGCTTTTGTCCGTCGTCTCGGTACTGGAAATGCTGAATGTAGCAAAAATCATCGGAGACCGGACATTCAATTATCTGATACCACTGTCAATGGTGGGAGGGCTATATCTGATCATGACATTGCTTGCCGCCGCGGGTGTACGCTATCTTGATGCGCACTTGCCCAAACAAGGAATACCATTACGATGATGGAAACCGCTATCGAATTTCGCGACGTGGTTAAGCGCTTTGGTGATGTTACCGTGCTTAACAACCTGAATTTTTCAGTCAACAAAGGGGAGAAAGTCAGTATCATCGGCCCGTCCGGTTCAGGCAAATCGACCGTCTTGCGTATCCTGATGACGCTGGAAAAAATTGATTCCGGCGCCGTTTATGTCGATGGCTGCCCTTTGTGGCATGAAATGGATCAGGAAAAACCCATACCAGCAAGTGCACGCCATTTACGCGAAATGCGCAAGAAAATGGGCATGGTATTTCAGCAATTCAATTTATTTCCCCACATGTCGGTCAGGCGCAATATTACCGAAGCACCAACCCATGTTTTAAAACTGAAAAAAAAAGACGCAAATGCACGAGCCGAGGAATACCTTAACCTAGTGGGTTTAAGCGATCAGGCAGATAAATATCCACATCAGTTATCAGGTGGGCAACAGCAGCGGGTTGCCATAGCACGTGCTTTAGCCATGCGGCCAGGAATTATGTTATTTGACGAACCTACATCGGCCCTTGATCCTGAACTGGTCGGTGAGGTTTTAGGCGTGATACAGCGCCTTTCGCAGGAAAGCGATCTAACCTTGCTCCTGGTCACCCACGAAATGAAATTTGCACGGGACATTTCCGACCGGGTATGTTTTTTCGATAAAGGCGAGATTGTCGAACAAGGGCCGCCCGAGGTGCTGTTTGAACAGCCACGCGAAATTCGAACGCGCGAATTCCTTAAGTAGCAAGCAATAAAAAAAACGTTGCGAAGGTGGACGCCCTCGCAACGTGGAAACAAACCATCATCAACGCCAGAAACAGTCAGTTATAAAACTTCTGCATTGGCTTCGAGTGGCTCGAGAGGAACATATTTGTTGCGCGTCGCAATGTAATCGGGACGCGGCTGCAAACCATACTTTGGTTCGTCGAGTGTATTTTCGATGCTGTTATACACCATGAACAAATTGGCACGCGGCCAGGGTGAAATGTTACTCCCGGAACCATGCATGGTATTGCATTCGAAAAAGACAACCGAACCCGCCTTTGCCAGCACAGGCTTGATACCCCCCTGCTCTACCAACAACTGCAAGCTGATCGAATCAGGCACACCAAACTCCTGTTTCTTCAGCGACTGCTTGTAATGGTTTTCAGGTGTAACACCCTGGCAGGAAATAAACTGCTGGTGAGATCCGGGAATAAGCATCAGAGAACCATTGCACGCATTATTGTCGGTCAGCAAAATCGAGCAGCTTACCGCGCGCATGCGCGGCATGCCATCTTCAACGTGCCAGGTTTCAAAGTCTGAGTGCCAATAAAATTCCTTACCCTTGAAGCCGGGTTTCAGATTGGCACGCGACTGGTGAATATAAACTTCAGACCCGAGCACTTGGCGGGCCACATGTATCAAACGTGGATCGCGCGCAATATCGGAAGCCATGCCGCTCAGTTCATGCATTCTGAAAATAGAACGTACTGCATCGCTTCCGGGCTCGGTAACTGCTTCGTCGAGCTTGCGAATCTCAGGGTCTTCGCCCATGCGTTTGACTTCACTGAGCATGGCCTGGACTTCATCTTCATTAAAAAGATTTTCCAGCACAATGAAACCATCGCGGGCGTAGGTTTCGACCTGATCGGTCGTCAACGCATTGGTGTAGGTACCGTTGGCATAAACGACCGGATCCTGTCGGGCAATTATGGCTGACGTACGGGCATCACGCGAAGAATAAACATCTTGTAGTGTTGTCATACAGTCCTCCTGTAAAACTTTAAGCAGCGTCAGTTGCAGCTGGGTACACTCCTTTCTCGTCGTGAACCTCTTTACCTGTTAGTGGCGGATTGAATACACAAATCACATGGCAAGGTTCCTTTCCGCCGCGCAGCCAGTGCTCATCATGTTGATCGAGCGCATAAACCACACCGGGTTCCAGCTTGTATTTCTTGCCGTCGGCAATGGTTTCAACTTCGCCATCGCCTTTTACAACCCACACTGCTTCCAAATGATTCTGGTAGTGGATATGCGTTTCGGTCCCTGGTTGAATGACCGTCTCGTGGAACGAAAAACCCATACCATCTTTCTTGAGCAAAACGCGGCGGCTGACCCAATTGTCAGTGCGCATTTCATCTTCCGTACCAATGACATCCTTAACGTTTTTTACAATCATCCGCGTTTTCCTCCAAACTTCAATACACGTGCACTGACACCTCGACCTTTATAGACTTCGGCGACACTGCGTTCAATAATCTCAAGACCATCCATGAGCTGCTCTTCAGTGATTGTCAGCGCTGGCAACAACTTCAACACCTCATCGTTCGCGCCCGATGTTTCAATGACCAGGCCATGTTCAAATGCCTTGTGGGCAATTTCATTAGCCAGATCGTCGCTGTCGGCCGGGGCTACCAAACCTTGAATCATGCCCCGCCCACGTACGCTTAACCCTTCATTGGGATAGTTGTAAACAATGTTGTCGAGCGACTTGCGAATCATCTCGGCTTTTTTGGCAATCTCTTGCTCAAACTCGCCATTCGTCCAGTATGTGTCCAGCGCTTCAGCTGCTGTCACAAAAGCCAGGTTGTTGCCGCGGAAAGTACCGCTGTGCGAACCCGGAGCCCAGATATCAAGTTCAGGCTTCATCAGCACCAGCGACATCGGCAAGCCATAACCAGACAGCGACTTCGACAGCGTGATGATGTCAGGGCTAATGCCGTATTGATCAAAGCTGAAGAACGTACCGGTACGGCCGCAACCAACCTGAATATCATCCACAATCAACAACATATCGTACTTGCGGCACAGCTTTTCCAGACTGAGCAACCAGCGCTTGGTTGCGACATTGACACCACCCTCGCCCTGTACCGTTTCCACGATCACTGCGGCAGGCTGGTCAAGGCCGCTGCTGGGGTCTTCCAACAGGCGCTCGAAATACTCAATGGTATCGATGTTGTCACCCATGTAACCGCAATAAGGGATGAAGGTGGTGTTATCAAGCCCGACGCCAGCTGCATCACGGAATTTGCTGTTTGCTGTGGTGGCGAGCGAACCGCCGCTTACACCGTGAAAACCGTGAGTGAACGATACGACGTTTTCACGCCCTTTCACCAGGCGAGCCAGTTTCAATGCAGCTTCAACAGCATTGGTACCGGTGGGGCCTGTGAACTGCAATTTATAGTTCATGCCTCGCGGCTTCAGAAGGACGCGCTCGAATGTTTCCATGAAATGCTTCTTGGCATCGGTGGCCATGTCCAGGCCGTGAACAACGCCGTCGCTATGGATATACTCAAGCAACTTTTCCTTCAACTTCGGGTTGTTGTGCCCGTAATTCAAAGAACCGGCACCTGCGAAGAAGTCGAGATACTCGCGACCTGTCTGGTCAAACAGGGTGGAACCCTGAGCCTTGCTGAAAATAACCGGGAAGGAACGAATGTAGCCGCGAACTTCAGACTCCATCCGATCAAAAATATTCAAGTCCATGATTTAATTCCTCTCGTTAAAATTAAAATTTGATGATCTCAGTAGCTTAGCTGGCCGGTAATCCGACTCTTTCTACTGATCACACGGCACAATTACCTTGCGGAAAATGGGCCAATTCGCAGCAATCGCTCATCCTCGTGCGCATGCTCACCAAAATGATGCCCTTCAAACAAGGCAGTTTCATTAATCTCGGTATCTGCCTTGCGCGCCAAAGAGGCAAACATGCCACGTGATGCCGCGTTATCCGGGCCGACTGTCGTTTCTACAAACTTAATGTCGCTCAAGCCAGGCCGATGCAGAATGTCCTCAAGCATCGACTTGCCCAAACCCAAACCGCGGCCACGCTCGTGCACGGCCACCTGCCAGACAAACAAGACATCGGGGGTCTTGGGCGGCACATAAGCCGACACAAAGCCCACAATTTCGTTATCTAGCTCAGCCACGACACAGGTGTCGGTGAAATGATGAGACAACAGCAAATACACATATACCGAATTAACATCCAGAGGCGGGCTTGACTCAATCAGCGCATGCACAACCTTGGCGTCATCCAGATTTGGGGCGCGCAATACCGGTTGTTTTTTATTACCCGGTTGCGCGCTCGTTCGCGACGGAACCTCTTGATTATTGTTCATTGTCATCATTGCTCTTCTACTTCCAGGCCTGTTGTTGCGGTGTCCAGACCTGTTTCAGGTACTTCCAGAATAGGTGAAGCCAATTCACCCGCAGGTTCGGGAGGAGCCACACCTTTAGACTCCATGAGATCGACGATACGCTCAAGCGACAACGTAATAGTAGCCTGCTCAAGCTCGGGTAATTCATTCAATGAATCAGCCAGCTTTTGCTGCAACGGAGACGGTGTCCCTTTTGCCAAGGTCATGCCCGCTTCTGTTGCCGATACAAAAACAATGCGACGATCTTCGCGACCACGCTCACGAAGAATTAATTTTTTGTCTTCAAGGCGGTCGAGAATGCCAACGACAGTACTGGCACTGACATGCACTTCCCGGCTGATGGCAGTTGCAGTAAGCGGACCACTTTCCGCAATGGCACGCAAACAAAGAAGCTGGGGAGCCGTAATGTTGCTAACGGCAGATAACTGACGTGAGTGCAACGCCACTGCACGCGTAATGCGACGTAACGCACGCAAAATGCGTATGTCGTAAGGCTGTACAGTTTCAGGCATATTCGTCATGGCACGAAAGACTTCACTAAAATTAATTCGTACTCAAATCATATTGGCAATAAAGATTCATGTCAACCCCGATGTATTTTTAAATCGGCCGAAAAGCCAATACTATGTCTTTTTAGCGGACTTTTAGTTAAATTTAGAAACTTTTAGCCAAAGATAGAAAAAGGGCTTGCACCTGAAAGAAGATGCAAGCCCTTGTAATACAGTGAAAATACCGATAAACCCCTGGCTGGAGCGGAAATATTTCCATTGAGGTCGAATCATTCGGGTGCAACATAAATGATTTTTACAACCTAAAGGGAATCAGGTAACAGATGCGGCTCTCAGCCGGTACCCCCGACGGTCAGGCCATCGATACGGATTGTAGGCATCCCCACACCCACCGGAACACTCTGCCCCTCTTTGCCGCAGGTGCCAACCCCGGAATCAAGCGCCATGTCGTTACCGACCATACCCACTTTATTCATTGCATCCGGCCCATTGCCAATCAGCGTTGCGCCTTTCACCGGCCGGGTGACTTTTCCGTTCTCAATCAAATAAGCCTCAGAGGCCGAGAAAACAAATTTGCCGCTGGTGATATCCACTTGGCCACCACCGAAATTCGCTGCAAACAAGCCCTTTTTCACGGACCGCACAATCTCTTCAGGCGGCGCATCACCCCCCAGCATGAAAGTATTGGTCATGCGCGGCATCGGCAGATGCGCAAATGATTCGCGCCGGCCGTTACCTGTTACCGGCACGCCCATTAAACGCGCATTCATCGAATCCTGCATATACCCACGCAGAATGCCGTCTTCAATAAGGACGTTGCGCTGGGTTCGGTTTCCTTCATCATCGATATTCAGCGAACCCCGACGCCCAGCCAAGGTACCGTCGTCAACCACCGTTACCCCTTTTGACGCCACGCGTTTCCCAATTCGTCCCGAGAAGATACTCGAGCCTTTGCGATTGAAATCGCCCTCAAGCCCATGCCCAACAGCCTCGTGAAGCAAAATTCCGGGCCAGCCGGAACCCAGCACTACCGTCATTTCACCCGCCGGTGCGGCCACGGCTTCGAGATTGGCTACGGCCTCATTGGCCGCATGATGCGCATAAACCTTGAGCACATCGTCGGTAAAGTACTCGAGCCCGGAGCGTCCGCCACCACCGGCGTGCCCCATCTCGCGGCGCCCTTTTCGTTCGGCGATAACAGTAAGCGACAGGCGCACCAGCGGACGAACATCTGCCACCAGACGTCCATCGCTACCGGCAACCATGATCACGTCATACTCGGCGCCCAGACTCGCCATAACCTGGACAATTGCAGGGTTAACCGCTCGCGCCATGGTTTCAACACGCTCAAGCAAAGCCACCTTTTCCGGCGCCGGCAATGTGTTCACGGGATCGATAAAAGGGTACAAGCTACTGGACGGCGCTAGAAAATCACCCTTCATTTTCTGGGTGCTACCGCCTTTTCGCCCAATACTTTTTACCGCCTTTGCCGAAGACAACAACGCCTCGGGTGATAAAGAGTCGGAATAAGCAAAAGCCGTTTTATCACCGCTAATGGCCCGCACCCCCACACCTTGGCTAATAGAAAAACTGCCGGTTTTGACAATACCTTCCTCAAGGCTCCAGCCTTCACTGCGTGTGTACTGGAAATACAGGTCGGCATAATCGACCTGGCGCGAGAAAATTTCGCCCAGCGCACGCGACATATGGTCTTCGTTAAGCTCCCATGGGTCGAGCAGCAACGATTTTGCCGTTGCCAGCGCCTCAATACCCGGATCCGCTACTTTCATAGAATCAGCCAATTAATAAGCATTAATAAACAAGCCTTCCAGCATGGAAGGAAAACACATCATCATAGTACCCGATGCTCAAGTGCGGGCAAGGCGGTTCGAACTTCAGACAACCGCGCCTGGTTTATTTCACCCGAAACAACGCCCGGGCTTTCGGGCAAACATGCCAGTACCTCTCCCCAGGGGTCGACCAACATGGAATGTCCCCAGGTCCGGCGCCCGTTCTCATGCTTGCCTCCCTGGGCCGCACCCAAAACGTAGCATTGGTTTTCAACAGCCCTTGCCCTTAAAAACATTTCCCAATGAGCCGACCCTGTCGTGTAGGTAAAGGCCGCTGGCACCAAAATCAGATTGACGCTTCCCAGCGCACGATACAACTCAGGAAAGCGCAAATCGTAACAGATCGACAACCCGACCTTACCGCATGGCGCATCAAACGACTGGGGCGCATTTTCACCAGGCCGAATTGACACCGACTCATCGTAGGACTCGTTACCTTTGCGAAACCCGAACAAATGAATTTTGTCGTATCGGGCTACACGCTGCCCCTGCGGGTCGAACACCAGCGTAGTGTTGTAAATACGACTGGACTCACCTGTTAAGAGGGGTACGGTACCCCCTACCAGCCAGACCCGATGCTGTCGGGCCTGATCCGACAGAAACTGCTGGATCGGACCATTATCAAGTGGCTCGCCAATATCCACTTTATCGTGTTCATTTTTACCCATTAAACAAAAATACTCGGGTAACACGAGTAACTCGGCGCCTTTTTCTGCCGCCTCGGAAATAAGCTCGGCCGCTTGCTGCAAATTTTTGTTTACGCTATTTGTCGAAACGGTTTGCAGCGCGGCAACGCGAAAGTCCTGCTTAAACTCGACCATAAAAAACCTTGCTCAATGCTTTACCCTGATTTTGATATCAATAAATACAGATTTAACTTATTTATTGAAAAAGAAATAATAAGTTAAAATTTTCCATGTTTTTATAGTGAACAATTTATTAACACAAGGCAAAATTAATGACTCGTGAATCTTATGCTTCGCTACAACAAAAAATAGAAAAAGAAATTCAAAAACTCCAAAAGCAGGCGGAGGCGCTTAAGGCAAAACAACGCACTCCTGTCATTAAAGATATTGTTCGTAAAATGCGTGAATACGACATCACGCCCGACGAAATCATAAAAACATTTTCAAAAACAAAAGAAACCGGAAAGCGTGCCGGCAACAAACCTCGCGGCATCGTGCCTGCGAAGTACCGGAATCCGCAAACCGGTGCCACCTGGACAGGCCGGGGAAAGGCGCCCCGCTGGATATCTGAAGCGGAAGCGCAAGGCCAGTCACGCGATACTTTTTTAATTAATGCCGGCAAGCAGTAAGTTTATTTAATGGTGTAGCTTATATCGCGAACGCTGCCATTATTTGCAGGGAAACCATCAAATATGGCATTGGTTAAATATGGCATAACGGCCGGCAGGTCATCACTTTCGGTTACCAAAACCGCAGTGGATCTATATACCTCAGCGCCGTCACGCTCATTATCTTTAATAATGACCGTAAGGCTGTTTTTAAATAGGGTGACCGGCGTGTTAATTACCGGGGGCGAATAAAACATGCCACCACCAAAACCGTACGGGCTACCATAATACCCTGCCCAAGGACTAAAAAACGGGCCGGGAAAATAGGGTTCGGCAAATTGCTGCACCCAACTCTGACTCATTGGGTTATCGTAACTGAATGACACGGTAAAACGTGCCTGGGCCGGGCTGTTGGCTTCCACCAGTCCGGTACGACCTATCGAGGCTCGAATCATGTCGGCAAAAGACTGGTATTCCAGATTGTTTTCCTGGCTGGGCATGGGCACAACCGCGTATTTTTGGCCTGGCGCATCCGCGGGCCACTTTTCATAGGTTGTCACACGGGCGGAGATGGTTGAGGCGCATCCAGCCAACAAAAGCAGCGCCGCCAGCCCTGCAAAAAAACGACCCCACACCGGCCAACGATTTACGTCCATTTGTTTCTCCAAAACACCACGCGCTACACACACTACAATTAACCAGACACTACAATACAACGATTCAATTTATGCGTACAGATACTGCTCCCACCATTTATCGACACGACTATCAGCTTTACGCTTACCGCGTAAAATCCACCAGCCTGAATTTCGAACTGGATGAAAAAACAACGACTGTCGTTTCAACACTTCACATCGAGCGCATCGACACATCGCCCGCCCCTCTGGTCCTCAACGGGCAATACCTGGAACTCATCGGTATTGAAATAGATGGCTCCCCTGTGCCGGAAAGCGATTATCGGTTAGACACTGAAACCCTTACGCTGTTCCCCGATAACACCTCATTCACCTTGCAAATTACAAACCGTTGCAAGCCGGCAGAGAACTCAAGCCTGATGGGGCTGTATGTTTCGGGAACAAGCCTTTTTACCCAATGCGAAGCTGAAGGTTTTCGCCGTATTACATGGTTTCCGGATCGCCCAGACGTCATGTCTCGTTTTACGGTGACGCTACGTGCCGATGCCAGTCGCTACCCCCTGCTTTTGTCCAATGGCAATCTCGTTTCGCAAAAAGAGCTTGATAATGGGCGCCACGAAGCAGTGTGGGAAGACCCCCACCCAAAGCCGTGTTATTTGTTCGCGCTGGTAGCAGGTGATTTTGATTGTCGGGAAACCCATATCCAAACAGCCCAGGGGCGCAATGCCTTGCTGCAGGTGTACTGCGACAAAGGCGACCTGGGGAAGACGGAATGGGCTTTGCAGTGCCTGGAGCGCTCGGTAAGATGGGACGAACAAAGATTCGGCCTGTCGCTTGACCTTGATCGCTTCATGATCGTCGCGGCGCGTGATTTCAATATGGGCGCGATGGAGAACAAGGGACTCAACGTATTCAATTCCGCCTACGTGCTTGCCGACCCTGATACCGCCACCGACGCCAGTTACGAAGCCATTGAAAGTGTCATTGGACATGAATACTTTCATAACTGGACAGGCAATCGCGTTACCTGCCGGGACTGGTTCCAGCTCTCGCTGAAAGAGGGCCTGACCGTTTTCCGTGACCAGGAGTTTTCCGCCGACATGATGGCTGAATCACTTCCCGAGAAGGAAGCGGCCAGTGCCCGAGCCGTAAAACGCATAGACGACGTCGTCGGGCTACGAACCGCACAGTTTTCCGAAGATGCCGGCCCCATGGCTCACCCCATCCGGCCGGAAAGCTACCAGGAAATCGGTAATTTCTATACCGCCACGGTATACGAAAAAGGGGCGGAAGTCATTCGTATGCAGCACACCCTGCTTGGAGAAGACGGTTTCCAGGAAGGCATGCGCGAATATTTTCGACGCCACGATGGCCAGGCCGTTACCTGCGACGACTTCGTCGACGCGATGGACACCGTGTATCGCACGCAAAACCCGGGACAGGATTTATCAATCTTTCGCCACTGGTACGCGCAAGCCGGCACGCCGCAAATCAATGTAGAAATCGATTACGCGGCCCAAACGCAATCATGCACCGTTACGCTAACGCAGCGCTGCGACCCCGTGGGTGTCGAGAAGCGCCAAACACCGCCGGCGACAAAAGCACCTCTGCACATCCCCTTTGCACTGGGTCTGCTCCAGCCTGATGGGACGCCCATTCTGTTGCAAACCGAATCCGGTAGCGGCGACACCATGATTTTGGACCTGACCGAACAAACACAGAACTGGACTTTCAACAACATTACCAGCCGACCGGTCCCTTCTTTATTGCGCCATTTTTCCGCGCCGGTTGTCGTGGAATACAACTACCAAAACGAAGAGCTTGCTTTATTGGCACGCTGCGATACCGATCCATTCGCCCGATGGGAGGCTGGCCAGAAACTCGTCACACGCTACCTGCTTGCAAAGATATCCGAAAGCATGGTCGAACAGGCCCCGACGCTGTCTCTGTTGGTCGAAACGTGGCGTACCCTGGCAAACGACGACACGCTCAGCGCAGCCTATATGGCCCGTGCACTCACACTTCCTTCGGAACGAATTCTGCTGGAAAAATGCCATCCCGCCGACCCGCAAGCCATTGCCAAAGCACGTGATGCCCTGCGTGCCGAACTAGGCCTTGCTTTGCAGGATACCTGGCAACGCCACTACCACAACCTTGCCAAGGCGCTGGAAAAGGCGTCGTATGCCCCCGATCCCGTTCAGTCGGGACAACGTGCGTTGAAAGCCTGCGCGTTAAGCTATCTGGTGGCAGGCCAGCCGCAGGAACACCTTGGCGTTGCCATTGCCCAGTACGAATCTGCAACCAACATGACCGAGCGGATGAGCAGCCTGAACGCCATTGTGAACTTCGCGCCCGGTCAACACGCACAACAGGCACTTGAATCTTTCTATACTCGTTATGAAAGCAACCCGCTGGTTATCGACCGCTGGTTCGCACTTCAGGCAACGGCGTCGTCAACCCGTGTTGACACGGTACGATCACTAATGACGCACCCTGCCTTCACGCTGCGCAATCCCAATCGCGCCCGTGCATTATTGTTCCAGTTTTGCTTGAACAACCTGCGTGCCGTGCATTGTGAGGCCGGCTACGCATTCTGGGTCGAGCAGGTTCTTGCCTTGGACGCCATCAACCCCGAAGTTGCGGCGCGCCTGGCTCGTGCCTTCGACAACTGGCGTCGTTTTGCCCCACCTTATTGCGATTCGATTCAAACAGCGCTCAAGAAAATCCAGGCCCAAGACACACTGTCGCCCAATGTATCTGAAATTATCAATAAAGCGCTGGAGCTTTAATTTGCCAATTTCCAATGCCAACCCAAAGGCAGGAGCACTCACAAAATGAAACGTAAAACGCTTACCCAGTATCTGGTTGAACAACAACGCATGGAGCAGGCCGTTTCGGCCGAAGTGCGACTTTTAATTGAAACGGTTGCACGCGCCTGCAAGGCCATTGCCCATGCCGTGGGCAAAGGTGCCCTGGGCGGTGTATTGGGCAGTCTTGACAGTGAAAACGTGCAGGGTGAGGTGCAAAAAAAACTCGACGTCCTGTCTAATGAAATATTGCTGGAAGCGAACGAATGGGGCGGACATTTGGCCGCCATGGCTTCAGAAGAAATGGAAACCCTGCATCGCATTCCGAACCGCTACCCCAAGGGTGAATACCTTTTGCTCTTTGATCCGCTGGATGGTTCCTCCAATATTGATGTGAACGTATCCATCGGAACTATTTTCTCGGTGCTGCAGGCGCCGGTGGACGCGGCGGGACGCGACATCGAGGAAAGAGACTTTCTCCAGCCCGGCAATAAACAGGTTGCCGCGGGATACGCTGTTTATGGACCACAAAGCATGCTTGTACTGACCGTAGGGACAGGCGTCGTCGGATTCACACTCGACCGGGAAATGGGCTCGTGGGTACTGACCCATGAAAACATGACCATTCCCGAAGACACCTCGGAGTTCGCCATCAACATGTCGAACATGCGGCATTGGGAAGAGCCGGTCAAACTCTATATTAATGATTGCCTGGCCGGCACCACCGGACCGCTTGGCAAAGACTACAACATGCGCTGGATTGCCTCGATGGTGGCGGATGTTCATCGCATCATGACGCGCGGGGGCATTTTCATGTACCCGCGAGATGCCCGCCCCTCCGGTCGCAAAGGCAAATTGCGCCTGATGTATGAAGCCAACCCAATGAGCTTTCTGGTCGAGCAGGCAGGTGGCGCCGCCACCGACGGCGACACTCGCATTCTGGATATTGCGCCGGAAGGATTGCACCAGCGTATTGGCGTCATTCTGGGTTCCAAAAATGAAGTTGAACGCGTGGGTCGCTACCACCTGGAAGACTAAAACGAACTTACCGCCCGCCTGTCAAAGAACCCAGCACACCCCTTAGCAGGCGGGTTGCCGTTCGTCGGACCACGCTTTTGGCCACCGACTGCACAACGCCGTCGCGACGCCCGCCGCGTGGCCCCGTGCTACCAAACAGGAAATCACTGACAGCGTCCATCATGCCTTCATCCTTCGCCGGCGCTGCTGCACGATTTGAATTGTTTTCATGCGCCATTGGCTCAGAACCGGCCCGTTGAGCCAAACGCTCGTAAGCCGATTCCCGATCGATTGAACGCTCATATTTGGCGCCCACCGTGCAGGCGTCTCGAATATGCTGGCGCTCTCCGTCGGTTACCGGCCCGATCCGGCTGCCAGGCGCAACCATCCAGGCTCTTTCTGTGATTGTCGGCCGCCCTTTCTCGTCGAGCAGGGAAATAAGCGCCTCGCCAACACCAAGCTCAGCAATGGCTGACTCCATATCGAGATTTGGATTTTCACGCATGGTTTGAGCGGCAGCACGCACCGCTTTTTGGTCTCGCGGCGTGTAAGCACGTAAGGCATGCTGTATTCGATGACCCAACTGCCCCAATACCGTATCGGGGATATCCGCGGGATTTTGGGTTACAAAATATACACCCACCGCCTTGGAGCGAATCAAACGGGCTACCTGCTCGATTTTTTCCACCAACGCCTTGGGCGCCTCGTTGAACAGCAAATGCGCTTCGTCGAAAAAAAACACGAATTTGGGTTGCTCAAGATCACCAACCTCAGGCAACGCCTCGTAAATCTGCGCCAGCAACCACAAAAGAAAAACGCCATACAACCGCGGAGACTGCATCAGCCTGTTGGCCGCCAATACATTCACCACCCCTTGCCCATGCGCATTGGTACGGATCAAATCGTGAATATCGAGCATCGGCTCACCGAAAAACTGCTCGGCACCCTGCGACTCCAGGCGCAGCAAACTGCGTTGAATAGCGCCGATGGATGCCGGTGATACATTGCCATACTGAACCTGAAGTGTCTTGGCCCGCTCGGCAACGTCTTGCAACATGGCTCGCAGGTCCTTCAGATCCAGCAATAGCAAGCCCTCATCATCGGCCACCCGGAATATCAAATTCAACACCCCTTCCTGCGTATCATTCAGTTCCAGCATACGGGCCAACAGCAACGGCCCCAAGTCGGAAATCGTGGCGCGCAGAGGATGGCCCTGCTCGCCAAAGACATCCCAGAACGCCACCGGGCAACCCGACCAGACCGGCGTGGGCAGGTCCAGCTTGTCCAACCGCGCCTGCAATTTTTCGTTCGGTTCGGCAGCCTGCGAGATACCGCTTAAATCGCCTTTGATATCCGCAACAAAAACGGCCGTGCCAGCTTGTGAGAAAGCCTGGGCCAGTACCTGAAGCGACACCGTTTTTCCGGTCCCCGTTGCACCTGTGATACAACCATGCCTGTTGGCCATCTGTGGCAAAAGCTGCAGCTTGCTATTGTTGTTTTTGGCAAGAAGAATCGGCATGGCCATAAAAGCTCCTGGAAGCAATTCAAGACAGAGACGCGCATAATAAAGCGCATTTCATCAGTTTAATATCGGCGCGCTTGCCAGCACGCGTTAAAATCATTCTCTTTACTTTATACAGAAAACAGATCACGCATATGGCCGGACACAGTAAATGGGCAAATATTCAGCACCGAAAAGGTCGTCAAGACGCAAAACGGGGCAAAATCTGGACCAAGATCATTCGTGAAATCACGGTGGCCGCACGCATGGGCGGCCCCGATCCCGACAGCAATCCACGTTTACGTCTTGCCTGGGATAAGGCTACTGCGGCGAACATGCCGAAAGACAACGTCCAGCGCGCCATTACGCGAGGCGCTGGCGGTGCAGACGACTCAAACTACGAAGAAATCCGCTACGAAGGTTATGGCGTCAACGGGGCTGCTGTGATTGTCGACTGTATGACCGATAACCGCATGCGCACGGTCGCCGAGGTGCGTCATGCGCTTTCAAAACATGGCGGCAATTTGGGTCAGGATGGGTCGGTGACATTCATGTTCCAGCATTGCGGTCAATTTCTTTTCGCTCCCGGCACGTCCGAGGAAAAAGTCATGGAAATCGGGCTGGAAGCAGGCGCGCATGACATTGAAACCGATGCTGACGGCATGATCGAAGTGATTTGCGAGCCCAGCGACTACGCCGCTGTAAAAAACGCCTTTCACGAAGCCCAGCTTGAGCCCGAATGGCAGGAAATTATCATGAAGCCGCTCAACGAAGTCGAGCTGACCGGCGACGACGCTGAAAAAATGCAAAAAATGATCGACATGCTCGAAGGTCTCGATGATGTCCAGCACGTATACACCACTGCCGTGTTTAATGAAACAGATGCCTGAGTCAACAGGCCGTTTTCCTTATTACCGCTTACTCACTTTAGACTCCTTCTTATGAAACTTCTTGTTATTGGTAGCGGTGGCCGCGAACACGCGATCGCCTGGCGTTTGTCAAAATCACCTAGAGTGCAACGCGTTTTTGTCGCACCCGGGAACGGTGGCACCGCCTCGGCCGAACTGGTTGAAAACGTTCCGTACACAAACGTGGATTCACTTATTGCCTTCGCAGAAGAAGAAAATATCGCTTACACCATTGTGGGCCCGGAGGCCCCGCTGGCCGAGGGTATTGTCGACGCTTTTCGCAAAGCCGGCCTGAAGATATTTGGCCCGACCCAAAAAGCCGCCCAACTGGAAAGCTCGAAAGACTACGCCAAGGCATTCATGCTCCGGCACAAGATCCCTACCGCCGCCTATAAGACCTTCTCCGACCCTGAAGCAGCCAAGGCTTATATCAAAGCCCAGGGCGCTCCTATTGTGGTCAAAGCCGACGGGCTGGCGGCCGGAAAAGGCGTCGTGGTCGCAAAAAGTGAAGAAGAAGCGCTGGATGCCGTCGAGCGTATGCTGGGTGATGGCTCACTCGGTGCGGCAGGTGCCCGCGTCGTTATAGAAGAGTGCCTGGAAGGCGAAGAGGCCAGCTTTATCGTTATGTGCGACAACCAGCAGGTCCTGGCGATGGCCACCAGCCAAGACCATAAACGTCTTAAAGACAACGATGAAGGCCCCAACACAGGTGGTATGGGTGCCTACTCACCGGCTCCCATCATTACGCCGGCCTTGCACAACCGGATCATGCGCGAAGTGATTCACCCCACCCTTCAAGGCATGGCCAAAGACGGCATTCCCTACGCCGGTTTTCTTTACGCAGGGCTCATGATTGGCCCCGGCGCAGACGCCGATCGCACTATCAAAGTGCTGGAGTTTAATTGCCGCATGGGTGATCCCGAGACCCAGCCGATTATGATGCGGGTGAAAAGTGACCTGGCCAGCGTGTTCGAACACGCCGTGAATGGCTCACTCGACCAGGCTGAGCTGGAATGGGATCGGCGCACGGCACTGGGTGTAGTCATTGCGGCGCATAACTACCCGGCCACCCCACGTACCGGGGATATCATCAGTGACTTGCCCGAAAACACCGACGAGTGCGTCGTATTCCATGCCGGCACCAAACTGGAAGATGACGTACTGAAAACAGCGGGTGGGCGCGTGCTTTGTGTAACGGCACTGGGTGAATCCGTTAAACGGGCCCAGGATGCCGCTTACCAGGCAGTTCAGCAAACCCATTTTGATGGCCGCCAATATCGCAGTGATATCGGCTGGCGCGCCATTCCAACCGACACTCACTAAGTCGCCCCGAGGACCTACCATGGCAGTGCCTATTTCCTCCGCCTACGACTATTTTCTCGATTTGCAGGCGCGCATTGTGACGCGCCTGGAAAAGGCTGGCGGCGACGCGTTCCAAACCGACCGCTGGACACGTGAAGAAGGTGGCGGTGGCATCTCCCGAATGCTCGAGAAGGGTCAACTGCTGGAACGGGCCGGGGTCTTGTTCAGCCATGTGCAAGGTAAAACCCTACCCCCGACGGCCAGCGCACATCGACCCGAACTGGCCGGGCGCGCATGGGAGGCAATGGGCGTTTCACTGGTGTTGCACCCGCGCAACCCCTATATTCCCACCTGCCACATGAATGTGCGACTGTTCGTGGCACGCGCACCGGACAACAGCAAAGAAGAAGACGTTTTCTGGTTTGGCGGCGGGCTCGACCTCACGCCTTACTACCCGTTTGAAGAGGATGCCCGCCACTTTCACCAGACATGTGCAAATGCACTTGCACCTTTCGGCCCGGAAAAATATCCCGCCTATAAAAACTGGTGCGACCAGTATTTTTACCTAAAGCATAGAAAAGAAACACGTGGCATTGGCGGTATTTTCTTCGACGACTTGAACGATGATGGATTCGAAAACAGTTTTGCGCTGGTGAAATCTGTGGGAAACTGCTTTCTTGACGCCTATATGCCCATCGTCGAGAAACGACGGCACATGGAATACGGCGAGCGCGAGCGCGATTTCCAGGCGTATCGCCGAGGACGTTATGTCGAATTCAACCTGGTATTCGACCGCGGTACCCTATTTGGTTTACAGTCGGGGGGAAGGACCGAGTCAATTTTGCTATCGATGCCTCCCCTGGCCACGTGGCGATATAACTGGTCTCCCGAGCCCGGTACACCGGAAGAGAAACTGGCAGAATTTTTGACACCTCGCGAATGGATTTAAAAAAAATCGGACTTCTCGGCGGCAGCTTTGACCCCGTACACCGCGCCCATATTGTCCTGGCCGAGACGGCCAGAAAGCATCTTGCGCTTGACGAAGTGCAGCTTATCCCCGCTGCCGACCCCTGGCAGCGAACCGCTTTGAAAGCAAGTCGTCGACACCGCATGAAAATCCTGGATCTGGCCATTGCGTCGTATCCGTTTCTGACCCTGAACTCGGTTGAAGTGGACCGCGGCGGCAAAACGTACACTATCGATACCTTGGAAGGCCTGCCTAAAACCGCACAATATTTTTGGATTCTGGGTACTGACCAATTACAGAATTTTTGTACATGGCATCGCTGGGAAGACATCCTTGCCTATGTCCATCTGGTTGTCGCCAATCGACCCGGCACCGAACCTGTTGCACCCGAGCCATTGGAGAAAATGCTTGAAGCACTGAAAAAGCCACTTATATCGCTTCCTTTCGAGCCCATGGCCATCGCCGCAACCGAAGTCCGGGAGCGCCTTGCCCACGGACAACCGGTGCAAGACATGCTTGATCAAAACGTTCTTGATTACATTCAGGAACATCACCTATACCAAACCTAGCCACATTTGCCCGTGGCCTCCTGATTCCCTCCTACATGAATATTCAGCAATTGCAACGCCTTGTCATTGACGCGCTTGAAAACGTCAAGGCACAAGATATAAAAGTCTTCAACACCACGGAAATCACCGCAATGTTCGACCGCGTGGTGCTGGTTACCGGCACATCAAACCGTCAGACCCGCGCCTTGGCAGCCAGCGTCGCCGACGCGGCACGTGAACAAAAAATTCCCATTGTTGCGTACGAGGGCCAGGATACCGGGGAGTGGGTATTGCTCGACTTGGGCGATATTGTCATCCATTGCATGCAGCCGGAAATTCGGCGCTACTACAACCTGGAGGAAATTTGGGGCGGCAAACCCGTGCGGGTCAAACTGCTGCCACAATCCACGCCCACTGCCACCACTGTGTACGAAGACGAGTTGCCCGACACATGAAACTGTGGGTGATTGCGGTCGGCACGCGCATGCCCCAATGGGTTAGCGACGCCTGGCATGATTACGCGAAACGCCTCCCGCCCGACTGCTCGCTTGAACTAAAAGAAATCAAGCCCGAGCCGCGGACAAGCGGGAAGTCACCGGCCCAACTGATGCAGGCTGAAGCGAGTCGAATTACTACCGCCCTGCCCACCAACGCCTTGTATATTGCGCTGGATGAAACAGGGCGCGACTTCACCACCGCAAGGCTTGCTGTTGAACTCGAGAAATGGCGCGGTAGCGGCCGTGATGTTGTTTTCCTTATCGGTGGGCCTGACGGCCTGGACCCCAGCTTGAAACAACGTTGTGATAGTCTTATGCGACTCTCGTCATTAACGTTACCGCACCCAATGGTCAGAGTGGTATTGGCCGAGCAACTGTATCGGGCCTGGGCCATCAATACCAACCACCCATACCATCGGGCCTGATTCAGTTCAGTTATTAGGGGGTTGTCTTCATGCAGAAACGACGCACGAAAATTGTTGCGACCCTCGGGCCCGCCAGTTCCAGCCCGGAAATCATTGAAAAACTGATTCTCGCGGGCGTGGACGTTGCCCGGTTGAATTTTTCCCACGGCAGCGCCGACGATCATCGTGAGCGCACGCAAATCATTCGGACCCTGGCAAGCAAACATAAGAAATACATTGCAATCATGGGCGACCTGCAAGGGCCCAAAATTCGCATCGCCCGCTTCGCCAATAGTCAGGTTGAACTCATGGCCGGTCGGCCTTTCACGCTGTCGAACGCCCACCCGCTGGACAATGGCAATGAAAACATTGTCGGCATCGATTACCCTTCGCTCATTCACGACTGTAAGCCGGGCGACGAACTTTTGTTAGACGATGGCCGCGTTGTCCTTGAGGTAAATCAGGTAGACGACCAGGCTGTGCACACCACGGTCACTCAAGGCGGTCCGCTGTCGAACAATAAAGGTATCAACCGGCGCGGCGGCGGAATATCGGCTCCCAGCCTCACTGACAAAGACAAGGCCGACATCCGGACCATGGCCGAACTGGAGCTTGATTACGTAGCCGTATCATTCCCGCGCCAGGGCAGCGATATCGAAGAAGCGCGGCACCTGCTTGAAGCGGCAGGCAGCAAGGCCTGGATTATTGCCAAGATAGAACGCGCCGAAGCGGTTATCGATGATAATGCGCTCGATGAACTGATCATGGCCAGCGATGGGGTGATGGTGGCCCGTGGGGATCTGGGTGTGGAGGTCGGCGACGCCCGTCTTGCCGGCATACAAAAGCGGATTATCCTGCACGCCCGGACACACAACAAATTGGTTATTACCGCCACGCAGATGATGGAGTCAATGGTGAGCAGCCCATTGCCCACACGTGCCGAGGTGTCCGATGTCGCCAATGCAGTACTCGACTACACCGACGCTGTCATGCTATCGGCAGAAAGCGCATCGGGACGCTACCCGGTTGAAGCCGTTAAAGCCATGGTACGGGTGTGCCTGGGTGCAGAGCAGGAGCCCGGCACCACGAAATCCCAGCACCGACTGGGTGAATCTTTTACACGCTGCGACGAAACCATTGCTTTGTCGGCAATGTATGCGGCCAACCATTTCCATGGCATTAAAGCGATTGTCAGCCTTACGGAAAGCGGTCATACCCCTTTGATCATGTCGCGTATCCGCTCCGGGGTGCCGATCTACTGCTATACATCACATCCGGCCACAGAGCGTCGGGTGGCCCTGTTCAGGGGCGTTTATGCTTTGCCTTTCGATACGCGCAGCATGAATCGCGAACAAATCGGCGCATCTGCTGTGGCTGCCCTGGTCGAGAGCGGCCAGCTGAATACAGGCGAATGGGTCATTATTACCCGTGGTGACACGAACCTGGACGGCGGAACCAACACGTTACGCATCGTCTGCGCCGAATAATATGTTTGAAACCGAAATCTATCTTGCCTCGGCCAGTCCAAGACGACACGAAATATTGACCAAAATGGGTGTCAGGCACCGCATCCTCATTACACCACCACCACCTGGCGAAGATGAGCCGCGGCTGGCAGGCGAACCACCAGAGCGTTACGTAATGCGTACTGCCCGGGAAAAATCCGATCGGGCCCTGGCCTGGATAAAACGTCAATCCCTGCCGGTGCTGCCTGTTCTTAGCGCGGATACCACCGTTGCACTGAACAAGTCCATTCTGGGCAAACCAGACTCATACGAACAGGCCAGGCAGATGCTGGCTGAACTGTCCGGCCGCACGCATCAGGTTTATACCGCCGTCACATTGGCGTTCAACGAACAACGCATCGATACTCTAAGTACTACTGCCGTAAGGTTTGCTCGTCTTGATCGGCAAGATATAGAAACATACTGCAAAACCGACGAACCATGGGGCAAAGCCGGTGCATATGGCATACAGGGTAAAGCGTCGTGGTTCATAGAACATATCAGCGGCAGCTACAGTGGCGTTGTCGGTTTACCTATCTACGAAACCGGACAACTCCTGAAAAAAATGAACAAATCACAAGCCGTTTAAGCGTATATGCAGCATTTAACTTTTCCAGAGGAGACCTTTATGAAACGCAGAAGCGCATTAAAACTTCTGGCAGGCAGCCTGTCAGCCCCGGTTGTTCTTCACGCCACGACGGCCAAAGCACATACAACAAGCAATCCAAAAGACAATGACGAATTTCGCCAGGCCCTGGACGGTTTTACACAAATTAACCCTGGACAGTCATCGGTTAGCCTGACCGTTCATGACCCCGACAGCACCTACAGATTCGATCATCTGGGTACCAAGCCGTTATTCGTCGGGAGCGCGGTTAAAACATATATTTTGGGACAGTATCTGCTGGATGTGGAAACTGGAAAACTCGACGAAGATGAACGACTTCAAGTTGGCCCCGCAGTCTGGTCTCCCGGCGGCGATGTACTGGTCGACGTGCAGGGCACCATCCCTGCGCGTAACGTACTCGAAATGATGATCGCCCATAGTGACAATACCTCGACCGATATGGCCATCAAGCAAGTTGGCCCAGCACGGGTACGGGAATTAATAAAGAAGCTGGGATTACAGCATACTCAAATACCCGACTCCACCCGTGTTTTGTTTTCATATCTGAATGGCGCCCCTTCAGGCAAAGATGAGGGCTGGGAGGGCATGCAAGCCATGGAACAAGGCGAGTCATTCGGCCCCATTCGCGATCCTATTAATCCCGATCAAACCATGATGAGCACCGCCGAGGAAATGCGCGCGTGGTACGACTATGTTCTTTCCGGCAAGCTATTTAAAAATGAAAGCACTTTGAAAGAATTCAAACGTATATCGGCCATGGCCAATGCCATTCCTTCCTTAACGCCCGACGGCATTATGGGTTATGGTAAGGGAGGGAGTATTATCTGGAACGATTTCAACTGCTTTACCATTGCAGGCCAAATGGTTATTCCCGGAACACGCACTGTCAATTTCTGCTTCATTACCAATTGGTCAGGTGCCGAGTCCACTATTACACCCACGTTTGCGCAATTCGTAAAATACAGCTCGGAAATGATTCATTCTTTAGCTTAATTATCGTTTTTTTCGTAAGCTTCTGA